>ERZ779627.7-NODE-7-length-192206-cov-28.260342_pt1 | contig 192206 bp, 157 predicted proteins | sample MGYA00514191_ERZ779627 | MGnify/ENA primary metagenome ERZ779627 (study PRJEB29562, sample SAMEA4376705) | mouse gut metagenome | isolation source: Cecum | study: EMG produced TPA metagenomics assembly of the A DSS colitis mouse model was used to assess the... | reverse complement strand
CGATCCTCCGACAGACAAAGACGGAAATGATCATTCGGTATTCGGTTTTGAGGGTGCGTTTCCTCAGTAAAGTTTTGCAGAGTCTGAGACGGGGATCGAAGATCCTCAAATGGTCAGGCGGAACCGAAGCAGAGAATCACGGAGTGATTCTCTTGCACAAAACATAGAATTTGTTAGTCTGCGTTTTGTGCAGAGCAAAGCCGAGGATCGCAGATCCTCGAATAGCTAATCCCGAAGGGATTTACAATAGTCCTCGATAGCTCAATGGTAGAGCACGCGGCTGTTAACCGCGGGGTTGTAGGTTCGAGCCCTACTCGGGGAGTTGATAGGAAACCCGTAGACAGGAATGTTTGCGGGTTTTTTGCGCCCTGGGGAGAAACGGAAACAAGACTATATACGAGCACAATACAGGCAATGAAGTTGCATGGCAGAAATATCGACCGTGCGGCTGGTAACCGAAAACAGATCGGGACTGCGTTGCAAACCTTATCTCACTTTTCTTATTAGCGTAGGAGTCAGAAAAAGAGAGACTATTCCTTTTTCCGCTGGTAATCTTTTGAGCGTAAATGGCTTGAAACACCTTCAGGGAAAAAGGACAATGAATCTGCTCTATAAACTGACTATCTATGAAATGGATGGGAGAAGAAGGTGGAAGAACGATGATAGATATCACATACAGAGTTGAGGGAGATTACCTGATACAACATCATCCTCTGCGTGCCAGATAAACTGTCATGCTCCGGTACCCACCGATTCCATTATGGATATGGTAGATATCCCTGATCTGTGCCATAACCTCAGATTTTTGGGTATAATAATCCGCCTTCCGGTGTTTCCGGTAGTTGTAATAGGCATTCGGATATATGTCCAATCGGCGCAGCAGCCAGCGGATTCCGAATTCCTCACGATATTGGTCTATGAATCGATAAGCCTCTAATCGATTTCCTTCGCAAAGAATGCCGCCACTTTTTTAGGAAGGCTATTTCCTTCTTCAATTCATCGTTTTCCCTTTTTAAGCGGAGATTCTTTTTCATGGAGTCGTATTCTTCTTTGTCTTCGGGGCTTGTCCGGCATTCTTCACATAATACGCGGCACCATTTGGAGATGCCGGCTTTGGATACACCATATTCTGCGGTGATGCTTTTGTAGGTACGACCTTCTTCCTCATGAAGACGGACAATCTTCTTTTTAAATTCGGGTGTGTAATTTTGCGGTATAATAAGTACCTCTTTCTTAATTATTTTCAGTATATCTTATTTGCCACTCCCGTTACAACTTTATTATAGCAGGTCAAAGATAGCTGTAATCTGTATATGTAAACTAGGTGGGATTATGTTACAGTTAACTATAATCTAAAGTAATTTAGGAAAATTATGTGAACCAACACTTTTGGCATTGTGCACAAAATGTATTTCTGTTGAGACAAATTGCAAGGTTGTTTGGAAAATAGGAATTGACAAAAAGCTCTTGTTACTCTATATTATGCTGTATAGAGGCGTGTTTAGAAAAGCAAAAATGTAAAGTTTGCACAACGAAAATCAAAATAAAGCTGTGCAAAAAGGAAATTTGGAAACTCTAAACTATTTTAGAAAATGTAAAGAAGTGGAGGTAAAAGATGAGGAAGAGATTTGGTAAAAAGGTTCTAAGCGCTGTGCTTGCGGTGAGTATGATCCTGGGTAATGCCGGATTGCCGCAGGGGCTCAACGAAGTCCATGCGTAAGAGGTCAATATTGACGCTATCATAAGCGGAAAGACGCAGGTCACTGAGGCTGATATTGCGGATATGTATCGCGAAACAAAGTATACGCCGCAGGCAGTGCATGATCCCTCTGTTATTAAGAACGGTGATGACTGGTATGTGTTTGGCTCGCACAGAGCCGTGGCAAAGACCAGCGATTTGCAAAATTGGGAGAATGTTAATATTGACAAGCTTTTTGGGGACGGCAGTGGACAAACCCTTGCGCCAGAGCAGGCTTTTAAGAATAATTTATTTACCGGAGAGATTGCAGTCAATGAAACTGCCAAGACGCAGACGGCCGCTATTCGTGCGCTGATGGTAACGCAAAGCGAAGCAGATGATAAAGATGCGGCTGAAATCGAAGACGAGCCGGGTGAAGCAGATGATGAGGATGCAGCTGGAAATGAAGGCGAGGCGGACGATGAGGATGCAGCCGAAAACGAAGGCGAGCCGGGCAATACTGGTGACGAGGATGCGGCCGGTAATGAAGGCGAGCCGGGCAATACTGGTGACGAGGATGCAGCCGGTAATGAAGGTGAGCCGGGCAATGCGAGTGGAGAGGATGCAGCCGGAAGTGAAACTGAGCTGGGTGAGACGAATCCGGAAGAAACGACGGGAACTGCGGAGCAGCCAGGCGCGGAAAACGGAGCGGAGTCTGGGACCGATCCGGAAGCTGGAGATCAGTCCGAAAGCGGCGTTGCTGTGACTGCTGAAAAAAATGCCAATGCGGAATTTGTGTTCTACGTGAATACGGGTGCGGAGGCGGTAAAGGATTCCGAGGCCGCTGATGAAGAAAAGCCCAAACAGAATGGGGGGAGGGTAGAATCAGCAGATGCAGCATCTGAGGAAGAAAAGCCTGCGGACGATGAATCCGAGGAGGGAAAGCCTGTAGATGAAGCATCTAAGGAAGAAAAGCCTGCGGATGATGAATCCGAGGAGGGAAAGCCCACATATGATGCATCCAAGGAGGAAAAGCCCGCGGATGATGCGTCCAAGGAAGAGGAATCGACAGATAAGTCGGAAGAGCCTGCCGAGTCTGAGACTCCCGAGGAGGATGTGCTGGGTGATTCTTCGGTGTCCGAGAATGGACTGGAGGTAACACGAAAGAAAAACACAATGAAGATGTCTGCTCGTCCTATGGTGATAGTGGATGGAAAAGCTGTCTTTGGAAACTTTGATGCCGATGCGTGGTGTACGGCATCAGCCGGCTGGAAGATCTATGAAGGAAACGGCAGTAATATGTGGGCGCCGGATGTTATTTTCAATTCGGCAATGAATAAGTATTGTATGTATCTGAGCCTGAACGGAGCGTATCAGAACTCTGTGGTCATTTTGCTGACTGCGGAAGCTATTGAGGGTCCTTATTCCTATCAGGGTCCGGTGGTGTATTCGGGTTTTGTTGCAGATGAAAATGCGCCGACCAACTATAAAAATACCGATATGAAATTTATCTTTGGGGAGGGAGCCGAACTCCCGGAGCGGTATCAGAAGATTAGCGGCGTGACTTTGAACGATAGCGGAAAAATTACGGGAGTTTCTACGAATGAATGGGGAGAATACTGGCCTCATGCCATTGATCCTGCCGTATTTTATGATGATAACGGAAAGCTGTGGATGATTTACGGTTCCTGGTCGGGCGGTATCTATGCACTGGAGCTGGATGAGACGACAGGACTTAGGGATTATACGGTAAATTATACCAGTGATTTTGAAGATAAGCAGAAATCTGTGACCAGCGATCCTTATTTTGGAAAGAAGATTGCGGGTGGTCATTATGTGTCGGGTGAAGGCCCGTATATAGAGAAAATCGGGAATTATTACTATCTGTTTATGTCCTATGGCTTCTATGCGCCGAACGGCGGTTATAACATGCGTATATTCCGTTCTACAAGTCCGGACGGCCCTTATGTAGATACCACGGGAAAGGATGCGATTTTCACAGAAGGCAAGCCAAACTTTATAGCGAATTACACGGACGACAAGAGCGCCCTGACGGTTGACCAGATTGATACCAGAGGTATGCGGTTGATGACCTTTTATCAGTGGGATCATATGACGACCGGTGAAGTGGCGCAGGGGCACAATTCCGCGATCGTGGATGGTGACCGGGCGTATGTGATCTATCATACAAAGTTCAATAACAACACGGCGGAACATCAGCTCCGCGTGCACGAGTTATTCCAAAATAAGAACGGCTGGATCGTGGCGTCTCCATTTGCTTTTGCGAATGATGAAAAGGTAAATTACGCTGCGGAACCGACTGATGTGGCCGGGGAATACGAGATTCTGGTGGGCGATTACAGCCTCGGTTATAACAAGGACTGCGGTACGGATTTAAGTAATAATTATAAGGCGGACGCGCCGCTGGCGGAGATCATCACCTACACGCTGACAAATGATCATAAGATCAAGAAGGGGGATCAGGAGGTCGGCACATGGGCAGTCGAGAGCGGGCAGGCTTATGCGACCCTGACCATTGAGGGACATAGTTATTCGGGCGTCTTTGCGAAGGTAACTAAGAATTCTGCAGGGTTTAAGACAATGTCCTTTACGGGTGTGGACGAGACGACGGGCATTACCCTTTGGGGCGCGAAAAAATTAGGCGGCAAGGCGATTATTGCCAATCACGTTGCTAATCCTTCCTATACAGTGCCCGGAAAGGTGTATGGCAGCTTTACGCTTCCCTCCAAGGGTGGCGAAGGGGTAGATCTGTATTGGGAATCTGGCGATGAAAGCCTGGTTAAGAGTGATGGCACGATTGACGCGCTGCCGGATGCTGATACAAATGTAATCTTTACCATGACGATGGTATGCGGAGATTACTATTATCAGAAAGAGCATACCATTACGGTAGTTAAGAAGGACAGCGCCATGGAGGACGGAAGGTATCTGGTAGGCGAGGCGTATACGAATGCGCCCCTGACGCTTCCGCCTGCGAACAGTACATCCATGACGAATCCGTACTACATAACGAATACGGCAGGACTGGATCTTTCAGGCGGCGTCAGTATGGAATTTGATGTAAAGCATAATGGCGCAGTGCAGGCGCTGGGCGCTTTGTTTGCCTTTAATGACAAGGCTTCCGGGAAGTTGTATTTTACGCAGGGTTCCTATTTGGGCTATAATGCGTCGGGTGGTTTTTATGATGCGAATCTGAATAATTATACACTGGTGAAGGATTATATCGGCGAAGCCATTAGCGCGAGCGGCAAGGAAACCGCACATGTTACCATCAACTTAAACGCGGCAGGGTTTGAGGTTCTGGTGGATGGCGCGAAAGCATATGATCAGACAATTCTGGATACGGAAAACGGTGTGGGAGATCTGACGGATTATACGAAGGTCCTGACCTGGCTGCAGGAGTCCGCATCGACCCTGCATATGGGAACCGGTTCCTGGTGGAATGACGTGAAGGCGCAAGCCGTCATTTCGAACATGAAGTTTTATATCAATCAGTCAGACGAAAATGCGGTTGTGGACGGCGTGATCGCGGCTTTAAGAAAGCAGATTCCAGAATCAACGTCTAAGGACATCGTTCTGCCGGTGACAGGCGAGTTTGGCGCACAAATTGCATGGGTAAGCTCTGATCCTTCCATTATATCCGCGGACGGTAAGGTTACCGTGCCGGAGCTGGAGACGGAGGTGACCCTGACTGCCACGGTAACCAAGGGAAACGTAACGAAGACAGCGGAATTTAAGGTAAAGGTTGCGCACCCTGAGACGCCGGGATTGGTGCTGGAGAGAGAACTTCTGGAGTTAAAGACCAACGATCAGATTGAGAGGATCAGCAATCCGTTCTATGAAAAGAAATTGAAATCTCTGGTTGTGGACTATGACATTATTTTTTCGGAAGGTGCGCCGAAGAACGGCTGGGATGGTATTTTTGCCTTTTATAATTCAGCGACGACAGGAAGAGTATCGTTCCAGACGAATCCCTATATTTGCCTGAATGAGTTTTTGCCGGCGGGACAGGTAAATCTTTATCTTGATATTAACAGCCCGGAAAAGAACAAGATTGCTGAAAATCTGAAGCATGGGCAGGAATATAATTTCAAGATCGTGATCAGCGAGACGGAATGCCGGATTTATCAGGACGGGCAACTTGTGGTGAATGCAGACCAAAGTACAATGGGAGGCAATGCAGATTTTGCGGAACTGCTTCGTTATGTGGCGAAGTGCGATATGTTCTCGTGGGGTGTAGGCCTTAGCGCAAGCGGCGGAGTCACATTCTGGAATACGGAGCTTTGTACACTGAAAAACATCCGCATCAGCAGCGGTGAAAGCAGAGATGACGTGCAGGACAAAGTCGATTTGACTGAAGGCGCGATGACGGAGATGGAGAATCCGCTTTTTGGGAAGAAACTGGACGAAGTGGTGCTTGACTTCAAGGCAAAGTTTGCGGACGATGCCTATATGGCGGGTTGGGACGGACTGCTTGCCTTTTACCAGCCTTCGGAAGGCGCACCCGGCGGACGCGTCAGTGTTCAGTCGGCACCGTATATCTGTTATAACGAGACGGAAGCGGAAGCCATCAATAAGTGGATGGACATCAACAATCCAAATGATTTGGGGAAAGCAAACATTACAGTACCGGTTACGACACTTGACAGGACGAAAGAACATCACTATTACATCCGTATTTCTGAGAAAGAGATCACGATGGAAATTGATGGGACGGCTGTGCCGCAGGTTAAGAGCGGTCCGTCCGGAATAACTGTAACCTACCGCAATCTGCTGGATTATATCTCCAAGTGCCAGAAGTTCTCTTGTGGCGTAACGCCGAATGTGAATTGCTTCTGGGCGGCGGAGAAATGTACTTTGACGGATGCCGTGGTAAGAGGGTACTATTCCAAAGAGTACGGCGATGTGGAGGAAGATAACCAAAAGGTCACTGTGACGTTGCACTATCCCGACGGAAAAACAGAGTCCCTTTTCCAAAAGAAGAACAGTAAGGTAAAGAAGCCTGTGTCTGAGGGGACGGACGAGAACGGGGAGTATACAGTCAAGTGGTATACGGATGAAGCGAAGACAACGTTGTATGATTTCAATCAGTATATCAAGGAGGATTTGACGCTGTACGGTGTGAAAAAATATCAGCAAGGCGAAGCGAAGGATGAGGTCACCGTAACGCTGCACTATCCCGACGAAGTAAAAACCCAGAAAGTAAAGAAGGGTGAGGCTCTGACAAAACCTGAATTTGCAGATCAGGAGGATGCCAACGGAAAGTACAATATCAGATGGTATGCGGATGAGGAAAAGAAGGAATTATATGACTTTACGAAAGCAGTGACTGAGGATATAGACCTGTATGGAATGTATTATTATTACTGTGAGGAACCCACACCGGGTGAAGATGGTAATAAGGTAAAGACAGGAATCTGGGTAGAGAAGATTAAAGATCAGGAATGGACAGGTGCTGCAGTCAAACCTTTGGTTAAGGTTTACGATGGCGAGACACTGCTTAAGGAGAAGACAGATTACAGGGTCAGCTATTCCAATAACATAAAGGTGAGCACGCAGCTGCTGCCGGCTAAGGTGAATATCATTCCAAACGGCAACTATGAGAAGAATAGTAAGTTCTCGGTAGCCTTCAATATTGTAAAGAGAAGTATCAGCAATGATAACGTAACGATCAAATATAAGCCGGAGCTCAATGTAAAGAAGAATAATAAGAAGCAGCCGGTGAAGCAGATTCCGGCGATCACCCTGAAGTGGGGCAAAAAGACCATTCCGGCGAAGGATTATGTAGTATCCTATCAAAAAGACGGTCAGGACGTTGCGGAAGTCAAGGATGCGGGCGAGTATAAGATCATCATTCAGATGAAGGATACAAGCAGTTATGTAGGAACATTGGAATATCCTCTCGTTGTAACAGAGAAGATTTTGGCGGGTTCCCTGAAGTTCAAGCTTGATAAGAACGCACACGCTTACACCGGGGAAGCGATTCAGCCGACTGTTACCGTAACCTATAAAAACAAGACGGTTTCTGTTGATGATAACTTTATGGTCACGTACGAAAATAATACGGAAATAGGTACAGCAGCGGTTACCTTAAGCGCAAAGACGGAGAGCAGCTATTATGGAAGCAAAACTGTAAACTTCAAGATCAACGGAACTGCGATCAATAAGACGGTCATCAAAGGATTTTTTAAGTCGGCGCAGTATACGGGAGCGCCCGTCACACAAAGTAAAATGACTCTGGAATATAAGGGGACGCAGCTTACTCTCCATGAAGACTATGAAGTTGCTTATACGCCGAACGTGAATGCGGGTAAGGTGACAATGACGATCACGGGAAAGAAAGGCTACAGCGGAACCGTAAAGAAGGTCTTCACTATAAGCAAAATTGATCTGACGAAAAAGAATCCTAGCGTTGTGTTCCTGAATGGAGAGAGCACTCCGATCGAGGTGATACAGGATAAGAGCGGCGCAACGCCTGAGATCAAGGTAAGTTTGGATCAGAAAGAGCTGATACCGGAAGCTGATTACAAGGTATCTTACGGCGAAAATAAGAAGGTGGGGACGGCAAAAGTCACGGTGATAGGAATCGGAAACTATTCCGGAACACTGAGAAATAAGCTTACCTTTACAATCAAAGCAAAGAATATTGCAGATAAAAGCATCACGATTGTACCTGAGGATTTGCAGTACAAGGCGAATGGAAGCTATCGGGCAAAGGTTGCGATCTACGACAATGGTGTGAAGTTATCTTCCGGCGAGTTTACGGTAGGTGTAGTCGAAAAAGTGACGTATGATAAAGATGCGGCAGGAAATGACACCAAGTGCGGTGAGGCACAGATAGTGCTGACAGGTAAGAAGAATTATGCAGGCACTAAGACGGTAGATATCCGAATTGCGGAGAAACTGATTTCCGCGGCGAAGGTTACGTTTAAAAAGAAATATTACTACGCAAACGGAAATCCGGTGACGCCGGGCAAAGACGAGATTACGGTTACACTCGGCAGCGGGAAGAATAAGGTTACATTAAATTCGGATGAGTTTGATATCGAAAGCATCAGCAACAATACCAACAAAGGAAAAGGTACGCTTGTCATCAGAGGTAAAGGAATATATGGAGGGACGAAGTCCGTGAAATTTACGATCTTACCTAAATGGATGCAGAGAAAGTAAAGAGCGGCGATATTTATAAAAAAGTGTAGCGCCCTGAGAGATCGGGGCGTGGCGCTTTTTTATTTTCGATATTCAATCATTTTGGTCAATGCCTCTATTTGTTCTACGGCGCGTTGCATCTCGCTGTTTGCTCTGGCTTTTCCGGCATCGTTTAATAAGGGATAGTATGTTTCAAGTGCCTGCACCCAAATACTCATATCGGAATCGGACATGGAATAATATAAAGAACGTATCTGACTTTCCATGTCATTTTGAATTTCTCTAAAAGTTTCAAGGGATTCGTTGAAGTCCCGCTTTTTGATTTGTCCATATGTTTGCATATCCCGAGTGTCCCGGCTTCTTTTTATAGATAGAAGGTTAGGATCGTTATCATCGGCTAACACTAAAAAATCAGTATCTAAAGCAGCGGCAATCTTTAATATCGTTTCAAATTTAGCGTGTCTTTTGCCTTTTTCCAAAAGGTAAATAGCAGTTTGAGATAAACCGGTTTTTTTAGCCAGATCCGTTTGCGATAAGTCTTTTTCTTTTCGTGCTTCAAATAATTTATCCGAAAAAGCCATGTCTTCTTGCCATTCCTTTTTTTATTTATATTATCAATATGGAGAGTTAAAATCAATAGCTTTTGCTTCTATGAAAGATGGAGCAGCTGTGAAAGGAGCGGCTTCCTCTCTGATTTTGCTGCTGCCGATGATGGGGATGGCGATTATTCTATATGTAAAACTGCAAAAGAAAAATGAGAGAAAAGAGAAAGTCGACTGAAAAGAAGGAAGAAAATTTGTCTAAGGCGGATACTGCGGATGTAATGACAAAGACGAATACTCATGTTATACTGGTTGCAAATGTTTCGGAAACAGAATTGATACGTCAAAGGAGGTTACCATGCAGTATCGCAGACTTGGAAAAACAGATTTAATGGTCAGTGAGGTCGGTTTTGGGGGCGAGTGGCTGGAACGCCACGATTACGAGGAATGCAAGGCCGTGATCGACCGCGCGGACGAGCTCGGTATCAACATTTTGGACTGTTGGATGTCCGAGCCGAACGTGCGCACAAAGATAGGAAAGGCGCTGGCGGGCAGGCGGGAACGCTGGTACATTCAGGGGCATATTGGCTCCACTTGGCAAAACGGTCAATATGAGAGGACGCGCGATGTGAAAATATGCCGTGAGGCGTTTGAGGATTTGTTAACGCGCTTGCAGACTGATTACGTTGACTTGGGCATGATTCATTTTATCGATCAGGAAGCGGATTGGGATCATGCCATGAACGGCCCTTTCCTCGAGTATGTGAAGGAATTGAAGGCAAAAGGAAAGATTCGTCATATTGGCATGAGCACGCACAATCCGCTGATGGCGAAAAGGGCTGCGCAGAGTGGGTTCATTGAAATGATTTTATTCAGCATCAATCCTGCATTTGACCTTTTGCCGCCTACAGATAATATTGACGATTATTTTGTGGAAGAATATGCAGACGGCTTCGGCGGTATTGATCCTGCACGTGCGGAAGTTTATAAGCTGTGCGAGCAGAACGACGTAGGCATCACCGTGATGAAGCCCTATGCGGGCGGTCGTTTGTTTGACGCGGCGCGTTCTCCTTTTGGGGTGGCGCTGACCCCGGTACAGTGCATTCACTACTGCCTGACCCGTCCCGCAGTCGCGTCCGTGCTGGCAGGTTATGATACGCCGCAACATGTGGAACGGGCCGTGGCTTATGAGACTGCTGATGAGGCGGAAAAAAATTACGCGGCGATTCTGGCAAAGGCGCCACGCAATACATTTGGCAAAGGCGAGTGTACATACTGTGGGCACTGCAAACCCTGCCCCAAAGAAATTGATATTGCCATGGTAAATAAATATTATGATCTTGCCGTGATGCAGGAGGAGGTTCCTGCGACGGTGAGAGAGCATTATCTGGCACTGGAGCATAAGGCGGATGCGTGCATTGGCTGTAAGGCCTGTGAGAGCCGCTGCCCTTTTGGGGTAAAAATTTCGGAACGGATGGAGAAGACGGCCGCGCTGTTTCAGCAGGAAAATAAATATAAGGGATGACTTTATTAAGAAACAGGAATATAATAAATAAGAAAATTTTAATACCAAAGCAGTTTGCTATATAAGTGGAACGGAGACAAAAATGAGAAAACAGCGTGATGAAAGTAAGACAGACAGAGGAATTTTATTGCTTGTTTCTATCATTTTGGTCTTTCTCATTTTTGGTGGTGTCGCGTAAGATGACAAAAGAGATGGCGGCCTCGGCAACCCGGAATCTGAATGAGAGTCTTGATTTGATCAAATGTATGATCGAGGCCATCCTCAACAAAGAGGCGGAGTATCAGCGGTTGATGGCGCAGGGAATTGCGGTGATGGAGGAGCCGGAAAAGTATGTTCGTTATTTTAAGAAAAGTGAGACGATGGTGAAGCTTGCTTTGATTCGGACGGGTGAAAAGGAAGGCGTGGCCAGTACGGGAGAGATATTTGCGGAGGAAGAACTGGACTTTTCCGCAGGAGGAACCATTGATGGTCTGCCGGTGTCCCAGTCATACTTAAATGATATGGGGACGTGGGACTATTGCATCAAATGTCCGGTGATAAAGGGAGAACAGGAGATTGTCACGCTCTATGTTGAGTATATTTATGATACGTTTGACAAGTCGCTGCCGGAGGGTTTTTACAATCAAAAGGCGATGCTTTATATTATGGATGCGGAGACGGAGCGTTTCGTGCTAAAGCCTAAGGGAATGGGGGAGCGGAGCGCGGGACATCTGAACCTGGCGGACTTTTATCGTGCCAATGATATTCAGGATGAAAACCTTCGGAAAGAGGTTGAGGACTGCGTTAAGCAGCATAAAAATATCATGTTCTATCATGATATCAGAAATAAGAATTCCCTGAACTATATGTGGTCGGTGAATAACGGTACACTCTATCTGACCGGATATGTGCCAATTGAAGCGATACAACAGGAAGGCAGAACAGTCAACCAAAATATCATTATTGTGGTTGCAGTCATGCTGACTGCTTTTGTTCTCTGCTGCGACTTGTTTTATCTCAATCAAAGGCAGCAGAACAGAATACGCAGGGAACGCGAGGAGGAGCGCGAAATCAGCAATCGCAGGCTGGCGGAAGCACTGCAGGCGGCACAGATCGCAAGCAATTCCAAGACAACGTTTCTCTCCAATATGTCACACGATATCCGTACGCCGATGAATGCTGTCATTGGTTTTACGACGCTGCTCTCCCGTGATGCGGAAAAACCGGAAAAGGTGAGGGAATATACAAAGAAAATCATGGCTTTCGGGCAGCATCTGCTCAGCCTGATTAACGATATCCTGGATGTTTCCAAAATTGAGAGCGGTAAAGTTGTTCTGAACGTGGAGGAATTTACCTTAAATGATCTGGTGTCTTCCGTGGATGCGATCATTCGCCCGATGGCGGAGGCTAGGTCGCAGAAATTCTTCGTGGAAGTGACGGGCATCAAGCATGAGTGTCTTCGACGCCTTTACACGGGCAGAAAACAGTACTACCAATAAGGTGCAGGGAACCGGGTTTGGCATGGCGATCACCAAGAATATCATAGAGTTGATGGGCGGCACCATCGATGTATTCAGCGAGGTGGACGAGGGAAGTCTGTTCTGGGTCGAACTGGAATTTCGGATCCCCGAGAGGCAGTCAGACAGGCGGTTCTGGGAGGAACAGGGTATTACAAAGATTTTGGTGGCAGATGCCGACAAGGACACTTGTGAAAATATCGGCACGCTTATGGGAGGTGTCGGCGTTGCGACAGATGTGGTGCACAGCATGGAGGAGGCATTAACGCTGTTAGGGAGCGATGCATCAGGCTGGCAGGTGATTCTGTTAGGCGGTAATGTAGTGCATGGAGACGCTTCGAAGGCGATAAGCCGGATTCGGGAAAAGGCAGGAGATATGCTGTCGATCCTGTTTTGGTCAGACCATGGCGAGCTCGGAAGCGAGGAGATCGATCAGACGGGGAATGTAGGAATTCTTTTAAAGCCGTTCTTTGCTTCAGCTTTTAAAGAAAAGATGCAACAGATGCAGATGGCACAGAAGACTGCCGAGCCCGAAACGGAGTCGATCCATAATCTGGCAGGGCTGCATTTTTGACAGCAGAGGACAACGAAATCAATGCTGAGATTTTGCGGGAGATTCTTGCTTTTGAGAAAGCGGGCTGTGAGATCGTGGAGAACGGACAACTTGCGGTGGAGCGGTAATTGAGACGCCCGTGGGCGCCAACAGATGGTGGCTGGAAACCTTTGTGCTGGCGCAGGCTTATGTGGATTTATATAACGGTGGGAATACGGAGGCGGAGATCGCGGCCTTGAACAGTAGAGAAGCCAAGTACAGTGATTATATGCGTCCGGGATTTGAATTTTTGCTGGAAATGATCGACAAGGGATATATTGATGCCCAAAAGGCTTATGTCAGCGAGGTGATTGAAGGAGAAGGAGCGGATTTTTTGGCTCAGAAAACACCCATTGTCATGGCATACTGGGGGGGCTGCAAACACAGACACCGCATATGGGAAACCTGACTTTGAGATGCTTGTCATCGGCTTCCCAAGAAGCCGCGGGCAGATGCAGGTCATGCCCATGACGGACTTTGGTGTCGGCATTAACGCGGAGCACGGAGAAGATGCGATGGCGGTTATGGACGTGATCCTGTCGGATGAGGCGCTTCAGATTTACGTGGAGACCAACAGGGTGATATCCCCTTCCAAAAATGTGGAGGTGGAGTGCATTCCTGCATTGAAGCCGCTGAATGACAGGATACAGGAAAACGTCTATGTACTTGGAGCCAATGCGAGCATGAATGTGGAGCAGTGGGGAAATACCTGTCTGATCGTGAGGGAGCTGTTAAACGGCGCTACGGTGGATGAATGTATGGAAATGTTCGATCAGTTACAGAAAGAAGCAATGCAGAAATAGGGGCACGGCGCAAAGGTCTGAATAGAGGAAGCGTGTCTAACAGAGTTTGCAGCAGTCGGATAAGGAGGCAGGATGAAGAAAGTTTACAGCGAATTTGTATTAGGAGATATGCGCGCCTGCTATGTGCAGGATACAGAGACGGGGAGTATGGAGCTGGTATTACTCCCTGCGGATGCGGCCTACGAGGTCGCTTACAGGGAAAAGCCCTATTCGGATTCCCTGATCCAGGTGAAGCTTGTGGGGGACACCTATGCGGGGGCCTACGCGGGAGGCAGGACCATGCGGCAGAATCTCTCCGTGGCGGCGCTTGTGTTTGACGGTCAGGAAGTGAAACGTGACGGCGAGGCTGGAGAAAAGGAAGACTGTGCGCAATATTTTGCGGCAGAGAGTTCAAACGGAGAAGTTGGAAGCAGCAAAGGCAAAGGGCGGAAAACTGATATTCTACGTCTTGCCTCTGAGCATCAGAAGTTAATGGACGACGGCGGCAGGACGGTCATCTGCACTGCCTTTACGGATAAACGAGGCAATCGTTACTGCCATTATCTTGTCTGGAAAGAGGGAAAGAAAAGCCTGCTCTCTTTTACCGCGTTTACAAATCAGTCGCAGGAAAAAGTGGGCTTAGAGCTTCTCTCCAGCTTTTCACTGGGCGGCATTTCTCCTTTTGTAGGAGCGGATGAGAACGGGTACTTAAAACTGCACCGCATCCGCAGCGTGTGGAGCATGGAAGGCAGGGTGGAGACGCAGGTCTTTGAGGATATCCAGTTGGAACCTTCCTGGGGCGGTCACGCGGTGCGCTGTGAGCGCTTTGGTCAGGTGGGTTCCATGCCTGTCAACGGTTATTTTCCGTATGCGGTCATAGAGGACAGTAAATCCGATATTTTCTGGGGTGCGATGATCTGTCACAATGCCAGCTGGCAGATGGAAGTTTACCGCAGAGGCGACGACGCGGCCTTATCAGGCGGGCTGGCGGATTATGATTTCGGGCACTGGATGAAGGAAGTTGCGCCGGGAGAAACCTTTGTTACGCCTACGGCGATCCTTTCCGTGTGCAGGGACACAGAAGTAAATTCTGACGGATTCACTTCTCGAGCTTCACTGCGTGAATCTCGGTTGGATCAGATCTCTCAGAGAATGACGGCGGTTTTGGATGATGTGCTGGATCAGGGGCCTGCGTCTGAGCAGACGCTTCCCGTCATTTTTAATGAATACTGTACCACCTGGGGCTGCCCTTCCCATGAGAATATCTGTGGGATTTTGGAAGCCATCAAAGATAAGGGGATTTCCTATTTTGTGGTCGACTGCGGCTGGTTCAAGGAGGAGGGTGTTCCGTGGGACATTTCCATGGGGGATTACCGCGTATCAAAGGAATTGTTCCCGCAGGGACTTGACAAGACCGTGAAAGCGATCAATGACCATGGCATGAAGGCTGGGATCTGGTTTGAGATCGACAATGTGGGAGAGAGAGCGGAGGCCTATCAGGATACGGCGCATCTGCTGAAACGAAACGGAGCAACGCTTACCACCACCATGAGACGTTTCTGGGATATGCGCCAGGAGTGGGTGCAGAAGGATCTGGAAGAAAAAGTAATCGGCCAGCTGAATAAATACGGTTTTTCGTATATGAAAATGGATTACAACGACACCATCGGCGTGGGCTGCGACGGTGTCGAATCGCTGGGTGAAGGACTGCGTCAGAATATGGAAGCCTCCCTTGCTTTTATCCGCAAGGTGAAGGAGAAGGTTCCCGACATTATTCTGGAAAACTGTTCTTCGGGCGGGCATAAGCTGGAGCCGCTTATGATGAGTGAGTGCAGCATGGCTTCCTTTTCGGATGCTCATGAGTGCGAGGAAATCCCGATCATCGCTGCAGCGCTGCACCGCGTGATCTTGCCGCGGCAGAACCAGATCTGGGCCGTGATTCGCGAGACGGATTCCTTAAAAAGGATCGCCTATTCGATTGCCAATACGTTCCTGGGCAGGATGTGCCTGTCAGGGGATGTGACCAAGCTGACGGATGCGCAGTGGGATGTGATCGACAGGGGAATCGCCTTTTATCAAAAAGCGGCGCCCATTATCAAGGACGGGTACAGCAGTCTTTATGGGCCGAAGGTGTTAAGCTGGCGCCATCCGCAGGGCTGGCAGTGTCTTCTGCGCACGGAGGGCAGTGTGGAGCATGGGGAGAAAGACGGGATGCTGGCAGTCTTCCATACTTTTAACGGAGAGCATGAGGGCGCGCTTACCGTTCCTTTGCCAAACGGCGGGGATTACCGGATTGAGACGGTCTATTCGGATGCGGAGGCGGAAATCGGGATTGCTGACGGAAAATTGGTGTGTCAAATACCGGAAGATATGCGGGCGGTAGCGGTGCTGCTGAGGAGGAACTGAACGGGCTGGGGCGGTATCCGCAAGGTGACAAAGGTGACGGATATTTTGGTGCCCATCATGGCAGTCGTCTATGTGCTGACGGTGCTGATATTGATCTTAGTGAATTTCACAAGGATCCCTTGGTTTTTCTACGTGGTATTTACGCAGGCATTCAAGCAGGAGGCGGTTTTTGGCAGTGATTTCGGTGTGGCATTGATTCAGGGTGTCATGCGCGGTTTGATGTCTAATGAAGCAGGCCATTGGCGTCTTCCTTGACACCATCGTGATCTGTACGTTGACGGGTTTTGTGGTCATTATGGGCAGGGTGTGGCTGACGGACTGTTTGCCTTTACCTGTTTGCTGGGCTTCTTCTCCTTTACGGAAATCTGCGCGAGCAGGATCTCGACCAAGAAGGCCTTCCTTTATACGATCCGCGTCCTCTGTCTGGCGGTAGTGTCTTTCGGCGTCCTGACCAGCATTGCGGGCATGGATCTTGGTTCTTTGTGGGACCTTTCAGACTTTGCCAATATTTTGATTGCCTACTGCAATATCCCACTTCTTTACCTCGGATTTTCCTATGTAAAGCGGGCTACGGATCACTTTGAAAAGCGGGACGGCACGCCTTTCACATCCAAGGTGGCAGGGACACAAGTGCCTGTTTGGGATGAAAAAGCGGGTAAATAAAATGTGGTGCGCGGCAGGTGAGCTGTCCTGTCGCGCAATTCTTCCAAAAATCCCTTGCAAATTAGTATGGGATGTGGTATCATAGCATTCGTTAAGGCAACAGTAAATTCCTTCGGAATTAACTGTGCGAGCATCACTACGTGAAGCTCGGAATTAACTGTGCGAGCGTCACTACGTGAGCTCGGTGGAGTATTGCACCGAAATCCTCCGGCTCCATGGTCAAGCGGTTAAGACATCGCCCTTTCACGGCGGTAACACGGGTTCGATTCCCGTTGGAGTCACCATGGCGCAGTAGCCAAGTGGTAAGGCATGGGTCTGCAACACCCTGATTCACCGGTTCAAATCCGGTCTGCGCCTTTTGGAGAAGTGTTTATTGGACACTTCTCCATTTTTGTATACAGACACGCATTTGTGTAAGCGGGGGTTTCATTTTATAAAACAAAAAGTGATCCATGGCATAGCGGAATATAAGAAGTCAAATCAAACAAGGTAATAAATAATATAAAAACGGCAAATCAGAAAGAAACTTTTTAAAGCGCTGTCAGCATAGCATATTTAGCATGAGATAAGGAGAGATTTTATGGAAGCGGCACATAGGAAAGTAACGAAACGGATCCGGGTGACAGATGAACAGGGGAACCCGATGGCAAATCGTGCAATAGGGATCAAACAGGTAAACCATGCATTTTTGTTTGGCTGCGGCGGCTTTGATTTTATCCCGTTTGTCTTGAAGGGCGAAGAAGAATATAAGCAGTTGACGGATAGTTGGCTGGAGGTATTCAATTATGCCACCCTTCCTTTTTATTGGGGAAATTATGAGCCTGTTGAGGGGAAACCGAACAAAGACATGCTCATGAAAACGGCGCAGTATCTTAAGGATCAGGGCGTCAGGGTGAAAGGACATCCCCTGTGCTGGCATACCGTATGCGCCGACTGGCTCATGCAGTATGATAATCAGACGATCATGAAAAAGCAGCTTGAGAGGATCGACAGAGAGGTTACGGGCTTTAAGGGCGTTATCGACATGTGGGATGTGATCAATGAGGTCGTTATTATGCCGATCTTTGATAAGTATGATAATGCCGTGACCAGAATATGCAAGGAGAAGGGGCGTGTCGGTCTGATCAAGGAAGTTTTTGAAAGAGCGCATGAAAATAATCCTGACGCGGTACTGCTGCTCAATGATTTTAATACGTCCATAAACTATGAGATCCTCATAGACGGCTGTCTGAATGCGGGGGTACCGATCAGCACCATCGGGATCCAGTCCCACCAGCATCAGGGGTATTGGGGCAGGGAGAAACTTGAGGAGGTATTGGAACGGTTTTCGAGTTTCGGACTTCCAATACACTTTACCGAGAATACCCTGATCTCAGGTGAGATCATGCCGCCGCATATCATGGACTTAAACGACTGGCAGGTGGATCGTTGGCCTACGACTCCCGAAGGGGAAGAAAGGCAGGCACGCCAGATGGAAGAAATGTACAGGGTACTGTTTTCTCATCCGCTTGTGGAAGCAATCACCACATGGGATTTCAGGGACGGGGCATGGCTTAAGGCGCCGAGCGGCTTTGTCAGAGAGGATAATTCGAAAAAGCCCTCGTATGAGATGCTGAAAAAGCTTGTTAAGCAGGAGTGGTGGACGGATACCACGGTAAAAACCGATGAAAACGGTTGGATTGAAATAGAGGCTTTTAAAGGCGATTACCGAATCAGTGCGGAAGGCAGAAATGCAGATACATGCCTGATGGATGATACAGAGATGGTTCTTGTGCTGCAGGGGTGAAAGCTTCGGATAGGATATTGATCATATGGATTACAGTACGTATGAAAAATATAATTTTGACCGTTCAAGCGCATTCAATATGTCTACGGGTTATAAGGAAAGAAGTTATCAGATGCACTGGCATTCCTACGGGGAAATTCTGCTGGTAGGCCCGGGCAAAACGAATATCTATAAGGTTGGCAGGAGCACTTACGAGCTTGTGCCAAATGATTTTGTGCTGGTATGGCCGATGGAAATGCACGCGATCATAGACGCAGATAGAGAGAAGGCGCTTGTCATACAGTTTTCCAATGCATTCATCAATTCGCTGTTTGATTTGCGAAGGATCATGCATATGTATTGCAACCTGCACGTTGTATGTTGCTGTACGCATCCGGAGCTTGCGGCGAAACTGAAGACGATAACGGATCGCATGAAAGAGATCTTTTTTTCAAACAGGCTGGATCGGGAAATCAGGTGCTGCATGCTTCTGATGGAATTTATGCTGACGTTATTTGATTATAGAAAAGAGCTGGCCCCTGAACTGAATGAAGAAAAGCACGACTATAGCAGTGATGTGATGCGCCGTATGATCATCGTTACGGATTATATCAAGAATAATCTGACGGCGGACGATCTGTCGCAGGGCGCAATGGCTGAAATGGCCGGTATCAGCAAAGATTATTTTTCGAGGATATTTAAGAATGTTACCGGAATGAATTACAGTAAGTGGTTGAACACGATAAGGCTTGAGAAAGCATCGGAATTGCTTGTGCAGGATGGAAGGACATTGACGGAGGTGGCAATGCTGTCGGGATTCCAGAGTATTCCCAGTTTTAACAGGGTATTTCGCGAAGAAAAAGGCATGGCACCGGGAGAGTACAGAGCGTTGTTTGTTGGCAGCAGAGAATAAATTTTGTTCAAGGGTTTAGCAGGAGGGAAAGAAGTATGAGCATTGACGTAAGCAGGATGCCAAAACTTGGATTTGGGCTGATGAGACTGCCGGAAAAGGACGGTGTGATCGAGCATGAACGGGTATGCAGTATGGTGGATCAGTACATGCAGGCCGGAATGAACTATTTTGATACGGCCTATGTATACCACGGGGGAAAATCGGAGGTTGCGGCAAGGGAAGCGCTGGTCAAGAGATATCCCCGTGACAGCTTTATGCTGGCAACAAAGCTGCCTGCATGGGAGATCAAAAAGGCGGAGGACAGGGAAAGACTGCTGGGTGAACAGCTAAGCAGGGCCGGTGTGGAGTACTTCGATTTCTATTTATTGCACGCAGTCGAGGATGGTTCTAATTATGATACATATGTTAAGTATGACTGCTTTGACTGGTGTATGAAGCAGAAGGCGGAGGGAAAGATCAGACACTTTGGATTTTCTTTCCACGGGAGTCCCGAGATGCTTGAGAAGATTTTGGATGCACATCCCGAGGTGGAGTTTGTGCAGATACAGCTTAATTATTTAGACAGGACCAATCCGTCTGTCCAGTCGCAGAGACTCTATGAGATACTGCATGCAAGAGAGATCCCTATCATCGTTATGGAGCCGGTAAAGGGCGGCACGCTTGCCGGTATGGCACCGGAGATCGAGGCGAAGTTCAAGGCCCGTCAGCCGGAAAAATCCGTCGCTTCCTGGGCGCTGCGGTTTGTAGGTTCGCTTCCGGGGGTGATGACCATCTTATCCGGGATGTCAAACGAGGCACAGATGGCGGACAATATCAGTACCTTCCGTGATTTTGAACCGCTGGCAGATGATGAATTAGGAATTATCAACGAAGTGACGGAAGAACTTCTCGGGATGCCGCAGATCGGATGTACCGCCTGCAAGTATTGCTGCGCCGGATGCCCGCAGCTGATAAGCATTCCCGATGTTTTCAGGACAGTAAACACCCTGCGCCGTGACCCGGAGGATCTGCGGCCCAAGAATTTCTATACGGAGCTTACGCAAAGGAGCGGCAAAGCTTCCGATTGTATCGGCTGCGGCCAGTGTGAGCGCGTATGCCCGCAGCATCTTCCCATCATTGACTTGATGAAAGAGGCAGCTGAGATACTGGATTAAACATATGGGATCAAAATAAAAAGCTGCGCAGCAGAGACTTTTGAGGTTTCTGCTGCGCAGTTCTTTTAAAGTGATGATTGTCAGGAACACTGGAAATCAGACGATTTTTTTCTTATCTGCTGCATTGATGCTGACCATGTAAGTGATGTGGCCATTGGAAACGCCGCCGTTATCTTCCCGAATCACATAATCGATATGAGCGTTTTCCAATTTTTGGATAAATTCCTCCTTTTGCTGCTCTGATCCGAGTATGAATTTTTCCTTTTTACTGAACAGTTTCATTGCATATTCCTCCCTTTTGGATACTGTAATGTTTCATTACAGGTACAGTATATTGCGTGTCTGATAAGGATGCTTATTGTTTTTTGATGGGGGTTCTATTGTTTTTTGCGTTTGTCGCTTTTCCATAAAAAGCAAGGAGGAAGATTGGTAAATACTACGAAACAATGTTGCTTGCGAAATGGACGTGCATTTTATATAATAAAAGCAGACACAGCGCAACCGTTTGCGCAATGTTGCGCTATATTCCTGCAGATTAGGAGCAGGGGGCAGCAAAATAAGGTATGGGAGGAAAGATTGAAAATTAGAATTTTCAATCGCGAGATTTGTGTCTGTGCGTTGCTTGACACAAACTCGTTCATGCGCAAAAAGCAGCGCAGAAATGGAGATTATCATGAGGAAACAGATGAGGCAGTATTTGAAAAGAAGTCTGTGCGGCGTTTTGAGCGCGGCAATGATCCTGACGGGATCATCCATGTCTGTCATCACTGCGTATGCAGCGCAGACGGACGTGGAAAATGAGGGGGGGGGGCTAACGGATCCTGTGGATAACGAAACGGATTTGCCAACTCCTGTGGAAAACGAAGATGGGGTTTTGGGACCTGACGCGGGGGAGGATGCGGCATCGGGTGCCGAGAACGGCGCGGGAAATGAGGATGCGGCATCAGGCGCTGAGAATGGCACGGGAGATGAGGATGCGGCACAACCGGGATCGGATGAGCAGCAAGAGGATGATGAGACATTGCCGGATGACGACGGAGAGGATGCCGATGACGGAGATTCGAAGGAGTCTGAAGTCGGTGAGGAAGATGAAAAAGTAGAGAGTAAGCCGGCTATCCGAAAGGACAGTATAAGTTTGATGGCGACAAATGCGGCGCGCGCGGTTCAGGCGGCGAATGGGGCGCTGGAGAATGGGGATTTTGAGACGGCTGATGAAAGTAATCAATATACGCCTGCGGTATGGTCGGTGGCGTATGATGATAGTGCCACCTACTACGAATATAAATCATCAGGGGGGAATCCTGATAAATATGTTGAGAGTAAATGGAACGCCGATGATACAACAGCGTTTTCATTGAGCCAGATCATAGAGAACTTTCCAGAGGGCAACTATACGCTGGAAGTGGATATCAATGGCGATTATGAAGAAAATACCGTTTATGCTAAGATAGAAAAGGTCACGAAGAATGCGGATGACGATTATACAGCTGAAGGGGAGACTTTATTAAACGAAAGTCTGGGGGCGAGTTCGGCCTGGACGTGGAATACCTTCACTTCCAGCAAAATAACGGTGCCCGCAGATGCGGGAGCGATAAGGGTTTCTTTTGAGGGGACTCTGGCTGCCGGCAAACAAATCAAATTGGACAACGTTAAGCTGGAAGAAGCTCCTGACGTGACAGAAAAGATGTTCTATTTCCACAGCGCGCCGGATGAGGGCGAGACAGATTCGTTTGAGCTTGGCGTTGAATTGTGGGGCGACGAGAAAATCAGCACGAGCGCAACCGAAAAAGTATCGTGGAATGAGCAGTATTATAAAATGCAGCCCGTAGAGGGATATGCGGACTGGTATCAGATTCCTTTGGCAATCACGGATGTCATTGCGGATAATGCGTCCGGAGCAGGATTTAATATTCATAAAAAACCTGCAAGTGGAGAAGTGGAAAAGAAGGCGGGATTCAGCGGATATCCTGATAACAATGAAAATATTTATGCAATGCTTTTGGCGGAGGACACGAAAGCCTGTGCCGTGAAGAACTGGAAAGGCTATGTGAATAACGCTACCGATAAGTTGGCGACTGCGATTATGCGTAATATTACCTTCCACGTATATTCGGAGAGCGGTATACCTTATTTGCAGATGAATGGCGATGGCTTGGTTGCGCCTACGCTTTCTATGGTGAATGAGGAGACGGGGGGACTGGAGGCTCTTACTCCTGTGGCGGAAAACGTCGATGGTCAGACCGGTTACGAATTAAAGAAAGAAGAAGGCACTGATTGGTATGAGATTACCTTCTCTGTGCCCGGATCATTAGTGTTTGGCGAGAACACAAAGGAAGAAAGAATATGTAATCTGTATTATGGTGATACATGGAATAAGACGTTTATGAACGGTCCGAGAAGCGACGACTGGAGCAGTGATTTTACTCCTGTCTTCGCAGGCAATGTCTATTATAAAGACGGCGAGTTCCTTGCTGAAAAACCTGACGTGCCGATATCGGATGAGAAGATGTTCTATTTCCACTGTGCGCCGGATGAGGGCGAGACAGAGGCCTTTGAGCTTGCGGCCGAGTTATGGGGCGGCGAGAAAATCGGCACGAGCGTGACCGAAAAGGTATCTTGGAATGAGCAGTATTATAAAATGCAGCCCGTAGAAGGTTATGCGGATTGGTATCAGATCCCCTTAAAGATCACGGATACCATCGCGGATAATGCGTCCGGAGCAGGATTCAATATTCATAAAAAACCTGCCAATGGAGAGGCGGAAAAGAAGGCAGGCTTCAGCGGATATCCGAATAACAATGAGGATATTTATGCAATGCTTTTAGCGGAAGACACGAAAGCCTGCGCTGTAAAAAACTGGAAGGGCTATGTGAACAATGCTTCTAAAAAAGATGCGACCGCAATTATGCGCAATATTACATTATACGCATACAACGGAGAGATAACGCCTGCTATACAGTTAGATAAAGATTCGGCATCTACAAAAGTTTTGTCGGTGGTGAATGAAGAAACAGGAATTGTTTCTGAAATTACACCCTTAGGAGTGGATGGCACCAACAATGTGTATGAAATGCAGCCGGTTGACGGCAAGCAAAACTGGTATTCGCTGTCGTTTTCCGTGCCGGGGGATATTGCATTTGACGGTGGGAAAAAATGCTGTAACCTCTATCAGAAAGACAACACGGGTGCGTATGCCTGGGTTATCAATTTGAATAACGGACCGGTTTCCAATGGCTGGGAATTTGATATTTCACCCGTCTTCTCCGGTCATAACTGGCTTGTCTTTTCCGGAATTGGAGCAGAGAGTTTCAAAGGTACCTTATATGCTTCACAAGAAGAAGCGGAGGAAACGCTTAAGATTACGCTGGATCAGCTCAAAGAGTTGATCGCGAAAGCAAAGGAGTTAAAGCAAGAGGATTATAGGAAGGGCTGGGAAGAGTTTCAAACGGCGCTTGCGGCGGCGGAAGCAGTTGTGAAGGCAGCGGCTGACGCGGAAACCGATTCTACGAAAACAGCGCCTACGGACGAAGAAATCAAGAAGGCTTACGAAGATTTGCAGGCAGCAATCGACGCGCTGGTTTCTAAGGATGCGGTTGAATCTACGGTAAATGTGGCAAAAATCGCTTTAACAGACGATTTCATCACCGGTGCGGATTTGTCTTCATATCTTGCACTTAGAGAAAGCGGCACAGTATTTAAAGATGAAGAAGGCAATCCCCTTTCAGACGCGGAATTTTTCAAATATTTGCGTGACGGCGGCACCAACTGGGTGCGTATCCGTGTTTGGAACAATCCTTACGACAGCAGCGGCAGGGGTTACGGCGGCGGTAACAATGACTTAGAGAAAGCCAAAGTCATGGGTAAGCTGGCAACGGATGCAGGAATGAAGGTTTTGATCGACTTCCACTACTCGGATTTCTGGGCTGATCCCGGAAAGCAGCAGGCGCCCAAGGCGTGGAAAGCCTATAGTTTAGAAGAAAAGGTGGCTGCGGTAGAGTCCTACACATTGTCAAGCCTGAATGCGCTGAAGGCAGCAGGCGTTAATGTGGGGATGGTGCAGATCGGTAATGAGACCAATAATGCTATTTGCGGCGAGACTTCCCGTGAAAATATGGCGAAGATTTTCAATGCGGGAAGTAAAGCAGTCAGGGCATTTGATCCTGCGTGCCTCGTGGCACTGCATTTTACCAATCCCGAAAAAGGCGGATTTTATACGGGATGGGCAAAAAGTCTGGCAGACTATGAAGTTGACTACGATGTATTTGCAAGTTCCTACTATCCGTTCTGGCATGGAACGACCGAGAATCTGCAAAGTGTACTGACGGATGTTGCCAGGGACTATGGTAAGAAGGTTATGGTAGCCGAGACCTCTTGGACTACCACATGGGACGACGGCGACGGTCATGAGAATACGGCGCCGCGCACGTCACAGGCACTGAATTATGAGATTTCTCTGCAGGGACAGGCGAATGAGCTTCGTGATGTGGTAAATGCAGTTAACAATGTCAATAGTGAACAGCCCGGCAAGGCAATCGGCGTATTCTATTGGGAACCGGCATGGATCTCTCCGTATTATGTGTATGACGAGGACGGCAATGCCGATGAGAAGTTGTTTAAGCAGAATCAGGAGGCTTGGGAGAAGTACGGTTCCGGCTGGGCGGCAAGCTATGCGGCGGAATACGATCCCTCTGATGCGGGTAAATGGTACGGCGGAAGCGCGGTTGACAACCAGTCATGGTTTGACTTTGACGGTACGGCGCTTGCGACGGCTAAGATTTACAGCCTGATTAGAACAGGTGCAGTGGCAGAGCGTGCTATTTCCAGCATCGGTATTGACAAGGAACAGAATCCTCTGAAGGTTTCGCTGGGAGAAACGGTTGCATATCCGAAGGCTGTCGCGACGTATAATGACGGAACGACAGAGCAGATAGATGTTCTGTGGGATGAGGACGAGAAGGAAGCGGTCAATGTCAATAAAGTAGGCGAATATGTCGTACACGGAACAGTGACGGAAGGCGGCAAGGAATATAAGCTGACGTTGACTGTTAAGGTAGTGCCTTCGGCCAATATCTTAAAAGATCCTGGATTTGAAAAAGGGCTGGCGCATCCTGATTGGGAACTGTCGGGAGCGACAAGCTGTGTGAGCACGCAAGAGAGAGACTGGAAGGAAAATCCCAGAACGGGAACTTATGCGATGAACTTCTGGTCGCAAGACCCGGCAGAATTTACGGTATCACAGACGATTATGCCTGAGGCTGGCACCTATACATTCGGCGGATATATTCAGGGCGACGGTGCAGGTACGGAAGACGTGCAGTATGCGTTTGTGGAAGTGTCCGATGCAGACGGCACATCTTGCAGGAAGGCAGCCTTTACGTTAAACGGCTGGCGCAACTGGAGCAATCCGCAGATCACTGATATCCAGGTGAAAAAGGGAGATTCTGTTAGAGTCGGCGTAACCATTAAAGCGACAGAGACAGGATCAGCCGGTGTATGGGGCAGTCTGGACGACTTCTATCTCTACGGCACCCATGACGTATCCGTGGCGGAAGACATTGAGCATGGCCGCGTGGAGACCAGCGTTGTCAGGGCTACCGGCGGCGAGAAAGTCATTGTAACAGTAACGCCCGACGAGGGATATTATCCGGAAACCCTGACCATTTCCGGTAACAGCATCACGGCTGAGAATTATGAAGCTACCCTGAAAAGCGATAATGGCGCGGTGACATTTAAAGCGGCCGCGAATGCGGATACAACAAATGCCGCAGTACTTGCTTATACAGGGAAGACGGCGGAGGCAAAGAGCGACACCTTTACCATGCCAAACGGTAATGTGACAGTCAGTGCGGCCTTTAAGAGCATCTTTGACGGGGCGGGCAAGATCGCTCTGGATGCGAAGGATCCTGCGACAGGAAAGTATTTGGTGCAGGTCAATTTAGGAGAAAGTGATGCGCCCGATGGTGAGAATCCGATTCCGGCACAGTTCTATACCGGCAAGGATGTGAAGCCGACGGCAGTGCTTTCTTATCAGGGCTATCAGTTGACGACAGCGGATTACACGGTGACCTATGCAAACAATAAGAATCTTACTACAGCGGACAGCAAGGCGAAGATCACGCTGACGGCGAAGGGTGAAAAATTCGAGGGAACCAGAGAAATTGCCTTTGAGATCAAAGAGGATACCAGAAACGAATTCAGCGCCAAGAAGCTGAAGGTGGTGTTCGAGGCACCGGATAAGAACGGCAGAACGGATAAAGCGGCAAAGGCGGTTTACTATCTGGGCAAGGAGAAGGAGATCGAGCCGAAGGTCAGCCTTTACAACAGCACGGATGATATAACGGATCTGACAAAGGCCATCGACCCGTCACTGTATAAGGTATATTATCAGAACAACAAAAAGATCGGCAAAGCGACACTCGTGGTATTGCCGACAGATAAGGCATTAAACGATCCGAATGGGTATAAAGAAGGTTCGATCACCACAAACTTTACGATTGCGAAATGTCCTGTGAATCAAGCGAAAGTGAAGGTAACCATTTCTGGTGCGCCGAATTATTACAGCGGTAAGAAGGTGGAACCTGCGGTGACCGTGACATACGAGTATACGCTGCAGGATGGCACGGCTAAGACGGTCAAATTGGCGAAGGGAACGGATTATACGCTTACCTGCACTAACAATATCAATGCAAGCGTATACAAAACGACGGGCGCAGACGGTACGGTTAGCTATGAGCCCATCAATGCCAATAAGGCGCCGACCGTTAAAATCACCGGAAAAGGTAACTTTGCAGGAACAAGAACGACAGAAAGTTTGAAAGAGAACGGTCAGGCGGATGGTGCAAAGTTTACATTCCAGATCAGGCCGAAGAATTTGGGGAGTCTGGGAGAAAAAGCAGTAACGGCGGCGGATCTGGCAGAGAAGGCAAGCGCGCAGGCACCGAAGATCACCGTAACGGACGGCGCGAAGAAAGTTGCGGCAGGTCAGTACGAGATCACGGAGATTAAGCGTACTCACGATGAAAATGGAGGTGCACTGGCAGAAGCTCAGGTTATCTATTCTAAGACAGACGGTACGGTTACCGGTATTGCTAAAGTGAAAGATGCGGGCACCTATGCAGTCACGATCGCGGGTAAGGCGAAGGCGAATTATGAAGGAACGGCAAAAACAACCTTCCGTGTGGTGGATAAGGAGCATCTGATTTCAAACGCAAAGATTACCGTGAGCGGTAAGTTCTATTATACGGGCAATGCGGTGAGGCCGACAGCCACAGGCGAAACGCCGGATCTGACAGTAAAAATGGGAGCTGTTAAGTTAGAAGCGCAGAGCAGTTCAGGGTCCGATCAGGATGGCTACTATGTAAGCTATGCGAATAATACCAACGCCGGGCGGGCTACGATTACGATCACCGGTACGGGTAAGTACATCGGCACCAAGACGGCAACCTTTACGATCAACAAGCGTACCCTGGCAAGTACGGTCAGGGATAACGAAAAGGATAAGAAGGGTATGCTGCAGACACCGAAGCTGTCAGCGAAGAAGGTGGCGGATCAGCAGGATGGTACATGGACGCCTTCGACGGAGGACAGCGGCCCGTTGATCAACCTTGATAACACGGCAAAGAAAGAATACGGCTCTCTGGCGATCCCTTACACGGGCTACACGCTGAATCCGGAATTGGTATTCAGTGCCAACAACGTTGACGTAGCGGGAAAAGAAGTGATGAATCAGCTGTCAAGCAGCGATTATACCGTGTCTTATGCGATTGGCAAGTGGTTAAATGGTGCAGCGCCTGTCACGGCGACGATCAAGGGCAAAGGCAACTACAGCGGCAGCGTGAAACTACAGAATCTGTTTACCGTGACGGCCAGAAATCTGAAGGATTTCAGCATTGATGTAGCTGCTGTTACGTATAATGGCAAGGCGTTAAAACCGGCAGTTACATTTAGGGATAAAACGACCGGCAAGACAGTTGATTTGAAACTCAACACAGCCTATAGTGTAAGCTATAAGAATAATAAAGATATCTTTAGTGTCAGTAAGAAACAGCCGCAACTGACCGTTAAGGTAAAGGGCAAAGGCTGGATTACGGATGATGCAGACATTGCGACTAAGTCCAGAGATCTGAAATTTACGATCGATCAGGCGGAGATCACGAAGGCGGATGTTGCCGACGTCGTCTTCCAGACATTTAGAGGCAAAGCCTTAAAGCCAAAGGTAACCATTAAGGTGAACGGCAGGAAACTGAAGGAGGGTAAGGATTACGAACTTTCATATGATAAAAATGTGAAGCGCAGCGGCACGACTACCGCGACGATCCGTATCAAAGGAAAAGGCAATTACTTTACAAGAAAGCCGATTGAAAAGACCTTTGTCATTAAGTAAGCGGCAGTAGACAAAAATGATATCATCCTACAGGAAACGGTTTTGCGTATAAAAGAGACGGGCGAAAGGGAATTGCTTTCGCCCGCCTTTTATTTATCAAAGCTTTAGTTTATTTCCTGATCGTCCACCAAGAAGGAATCGCCGTCCTCTACGATGCAGACCATCGTTTTTCCTGTGTTCAGCTCGATCTCATTTCCGGCGTCGTCATAGTATCTCGTTGCGCCGTAATCGGAGGTCTTTTCCCAATTGACGTGAATCCCTTTGCCGTTTGTGAAAAACCAACCGTCCCTTGTGGTGTCGTGGCATTTAAAGGCGAGATAACCCTTATCGTCGCGCACCTCGTGGTAAGTGTTCTGGATCAGCACATTCTTAAATTTGAGCTGTTCCCCGGTCGCCAGGTCTGTGTGCGGGCCGTCGGAGGCGCCTGCAAGCTTCTGGAACCTTTCGTAGAGGCCGTTTTCGCTGTTGTAGATAAAGTAGCAGTTGGTGACGGGATAGGTGGGAGACATATCGATTTTATTTGCCGTGATCGCGTCGCTGTACTGGGAAAGATCATTTGGCTCCTTCTCAGAAGCGAAGCGGTAGTGCTGCTCGTCCGCGTAGCCGTCCCGCAGCTTTAAGGCATAACCGAGATTATCCACGTCTGCCATGATGCCGGCAGTGTCTACATAGGCATTGTCGGTAGCGTTTTTCGCATCCTTTGCCCGCCAAAAGTTGCTGCTGGTTTTGCCGTCAATGTCGTCAGTACGCTTGATTACTTCGTCTATGTAGAAGGGACCGCCGAAGTGGACGTAGAGGGCATCCCATTCAAACGCCCAATACACATAATAGTCGCGGCAGCTTCTGACATTGCCAAGTCTGTCCTCATTTTTCCAATCCTGAAGGATCCACATCAAACGGGTGATACTGCCTTCCACATTACATTCGTATACGACGTCTGCCTTGGAAATGCCATATTGGGAAGCGGTCTTTGTGTTAGGAGTCATGATTGCCAGAGGTCTTGAGTTATTGACTTCTTCGGTCACCCATTCGTTGGTGATGCGGCTCCTGACCATTCCTTCCTCAGGGGGAAGATCCTCCTCCTCAGGTTCCTCCACTGGTTCTTCCGGTTCCTCCTCGATCTGAGGTGTGTCCTCAATGGTCTGTTCCGCGACAGGCACCTCAGCCGTGACGGGCTTTTCTTCTTCCTTGCCGCAGGCGGAAAGCAGGAGAGCGGAAGACAGGGCGGTGAAAAAAATAATCTGTAATTTCTTCATCGTTAGCTCCTCTTTTCTTTCTGTCTTTAGTCCTGTCTAGTATAGCATAAGAGGCGCAGGGAGTCACTAGGAAAGATGGGAAAAGATAAAAAGCGATTGATATTAGTTAAGTACAGCAGTATGATTAGTTATACAAATCAGGCAAAGGAGGGAGAGGGCGAATGAAGAAGATCGCATGTTTTTGTATTCCTGCACACGGGCACACCAATCCGATGCTTCCAGTTGCGGCAGAGCTTGTCAGACGCGGAAATATTGTGCGTTTCTATTCATTTGGCGAATTTGAGAAAAAGATCAGCGCTACGGGAGCGGAATTTATTTCCTGTGATTCTTTTTTTGCCAAAGTTGACAGAAAAGGAAGAAGCAGGTTTGAAGAAAGTTTCTACTACAGAAATGACAATACAGGATATCCGTATCACCCTTAGCATGAATGATTTTCTGGAGCAGGAATTTCAGACGTTCCGACCGGATGTGGTTTATACGGACTCGGTTTGCTTTTGGGGGAAATTGAATGCCTGGAAGCATCAGGTACCGATGGTGGTGTCTACGAGCACCTTTGCCTTTAATCAAAAGTCTTCTCAATATATGAAAAGCAGTTTGAAAGAAATGGCTGACCTCATTTTTGGACTTCCAAGAATCTCTAAGGAATTAAAAAAACTGGAGCCTTACGGATATCATGTAAAAAGCGTGCTCTCCCTGATTCAGAGCGACAATGATACGGATTCCGTTGTGTATACTTCGCGAAAATTTCAGCCGTGCGCGGAGAGTTTTTCGGAGCATTATGCTTTTGTCGGGCCTTCAGTATTTTCTGACGTGCTGCCTGAAAAAGAAAAGGAGCGGCCGCTCGTTTATATTTCTCTGGGAACAGTTATTAACGATCGCCCTGATTTTTATAGGAAGTGTATCAACGCGTTGAAAGAAATGCCCGTTGATGTGGTGATATCCTGCGGAAATGCGATCGACCGTGAAGCGCTGGGAGAATTGCCGAATCAGATTCAGGTGCACCCCTATGTAGATCAGCTTGCCATACTTGCAAGGACAGATGTTTTATCACTCACTGCGGTATGAACAGCGTCTCCGAAAGTCTGTATATGGCGGCGCCGATGGTTCTTTATCCGCAGACAAATGAGCAGAATGCCGTAGCGAGGAGAGTGACCGAGGTCGGCACGGGGATGCTGCTGCAAGATGGTTCTTGCGAAGGCATCCGTACGGCTGTACAGGAAATTTTAGATAATAGCATATATGCAAAAGCAGCGGCTGAATGCAGCGCGGATTTCCGGGCATGCAGCGGACCCGCGGGAGCAGCCGAATTTATTGAAAATGCTCCTCACTTATTGTAAACTAAAGATTAAGTGTTAGAAAAATAGGTTGGCAATAAGCATAGAGGAAAGGCGAAATCAATATGAAACTTACTGTGAATGCATCGTGGAAACTGATCTGCGCGGAGGAGGAGCTTAAAGGAACCGTCAGGACGGCGGTTTCGGTTGCCGACGATCTGCGTGCCGTATTTGGAGATATCGGCGGCGTACATAAGAGCCATTCCCTGAGCGAAATTCAGGGTGATGGCATTATTTTCGGGACGATACAGGAAAGCGACCTTCTTGCGTCTCTTGAAAAAGAAGGCCGTCTGTCCTTTGATGAGATCAGAGACAAGCGCGAAGTTTATCAAATGTGTGTGCTTTTCCCGTCTGTTGAAAATGACGGGACGATTCTTGTGATTGCTGGAAGCGATAAGCGCGGGACCATCTACGGGCTTTACCGCTTCAGCGAAATGTGCGGTATTCCCCCGCTTAGGAAATGGAGCGGATGCGAGCCGAAAAAGCAAAGCGGCATCACACTTGAACTTCCTGCGGAGATGACGTCGCATGAACCGTCAGTCAGATACCGCGGCATCTTTGATATTCTGATAAAGTCTTTTTCCGATAGGGTATCTTCCAGCTCGTACAGCCTTTGTCTGATTTCGAGGACAGCTTCCTGCGTATATAAAAAAGTACGGTTGTCTACCGCTTCAAAATACAGGACCTCTGACGCATTGATGAAACAGTATGCATCGTCCTTTTTGGCGTAGAACTTGTTGTCGAACAACTCAATATGTGTTTTTAACCGCAGCACTTCATCGTCTGCTTTTCTGCATTGGATGAGCACTTTTAACGTTTCTTCCATATGTTCCATAATTTGAATTTCCATGGCGTCCCTCCAATTCTTATTATAGGCAGCTAAGAGTTTTTCTCAACCGATTTCAGGTAAGAGGTACAAAAAGGGAGGGTGAGATGCCACGGGACTATTTGGATGGCTTCATTTGTAATAAGATAATGAATATGTTATTCTATTTCTATATTGTTTCGTGAAATTTGTGATGCTTTGTAATGAGGGTAAGTATGAAGAAGTTAATGTTGTCGATCGATGTTGTGTGTCATGGCGGTATGAGCGTAAAAGGGCAGGAGACGGAAGTATCAGGAGGGCAATGCCTGTAGGATTTTTATAGAAAACAGTCAGCACGATGAAGAAGGCTGGCATCCGATGATCGTTACCGACAGCAAGTGCCTGAGGGAATGGGAGCATATGGATATGATTGCTGCGGTGGACGGTACGGAAAAGGGAGTTTTGGTACGGATATACAGTCGGGAGGATTAGGAATGGAACATTTAGTTAAGTTAGATGCAGTCGTAACAGGATTCCATGTTACGGAGCAGTATATTGATTGTATGTGCGGAAAAAATTTAATAAAAGTCGATAAATCCTCTGGGGAAATCCTTTTCCAAAAAGAGGTTTTTGAGAAAGAAGGCTTATCCAGAAAACTGATTGCAGATGAGGGGCAGATTTTTATTTATGATTTTTGCACACTTTATATCTTAAACCAAAAAGATTATGAGCTGGTTGGGAAGTGGCAATTGGGTGATGATTTAAGTTCCGACATTTGTGGAATCGCGGCGGATCAGGATACTGTTTATTGCTCCATACGCAACGGGAAAATCATTACCCTTGACAGACAGTCGTATCAGCTCAAAGAGTTTCCTGTTTCCGAAAGCAGTATGTGGAGCGTCAAAATATACGATGCATATTTAGTCTGCGGAACCGTAGACGGGAAAGTACTGCTATTAGACCGCACAACACTTGCCGCGGAAAAGGAGCTTGTTTTAGAAAAGAAAAATGTCGGCAGTTTATATCTTGATGGAGATATCTTATATGCCGCAGGCCACGACGGAAAATTGTTTAAGATCAATCTGAGGAGTTTTGAGATTGAGACGTTTATCAAGAATGTACATAAAAAGATGTTTGATTGTGCGGGAATCTATGAGAATAATCTGATAACGATTTCCTATCCCTGCTCAGAGATTGCTTTTTGGAATAAAGATACTTTGGAAAAGGTAAAGGGAATCAATACGCCGTTGAAGCTGTCAGGACGCACGTATATTGAAAAAGATTCTATGTATCTTTCTTCCCGAAATATTTTGGGGATTGATCGGATAAACCTAAATGAGGTGGTATGCCAGGGTGAAAAATCAGGTTTCTGATTTGCACCGATTCCTTACAAAACAATAAAAATAGAGTGCGCAAAAACTGCATACAACAGTTCCAACGATATCGGCGATCAAAATCGGTTCTGCTTCAAATGCGCCCAAGAGGTCTACCGCGATATGTACCAAAATGCAGGGCAGAACGCTTTTGCATTCATAAAAAACGACAGAAAAAGCGATGCCCGTTGCAAAGGCATATGTTACTTGGAGCAAAATAAATACAAGAGGATACTTCCCAATATTCAAAAGATGCAGGCAGCCAAACAATACGCTGGAAAAGATGATGGCTTTATTTTGATTCGATATCTGTTCAATGGAACGACATAAAAAACTCCTGAAAATCAGTTCTTCCATGATGCTGATAAATACACTGCTGATCAGTGCCAAAACGATATTTATCTTTGCGCCTGAAAATAAATAGGGGAGATTGACGAGCGGGACAAGGAAAAGAAAAAAGTTTGTTTGCAGGAAATACTCTCCTTCCCACATACATACGCCATAATAGGATAGAGATTCTCTTTTTCCTATCATGAGAAATACGATTGCCAGAACGATTAGAATGCTGCATATTTCGGCAACACTTTCATTTGGAGGCGCAGAGACGGGGAATGTTACAGAGATTGTGAAAAAATAGTGAGGGGCAAATAACCGCCCCTCTACACAATCCTTATCTTCAGATTCCTTCCTCCCGCAGAACCTCCAGCAATTTTTTGATCGTTATATTCCCCAGATCGCCTGCGTCTCTCCCGCGGACGGAAACGCTGCCTGTTTCTGCCTCCTTCTCGCCGACAATTAGCATATAAGGCACTCTTTCCAGCCTCGCAGATCTGATCTTATAGCCTATTTTTTCAGCCCTTGCATCCAGCTCGCAGCGCAGTCCCTCTTTTTTCAGAGTCGCTTCTATTTCTTTGGCGTAGTCAATATACTTATCCGAGAGCGACAATACTTTCACCTGCACGGGCGAAAGCCATAAGGGGAATTTCCCGGCATAATGCTCGATCAGGATGCCTAAAAACCGTTCGATGGAGCCAAATAAGACCCTATGAATCATGATGGGACGGTGCTTGTTTCCGTCTTCTCCAATATACTCTGCGTCAAAGCGCTGCGGCAATTGAAAGTCCAACTGAATGGTTCCGCATTGCCATGTCCTGCCAATGGAGTCTTCCAAGTGGAAGTCGATCTTCGGTCCGTAAAAGGCGCCGTCCCCCTCATTGATTACATAGGGCAGTTTCAGGTCATCCAAAGCATTTTTAAGCCGTTCGTTGCCAGTTCCCAATCTTCATCACTGCCGATGGAATTTACCGGTCGTGTAGATAATTCTACGTGATAGGGAAATCCAAACGTGGAATATACCTCATCGATCAGGCGGGCAACGCCTTTGATCTCGTCCTGTATCTGTTCGGGCGTCATAAAAATATGGGCATCGTCCTGCGTACAGCAGCGTACGCGCATCAGACCGTGTAACGTGCCTGACGCTTCGTTTCTGTGAATGAGTCCCAACTCGCTGATGCGCAGGGGAAATTCCCGATAGGAGCGGGGCTCCATTTGATAGACAAGCATACCGCCGGGGCAGCTCATCGGTTTGATGGCAAAATCTGTCCCGTCGATGGAAGTGGTATACATCTTATCCCGATAATGCTCCCAGTGCCCCGACGTTTCCCAAAGCTGACGGTTTAACAGGATGGGCGTGGATATTTCCACATATCCTTCTTTTGCGTGCATCTTTCGCCAGTAATCAATCAGCAGATTTTTTAAGATTAGCCCCTTGGGGAGAAAGAAGGGAAATCCCGGCCCTTCCTCAAGCAGTGCAAATAAGCCCAATTCTTTCCCTAATTTTCTGTGATCCCTCTTTTTCGCTTCTTCCAATCGGTTTAGGTATTCCACCAGCATGTCTTCGTTGGGAAAGGAAGTGCCGTAAATTCTGGTGAGCATTTTGTTCTTTTCATCACCCCGCCAGTAGGCGCCAGCGACGGATAGCAGCTTAAAGGCTTTGACCGTGCTGGTGTAGGCCACATGAGGGCCTGCGCACATTTCCAGATATTCCCCTTGCTGATAAAAGCTGATTTCCTCATCTTCCGGCAGGTCTTTTAGCATTTCGATTTTATAGGGTTCATCTCTTTCTTCCATCAGATGTACTGCTTTTTCGCGGTCTGCCGTAAACTGCCGAAGCTGCAAATTTTCTTTGACGATTTTTTTCATCTCCGCTTCGATCTCGGCCAAATTTTCTTCCGAGAAATGGAAGGCAAAATCAAAATCATAGTAAAAACCTTCTGTAATGGAGGGGCCGATCGCGCATTTGGTTTCCGGATACAGTCGTTTCACCGCCTGCGCCAGAATATGCGCCGTCGTATGCCGAAAGGCATTTTTCCCCAATTCTTCCTCAAATGCTGCTTCTCTGATAGAACCGTCCTTCATTTTGATCTTCATTTTTTCTCTCCTTTTTTACTTTTTAAATCAACATAAGAAAAGCACTCTTAAAGATACTGCTGTATCTCTAAGGGTGCCTGCTGCACGGTTCCACCTTAATTTTTCACTTCAGCTTCCAACAAAGCCTAACCTTTAACGCAGGTGTACGGTAATGCTTACGTCTACTTTCAGCATTACAGCTAGGGAATGGTTTTCACATACGATCCACATAAGCATCTTCCACCAAATGATGCTCTCTCTGGCTGCAACCGGTATGCTACTCGTTTCCGTCATCGCTTTTCTTTCTGTTGATTTGTTTATGATAGTAACATTACTATTTGGGGTTGTCAAGAGCAAAAAAATAAGTTTGGGGACCATGCCTTTTGATCAAAATTTGTATGGAAGCCTCATAAATTTTTCAAATTGTAAGATTATTTTAAGATTCTTCTTGACGAGGGGATTATACGAGCGCATAATAGATTATACAAATGTATAATACAAGGATTTGCGGACAGCTAACTTATAAGACACATAAATGCTCTGGAATGGAGGAAAAAATGGCGGATGCGGTAAAAAAGCTGGGAGAAGCGGAAGTGGAGATCATGCAGGTGATTTGGGACAGCGACAGCCCGGTCACGTCCAATTTTATTTTGAAACAATTACAGGATTCAAGGAAATGGCAGCTTTCCACGCTGATGACTTCTTTGGCAAGGCTTGCGGATAAGGGTTTTGTGGCATGCGACCGTTCCACGGGGAGCAATCTCTATACGGCGTTGATCCCGGAGAATCAATATAAGACCGGAGCGAGCAGGCAGTTTCTGGAAAAACTGTATCACAATTCTTTGCGGAATATGGTGGCGGCGCTGTATGACGATAAGGCATTGAAGGAAAGTGATGTGGCGCAGCTGCGGGATTTTCTGGATCAGCTGGAAGCGGAACAGAACGACGCAAATGAACAGATCAGGGAGGGCAATGAATAATGTCTGAACTTTTTCTCACTGTTTTGGAGACTTCATTATCTGTCAGCCCGATCATTGTGCTTATGCTGTTTCTTTCACCACTTTTTGACAGACGTTATGCTGCAAAGTGGAGCTATCTGATCTGGATTTTTCTTGCAGTCAGGCTGCTCATTCCCTTTGACGCGGAGGACGGCCGGGCAGCGATGGAGACGCTGTCAAAGTGGAGGCAGCAGGCGGCGATGCAGCCTGCGCCGCAAACAATATCAGAAGATGGGCAGAATGATCAGGAAATATTGCCTGAGCCGGGAATGCCCCGAATCGTCGTGAAGATTCCTGCGCAGATAACGGCGCCTTTTGCGGCAAAAAAGGGCAGAGTGATGCCGCTTATTGTAATTGCTTATGTGTGGGCAGCGGGCTGTGCCGTTTATCTTGCAATCAATGTCGGAAGCTATCTGCATTATAAAAGAAAGGTACTTAAATGCGGGACGGTATGGAAAGACAGGGCTGCTTTAGAGCAGTTGATCCGTATCAGAAGGGAATTAAAAATACAGAGGAATGTGACGGTTGTGTCGTTTCCTGAGGCGGGCAGCCCGATGCTGATTGGATATCTGCGTCCGATTTTAATTATGAATAGCGGTGTCTCAGACAAATTGTCCAAATCGGAATCTTTCAGCGAGCGGGAATTGTATTTCATTCTCAAACACGAGCTGGTACATTGTAAGCGCGGCGACTTGTATGTCAAATTTCTCTTTATGGCGGTGTGCGCACTGCACTGGTTCAATCCGCTTGTCTGGCTGATGCAGAAAAATGCGGCGGTAACTATGGAACTGTCCTGTGATGAGCATGTGATAAAAGGGATGCCGTCGGAGCAGAAAAAGGTGTATACACAGACACTCCTCTCCACGCTCCACAAAGGCGGCACACGAAGCGCGATGTTATCGACGGGATTTTTTGAAGGGAAAAAGGTGATGAAAATACGGTTTCAGAATATCCTGCGTAAGCGTAGGAAAAAGAACGGATTTTATCTGCTTGCGGGTATTGCCATTTTGACGTTCGGTATGGGGACATTAGTCGGGTGCTCCGTGATGGGAGAAAAGACGGAAGCGGGTGAGACGATTCCGTCGGATACAAACATTGTCAAAATGACGGACGATTTGCAGATCGATAAGGAAGGAACGGACGGTGCGGCAGGAGCAGACGATAATGCAGAAACGGAAATAGAAAGCAGTACGGGAAACGGTGTGGCAGGATTAGGCAGTAGTGCAGAAAACAGCACAGAGGATGCAATCACCCTCACTTTCATGAAGGAAGGGATGGAGGAGGAAAAGCAGGCGGAGCTTGTGGAGGAACCGGAATATATGCTTTATCTGCCTGTAGGAGAATGGCAAAAAATGGAAACGAATATGTGGCAGGCCGTAATAAACGAGAATGTCAGGCTGTGGGTGTCAAATCTTTCGGACAGACAGCAGGCGGAACAGCTATTAACGAATAACGGGTATCTTCCAAAGGATGAGGGTATGGAAAAGGAAGAAGACGGGATGGCCTATCGGGTCAGACTGTATGAGATGGAGGGCGAGGTATTTGGCGTATTTTACCGTTATCCCGAGGAAGCGGAAGAAGGCTGGGGAAGGGAATTGCCCGTGATCGCGGATACGTTTACAGTGGTCGTACCGAGCGGGCAGTCTTCGGAGAATGGTACCGCAGGTAATGCGCAGATACTTGGCTATATTTCCCGATTTGGCGACGGATCAGTTACGATCGACAGACAGAATTGGGTGACGCCTGAGGATCCTGATTGGAAGCCGGAGTATGATGCGGATGCGGGCTTTGAAATCGTGGATATAGAAGGCGAAGACGTCACCTATCCGCTTGCGGGCGACTGCCACTACTTTGTTTTGGAAAATCATCAGGGTGAGCGTATAGAAATAGACGAGGCGGCGTTTGCGGACTATCTGCGGGAAACGGATTTTCCGATGTTCTGGGCGATAGAAGTTTCGGAAGGACAAGTGGTCGGTTTTGCGGAATGGTATAGGCCGTGAGGGAGCCGCAGGTGATTAAGAACGGAGGTTAGATTGTAAAATAAGTCTGATGACCATATTTTTCAATCTCGCAGATGCAGAATGAAGTATTCCTTCGGAAAACTTCGAGATTCTGCTCGCGTTACTCAGCGTAAAACGCTTCGAAATGGAGGGAAACTATGTTGGATTTCAGTATGAATGAAATGCTGGAAATGCAAAAGCAGCTTCAGGATCAATATCAGGCTCAATGGGAGCCAATCTCGCCTGAAACAGGAAAAAATAAACTGCTGTGGATGATAGGGGAAGTAGGGGAAGTCATAGATATCGTGAAAAAGAATGGCGGTGAAAAGGTTTGTGCTGATGCCGGATTGAGAAAGGATTTGGTCGAAGAATTGGCGGATGTACTTATGTATTATAATGACGTGCTGCTGTGTTATGATATTTCAGTCGATGAATTAAAAGAGATATATCAAAAGAAGTTCGAGAAGAATATGAAGCGGTGGTGAATTGTTTTTGTTATTTACTTTCTCGCTTAAATGTGTGTATGATTTAAGCGAGAAAGTGAAGGGGTGAATTTAAGATGTTTATGATGTCCATCATAGGTAAAATGTTGCATTTGTTTTTGTGGCTGCTATATTATGTAATCATTACAACGATGATTAACAGTATTGTCATGGGCGTGCTGCATTTTCGCTTTTCATGTGAATGTAAAACCAAAGAGTTTGTGATTGCGAAGGCCAACAGATTTGAGATGCAAACCGGTAATCAGTGCGCCGGTTTTGCGGCGGCTTATCTTTTGCGGCACTGCAATATTGAAAAAGAAGGGAACAGTTTATATGAAGCGATGCCAAATAAGATGAAAGACGGCTGCGTGCGGCCCAAAGGAATCATTAAGCTGCTTTCTCAATATGGCTTGAAAGCAAAATACTGTGCCGGGAATCTCAACGCATTGAAAAAGGAAGTCAGCAAAGGAAGGCCCGTGATCGTGTTGATACGGACATGGAAAAATCAGAATTGGCTGCATTTTGTTCCCGTTGTCGGTTATGATGAACACTATATTTATATAGCGGAATCATTGAAAGAATTGGTCAACTGCAAGGAACGGTATTATAACAGAAGAATTGCGGTTGGCGAATTTCGGAAGTTATGGAATACGAGTATGTTGAAAATGCCGTGTTACAGGAATACGTATATTATTACAAAAGATTAAAAATATATTTGGATATTTAATTGAAAGGATTGTTTGGTAAAAATCGAATTGACTTTCAAACTACATAACGATAAAATACGTAGTGTGAAAGTCAACAAAAGGATATCGTTATAACATGAAAATAGAATACCAATTAGCAACCCCAAATAATCTAAACGAAATCATGCTCCTAATCAAAAACGCGATCCTCACCATGGAAAACAACCATATTCACCAGTGGGATGAAATCTATCCGACCAAAGAGGATTTTGCCGAAGACATCAGACAGGGGTGTTTACATATCGGCGTATCAGAGGGAAAAATCGCCGTGGTGTTTGCCCTGAACCGTCAATGCGACGAAGCTTATCAAAATGGCCAGTGGCAATATCCCGATAAAAACTACTATGTGGTGCATCGTCTTTGTGTGAACCCGCTTTTTCAACATAAGGGAGTGGCAAAACAAACGATGCTGTATATCGAAGAAAAATGCAAGGCGGAAGGGACCATGGCTGTCAGACTGGATGCTTTCAGCCACAACCCTTCCGCGCTAAAACTGTATTCTCACATGGGGTATAGCAGAGTCGGTTATGCCCATTGGAGAAAAGGCCGGTTCTATTTGTTTGAGAAATATCTTTGATAGAGGAGATTGAGCTGTTCATACGCGCGGCGATCTTCTCTTTGGCAGGCATCAATCAATTGGCCTAATTTTTCCCGGATTGGTCGGCTGCCAAAATTGTTGAGCATGGCCTTTGTATCGTTCCAATCGCCGATCAGGTCTTTCATATCTTCGGCAGCCTTGCTGACTTTAAGAAAAGAGGCGGAAATATCCATACAAAGTTTCTTTTCTGTATCTTCGCGTTGGTCTGCCAGCTCCTCAAAATAATTTGCCGCCCATTTTCTGCCGTCCTGCAGACAGGTCATCGCGTCATTTTGGACAAGAAACATGGAAAATAAGGTATCAAAAGTACTGCCGTTTTCAAACCACTTCTCCTGAAGCAGCATTTCTTTCCAGGCTTCATACGCTTGGATTCCTTTGGCATAGGTGTTTTCTTCTCTTGCCTCCATGACTGCAAGCGCCATTTTTATAATATCTCTGTCGTGGTGGGAAGTATCTTCAAGCGTACCGATGCACATCACTGCCTGTGTATCGGTATTTTCCCACCATGTGTGGCAGCGGAAATAGCCGTTGTCCAAGGTGCTGATATCGGAGGCAAATTCCGGGTCATTTTGAAAGAAATTCCAACCCATGACAATATCGCCATCTTCTTCAAATCCTGTGACGATGCAGGGTTCCGGCGGGCCAATGATACCTAAGGCAATAATCGGATAGCCGTTTGCGATCGTTTTCTTCATATAGTCGGAGAATTCCTTTTTGGTCGTCTCCTTATTCCGCCCCAGGAAAGAGAATTCCCTACCAAGCGCTTTTGCCCCATACCGGTAGATATCATTGGATTCATTCAGCGTATGATAGATGTCGATATTGCTCAGATCCCACTCGTTTCTGTTCCAGACCAAGCGGAAAGCGGCTCCGGTCGCTGCCATGATATAAGCATAAGAAACCGTATCGCCCAGATATTCTGATACCGCTTTTACACAAATGGGGAACATGGTGTTGCTGCCATAGGTCCCATGTTCGATTTTTCGGATCCCATATAATATCGTTTTGTTCTTGTTTGGTTTCATCCTGTTCTCATCGCTCCTTTTCATTTTTCGGTCAAGTTGTTCCAACCCAAAAACACCCGGCTCCAGCAGCCGTCCTCCCATCAATGGCCGCTTAGCACGAAATCGACTGGGAGTCATGCCGAAATGCCTTTGAAAAGCCCTTGTATAAGATTCCGGATTAGAGAATCCGTGCTCCAGAGCGATCGTAAGGATTTTTTTATCAGAATGCAGCAGTTCAAATGCAGAGGCAATCAATTTTCGCCTTTTATAATACTGCATGATCGGCATGTTTACATGTCTGTAAAACAGCTCCCGCAGATAAGTTTCGGAAAAGCCAAAACTTTTAGCCATCTCCGTGACACTCATATTCGTAAGATGACTCTCTACATAATTGATCAGAGCGTGTGTTATGGTTGAATAACTCATGTTTTTCCTGCTTTCCATCGCGATGTAATAACAGTATAGCAATGTTGTTTGAGTCTGTCTTGACTATTTTATGGTTCTTTTGCGGCGGCTCTGAAACCAATGGTTGAAAACCACTACGATTTATCCTTTGACTTTCTGTGCGGGGAACTTTACACTGGTCTTACATCGACTAATACGAACGACTCTGAGTTGTTGGATGATTCAGAAAAGGAAGGAAAGAATCATAAACGGTATGGAAATATCGTTATAATTTGGAGGAAACCAACATGGAAAATATAACCTGTCACGGAATATCCATGGGCGGGAAACTTTATTCCCTGCGCATGGCAAAGCGAATGAGTCAGGAACAGATGGCGGCAGTTCTTGGCATCAGTCCGGCAGCGGTCTCCAAATGGGAACGGGATCTGTCAAAACCGAGCATTGAAATGTTGTGGGCGCTGGCGGATCTTTTTGCGTGCAGCATTGACGAACTGGTGGGCAGAACGCAGATACAGGTAGAAAAAGTGGGGATTTATGACGAAGAAAAACTCCGCCTTGCCGTGATTGGGGAGGACTTATTACAATGCAGTGAGACCGGCAGGGCGCAGGGATTGCTGGCTTTGGAATCCTGCATTCCTACGTTTAAAGGCGGCAGCAGATTCCTTCCTTTTGCCATTCCTTATGCGCTGGATTTGTTCATGAAACAGTTGGGACCGGATGAGATATTTTCTTTTTTGGAAAATTATGCGGCGACACTTTCTGAGGAAGAACATGCGGAAGGGAAAATGATTGTGGCAGCGCTGCGAAAGATTTTTTCGGGAGAATCTACGGAAATCGTCAGGGAATTGATTACATCTTTTATCGGCATGGAGTACAGAGAGAAGAACGCTGAGAAAATACGGGAAGTATTACAGTATACGCGCGAGGAAATACTGGAACAGTATCAGGGCAAAAAACGTTTTTCCGAAAAAACAGATTTACTGGAGAATTTCGGGGGTTTGGGAGATTTTGAGATCCGCCTTATTTTGCGAAATACGGACAACGTGACGCTGACGACGGCGCTTATGGGCGCATCCGGCAAAGTCGTCAAAGCTTTTTTGAAAAACCTTTCGGAACGAATGCTGTACTTTATTCATGAAGATATGGTACAATGGAGCGGTACGGAGGATGAGATTCTGGATGCACAGAGAAAGCTGCTCGAGCTTGGACATTTGTGTCTGAAAGAAATGGATAAGGATGAGAGCGCCGATTCCTGACGGGACGTAAATGTATGGAGAATGTGATGTCCAAAAAATTATCGGAAATGACATTGGAAGAACTGTGGCAGTTATTTCCCATTTTTCTTGTGGAGCATGATAACAGATGGAGAGTATGGTACAATGAAGAATGTCAAAGAATACATGATTTTTTAGCGGGGATAGATGTAAGGATCAGCCATATTGGAAGCACTGCGATCGAAAACATTTGGGCCAAGCCGATCATTGACATTTTGGTGGAGATTCCTTTGCAGGAAGATATCTTTAACGTGAAGGAGCTGATCGTACAAAACGGGTATCTTTGTATGTCGGAAAGCGAGCGGAAGATATCTTTTAATAGAGGATATACTGAAAACGGATTTGCAGAAAAGGTATTTCACTTACATTTGAGATATTCGGGCGACAACGACGAAGTGTATTTCAGGGATTACTTGAATGATAATCCTACGATAGCGAAAGAATATGAGAAGTTAAAGCTGTGGCTCTGGAAAGCCTATGAACATGATCGGGACGGCTATACGGATGCCAAGCATGAGTTTGTCTGTGAATATACCAAAAAAGCAAGAGAAACTTATAAGGACAAATATTAATAAAAATATTTTTAGGATAAAGACAGAAAGGATAAAGCAACATGAAAAGAATGATTGTAACAGGCTGTAACGGACAGCTCGGGCGGGCCGTGAATCTGCAATACGAAAACAGCAGCGAGTATGAACTGATCAATACGGATGTGGGAGAACTGGACATCACGAAGGTGGATGACGTGATGCAATTTGCGCGGGAGATCAAGCCCTATGCGATTATCAACTGTGCAGCCTACACGGCAGTGGAAGCCTGCGAGAAGGAGGAGGATCTTGCCTTTCGCATCAATGCCATCGGCGCGCGCAATCTGAGTATTGCGGCGAACGAGACGGGCGCAAAGCTGATGCACATTTCTACGGACTATGTGTTCGACGGCAACGGTACGAGGCCCTACAAGGAAACCGATCCGACGGGACCGCAGGGGGCATACGGCAGGACGAAGCTTGCGGGAGAGGAATTTGTCAAAGAGTTTAACGACAGGCATTTCATCCTGCGCACGGCGTGGCTCTACGGCGACGGCAAGAATTTTGTAAAAACAATGCTCAGACTGAGCGAGACCAATGATAAGGTGCGGGTCGTGCGTGATCAGGTGGGCTCTCCCACGAGCGCGGCGGAGCTTGCAAAGGCGATCGCATATCTTTTGCCGACGGAAAATTATGGGCTGTTTCATGCGACCTGCGAAGGGGATTGCAGCTGGGCTCAGTTTACGGAAGAAATCTTCCGCCTGGCAGGCAAAAAGACCGTGGTGGAGGCAATCACGTCTGAGGAGTACGGCGCAGCGGTGAAGCGTCCCGCATACTCTATTCTGGATAATTATATGTTCCGCATGACGACGGATTTTGCGTTTGCTGATTGGCATGACGCGATTGCTGCATACTTAAAGGAGCAAAATTAAAGGCATGACCACGGTTTTTCTTTACAGGTGGTGCTTTTTGTGAGAAGATGGACGAGAATAGAGCGTGGCACGAGGAGTGAAACGAAAAGCAAATCCTATGGCGACGCTGAAAAGGGATTGAAATTCGGATAGAAAGGAAACGGTGTATCAAGATGCAGAAGACAGCGCTTATCACAGGGATCACGGGGCAGGACGGCTCCTATCTGGCGGAGTTTTTATTGGAAAAGGGGTACGAGGTGCACGGCCTGATCCGCAGGCACAGTATTGCCAATACACAGCGTATCGACCATCTGATCGCGTCCGACTATCAAAAGGTGAAATTCTTCCTGCACTATGCGGATACCACCGATTCCAGCAACCTGATGCGGTTGATTGCGGAGATTCGCCCGACGGAAGTCTATAATCTGGCGGCGCAGTCTCATGTGGGCGTGTCTTTTGAGGTGCCGGAGTACACGGCGGAGGCGACGGGTGTAAGTACCTTAAAGCTTCTGGAGGCGATTCGGGTAAACGGCGGAACATGCAGATTTTATCAGGCTTCCACATCGGAACTTTTTGGAGGTATCCCGGAGACAGCGCCGCAGAGTGAGAAAACACCCTTTTATCCCAAGAGCCCTTACGGTGCGGCCAAGCTTTACTCCTATTGGATCACGGTGAATTACAGGGAATCTTATAATATGTACGCCTGCAACGGTATTCTTTTTAACCATGAATCTCCCAGACGCGGAGAGAATTTCGTGACGAGAAAAATTACGCTGGCGATTGCGAATATCATTGCGGGAAAGCAGGAGAAGCTTTCTCTCGGCAATATGAATGCAAAACGTGACTGGGGCTTTGCAGGGGACTACATCAAGGGGATGTGGCTGATGCTGCAGCAGGATAAAGCGGACGACTATGTGCTGGCGACAAATGAGACGCATACGGTCAGGGAGTTTGTGGAAGCAGCGTTCGGGGAGCTTGGAATCAGCATCCGCTGGGAGGGCAGCGGCGTAAACGAGAAGGGGTATGATGCAAAAACGGACAGGCTTCTTGTGGATGTCAATCCTGAATTTTATCGTCCTGCGGAAGTGGAATTTCTCTGGGGCAACTGCCAGAAGGCGGAGAAGGAGCTTGGTTGGAAGCGCGATGTGGACTTTAAGGGTTTGGTTTCCATGATGATGAATGCGGATTTGAAAGAGATCGCGGGAATGAGCTGCGAGGAATATCGGAGTAAGAACGAAAATTGAATTGCGCCAAAAGCGACGCAAGATACGATATTGGAAAATGCGTTTTAGGGTGTAATAGGATGTAATAAAAAACGCAATGGAAACGATGTAATATAAAGGAAATAGATAGCGAAATGTTGTCGGTGATATTGATATGGACCTATATGATATTGACCACGTTTTTGGTGGGGTATGGCGTGCTGCGTTTTTTAACGCGGCACCTTGCTTATATTGCCTCGAAGCACGGTGAAAATGCTGTCGGTAAGGAGAGCGTGGATGAAATCGGGGGAGTGGATGATGCGGCGGTCGGTCGGGTCTCCTATGAATATGGCGTAGACGCGTATGTCATGTGCGGGCTGGTCTGCGTCACGGTTTATGCGCAGTTTTTCAGCCTGTTTGCGGGCGTAGGGTTATGGGCGAATGTCGTTTTATGCGCCGCCTGTATTGTCATTTTTCTGCGGGAACGGCAGGGAATATTGGATACGCTGAAAGGGTGGCTGCCGTTGGGAGACGGCGGCGCGGTTAAAGCCGAGGCGGGGGTGAGCGGGAAATCTGACAGTATATTTTGCGTGATAAAATGCGCTTCTGTGATATTGCTGTTTCTGCTATTTGCCTACGGCACCTCCCACGGGATCCCCCACTACGACACGGCTCTCTACCATGCCCAGAGCATTCGCTGGATCGAGGAGTACGGCGTGGTAAAAGGTCTCGGCAATCTGCATTGCAGGCTGGCCTATAACAGTTCTTCCTTTGTGCTGTCCGCCCTTTACAGCATGTTTTTTTTAGGGGGACAGTCTTTTCACTGCGCGGCGGGATTTCTCGCCTTTGTTCTGGCGGCAGGGTGCCTGCGGCTTATAGATTCCCTGCGGGAAAGAAGGCTTCGTGCCGCTGATTTTGCGCGAGTGATGTGCGTCTATTATCTGGTCAATATTTTCGATGAGATGATCTCTCCGGCTTCCGATTATTTTATGGTGTTGATTGCCTTTTATCTGGTGATCACATGGCTTTCGCTTGCGGAGCGTGGAGAGAAGGAAATCTTCCCCTATGCGCTTTTATGTGTGCTCGCCGTGTTTTTGCTGACGGTGAAGCTTTCGGCGGCTTTGATTTTACTGCTTACCATTTATCCCGCCTGCCGTCTGGTAAAGGAGAAGCGGTGGGGGCAGACGGGCGTTTATCTGGGGCTTGGCATTGTGATGGCGTTACCTTTTTTGATCCGAAATGTGTTGCTTTCGGGGTGGCTGGTTTACCCCTTTACAAGCATTGATTTCTTTGATGTGGCATGGAAGATACCCAAGGGCATAGCGGATTATGACGCGCGGGAGATTCAGGTCTGGGGCAGGGGTTACAGCGATGTGGCAAATTATGATATTTCGCCGAGGGCATGGCTTCCCGAGTGGTTTCGTGCTCTGGCAGGAAGCGATAAAGTTTTTGTGATGGCTGCGGTTTTGGCAGTGGTGGCGCTGCTTGTTTGGATCGGGTATTGCTTATGGCGGCGCCGGTTTTTTGCACTTTTGCTGATACAGTGTACGGTAACGGCCTCCTTCATTTTCTGGCTGGGCACTTCGCCCCTGATGCGCTACGGCTGCGTTTATGTGTATCTGACCCCGGCGCTTGTGTTCGGGGGAATCTATGCGGCGGTGATGGAAACGGAGCGGCGGGTGCCGATTGGCAGCAGGCGGAAGGCAGTAAGTCGGTGTGCTTGCGCAGCAATATGTTTGCTGCTCGTTTACAAAGCATTTGCACTGGGGCATGGCATCGTTTCCTCCTATGAAAATAATCACTGGATCTTGCAGAAGGATTATGAAAATTTTGCTGTGGAATCCTGCAAGATCGAAGGGGTGACCTTTTATTACCCTGTCGAGGGAGATCAGACGGGGTATGACGCGTTTCCCTCCGCGCCGACCAGACCGCAGATCGCCTTTTTGGGGGAAGGCATTGGGGATGGATTCCGCGCGGCACAGGCGGTAGAATAATGGATCAGGCAAAAGACGGCCGATAGCGGCCGTCAATGTAGATGCGTATCATAAAATTCTAAAAAAGTCTCAAACAGTTCATCGTTGAGCATATGACTCCATTGATCCCGATCAAGATTTTCATGGATATAGTCGGCTTTCTCCTTTGTAAACTGTGCCTTGTTTTCAGCGGCCTGATAGTCGTAATCCAGTGTTTCAAGCCATTGCGAAAATGAGGTATTGAACGCGTCGACATAGGCCGTATCATGGTAAATATGATTGTGTTCTGCACGATCAAGGCGAAGAAAGGAAAAGCGGGGATCGTCTCCGTATTTTATGTAATAAGTATCATATCCGTAATGAATCGGGACAACATCGTCATCGGTGCCATGCACGATCATGACAGCCGCATTGGATGCGGCAAAACCATCCAGCGCCGTGTTCGAGGCATAGCTGCCATATTTGAGCCATTCATGCAGTTTGACGAACGGCAGCATCAGATAGATTCCGTTTCCTGCCTGCTTTTTCCCTTCTGATTCAAACAGATCGATGGAACTGTTGAAACCGGAACATTCGATGACAGCCTTTACTTCGGGATGGTAAGTAAGTACGCTGCAGACGCTGTATCCGCCCCAGCTGTGTCCGAATAAAACGATGGGCAGATCGGCAAAATTGCCGCTTTGCTCCACAAAGGAAATCGCGTAGTCAAGGTCGACCACTCCCTGCGGCAGGCCGCCCACGCCTTTTCCTTCGCTCTCATCGTTTCCGGTGGCATCATAGGCGAACACGTAATAACCGTGTTGGGCAAAGTAGTTTGCACAATCCATGTACGAATTATGTCCGCCGCCGCCGAAACCATGCGCCAATACAAGGATGCCGCGCTGGTCTTCCCCTGTGCTGTACAGATAGCCGGTCAGTTTCTGCCCTTTGTCAGAAGGAAATTCATATTTGGTGCGCTGTAATCCCTCGTAATCATCGACAGACAGCAGAAGCGGTTCGTAGCTTTCAAAACGTTTGTTGAAATTTTCATTGTAAATGGTTACGGACAACGCCCAGTCCCCGATGATCAATAATACCGCTAAAATACATACTGCGGTCAGGATGATTTTTTTCGGCTGCCGTTTCTTTTTTGTCATTTTGATAAGTTCTCCCAAGTGATTTGTATTGAAATCCATTCATTTGCATTACGGCTATTATATCATAAGTGTCATGATATGTGCAGACAGAAACGGCACTTCTTGAAAAAGAAAAGGTCCTGTGATAAACTATTAGCAGACATGATCGGGTGCGGCAAAGATGCCGCGCTGATAAAATGGCATAGGATTAGGAGAGCAGGATGAAGCAGACGGACAAGATTTACGTGGCAGGGCATAGAGGGCTGGTGGGCAGCGCGATCGTACGTTCCCTGCAGGCGAAGGGCTACACGAATGTGATCGGCAGGACGCACAAAGAACTTGACTTGCTTAGTCAACAAGAGGTGCGTGATTTTTTTGAGAAGGAGCGCCCGGATGTGGTGGTTTTGGCGGCGGCAAAAGTGGGCGGCATCAACGCCAACAATACAGCGCCTGCGGAGTTCGCATACGAGAATATGCAGATCCAGTGCAATGTGATCCAGTGCTGCCACGAATATCAGGTGAAGAAACTTCTGTTTTTGGGAAGCACCTGCATTTATCCCCGCATGGCACCGCAGCCGATTCCGGAGGACGCACTGCTCACCGGGCCGCTGGAGGAGACGAACGAGGCCTATGCCATTGCGAAGATCGCGGGGCTTGAGATGTGCAGGTTTTATAAGAGGCAGTACGGGGATGATTTCATCAGCTGTATGCCGACTAATCTTTACGGTCCTCATGATAATTACGATCTGGAAGGATCCCATGTGATGCCGGCGATGATCCGTAAATTCCACGATGCCAAGGTGAACGGCGATCCCACGGTACAGTTGTGGGGCACGGGCACGCCGCTGCGGGAGTTTTTATATGTGGATGATATGGCGGATGCCTGTGTGTTTCTTTTAGAACATTACAGCGGCGAACAGCACGTGAACATCGGCACAGGCAAGGAAGTCACGATCAGGGAACTGGCGAAGACCGTGCAGAAAGTAGTAGGTTATACGGGTGAGATCGTATGGAACAAGGATATGCCGGACGGCACGCCGAGAAAGCTTACGGATGTGACAAAACTTCACGGGCTTGGCTGGCGGCACCGGATCGAGCTGGAAGAGGGTGTTGAGCTCGCCTACAAATGGTTTCGGGAAAACGTGGAAGAAGCGCGATTATAGGACGCGACAGCGCGATAACTTATGATTTACAGCGCGATGGATATTTGGTATCATGTCGAAAGAAAATGATAACCGACGGGGAAACGATGGCAAGGTTGTCAAACTATAAAGTTGCAAAGGAGTAAAAGGGGAATGGCACAACAGAATATGGTGAGCAAACATGAGACTACGCAGATGATCTCGGATTTCATGTTGGAACTCGGTATACCGGCACATTTGCGGGGATATCAGTTTTTACGGAGCGCGCTGGAGATGTGCGTGGAGGATATGGAGCTTGTGGGGAGCGTTACAAAGCTTTTGTATCCTGATCTGGCAAAGCATTATCAGACCACGGACACAAAAGTGGAGCGGGCGATCCGCAATGCGATCGAGGTTTCCTGGGACAGAGGGAACGGCGATCTGTTTGAGGAATTGTTTGGCTACAGCAACAGTCCGGAATATACCAGACCGACCAACAGTGAGTACATAGCCGTCGTGGCGGATCACATACGTTTGGAAAATGGTTTGATTGGTTAGAAGGGAGAGATACGTCTCTTCCTTTTTTTATGTAAATGTGGTACACTATTATCGATATGCACGAAAGGAGAACGTTATGAAGTTACTCAGCGTTATCGTGCCCTGTTACAATGAAGAAGAAAACGTCAGGGATTTCTATGATGAATTATGTAAAAATACGGAATTTTTTGAGAAAAAGCAGATCGCTTTGGAAATCCTTTATGTGGATGACGGCTCCAAAGATAAGACAGTCTCGGAGGTAAAAAAACTTTGTGCGGAAGATGCGCGCGTGAGGCTTGTTTCCTTTTCCCGTAATTTCGGGAAAGAAGCGGCAATCTACGCAGGCTTGCAGAAATGTAAGGGCGATTTGGCGGTATTGATGGATGCGGATTTGCAGGACCCGCCCTCGCTTTTGCCGGAGATGTATTCCTATATCGAGCAGGGGTATGACTCCGTGGCGACCAGGCGCGTGACAAGAAAGGGTGAGCCCTTGATCCGTTCCTTTTTTGCGAGGATGTTTTATCGGCTGATGAATCGGATCTCCCGCACGGAGATCGTGGACGGCGCGCGGGATTATCGCCTGATGACCAGACAGGTGGTGGACGCGATTTTGGCGATGTCCGAGTATAACCGTTTTACCAAGGGGATTTTCGGCTGGGTGGGCTATGAGACCAAGTGGTTGGAATATGAGAATATAGAACGCAGAAAAGGGGAAACGAAGTGGTCTTTTTGGAAGCTTTTTCTCTATTCGCTGGAAGGGATCATCGCCTTTTCCACGGCGCCGCTTACCATTGCTTCCGTGATGGGCGTGCTGTTTTGTGTGCTTGCTTTTGCGATGATCATTTTTACGATCGTACGTAAAATATTGTTTGACGACCCGACTTCCGGATGGCCGTCTTTGGTTTGCATCATCATGATGGTCAGTGGGGTGCAGCTTTTTTGCCTGGGGATTTTGGGGCAGTATTTATCAAAGACGTATATGGAAGTAAAGAAGCGCCCGATCTACCTGGTGAAGGAGGAGACGGGAGGAGAGGCGCCGGATGAAAGCGAAGGAGAGAAGGCTTGAAGGAAAGAGAAGACGGGCTGATCAGCGTGATCGTTCCGGTGTACGGCGCAGAGAAGTATATTACGAAAACCATAGATATGGTGGCGGCGCAGACTTTTGAGAGCTGGGAGCTGTTGCTGATCGAAGACGCTTCGCCTGACGCAAGTGCACAGACTGTCCGCAGCGCGCTTGCGGGATACAGCCGGCAGGATGTGACGGCAGAATTTTCCGCGCGGATATCTAATGTGCGCCGGGCAGAACGCTATACGGACGGTAAGGGCAGACAGATTCTTTTTCTTTGCAAGGAGAAAAATGAGGGAGCGGCGGCTGCGAGAAACACGGGACTTGCGCTTGCGCGGGGCAGATATATCGCCTTTCTCGATGCGGACGATGTTTGGTATCCTGAAAAACTTACAAAAGAGCTTGCTTTTTTACAAAAAAATAAGGCGGGGTTTGTATTCAGCGCCTATGAGTTTGGCGATGAGGAGGCGGCCCCCACAGGGAAGGTGGTACACGTGCCGCCCGTTCTCACTTATCAAAAAGCCCTTTCGCGGACGGTAATTTTTACCACTACGGTGCTTCTTGACAGAGAAAAGATCATGGACGAGCTGATCAGGATGCCGCTGGTGGAGAGCGAAGATACAGCAACCTGGTGGAATATCCTGCGGGCGGGCCATAAGGCGTATGGGCTTGACGAGACGCTTGCAATCTACAGAAGACCGCCAAAATCCCTTTCTTCCAACAAGATAAAAGCGCTGCGGCGGATCTGGAATCTTTATCGCAGGCAGGAAGGGTTTTCGGTACCGGAGAGCCTTCGATACTTTATTCCATGGGCTTTCAGGGCTGTTTTAAGGCGTCTGTAACGCAAAACGGAGTGAACCATGAGACGATTTGAATCCTTAAAAAGATTGATTATATTGCAGTTGTCCTTCGTTGGGTTGATCATTCACACGGCGGTCTACGCTTATTTTTGGTTTCAGGAATACTATCCTTATCTGCGCTTTCACGGCAAAGCAAAATTTTTCCGCAACGGTCATTTGTTAATGATCCTGATTTATTTTGTGCTGCTATTCTTTTTTGCCAATATGTACGGCGCATTAAAGGTTGGCTATTTGAAGGCGACAGATGTTTTTATCTCGGAGGTCTTTTCCCTTTTATTTGTCAATGTGATTTCATATTTCCAGATATCTCTGATGGCAAACTGGGTGGTGGCAGTGCGCCCTATTGCGATGGTAATGCTGATACAGATCATTATTTCGGCAGTCTGGATCTATGTCTGTAACGCCTGTTATTACAAGGCCTTTCCACCCAGAGATATCCTCATTGTCCACGGTGAGAGGCCGATTGATGATATCATAGCCAAATTCAACTCCCGCCGGGACAAGTATCAGGTGAAAAATTGCATAAACGTTTCCGAGGGAATGGACGCCGTCAAGCGTGAGATCAATGGAAAGTACGGTGCGGTGGTGCTTTGGGACATTCCCGTGGCGGTGCGGAACGATCTTTTAAAATTCTGTTACAGCCGGTCCATCCGCGTTTATATGATGCCCAAAATATCTGATGTGCTGGTGAAGGGCGCGGATCAGCTGCACCTGTTTGACACGCCCGTTTACCTGACCAGGGAGTACTCTCTGAAAGTGGAGCAGCGGCTGGCAAAACGGCTGATCGACTTGGTTTGTTCCGTGATCCTTTTGGTGATCGCGTCGCCCTTTATGCTGATCACGGCGGTGGCGATCAAGCTCTATGACGGCGGTCCTGTCTTTTATAAACAGATTCGCTGCACCAGAGACCGAAAAGAATTTTATATTCTCAAATTCCGCAGTATGCGGGTGGATGCTGAGAAGGACGGTGTGGCAAGGCTGGCATCAAAGAATGATGACCGTATTACGCCGATCGGGAAATTTATCCGCGCGACCAGGATCGACGAACTGCCGCAGCTCATCAATATCTTAAAGGGAGAAATGTCCTTTATCGGTCCCAGACCGGAGCGGCCTGAGATCATTGACAAGTATCTGGAGGAAATGCCTGAGTTCGCATTTCGTATGAAGGTGAAGGCGGGGCTAGCGGGTTATGCGCAGGTTTATGGGAAATATAACACCACGCCTTATGATAAATTAAAACTGGATTTAACCTATATTGAACAGTACTCGGTATGGCTGGACTTAAAGCTGATGATGCTTACGTTGAAGATCCTGATCAAGCCGGAGAGTACGGAGGGGGTCGAAAAGGATCAGACGACGGCCATGAAATAGAAAGGTTTACGCTATGGAAAGCAGCTATATAAATGAGGGCATGGATTTGAAAAAGTATATGATCTGTCTGTGGCGGCGGCTTCCTTTCGTGATTGTGATTGGTGTGGCGGCGGCGCTTCTTTTTGGGGTTATCTATACGCTGTCGCGGACGGTTCCGGAGGGGGAGCGGGAATATCAGGCGTTTGCGAAGGTATATCTGGATTTTGCGGCAGATGAGACGGGGGAAGTTTATCAGGCATACAATGGCTATACCTGGAATGATTTAATGGCGGCTGACCCGCTCATGGACTTGACGCTTTCTTATCTCTCGGGGGATTATACCCGAGAGGAAGTGCAGGCGTCGCTCAAGGCGGAAATTCTTTCGGATATTCGGCTGCTCACCGTGACGGTGACAACGAACCGGGAGGAGCGTACGGAAGCGATTTTGCACGCTGCGGTGCAGGCGCTTACCGCATACGGAAAGCAGGCGAAGGAGTTTATTGAGATCAGCGCGATTCAGGAGACGGAAGCAAAGCTGGTGGTGGCGGACAGCCGCCTGCTGCAGGCTGTTTTGCTGGGGCTGTTTTTAGGCCTTTTCCTTGCGCTGTTGGGTCTTGCACTCCGCGGTGTTTTTGAGGCAAGGATTCTTGTGACAGGCGACCTGAAAAAAGTGACGGATGTATTGTTTTTAGGCTATGTGGATGGACCTGGGAATCTGAGCGGAGATTATGAAAAGAACCTTGCTTATCTGCGTGAAAAGGCAGGAGATATCACGGTCTGTGAAGCTTCTTTGGAGCAGCCTTTTGTGGAGGAGGATTTTCAAAATCTTCGTGAGGCGCCGGGCGTGGTTTTGTCCGTTCCGTTTGGAAAGGCAAATGCCGCCTGGGTATCCTATGCGATCGATCAGCTGGCGGCGCAGGACTGCGCACTTTTGGGTGTGGCGATACGGGACTGTGACGCGGGATTTTTGCGGAAATATTATGGGAGAGAATGTCTGCGGCTGCGGGATGTGAAAGAAGCGTAGCGATTGGCAGGAACATATGGGCAGGAGAGAGAAGAGGTGCGGCATGAAATTGGAGGTCCTGGTCTCCGCGGTGGAAAAAGACGCGGCGGCACTTCTTTCAAAAATGAATATTGCCACAGATGCGGTCCTTGTGAACCAATGCGATCGGTATGGGTATGAAACGCTTTCCGTACCGAACGGAACGGCGCGCTGTTTTTCCATGCCCGAGCGGGGCGTGGGGCTGAGCCGTAACACGGCGCTGTTACATGCTTCGGGAGAACAGGTGCTTTTTTCCGATGAGGATATCGTGCTTTCGTCTGACTATGCGGAAAAAGTTATGGATGCTTACCGTGCCCTTCCCGACGCGGATCTGATTCTTTTTAATGTAAAGGTCGCTCCCGCCCGCAGGACTTACTGGAATCGGTCGATCTGCCGCGTCACCTGGAAGAATTACGGCAGATATCCTGCTTACAGCATTTCAGCGAAGCTTTCGTCCCTGCGGCGGGCGAATGTGCATTATTCGCTTCTGTTTGGCGGCGGTGCAAAGTACAGCAACGGGGAGGACAGCCTTTTTCTGCGGGACTGCCTGCGGGCGGGGCTTACCGTATATGCACATACGGCCTGCATCGGGGAGGAGAAGGAGCGTCCTTCTACCTGGTTTAACGGCTATACTGAAAAATTTTTCCGCGACAGGGGCGTGCTCTACCATCATCTTTACGGAGGGCTTGCCAGGCCGCTTGCCCTGCGGTTCCTTCTGGTGCACAGGAAGGAAATGTGTCGGGAAATTTCAATCAAGAAAGCCTATCGCATCATGTGTGAGGGTGTGCGGGAGGCAAAAGGCGGATGATCCTTTATATTACGGTGGCGGTTTTTACGGCGCTGCTTGCGGGGATGGTGGATAACCACCCGATCAGACAACCCCATACGGTAACACGGCAACAGCTTACAAACAAGGTCTGCCTGTGGGCGATTTTTATCATCCTCTTTGCCCTTTCCGCGTGCAGACTGAATGTCGGCAATGACTATGCCAAATATGTAGAGTTTATGCACCTTGTCAACTGCGATTCCTATGTGCCCACGGAGATTGGTTTTAATCTGCTGGTAAAGCTGATTTACGGACTGTCGGGATTTGAGAATTTTCTGCTGGTGTTTGCGGTCTATTCTTTTGTGACGGTGCTTCTTTTTCTGCTGGCGTTATATGAGCAGAGCGACGAGTTTTCTCTAAGCTTTTTCCTGTTTATGACGTTGGGATATTACTTTCAGACCTTCAGCACGGTGCGCTATTATCTCGCGCTTGCGATCGCCCTTTATTCCATGAGGTTTGTGCTGCGCAGGCAGTGGGGCAGATTTCTTATTTTAGTCCTTTTGGGTGCGACCTTCCATAAGTCGCTTTTGGTGGTGATACCGCTCTATTTTCTGGCTTCCCTTCGATGGAAGAAATGGCAGCTGGCGTTGGCGGCGCTCTTTTGCACGACCTTTTTATTTATGCAGGATTTTTATCTGAAAGTGGTGGTGTTTCTCTATCCGACCTATGAGGATACGGAGTATCTGGAGGGCGGCACCAGTTATATCAATATCCTGCGCTGCGCGGCGGTGCTTGCCTTTGCGGGGATCGTGTATCTGATGGAGCGGAGAGAGAAGGCGGAAACATTGGCGGAAGACGCACGATTTTGGTTTTATTTCTACCTTAATCTGGGTGCGCTGGTACTTTACACGTTTTGCTCGTTTTTGCCTATTATATCGCGGATCGGCTACTACCTGACTGTAAGTCAGATCCTGTTTTTGCCCATGCTCCTTGCAAGGGTGAAAGATGAAAGATGGCGGCGGCTGTTTCGGGCCGGGATTTTGCTGGCGGCGGTACTCTATTTTGCAGTGTACTTAAGGCGCGCCGCGAATGACGGCGTGCTGGTTCTGCCCTATAAGACATTTTTGTTCAACGATATGGTAAACATCCTGTCGGATGTCAATTGACAGATCGAGCAAGCTCGATCGCGAGATTTGCCTGAAGAAATTCTTTTAGAATTATCTTCGCAAACTCGAAACGGCGAAATATCAGGAGAAAGAATATATGACATTTAGTATCATCGTCGTCTGTTATAACGCAGGCGAAAAATTACAGAAAACGATCGAGAGCATCCGCCGTCAGACGGAAAAGGATTATGAGATCATCGTGGAGGATGGTCTTTCCACGGACGGCTCTGTCGAAAAACTGACGCCCGGAAAAGACTTAAAAATTTTCAGGGAGAAGGACGAGGGCATTTACGATGCCATGAACCGCGCAGTTTCCTACGCGTCAGGCAGGTATCTTTTTTTCCTAAACTGCGGAGACTATTTCGAGGACGATACGGTGCTTGCCAGAGTGCGGCATCATATCGAGATTGACTCAAAGGGTCAGCAAAGCCGGGAAGCGGGCGTATCGCTAAAAGGACGGCCATCCGTTGGAGAACAGGAGAGACAACGCAATCTTCCGCCGCGTATCTTCTACGGCAATATCAGAGAGCGGGCGACGGGCGCGGCGGTAATGTCGAATCCGAAAATCGACGATTTTGCCTGCTATCGCAATGTGCCCTGCCATCAGGCCTGTTTTTATGACAGAAGGCTCCTAAAAAAAAGAGGATTTCATACCTGCTATCAGGTGCGTGCCGATTATGAACATTTTCTCTGGTGCTATTACAAGGCGCACGCCAAGATGCGTTATCTGCCGGTCACGGTGACTTCTTACGAGGGCGGTGGCTTTTCGGAGACGAAAGAAAACAGGGAACGTTCCGCTGCTGAGCACAGGCACATCGTGCGAAAGTATATGAGCAAGGGGCAGATTTTTACCTATCAGCTCATCATGCTTTTGACGCTGTCGCCGTTTAGGACCTATCTGGCACAGAATCCTGTCACAGCGGAAGGATACCAAAGAGTTAAGCGCATGTTGTACAACAGAGAGAAAAATTGAGCGCATGAATCGGAGACTTGTAAACAGGAGAGCAGAGATGGGCGCATGATACCAAAGCCTGACAGGAGAATTATGCAGGTATAGGCGGAATAACGAAAGAAATCACAGAAAGGAACAAGCGAAGAAATGAAAGTGTTGTGGGTGTGTAACATTATGCTGCCGGCGATCGCCAAGAGGCTGAACCTTCCTTGCAGCAACAGAGAAGGCTGGCTTTCGGGACTTCTTGACAGGGTGGTGATGGAGCAGGATCGGAATCGGATCGAACTGGGAATTGCCTTTCCGGTGGATGAATCCGTGGGAAATTTTGACAGGGTGATGCAGCTTGGGGAAAATATTTCCTGCCACTGTTATGGGTTTGTGGAGGATCTGACTGCGCCGGAGCATTACGATGTGGAGTTGGAGAAGCATTTCGAGCTGATCCTAGGTGATTTTAAGCCTGATATCCTGCACGTGTTCGGCACGGAATTTCCTCATGCGCTTGCTGCGATCAAGGTGTTTGACAACCCGCAGCGGACGCTTGTGGGCATTCAGGGTGTCATTTCCGCGATTGCAAAGGTCTATATGGCGGATCTGCCGGTAAAGGTTCAAAGGCAGAGCACGTTTCGGGACCGGGTCAGAAAAGACAGCATCAGGCAGCAGCAGAAAAAGTTTGAGAAGCGCGGTGAATATGAGATCGAGGCAATCAAGCGGACGGGGCACATTGCGGGCCGCACGGACTTTGACCGGGCGGAAACGCAAAAAATCAATCCCGATGCAAAGTATCACTATCTGAATGAAACGCTGCGCGGTGTATTCTACCGCGACCGCTGGAGTAAATATAACTGCCAGACGTATCGTATTTTCTTAAGCCAGGGAGATTATCCCCTGAAAGGCTTTCACTATCTGCTGCAGGCCATGCCGAAGATTCTGGAGCAGTTTCCGGATACGGAGGTCTACGTGGCGGGTGCGAATATTTTGAAAGCGGAAACTTGGAAGGATGTGCTAAAGCTTCCCGCCTACGGCAAGTATCTGAAAAAATTGATCCGCGAACATCACCTCGAGGAGAAGGTGACCATGCTCGGCCGTCTGGATGCGGAGGAGATGAAAAAGCAGTATCTGAGCTGCCATGTGTTCGTCTGCCCTTCCGCTCTGGAAAATTCTCCCAATTCCGTGGGAGAGGCGATGCTTCTCGGTGTGCCCTGTGTGGCGGCAAATGTGGGCGGCATACATAACATCCTCACGGACGGCGGCGACGGTTTCCTCTATCCGCCCGGGGATGTGGATGCACTGGCGGACAGCATTATCGAGATCTTTACGAAAGAAGCGATCGTGGACCGCCTTTCCGACAATGCCAGAAAGCACGCCCGTGTCAATCACGATGCGGATCAGAATTATTATCGGCTGATGCACATTTATCGGGAGTTAATGGAATGACATTTACGTTTGTATCAAATTATATCAACCATCATCAGATCCCGTTTTGCGAGGCGCTTTGGAAACGGCTGGGGAAGGGGTTTACCTTTATTCAGACCATGCCGATGGAGGCGGAGCGCGTGGAGATGGGATGGCGCGTTGATATAAACGAAATATCATATATAATGTGCCTGTATGACGACGAGTACGAATGCCTGAAAAAAATCATGGAAAGTGACGTCGTGCTCTTTGGCTGGACGGGGCGGGAGGATATCGTGACGCCCAGGCTGCAGTCGGGGAAGACTACGCTGCGGGTCAGTGAAAGGCTGTACCGCGAAGGACAGTGGAAGGCGGTCTCCCCCAGAGGGCTTATTGCCAAATACAGGGAGCATATCAGGTATCGGAAACAGAATGTGTGTATGCTCTGTGCGGGAGCCTACGCCGCTTCGGATTTTCATCTGATCGGCGCCTACCCGAATAAGTTGTTTCAATGGGGGTATTTTACAGCCCTGCGTACCTACAGCGATGCGGCATTTGCGGCGCTCAAAGCGGAGGACGGACCACTTCACATTGTCTGGGCGGGGCGATTTATCCCCTTAAAGCATCCTGAATATGCAGTGCGGCTGGCAAAGACCTTACGGCAAAAAAATCACGCCTTTCACATCCATATGGTGGGCGGCGGAGAACTTCTGCCTGCCATCCGACAAAAAGTGGAGCGGGAAGGGCTGGCGGATGCCTTCACTTTTCATGGGTTTACGCCTCCTGAAAAAGTGCGGGATATCATGGAGCGCTGTCATATCCATCTCTTTACCAGCAATCATCTGGAAGGATGGGGCGCGGTGGTGAATGAGGGCATGAACAGCGGCTGTGTGGAGGTAGTAAACGTGCAGGTGGGCGCGGCACCCTACCTCATCCGCCACGGCGAAAACGGCCTGCTCTATCCGCATGGTAGTTATGATAAGATGGAAGCGCTTATGCTCGACCTCTTTGCACATTGGAACGAAAGAAAGCAGATGGGCCGGGCAGCCTACGAGACCATCCACGACCTGTGGAATGCAGATCATGCGGCGGCGGCGCTTTTGCGGTTTGTGGAGAGACTGCGGCAGGGAGAAATCAGGGCGGAGGCCGAGGGGCCGATGAGTGCGGCGCCTGTTATCAAACCGGGGAAGTACCTAGGCGTGCCAGAGTGAGGTAAAAGAATACTAGTTTATTTCTCTTTTTGGAGTTATGTACTCATTTGGAAATGTATGCGTTTAGAAACACAATCCTGAAAAGGAAGTTAAGTTATGGGAGATTGAAATATGGAGAGACAACTGCCAGTAGACATAAAAGCTGAATAATCATTGAATGAATTGTGCACAAATTCAATAGATTTAGTTGAATATGCGAGGGGAATTACAGCCAAGCAGATTAACATTATTCAGCTAATGTATGTACATTACTATGACAGATATGAGAAGCTGCCGGAGGAAAATCCAACGGTGGGAATTTTACTATGCAAGGAAAAAGATGATGCTCTTGTAGAAATTCCATTGCCGGATGATGTCAATATTTATGCAGCAGAGTATCAATTGTATTTGCCTGATAAGAAGGAACTTCAGAAGAAATTAAAGGAATGGATAGAAGAAGGGGCAGACGCATAGATAGAAAGGAACAAATGGAAGCAAAAAAAATCAGCGTGATCGTGCCGGTATACAATTCCATAAACTGTCTGGAAAAGTGTGTGCGCTCCCTCTGCGCGCAGACGTATCCCAATCTGGAGATCCTGCTGATCGACGACGGCTCCACCGACGGGACGGCGGCACTTGTGGAGGAGCTTGCCAAAACAGATCCTCGCATTCGTATCCATCATAAGGAAAACGGCGGCGCATCCTCGGCGCGCAATGTGGGCATTTCGTTGGCGACGGGAGAATACCTTGCTTTTGCGGACAGTGACGATTATCTGGAGCCTTATGTTTATGAGGAACTGTTGCGGGCGCTGACGGCAGGAGATTATCCTGTAGCGCAGATTTCCAGGGACGAGGTGGACGAGGATGACAACCGCCTGCCGGATGTTTGTATTCCTCCTGCAAAGGAATGGTTTTGCGATGCCGAAACTTTTATCAAAGAACTGCTCCTGCATCGGGGAGACTGTTCGTTCTGCACGAAACTTTTTCCCCGTGAAGTGTTTGGAGCGCACCGCTTTCCGGAGGGGGAATTGAATGAGGATTTCAGACTGCTTGTGGAGATTTTACAGGAGATTACGGGTATTGTGATCCTGCCAAAACAGGGGTATCATGTGGTGGCAAGAAAGACCAGCACTACCAGGATGAGGACGAAGGACAGCTTTTCCCGCGTCTTTACCGATATCGTGGAAAATGCCGACGGGATGCAGGCGCTGGTGGACGAAAAGTATCCTGCTCTCCACGCGTACGCGATTCGTTTCAATCTCTATCAGCGGTTGGATTATCTGCTGCATGTGCCGATTTTGCAGATGCGGGCGGACAACGCATTTTATAAAAGGGTGAAAACGTATCTGCGCAGACATCTTTTCGATACGATAAAAAATCCGTATCTGACGAAAAAGAATAAGGCGTATCTGCTGTTGTTTACAGCCTCGCCAAAGACGGTCAGGCGGGTGCATGCAGGGAAGATGAAATTGCGGAGAGGCGCATAAAAGAAAGCTGTTGGATGAATTGAATAGCAGGGAAAAGCAATGGCAGACGGAAGCAGAGAGTGAGACGGAGAAAGCTGCGAAAAAGCAGAGAACAGGCGAATATAGCATGGAGCTGCGGGCATGAACGCATTGCGTAATAGTGAAATAAAAAGAAAATATCTTATTCGTTTCTTTATCCTCTGGGTCGTGCAGATGGCGGCGGCCTTCTATTTTTGTACGCAGAAACAGGGTTTTCACGAGGATGAATTTTACACTTATTATTCCACGGCGCGCACGAACGGCTTTTATGTGGAGAATGGGAAATGGATGGAGCGGGAAACCTATCGTAATGAGTTCGTGGTGCTGCCGAATGAACGATTTCAGTATGGACTGGTAAAAGAGGTGCAGTCCTGGGATGTGCACCCGCCCATGTATTATTGGGTCTTTCATACGGTGGCCTCCCTTGTGCCGGGGGTCTTTTCCAAATGGATTGGGCTGTCTGTGAACTTCTTTTTCCACGGAATCAATTTATGTCTGTTGGCATGGTTGACTCACTTAGTTAGCGAGAAGGATTGGACCATAACGCTCCTTGTCAATCTGGTATACGGATTTTCCCCGGCGGCCATGAGCGGCGTGGTGTTTATCAGGATGTATGAGATGCTCACGACCTTTGTGCTGCTGTGCGCGATCCTGCATGTGCGCGTGGTGCGGGAGGACGGCGAAAGGCAGGCGGCGCAGATATGCGGTGCGGGAAATGGTAGCGGAGGGGCGGCGTGCGCGAAAGGAGACGGCGTAGGGTTTCCTCGGGCAAAGCAGGAAAACGGGGAAAGCTCATTTAGGGCAGAGAAAGGAAACAATGACGCGCAGGGGAGGACGGTGTTCCTGCCTGCGGCAACGCTGCTTCTCATGGCAATCGTGACCTATCTCGGATTTTTGACCCAGTATTATTATTTTATCTTCCTATTCTTTCTGGCAGGCGCCTTTTGTCTGTGGCTGTTATGGCGGGAGAGAAAAATCTGGAATTGTTTGCGGTACGGCTTGGCGCAGGGGATTGCCTTTGGATTGGCTTATCTGACTTACCCGTCCTTTCCAGGGCAGATGTTTCGCGGGCAGCGGGGCGCGCAGGCCACACAAAACTTTTTTGATTTGTCGAATACTTTTGAGCGGCTTGGCTTTTTTCTGGATTTGTTGAATGGTTATGTGTTTGGGTATTTCTTTTTTATCATCCTGATTGTGATGGCAGCGCTGGCGGTCAGAGTTTGGCGGCAGAGAGCCCAAAACCCACCTCGATTTGGCATGGCATTTTGGATGCTGTTTTTTACGGCAGCGGGCTACTTTATCGCCGTTTCCAAGACAGCGCTGCTGCTTGGCAATACCTCGAATCGCTACCAGCTTCCGATTTACGGGATCGTCGTGCTGCTCGTTGTCTATGCCTGCAGCACACTGTGGAGGCAGGCAGTATCTTTGGCGGATGTCAGACGCGTTGCAGGAGAGGAGAAGAAACCGGGGCGGCTTTATCGGTTATGCCCAGCGGCGATCGTCTTTTGCCTGGTGATGGTGGCAAGCGGGTATCTGTTTGCGGAGGTGGTGTTTCTCTATCCGGAGGCGGGGGAGGCGGTTGCCCTGGCGAGAGAGCAGGCGGCGGCAGATATTCCCGTGGTCTATGTTTATCGGCCCGGAGAAGAATGGTGTATCTGGGCAGTAGCAGACGAGCTGATGGAATATGACCGCGTCTATTTTGTTTCCGCTGAAAATGAGGAGCCGCTGGGGGAATCGGCGATTGCGGATGCGGACGCAGTGGTGATCTATCTTCCCTATTATGATGATGTGAAGGAAGAAGAAGCGCAGAGTATGCGGCTGCCTGCGGGGAATTTTAAGCTGACGGAAGGCCACTTGCAGTATAGGCATAAGTATTGTTCGGAATGGTACTATTGTGGGGATGGAGCGGCTTGGAACAGCGCTGTAAATCCCTGAGGCGGGGCATTTGACACACCCTTAAAAACTGCTATAATGGTTTAAGATGCGGGGATTGTAAAATTGTCCTGCTATGTTGGATTTATGGTAAAATATGCGCCGAATGGAGACGACTATGCGTGTACTTGATTTGGATACCGTGCGCCTTTCGGAGGACAGAAGCTGTCTGGAGATCTTAGACCAGACCCTGCTTCCGGGGACGGTAAAGGTGCTGCGGCTTGAGAAAATAGAGGATATCTTTGAGGCGATCCGTTTTTTGCGGGTGCGGGGCGCGCCGGCCATTGGGGTCTGCGCGGGCTATGCCATGGCGCTTGCCGCTTCCCGTATCGAAGCGGAAGATCATAAAGATTTTTTGGCCGCATTTTTAGAGAAAAAGGCGTATCTGGCAGGGGCGCGTCCTACGGCGGTGAACCTTTTTTGGGCGCTTGATCGAATGGAACGTGTGCTGCGGGAAGTCGCGGACATGTCGATTCCTGAGATCAAAGAAAGACTCTTTGCGGAGGCGCAGGCGATACGCGATGAAGATGTGGACATCAGCAGGCGCATCGGTGAAATCGGCTTTTCGCTGATGAAGCCCGGAGACGGGATTCTCACCCACTGCAATGCGGGGACACTTGCTACAGCAAAGTATGGGACTGCCACTGCGCCGATGTATATTGCCTTGGAAAAGGGTCTGCGCGATTTCCGCGTGTACTGCGATGAGACCAGACCGCTTTTACAGGGAGCAAGGCTGACGGCCTTTGAATTACACGACGCAGGGATCGATACCACCCTGATCTGCGATAACATGGCGTCTGCCGTGATGCAGGCGGGAAAGGTGAATCTGGTGTTTGTGGGCTGCGACAGAGTAGCCGCAAACGGAGATACGGCGAATAAGATTGGTACTTCGGGGGTAGCAGTGTTGGCGAAGCACTATGGGATTCCCTTTTATGTGTGCGCGCCGACGTCTACCATAGATATGTCCATCCAAACGGGAGCGCAGATCCCTATCGAGGAGCGAGATCCTTCGGAAATTACGGAAATGTGGTACAGGGAACGCATGGCGCCCGAGGGCGTAAAGGTGTATAATCCCGCTTTTGACGTGACGGATCACGGCCTGATCACAGGGATCATTACGGAACGTGGACTGTGTCAGGCGCCCTATGAGGAGGCGTTCCGTAAGCTGGGAATATAAAAACGGATTCCATCAAAAGGAAATTGTGAGACGTTTTGCGATTGCCTTATAAAGAAGGATGAGCAGAAAGGAGTCATATGTTAAACGGAAAAACAATACTCATTACAGGCGGTACGGGGTCTTTCGGCAAATGCTTTACCAAGTATGTGCTGACCCACTATGAGCCCAAAAAGATCATTATTTATTCCAGAGACGAGTTTAAGCAGTGGATGATGGCGAACGAGTTTCAGGAGTACGCGGAAAAACTGCGGTTCTTCATCGGTGACGTACGGGATGTGGAACGCTTAAGGCGTGCCTGCGAGGGCGTGGATTTTATCATTCACGCGGCGGCCTTAAAGCAGGTGCCCGCCTGTGAGTACAATCCCAATGAGGCTATCAAAACAAACATTCACGGCGCGATGAACGTAATCGATGCCGCTCTGGATACGGGCGTGCGCAAGGTGGTTGCCCTCTCTACGGACAAGGCGGTAAATCCCGTGAACCTTTACGGTGGGACGAAGCTTGTTTCGGACAAGCTTTTTGTGGCGGCCAATGCTTATGTGGGGACGAAGGATATCAATTTCTCCATTGTGCGTTACGGTAATGTGGCAGGAAGCCGCGGGTCGGTGATTCCCCTCTTTCACAGACTCATTCAGGAAGGGGCGAAGGAGCTTCCGATCACGGATCTGCGCATGACGCGCTTTTGGATCAGTCTGACGCAGGGCGTGGAATTGGTCATTAAGGCATTGACGGAAGCGAAAGGCGGAGAGACCTTTATCAGCAAGATCCCGTCCTTTAAAATTACGGATCTGGCGGAAGCGATGCTGCCGGGCTGTCAGATCAAGGAGACCGGGATCAGACCGGGAGAGAAATTGCATGAGATTATGGTGACGACGGAGGATTCTGCCACCACTTACGAGTATGATAAGCATTTTATCGTCTATCAGCAGATGACGTGGAACGATAAGCAGCAGCCCGATCTTTCCGGGAAAAAGGTAGCGGAAGGTTTTGCTTACAGCTCCGACAACAATACCGAATGGCTCAGCGTGGAGGATATCCGTGCGCTGTTAAAAGACGTAGAGCTGGAGAAATAAGATAGGCAAAACGTGCAGAGAAAGAGATTCACAAGGATAAGGGAGTAAACGGTATGGAATTACCTGCAATTGAGGGAGGCAAGTCTGTTCGGGAAAAACCGATCTACTACGGGCACCAGTACATTGACGAGGCGGATATTCAGGCGGTGGTGGATGTTTTAAGGAGCGATTACCTCACCTGCGGACCCAAGATTGAGGAGTTGGAGCAAAAACTCTGCGCACTCACGGGGGCAAAATACGCTGTGGTCTGCGCAAACGGCACGGCGGCTTTGCATATCGCGGCGTTGTCCGCGGGCGTGGGAGAGGGCGACGAGGTGATCACGACGCCCATTACTTTTGCCGCTTCCGCAAACTGCGCCCTCTATTGCGGCGCAAGGCCTGTTTTTGCGGACATCGACCCTGAGACTTACAATATCGATCCGGCTAAGGTGGAGGCAGCTGTCACAGCGAAAACGAAGGCAGTGGTCGCGGTTGACTATACAGGTCAATCCGCGGCGCTCGATCCGCTTCGTGAAGTTTGTAAAAGGCACGGGCTTATTCTGATTGAGGACGGTGCGCATGTGATTGGCACGAAATACAAAGGACAAGCCAACGGTTCCATTTCAGATATGACTACTTTCAGTTTTCATCCCGTAAAAACGGTGACCGGCGGCGAGGGTGGCGCGGTGCTGACAAACGACGAAGCGCTTTACGAAAAACTGCTGTTGTACCGTTCCCACGGCATTACCAGAAAAGAAGATTTAATGGAGCATACGCCCGACGGACCCTGGTACTATGAGCAGATCGCGTTGGGGTATAATTACCGCATGACAGATATGCAGGCGGCGCTCATCATCAGCCAGCTTGATAAGCTCCCGACGTTTTCGGCGCGCAGAAAAGAGATAGTTGCGCGTTACGATCAGGCGTTTTCTGAATCGCCGGCCTTTTTTGTACAGCGGGAGATCGCGGAGTCGGATACGACCAGGCATCTTTACATCCTGCGCCTTGTGCCGGAGAGACTAAAGATTGACAGAAAACAGTTTTTTGCGGCGCTTGCGGCGGAGAATGTCTGCTGCAACGTGCATTATATACCAACTTATTATTTTCCTTACTATGAGAAATTAGGCTACTGCAAGGGGCTTTGTCCGCATGCGGAAAAATTGTACGAGGAGATCATTACGCTGCCGCTTTACTACGGAATGAGCGATGAAGACGTGGAGAGTGTGATCGATGCGGTATATAAAATCGCGGAATATTACGCTGTATAGCGGCACCTGCAGATGAGAAATTGCCTTCGCGAATTTCTCATCGTGTGTGATCGCAGTAAACTTCTCTGATATGGAGATTCAAATGAACGAAGGAGTATCGCTGAAAAGTAAAATCGTATATATTGTGCTGGCAGCGTTGACGGTGCTGCTGATATGGCTGGGAGACGAGGGAAAACAGCCCATCGTTTATCTGGGCACGGAGTTACAGCATTCCGTGGGGCTGATCGATTCGGAGAGTGCGCTTGTATTGCAAAATTCCATTGCGCGGTACGGCAATGTGGCGAACACCCCCTCCTATGTGGTGAATCGGGGAACTTATCAGGTCGATTTGGTGTACAGTGCGGAAGATAAGGACAGCGTGTTGGAGCTGTGGGAGCAGGGGGATAAGATCGCTGCCTGGCCCATCAACAGTTGGGAACAGGAGCTGACTGCAGAGTTTACTCTCTCCAAGGACGCAAAGGCACTCCAGTTTCGCATCAATTACAGCGGGAACGGATCGCTTGTTATTAAGAAGCTTACCTTTTCGCCCCGCACGCTGTTTTATACAGACACTTATTTTATGATGCTGGTCGTGCTGGCATTGTATGTTGTCGGTTGGAAATGTTTTATGGAAGACGGAATCCGTTTGAAACAGGGACAGCTTTTAGACTTATGCGTGATTTTCGGCGCGGCGTTTCTTGCCACCACGCCCCTGATGCAGACCTACCTTTATAACGGCGATGATCTCTGCTATCATCTTGCCAGATTGGAGGGATTAAAGGACGGTATTCTGGACGGGCAGGTGCCGGTCAATATTCTGCCCGAAGGCCTGCAGAACAACGGTTATATGAACGCCATGTATCCCTATCTGTTTTTATACATCGGCGCCTTTTTGAGAATTTGCAGGGTGTCATTGGCCCTTTCCTATAAAACGATCGTTTTACTTGCGAACGTGGGAACAGCGGTCTGCGCTTATGCGGCGGTGAAGTCCATGGTGCGCGAGAGACGATGCGTGCTGCTGGCAGTGGTGTTATATACCCTCATGCCTTACCGTTTTACCAACATTCTCCACAGAGGAGATCTGGGGGAGACACTTGCGCTTATCTTTTGGCCGATGGTAATCGCGGGGCTTTATCACATCGTGATGGGGGACCGTAAAAAGTGGTACTATCTGGTGATCGGTTTTTCAGGCGCTTTGCAGAGTCATATTTTAAGCGTGGCATATGTGATGGCATTCTGTGTATTTACGGCGCTGTTCTACTGCGTGCGGATCGTGCGCGAAAAACGCTATATCGAGATCGGCAGGGCGGCGGGGCTTTCCCTGCTCCTAAACGCCTGGTATCTCGTGCCTTTTTTGTATTACTATTTTAGGGAAGATTTGAATAAAGAGGTGCTGCGTTGGAGCGGTTATTACGAGCAATCGATCAATCCCTCGAATCTGACGCAGTCCATCAGTCTGTATAATAAGCAGTATTTTTCGCTGGGATTTGCGCTCATCGGCTGTCTGGCCGTCGGTTTTGTTTTTTTGCTGGTTGAGCGCAAGGAGCGGGACACGGATTTGGACGGCTTTTTAGCCTATCTGTTGATGGCGGGAATCGTTTTTACCTTTTTGTGTACGGGCTATTTTCCGAGCCGCGCCCTGATGGAGAGTGCCTTTTTCCGTAATATCGGCACGATGCTGCAATTTCCCTGGCGGTTTCTGGGACCTGCATCTGCCTGTTTCCTCTTTGTGGGCGTGGCGGCTCTGGAACGGTCCAAACTCCTGGCGCCCTACAAGAATGCCGTGCTCGCATTGCTTGTGGGTCTGAATCTCTTTATCATTATCACGGTGCCGACGGACAATATCCATATGCCATACAAAAATGCGCAGGCGCTTGCCACCAAGGGACATGAGACGAAGCTTGGCACCAGCGTGGGCCTGTTCTATCCCCATGAGTGGCGGCTGACGGATGCTACCGACGACAAATTGACGACCAGCGTAGTGATCTCCGATTTTGGCGCGATTACGGTGAACGATTATAAAAAGAAGGGCACAAAGGCTGTGGTTTCTTACACGGCAAATGATTCCACGGCTTATCTGGAGCTGCCGATCCAAAGCTATCTGGGCTATCGGGCAAAGGATGAGAATGGGGTGCCTGTAACATTTACGCGAGGGAATGGCGGCCGCATCCGCTTTTTGGTGAACGGGGACGGGATGCCGCACCAGGTCTATGTGCGATATGGACCGGTGGCAGGTTTCGTGATTGCGGATATTGTATCCGCACTGACGATTTTGATTTGGCTTTTGTGGGGATATCCGGGAAGAAGGCTGCGGGAGCGGATCGCGGAGGCAAAGGTATCTGCTTTGCAACAGGCAGAGGAGGAGCGTGAAAAACCGCAGGGGGATTCTGGACATGAAACTTAGCGTCATCGTACCGGTTTATAATATGGCGGCGGAAAAGAAACTGGAATATTGTCTTGATTCACTGGTAAATCAGACTTTGTCTGACTATGAGATCATTGCAGTGGATGATTGCTCAACCGATGAATCGTGGACGATATTGCAGCAATACGAACGGCGCTTCCCCGAAAAAATCCGTGCGGTACACTCGGAGGAAAATAAGCATCAGGGCGGTGCCAAAAATATTGGATTAAAACTGGCCAAAGGAGACTGGATCGGTTTTATCGACAGTGACGATTGGATCACTGCGGATATGTATGAGCGATTGATCAATAAGGCGGAGGAGACAGGCGCTGATCTGGTGGGCTGCGATTACTGCCTGACGGACGAGCATTCCATGAAGGTAGGGCAGGTAGTGCGTAACAATAAGGCGGAGCAGACAGGGATTCTCGATGATGAGAAGCGGCGCAGTCTGATCCTGGACGGGGGCAGTCTGGTGGTGAAGATTTTCCGTCGCTCCATGATTTTAGAGAACGAGCTTTGGTTTCCGGAGCATATCTTTTATGAGGATAATGCGCTGGGAAATTCTTATCTGCTGCTGGCAAAGCATTTTGAATACATCGAGGAGCCGCTTTACTATTATTATCAGCACGACGCTTCTACCGTGCACACGATTTCCGAAAAACGGTGTGAAGACCGCTGTGCAGCCGGGCGGCTGATGCTTGCAGAGGCAAAGCGGCACGATTTTCTGGATCGGTATCGGGCGGAGTTGGAATACAGCTTTACACTCCTCTTTTATGTGAATACGCTCTTTACCTATATGGCAGGCGTGAAGCACACAAAATATCGCTTCGTCAAGGCGCTGGGGGAGGAAATGCGTGTGCAGTTTCCGGATTTTCAAAAAAACCCCTACTATCTTGCGCGGACCCATGAAGAAGAAAAGAAACTGATCAGGATGCAGATGAGATCGACGCTGTGGTTTATGGCGTATTATAAGGTGTTGTGGGCGTATCGTAACCTAAGGAAGCGTACAGGGAAACGGTAAGAGGGCAGGATAAGGGAAAGTGCGTTTGGGAAAACGGGCTGCAAGCGGAGGACTGCTTATGGAGATCGGAAGTATCTATGAAATCAATCCCGACACAGTAAAAACAGGAGCGGAGGGCGGGCTTCACCTCGCACAGATGGAAAAATACGGGAGAGCGCATTGCTGCTTTACGGCTTCCGGCAGGGAGGCGATCGAGCTGGCGCTCATCAGTCTGGAGCGGGAAAAGCCGGATCTTCCCAAACGCTGCCTGATGCCCGCTTATATGTGCGACTCGGTGTTCCTTCCTTTTTTGAACAGGGGATGGGAGCTTGTATTTTATACGGTGGACAGAGGGCTTTTATCTTATGGGGAGGAATTGTTTCGTCTGGCGTTGGAGACGGATCCCGGTTTGATTTTGATTCATCCCTACTATGGGACGGATACCTGTAAGGAAATGAGAGTTCCGCTAAAAGCGCTCAGGCGCAGTGGCATCTATGTAATGGAGGATGTGACCCAGTCTTATTATCTGGAAGGTGCCGGAAAGGATGTCGATTTTGTAGTGGGGAGCCTTCGTAAGTGGTATGCCATTCCCGACGGCGGCTTTGTGGTGTCGGATCTTCCTTTGGCGGAGGATGTTTTGGAAGATGGGGAGGAGCAGGCAAACGAACGCCTGTCTGTCTTGACGGAGAAGTGGGCATATCTGTATGATGGTGCACGCTCTGAAGAAACAAAGCGGCAGGAGAAAAAGGCGGCTTACCGCAAAAAGAACTGTGCGTTGGAGGAAGCCCTGGATCATTATACGGGCGTGCGGCGTATGTCGCGCGTCACAAGGGCAATGCTGGCTGAAATCGACGAAGCAGGCGCAGCCCAAAAAAGAAAAGAAAATTATCAATATCTCTATGAAAAGATAGAAGGTTTGAGACGGCTTCGCCCAATATTGCAAAGACAGGGCGGGGAGGCGCCGCTTTATTTGCCAATTTATGCCAGAGAACGCGAAGAATTGCAGAGCTTTCTGAGGGATCATGATATCTATGCGCCAGTGCTCTGGCCTTTGGGAGAGGAGAACCGCAATGCGTTTATGGGAGATGAGGACTATATCCATCGGCATATGCTCGCATTGCCAATCGACCAACGGTACGGGATCGACGAGATGGAGCGGATCGGAGAGGTCCTTACCAAATTTGAAAGACGACGAGTAGTCGGAATCCGCGCGGACGCCAATAAAACGGCGGCTATAGGACATATCATGCGCTGCATTACGATTGCCGGTGAATTGAAAAAAAGGGGAATGCGCGTGGTGTTTTTCACGGCGGATGAATGGCCGAAGGAGGCGCTTACGACTGCCGGGATGGAGCAGATATGCCTTCATACGAGATGGGATTGGATGGAGGAGGAACTGCCGCGGCTTGGGGAACTGATCACGAGGCTCGGAGTAGGGACGCTGCTGGTGGATTCCTATCAGGTATCGCCTGCTTATTTTGAAGCGCTGCGTGATCAGGTAAAGCTGGTGTATCTGGATGATTGTTTTGAGGCGGTCTATCCCGTAGACCTGCTGATCAATTATAATGCATTTTACACACGCTTTCCTTATTATGAGCGCTATGGAGAGAAAACAAAGCTGCTGCTCGGGACATCCTATGTGCCGCTGCGGGAGGAGTTTTCGCAGGCAGCAGAAGAAATCCGACAGGAAGAATCTGCGCGGACGGTAAATGGGAACGGATTTTCCATATTTTTGGCCAGCGGCGGTGGCGACAGTGAAAATGCAATGCTGGGGATCTTAAAGAAGCTTGTGGAAAGGGAAGCCTTTGCGGACGTTATGATCCATGTTGTGATAGGCGCATATTATCCGAGAGGGGACGAGATGAAAGCCTTTGCCGATGCGCACGCTAATGTGCGGGTGTACCATCCCTGTCGAAATGTGGCGGCCCTGATGAAACTGTGCGACGCAGCGGCTTCCGCAGCGGGTACCATGCTCTTTGAGCTTTCCGCCATGCAGGTGCCGACCGTATTCTTTCAGACGGCGGACAACCAGCGCTATGACAGTGAATTTTTTTCGAAAGAGGAGCGGATGATTGACGCCGGCGATATCAGGAAGGATAGAGAGGCCTGCCTTAACGCGGTCTGCGTGGGGCTGGAGCAGCTCTTGGCAGATGGAGATCTGCGCGCGCGGATGCGGGAAAAACTCTTATCCGTGACAGACGGAAAAGGGGCGGAACGCATCGCGGAGGAAATTGCGAAATTGTAGAAATGAGGCTTATGATATCACTTCTTTTTAAGCAGCTCCAGTTCAGCGCGGAGCTGCCGGATTTCGGCGGCCTGTTTGGCGTATGTGCGCTCATAATTGCGCTTATCCTGTTCATACTCTAAGCGTTGCTGCTCGTGCTCCGAGCGCTCCTGTTCCAATGTCTTCCTGTAATTCTGCAGATCCTGCTCGCGCTTCGAGCGTTCCTGCTCCAGCGTCCTCCTGTAATTCTGCAGATCCTGTTCATGCTCCAGGCGTTCCAGTTCACGGTCTGAACGTTCCTGTTCGATCGCCCTCTCATAATTGCGCAGGTCCTGATAGTACTCCTCACGTTCCAGACAGCGTATACGGATCTCCTCATCGGAGCACGTATAATATAATGCCTTCGCTGCCTCGTATAAAGCTTCGTCCTCGGATGCCGTCATTCTCAGTTCCTCCCATGTGGCAGCTTTCATCAGTCTCGCCCAGCTGTCGATGTGATAGCGTTTATCTTCTTCGGTGGCCAGATCGATGCGGGTCAGATCCGCCACATACAGGGTCAGGTCATCGTTGTAGACCTGATGGTTTTTGATATTGATCAGTTTGTAGGCCGCGTAGAACTCGGGGCGCTCCTCAAACAGGGTATAATCCAGCAAGCCGATATGGACGGCGGGTCCGGCATCTTTGTAATCCTGCCCTCTGTTGAGTTGGTCGTAGGATCGGCACAGGTACATGACGGAGCGGTTTGGCCAGTTGAGGCGGTTGGCGATCTGCATCTCAAGATTTATCCGTGTACGGTCATTCAGGAGCAGCTGGATATCCAGGCGGAATTCCTTGTCATCGATACTGTCCCCCAAAAGGATCGGGTTGGTGATCTCCACGGAGGTCACTTCCGAATCTGCAAGGTGAAGCAGGGAGCAGATCAGGCCGCGCAGGGCTTTATTACTTGACTGAAAGACGGCGCGGAACATATAGTCGTTGGTCAGGCCGTAAGGAATCTCACCCGTGGCATCCTCAAAATCGGTGCTGCCGGGAGATGTTGTGTCCGGGTATTCCCTGAGACGGGAGTCCTGACTGTGATTGTTTGAGTACATAGATGTGTTTTCCTTTCGTAAGCAGACGGGACGGGTCCCGAAGATGACGTAAACCCCGGATGGGAAAGGTTTACGGGTGACAGTAACAGACATGAAGTCCGGAACCGATACAGTCAGTAAAGCAGGGATTTTCCGACACGGCAGAGAAGATGCCGTCAACAAACTGTAATGATCTATGAGACAGATATAACATAAACGGGAGAGAAATACAATGAGTATCTGCAGGATGGCGTGTAGAAAAATAGTTGACGAAATATTGATAAGCACAATTTGCGAAACAAGATATTGGTAAGGTGGACGGGAAAACAGAGGATCAGACACAACATATTGTTTGTGCAGTTTGTACCGGAAACCTTTACAATTTGCAGGTAGGATATTACAATAACGATATGAGTTTTAATATGTCGGACTGATAGAATAGAGAAGGGATAACCAAAATGAGAACGGATATCAACGCGGTTGCCATTATCACAGCCCGGGGTGGCAGTAAGCGCATACCGGGGAAAAACAGCAAGCTGTTTTTGGGCAAACCCATGCTCGTCTACTCTGTTGAGGCGGCTCTTTCGGCAGGGATCTTTCGCGAGGTCATGGTGTCCACGGATGATGAGGAAATTGCGAAAATTGCGAGAGAGGCAGGAGCGTCGGTTCCTTTTATGCGCAGCGAGGAGATGGCAAATGATTTTGCAACCACTGACGATGTACTCCTGGAAGTGTTAGAGACCTATGAGCAGCGGGGCGAGACCTTTGACTATATGGCCTGCATTTATCCGACGGCGCCCTTTGTGACGGCGGACAAGCTTCAAAGTGCCATGTGCCTTTTGATTGAGCAGGATGGCGCGGGTGTGATGCCGGTGGTGCGCTATTCGTTTCCGCCGCAGCGCGGTATGGCGGTGCGGGATGGAAAACTGGTGTACTGCTATCCCGAAAACGCGACCAAACGCTCTCAGGATCTGGAGCCCATGTATCATGATTGCGGTCAGTTTTACTGCTATCATGTGGCGCGGTATCTTGCCTGTAAGGGTGATCTTTCGGACGGCTATCTGCCCATCTTGGTAGACGAGACGCAGGTGCAGGATATCGACAATCCGTCTGATTGGGCGCTGGCGGAGATGAAGTATAAGATGATGCTGAAAAACGACGCTTGAGCAGAAACGGAAAATATGTTGAAACGTGAAAGGACAGCGGAGTGAGAGCGGTTTAGGAAATAAAGATACTGAGAGAAAACGTTTGGCAGAAAAAAGGGGGGGAGCTCTTTGTGGATAAAAGGATTCAGATAGACGGGAAATGGATTGGCGAGGGTGAAAAGACCTATATCGTGGCGGAAGTATCGGCCAACCATTTACAAGATTACGACAGGGCGGAGGCGATCATTCGCGCGGCGGCCGAGGCGGGGGCGGATGCGGTAAAGCTGCAGACTTATACGGCGGACACGATTTCGCTTGACTGCGACAATGACTATTTTATTCGGGTGAATCAGGGCACGATCTGGGAAGGCAAAAGCGAGTATCAGCTCTATCAGGAGGCCTATACGCCCTGGGAATGGCAGCCGAAATTAAAGGCGTTTGCAAAAGGGCTGGGACTGACCTGCTTTTCTGCACCCTTTGATGAAACGGCTGTGGATTTTATGAGAGAAATGGATATGCCTGCCTACAAAGTGGCATCATATGAAATCAATGACATCCCCCTGATTCGAAAAATTGCGCGTGTCGGTAAGCCCGTGATCATTGCTACGGGTGTGGCTTATCTGGCGGATATCGAGCGGGCACTTGCTGCCTGCAAGGAGGAAGGCAATGAGCAGGTGATGCTCTTAAAGTGTACCTCTGCCTATCCGACTCCTTACGAGGATATGAATATCAGCGTGATTCCACATATGGCGGAAAGTTTTGACTGTCTGTCGGGCCTTTCGGATCACAGCATGGGCAGCGCGGTAGCGGTAGCAGCGACGGCGCTCGGGGCAAAGATGGTGGAGAAGCATTTGACCCTTTCCCGCGCGGATGGCGGCCCCGACGGTGCTTTTTCCATGGAACCGGCGGAGTTTGCGCGTATGGTGGAGGAAATCCGTATCGTGGAGGAGGCGGTGGGGAAGGTGACCTATGAGCTGACTGACAGCCAGAAGCGCAGCAGGGAGGATATGCGGTCCCTTTTTGCGGTGCAGGATATTTGGGCGGGAGAGACTTTTACAGAACAGAATGTGCGTTCCATCAGGCCGGGATTTGGGCTGGCGCCCGTGCATTATGAGGAAGTACTGGGACAGAAGGCAAAGGCGGATCTTGCGAAAGGGACGCCGCTTGCATGGAAAGATATTATGTAATCAAACGCTTTCGACGGAGGAAGGTTGAAAATTAAAATTTTCAATCGAGAGATTTGTGTCTGCGCGCTGCTTGCCACAAACTCGTTTATGCGAATCTCAGACAAGCTGAGATAAAAGCAGCGCAGAAATGAAGGAAAAATGCAGAAAAAAATGATGATTCTGGGAGCCGGGCCATTACAGATTCCCGCGATCCAAAAGGCAAAAGAGCTTGGCTATCAGATTATTTCGGTAGATTACGATGAACATGCGCCCGGCTTTGCGCTGGCGGACATAAAACTTCTTGTGAGCACGCTCGATCAGGAAGCGGTACTGCGAGAGGCGCAGCGTCTGCAGCCGGATGTGGTGATCACTTCCACCAGCGACGGTCCCGTGCGGACGGCAGCTTATGTCAATGAAAAGCTGGGAAAGCGGCCTGATCTTTCTTATGAGAATGCACAATGTGCCACCATAAAGAGTAAGATGAGAGACCGTTTGAAAGAATGCGGCGTACCAATACCAAAATATTTTGCAGCGGCAGATTTTGATGCGTTCAAAAAGGCTGTGGAGGCTCTGCGCGAGCATTGCATCGTGAAGCCCGCGGATAATGCGGGCAGTCGTGGCGTGGCGTTGTTGGAACCGGGGGAACGAAACAGCAGGGTGTTATATGAGTATAGCAAAGGCAATTCCCGTAACGGCACGGTGATGGTGGAGGAGGTCATGGAAGGCCCCGAAGTCAGTGTGGAAGCCCTTGTGATCGAGGGCGAGCCGCACATCATTACTGTTACGGATAAATACATCACGCCGCCGCCCTATTTTGTGGAACTGGCGCACTGCGAACCGAGTATTCTGGACAGCAATGTAATAGAAGAAATAAAGACTGTGGCGGCACAGGCGATCAAAGCCATTGGCATTGAAAATGCACCTGCCCATGTGGAAATCAAGGTGACAAAGGACGGCCCACAAATCGTGGAACTAGCGGCCAGGCTGGGCGGTGACTTTATCACGTCAAGGCTGGTGCCCCTGTCTACGGGGATCGATTTGGTGGGAGCTTCCGTCCTACTGGCTACGGGGAAAAAGCCGGATCTTATGTCCAAAAAGCAGCAGGGCGCGGCCATTCACTTTATTCATACAAGGGAGGAAGGGATTCTCTCCGAGATCGTTCTGCCGGAAACGGGACAGGAAGGCGTGGAGGAGATTGTGCTTTATAAAAAGCCGGGCGAGAAGGTAAACGGCACCCGTTCCAGCAATGACAGGCTAGGCCATGTGATTACCACGGGGGCGTCTGCGCAGGAAGCCAAGGCGCTGGGAGAGAATATTCTGGCGCGGATTAAAGTGCGAGTAGCGGAAGAACATTGATTAGAATATGGATGCTGAAAGCCGTCAGGGAATATAAAAATAACGAGTGTTATAGGAAAACGCGCCCGTGCCGCAATATGAAGCAATGTAGAATGGGAAACAGAGCATGAAAGATCGAATTTACGTCTGCCACACCTACTATCATGTGTATGTGGCGTGTCTGAAAGAACTGAATCTGGACAAAGAGCTGCGCGGTGCAGCCACCTTAGTCTTAAGCACTATGTCGAACGATTTCGGCGATTTGCAGAGCAGAGCGGAAGCCTGTGGGCTTTTCGAGGCCGTGTATCTGTTTGAGGAGAAAGAAGATGTGCAGTTTCCCGAAATCATGAAGTACCATGTGGATCGGGGGAACCTGTTCCTGAACCTGCTTGCCAGGATGCGCTACACGAAGCTTTTGGGCAAGGCGCAGCAGCCTTACGTGCCTGTGGACTTTAAGGAATACGGGGATATTTACGTCTTTTGTGATTCCGATCCCATCGGCTACTATTTGAGCTGGCGGAAAATTCCCTATCACGCGCTGGAGGACGGTCTTGACTGCATCAGTACCTACGACACCGCCCGCTACGACAACAGGGGACATTTTAAGCTGAAAGCTTTTCTGGCATCCTTAAACCTGATTTTTATCCAGAACGGCTGGGGAAAATATTGCCTGGATATGGAAGTCAACGACATTTCCGTCCTGCCCTACCCCTGCCCGAAATACATCGAAAAGAAAAGGAGCGAACTGACCGCCGGGCTGACGAAAGAAGACCAGGCGCTGCTGGTAAAGCTCTTTATTGCTAACATTGACGAAATCAAGAGCAAGCTTTCCGGGGATCGGGATATGGTGCTCCTTCTGACGGAGCCGCTTTGCGATTTGACGGTGCGGGAGAAGATATTCCGCGATTGTATCGAGCAGTACGGGGCGATAGAGGATGCGGAGAGCGTTATCTTGATCAAACCGCATCCCAGAGATGTCTTGGACTACGAAACGCTGTTTTCGGACTGCATTGTGCTGGACAAAAAATTTCCCATGGAAGTCTTAAATTATATCGAAGGCCTGACCTTCTGCCGCGTGATTTCCGTCTTTACGGTGGTGCACGCCATTCGCTTCGCGAAAGAGATCGTCTATCTGGGCGAGGATTTTATGGACAAGTATGAGGAACCATCCCTCCACAGGCAGAATGAGGAGATTTAGCATCAGAAAGAGATTTGACCCTGTGAAGGGAAAGTCTGACGCCTTAGGGAGAGGACATAGACCTAATTTGCCCAAAATGGGGTTTTGTGGTAAAATATAAGCTTATGAAACGCCGAGCCTGTTTGGCAGATGGGCGTAAGCTTGGCGATGGAGAACGTATATGCTTAGAATCCTCAAAAAAATGAACCTTCTGCTGGATCGCAGGCAGAAGCGTACCATGTTAGTCCTCATTGTGATGATGCTGGTGGGCGGCGTTTTGGAAAGCCTTGGCATTTCCATGCTCGTGCCCATTGTTACGGTGGTCTTGGACCCTTCCAAGATCGGAGAAAGCGCGATCCTCTCTGCGCTTTATGACGGATTTGGGATGGAGAGCAGTGCGCAGTTTGCCGTCTTTCTCCTGCTTGCCTTTGTGGGAATGACGGTGATCAAAAACATTTATCTGTTCTTTCAGCAGAAGCTTCAGCTGAAATTTGTCTACACTAACCAGTTTGCTACGTCAAGGCGCATGATGATCAATTTCATGAAGCGACCTTATGAATATTACTTAAACGCAGACACGTCCGTGATTCAACGAAATATCACTTCTGATGTCAACAATATGTACGGGTTGATTCTAAGCTGCCTGCAGCTTTTTTCTGAGTGTATCGTCTTTGTTTGTCTGGTCGTGGCGTTATTCCTTTATTCGGATGCCATGATGATCATGGCGATGGCAGTCCTCATGATTTTGCTTCTCCTTGTAATCAAAAAAGTCCTAAAACCCATTATGATACGGGCGGGACAGGAGAATCAGGAGTTTTACAGCGGGCTTTACAAATGGATCGAGCAGTCCGTCATGGGCATCAAGGAGATCAAGATCGGCTGTAAGGAAAATTATTTTATCAATGAGTACGCAAAATGCGGCGCGGGCTATGTGAATGCCGTGCAGAAATATAATCTGTTCAACGCGACGCCAAGGCTTTTGATCGAGACGGTATGTATCACAGGCATGGTAGGGTATTTTGTGCTGACGATAGGGCAGGGAACGGAACTTTCTGAGCTGCTTCCCCAGCTTACGGCGCTCGCGGCGGCTGCGATGCGGCTTCTGCCCAGCGTCAACCGCATCAACAATTACCAGACTTCGATCTCCTACTTTGAACCTTTTTTCATGGGCGTGAGCGACAACTTGCAGGAGGAGATCCATGACGGGAAGATGACCTACGACGCAGAGGTCTATCGAAAAAAACAGGCGATTGAGAAGCTTCCGCTGCAAGAGAATATCCGACTGGAAGATATTACTTACAAGTATCCGAACACAGAGAAACTGATTTTCGATCATGCGGGGATGGAGATCCCCATCGGCTCATCCGTGGGGATCGTGGGCGTTACGGGATCGGGAAAGACCACCATTGTGGATGTGCTGTTAGGACTTTTAAAGATGGAGAGCGGCAGGATCCTGGCCGACGGTGTGGATGTGAGCGGGCATTACGAGGCGTGGCTGAAAAACATCGGCTATATTCCCCAGACCATCTTTATGATAGACGACTCCATCCGCAAAAATGTGGCCTTCGGCGTGCCGGAGGAGGAAATCGACGAAAAGAAGGTCTGGAGGGCGCTCGAGGAGGCGGCGCTGGATGATTTTGTGCGTTCTCTCCCCGAAGGTCTGGAGACAGGGATCGGCGAGCGCGGCATCCGCATTTCCGGTGGGCAGAGACAGCGGATCAGCATTGCCAGGGCTTTGTATGAAGATCCCGAAGTGCTGGTGCTCGACGAGGCGACGTCGGCGCTTGACAATGATACCGAGGCGGCCATCATGGATTCCATCAACAGGCTGCATGGTAAAAAAACACTTGTTATTATTGCGCACAGGTTACAGACGATCGAGAAGTGCGATATAGTGTATCGTGTAGTAGATGGCAAAATCACACGAGAAAGGTAGTGTGAGAAGTATTTCCAGTCACTTGCAGCAGAGGCTGCTTCGCGAAGAATTGCTATGTCTCACACAGGATACTGAATGGAGGAATGGTATGAAAAAATTATGGGATTTCGGCTGGGGACTTTATAAGAGACACGAGGAAGGTTTCAACTATCTGATCTTCGGTTTTTTGGCGTTTGTCCTGAATTACATTTTATATTTTGTGTTTGCGGACGCGCTGTCGATGCACTACATGGTGGCTACGGTGCTCTCCTGGGTGCTGACGGTGGTGTTTGCTTACTGGACGAATCGCACCTTTGTCTTTAAGAGCCGGAATAAGGATGTTTCTTCCATGATGAAGGAATTTATTTCCTTTATTGGCGCGCGGGTGGCGACAGAGGTGTTGGAGATCGTGCTGATGTATGTGATGGTGGATTTGGTGACCGTCAACGATAAGATTTCCAAGCTGGTGTGTCAGACGATCGTAATTTTGGCAAACTATGTGCTCAGTAAAATCTGGATTTTTAAGGACAAGGCTCAAGAGGGAGAAGGGAATGAGCAATAAGAGGCAGGCAAACTTTGAATTGCTGCGTATTGTGGCGATGTTTATGATCATCTCCCTTCACTATCTGGTGAAGGGCGGGGCGGCCACGCCGTTTCCCTTTGCGGCAAAGGAACATCCGGCGGGCGTTTTGGCCTGGCTGATCGAATCTTTCTGTATTGTGGCGGTAAACTGTTATGTGCTCATCAGCGGTTATTTTTGCGTGGAATCTGCGTGGAAGCCGGGGCGGGTGGTCTCCCTGCTTGGTCAGGTTCTTTTTTATTCGCTGCTGATTCCGGTGATACTGCTATTGACGGGGGTGGTTTCCGCAGGAGACCTTAATGTTTACGACTGGACCGGATTTGTGCTGCCTTTTGGGACCGAGCATTATTGGTTTGCCACGGCTTATTTGGTACTGTATCTGTTTGCGCCCTTTCTGGCGGCAGGCATCCAAAAGTTACAAAAACGGGAATTGCAGATATTGCTGGCATTGCTGTTAGCATTTTTCTCTTTGGAAAAGACGATCGTGCCCGTTTCTATGGCGACGGATCGCTACGGCTATGATTTTGGGTGGTTTCTCTGCCTGTTTGTGGTTGCGGGTTATATCAGGCTGTATGGGATTTCCTGGCTGGAAAAGTGCGCAAATGCGGTGGGGCTCTATGCGATCTCCTGTCTGGGAATCTGGATACTTTCCCTGTTCGCCAATACGCTTGGCGCACAGATGGATGCCTTGACATATTATGCGGATATGCCCTATACCTACAATCATCTGCTCTGCCTGACGGGAGCGGTTTCCCTGTTTTATGTTTTTAAGAATCTATCCCTTCGGGAAGGCCGCGCGGTGGATGTGATTCGTCTGCTGGCGCCCTGTACGTTCGGAGTTTACCTTCTGCATGAACATATTCTCGTGCGCTATCAGTGGCTGGAGTGGCTGTATGCGGATCAGGTTAAGGAGAGTTTTCTGTTTGTGCCGCATATGATCGGCTGTGTGCTGCTTGTCTATGTGGTCGGGACAGCGGTCGATATGACGAGAGCGTGGGTGTTTGGGCGGATAAAGAAGCATCAACGATAAGCTGTGATAGTGGACAAAAAGGCTTTAATGCAGTGAGGGGAGGACTGTAAAGCATGAATGATAAGCTGTTGGAATGGGCAGTCAGAATACAGGGGATCGCGCAGGCAGGACTTACCTACGGACGGGATGCTTACGATAAAGAGCGGTATGAGCAGCTGCGTGCCATTGCGGCGGAAATGGTGGTGGAGAAAGCGGAGATCTCCGTGGAGAAGGTCAAAGATCTTTTCTGCAATGAAGAAGGGTATCAGACGCCCAAGGTTGACACCAGAGGGGCGGTTTTTCGGGAAGGAAAGATTTTGCTGGTGCATGAAAACAACGGGACCTGGTCGCTTCCGGGCGGCTGGTGTGACGTGGATCAGTCCGTTGCGTCCAATGTGATCAAGGAAGTGAAGGAAGAAACCGGACTTACCGTACTGGCGGAAAAGCTGATCGCCGTGCAGGATTGGAGAAAACATAACGTCTGTAATTATATTTATGGCGTAGTCAAAGTATTTATTCTTTGTCAGGAAGTTGGCGGAGCGTTTGCGGAGAATATCGAGACCACAGGCATACAGTATTTTGGGCGGAACGAACTGCCTGACCGATTGGCGGTTGAAAAAACGACGGCGGAGCAGATTTTGCTGTGCTTTGATGCTTATGAGGATCAAAATTGGCAAACGCGCTTCGACTAGCAGGCAGAAAGCGGAAGATGGCTATGGGTATTTACAATAAATATAAAAACAGCATAGAGAACTTTTTATTTCCCGTGTTGCTATTCCTCTATCCCTTCATTGGGGTCTGCCAAGGGCTTGATTTGGAGGATGCAACCTACTCGCTGGCAAACTTTCAGTATTTCGGGCAGATGGATGGCACTTGGGCGGTGGCTACTTTTTTGTCCAATGTCTGGGGAAATCTGCTCATGCACCTGCCTTTTGGTGGGACGCTGATTGGAATGAATTGTTATACGGTGCTCGTGCAGTCGGCGATGGCGCTCATGGTCTATCTGACGTTTCGAGGAAGGATGGCGGCGCCGCTTTTGTTTGTGGGAGAACTGATTGCGCTGGGGCTGTGCTGGGCGCCCTCTGTTGTCCTGTATCATAATTTGACTTATTTTTTCATGACGGCGGGTATCCTGTTTTTGTATGTCGGCCTGACGGCAGAAGGGACAAAGACGCCCCTCTCGCGTGGCAGATATCAGGGATGGAGCCATGGAAAGGATGCAGGAGCGGATTTCCGTAAAAAGCAGCGCCTGTATTTTGTGGCGGCGGGACTGTGTCTGGGCGTGAATGTGGCGGTGCGGATGCCGAACGTGGTACAGGCAGCGTTGATTTTAGTGGTGTGGTATGGAGTCGTGCTTTGTAAATTAAATAGCAGATGTTATGGAAAAGGAAAGGCGAAAAAGACGGGCGACAACAAGTCAGAGACGTCAGGAAAACCGACTGTTTTGCAGGCGGCGGTGGCTTCCACGGGCTGGTGCTTCGCCGGTTATCTTGTAGGCTTCGGGCTGCCCTTTTTCGTCATTTGTTTTCGCTACGGCGTTTCGTCCTACTTTGATATGGTGCATACACTGTTCGCCATGACGGAGCAGGCAACAGACTATAAACCGACATCTATGATAACAGGGATGTTTGGGGATTACGGCAGAGGATTATGCTGGCTGGCGTTTGCGGCGCTGTGCATGGTGGCGGCAGGACTGGCGGCGGCGGTACGCGAGCGGCTGTACGGCAGAAATGACGACGGCGGGCATACAAACAGTGAGACAGCATTACACGTCAGAGAAACGTCCGAAAGCGGGCGTCAGGCGAAGGCGGATTCCGGTAAATGGGATGCCTATAGAATAACGGGTGTGATAATAAAGGCGGGTTACTGCCTGCTTCTGTTGGTGCTGCTCCGCTTTTACTGGGGCAGGGGGATGTTCACCTTCCGCTATTATGAATATACAAGTATTTATGATCCGACGGTACTGCTGCTGCTTGTGACGATTGGTATGGCGATATACTGTCTGTTGAAAAAGGATATGGCGGCGGAGAAAAAAATCCTGGCAGCGGCGGTGCTTTTGGAGATTTTCCTCACGCCGCTTGGCAGCAATAACGCTCTCTACCCGATCATCAATAACCTTTTCCTGGCGTCGCCTTTTTTGCTGTGGGTGGCGCACGACGAAGCGGCAAGAGTTCGCAGGAACCGCAGATTCCGCGTGTTAAGCGGTTCGGCGGCAAATGCTGCAGATGGTGAAAACCGCGTTTTATTGCCTGCGTTCCTCTGGCAGATTCCGCTGGCTTTGCTGGTGACTTTTGTGCTGGTGCAGAGCATCGGTTTCCATACGAGTTTTGCCTTTAACGACGGCGTCTTCGGGGAACCGAGGGACAGACAGGTCGTCCTTCCCGAAAAGGCAGCAGGCGTTTGGACAAATCAGGGAAAAGGCACGCTTTTGGAGGAGCTGGTGCATTTTGCCAAAGAGGAAGATCTGACGGGGCGGGAAGTAATCTGCTATGGCAATCTTCCGGGCCTTTCCTATCTGCTGGATATGCCGCCGGCTTTTTCTACGGGCTGGCCTGATCTGGCTTCCTATCGCATGGTGGAGTATCAGCGGGATATGGAAGCGTTGGAAGCGGAGACTGCGGCGGGGAAGGAACTGCCTGTCGTCATTGTCTCCACACCTGTGGCAGCTTATCTGAGCGACGACGGCGAGGCGATCGTGTGGTTTGGCGTGGATATGGAGGCTTATACGGCGGACGAAAAATTGCAGGTATTGGGAAATTTTCTCAGAGAGCACGGATATGTGGAATGCTTCGGAAATGCGAGATACGTAGTTTATTGCGCAGAATAGGGCGTTTGCGGATAATTCTAAAAAGTTATGTTAGCAAACATAATGTTTCAAAACATAATGTTTGCTAACATAAAAAATGTGGTAAACTGTATATAAGGAGGGATTTCTTATGGCACAGTTTGTCGACCGCGAGTTAGAGATCGCCACATTAGAAAAAGAATACGCAAAAAAGGAAGCTTCTCTGGTCATCGTCTACGGCAGGCGGCGGGTCGGGAAGACCACGCTTTTGTCGGAATTTATGAAGGACAAAAAGGCGATGTATTTTCTGGCAACGCAGGAGTCGGAGGCGTTGAATCGCAGCGCCTTTCAGGAAAAGGCGGCAGCGTTTACGGGAAATCCCGTTCTGGCGGAGACTTCGTTTGATAAGTGGGATAGCATCTTTCGGCTGATCGTTTCCGAAAAATGGGAAGAAAAGCCGCTTTTGATCATAGATGAATTTCAATATCTGGGAAAGACAAATCCCGCCTTTCCTTCTGTATTCCAGAGGATATGGGATGCGATTTTAATAAAAACACCCGTTATGGTAATTCTCTGCGGGTCTCTGATTTCCATGATGGTCTCGCAGACGCTTTCTTATAGTAGTCCTCTGTATGGCAGAAGAACAGCGCAGATTCGCCTGAAACAGATTCCATTTCGGTATTACCGGGAGTTTTGCGGGGATTTATCCAGAAGGGAGCAGATCGAGCGCTATGCGGTGACGGGCGGCGTACCGAAGTACATTGAATCCTTTACGGGCTGCGAGGATATTTTTACCGGCATAGAAAAAAATATTTTGGACCGCACGGGCTACCTATACGAGGAACCGTATTTTCTCCTGCAGCAGGAGGTAGCAGAGGTGGGAAGCTACTTTTCCATCCTGCGAGCCATTGCTTTTGGCAGAACCAAGCTGTCGGAGATCGCCTGTTTTATGGAGACGAAGGCCACGGATCTGACCAGAAATCTAAAGACTCTGATTGAGCTGGATCTGGTGCAGCGGGAAGTACCTGTCACGGAGGAAAACCCGGAAAAGAGCAAAAAGGGCCTTTATCGGATCACGGATTATTATATCCGCTTCTGGTTTACGATGATCTACCCTAACCGGGGAGATATTGAACAAGGAATTGTAACATATGTTATGGATAAAATTAGGAAACGCTTTATAACAGGCCATGCCGCGTATATTTATGGGGATGTCTGTCGGGCGGAACTTTCCGAAAAGACGGAACTGCCCTGCCATTTTTCCAAGATCGGGCGCTATTGGGATAAGAACACGGAGATCGACGTGGTGGCGCTGGCTGAGGAAGAAAGGACGATTCTGTTTGGAGAGTGCAAGTATCTGAGCGAGGCAGTGGATGCAGATGTCCTGTACCAGCTTCAGGAGAAAGCAAAGCGGGTAGCCTGGCATCGGGACGACAGGCGGGAACTGTACTGTTTGTTTTCCATTGGCGGTTTCAGCGCACGGCTTCAGGAACTGGCGGCGGCGAGAGATGATCTTTTCTTGTACGAGTGAGAAGATTGCGGTAAAATAGGAGCGGTAACAAAGGAAAAGAAGCGGACAGGTTTTGGGAAAGGTAAAAAGATGATAAACTTCAACGTACCCCCTTTTACGGGGAAAGAATTTGACTATATGAAGGAGGCGGTGGCGCAGGAGAAGATCTGCGGCGATGGTCCTTTTACCAGAAAGTGCAGTGATAAGATCGAGGAGCTGACGGGCACGGCGAAATGCCTGCTCACCACTTCCTGTACCCATGCCACGGAGCTGGCGGCATTGCTTGTGGACTTAAAGGAAGGGGACGAGGTGATCCTGCCTTCTTATACCTTTGTGTCGACGGCCAATGCCTTCGTACTGCGCGGTGCGGTTCCTGTTTTTGTGGACATACGGCCAGATACCATGAACATAGACGAAAAATTGATAGAGTATGCCGTTACGGAGCGTACCAGGGTGATTGCGCCGGTGCACTATGCAGGTGTGGGCTGTGAGATGGATGCCATCATGGATATCGCGAAAAGGCATAGCCTGACGGTGGTTGAGGATGCCGCACAGGCAATCATGGCTTCCTACAAGGGAAAGCCGCTGGGGACCTTCGGTGAATTTGGCTGTTTCAGCTTTCATGAGACAAAGAATCTGAGCATGGGCGAGGGCGGCGCGCTGCTGATCAGAGACGAAAAGGACGTTGAGCAGGCGGAGATCTACAGGGAAAAAGGAACAGACCGCAGCAAGTATTTCAGAGGGCAGGTGGACAAATACCGCTGGCAGGATCAGGGTTCTTCCTATTTGCCAAGCGATATGAATGCGGCTTATCTGTATGCGCAGCTGGAGATGGCGGAGGAAATTACGCGGGCGAGAATGGAGAGATGGAACCAATATCTGGAGTTGCTGACTCCTTTGGCGGAGGCAGGGAAGATAGAGTTGCCCTATATCCCGGAACATTGTACGCATAATGCGCACATGTTCTATCTTAAGACGAAGGATATGGAGGAGCGGAGCCGTTTGATCGATTTCCTGAAAGGAAAGAATATCCTCTCGGTATTCCATTATGTGCCGCTTCATTCCGCACCTGCGGGTAGGAAGTTTGGCAGATTCCACGGGGAGGACAGGTACACGACAAAGGAGAGCGAGAGATTGCTGCGCCTGCCGTTGTTTTATAAGCTGACGGCGGATCAGGTCGAATACATTGCGGAACAGGTAAAGGCGTTTTATCGTTGATATAAGGCGAATTTGCGGACTGTCTGCGGCGTCATGAGGATTTCGGGTTGCGTGCGATTCATAAAATATGAGCAAAATAGGAAAAAGATGTGAAAACTGGATACTGACGTTTCTTGCGATGGGGATCAGTGCGCTCCTAATGGCTTTCTTTTTTGACTTCTATTTTGATATAAATGATGACACCCTGATGCGGGACATTATGTCGGGCATTTACAGCGGCACGCCCGACGGGCACAATATGCAGACGCTCTATCCGTTGGGGGCGGTGATCGCGCTGTGCTATCAGATCAATGGTTCCTTTCCCTGGTATGGGGCGTTCCTGTTTCTGTGTCAGTTTGGCTGCTTTTTTGCGGTGGGGGTCAGACTGTGCACGCTGATCGATGTGGCAGGCACGCGGCGAAAGTTCGCATGGAAACTGCTCTGTCTGCTGGGATTGGTGCTCTTTCAATGGGGCATGTGGCTGACTCATATGGTCAATGTTCAATATACGATCACCAGCGGTATGCTTGTGGGGACAGCAGTATTTCTATTTCTCACGATGCCGCGCGGCACTGTCAAGAATGTTTCAGAGGGCGGATCGGAAACGTCCTTAGTCAAAGACTTCCTGGTGGGAAGTCTGCCGTCTTTGCTTTTGTTTCTCCTGGCATTTCAGCTTCGATCGGAGATGGCGCTCCTTGTACTGCCGTTCCTGGGGCTTGCGGGGGTTTTTTGCTGGTGGGAGGACAGGCCTGTAGTTACAGGAAAGAATCTCAAAAAATACGGCGGCCTTTTTCTGCTTTTGCTTGCAGGTATGGGACTTTCTCTGGGGGCGGATGCGCTTGCCTACGGCGGAGAGTGGAAGGAATTTCGCCAGTTTTTTGATGATAGAACGACGATTTATGACTTTTATCCGGAAGTAGTGACGGATGACGCCTATGCTGCGGATTTGGATGAGATGGGCGCCTGGTATGGAGCGCGGCTCCTGCTTGAGAATTATAACTATGGCCTGGATGAAAAGGTTGATGCACAGCTTCTTGCGGATGTGGCGGCTTATGCGAAAGAGCGTGTGGGCGGTGCGAGAGACTGGGGCAGGATTTTCCGGGAGAAGCTTCTGTTATACCGCTACCGTAGTTTTCACGGAGGAGATGCACCCTATAATATGTTAGTCGGGCTGGCATATGCGGCAAATATAATAGCAGCCGTTACGCTATTTTGCGGGAAAGCAGGGCGGCGGCATGGAGAATTGTGCGGTGTGGTCGTGCGGCTGCTTCTGGTTTTTGTGGTCAGGACTGCCCTTTGGATGTTTATTTTGCTGCGCGGGCGAGACCCCGAGCGGATCATACATCCTCTATATCTGGTGGAGTTTTGTCTGCTGGCAGGGATGTTTCTGCATTATCTGCGGGGGACGGCGGTTACGGGGCCTGTGGCAAAAGCAGTGGATGCAGCGGCGGCTGCCCTCTGCCTGCTCTCAGTGGCATTTATGATAAAGGCGATCTCTACCGTACAGGCCGATCAGGTCAGGCGGCAGGAAATCAATGCGGACTGGGAAGCGATAGACGCCTATTGCAGGGAGCGGCCCGACACTTTTTATTTTGAGGATGTCTATTCCACCGTGGCCTTTTCGGGGAAATTATTGGAGTGCAGGGATAACACATTTTCAAATTATGATATTGCCGGAGGGTGGATGTGCAAGAGCCCGCTGTACCGGGAAAAACTGGCGGCTTTCGGGATCGAAAATGCCGTGGACGCGCTTGCGCAGGGCAGGGCTGATTTCATTATGTCGGACGAAGAAATCAGTCTGCGGGGGCTGGTATGGCTCGAGATTCCCTTTGCGCTAAAGGAAATGAGCGTGTACATCGAGGAGTATGACAGGATCGGGGAAAACTATGGTGTGTATCAGATCATTCCCATTTCAGAAAACGGCGAAGGAGAGGCAGATGGGTGCAGAAGGGGTGTATCTGAGACCAATCACGTCAGCGGATACGGACAAGATCGTAACCTGGCGGAATCAGGACTTTGTGTGGAAAAACTTCATTTATCAGAAGCCCTTTACCAGAGAGGGGCATGAAACCTGGCTGAAAGAGCAGGTGGAGCCAGGGCATGTGGTGCAGTTTATTATCTGTGTGGCAGATACGGATGCTGAACGGGATATGGATTGCCGGGCTGATGCAAAGGATGGCAGCAGAGAAATCGGCAGCGTCTATCTGCGGGACATTGACAGAAAGAAGGGGGAAGCCGAGTTCGGCATCTTCATTGGGGAGCGTGATGCCTTGGGAAAGGGATATGGCACACAGGCGGCAAAATTGATGCTGGATTACGGATTTGACAAGATCAGGCTGCAAAAGATATTTCTGCGGCTTCTGGAGGACAATCCGCGTGCACTGAAAAGTTATGAAAAAACGGGTTTTCAACTGATAAAAAACAAGCGGAAAACCGTCGATTTGCAGCAGGGTGAGTGCGTCGTTCTCTTTATGGAGATCAATTGCCGCCAATGGAAAGAAATAAAAGAGAAGAAAAAGAAATAACAGCAAAGAAATAGAGGCAACCGCAAGGATATAGAGGGAAAGAGTCAGGATGATTGCAGAAATGGAGAACAGCATGGGACAGTTGGTCAGTTTTGTGATTCCCTGCTATCGGTCGGCGAAGACTGTGGGCGGGGTGGTGCAGGAAATCAGGGAGGCAATGAAGGGGCTTTCACAGTACCGCTATGAGATTGTTTTGGTCAATGATGCTTCCCCCGATGATACCTTTGAGACGATCCGTGCGCTGTGCAGGGAAAACAGAGATATCTGCGGTGTGAATCTGGCGAGAAATTTCGGGCAGCATGCGGCGCTGATGGCGGGATTTTCCCATGTGCGGGGCGATATCGTGGTCTGTCTGGATGATGATGGGCAGACGCCTGCCTCGGAGGTGGGCAAACTCCTTTCGGGAATCGAAGCAGGCTCTGATGTGGTCTATGCAAAGTATCAGAATAAACGGCATTCCGGATTTCGCAATTTCGGCAGTAAAGTAAATGAGTTGATGACCAGGGTCATGCTGAGCAAGCCCAAGGAGCTCTATGTCTCCAGTTATTTTGCCGCCAGGCGTTTTGTGGTGGAGGAACTTTTGCGTTATGAGAACCCTTACCCTTATGTGATCGGGCTGGTGCTGCGCACCACGAAAAGGATCACAAACGTCGAGGTGACGCACAGGGAGCGGGAAGTGGGTGTATCCGGATACACCATCGGTAAGCTTCTTGGTCTGTGGTTCAACGGCTTTACGGCTTTTAGTGTGAAACCGCTTAGAATAGCAACTGTTATTGGAATCGTGTCTGCGTGCGCAGGGTTTGCCTATGGCATTTTTACGGTGGTCAAGAAGTTTGTTAATCCGGCAGTCCCGATAGGGTTTAGTGCGTTGATGGCGGCAATCGTTTTTTTCTGTGGGCTGATTTTGTTGATGCTTGGCATTATCGGAGAGTACATCGGACGGATCTATATTTCTTTGAATAATTCTCCGCAGTATGTGATCAGGGAGTGTGTGGATGAGAGAGAGGCAGAGTGAGAAAAAGCGCATAGCGTTAAGAAGTCCGTTGATTGCAGCTGCGTTTTCTCTCTGCTTTTCGACAGCGATCCTGTTTGGCGCGCGGCTGGACAGTGTGGAGAATGTGGATGTGAAGGATGTGAGGCTCTGGCTGCATTTGCTGGCGTTTACGGGTGTTTTTACGGGGCTGGTGCTGCTTTTATGGGGGCTTTTGGACGGGCTGCACAATGTGGGCAAGTCTTTTGTCGGAAAAGCAGTTGATAAAATAACACACGTTCTTAAAATGACGGACACGCAGGCGGATCTTGCTGCTTTCCTTTTTTTGCTATTATGTTGGATGCCTGTGTTATTAGCGGTTTATCCGGGCTTTTTTGTCTATGATGCCCAGGACGAGTATATTCAGGTAGCGACCAGGACGTTTTCCACGCACCATCCGCTGGTGCACGTATTGTTGCTTGGCGGGATGATTTGTGCGGTCCATAAGCTGACGGATTCCTATAATTTGGGTATCGTCTGCTATATGGTTTTTCAGATGGCTGCCGCAGCCGGCGTTTTTACCTTCCTTTTTTCCTATTTGCGGAAAAGAAAGGTTTCCCGAACCCTGCGTTTGAGCGGCCTGCTGTGGCTGGGGCTGTTTCCCACGGTGGTGATGTTCACCCTGTGTTCGGCAAAAGACGCGCTGTTTACCCTGGCGCTGCTGCTGCTTTTGATCTGTCTTTTGGAACTGGGCAGAAATGGGGAGGCTTTTTTTGCGTCAAGGAGCTGGCAGTTTCTTTTTGCGGTAAGCGGCATGGCGATGATGCTTCTTCGCAACAATGGCTTTTACGCCTTTTTAGTGATGATTCCCTTTTTGCTTCTCCTACAGAAACATTACCGCAAAAACCTCCTGTTGTTGTCCGCCTGTGCGGTGGCAGGCTGCCTTCTTGTAAACGGCGGCTTGAAAGTGGCGCTCCATGCGGACGACTCCGAGTATCAGGAACTTTTGACGGTGCCGATCCAACAGCTCGCCAGGACCTACAAGTATGCGCCCGAGGCGTTTTCAGCGGAGGATCTGGAAACGCTGCACGAGGTTTTGGATGAGGAGGCGCTTTCCCTGTATACGCCGAGGCTCTCCGATCCGGTCAAATACTGCTTTGACAATGCGGCGTTTGCAAAGGATAAGGGGCGCTATGCCGCGCTCTGGCTGCGCATCGGCAGGAAAAAACCCCTGATCTATCTAAATGCCTGGTGGATGACATCCTACGGCTTTTGGTATCCGAATACGGTGATCAATGTCTATGGGGGCAATACGGTTTTTACGTTTACTTATCAAGATAACTCCTACTTTGGCTATGAAGTGGAGCTGCCGGGCGTGCGGGAGAGCAAGCTTCCCTGGCTGAATGAGGTGTACCGCAGGCTGTCGCTGGAAATCTGGAAAGAGAAGATCCCCGTAGTTTTCTGGCTGTTTTCTCCGGGCGCCATGTTCTGGCTTTATGCCTTTTTCTTTGCATCATTATTAAATAACAGACGATATGAAATGCTGTATCCGTTTTTGCCGTTTTTTCTGATTTGGCTGACCGTGCTGCTGGGGCCGACTTATCTGCCCCGCTATGTGCTGTTTTTATGGTACGCGCTGCCGCTGTTTTTAGGGATGGTGCAGCTGGGCCACAGTTGCCATTCTGCTGCATAAAAATACAAAAAGAGTGATATTAGTGAATAAAACACAGCAAACATTGAATTATATACAAAAATATGATATGCTTTACGGAAATATAAGGAAAGGATATGAATATTTATGAAAACAAAAGTTTTTATTGACGGAAGTGAGGGAACGACGGGACTGCGGATCAACGAACGGTTTCAGTGCCGTGACGATATTGAATTGTTACACATCGATCCGGAACTGCGAAAGGTTCCGGAGGAGAGGAAAAAGATGATCCATGCGTCAGATATTACGTTTCTGTGCCTGCCGGATGAAGCGGCCAGGGAGTCTGTCGCGCTGGCCGAAGGGGAGGATGTGGTGATCATCGACGCCTCGACCGCGCATCGGACCGAGGAAGGATGGGCTTACGGCTTTCCTGAACTTTCGGAGACGCACAGAGCTGCCATTCAAAAGGGGAAGCGGATCGCGGTCCCGGGATGCTATGCGACGGGCTTCATTTCTCTGGTTTATCCGCTGATCGCGGGCGGGATCCTGCCGAAGGATTATCCGGTCAGCAGCTTTGCGATCTCAGGATACAGCGGAGCGGGCAAGCGGACGATTGCGGCTTATGAGAGCGAGGACAGAGCGGCAGAGTTGTCTTCGGGGAGAGTGTATGCGCTGACACAGCAGCATAAGCACTTAAAGGAGATGCGGAAGATCACAGGGCTTGCACGCACACCCCTGTTTTCACCGATCATTGACGACTATTACAGCGGCATGGTGGTTTCTGTGCAGCTTTATGCGGATCTGCTGACAGGAAAACATACGCCGGAATCCCTGCTGCATTATTATGCGCAGTATTATGATAAGAAACGCTTTATTCGGGTGAGCGCTGCGGACGATGCAGTTGCCGCGAGCGGCTTTTTGGCAGGAAACGGATTGTCCGGCTGGGATGGATTGAAAATCTATGTGACAGGGAACGAGGAGCGAATTATTGTTTCTTCGCAGTTTGATAATCTGGGAAAAGGTGCGTCCGGCGCGGCGATCCAGTGTATGAATATCCTTCTGGGGTGCGATGAGGCAAAGGGGCTTGATCTGTGATGGCCCGGATACCGCATAGGAGCGGTTTGTTGTAAAAATTGCCTGTTTGTGGTAAACTAAGTGCGGAATGGAGGACAGATTGAAACATCACACTGATGTGCCGGTTTTTCAATCGGGAGTTTGCGCAGAAGCGTCGCAAACGCCATAATTGCAGGGCAAAATCTGAAATTATGCCCGCGTTCCTTTGCAGAAAGCGCTTCGGAATGGATGTAACCATGAATCGAATCATCAATAAGAGACAAGCTATCTGTGGGACAGTATGGATCTTGGCGGCGTGCATCCTGATTACGTTATGGCCGTTGCGCCTTATTCATGAGGAGGTGCGCACCGAGAGCGGGAATCAGCAGAGCGTATTGTCTGAATCGGTCAATAGCAGCAAGGTGGTACAGCAGCGCTTCATCGCACAATATGACAGATTAAAGGAAATAGAGATTTATCTGGCGGAGTGGACGAGGGGAGAAACGTTTAACTTCGTGCTGCGGGACGGCTCCATGCAGACCCTCATGCAGCAGCTGATAGATACCAAGGAGATGGAAGTTCCCGGTTATTGCAGGATTCAGGTCAATATTGACACCGAGGTTGGCAGGGACTATTACTTCCTGCTCCAGGGCGTGGAATCGGAATTTCGGGTGGCCTATGTCGGCAATGCGGGCGAGAGCTACAATATCTACATTGGCGCGGTCTATTACGACGGTGTGGAGGATGTGGAACGTTGCATGGCTGCAGACTATGTCTATGAGGTGCCGCTGCGCAAATTAAAGACCCTGCTTGTGGCAGCGGTCGTTCTTGCGGCGGCGATCCTGATCACACTGTTTGCGGGATTCTATTATAAAAAGCAGCCTGAGAAGAATCGGCTGCTGACGGTGGAGCGGACCATGCGCATCGTTTTGGTGCCGCTGATTGCCGCAGCAGGTATTGCGGCGACAATAGCTGTCTGGCCGCTCCATCTGTTTACGACGGATCCCTATTGCATTGCCTTTTATGAGGCAGGCGTACTTCTTCTGGTGGCTGCCGCGCTTTATGCTGTCGTGCACGACCGCACGGGGAGCGCCACAGACAGGACTTTTTTTATGGTGGTCCGTGAGAGATGGCGTGACGACTTACAGTCTCTGATGTTTGCCGGAGCCATCTGGGGATGCTGTAATTATATGAACGCTCTCTATGAGATTCATCACACGGTTGCCTATAGGCAGACGCTCATCTTCTTTGCGCTGGCGCTGCTTGTGACTTGGCGGAGACAGGAAATGTTCTCGTTGGTGAATCTGCTTTATGCTGTTGCTGCTGCAATTGTGGGACCGATGTACTACCAAAATGCGCTGACCGTTTTGCTGGAGGCAAGCCGCGAGGCAGGAAAGACAGGTCCGGGGGAAGAAGAACTTCTTGCCCTGAAGCTGACGGTTTGGGCAGGCATTTTGGCGGGGCTTGTGTTTTTGAATACCGTGAGGATATTATGGAGGCGGGAAATTCATGGTGTATCTGTGCCGTATGGTCTTTTGGTGGGAGGATTCTTTGTGCTGCTCCTTCTGCGGCGCAATACGAGAGGGTGGCCGATCTTTCTGGTCTGCGCTTTTACGCTCTGTTACCTGCGGATGGCGGCGGGGATCAGGCGGGAAGCGTTGCTGAGTAATATTGTAAACGGCATCCTGATCCATTTTTTGGCGACAGTGGGGTTTTGTCTGCTCCACAGACCGTATATGTATTTTCGGTATTACAGATATCCCTTCCACTTTCACACGGTGACGATCTCCGCGGTGTACCTGGCGCTGGTCTTTTGTGCGGCGCTTGTAAAGCTGCTGGATGCTTATCGGAGAAAGCCTTGTCTGGCAGGGGTTTATAAAGAACTTGCCGTGTTTGGCGTCAGCGCCATGTATCTGCTCTTTACTCTTTCGAGGACAGGTTATCTTGCCGCTCTGGTGATGGCAGCAGTGGTGCTTCCGACAGCTTTCTTTGTGGGGAAGGAGCAGTCTTTTCGGCAAAAATGCCAACGTCTGTTGCAAGGTGTCGGGTTGATGGTGTTAGCTGCCCTTGTGTGCTTTCCCGTTGTTTTTACGGCGCAGAGGATCATCCCGGCGGTGGCGGCGGATGTGAGGGCGCACGAGATCGAGGAGTTTCCCGCAGAACTGGTACACGGCAGAGATTTGGATTCCTATTACTATATCACGATCGAGCGTTTTATTCAGACGTTTCAGATGAAGGTGTTGGGGATTCCCGAGGAGAAGTGCTTAAATGCCTTTCTCTTTTTCAGCAAGGCGGATGATGCGTCTGATTACAGGAGCCCCTATCTGGAGCTGGGGAGCAGGATCCTTCTAGCCTCTGCGGAGGATATGGCGGCAAAGGAAAAGGAAGAAGAATCCTATACAAACGGAAGATTATATATATTTGAACAATATTACAATAGATTGGACAAGTATGGTCACGATGATATGGGTGTCATGGAGCCCGACGGCAATTACCTTGCCCATGCGCATAATATTTATCTGCAAGTGGCTTACGATCACGGGATCCCGGTAGGTGTCGCATTTCTTCTACTGGGCGTGGCGACATTAGTGCAGGCAGTTTTTTATTACCGACGTCACAGGCTGGATCGGGAATGCGCTCTCTTTCCACTGGCGCTCCTGGTTTTATTTGCAGTGGCGGGCATCACGGAGTGGATCTTTCATCCCTGTTGTCCCATCGCCTTTTGTCTGCTCCTTACCATGGGACCTCTTTTGGTGGACAGCAGATCATAATACAACAGACATAAAGCAGAGAAAACGAAGACTATGGAAAAAGCAAAGAAAATTTTTAACGCAAAATTGTTTTACAGAAGAACCTGTCTGATTCTTTACGATGTGATCAGTGTAGTGCTGGCAAGCTATGTGGCGATCTTGTGGCGCTATGACTTTCATCTGGATCTGATTCCCGGGCACTTTATGCGACCTATTGAAAGAATACTGCCCTTAAACATCCTGGCTACGCTGGTCATCTTCTATTTCATGCGTCTCTACAGCAGCCTGTGGGCGTTTGCGGGGGAGACGGAACTGCAGAACATCGTGATGGCCTGTGCGCTTTCTACGCTGGCGAATGGGATCGGTCTGCAGTTTTTCAGAATCACTGCGCAGGCAGTGCCAAGAAGCTATTATCCCGCTTATCTGGCGGTGCTCGTGGTTTGTATTTTTGCCAGCCGTTTTTCTTATCGCTTTTTCCGCAGTTTAAAGCATAAGCAGCAAAATAAAAAGAATCAGATCTCCGTGATGGTGATCGGCGCAGGCGAGGCAGCCAACGTCATTATCAAGGAGATTGTGAACAGTAATTTTTCCACTATGGTCATCAAGTGTATCATCGACGATGATAAGGGAAAGTGGGGACGCTATATTCAAGGCATCAAAGTGGTCGGCGGTCGGGAAAAGATCGTGGAGTGTGCTGATATTTACGAGGTGGACGAGATCATCGTTGCCATGCCCTCCGCATCCAGGCTGGAGATCCGCAATATTTTGGAAATCTGCAAGGATACTAACTGTAAGCTCCGCTCTCTGCCGGGGATGTACCAGCTTGTGAATGGTGAGGTCAATATCAGCAAGCTGCGGGATGTGGAGGTGGAGGATCTGCTTGGCAGGGATCCCATCACCGTTGATATGGACTCCATTCTTGGGTATGTGCAGGGAAAGGTGGTGCTCGTCACGGGCGGCGGCGGCTCCATCGGCAGTGAGCTGTGCAGACAGATCGCGACGCACAAGCCAAGACAGCTTGTGATCGTCGATATTTATGAAAACTCTGTCTACGACGTACAGCAGGAGTTAAAATCGGATTTTCCCGAGTTGGATCTGGTGGTGCTGATTGCTTCTGTGAGAAACACGAATAGGATGAATTATATTTTCTCGAAATATAATCCCGATATCGTCTATCATGCGGCGGCGCACAAGCATGTGCCGCTGATGGAGGACAGCCCCACTGAGGCCATCAAGAACAACGTCTTTGGCACCTTTAAGACCGCGCAGGCAGCGGCCATGAGCGGCGTGCAGCGCTTTGTGATGATCTCTACCGATAAGGCGGTCAATCCCACGAACATTATGGGGGCCAGCAAGCGGATCTGTGAGATGATCATTCAGACGTTTGATAAGCATTACGAGACAGAATTTGTGGCAGTGCGCTTCGGCAATGTCCTGGGCAGCAACGGCAGCGTGATTCCGCTCTTTCGCAAGCAGATCGCGGCTGGCGGACCGGTCACGGTCACGCACCCGGATATCATCCGTTATTTTATGACCATCCCGGAAGCGGTTTCTCTGGTGCTGCAGGCAGGCGCCTATGCAAAAGGAGGCGAGATTTTCGTGTTGGATATGGGAGAGCCTGTCAAGATCCTTTCTCTGGCGGAGAACCTGATCAAACTCTCAGGGTTTCGTGTGGGCGAGGATATCAAAATCGAGTTTACGGGTCTGCGTCCGGGAGAAAAGCTCTATGAGGAGCTGCTGATGGATGAGGAAGGCATGAAAAATACGGCAAACAAGATGATTCGTATCGGAAAACCGATTGAGTTGGATGAACATGAATTTTTTGCGGACTTAAAAGAACTCAAGGACGAGTGCCAGATTGAAAATTCGGATATCCGACCGCTGATTCAAAAGATTGTGCCGACATATCATTATGAGGAGAACCAAAATCATGGATAAAAAGAGAATCTACCTATCTTCTCCGACGATGCACGGGGAAGAACAGAAGTATGTACAGGAGGCGTTTGATACCAACTGGGTGGCGCCGCTGGGTCCCAATGTGAATGCCTTTGAGAAAGAGATCGCGGCATATACGGGCTGTGGTCATGCGGCCGCTCTGTCTGCCGGCACGGCCGCCATTCATATGGCGCTGCGGCTTTTGGGAGTCGGAAGGGGAGATGTGGTGTTTGTCCCGGATCTGACATTCGCTGCATCGTGCAACCCAATTGTATACGAAAACGGTACGCCCGTGCTCATCGATGCGGAGCCGGATACCTGGAATATGTCTCCGCAGGCGCTCAGAAGAGCATTTGAGAAATACCCGCATCCCAGGGCGGTGATCTGCGTGCATCTCTACGGTACACCTGCGAAACTCGACGAGATCATGGAAATTTGCGCGGAACACGATGTACCGCTGATCGAGGACGCGGCAGAGTCTTTGGGCAGCACCTACAAGGGACGGCATACGGGAACCTTTGGAAAATACGGGATCTATTCCTTCAATGGCAATAAGATCATCACCACTTCCGGCGGCGGCATGTTCGTCTCGGCGGAGGAGGACGCGGCGAAAAAGGTCACCTTCCTGGCGACCCAGGCCAGAGATCCCGCCAGACATTACCAGCACTCGCAGATTGGCTATAATTACCGCATGAGCAATGTGACGGCGGGAATTGGCAGAGGGCAGCTTCTGCATTTGGAGGAGCACAAAGCGAAAAAGAAGGCCATCTATCAGCAGTATCGGGAAGCCTTTGCGGATATCCCGCAACTGCGTATGAATCCCATGAATCCTGACGGGGACGCCAACTGCTGGCTCTCTTGTCTGACGATTGACAAGAGTAGTGAAATAACATCTGATATTGTAATGGATGCGCTGGAGGAGAAACTGAATGCGGAGAGCAGGCCGATCTGGAAACCCATGCACTTACAGCCCGTCTTTTCAGAGTGCGATTTTTTTGCGCACAATGAGGACGGCAGCAGCGTAGGCACGGATATCTTTGAGAGGGGCTTTTGCCTGCCCAGCGATATCAAGAATACGGAGGCGGAGATGGAGGCAATCATCCGCACGGTGCGGGAGCTGTTTTAGGACAGTAAAGTATGGGTGTCGATTTCGATGCTGTGCCAATTCACTGTGCGAAAGGAGAGCGGGATGACAGGCGTATTTGAAGATCAGGTCAAGGCGCAGATGTGTGATGAAATTGCGGCTTTTTTTAAGGAAGAACATGATTTGGATCTGGGTATCATTGGAACAGGCAGGATTCTGGACTTTTTTCAGGAGATGCTGGGGAGTCGGATCTATAATAAGGCGCTTGACGACGCAAAACAGTTTTACGGCAGGTATGCGGATAATATGGAAGCGGATTATTATGCGCTGTATCAGGATATCAAGTAGACAGTAAGAACCCAATCAAAAAGTAAAGTTATTTTGAGGTATCAAAATAACTTTACTTTTTTGCAGATCAGACTATTGTAAATACAAAAATATTTCCTTCGATCGTCTACTGGATCGCAGAATAGCCATATGCGTTGGCAAAAGCGTCGATAGCCTGTTTTTCTTTGCATAATGCGCATTCTTCCGGGCTGTAAGTCTTGTACTCGGGGATGTCCGATGTGGTAAACAGCGCATTGATCGGGATGCCCACGACAGAGTTGGCGGCGCTGAAGATGGCGCTTACGCCGCTGATGGTCGCACCGTAATAGGTCAGGGTCTGAACCGCCTTAGTGACGGTACGTCCTGTCGTTGCGCTTGCAAGAAGCAGCAGTACGTTCTTGTCCTTGATCATGGGCAGATAGTTATCGCGGAACAGCATTTGGCCGGATGTGGAATACTCAGGTGTGACGATGTAGATCGTCTGGTGCGCATTGCGGGAATAGATGCCTGCTCTTGTCAATTCCTCTGCCAGGAAGGCACCGATGATTTCACAGCCGTCGATACAGACGATCGTATCCACTACGGTAGAGAGCATGATCTGTCTGCTTAACTCCTTTGCAGCGGTAGATGCTTCACTCAATCTCGTTTTCATGGTGGTCATATCCAAAAAGTGATTGATATGAGAGTTGGGGGTTACAAAGTGGCCGTGGATCGCCTTTAATTCGATGTTGGGATGGCTTTTGGAGTGGATTTTTACAAGTTCTTTCATGCGCATACCTCCTTATTAAGCAGTTTTGTATAATTTCCCGGAAAGATTTCTCGTGTTATAGTAAATATTATACAACTTATACGAAGGTAACGCAATGTAGACTTAAAAATAAGTTGTGTCGGGATGATATATTTCATGATATAATATTCGCGATGGCAACGAGCAGTATACAGACGGAAGATGATAATTTACCCGCAAAGAGGAACACTATATGTATAAGAACGGTATCAAAAGAGGTTTGGATATTCTGCTGTCCCTGTGCGGCATTATCGTTTTGAGCCCTGTTTTGGCGGTGCTTGCTGTTTTGGTGCGGGTGAAACTGGGCAGTCCTGTCCTTTTTAAGCAGGAGAGGCCGGGAAAAAATGAGAAGATCTTTACGCTCTACAAATTCCGTACCATGACGGATGCGCGGGATGAGAAGGGCGAGCTTCTGCCGGATGCGGTGCGGCTTACGAAGTTTGGGAAGTTTTTGCGGGCGACAAGTTTGGATGAACTGCCGGAGCTTTTTAATATTTTGAAGGGTAATATGAGCGTGATCGGTCCGAGACCCCTGCTCGTTTCCTATTTGCCTTATTATACGGAGCGGGAGCGCTTAAGACACAGCGTGAGACCGGGACTAACGGGGCTTGCGCAGGTCAGTGGGCGCAATTTCCTTGATTGGGACAGGCGGTTTCAAAAGGATGTGGAGTATGTGGAGCATCTGACCTTTGGTATGGATATGAAGGTGCTGTGGATGACGGTGCAGACGGTGCTTGGGCATACTGACGAAGTGGCGGAGGACACCAACGCGGCGGAAGGAAACTTTGCGGAGATCCGCAAGAAGCGGCTTGAGGAGACAGGGAGTTTAGAGGCATGAATATTTTGATTTTGAGTGCGGGCACCCGCGACAAGGTGGTGCAGTATTTTAAGAAAGAACTGGCGGGCAGGGGTAAAGTGGTTGCGACGGACTGCTCTAACCTGGCGCCTGCGGTGTACGAGGCAGATGCTTTTTATCTGGTGCCGCGGATCACGGCGCCGGGATATTTGGATGTGATACTGGATATTTGTATGAAAGAAAAAATAACAGGTGTTTTTTCTTTGATCGATCCGGAACTGTCCCTTCTGGCGAAGGAGCGCGAGAAGTTTCTGGCGGTGGGGACGACGCCCATCGTCTCTGATTACGAGCTGGTGGAGACGTGCTTTGACAAGTACAGGATGTTTGAACTGCTCCAAAAAATGCAGATTCCTACGGCGAAATGCTATGCGGACAAGGAATCCTTTTACCGGGCGAAGGAAGCCGGGGAGATCGCCTACCCGGTCTTTGTGAAGCCTGTGCGAGGCAGCGCCAGCATTCATATCAATAAGGTCGGGAGCAAAAAAGAGGTTGAAGTTCTCTGCGATCTCTATGACGATCTGATGATTCAGGAGTACATGGACGGCAAAGAATTTGGCGCGGATGTGTATGTGGACATGATCTCCGGAAAATGTACGGATATCTTTGTAAAGAAGAAGATCAAGATGCGGGCGGGAGAGACCGATAAGTCTGTGTCCTACAAAGATGAGAAGTTGTTTGCACTGATTCGGGATTTTGCAGAAAAATGCGGCTTTCGGGGCATGATAGATATTGACATTTTTGAGATGAACGGTGTTTATTATATTTCTGAGGTCAATCCCCGTTTCGGCGGCGGTTATCCTCACGCCTACGGCTGCGGCGTGAATATGGCTGCGGCAGTGGTCAATAATCTCTCCGGGAAGGAGAATGAGAAGCGGATCGGGGAATATCAGGAAGGGGTCTGCATGATGAAGTTTAATGAGGTGATGATACGGGATATGGCTGGGGAGGAGATCGTACCGTGAAAAAAGTTCTGGTTTTGACGAACTCCTCCGGCGGACTGTATGACTTCCGGGGCGAATTTATAGAGGCGCTCTGCGCAATATATGAAGTGTGGGTGAGTATGCCGGACGATGTAAAGGTCATGGAGCTGGAAGCGGCGGGGTGTCATATCATAGAGACGCCCATCAACCGCAGGGGAATCAATCCGCTGGAAGACTTGAAGTTATACTGCGCTTACGCTAAAATGATGAAAGAGATCAGACCGGACCTGGTGGTGACCTATACAATTAAACCCAATATCTATGGAGGGTTTGCCGCGGGGATGCGGAAGATTCCCTATATTGCCACGATCACGGGGCTTGGGGGCGCTTTTGACAGGACAGGGCTATTCCTGAAACTAATTGTCGGGATGTACCGTGCGGGACTAAAACGCGCGGCATGCGTGTTTTTCCAGAATGAGGAGAACAGAGGTATTTTTCAGGACATGGGTATCACGGCGCGGAAGACGCGGATGGTCATGGGCTCCGGTGTGAGTTTGGAAAAACACACATATGAACCGTATCCGGAGAGGGAGGAAACGCATTTTCTCTTTGTCGGCCGGGTGATGAAGGAGCGGGGCATCCTGGAGTATATAGAGGCGGCGAAACGCTTACATAGCGACCGGGTATTTTTTGATATCATGGGTTACTGTGACGAGGATTATCAGGAGCTTTTGGATGATCTGGAGAAGGAGGGTGTGATCCGTCAGATCGGCTTTCATACGCAGGTACATGAGTATTTGGCGGCAGCTGACGCCATTGTGGTGGCTTCCTTTCACGAGGGGATGTCCAATGCGCTGATCGAGGGCGCGGCCACGGGCAGACCGGTTATTGCCTCGAATATCAGCGGCTGTAAGGAGGCATTTGAAGAGGGCGTGACGGGCTTTGGTTTTACGCCGGGTGAACCTGTTGAGCTGATAGATGCGATGGACAAGTTTCTTGCGCTTTCCACAAAGGAGCGGGCGGCCATGGGGCAGCGCGGCAGGGAAAAGATGGAACGCGAATTTGACCGTAAGTTGGTGACAGCGGCGTATATGGATGAGGTCGGGCGGATACTGGACCAAGGCTGAAAGCTGCGGCGTATTTGACGCTGGGACTGCGCAGTAAAGATAGAGAAGATGGAGTATGGAGGCATACGGAAAGGAGAATGGATAACAAATGGATTTATTTGAAAAGCTGGTGAGCGGTGAGGAAAAGCTCTCCCTTGTAGGGCTTGGCTATGTAGGCATGCCGATTGCGGTTGCTTTTGCAAGGAAGATTCAGGTAGTGGGCTTTGACTTAAATGAGGCGAAGATCGATCTGTACAAAAAAGGCGTCGATCCCACAAACGAGGTGGGTGACGAGGTGATTCGCAGTACGAAGGTGGAGTTTACTGCAGATCCGGCAAAGCTTAAGGAGGCAAAGTTCCACATTGTAGCGGTGCCAACGCCCGTCAATGACGATCATACGCCGGATCTTTCTCCTGTGGAAGGTGCGAGTCGCATTCTGGGACAGAACCTGACGAAGGGTTCTGTGGTGGTGTTTGAGTCTACGGTGTATCCGGGTGTGACGGAAGATATCTGCGTGCCGATTTTGGAGAAGGAGTCAGGCTTAACGTGCGGCGTGGACTTCAAGATCGGGTACTCTCCCGAGCGCATCAACCCGGGCGATAAAGTACATAGGCTGGAGACGATCACGAAAATCGTGTCGGGTATGGATGAGGAAACCCTTGATATCGTGGCTAAGGTCTATGAGCTGGTAGTGGAGGCAGGCGTTTACCGCGCGGAATCCATAAAAGTGGCGGAGGCGGCCAAGGTCATTGAGAACAGCCAGAGGGATATCAATATAGCGTTTATGAACGAGCTTTCCATCATCTTTCACAAAATGGGGATCGACACGAAGGCCGTGCTGGAGGCGGCGGGTACGAAATGGAACTTTCTGCCTTTTATGCCGGGCCTTGTGGGAGGGCACTGTATCGGCGTGGATCCTTACTATCTGACTTATAAGGCGGAGCAGCTCGGTTATCATTCACAGATCATCCTTTCCGGCAGACGCATCAACGACGACATGGGTAAATATGTGGCGGAGAGTCTTGTAAAAGACCTGATACGGGCGAATATACCCGTGAAACATGCGAAGGTGGCGATCCTGGGATTTACTTTCAAGGAGAACTGCCCGGATACGAGAAATACGAAGGTGATAGACATCTACAGAGAGCTGGGTGAATATGGAATTGCGCCCATTGTGGTGGACCCGGCGGCAGATGCGGGAGAGGCGAAACATCTTTACGGGATCGAGTTTCAGACGATGGATGACATTAAGGATGTGGACGCACTGATTATTGCTGTGGCGCATGAGCAGTTTCTGGAGCTTGACAGGGAGAAGATTTCTTCTTTCTATCATCCGGCACACAAGAGAAAAGTGCTGATGGACTTGAAAGGGATATTGAACCATAAAGAATATCTGACAGAGGATTTTCTGTATTGGAGATTGTAGGATTGAGTAGAGACAAAAAGAGAGCTCTGTGTCTTTTCGCAGGGCTTCTTGCCTTTTTTCTGGGGCTGCTTGCAGTCAGCGGAGTCGGGGTTTATAATGATTCTGAACAATATATTATGATGCATATCCACAGGGAGCCGCTCTACCCGCTCTATCTGGCGGCTTTCCGTGCGGTTTTTGGAGAAGGGTATCTTGTGTGGGCGATGGCCGGGCAGGGGATTCTCACGGCTTTGGGGATCACCGCGCTTGCGGAGTATGTAACTCGTCATTTTGGTCTGCGCCTGTGGGAGGAACTGCTGATCGTGGCCTTGCAGCTTCTGCCGCATTTGATCACGCGGTATGTGTCGGCGCTTCATATTTTCCTGGAAAATTCGGTGATGAGCGAAGCATTGTGCATCCCGCTTTTTACTATATTTATATACTTTGTTTTGCGGATGCTTTTTGAGGGGAAATGGCGTGATACGGTATTGGCACTGCTTTTTGCCTATCTGCTCTCCATGACAAGAGGACAGATGATGACTACGATCCTTCTGTGGGCGCTTCTCCTGGGAATCCGTCTGCTGTTGAACAAAAAATATCGGGCGTTATTCATTTGCGCATCAACGGTGGTTTTCGTTTTTCTGCTGCGTGATTTGACGGTTCATGTATATAATTATGGTGTCACCGGCTATTTTATGGGCAATACCTACGGACAGGTGAACACGCTGACCAACGTGATGTATGCCTGCGACGAGGGGGACAGGGAGGTTTTTGAAGAGGGAGCTCCGGAACAGGTCTTTTTTGATGATTTCTACGGAAAGGCGATGGAACAGAAACTAAATTATGTGTATGCCGGAGACGGATTTGACGAGCGTGCGACTTATCTGGAAGAAAATCATGATATTTTGAAATTTCAGATTCTTGAGGCGGAGCTGTCTGCTTACTATTTCGGGTTGGGAGAAGTGGACTATTACGAGCAGAGCAGCATGTCTGATGAAATGGCGGGAAAAATGATAAAAAAGCTCCTGCCGGCTTGCTTTGGTCAGTGGCTTTATGATTATATCCTATTATGCCGCAACGGTTTTGTCAGGAGTATCGCTGTGGTGCATCCGCTGATCAATTTTGCTGCGCTCTTTTTGTACGTGCTGGCGGCGGGGCTGCTGCTTTGGCAGGTGTTTGTCAAAAGGCGGTTTCAGGCGGCGGTCGTTATGGGAACGGCGCTGTTGTTTATTGTGGCGAATGTGTGCGCAACTTCCATTACGATCATGTGTCTGTCGCGGTATATGATCTATGGGTTTTCTCTGTTTTATATGGCACTGTATCTGCTGGTCAGAGAAGTGTGCGAGAATCGATTATTTTGGAAAAACGGACTGGAAAAGACAAAATCAATGAGTTGATGAACAATGGCTTTCGGCGGGAAGCCGTCATGCTGTGAAAGGGAGGGAAAAATGGGTTATCAGGATATTGCATTTGAAAAGGGGACGGTATTTGTTGTGACGGGGGGCGCGGGCTTTATCGGCTCGAATCTCTGCGAAGCACTGCTCGACATGGGCTGCATCGTGCGCTGTCTGGACAATCTGTCCACGGGAAAATATGAGAATATCGAACATTTTATGGGAAAAGAGGAATTTAATTTTATAGAGGGAGATATCCGGGATCTTGAGACCTGTAAGCAGGCATGTATGGGTGCCGACTATGTGCTGCATCAGGCAGCTTGGGGCAGCGTGCCCAGAAGCATTGAGATGCCGCTTGTCTATGAGGAGATCAATATCCGTGGCACGCTTAACATGATGGAGGCGGCGACAGAGTGCGGCGTGAAAAAGTTTGTCTACGCGTCCAGTTCTTCCGTTTACGGCGATTCGACGGAGCTTCCGAAGAAGGAAGGACAGGAGGGGAAGGTGATCTCTCCCTACGCCCTCACCAAAAAGACGGATGAGGAATACGGAAGGCTGTATAAGGAGCTGTACGGCCTCGATACCTACGGGCTCCGCTACTTTAATGTGTTTGGGCGCAGGCAGGATCCAAACGGCATGTATGCGGCAGTGATCCCGAAATTTTTGAAGCAGCTTCTGCATGGGGAGGTGCCGACCATCAACGGAGACGGCAGGCAGTCCCGCGACTTTACTTATATCGATAATGTGATCGAGGCGAATCTGCGAGCCTGCAAAGCGGATTCTTCTGCGGCAGGAGAGGCGTTTAATATCGGCGCAGGCGGGAGACTGTATCTGATCGACATGTATGAGCATCTCTGTAAGGCGCTGGGGATGTCGGTGGAGCCGAACTTCGGACCGCCCAGAGCAGGCGACGTGCGGGATTCCAATGCCGATATCACCAAGGCGAGGACGCTTTTGGGGTACGATCCCACGTATGACTTTGAGAAGGGGATCGCGCTGGCGATCGATTGGTATAAGGAGTATTTGAAATGAAATATAAGGTAGTTGTATTTGGAGTGAAAGATACATCCGAGAATATCGTAAGTTTTATACAGGAGGAGATATGCCCTGTGGATTTGGTGATTACGATCAGCCCGGAGGTGACGAAAAAGAATCAGATTTCCGGTTACAAGGGTTTGTCGGTGCTGACGGAAAAGTATGGGATTCCCGTGCACGAGGCGGACAGCTATTTCCTTACTGATGAAAAAACGCAGAAACTGATGCGGGAAAACGAATTTAATATCGGAATTTCCATGGGCTGGCAGAGATTGATGCCAAAATCAGTGTTGGACTGCTTCAAGTATGGGGTGTTTGGCTTCCACGGCAACAGCGGCTATCTTCCCTTTGGCAGAGGACGTTCGCCGCTAAACTGGTCGATGATTCTTGGAGATACGCGTTTTAACCTGAATTTGTTTCGCTATGACGAGAAAGCGGACAGCCCGAACATATTTGCCACGGAGATGTTTTCCATCACGCCTCATGACGATATCCGCACGGCCCAGTATAAGAACATGATCTGCTCGAAACACCTGATCCGCAGGCTGCTTACCGCTTATGAGAGCGGAAAGGTCGAAGTGCGCACGGAATCCAAGGACTTTGACTCCTGGTACGAGAAGCGCACGGCGGCAGACGGCAAAATTGACTTTCATAACAGAACACGTGATATTTATAATCTGATCCGTGGGGTAGCGGCGCCTTTTCCGGGAGCGTTCGCCTTTTGTAAGGGGGAGGAGGTACGCGTCTGGGAGGCGCATCCCTTCGATGAAATGATTGATTTTTCGGACTTTGCGCCGGGAGAGGTCATCGATGTTTTCGACGGCAGGCCCGTGGTGCGCACGGTGGACGGTTCGCTTTTGATCGATCGATATGAGAGCAGCCTGATGCTGGCGGCACACGATATACTGGAATAGTATGGAGACAGGCAGTGCGCTCCTGGACAGATTCGATATGGAAACAAGCGGTTTTTGCCTGAACAGATTCGGCATGGAGGATGGATGACCATATGGATAAGGGAAAACAGATACGCGTACTGCATGTGCTGGGCGGCGTAGGGCTGGGCGGCGCGGAGAGCCGCATCATGGATCTTTACCGCCAGATGAACAGAGACGAGATTCAGTTTGATTTTTTGGTGCATCGCAACGACGGGAAACCGCAATTTTATGACGAGGAGATCAAGTCTCTGGGCGGGCAAATCTATGTGCTCCCGAAATTTAAAGTCTACAATTATTTTTCTTATAAAAAGGCAGTTACATCCTTTTTTGCGCTGCATCATGCGTTTCAGGTGGTGCAGGGGCATATGACCAGCACGGCGGCGATCTATCTTCCCATCGCCAAGCGGTTTGGGATTCCGATGACTGTTGCGCATGCCAGAAATGCGGGGGTGGTGAAGGGACCGAAAGGGATCGCTACCCGCTTTTTTCGGAGAGGGCTGGCTAAGAAGGCGGACGTTTTGTTTGCCTGCTCAAAGCTTGCAGGGGAGGACGTGTTTGGCACAGATGCCATGAAACAGGGCAGGGTGAAGATCATTCACAATGCCATAGACGTGCAGCGGTTTGCCTTTGATGAGAAGAAAAGGCAGGAGACGCGTGAGGCGCTAAAAATCACCGACAAGCTGGTGCTCGGTCATGTGGGAAGGTTTGACTATCAGAAAAACCATCCTTATCTTTTAGAGGTATTCGCGGCGGTCTGTCAAAAACGGTCCGATGCCGTATTGCTTCTTCTGGGAGACGGCGGAGCGCGTCAGGCGATGGAGGAACGCTGTCGGGAGCTTGGCATTGCGGAGCGCGTGAAATTTTTGGGGAATCGGAAGGACACCGAGCGGTATTATCAGGCGATGGATGTGTTTTTGCTTCCTTCCTTTTTTGAGGGGCTGCCGGGCGTGCTGGTGGAGGCGCAGGCAGCGGGGCTTGCCTGTATCGTTTCCGACACTGTGACGAGGGAGGCCGAGGCCACGGATCTGGTGACCTGGCTTAGTATTGACGAGCCGCCCGAGCGCTGGGCGGAAGAAGTGTTAAAGCAGGCGGCGTATGTGCGCCGCAATACCGCGAAAGAATTGACGGAGGCCGGGTTCGATGTGAGGACGCAGGCGCAGGGGTACAGGCGGTTTTATCTTGGAGAAGGCGCTGCGTATATTGGCAGTGTGACAGCACAGTAAGGCGGATGAGGCGCGGATGCCTGAAATGGAGTTTATAAACGATGAAAAAAATGTTGCTGATTGCGCCGTCCCTGCATCAGGGCGGACTGGAAAAAGTTTGTGCCATGACAGCGGTGGCCTTACAGCCGTACTTTGAGGTAAAGATCGCGATTTTTGATTCCGCCAATATCGACTTTGACGTGGAGGGGACGCCGGTCATTGACTTGAAGGTGCCGCCCCGTCTGGGGAAATTGGCGAAGATACTCAATGTATTGAAACGCGCCCACCGCTTAAATAGGCTGAAAAAGAAGGAAAAGATCGACATTGCCTACAGTTTCGGTAACACGGCCAATCTGGCGAATGTGTTTGCCGGGCGGCTTTTTGGGAAAAAAGGTGCGAAATGCTGGCTGGGCGTCAGAAGCTATATGGATCTGGAAGGCGCGAAGATCAGGCTGTACTGCAAATGCTCAGACAGACTTTTGTGCTGTTCGGAGACGATCAGGCAGGAGATCGAAGAGAAGTACGCCTGTGATCATGCCTATACCCTGCAAAATTTCTTTGATATCGCGCAGATCGAAGCCCGCGCCGAGGAAGGGACCGCCGACCTTCCCTGGCAGGACGGCAGGATCATTGTCTCTATGGGAAGAGAAGATGTAGTCAAGGGATACTGGCATCTGCTCAAGATTTTTTCGCTGGTGCATAAGGCCCTTCCAGATACGAAACTGTTATTGATTGGCAAAGGGGAGTTTACAGCCTACCGAAAACTCGCGGCTGACTTAGGGATCGCAGACGCGGTCTGCTTCGCGGGGTTGCAGAAAAATCCCTATCCCTATCTGAAAAAGGGAACGCTTTACCTTCTGACCTCTTACTGGGAAGGATTTCCGAATGCGTTAGTGGAGGCGATGGCGCTGGGGCTGGTGGCAGTGGCGACGGACTGCATGACGGGGCCGGCGGAGATTTTTGACGGCAAATATGGTGTTTTGGTGCCCAATATGGAAAAGGAACCTGACATGGACGCTTCCCATATCGAGGAGGAAGAAAGACGTACGGCAAAGCGGGTGATCGCGCTTTTGCAGGACGAGGAGGAAATGGCGCGCTACAGAAGGCTTTCCGTGGAGCGGGCGGGTGACTTCTCTAAGGAAGAATATATTCGTAAAATTAGGGAGTTGTCGGATGACTAAGATTGCGTTTCATTTAAATTGCCTGGAGCAGGGGGGCGCGGAGCGGGTGGTTTCGAATCTTGCCAATCGCTTTGCGGCAAACGGCTACGAGGTGCTCGTCGCCACGCTGTGGCAGGGGGAAGATGAATTTCAGCTGGATGACAGGGTGCGGCGTATTCACGTCGGTTTACGGCCGGGGGATGAAAAGAAGGGCAGTATCGCTCGGTTTTTGCTGCATATTCATTATTTGAAACAGTTTTTGCGTGAAGAAAAGCCGGATATTTTGATTCCGTTCGCCAGAAAAGCCCTCTATCGGGGACTGACTGCGGCATTCTTTATGAAACTGCCGGTGCTCATCTCTATTCGCACAGATCCCGCAGGGCACTATGACATGCTTTTCGACAAAGTACAGATTCCCTTTCTCTTTCCCAGAGCGGACGGCTGCGTTTTCCAGACAGAAGGAGCGAGAGAATTTTTTGCGCCCAGACTGCAAAAAAATTCCCGCATCATTTTAAATCCCTTAAATCCAAAGTATATCGGCGTGCCAGAACCGGCTAAGCGGACAAAGACGGTGGTGCAGTCGGGACGTCTGGTGGATTTCAAAAATCAGGAAATGCTGATTCGGGCGTTTCATGAGGTGCATCAAAAGCACCCCGACTATGACTTAAAAATTTACGGACCAGATTCCAAGGATGGCACAAAAGAACTTTTGGAGCGCACCATTGCGGAACTTCACGCTGAGGACTATGTGCACCTGATGGGGGCAAGTGATTCTCTGGAAAAGGACCTTGTGGATGCGGCGCTCTTTGCTTTCAGCTCCGATTGGGAGGGGCTGCCCAATGCCCTGATGGAGGCGATGGCGCTGGGGCTGCCCATTGTGGCGACGGATTGTCCCTGCGGCGGTCCGCGTACCATTATGACGGATGAGGTGGATGGCCTTCTCATTCCCATCAAGGATCAAAAGGCCATGGAAGATGGCATCAACCGCTTGATTGAGGATCCCGATTTTGCAGAAAAGCTGGGCAGGAATGCGCGGAAAATTGCGGAGAGAGCCAATGACGAGGCGATCTATGAGCAGTGGCGGGATTATATCGAGGAGCTGTGCGGGAAATATCGACGGTGAGGCAGTTATGGCGGCAGTGAGTGCGTGCAGAAAAAGGCGGCAGCAAGGGCGATCGGTTTTACGGGAGAGAAACAGATCTGTAGAAAACACGGAGGTTTGAGCATGGAGTCAGAGAGAGATAGGCGAATACAGCCCCCCAAATGGCGGGAAATCCTGCTGATGCTTCCGTTTGCGTTCTGTTATGCCTTTTTTATTGTATTGGGCGATTGGCAGAGGTCCGCCCACTACAGCAATGCGCGGAATATGGGAAGACTTGCGCTCTGGACTGTCATTGCCTGGGCTGTGTTGCTGCTGCTGGGATTTTTGTTGGAAAATGGCAGCGCTCTGGCAGCGGGGGTGACGGCGCGCTTGGCGCGAAATGTTACCTTACCCGTGAGTTTGCGTAAGAGTGTGACAAAACTTTTCGTAAATGAAGGCAGACGGCAGGGACACTGGTGGATCCGGTTTTCCTTTTTTCTGCTGTGTCTGCTTTGCTATCTGCCTTATTTTCTGATGTATTATCCCACCTGGTATAATAACGATGCGGTTTGGCAGATGGAGCAGGCGCTGGGTATGGCGGCGAAATCAAACCATCATCCGTACTTTCACACCCTGATCATCAAACTGTTTCTGGATGTCGGGGACGTTCTGTTTGGGAACCTGACAGCGGCAGTGGCTCTGTATACCTTTTTCCAGATGACATTGACGGCTGCGGTGTTTGGCTTTTTGCTGTTTCTCCTATATAAAAGGGGGACGGGTATTTTTTGGCTGATTCTGGCAGTATGCTTTTATGCGCTGCTTCCGGTCAACGCCATGCTCTCGATCTGCATGGGGAAGGACGCCTGGTTTACGGCGGCATTTTTGTTGTTTATGTGGACGGTTTTTAAGTGTGCACAGGCGAAAAGTACGGCGTGTATAGAAAGTGTAGAGAAGGCAGCAGGAGCGCGGGGCCTGGTGGACCGACGGTGGGTTTGGTTTGCTGTGACAGGGCTGGCAGTCTGCCTCCTGCGCAGCAATGGTATTTTCGTCTTTTTGGGGACGGCGGTGTTTTTGATGGTGTCTGCCTGCTGGCGGGAGCATGTGCTGAGACAGCCGTTGACGATATCCACGTTAATTGTGCTGGCCTTGTATTTGCTCTGGCAGGGGCCGATTCTGTCCGCTCTCCAAGTCGAGCCGCCTGATACCATCGAGAGCCTGACCATGCCGACGCAGCATCTGCTTTGCGCTTACAAAAGAGGGGGTTCCCTGACGGCTGAGGAAATCGGAATGCTTGAGCAGGTGATGCCGCTGGCTGATATTGACGAATATTATAATCCATATTTGTTTGATTTGACAAAGAATTACATACGTGAAAATGGCAATCAGGAAATCATAGCGAAAAACAAGGTTGCCTACGCGAAACTCTGGCTTACGGTGGGACTGAGAAATCCGATGCTTTATCTGGAGGGAGAGATCAGGCAGACGGCGGGGTACTATGCATTACATATTCCCCATGAACTGTATCTTTACAGCGACTATTTTATGGTGGATAATCCCTTTGGGATCGAGGGCGAACGAAAACTGTTTACATACGATGACAGCCTTGCCATGGGAACGTTTTTGCAGGACTTTCAGGAACTGTACAGGCGGGTGTGGAGCCTGGGGGCCAATACCTGGCTGTTGCTGGCTGCGCTGGCCTGTGCGCTTTACAGGAAGCGGCGGATCGCGGTTTTTCTGCCTGCGCTGTGTCTGCTGGGAAGTTTGATGCTCGCGACCCCGGTATATAATGAATTTCGGTATGCTTATGGGGTGTTTGCGGCGCTGCCGGTGTTGGTTTGTTTTGGGGTGGGGAGGGAGGAGAAGTGTTAAAAGGTATAGTTACCGAGAAATTCTCTGCAACTGCCAAAGACGGTAAAAGTTACTTGTTCAGTTTTAGTCGTTTGATGCCATTATTTCCGTAGGCTATCGCGTCAATTCCAAGAGAGCAACAAGTTTTCAGATATGGGCAACAAAGGTATTAAAGGAATATATGAAAATGGTTTTGCGCTTGATGACGAGCGATTGAAGCAGGGCAAAACAGTTTTTGGAAAAGATTACTTTAAGGAGATTACAGTGCCTGTAACCCGATTCAGATCGGCGTATACGAGGATAAAATATACATCTGGAATGATGGCGAGATGCCGTTTGAATTGGATTCAACAAAGAAACTGTTTGAAAAGCATTTTTCCAAACCGTATAATCCTAAGCTGGCAGATGTTTTCTTTAAGAGCGGTATGATAGAGGCGTGGGGCAGAGGGCTTGACAAGATTAAGGATGCGTGCGCAAAGTACGATGGTCGTTTGCCGGAATACAATATCAGCGCGTCTGGGATTATGGTGCTTTGTAAAGCGTGTGATAAGTATTTGGAGCTCTTATCGGGAGATGAAAATAATTCGCTCATTTCAGATGAGCAGATTATGAGCGAATTAATGAGCGGAAAAGATGCGTCAGTAAAAGTAATCATGACCATATCATAACCATTTTGGTCATGATGTGGTTATGATGGCTGTCTACAGGACAATCACATCTTGTTCAAAATGATTAAGATGTGACCAAGATGTAAATTTCATTAAATTTTAAATTCAGCGGGGTTACATATGATGAAAAAATGGCTCAAGGCAGCGCTTTTTCTCCTGCCATTACTTCTTTTCATAGGAATCATTAACTGGTACGTGGACTCCTACGCCCTCCTGCGCGTCACCTACGACGACATAGCCGCGCAGATGGCAGCGGGCAGGCATGTGGAAGGTCTGGAAGACTCGGATTACAACGACAGAAACCTTTTGGCGGCGCGCATCAAGGCGATGGACGAGGCGCCGCAGGTGATGGTGTTCGGTTCCAGTCGCGTGTACACCTTCGATCACACGATGTTCGGCACGGATTCCTTTTACAATGCGGGACTGTCGGAAGCCACTATTTATGATCTGCTGGCGGTAGCGGGCATAGCGGTCAAGGGGGATAAACTTCCGCAGACAGCGGTGATCGGCGTGGATGCCTTTCTTTTTAACAACAGTCACGACAACGAGAAATGGAAGGAGTTGGAAAGTTACGCGAACTATATGTCTCTGACCATGCAGGGAAAGTTGTCGCCGGAACTGGCGCATCCGTACAAAGACACGGGACGGGACTGGAAAAAGGCGCTCTCACTGGATTACTTCCGCTACAATGTCACCCTGCTTCCGGCAAAAAAGCGGTTTGCCGTTGCCTACACAGATGACTGGGTGACGGAGGGTTACCTCAAACATTCTGACGGGAGTGTCAGTTATCAGCGCGAACTGCGGGAGGTAGAGGCAGCGGACGTGGAGGAGATAACGAGGCAGGCCATGGAGGAGCATGTGGTCTACCGCATGACGGATTACACCGAAATCGACGAGCATCATTTTCAGCGGCTTTCCCAGCTGATCGACTATCTGCAGGCGGCAGGCGTGGAGGTCATTTTGTACTTGCCACCCTATTCGCCCGTGATGTATAATTACATAGAATCTGAGGCAGCATTTCAAATTACGCTCACGGTGGAGGATAATGTGAAAGAATTGGCGCTGGAAAAGGGGATCGCCCTCTACGGCTCCTACGACCCGGCGGGCTGTGGGCTGGAGATGACGGATCTTTACGATGTGTACCATGTAAAGACGGAAAAGACGGCGGATACATACTATCCTGTGATAGATGCGCGCTAAATATGGCGGAGGCTATAGATACTTATGAAAGCAAACGTTACTTATTGGCTGGACGAGACGGCGGCACGTTTCCCCGACAAGACAGCCTATGCGGATGAGAAAAAGGAGATTACTTTCAAAGAATTGCGTGCGCAGGCGAGACGGATCGGCGGCGAACTGGCTCTGCGAGGGCTGTTTAAGAAGCCTGTCGCTATTTTTTTGGAGAAGGGCGTCGATGTGCTGGTGTCCTTTATGGGAACAGCCTACAGCGGCAATTTCTATTCGCCAATCGACGTGGATATGCCCGGAAGCAGGGTAGATAAGATTTTAGAAGTGCTGCAACCTGTAGTTGTTATCACCACGGCGCCCCTCAAAGAGGTGTTTTCGCAGTATGCCTATGAGGGTGAAATTCTCCTGCTGGAGGATGTTTTGGCGGAGGTTGATAGAGGGGGAAACGCCTCATTTACGGAAGGAAAAGATGCGTTGGTTGAGAAAGGCAGCTCAGGCAGCGAGGTAGGGGAATCAGAAACAGCGCGGGAGGCGGCTCTTGAGGCTGCGCGCAGAAAGTGTATTGACACGGATTTCCTCTATGTGCTCTTTACCTCAGGTTCCACGGGCGTACCCAAAGGCGTGACCATCAACCATCGGGCAGTGATCGACTACATAGACTGGGTAACGGAAACCTTTGAAATCACGGAGAAGGACAGCTTTGGCAATCAGGCGCCCTTCTATTTTGACAATTCGATCCTCGATATCTACAGTGCCTTAAAGACGGGCGCGACCGTCTATATCGTGCCGAAGAATCTCTTTGCGCAGCCCGTACTTCTCTTAGAATATCTGCAAGAAAAGAAAATCAACACCATCTTCTGGGTGCCCTCAGCATTGATCGTGGTGGCAAAGTTAAAAGCCTTCCGCAATGTGGATCTGTCAGACACCTTAAAGCGCGTGCTGTTCTGCGGCGAAGTGATGCCGAACAAACAGCTCAATGTGTGGCGTAAGTTCCTGCCGAACGTGCAGTATGCGAATCTGTACGGTCCCACGGAGATCACGGATGCCTGCACTTATTATATGGTAAACCGTGAATTTACAGACGAGGAACCACTCCCTATTGGGATTCCCATGCCCAATACCGATATTCTTGTCCTGAATGAAAAGGACGAGCCTGTGCAGGGCGATGAAGCGGGCGAGCTGTGCGTGCGGGGCACGTCCCTGTCCATGGGTTATTACAACAACCCCGAAAAGACGCGGGAGGCTTTCGTGCAGAATCCGCTGAATCAGGCGGTGCCGGAGCTGATTTACCGCACGGGCGATATCGTGAAATACAATGAGCACGGCGAGCTCCTTTATCTTTCCAGAAAGGATTTCCAGATCAAGCACATGGGTCACAGGATCGAGCTGGGAGAGATCGAGACAGCGGTATCTTCCCTGGAGGAAATTTCGCAAAACTGCTGTCTTTACGACGAGAAGCATCAAAAGATCGTGCTCTTTATCGAAGAAAATCTGGAGAAAGCCTATATCAATGAGAAGATTTCGCATCTTGTTCCCGAGTATATGCTGCCGAATAAGGTGATCATGGTGGAGAAGATGCCCATTAACGCTAACGGGAAAATCGATCGCGTAAAATTAAAGGAATACATTGGCTGATGAGGTGATGCGGAAATAACACGAAATGTGCAAGGAGCCCTTAAAGCAGGAATCCATGTTATTTCATAACATAAAGGTGTCATATGAATACGAATTTTAAAAGACTGGTCGTCATCGGCTATGGCAAAGCAGCCGGCGACATCCTCAAATACATAGCCGACAGAAGGTTGGATTACGCATATCAATTGGAGTTTATCGAACATGAGATCCATGCGTTAAGCGTTACGGAAAACATCTGCACAGAGCGAGGCATTCCTTTTCAAAGGATTCCCGAAAAGGAAGTCCTTGCGAGGTATCTTGACGAGATTGCGGAAAGGACCCTGATCGTTTCCGCCAGCAACAATTTCCTGTTCCCGGGGGCCTTGTTGGAAAAGGAAAACATTACCATCATCAACTTTCACAACGCTCTTTTGCCGAATTACCCCGGGCGCAATGCCCCGAGCTGGGTGATTTACAAAGGAGAGCGGGAAACGGGCATCACCTGGCATTATGTGACGGCGGGCGTGGACGAGGGAAAGATCATTGTGCAGAAACGCTGTGAGATCGGGCCCGACGAGAAAGCCTACGAGCTGACGGAACGACTGATGAACCTGGCCTGCGAAGGGTTTGCCGAGTGTTTTGATACAGTTCTTGCCGAGAGTGCGCAGGCTGTGCCGCAGGATCTTTCGGGGGAGCGGCGGCTGTACCGTTCTAAAGAGATTCCGGGCGACGGTTTTTTGAACGTTGCGGGCGACGCGGAGGCGGCGTACCGACTTTTGCGCTGTGTAGACTATGGAAAAAGCGAGATATTTCCGCCGCTTCGTTTGGAGATAGAAGGCCGTGAGGCCGTGGTCGTGCGCTATCGGAAGGTCGCGCCCGAGAAAAGGGAGGAAGGGGAAAAGCTGTTGTTTTTGCCGTTGCGGAGCGGAGATTTTCTCAAGATAAAATATCGTGTGTTATAGAATGCGGAATGGATATTTTAATGCGGGCATGCTTTCGCGGCGTTCTGCTCGCAACGGTATATACTATGGGAAAGGTGAATAGGATATGGAAGAAAAAGTGCTGGAAATCTTAGAGGAGTACTGTGAGGAGGCGCTCACTTACGAGGGCGACAATATGATGGAGGAAGGAATCATCGACTCCTTCACAGTCATCAACATCGTAAGCGAGCTGGAGGATGCTTTCGACATTGAGATCGACGCAAAGTATGTGGTGGCGGAGAACTTTAAGAACAAGGCGGCGATTCTGGAACTGGTAGAACGCCTCTTAGAGGAAGCGTAAGTATGCAATTTCTGTCAGGCAGTTTTGTGATCCTATGGGTGATAAGCTTCGCCCTCTATTATTTGCTGCCCTCAAAATATCAATGGGTGGTCCTGGCCGTGACGAGCGGCCTTTTTTACGTGATTGGAACAGGGTCTTTTCCGTTGGGGATCTTTGTAACGGCCCTTTCCACCTACGCCTGCGGGAGGGCGCTTGCAAAAAGTCTTGCCGCACAGAAGGAAGCTTTGACACACTGCGCGGACAAGGAGGAGAAAAAGGCGGTCAAGTCTGCCTTTGAAAAGCGCAGGAAGTGGTTGCAAATTCTTCATTTTGTTCTGAATCTGGGAATTTTGCTCTGCGGCAAGTACACGGCGGTGATCCTGCCGTTTCTGCGGGAGAATCATCTGCTGTCGCCTGATGGAGATGCCTTTTTTTCCAATATTATGATGCCGCTTGGCGTCTCCTTTTACACGCTGACGGCCATCGGCTATGTGGTGGATGTCGGCAGGGAGCAGTGCGAGGCACAGAGAAATCCCCTGAAATTGTTTTTGTATCTGGCCTATTTCCCGGCGATCACGCAGGGACCATTTCACCGTTATGAGAAGATGCGGTTGGAATTTGGCAGAGAACATATTTTTGACTACGGAAGGCTGGCGAGCGGCGTTCAGCGCTTTGTCTGGGGTGCCTTCAAAAAGCTGGTGATCGCGGACAGGCTTGGTATTTTTGTGGGCAATGTCTTCGACGGCGGCAGACTGCAGATCACGGGCGGCATCTACGGCGTAGCGGTGGTTTTTTATATGCTGCAGCTCTACGCCGATTTCTCGGGTTATATGGATATGGCGCTGGGGGTCAGTGAGACCTTCGATATTGCTTTGCCGGAGAACTTTAAGCGGCCTTATTTTTCGACTTCAGTGGCGGAATTTTGGCGGCGCTGGCACATCACGCTCGGCGCCTGGTTCAAGGATTATGTCATGTTTTCGTTTGTCATGTCAGATGCGGGGCGAAAGCTTGGCAAGGCGGCAAAGAAGCGGATGCCGAATCTGGGAAAGCAGGTCACTGCCCTGGCGGGGACCATGCTCGTCTGGCTCTTTACGGGTCTGTGGCACGGCAGGACGGTAAGTTATCTTTTGTGGGGCGCCTATTACGGCGTTATCATGTGCCTGTCTCTGGTATTGGAGCCGCGTTATGCTGCCTGGAAGGAGAAATTGCATATCAGGGAGGGAAAGGTCTGGTCCTTTGTCTGTATGGCAAGGACCTGGCTGATCGTTTTTGTGGCGGATATCCTCATCCGTACGGTGAGTCTGTCTCAGGCGGGAGAGGTTTATCTGGCCATTCCCGCGAAATTTGGGATTCTGACGACTCTCGGGACGCTGACGGATTATGGCCTGAGCAGATACGCTTTTCTTCTTTTGATATTTGCCTGCGCCCTGTGGCTGTTTGTCTCCGTTTGCGAGGAGCGCGGTATGGATGTAAGGGCGCGGCTGTCGGCGCTTCCGCTTCCGCTGCGCTGGGGCTGTTACTACGGGGTTGCGTTGCTGCTCATCGTTACAGGGATTTACGGCGGAAGCTATGATACGGCAGCGTTTTTGTATCAAAGTTTTTAGGTTTTTGCGCGTGCAGGGAATATATGGTATACTGTACGCAGACTCGGCAGTCTGCGTACAAAGAATCACTTAAGGAGGAGCCTATGTTTTCATACGACGACTACAGAGAGATCATCCGCATTATACAGTCTACCGGCAGGCAATGCGGCTATCGGGAGGCGCTTACAAGGGACCGTTTCATCATTATGCGCCATGACGTGGAATACAGCGTGGACAGGGCGTGGCAGCTTGCCAAAGTGGAGCAGAGCATGGATTTTACCTCCACCTTTTTCTTTCAGTGGACGAACAATTCCTACAACATCCTGTCGCGCAAAAATATGGATATCATTAAGGACATGCACGAGAGGGGACAGCGCATCGGTCTGCATTTTGCCTTGAATGGCATGACAGACATGGAGCAGATCAAGAAGCGCATCCGTATGGAGATCGATATTTTGAGCGAGATGTTTGGCTTTCAGATCACGGAATTTTCGGTACACAGACCGTCTAAGGATGTGCTGCGGGAAAACATTAAGCTGGACGGCGTGCTCAATGCCTATCAGGACGATTTTTTCACTTTTGCAGATAAAATAACGGATGATACTGAATTGGGTGTCAAATACATGTCCGATGCAAACCATATCTGGCGCTATGGGTATCCCGACGAGGAGAATATCACAGGCCATGATAAGGTGCAGATCCTGGTACATCCTTTTGCCTGGAGCAGGGAGGGCTGCAATAATTTCGAGAATTACCGGGCGCTCATTCAGGAAAAGTATCGGGAACTGGTAGAGTCTGTGGACAATGAGTGCAAAGATTTTGGAGAATATCGGGAATACTTTATGGGGAAAGAAGTGAGATAGATGTGTGGAATATGCGGAACCATTAGAAAACGGGAGATCACGCTGGAACAGCTGCGGGAAATGAATGATACCATGTATCACAGGGGTCCCGACGACAGCGGTCAGGAGTTCTATGAGATGCGGGGCGGTTATCAGGTGGGTTTCGCTCAGAGGCGCCTTGCAATCATGGATCTTTCGGCGCTGGGGCACCAGCCCATGCACTCGCCGGATGAGCGTGTCAGTGTGGTTTATAACGGAGAAATCTATAATTTCAAAGAATTGCGCGAAGAATTGGCGGACTATCCCTTCCGATCCGACTGTGATACGGAAGTCATCATAGCCGCCTATTTAGCATGGGGAATTTCCTGTGTGGAGCGCTTTAACGGGATGTTTGCCATTGCGCTCTATGACAGAAAGGACGAGACCGTCTACCTGATTCGGGATCGCATCGGCAAAAAGCCGCTGTATTATTGGTATCAGAACGGGGAGCTGGTCTTTGCCTCAGAATTAAAGCCTATTATGGCCTGCCCTGATTTTTCGGCCGAGATTGACAGAGGGGTACTCTCGCGTTTCCTCTATCAGAAGTATATCAATGCGCCGGAGAGTATCTACAAAAACGTTTACAAGCTGGAACCGGGCGCGATCCTTGCCTTTCAGGGCGGTGAGATCAAGACATGGAAATATTGGAGTGTGCGTGATGTTAACCGTCAGGCGGCGGAAAATCCCGTGAAAAGCTATGAGGAGGCAAAGGAACAGTTAAAGGCGCTCCTAGTGCGGGCGGTGTCACTGCGCATGATTGCGGATGTGCCGCTGGGAAGCTTCTTGAGCGGCGGGTATGACTCCTCTTTGGTGACGGCGATTGCGCAGGAGGTCTCCGCTTCTCCTGTAAAGACCTTTTCCATTGGATTTCATGAGGAGAGATATAATGAGGCGGGCTATGCCAAAGCAGTGGCGGAGTATTTGGGAACGGACCACACCGAGCGTATCATGGATGAGAAAGATATCTTTTCGCTTGTAGAAAGTATCCCCAAATATTATGATGAACCTTTTTCGGACTCCTCGCAGATTCCTACGATGCTGGTCAGTGCACTTGCCAGGGAGCGGGTGACGGTGGCGTTATCGGGTGACGGCGGGGATGAATTTTTCTGCGGTTATAATCAATATGAGAAGGTGGCACAGGCACAGAAGCTTGATCTTGCAGGCGCTTTGGTGCATGACCTGTGCAATATGCCGGGCATAAGGCGGTTCTCTTTGGAGAAGAAGCTGCCCTTTAAGGTACGCGTGATCGCGGGAAACAGGGGACGTGAGACCAAGACGCAGTTTGGGGCAGGAAATTATCCCGCTATGGCGCGGGCAATGGTGGGGGAACTTCCTTCGGGAACGCGCGTCCTGCCGATCCATTATCCCATCGAGAGCAGCTACGGCGTCAAAGACTGGCAGATTCGCAGGATGCTGTTAGATATGGATACCTATCTGCCGGGGGATATCCTCTGCAAGGTGGATCGCGCTTCCATGAAATATTCGCTGGAAGCCCGCTGTCCGATCTTGGATGCGGATGTGATGGCTTTCTCCTATCGGATCCCTCATGCTTATAAGTACGCGGCCGGAGACAAGAAACATATTTTGAAAGAGATCGCTTATGACTATATTCCGAGAGAATTATTAGACCGTCCCAAGGTCGGTTTTGGAGTGCCCCTCGACAAGTGGCTGCGTGGACCATTAAAGGAACACCTGTTATCTTACACGGATGCTGAACTATTAAAACGTCAAAATTTATTTGATGTATCATTTGTGCAAAAAACGATTGGCAGCTATCTGGAGACGGGGGACAAGGGACCTGCAACGGGAGAAAATTACTCCGGAGTGATCTGGTCGTTTTTCGTTTTCCAACAGTGGTATGAGTCTTACTGTGGGAACGTCTGATGGAAAAATATGAAATACAGTTTTAATTGCAACTGTTATTTAGAAGTTTTTCTGAAAAAGTTTTTTGACAAATTACGAAATTATCAGAAGATTCAGACAGGCAAAAATAAATGAAAGTTTAATTAAGAAGTCGTTTTTTGCCTGTTTTCCATGAAAATGCAGGATATAATTGCAGATTTTAAGGTTTTTTATCAAAAAATGAAGGAAGTTATGCAAGCCGATGAAAGAAAAAACAGGGGAGAAAAAAATAGCGTTCTATATCGGCTCCCTTAGAAAGGGAGGAGCCGAACGGGTATTCGTAAATCTTGCCGACTACTTTCAGAAGGAAGGGTACCGGGTCGTTATGGTGACACAGTACCGCTTCGAGGAGGAGTATGATTTGCCGGCAGGGGTCGGAAGAATTTTGTCTGACATCGGGGAGCAAGAAGTGACCAAAAGCCGGATCCGAAATTTCTTCTTGCGGCTCAATAAATTACATGTGATATGGAAAACGGAGAAACCGAATCTGGTGTTGTCCTGCATTGGAAAAAATAATTTTATGGCAGTTGTCTCGACGATCGGGACGGACACAGAGGCGGTGGTATCGGTGGTGGGGGAAGCTGCCGAGGAGTACCCGACAAAGATGATGCGTATGCTGGCAAATTTTCTGTTTCCCCGTGCGGCCGGTGTGATTCTGCAGACGGAACGTTCCAGAGGTTTTTTTAGCAAAAGAGTTGCAGCACGGGCTGTGGTGCTGCCCAATTCCCTGAATCCTGTCTTTATCAGGCCGCGATTCGAGGGGGAACGGGAAAAGGAGATCGTTTCCGTGGGCCGCATGGACGCAAACAAGAACCATGAGATGCAGCTTTGTGCTTTTGCTGCGCTGCAGCCTGAGTTTGCGGATCATACGCTGACGATTTACGGGGATGGAGAGCTTCGCCCTTTTATAGAAGAATTGGCAGGGAAGCTGGGGATCAGTGAGCGCGTGCGACTTCCGGGCGTGGTGCCTGACATCGCGGATCGAATCGGGAAGGCATCTCTTTTCCTGCTGACTTCCTATTCAGAGGGCGTTTCCAATGCCCTGATCGAGGCGTTGGCGCTGGGACTTCCCGTGATCGCGACGGATGTGCCAAGCGGCGGTACGGAGGAGCTGATGGAAGACGGCATAAACGGCCTTATCATTCCTGCGGGGGATCAGAAAGCGCTGGAGCAGGCCATGAGGAAAATGCTGGGCGATTCCGCCTATGCGGACAGGCTTGGCAGGGAGGCGGCTAAAATACAGGAAAGACTTGCGCCGGAACGGGTCAATGCCCTGTGGAAGGCTTATTTTGAAGGAATCATAGGAAAAGCAAAATAAAATAACGGACGGTATTGGAGAGAACTTGTGAGCGAAAAAAATGTCGATGAAAGGAAGACACGGGAGCAGAATGTAAAACAGCATAGGGGTGGTCGGCGGACATGGCTTTTGCAGGCCGTTTGTTTTCTTGTGCTCTTTGGCATGATTCTTTTGCCCGTATCTTATATGGTAAGGACAAACGGCGACGTCAAGGATCGTTTTGCGGGCTTCTATGCCGAGAAGAAGGACAGTCTGGACGTGGTGATGATCGGGTCGAGCCCTGTCTTCCCCTATTATGCGGCACCGAAGCTCTGGGGAGAGACGGGGATCGCCATGTACCCGCTTTCCACGAATGTACAGCGTCCTGCCGCCATGAAATATTTGATGGAAGAAGCGGAAAAAACGCAGTCGCCGCAGCTTTATATTTTTGAAATGCGTATGTTTACCATGGAGGAGGAAGGCTTAATGGACAATATGGCCTACACCCGTGGTGTTACAGATAACATACGTTATTCGATTTCGCGTGTGAAGGCAATACAGGGTTTGGTGCCGGAAGACGATGAGGAAGGGCGGCTGAGCTACTATTTTGACATCATGAAGTATCACACAAACTGGAAGATGCTGGCGCTGCCCTCTGAGTGGAAGAATATGTTTTATCATAACAGCCATCCCCTAAAAGGCTATACTTTTCGGGATGAGGTGGGGCCTCAGCCCATGCCCGATATTGCTGAGGTGGAAGGGGAAAAGCCCATACCCACGGAGCAGGAAGCTTATTTGAAAGAGCTGCTTATGACATTGCAGAAAGAAAATCAGGATGCGCTGTTTGTGGTCTCCCCCTATGGAGAATCGGCGCAGGAACAGCAGATGTTTCATTATATGGAAGAGATCGTGGCCTCTTACGGCTATCCTTTCCTCAATATGAATGATTATTATCAGGAAATCGGCATTGTATTTGAGGAGGATTTTGCGGATTACGGCAGCCACACCAACGCTGTCGGAGCGGAGAAATGTACGGATTTCCTGAAAGAATACTTACAGGCGAATTACAGCCTCCCTGATCACCGTGGGGACGCTTCTTACGCCTCCTGGGACGCTTCCTATCAGCTTTGGTGTGAGCGGCAGGCGGAGGCTGTGGAGACGGTGCGGGAGCGGATCGCGAAGGGAGAATATGCGCAATACGAAGAGTAGTTCTAATGTTCACAGCAAAGGCTGTTTCGCAAAGAACTACTATGCTTCGTATGGGAGAATGCAAAAAACGCATTCTCCGTACTATGAATTTAGGAAGGAATATGGCAGTTTATGTGTGGTATCGCGGGATTTTGTAATTTTCGAGGGGACTGGCAGAAGAATATTGAGCGTATGTGCGATCGGATGTATCACCGCGGGCCTGATGCGTCTGGGGTGTGGGCCTCTGAGGATCACCGCGTGGTGCTGGGGCACAGGCGGCTTGCAATCGTCGATCTAAGCCCTGCGGGAGCACAGCCTATGATTTCCCGTGACGAGAGATACGTGATTGCTTATAATGGGGAGATCTATAATCATGGCATGATCCGCAAAAAACTGTTGGCGGAGGGAAAGGTGCCGGCATTTCGAGGCAGCTCTGATACAGAGACGCTGGTGGAGGCGATTGCGGCCTATGGCATTGTGGATACGCTGAAAATGACAAAAGGAATGTTTGCAATTGCGTTGTTTGACAGGCAAGAACATGTGTTATTTTTGGCGCGGGACAGGGTCGGCGAGAAGCCTTTATATTATGGAATCTTAAAAGATGATTTAAAGAATGGCGAAAATGATGGAGCCCTTGTCTTTGCCTCAGACCTTCGGTCAATCACCTCTTTGGATGGATTTACCAATTCGGTCAACGTAGATGTACTGGGCGATTACATGCGTTATGGCTATATTTCAGCGCCATTTTCCATTTATCGCGGAATTTGGAAGCTGGAACCAGGTAAAATATTAAAGATTAAATTACCTTTTGATAAAATGGAATTTTTTACCTACTGGTCGATGATGGAAGCGGCTGTTGCAGGACAAAAAAACCGCTTTCGCGGAACGGCGTCAGAAGCAGCCGATGAACTGGAACGTCTTTTACGGGAAGCGATCGCCGGACAGATGGTAGCGGATGTGCCGGTGGGGGCATTTCTTTCCGCCGGAATCGACAGCAGCACAGTGGTCTCCCTGATGCAGGCACAGAGCGTCGACAAGGTGAAAACCTTCACCATAGGGATGTGGGAGGAGCAGTTTAATGAGGCTCCCATCGCGAAGGAGATCGCGGCGCATCTGGGAACGGAACACACGGAAGTCTATATCAGCGAGGAGGACGCCAGGAGCGTGATTCCTGCTCTTGCAGGGATGTTTGGGGAGCCATTTGCGGATTCCTCCCAAATTCCCACCTATCTGGTCAGCAAGATCACCAGAGAGCATGTGACGGTCTCTCTCAGCGGAGACGGCGGGGACGAGCTTTTCTGCGGATATAACACCTATTATTCTATTCCACGCATTTGGAATAAAGTGCGGAAACTGCCCGCAGCCCTGCGGATGCCGGGCAGCGCTCTTTTGGGAGCACTTTCGCCTGTTTTGGGCACCCCTGCCGCGGCCAGGGCAAGGCTGCTTGGGGCACGCTCTATCGAGGATCTCTACCTGCGTTCGGAGATCGGAGAGGGTCTTGCGCTGATCAGGCGTGATAAAGGGGAGGGGACGTGTGATTTTGCCTCCTGGGATGCCGTGCAGTCAAGGGCTGCGGGGAGGACCTGGATGGATGACTATCCTGCGGGGCTGCTGGAAGACGGGCAGCATAATCTGATGCTGATGGATCTTTTGATGTATCACCCCGACGATATCCTGACAAAGGTGGATCGGACGGCGATGGCGGTCTCTTTGGAGACGCGGGTGCCCCTGCTTGATAAAGATGTGGTTGAATTTGCCTGGACCCTGCCGCTCTCCTATCGGAATGATAACGGTGTCCGTAAAAAGATTTTGCGTGATATTTTATACCGTCACGTGCCTCGTGAATTGATGGAGCGTCCCAAAAAAGGGTTTTCGATTCCACTGCATCAGTGGCTGCGGCAGCCGGAGCTCAGAGAGTGGGCGGAGAGTCTGCTGGAACCTGCCAGATTGGAACGGCAGGGGCTGCTGTATGTGAAGAATGTTGGAAAATTATGGGATGATTATATTATGAAAAATGTCTGGAGGCCGCAAATTTGGTACATTTTGATGCTGCAGCAGTGGCTGGAAGGATGAAAAATTAAATTGTAATATAATGAATGAGACTGAAAAAATATGGGCAAAAACAAGGAAAACGCTCGTTATTTTCAAAAGGAAGAAAATGGGGAAGCATTTCATAACAAATGATTGCCATAAAATAACATAGAAAACCAAGAGAAAATGCGGTCGAAATATAGGATATCATGCGATACGAAATGGGCAAGCAGAAGCACCAATGCGGATGCGGTTTTGTACCATGATGGAAATCATGTGAGGCGCTTTGCGGTTGCCGGAAGACAAAACACAGATACATATGGAGAAGAAGGGGGAGCACAGATGAACATCATAGAGAGCTATTGTCCACCTAAAATGGAGCAGGAAGAACAGACGGAATTACTTTCTGTGATCATTACCGCTTATAATATAGAGGCTTATGTGGAAAGGGGCGTTCGCTCCGTTTGCGAGCAGACCTATCGCAATTTGGAGATCATTGTGGTGGATGACGGTTCCACGGATGCGACCGGGAGCATTCTGGATCGGCTGGCGGAAAACGACGCACGCATTCGGGTGATCCATCAGGAGAACGGGGGGCCTGCCCGGGCGAGAAACGTAGGCATCGGGAAAGCGGGCGGCGATTACATTGGCTTTGTGGATGGAGACGACTGGATCGACCCTGATATGTATGAGAAACTGTTTTCTGCCCTGCAGGATCAGCAGGCGGATCTTGCTGTATGCAGGTATCGTCAGGTTTCCCAAGTGGGAACGGTGGACGGTTCTGTGGACCGGGCGGTCATCTTCGAAGGACAGGAAGCGCTTGCGGCCTATGTGGAAGAACGGGAGGAATTCATGATCCAGAACGCGGCGTGGAACAAGCTGTATCGCAGGACGGTCCTTGGTGAAAACCCGTTTCCCGAGGGTGTGTGGTATGAGGATATCATGTTTGCCACGAAGGCGCTGACACGCGCCAAACGTTGCATTTACCTTGACATTGCCCTGTATAACTATATAATAGACAGAGAGGACAGTATCATGAATCGGCGCATCAATTCGCGCACGTTCACGGATCAGATTCCGGCCTATTATGAGAAGACGAGCCTGCTGCAAAATCTGGGCAGAGGGGATTTGGCCCTGACCCATGATTATTTTTTTTATAAGAGACTTTTGCTTTTTTACGGACAGCTTTTCGGGGCGGAGGATGGAGAGGCCTATCGGATGCGGTTGGAAGAGATTCTGCGGCATGACAGAAAGCGGGCCGAAGAAGCCTTTCGGGCGCCGATTGCGGACCCGCGGGACGCAAAGAAACTACAGCAGTTTTATTGCTCGCCCGAGGCGTATTGCAGGAAGCTGTGGTGGGACGAGCAGGTGGTGATTCCCTGTAAAGCGTTTTTGAAGCGCCTCTTTCGTAAATAATAACATATGTTTTGAAATGCTCCGATATGGAGGAAAAAATGGTAATCATACAGCTTGCGGGCGGCTTGGGCAATCAAATGTTCCAGTATGCCCTCTATCTGGAATTGGTATCGCTTGGCAGAGAAGTAAAGATCGACGACGTGTCGGGCTTTGTGCAGGATGTACAGAGGAAACCAGCGCTGGCGCCTTTTGGGATCACCTATGAGTGTCCCACGATAAAGGAACTGGAGAAGATGCTTGACTCCTCCATGCTGCCGTGGCAGCGTGTGAGGCGGAAGCTCTTTGGCAGACATAAGAAAGCCTATTTTGAAGAAAGCAAGCTCTTTCTGCCAGAGGTTCTGGAATGGGATGACATTTATCTGGAGGGGTACTGGCAGTCGGAGAACTATTTTCATGCCGTGGAGCAGCAGGTACGGGAAGCTTACGATACGGACAGGCTGATCGAATATCTGAAAGGGATCGGCATGTGGAATGGCGGTGCGGAAAGAGATGCTGCAAATGCAGGGAGCTGTCACGGTGGAGAGAACAGGCAGGAAAAAACGACCGCACAGTATTTGGATGAAATAGATAACGCGTGTTCTGTAAGCGTACACATTCGTCGCGGCGATTATCTGACCCCGGAAAATCAGGCGTTGTTCGGCGGTATCTGTACAGACGCTTATTATAAGGAAGGAATGCGGCAGATGCAGGAACGCTTACCGAAATGCAGCTTTTATCTGTTTTGCAACGATAAGGAATGGGCGAGGGAGAACTTCTCGGGACGAAAGGATATTACCCTCGTCGATCTGTCTCACAGTGGAGAAGGTTGTGCGGCGGATGACATGGATCGTGACTTTGCGGAGTTTGTGCTGATGAGCCGCTGTAAGCATCATATCCTTGCCAACAGCAGTTTTAGTTGGTGGGCGTCATACCTAAATCCGAATCCCGACAAGTTTATCCTTGTGCCGGTTCGCTGGCTGAATCACGTGGATTGCAGAGACTTTTACCGCGAGGATATGCAAAAAATTACTCTTTGAAAGGGACTGTATTATATTATGAAGAAACACGAACAGACGCAGGCTGGTCTTCTGCAGAAAATTGCATACCTTTTTGAGCGGAAACAGCTTTGGCAGCTTGCGGGATTGGCCGTTCTCATTCTGATTGGCGGTATTTTGGAGACGCTGGGCGTTTCCATGATGCTTCCCGTGGTGGATGCCGTGATGGATCCGGATAAATTTATGCAGAAGTCTTATGTGCAAAAGATCGCGGGTTTTTTTCATATTCAGTCTGCCAGACAGCTCATTATCGGAATGCTGCTCCTTATGATTGCTCTCTTTGTGGTAAAAAATGCCTATCTGTTGTTTCAGATCTATGTACAGAATACCTTTGTCACCAGAAATCGCAACCGTATGATCAGCCGCGTGATGCGCGAGTTTTTGAACCGTCCTTACGAGGATTATCTGGGCGCTGACATCCCCACGGTATTTCGTTTGACGGACAGTGATATACCAAATGCCTTTCAACTCATTTTAGTGCTGATCCAGATGATCACAGAGATCGTGGTGGCGGTCTCGATCTGTATTGTGCTGGTGGTGGTGGTCAGCCCTCTGATTTCCATTGGCTGCGGTCTGCTTTTCCTGGGTATGACGCTCATTATCACAAAGGTCTTAAAGCCGCGCTTAAACGCGATCGGACGAAAGAATCAGGAGATCCAGTCGCGGATCGCCAAGTGGCGTATTCAGTCGATTTACGGCCTGAAAGATGTGAAAGTCCTGCATCGGGAAGAATTTTTTGTGCGAAACTATTATGAGAGCGGCGCCATTGGGGCTAATGTAGCCAGAAATTATGCGGTGATGAACAACGCGCCCAGACTTCTGATCGAGACGATTTTTATTGCAACCATGCTGACCTTTATTTTGGTGTTTGCCGTGCAGGGAGGCGATTTTACGACCCTGATCTCCAAGCTGACGGCCTTTGCGATGGCGGCGATCCGCGTGATGCCGGCCACGAACCGCATCAATACCTACCTTTCGGAGATCGCCTACGCCCAGCCCTGTCTGGATTATCTCTATGAAAATCTGACAGAGAATATGAAGCAGGATGTGAATGGCAGCGTGACAGGTCTTTTGGGAGAAAAAGAGAAAAAGGAAGAAAATCCGCCGCTCACCCTGACGGACAAGATTTCCCTCGATCATATCAGCTACACCTATCCGAATACGGACAAGCCCATCTTTACGGATGCGCACATGGAAGTGAAGAAAGGCCAGTCGGTGGGGATCATGGGACCTTCGGGGGCGGGAAAGTCCACGATCGTCGATATCCTGCTGGGGCTTTTGCATGTGCAGGCAGGGACTATCACCTGCGATGGCAGGGATGTGTTTGAAAATTATCCCTCCTGGCTTTCGAAGATCGGCTATATTCCGCAGTCGATCTACCTGATCGACGAGTCCATTCGGGACAACATCGCTTTCGGTATCGATGCGGACAAGATCGATGATAAGAGGATCTGGGAAGCGCTGGAGGAGGCGCAGTTAAAGCAGTTTGTGGAGGAACTTCCGGAGGGGCTTGACACGACGATCGGAGACAGGGGCGTGCGTATCTCGGGCGGTCAGAGACAGCGCCTGGGGATCGCGAGGGCTCTTTACTATAATCCGGAAATTTTGGTTTTTGACGAGGCGACTTCCGCGTTGGATGGAGATACGGAGACGGCGGTCATGGAGGCCATCAATAGTTTTCACGGCAAAAAGACGATGGTCATTATTGCGCATCGTCTGAATACCATTGAAAAGTGCGACGTGATTTATAAGGTAGAAGACGGAAAGATCACAGAGACGTCGTTGGGATAAAATAGCGGGCGTTATATCATATAGACATGTGGATTGGTAGCAGGAAGCGGCGCAGAAGAACGAACGGAGGCACAGATGCTGGGAATCGAGACACAGGAGGGCTTCGGCCTGGGAAATCAGCTTTTTTTCTATGTAACGACCAGATGTATTGCGCAGGATAAGGGCTATGCGTTCAGCGTTCTTGATCCTGAACATTTTGCCAACAATATGCACAGCGACTGCGGGCTCTATTTTATGGATCTGGATATGGGCCTGCCTTCGAAAAAAGAGGATTATAAAAAAGTATTTTATGAGAAGGAGACTCGCCTGTTTGCGGGAAATTCCAAGCATGACCTGACGCATGGCATTTATGTGACCGATACGGACAAAGCGCTTTTTGAGATAGAGGACGATACGCTTCTCTACGGCAATTTGCAGGCTGAAGATTATTTCATCTCCCATAAGGAAGAAATCAGGGAGTGGCTTAAAGTGAAACCTGAATATGACTGTCAGGAGTACAGTGAGGACGATCTTTGTATCCTGCATCTGCGGTGCAGCGACTATATGGGCTCCCCGGAACTTTATCTGCGCAAGCGCTACTGGGTGCAGGGAATGCGGCAGATGAAAAAGATCCGCCCGGATATGCGGTTTATGATCATCACCAACGATGTGCGGGAGGCGAATAAATTCTTGCCCGGCATACCGGCATACAATTTTGATTTGGCGAAAGATTACTCCATATTAAAGAATGCGCGTTATTTATTGCTAGCCAATTCATCCTTTGCCTATTTTCCGGCCTTTACCAGCGATACGGTGCAGTATATCCTGGCGCCGAAGTATTGGGCGAGACATAATGTTTCCGACGGTTACTGGGCTTCGGAACAGAATATTTACGAAGGCTGGCATTATATGGACCGACACGGCAGGGTCTTTACGGACAAACAGTGCAGGGAGGAGCTTGCCGCCTACAAGAAGCGCTCGAAACGATGGGCTGCCGTGAATGTGCAGCCGCAGGGACTTAAGCTTACGTTCATGAAACTGCACGCGCAGTATTATTATAAAAAAGCGTATCTGCGCAAGATTGGCAGGGGTGTCATGCGGCGGGTGAAAAAGCTGGCGCATTTGGCGTAAGGCGGTTTGGGCAGGCATGTTTCGGGAACAGATGTGAAATGATCGAAAAAAGGCAGGATCGCATGAAGGTTTGGGAAAAACTTGAAAATCTTTATAGCGGCAGGAGGGCGATGGTTCTGACGGCATTGCTTTTGCTCCTGTCATTGATTCCTTTGCTCTGGCTGGGAAAATATAATGTGATGTGCATTGACGACTACGACTATGGCAGGCGGGTGCACGACGTTTATCTGGCGACGGGCTCCTTTGGTGCCTCCGTACAGGAAGCCTGGCGGCAGAACATGGACTTTTATCGCGACTGGCAGGGAACCTATGTGTCCTGCTTTCTGATGGCGATGTGTCCCATGAACTTTCGCTATGAGATCGCCTGGGTGGTGCCGATCCTGATGATCGGGATGTTTGCCGCATCTTCCTTTGTGTGGGGGCGGCATATGCTGGTCAGGTGGCTTGGCTGTGAAAGGCGGGGGGCATCCCTGTGCATGATCCTTGTGCTTTTTCTGTTTTATCAGGTGATCGAGGCGCCTTTTGAGGGAATTTATTGGTACAACGGCGCTGTCCACTATGTGCTGATGCAGTCCGTATGGTTTTTCCTGCTGGCTCTGATTTCGGAGAGCATTTGGACAGAAAAGAAGGGGCGGGCGGTGCTATGCTGCACGGTATCAGCGGTGTTTTCGGTCGTTGTCAGCGGCGGGAATCTGGTGACGGGCCTGCAGGCGGAGATTTTAATGGCGGCCCTTGCGGGGTATGTGGTCTGGCAAAAGCGGGATAAAATAGCATATGTTATGATACTGTTTCTCACTGGGACGGCGGGTTTCCTCGTCAATATTCTGGCGCCCGGCAATGCAAGGCGGGCAGGCCTGGATGTGGACGAGGGCTATGGTGCGGTGAAGGCGGTGCTTTTGTCCTTCTATCATATGGTGGTGTTTGCGATCCGCTGGACGCCGCTGTTTGTGATTCTTGTCTGGCTGGCCCTTCTGCCGCTTCTTTGGCGAATGGTGAAGGCCTCGAAACGTGACTTTTCTCATCCGATCCTGGTGACAGCGGGCGCATACTGCGTGCTTTCGGCCATGTTTACTCCCACCCTCTTTGCGGTGGGAATGGCGGGGCTGTCGCGGGTGGATAATATCATTCAGATGACTTATTATCTGGCGGCGCTTTTGGTCACGGCCTACTGGCTGGGATACGTTTCCCACAGGGAGGTCGACAGTGCGGCACAGGCGTTCGGTGTGTTTCTGGAGCGGGCCGGCGCTCGGATGACTGCCGTCTGCCTGCTCTTACTTCTGGCAGTGTGGGTGCTGACGGCGGACAAGAACACTTACACGAGCATTTCGGCGCTGCGGTCTTTGGCCAAGGGGGAGGCGCAGACCTTTTATGAGGAAGCCATGGAGCGTTATGCGCTCTACACAGATGAAGATTTGGAGGAGGTAGCGGTTGCGCCTTACAGTGCCAAGCCGTACCTGTTTTCGTTTGATGATTTGAGCGAGGACGAGAGCAATTGGCTGAATTTGGCAGTTGCAAGGTATTATCACAAGGACAGTGTAAGAAAAAGCGTGACAGACAGCGAACCATAAATTTTGATGCCGACCGGGCGGCACAGAAATATGGCGGTATGGGGAGAGGAAACACATGGACAGATCACAGAGACAAAAGGCAAACACGGATGCAGGAAGGAAGCTGTCTTTGCCTAATGTGACGCTGGCGGCGATGACCAGCGTAAATCTCTATGAAACGATCCGCGCCATGGAGTACAGTATGCGGGGGATCGACTTTGGGGATGTGGTGTTGATCACGCACAGAAAGCCCCTTACTCTGCCGAAAGGGATACGGTATTCGCACACCTCCAAATTGAATGATATCGATAAGTTCAATTATAAGATGGTGTATGAACTCGGAGAGCACATTCACACGGAGTTTGCCCTCATTGTGCATGCGGACGGTTTTGTGGTGCACCCGGAGAGCTGGCGGGCGGAATTTCTTGCGTATGATTATATCGGATCGCCGTGGCCCCTGCCGCAAAACGACTACGCCTATCGGGACAGCAGGGGAGAGATCGTGCGCGTGGGCAACAGCGTGTCGATCCGCAGTAAACGGCTTTTGGACTTTCCGGGGCAGGCGGGCCTTAAGTGGGAAAAGATGGCGGAGGATGATAATTACAATGAAGATACCTTCCTTTGCTGTAAATATAAGAATGTGATCGAGGAGGCAGGAATGCGCTTTGCTCCGATCGAGGTGGCGAAATATTTTGGCCACGAGCATATGATTCCTGAGATCATGGATGTGGAGGCGCCTTTTCTCTTTCACAAGTGGCGGGGAAGAAACGCACAGTATCCGCAGTTTCATAATCCCTGGAAACTCAGGTGGCAGAAGTGTAAGGATGTTTTGCGGCCCCTGCTTTTCTGGAGGAGATTTTTGAGAGGATAAAATAGCGAATGATATTTGATTGTATCCCTTTTTTTAATGAACTGGATATTTTGAAGCTTAGAATGCAGATCCTTGCGCCTCTGGTGGACTATTTTGTGCTGGAGGAGTCGACGGTGACTTTTTCGGGGGAGCCGAAGGAGATGGTCTTTGCCAAGAACAGAGAGCTGTTTGCGGAATTTGCGGACAAGATCCGTTATGTGGCAGTGGAGGATTCCCCCATGGAGGGCGTCACCACTCACGAGCGCGACAAGTATCAGAAGAATCAACTCATCCGCGCCCTTTCAGATGCGAAGGCGGAAGATATCATTATTTTCAGTGATGTGGACGAGATTCCGAATCCCAAGACGCTGGAACGGCTGATTGCACAATTTGAACCCGGCAAAATCTATCATTTGGCGCAGCGGATGTTTTACTGCTTCTTAAATATGGAAGAAGTGTCGGGGAACCTGCTGTCCATCACGGGGGAATTTCCGGGTGTGGAGCGGCGGCAGTGGCTGGGCACGAAGGTGTGCAGTTTCGCAAAACTTCCCGCAGAGGGAATCGTATATTTGCGCGAGGTGTCTCCTGCGGATCCACGCAGCGTGCGCATAGCGGACGGCGGCTGGCATTTCGGCTATATGGGCGGTGACGGCGAGCGGGATGTGGCGAAACGTATTGGCATAAAAGTACGGGCAGCAGCCCATCAGGAATACAACAGCAAGCGTTATCTGAATGAGGCGGTGGACAGGCTGCTCTGCGGGGAGGATATTTTCGACCGGGATGCCAAGTTCGTCCGCGTAGAGATCGATGAAAGCTTTCCCGCTTATCTGCGGGAACATCAGCAGGAATACGAGTTTCTCATTGCACCCGCGCTTAGCAGGACGGCTCTTTTGGCAAAGCGGGCGCGGCTGTGGATCAGACAGAGTATGCGAAGACTGCGCGGCAGAGCAGCGCGGATTTTGCGGCGGTAGATTTGCGACGGTATGCAAAAGCATTGCCCAGGCGGCAATACAGCAGACGGAGGAACAGAAGTGGACGGTGCGAAAGGAAGTATGGCTGCGGTGAAAAACAGGATATGGGATCTCTACAGGCGGCTACGGGACGAAAGCCCCCTTCCCCGTCTGATTTTCTATATTGGCTTTACCATCGAGCTTTTGATGGTCATCGTGGATAAGAGCAATTTTGTCAATCCCATTGAGGGCTGGCTTTTTCGGGTGACCTTTCTGCTGTTTGCGGCGAAGCTTCTGCTCACGAAATATGAACTGCGCGAGTGGGGCCTCATCTTCCTGCTGGAGGGAGTCGCGTTTGTCTCCTATCTGGTCACGGGGGAAAATGAATTGATCCGCATGGTGACGTTTGTGGCAGCGTGCAAGGGAATACCGTTGCGAGAGGCGCTGAAATATACCTTTTTTGTGACACTTGCGGGTTGCCTGTGTATCGTCGCGCTTTCGGTGACGGGTATTTACGGCGATATCAGCCTGACGCAGGTCTACGGTCATGATGCGGCGGAGGAAACCATCTATATCGGCGTGGAGGGGAAGGAGGAGACCCGTTATACGTTGGGGATGGGGCATCCGAACGCACTCTCCTGTATGGCTTTCATGCTGACGGCGCTGTGCGTCTATGTTTGGTTTGAGAAGCTAAAATGGTATGGCTATCTTCTCCTATTCCTGCTCAATACGGGGGTCTTTCTGCTGACGAAATCAAAGACAGCCATGCTCATCGTCACCGCTTTTTTGCTGGGCTCCTGTTTGATGCGTTTGGTGAGACCGTTTCGGGAAAAATCATTTTTTTATCTTTGCGGCCTGCTGGTTTTTTCGCTGTGCATCGCCTTTTCCGTGGATGCGGCAGTCTGCGCCCAGCGGGTGCGGGAGGCGCAGTGGAATGCCTTTTATTATTTGGATCCCCGGGATAATGCGCATATCGTGGCGCTGGGAAAAATCGACCGCCATATCAGCGGCAGGATCATCTCCCTGACGGAGACAAACAGGAAAGACGGGATGATCCATACGTGGTCAGCCTTTTCCTGTGAAGAAAATACGAAACATTATTTTGATATGGGATGGGTCAAAGTCTTTTACCGTTACGGCGTGATACCGGGCTGCCTGTATGTGGCGGCGCATCTTTATCTTTTGTGGAAGTTATGGAAAAGGCGGGACGGCTGCGGGCTGGTGCTTTTTGTGATGTTTGCCGTTTATACCGTGGTGGAGGCGCACCTGATCTCTGTGTATCTGGGGAGGAATTATCTGCTGCTCATGCTGATGGGGCTGTCGCAGGATCAGTATCAACAGGCTCCGTCGACCAAAGAATGACGGAATAGGAAATTTGTGATAAAATAGATAGCGCAGAGTCGGCACTCTGCGCTAAGAGAATTGCTTCGCAATTCTCCTGAAATGATTTACGGTGTTTGCTTCTGAGATATGATATAATAGCAAGAGGTGCTTTTTATGAATCGCAGAATGAAACTGATCGAGAGCTATCTGCTGCTTCTGGCGGATGTGGTCAGCATTACGCTGGCTTATGCCGCCGCTATTTTGCTGCGTTTTAAGAAGTTTGCCTGGGTTATGGAACCGGAGCTGCATTTTTTGGTTTATATCGGTTTTTTGCTGTTTTGTACCATCTACAGCTTTTTCTTTGACTGGAATCGGGAATTTCTAAAAAGAGGCGTGCTGGTCGAGTTTATCGCGGTGACGAAGTTTGATATCTTTATGGAATTGGCGGTGATGGCCTGTCTCTTTGTATTGCAGGCAGGAGCGAGGGTATCCCGACTGGCAATCGGCTACTTCGCGATCTTCAATCTTCTGCTGGTATGGATCGTGCGACTTTGTATGAAAAAGGCGCTGCGCATTTATTTTACCACCAAGTCCAACATGGTAAAGATGATGATCATTACCAAGAAGGCGCTTCTGCATAAGACAGTGGAGAAGCTGAAAGCAGCCATGGATATCAACTATGAGATCGTGGCGCTTGCCTGTATGGATGCGGATGTAAAGGGGGAGGAGGTCCAGGGGGTTACGGTGAATGCCGACAGAGAGGATGCGCTTGATTTGGCGAGACAGATGCCGCTTGATGAAGTGTTCTTATATCTGCCGGAGGAGGACATGGCGTATGTCAAGCACATGATCTACGAACTGGAATCCATGGGAATCGCCTGCCATTACAATATCGATATCGTGGAGAGGCCCAGCAAAGAAGTGCGGGTAGGGAGTTTTGGGGGCTATACCGTAGTGACCTACTCTATCAACCACTTTGACTACAGGCGTATGGTGGTCAAACGGGCAATCGATATTTTGGGCGGATTGGTTGGCTGTTTGATTACGGTGGTGATTACCCCGTTTGTCGCCTTGGCAATCAAGTTGGATTCTCCGGGACCTGTGTTTTTTTCTCAGACCCGCATCGGCAAGAACGGCCGCCGTTTTAAAATCTATAAATTCCGCTCCATGTATATGGACGCGGAGGAGAGAAAGAAGGAACTGGAAGCGCAGAATGAGATGCAGGGGCTGATGTTTAAGATGGAGAACGACCCCCGCATTACAAAAGTCGGCAGGTTTATCCGCAAGACCAGTATCGATGAACTGCCGCAATTTTTCAATATTGTCAAGGGTGATATGAGTCTGGTGGGCACCAGGCCGCCTACGGAGGCGGAGTTTGAACAGTATAATTCCCACTACAGAAGGCGTATCAGCATGACGCCGGGGCTGACAGGACTCTGGCAGATCAGCGGCCGCAGCGAGATCGTGGACTTTGACGAGGTGGTGCGGCTGGATCTGGAATACATCGATAACTGGACGCTGGGGCTGGATATCAAGATTTTGTTCCGCACGGTCTGGGTCGTGCTTGCAGGAAAAGGTTCAAAATAAGAGGGTTCAATATAATGGGGACAGACAGGGTACTGATGGTCGGACCGGACAGAAGCGTGCACGGCGGCATATCGGGTGTGGTCAATAACTATTATCAGGCGGGGCTCGATCGGCGCATCAATCTGTGCTATATCGGTACGATGGTGGAGGGATCGGGGGCCAGGAAGCTTTTACAGGCGGTAACCGCCTATTTTTCCTTTTTAGGGCAGCTTCCGCGCTATCGTATCGTGCACGTCAACATGGCGTCCGACACCAGTTTTTATCGAAAATCTGTGTTTATTTGGACGGCAAAGCTGTTTCGGAAAAAAATAGTGATTCACCAGCACGGCGGAAATTTCCCGGATTTTTACGAAAAGACGCTGAAAAAGGCAGGCAGAGCATATGTAAAGAGGACGCTTGCTCTGGGAGACGCCTTTTTGGTGCTGGCGACGGCGTGGAAGGACTTTTTTGGGGGAATCATCGACAGAGATAAAATCACGGTCCTGGCGGATGCCGTGGAACTTCCGGCGCCCTGTCAAAAGCAGTACGGCGTGCATAAACTCCTGTTTTTAGGGCGGTTGTGCAGGGAGAAGGGAATCGGCGAACTCTTGTCGATCATGCCGCAGCTGCGAAGCCGTTTCCCCGATGTAAAGCTTTATCTTGGCGGTATTTGGGAGGATGAAAAGTTAAAAGAACAGGCGTTATCTATGGAAGAGTGCGTGACGGATCTAGGCTGGGTCAGCGGCAGCGCAAAGCAGAAGATTCTGCGGCAATGTGATATTTTCGTGATGCCTTCCTATTTTGAGGGACAGTCCGTTTCGATCCTGGAGGCGATGGCAAATCAATGCGCTGTTGCCGCCTCGGATACGGGCGGCATTCCGGATATGATCGTGGATGGGCAGACCGGGCTGCTTGCACCGCCAAAGGATGCGCAGGCGCTGAAAGACAGGCTGCTTACATTGCTTTCGGATCCCGGTCTGTGTCGGGAACTCGGAGAAAATGCCCGCAAAAAGGCGGAGGCGGAATTTTCCATGGAACAGAACATCAAGCGGCTGTTGTCGATTTATGAGACGGTCAACAAGCGGTAAGCCTGGAGCAATGTCATGAAAAGAAGCGGATGGGAATCGCATGCTGATAAAGTATTCCTTCGGAAAACTTTAAATTCTCAGCGCGTGCCTTCGCAAAAAGAGCTTCGGCATGGAGAGAAAGATGTCAGAAAAAGCAGACGGTAAAAAACCGCAAATCAGTGTGATCGTACCCGTTCACAATGGACAGTTGTACCTGGAGGGCTGCATCGAGAGCATAGAAAGCCAGGCAGGGCTGACGTTGGAGGTGATCATCGTCAACGACGGTTCCACGGACGATACTGCCGCTGTCTGTGACAGCCTTGTCGGGCGCTATGATAACCTGCGGGTCATTACGCTGTCCGATCTGGGTGTCTCCGTGGCAAGAAACCGTGGTCTGGAACAGGCGGAGGGCGAATATATCACGTTTGTGGATGCGGATGACAGGCTGCGCCCGGGAACGCTTGCCGGGCTGTACCGCATTCTTTGTGAGACGGATGCCGATATGGCAGGCTGCGCCTTTGCGGTTTGGAGCGGACAGGAGGAGTGGAAGACGCTCGCGGAAACGCCGGAGAAGCCTTTGTCGGAATGGAAGATTGTCGAATACAATAACATAAGTTATCTAAAAGATGCACTCCTTTGTGGAAACAGCCGCTGCTGGAGCAAGCTTTATAAGCGGAGCCTGATTGGCAAAACACGGTTTCGGGAAGGACTTTCCATCGGCGAGGATATGTTGTTTCTGGTGGAGCTTCTGCCCCGCGTGCAGCGTGCCGTGGAGGCGGATTATCAGGGCTATGGCTATTATCAAAATCCAAACGGTGCCATGAAGCGCCCCTTTACGTCTGCCTATATGGATCAAATCTACTGTTGGGAGATGGCAAAGGAATTGATTCTTCGCAGGGAACCGTCTCTGAGGCCACAGGTCAACGCACAGCTCATGGTGGCGATCATGCTGGTGGTGGGAAAGATCGCCCTTCTTTCGGGAAAGGCGCGTAAGGAGGCGGAGGGCTATCTGAGGATATGCCGTGAAAAACTGCGGGATTGCAAAAAAGAACAGGGCTGTTACGCATTTTTGCCGCCCGGGTACGGCTTAAAAGTGCGCTTCTTTGGGAGTATGCCGCATTTCTATGTGCGGCTCTATCACTGTAGAAAATATTTATAGAATACGGAGTAGATTGAAAATCGGAATCGCAGTAAACTGCTCTGACATGAAGGAAAGCGGGAGCATATGAAAAAGACAAACCCCACGATTAGCGTGATCGTACCGGTATATAATAAAGAAATATATCTGCGTGCCTGCGTGGACAGTATTTTGGCGCAGACTTACAGGAGGATGGATGTGATCTTGGTGGACGACGCTTCGACGGATGGAAGCGGTGCGATCTGCGACGAGTATGCCCGCACGGATGAGCGGGTGCAGGTCATTCATCAGGAAAACGGGGGTCCCACGGCAGCCTGCGTGTCAGGGATGCAGGCGGCGTCCGGGGACTATTATATGTTTGTGGACAGTGACGACTATGTGGATGCGAAGATGCTTACCGAGATGGCAGCACGCCTGGCGGGGGTCCCGCGGGAGGTCGTCTGCTGTGATCATGTGCTGGAGAAGCAAAGGGAGACCGTAGAGGTCAAAAACGGACTTGAACCTGGCATTTACGAGGGCGAGAAGCTGCGGGAGCAGATTAAGACAAGACTGATCGGAGTGGAACATAAGCCGATTCCCCTTTCGCGCTGCATGAAACTGTGTGAAAAGTCTCTTTTTGCGGATGCGGCAGCGTATTATGATTTCAGCCTCCGCTTCGGTGACGATACGAATATGATGTATCCCGTCCTGCTTGGTGCGGACAGGGTCGTGATTATGAAGGATGCGTTTTATTATCACTATCGATATGTGGAAGGCTCGCTGGTGCACAGGTATGAGGAGCGCTTGTTTGAACACGTGGAGCGGCTGATAGAGATCCTTGTGCGGACCGCTGACGAGAAAAAGGCGCCGGGCGGCAGGAAGGCTGTGGACAGAGAGCACTGTTATCTGCTCCTGTATGCGTTGAAGAATGAGCTTAGAAGACCTGGGAAAGACTACAGAACAAGAATCCGGGATATTTTTTGTGAGGAGAAGATCAGGATGCTTGTGCAGAGTACGCCCATTGCGGTGACGACACGCTCGAATCAGCTTTTGTACCTGGGCGTTACCTACCCCGGCGGCGTGCTCCTGCGCGTGCTGCGCTTGATTATGCGGCTTTACGACAGAAGGTGACAGTCTGAATGTAAAGAGTGAATAAATTCCGCTCGCGTTCCTCAGCTTTGTATGCTTCGGAATGGAGGAAAAGATGAAACGGTGCCGCAGGATCTTTGTTTGATTCAGCGCGTCTTGGAAAGAAGATGGGAGATCAGGGATGATCATAATAAGAGTCATGGGTGGGCTGGGAAACCAGCTGCAGCAATACGCGCTGTATCGAAAATTCGGAAGTCTCGGCATTGAGGCGAAGCTGGATATCTCTTGGTTTTCAGCGGATATTCAGGCGCAGATGCGGGCGCCGAGAGAGCTTGAGCTGTGCCGCTTTGAGGAGCTGTTTATGGAGACGGCACAGGCGGACGAGGTGCGCGCGCTGCTGGGGCGGACCTATGAGGAGCGCGCGGGGATCATGGAACGGATCAGGCGGCGTTTTGCGCCGGGGACGCTTCCTGTGTTTGAGGAGTCAAAAATGTTCCACGAGGAGATTTTTTCCTTGCGGGACAGATATCTGGTGGGGTATTTCGCCTGTGAGGCATACTATGCGGATATTCTAAAGTTGCTGCAAAAGGAGATTCGTTTTCCCGCAAGCGATAACAGCAGAAACAGGGAGACCATGGAGGAGATGCAAAAGCAGACCGCAGTCAGCATCCATGTGCGCAGAGGGGATTATCTGGATGCCGTCAACGCGGCAAATTTCGGCGGGATCTGTACGGACGAATATTATGACAGGGCAATCAACTATATCAAGGAGCGGTTTCCCGCTGCGGTGTTTTATATCTTTTCGGATGACACCGACTATGTGCGGGCGCGGTTTCAGGGGCAGGAGTACCGCATTGTGGACTGGAACCGGGGAAAGGACAGCTTTTATGATATGCAGCTGATGAGCAATTGTCATCACAATATTTGCGCCAACAGTACCTTCAGCTTTTGGGGTGCGCGCCTGAACGCACATGACGGAAAATGTATGATCCGTCCCTCTGTCCACAGGAATACGCAGATCTGCCCGTCGCAGGAACTGCAAAAGCTATGGCGCGCGTGGACACTCATCACGCCGGGCGGGGAGGTTGTGTAAACAGACTCGGATATGATATACTATCCACGAAAGCAATGAAACCGAAGGTTTTCGAGCTTGCACTGCGAAGATTTTATCTATGGAAGGCTATCCACATGGAATACGGAAACGATAAAATTGTCATGTATCTGCATGGCGGCAGCGGCAACCACGGCTGTGAGGCGATCATCAACAGCACCTGCCATATGATAGAGGAGATTCCTAAGCTCCTCGTGACCAATAGCGAGCAGGAGGATCGGCGTTATTCCCTGGAGCCGCTCTGCGATATTTTACAGGAAAGAAAGATAGCGGAACACTTTTTTGCGCACGTTTGGTACTATGTCTGGAGAATGGTGTTTCACGATCCCGAATCCTTTATGCGCTATCGCTTTCGGGAGGTGATGGGAAAGAACCTGGCGCCCCTCTACCTCTCTACCGGCGGCGATATGTACTGCTATGAGCTATCCAAGAAAGAGGCGATCACCGCTAACAGTGCCTTTAACAGGGCGGGTGCAAAGACCGTTCTCTGGGGCTGCTCTCTGGAGCCGGAACTTTTGCAGGATCCGGTGATCGTCGAGGATATGCGGCGCTATGCGCTGATCACGCCACGTGAGTCCATCACAACGCAGGCACTTGCAGATGCGGGGATCACGGAGAATGTGAAGCAGTTCCCGGATCCGGCATTCGCCTTGACGCCGGTGGAGACAAAGCTTCCCTCTGGGTTTGTGGAGAAAAATACCATCGGCATCAACATCAGCCCCATGATCGTGCGGCATGAAAAAACAGAGGGTATCACTCTTGCAAACTATCGTAATTTAATAGATTATATATTGGAAAATACCGACTGTCATATTGCGCTGATACCCCATGTGATGTGGAAATATAATGACGATAGACTGACCTTAATCGAACTGTATAACGGTTATCAGGGAAATGAGCGGGTGGTTTTGTTTGAGGATATGCCCACCCAGAAGATCAAGTATGTGATATCAAAATGCCGTATGTTTATCGGCGCAAGGACACATGCCACGATCGCGGCATATTCATCCTGTGTGCCCACGCTGGTCGTGGGATACTCCGTAAAGGCGAGAGGGATCGCCAGAGATCTTTTCGGCACGGAAGATCACTATGTGCTGCCGGTGCAGAACCTGGCGGAGCCACAAGAATTGATAAACGCTTTTTCGCGGATTATGGAGCGCGAGGACGAAATTCGGCAGAGGCTGCAAAAGACTATGCCTGATTACTGTAAAGAGGCTGCAAAAGCGGGGGATGCGCTCCGTGAGCTTTGGAACAGTCTGCATGAGACGGCAGACCGGGACGGGCAGCCTGAAGGGAAATAGAGCGATGGGCAGAATACAGAAGACCCAAAAGAATATCGTGTTCGGATATCTCAGCAACGGGGTCATTCTGTTGGTGAATTTTATCAAGAGGACTGTCTTTATCTATGTGCTGGGAAAGACTCTGCTGGGGGTAAACGGCGTTTACACCGATGTCTTGAATGTCCTTTCCCTGACGGAGCTGGGGATCGGCACGGCATTAAACTACAGCCTGTATAAGCCGGTCGCGGAAGGAAACCGCGAGAAGATAAAATCTTATATGCGCTTTTATAAAAAGGCGTATCTGACCATCGCAGGCGTGATTGCGGTTTTGGGCATTGCCATTTCTCCGTTTTTGAAATATATCCTTAAGAATCCGGGATCACTGACGATGAAGGAGCTGGTTCTCTACTATTATCTCTTTCTGTTCAATACAGTGATCACTTATTTTGTCAGCTATAAGTACAGTCTGGTCAATGCGGAACAGAAAAACTATATCCAGACGAACATCACGACGCTGACCAGGATCGTGGTAGCCTTTGTGCAGATCGTGGTTTTGCTCCTCACCCACAACTTTTTGTTTTATCTCCTCGCGCAGTCCGTTGTGGAACTCTTGCAGAAGATCTTTGTGACGGTCTACCTGAACAAGCTCTATCCTTATCTGCGGGAAAAGGATGTTGTGCCGCTTACAGGGGAGGAGACGCAGGTGGTTGCCACTAAGACAAAGGCGCTCATCTGCCATAAGGTGGGGGATGTGGCAAGATCGCAGACCGATAAGCTCATTATTTCCTCCTTTGACGGCGTGGACTCTTCGGCAGTCGTCGATAACTATGTTTATATCATCACCTATGTGGGTAACTTTGTGAATATCATCTTCGATTCCGCGATCGCAGGCTTCGGCAATGTGGTGGCGACGGAGTCAAAAGAAAAGCAGTACCGTCTTTTTTTGGTGTATCGGTTTTTTGCCTGCTGGCTGTTTGGGTTTGGCGCAGTGGGGTTTTATCATCTGATCACTCCTTTTATCAGTGATATCTGGCTGCGGAAGCCGGGCTGGACGCTCCCGCAGATCACGGTGGCGCTGCTGGTGATGGAATTTTATCTGAAAGGCTGCCGCATCGTGCTCCTGAATTTTAAGATCGCGGCAGGGCTATTTGAGCAGGATCGCTATCTGCCGCTGGTGCAGGGGGCGGTCAATCTGATCCTTTCCATTGTGCTCGTGCGCCGTATCGGTGTGACGGGCGTATATGTGGGCACACTGGTGTCAGGGCTGTTAGCAAACCTGATCCGTCCCGGTATCATTTATCGGGTCTGTTTTGGCAGGACGGCCGGAGATTATTTTCGTGACGGTTTGAAATATATCGCAGTGATCCTATTGGCAGGCGGGATCGTGGCGCCGATCCGCCATATCATCATGGCAGAGACGACCATTTTTTCTTTTGCTTTGATGGTGATCGTGATCACGGTGATTTATAATCTGTTGTTCTTACTGGTATTTTGTCGGACGCAGGAGTTTCTTTATCTGTGGAATGTGGTGACTGCAAAACTGCCCGTGCTTAGAAAGTTTGGTGGACGCGGCGGATCCCGAGAGGAGTAAAATGCTGAAACGTTATCAAAACTATGAAAGGACGATATCCATTCAAGAGGCTTTCTTTTATGGCTTTTTCTTTCTGTTGTCCGTGACCAAGGGGCTGGGATTTTATGAATGGCAGAAAGTTTTTATCCTGTTGGTGATTCCTGCGCTGATCCTAGGATTTTTGAAGGTGCTGTTTACGCCCTATACAAAGGGACAGGCAGTGGTCGTTGCCCTGGTCCTTTTGCTGACGGCGGTCGTATTTTGGCAGTCTCACCAGATTGCAGTCTTTTTCGTGGTCTTTACCGTGCTTGGCATGAAGGGGATGTCAGTGAAAAAAGTGCTCCATCTGGCGGTCTGGGTGTGGACGGTCTGTTCGATCCTTCTTTCGGTCGTATCTTTTTTCCGTTTGGAACACACCGTTTACAGGGTACATGCCAAACTGGGGTTGGGACATATTTTTCGCTGGAGCCTTGGATTTACCCATCCGAATCTTTTGCACATCACCTATCTCTTTCTCTGTGCGCTGGCGATCCTTAAGCTGGAGGAACGGTATGGCTGGAAATCCTATTTTTTGTTGATGCTTGGCAATCTTGCGGTGTTTTTCTACTCGATCAGCTATACGGGCTTTGGCATCGTGGCCTTGCTTTTGACGTGCGGGCTCTATGTGAGACTGCGCCCCCGTTTCTGCCTGCTGGAAAAGCTGCTGGCAAACCTTGTGCTGCCGGTCTGCTTGGCCCTGTCCTTTGTACTGCCCTTCTTTCTCTATGACCATCCTTTATGCGGTTATGTGCAGAGGCTGAATTTCATACTCAATACCAGGATCTGGCTGGCGGAACAGTTTTTGCGGTCAGAGTACACCAGTCTGTTTGGGGCAAACGTCTCTAAGGTCGTCAAGTCCTCCATGAATATGGACTGTTCCTACATCTGGTGTTATATCAATTATGGCCTGTTTTTTACAGTGGTGATTTTGCTCGGATATCTTTGCCTGCAATTTTATGAGACCCATAAACAGCGCACCGGAGAACTGGTCGTGCTGGTGTGTTTTTTCGCGGCGGGGTGGACGGAGCAGCTGCTCTTTAATACTTCCTTCAAAAATATTACCCTCCTCTTTTTGGGAGAACTTTTGTTTTTACAGAAAGAAGGGAAGGCGGAGTACAGCCTGTTGTTTTTGATCCCGGAGAAGTTTCGGGAGATCACGATTCCGTTTGCGGGACTGCCGGACAAGCTGTTTCCGGAGGCGAGGGCGGTTTGTAAGGCGCATAAAAGCCGTGTGTGTATCTGTGTGGCGGCGGGTGCTGTTTTGGGCTTGCTTCTTTGCTTGCTGTTGTATCGGGAGCCTGTAGGGTATCTCGTGCCGCGTTCCTACACGGATGGACAGATCGCGATGGAGGAGGCAGTCTATCTTGAGAGTGCGGATGACGCCGACTGGTCGGGGTACCGCATTTTGAATTATAAGGATGCTGAAACGCCGATGCAGATCATATCGGGAAAGGCGATTTGGCTGGAGACGGCGCGGTATTATCTGGGATCTGTGCTCATCGGGGGAGTGGTTGGAGCGTTTGCCGCGATACTGTGGAATATGAGAAAGCGGCGGAGAAAAGCGGCTATGGCAGTCACGGAAATTTCGGGGTACGATGCCTGATGGCAAAAGCGGAATCGCATATATCATATCGGGAGAAAGATAGGAAGAACTGTATGAAAGACAAGTTGACTTATTGTAAGATATTGGGAACAAAGATTAACGTCACAAACATGGAAGACACCATCGCCTACCTCACAGACAATCTTGAGGAGCTGAAGGGCGATTATGTCTGCGTTTCCAACGTGCATACCACGGTGATGGCTCATCGCGACCCGGCGTACCGCAGCGTGCAGAACAGTGGGGCAATGGCGCTTCCCGACGGGCAGCCGCTTTCCATTGTCAGCAGAAAACGCGGGTTTTTGGAGGCAAGGCGGGTGCCGGGTCCCGATCTGATGCCGGCGATCCTCGACCTTTCACAAAAGACGGGATACCGTCATTACTTTTACGGCAGCACAAACGAGACCTTGAAGGCGCTGGGGGCTGTCCTGTTAAAACGCTATCCGAAGTTACAGATTGCAGGTATGTACTCCCCGCCGTTTCGGCAGCTGACGAAGGAGGAGGATGACGAGATCGTCAGGCGTATCAACGGGAGCGGTGCGGATTTTGTGTGGGTAGCGCTGGGAGCCCCCAAACAGGAGTGGTGGATGTATGAGCATCGAGGCAGGATCCATGCACTGATGCTGGGAGTGGGAGCCGCCTTTGACTTTACGGCCGGCACCACGAAGCGGGCGCCCATGTGGATGCAGAAACTTTGTCTGGAGTGGGTGTTTCGCATCCTCAAAGATCCGAAACGTATGCTGCCCCGCTATCTGAATACGAATTTTGCCTTTGTCTATTATGCGTATCGGGAGGGCAGGGCGCTCAGAAAAGCAAAGAGAAAGGGGCTGCGCGTCGCCATGATCGGGCACAAGCGGATTCCTTCCAGGGAAGGCGGCATCGAAGTCGTGGTGGAGGAGCTAGCCGTGCGTATGGTGGCATTGGGGCATCGGGTGGACGCTTACAACCGCTTCGGGCACCATGTTTCCGGTAAGAAATACGATCAGGAATATGGCTGGAAGGGGCGGAAATTTTACAAAGGGATTCGTGTCTACATCGTCCCTACGTTCCGCAGAAGCAGCTTAAATGCCATTGTCTATTCCTTTTTTGCAACGATCATGGTGCTCTTTCATCCCTATGACGTGCTCCATTATCATGCGGAGGGGCCCTGCGCCATGCTGTGGCTGCCTCATTTTTTGCGGCGCAAGATCGTGGTGACGGTGCACGGGCTGGACTGGCAGCGGGCCAAGTGGGGGAATTTTGCCTCCTTTGTGATCAAGTTCGGTGAAAAGATGGCAGCGAAGTATGCGGACGAGATCATTGTGCTGTCGGAAAATGTAAAGCAGTATTTTGCAGACACCTATCATAGAGAAACCATTTATATCCCCAACGGGATCAGTAGGCCGGCCCCTCAGGGAGCTTTCCTGATCGAGGAGAGGTACGGGCTCAAAAAGGATGGCTACTTCCTGTTTTTGGCGCGGATCGTGCCGGAAAAAGGGCTGCATTATCTGATCGAGGCCTATGCAAAACTGGAGACGGACAAGAGGCTGGTGATTGCGGGGGGAAGTTCTCAGGCTGTCGGTTATATGGAGAAGATCCACAGGATGGCGGCGAAGGATGAGCGCATCCTGATGACGGATTTTGTGCAGGGGCAGATGCTGGAGGAGCTCTATGCGAACGCCTATGCCTTTGTGCTGCCAAGCGACGTGGAAGGGATGGCGATGACGCTCCTTGAGGCTATGAGCTACGGTACCTGCTGCCTGGTCAGCGATATTAAAGAAAACACAGAGGTAGTGGAAGATAAGGCCTTTACCTTTCAAAAAGGCGATGTGAAGGATCTGCGGGAGAAGCTTTCCCGGCTGCTTGCGCATCCCGAGGAAGTGCGGCGCATGGGAGAGGAGAGCGCGGACTTTATTTGCGGCAAATATGATTGGGACGATGTGACGAGACAGACAGTGACTTTGTATGAGAGGGCGGCGGGCAGGCTTTTATGAAGATTTTAATGGTCAATAAGTTTCTGCATCCCAACGGCGGATCGGAGACCTATATTTTTCAGTTGGGAGAAGAATTACAAAAAAGAGGCCACGAGGTACAGTATTTCGGCATGGAACATGCCGGGCGCGCAGTGGGAAACCATGTGGATCAGTATACGGCCGACATGGATTTTCATACGGGAAAGATGGGGAAGCTTTTGTATCCTTTTAAGATCCTCTATTCGTTTGAGGCGAAACGGAAATTGACTGCAGTGCTGCAGGATATGGAGCCTGACGTGGTGCACTTCAATAATATCAATTTTCAGCTCACGCCTTCGGTGATTTACGCAGTGCGCGCCTACCGCAAAAAGACGGGGCGCAAGGTAAAGATCGTGTACACTGCGCATGACTATCAGTGGGTGTGTCCCAATCACATGATGCGGATCCCTGCTGACGGGAAGATTTGTTTTGCATGTCGGGAGGGGCATTTCTTCTCCTGTGCCAAAAATCGCTGTATCCATGGCTCCTTTGTCAAGAGCCTGCTCGGCGCTTTGGAGGGATTGCTATATCACAGACTGCGCACCTACGGCATGGTGGATGTGATCGTCTGTCCGAGCGCATTTATGAAAAGACAGCTGGACACGGATCCGATCCTGGCGGAGAAAACCGTGATGATGCACAATTTTGTGGAGAAGACGGCAGGAAACGAGAACATAGGTCAGAGTTCGGGAGCAGACTATGTCCTCTACTTTGGCAGGTTTTCGGAGGAGAAAGGGATCGCCACTTTGTTGAAAGCCTGCAAGGCACTGCCTGAGATTCCCTTTGTGTTTGCGGGTACAGGGCCTTTAGAGGAACTGGTGGCGCAGGCTGAAAATGTGGAGAATAGGGGCTTTGTTACGGGGGCGGCGCTGGGGGAGCTGATTGCAGGCGCTCGGTTTTCTGTCTATCCGTCGGAGTGGTATGAGAACTGTCCGTTCTCCGTGATGGAGTCCCAGATCTACGGCACGCCCGTGCTGGTGTCGGACCTTGGCGGCGCACCCGAGCTTGTGCAGGCGGGAGTTACCGGAGAGCTGTTTCGGGGCGGCGATGTGGAGGGACTGACGGCACAGATCAGGGAGCTGTGGGAGGACCCCGAACGGTGCAGGCGGTATCGTGAGAACTGCAAAGAGGTAAAATTTGACACAGTTGGGCAATACTGTGATAAAATAGTGAGGCAAGTATATGTATAGAGTATGCTTGCATACATCTATGCGTATATTTGCAGAACATCCGACATGAGCAAGAAGCACGAATCGTGCGGATTGCGAATGACGGCGGATGCGAAGCATCTGATTTTATCACAGCACAAGAAATAGAAATAAAGGGGTGATAAATATGTCCAGACGAACCTTATATGGAACCGTGATCGTGACATACCGCTGTAACGCGCGCTGCAATATGTGCGACTGTTTTAAGGATCCGACGAGACCCGACGAGGAGATCACGCTGGAAGATATCAAGAAGCTGCCGGAGATGGCGTTTACGAATATCACGGGCGGAGAGCCTTTTGTCAGGCAGGATATTCCGGATATCGTGCGGGAACTTTATAAAAAAAGTGACAGGATTGTCATTTCTACGAACGGTTATTTTACAGAGCGGATCATTGCGCTTTGCAGAGAGTTCCCGAGGGTGGGCATCCGCATCAGCATCGAGGGCTTGCAGGAGACAAACGATAAGATACGCGGCATACCCGACGGCTTCAACAGAGGCTACAATACCTTGAAGACGCTGGTGGAAATGGGGCATCCGGACGTGGGTTTTGGCATGACGGTACAGGATATGAACTGCGAGGATCTGGTGCCGCTTTATAACATTGCCAATGATATGGGGATGGAGTTTGCCACGGCGACGCTGCATAATTCTTTTTATTTCCGCAAGACGGACAATAAGATCGACGATAAATACAAGGTGGCGCAGAATTTCGAGAAGCTGATCAATGAGCTGCTAAAGAGCAGCTCGCCTAAAAAATGGTTCCGCGCTTACTTTAATCACGGGCTGATCAATTACATTTACGGCAACAAAAGGCTTCTGCCCTGTGATATGTCGAAAAACGCCTTTTTTATCGATCCCTTCTGCGATGTGATCCCTTGTAACGGTATGGAGAAAAAGGCGGTGATGGGAAATCTCAGAAAACAGTCCTGGGACGAGCTTTGGAACTCCACGCAGGCGGAAAAAGTGCGGGAATGCACGAGAAACTGCGACCGAAACTGCTGGATGATCGGGTCCGCCTCCCCGGCAATGCACAAGTATATCTGGGTGCCCGCATGGTGGGTGATCAAACATAAATTTTTGAAGGGCGGGAAGTACAGTTTATCGGAAAATAAATTTATGAAATGATGTAGAAATGGCAGTCCGCATCATAAGGAGAAGGATATATGAAATTTCTATATATCGCCCCGCGGTATCATACGAATCAGACAGATATCATGAAGGGACTGACGGCGCAGGGGCATGAGGTGCGTTTCATCAGCCACTATGCCGCGCTGATCGAGGATTATTCCTGCGTGACGCCCATTGTGCTCGGCTATTCCAAATTATATGAGCTGATCGATTTTTTGTATGTGAAGGTGATCCACAGAAAAGATCCGGAAGCCATTGTGTTTAAGATACAGCACGGATTTCCTCCGATGCGCAAACTGAAGAAACTGATTTGTGAATTTGCTCCCGATCTGGTCATTCTGCGGGAGCGTTCGATGTATTCCATGGCAGCATATCTGGTCTGCAAGCGCAAGGGGTATCCCTGCATCCTCTATAATCAGAGCCCGTTATGGTCCGAGCCCTTAAAGCGGGATATCGTGCACCGCGCGGCGAATCTGCTGTCACCGAAGATGCGCATGACGCCGGTGGTGGGTGAAAAAAAGCCGGGTACAGCCATCCGGGAAAATGATTATTTTGTGCCCTTTGTGGTCGATCCGCAGCGGGCGCCGCAGGAGAGGAGTTACTTTGAGGAGGATACGGTACATATCCTTTGTATCGGCAAATATGAGATCAGAAAGCATCACCTGATGCTGCTTGCGGCAGTGGAAAAATTGCTTGAAAAACGCAGTGACAGCGCGACAGACGGTCAGCGTGGCACACAGGGAAAAGGACGGGCAGTCGGCGTTAAAGTGACCCTGGTCGGCGAGGCGACGAACCGTTTTCAGAAAGAATACTGTGAACAGGTGAGGCAGTATGTAACAGAACATCAGCTGGAGGATATCGTCACGGTAAAGACAAATGTGCCTCGCAGCCAAATGGAAGCGGAGTATCTGGCGGCGGATGTCTATGTGATTCCCAGCACGCGCGAGATGGCTTCCGTGTCACAGTTGGAAGCAATGAGCTATTCGCTGCCCGTGATCTGCAGTGATAAGAATGGGACCGCCTGTTATGTGGAGGACAGCGTGACAGGATATCTTTTCCGGGATTGTGATCAGGCGGATCTGGAGCAGAAGCTTTTGACGATGGTCTCCGACAGGGAGGGGATCAAACGGATGGGCAAAGCAGGGTATCAGGCAGTGGTGGAGAAATATAATTTCAACCGATACTATGAAACGATCATGGAGATGCGGGAGAAACAATTGTGCGGGAAAAAGTAAGGAAGTCAGTGGGCGGTATATGGTGACCAAAATAAGGCAAACAGCAAAAAACAGTTTGGCTGCATTCGTCTATTTTCTCTATGAAAAAGGCGTTTTGCATGGCCGCATACAGGTGCATACGATCGACGAGACGATCGACGAGCTTCTGCACACGGAAAAGAGCATGGTGCGTTTTGGGGACGGCGAGATCGTGATGATAGGGGGTGTCGATCTGATGCTCCAGAAGGCTTCGGCAGAAATCGCAGATGGTTTGAAGGAGATTCTTTCCTATCAGCACGATGATCTGCTGGTGACGATCCCGGGCATCTTTGACGGGCTGTCGGATCACCATAAGGCCAGTCGGCAGTTTTGGCAAGATCACCTTCTTTTTCGCAGGAAAACCTATGAGACATACTGTAATCCAAACAGGGTTTATTACACGACCTTTGTATCCCGCTGTTATTATTTTGCGAAGGACCGTACCCCGTGCGGCGGATGGTTTGCAAAAATAAGAAAAATATGGGAAAATAGAGATGTTGTTATCGTGGAGGGCACAAGAACCCACAATGGCATTGGCAATGACCTGCTTGCCACGGCAAAAAGCATCGAGCGTATCATCTGTCCGCCGAGTGACGCTTACAGCGCGATCTCTGCGATTTTGGAAGCTTGTACGGCGTATCCCAAGGACAGACTGTTTCTCCTTTCGGCAGGCGTGGCGGCAAAGTTTTTAGCGGCGGAATTATTCCGGCAGGGATACCGCGTTTTGGATATCGGCAATCTGGATATGGAGTATGAGTGGTATGTGAGGCGCACCCCGGGCAAATGTAAGCTGGAAAAGCATGAAATCGCAGGGGAAGAAGCGAACCGGCAGGCAGCGCTTGCCGATAAGGCATATGCGGCATATTTGGCACAGGTGAAAGTGTGGCTGTGAGGGAAAAAGGGAATGATAGACAGTAAGGAAGCGTACAGACGCTATCTGAAACAGGACAGGCTCGCGCTGGGGCGGCAGAACGATCGGCGGCCCCGCCTCTTTGGAGATGAGATCTGGAAGTTTGAGATCCTGCTGCGCAAGGTGGAGTATGATCTGAACTGCAGACAGGGACTGTCGGCGCTTGTCGTGGGAAAATACCATAAATTCCGATTTCACCGTCTCTGTGTGCGGCTGGGATTTACGATCCCCCCCAACGTATTCGGGGAAGGGCTGGCAATCCCGCATTACGGAACCATCGTTGTACACGGAAATGCAAGGGCAGGGAAAAACTGCCGTATCCACGAAGGCGTGAACATTGGTGCCACGAGCGGCAGCCATGAGGCGGCGGTCATTGGTGACAACTGTTTCTTGGGAAGCGGCGCTAAGGTGATCGGTGCGGTTCACATTGCGGATGATGTGGCAGTGGGCGCAAACGCCGTGGTGACAAAGGATATTGCGGAGCCCGGCACCACATGGGCGGGCGTGCCCGCAAGGAAGATCAGCGACAACGATTCCCATGCGAATCTGTGTCAGGCGCTCTTTCAAGATGGATAACAGGAGAGCGCGATCGGGTCAGAAAAAGAAAAAGGATGGTCAGCGTATGCGCAAGGCGGGAGAACAAAAGCAGGGATCCCTGTTTCACAAGCTTGGATATATTTTTGATCAGAAAGATAAATGGAAACTTGCGCTCCTGATGGGTGCGATCGTGGTCGGGAGCTTTTTAGAGCTTCTTGCCGTTGTTGTCTTTATGCCTTTTATCAATGTTTTGCAGGATCAGAGTTCGATCTGGAAGACCCCGTCTATTAAGTTTGTCTATGACCTGCTGGGGGCCCGTTCCGCAAAGGAATTTATGATATGGCTGACAGTGGGCATCATCCTGATTTATATCATTAAAAACGGGTATCTGATTCTGGAGAAAGATTATATCTTTCGCTTTTCTTACAATATGCAGAGAAAGCTTTCCACAAGGCTGCTATCCGCCTACATGAAGGAGCCTTATACCTTTCACTTGAACAATAACATTGCGGTCATGCAGAGAAGCCTGCATGAGGACACCTCACGCTTTATGCAGGTCATCCTCTATTCCCTCGAGCTGGGGGCAGAGCTTGTGGTCTGCGCCGTTTTAGTCATTTATCTGCTGACCATCAGTAAGTCCATCACCATCATCGTGTTAACATTTCTGGCAGTTTTTGTCGGCGGGTTTCTGCTGTTTACCAGAAAATACAGCCGCAGGCTGGGGCTGGAAAACCAGGGTTACGGTGGCAAGATTTTTCAGTGGATGAACCAGGCGCTGGGCGGGATCAAGGAAATCAAGATCCTGGAGCGCGAGGCCTATTTTACCGAGGAATTTGAAGCCTATTGGAAAAAATATGCCAGAGGTTTACGGCTTGCCAGGACGATTTCCATCCTGCCCAAATATACGGTGGAAGCCGTCTCCATGACGGGGCTTTTGGTTGCCGTGATCGTGAAGCTGCTCTTTGGGGAGGCGGACATGGTCTACTTTATTGCGCAGCTCGGCGCTTTTGCAGTGGCAGCCATGCGCCTGATGCCCAGCATGGGGCGCATCAATGAACACGCCTCGAATATGCTCTACGCCCTTCCCTCCGTGGAACTGATCTATCATGCGTTGGAGGAAGTAGAGGAAGCAGACGGGATAACAGAGCAGGAGCATGTTGAGAAAGACTGGAAGCTGCGGGAAGGAATCTTGATACAGGATGTCTCCTATCACTATCCGGATACGGAGGAGTGGGTGCTGCAGGATGTGAATTTCACGATCCCGAAGGGGATGTCGGTTGCCTTTGTCGGTTCTACGGGTTCCGGAAAGACCACGATGGTGGATCTTATCTTGGGGCTGCTTACCCCTCAGAAAGGCGCGATCCTGGCCGATCAGATCAATGTCCACGAAAAGCCTAAAACCTTTCATGCGCAGGTGGGTTATATCCCCCAGACCATTTATCTTTCGGATGATTCCATTCGCAATAACATCGCTTTCGGTGTGCGGCAGGAGCAGATCGATGAGCAGGCGGTGCTGCAGGCGATGGAGAAGGCGCAGCTCACAGACTTTATTAACAGCCTGCCTCTGGGACTGGATACGATCGTAGGTGACAGAGGTGTCAGATTATCGGGCGGACAGAGACAGAGGATCGGCATAGCGAGAGCCCTCTATCACGACCCGGAGATCCTGGTGCTGGATGAGGCGACATCCGCGTTGGATAACGAGACGGAGGCGGCAGTGATGGAGGCCATCGAGAATCTGCACGGGATGAAGACAATGATCATTATTGCGCACAGGCTGACGACCATCCGCAATGTGGACAGGATCTACGAAGTGACAGAGGGCAGGGTGGCAGAAAAGAAAAAAGAAGAAGTATTTGAAACGTAAGAAATATACGGAGATACAGGGGATGAGAGATACGGAGGTGGAACGGAAAGAGGGCAGAAATGTTTCGATCGATGTCTTAAAGGGGGTAGCCGCTTTCCTGGTTGTTCTGGGACATTTTGTAGCAGGGAAAGAGGAGTATCATCGACTTTTTAATTTTATCTATTCGTTCCATATGCCGTTATTTATGTTTCTCGCCGGGTATACGGCTGTGCTTTCCTATCGGCACAGTACCGGAACCGGGAATTATCTGGCAAAGCGGTTTGTGAATATCATGGTGCCGTATCTGTTCTGGATAGTAGGGGCAGAGCTGGTCATGGAAGGATCTTTTGGCAGGGTAGATTGGCGCAGGATCGCCGCCGATACCCTGATCGGAAATAAGGTTTATTGGTTTTTACCGACCTTGTATGGGCTGATCATAGGTTATGTCTGCTATTGCAGGATTCGGAGAGGAATTTGTAAACTGAGCGGATGGCAGGCGGCACAGGAAGGGATCAGGACTTTGATCGATGCGGTGAGTTGCGTGTGCGTTGTGGGAATCTTTGCGGCGCTGATGTTTCTTACCAAATTGCAGGTATGCAGAGATATTGTGGGCTTTACGATCCCTTTTTTTGCGGCGGTCATGTATGTGGAACATAAATGGGTCCACGAGCTGCTGCATCATCGCGTGACGGCAGTGGCGGCAATCCTTGTGTTACTTTTGCTGATTGGGAAATTTGATTTTAACCGGGCGGGTCTTGTAACGTCGCTCTTAAGGATGATCCTGGGTATGTGCGCGGTGGTGATACTGCTTCAGCTTTGCGAGCGGGTGCATATGCCGAAATGGGCGGTTGGAACCTTGGCCTTTTGGGGACGCAATTCCCTGATGATCTATCTTTTGCCAAATTGGATCTTAGGGTATGGTAGATGGCTTGATATACCGCATTTCGGGGCGATAGGTATGCAGGTGTGGTATGGTGTCGTTGCTGTGTGGGTATGTATTGTGCGCAGCCTTTTATCGGAAGGACTGTCGCGGATTCCGGTCGTTAAAATGCTTGCGGTGGGAAAGACGAGAGGTATCCTGAAATTGAATGTTACGAAGGGAGGCGGGCGGTAATGATACCTGCTACACTGAGAATTTCACTGATCGCGGCGGTGATCTGCTACTTTATCGTGATCTTATATTTCCTGAAGCAAAGGGCGCTCAACCTGAAATACACACTGCTATGGCTGGTGGCAGGTTTCGTGATGGGGCTTTTGGTGGCGATCCCTGAGCTTTTGGTGGCGATCATCCGCCTTTTTGGCATTCAGGATAACATGAACGGCTTGTTCATTTTTATGATCGGGTTCATCATCCTCATTCTGCTCTCGCTCACTTCCATCGCCTCCAGGCAGAACGGGAAGCTCAGGAAGCTGACGCAGGAACTGGCGATTTTAGATAAGCGGGTGCGCGAGCTGGAACGGAATCCGGCAGCGCAGGCAGGCGGGAACGGAGGAGAGAGCGGACAGATGCAGGAAGGGCAGAAAGATGCTTGATATTGCGGTGGATCTGCTGTGGGTCCGTCCGAAAAAAGTGGGCGGCACAGAATTTTATATCCGAAATCTGTTGGATGGCTTTCTGCGGCTTGAGAAGCCGTTTCATCTTACGCTGTTGGTGTCAAAAGATAATTGCGAAGGCTTTCGGCATTATGGAACAGATAAGCGGATCGAGCTGTTGGAGACAAATGTGGTTTCTGCCAATATCGCAGGGCGGATCCTGTGGCAGTTTTTCTGCCAGAACCGTTTCCTGCGCAGGCACGGCATCCGCAAATGCTTTACGCCGGTATACTGCAGGACGCTCCTAAACGGAGGCATTGCCTATGTGAATGTGATCCACGATTTGCAGGCGGCGCATTATCCGGAGTACCATCCGTTTCATGAAATCGCCTACTCAAAGCTGTGCTGGTGGCTGGCGGTCCATTTTTCCAGGCATATCGTGGCCATATCGGAGTGGGTGCGGGAGGATATCCTCAGCAGATACCATGTGAAAGGAGATAAGATCACGACGATCTACAATCCGATCACGGTAGATCCGCAGGAGGCTGCTCCGCTTTCTGATTTGGAAGCAAAATATAATATACGGGATAAGAAATATTATTACACGGTTTCGCAATTGATTCCCCATAAGAACCTGGATACGGCGATCGAGGTCATGAGACGGATCAAGGAACAAAAGATCGATCTGCCATGCAGGTTATTGATTTCGGGCGTAAACGGTGAGAGCAGAGAAAAACTACAAAGGCAGATCCGGGAAAAGGGGCTGGCGGAAGAAGTGACATTGACGGGATTTGTGGAGACGGCGGAACGCAATGCGCTTTATCGGCACAGCAGGGCGTTCCTTTTTCCGAGTGTGTTTGAAGGCTTTGGGATGCCGCCGATCGAGGCAATGCTGTTGGGGAGCATTGTCATTACCACGGATCGGGCATGTATTCCCGAAGTGACGCAGGGCAAGGCAAATTATGTTGCAGACCCGTACGATGTGGAGGAGTGGATCCGCGTCATGCAGGCGCCTGTGGACCGTATCAAAGAGATGGATTTCTCTGCTTATGATCAGTTGAAGCTGACAGAAAAATATTATGGCCTTTTGTCGGAAATCTTTGCATGATAGGCTTGCAGTGCCGTGGGCAGGCGGCGGATGGGATGTATCGCGTATGAAACTGGCAGTTATTTTGGTAAACTATAACGGGAAACAGTATAACGAGGCGTGCATCGACTCCATTCTCTCGGGAGAGGGAGCTTGGGAGTTGAAAATTTTCGTGGTGGACAATGCGTCTGCGGATGATTCGATGCAGATGCTGCAAAAGTGCTACCATGGGGAGGAGCGGGTGCAGATCGCGCTGCTCAACAAAAATTACGGGTTTTCCCGCGCCAATAATGAGGGCATCCGCCTTGCTAAACAGTGGGGAGCGGAAGCGGTGCTGCTCCTTAACAATGACACGGAGGTCGAGCCTGATATGATCTCGGAGCTTGCGCAGTGTGCCATGCGGCACCCGGACTGCGTGATTGCGCCGAAGATATATTACAGTGATAGAAGGGATGTGCTCTGGTCAGCCGGCGGTGAAGTATCGCCGATTGTCCGCAAAGTGCGGCATATCGGACTGAATCAAAAAGATACGGGGCAGTTTGACAAAGAGCGGCGGATCGGGTTTGCCACGGGCTGCTGCCTGCTGCTGCCAAGGGCAGTCATTGAAAAATCGGGGCTTCTCGACGAGCGGTTTTTCTTGTATTATGAGGATACGGAATACTGTTTCCGCCTGCGAAAGATGGGAATTGATATCTGGTATTGTCCGCGGGCACGGTTGTACCATAAGGTCGGGGCAAGCTCCAAAGGAGCGGACAGTCCGCTGTGCGCTTACTATATCGCCCGCAATTGGCTGCTTTGCAACAGGCTGCATCTGCGGGGCAGATACCCGCTTTTTCTGTTCTATTATGGCATAAATAGGACGATCTGCTGTCTGCTGTGGCTGTTTCGCGGGAAATGGGCGCTGGTGCAGGCAACATGGAGGGGCATTCGGGATCACTGTAAGAGAAGGTATGGCAGGGCGCGTATTGCAGAGGAAACAGCGAATCGGTAAAAGGTAAAGGAAAATATGGCAATGCGTATAAAAGAGCGGACGGCACAATGGGAAAAACGGCAGACAGATACCCTGTTTTATCTGGCTTTGTTTGTGCTTGCCATTCTCATTTTTGTGTTTGTCGGATCGAGAGAGCCGGTGTTGTTTGACGATAGCAGCTCTTATACCAAGATAGAGCGCAATGAGGGAGTAATGCCGGTTTATCCGCTGTTTCTGTTGATGAATCAGTGGATATTCGGCAGTGACGGATATTTGCGGATCGTGATAATAGAGCAGGCGCTTCTTGCTGCGGTTTGTATCCTTCTATTTGTCAGAGAGATCAGGAATCGGTTTGCACTGCAGTATTGGGAAGGCGGCTTGATTTTTTTTCTTTCGCTGCTTACCTATACGACGGAAATGCCGCAGGCAATGATGACACAGACCATACTTACGGAAGGACTGGCGTTTTCCCTGTATTATCTGCTGGTGATTCTGTTTCTGCGGGCAGTCTGGCGAAAAAGTTACGCGATCCTGGCGGGCTCGTTTGCGATGGTGTTTTTGCTGGCTATGCTGCGTTCTCAGCTGCAAATCCTCTTTGGAGTGTGCGGCGTCCTGTTTTTGTATCTGACGTGGCATAAATGTGAAAAGGGAGGCAGAAAGTGGCTTGGCTTTTTGGGCGGTATGGTAGGGTGCGTGTTGATCGGTGTGCTGGGCGTGGCTCTTACCGCGTCGTCATTAAGCCGGTATCATTCGCTGGTTATCAATAATAGAAAGGTGAACGCGTTTATCATGAGGGTACAGGATCCGGAATATTATCAGTCTTTCAGCGTTGACGAAGAAGGAGCAAACAGAGAACAGAAAGAAATCGAGCATGCGATACAGGAGCAGATAGAGAATCTGTTTTCCGAGAAACCGCCGCTCATGACCAGTCAGTACACTTCACTGATTTATTCCAGAGGGATGTATGAGGCGGATGAAGCGGATGTGAGCTTATTTGAGGACGATTTGACGCGGGGGCTGTTTCAGGCGCTGTATGCCGCTACTGACGGAGAAAAACAGCGATACGTTTATGCGCAAAAGGGGCTTTGGATGTGGAAGGATATCGTGGGCGGTATCGGGAGCGTCGGAAAGACTGCCTTCTATACAGGTACGGATTACTATCGGGAATATGATCTGCAATATACGGAGGGTGATTTCAATGCCTTTTGGAATCGCAGTTTACAGACGATAGGGATGGCGCTGCTCAAGGAACACTTCGGCAGATTTTTATATCATACGCTGATGATGCTTCCACAGGCGTTTATCTGCACGGTTTTCTTTCAGATCAAGCCGATTTATCTGTTGTGCCACCTTGTCACGTTGTTTTTATATTTGTCTGCTCTTGCTTTGATGATATGGGGGTATGCGGATCGGAAAGCCGAGAATCAGTGCGCGGAATTTATGGCGCTTGTGCTGGGAAGCAATCTGGTTATGATCGTGATCATATCCATGGTTTTTTTCGGGCAGCAGCGGTATCTGGTCTATAATTTTGGCATTTTCTATATAGCGTATTATGTGCTGTTGCGGGAATTGTGGAACTGCCGCCTGCGGGACACCCGCTTGGGACAGTGGTTTAGAAGAGGCGAATAAGAGTGCGCGTCTGAAGCGTGCAAGGGGATTTCAAATGGAACGCAAAGAAAACGTATTGATCATCATACCGGCCTATAATGAGGCAGATAATATCGTGCGCGTGGTGAAGCACATGATGGAACAGGCGCCGCAGTACGATTATCTGGTGGTAAATGACGGCTCAACGGATGACACCCTAAATTTATGCCGTAGTGAGGGGTTTCTCCATCTGGATCTTTCCATCAATATGGGAATCGGCGGTGCGGTGCAGGCGGGATATGTTTATGCGTGGAAGAATGGCTATGATATCGCCGTGCAGATGGATGGAGACGGGCAGCATGACGTCGCCTATCTGGAAAAGCTGCTGGAGCCGATCAGACGGGGGGAAGCGGATGTGACCATTGGTTCCCGGTTTCTGGAAAAAGAAGGTTTCCAGAGTTCGGTAAGCCGCAGGGCTGGTATCAATATCCTGAGTTTCCTCATATTGATTACGACGGGAAAGCGTATCAAGGATGTGACCAGCGGCTATCGGGCAGTGAACAGGAGGTTTATCGAGATTTACAGCAAGGATTATCCAATGGATTATCCGGAACCGGAGGCGATCGTGTCGGCGATCATGCACCTGGGAAGGGTAAAGGAGATACCTGTGCAGATGCTCGCCAGAGAAGGCGGGACGAGCTCTATTACATTTAAGAAATCGATCTATTATATGATCAAGGTAACATTGGCAATTTTGATCTGCCGTATGAGCTATGGAGTGCGGCGGGCAAAAGAGAGCAAAACAATAGAAGCGCCGGCAAGAGAAGATCGCGAGGAAGGATGAAGGGTATGTTATTATCCGATGTGACGAAGGGTATAGAGGGCAGACTGCTCAAAGAGGGAACATTTCAGACGCTGGAGTACTGTACCGGCAGTTTGGAAGTGCCTTTTTTGACGTTTATGGGGAATCCGAAATTCGTAGATAAGATGAGCCCCTTTGCAAGCTGTGTGCTGTGCACCGAAAAACTTGCGGACAGGCTGCCGCCAAGTGTAAAGGGTGTGTTTATCACGGAATTTCCCAAAGAGAGTTTTCACAAGATTCATAACGGATTGAGCAAAGACGATGCCTATCGCCTCCCGACAACGCCGAATAAGATCGGGGAGGGCTGTGTGATCAGCAAGCGGGCAAGTATTGCGGCAAACAGTGTCGAGATCGGCGATCGGGTCATCATAGAGGATAACGTTACCATCTACGATCATGTGACGATTGGAAACGACTGCGTGATACGAAGCGGGGCCGTGATCGGGGGCAAAGCCTTTACCTTTGCCGGAACGAATGACAACCGTATTCTGGGTATGGAAGATTTAGGCCGGGTGGTGATTGGCGACCGGGTGGAGGTTTTTTCACTGACGCATATCGCAAAGGGGATCCTGCCCACGGATACCACGGATATCAAAGATGATGCGAAGATAGACGCACTGGTGCAGATTGGACACGGCAGCGTGATCGGAGAGAGGACGTTGATTGCCGAGGGCGCCGTGATAGCGGGTAATGTGCATATCGGCGCCGATGCGTGGGTCGGCGTCAATGCTACGGTTTCCAATCGGATTCGCATCGGTGATCATGCGCGGGTGAGCCTGGGCAGCGTCGTGACGAAGGATGTCGCAGAGGGTCAGACCGTGACAGGCAATTTTGCCATAGAGCACAGCCAATTCCTGCAGCATTTGAAGGATATGATACATTTGCATTGAAAAAGGGAGTATGCTATGATGAAAAAAGGTTATTATATCCATTTTCAGGGGCGGGAGTCCATCGGCGTCAGCAAAAAGATCGATATGCAGATGGAGGAGTTTGGCAGATATTTTGAAATGCAGGAAATAGAGATAAAAGCGCAGGCCAGATCATTGGTCTGGCGGATATTCGGGTTGTTTCCGACGGCTTCCATTGCCTGGGACTATCAGGCGGTGCTGGCACAGTTGGAGGATCCTGATTTTCTGTATGTCAGGAGGACGGTTGCGGACAGAGATTACCTGCGCTTCTGGAAGAAGGTAAAGGAGCGGTTCCCAAACTGTAAGATCATCATCGAACTGTTTACCTACCCTTATGACAGAGACGATTTCGGAAAATGGAATGCCTGGCCTTTTTATATCAAGGAGCTTTTATACCGTCCGAAACTGAAACGCTACGTGGATCGTTTCACAACCTACACGGAGGATCGGGAGATATTCGGGATCCCGACGATTCATTCGTCAAACGGTATTAATGTTGACGGTGTTTCACAGGTCGCAGGAAAGTTTACGGACAGACAGATCAATTTGATCGGTGTGGCATTCATGCAGCGACATCACGGGTATGAGCGCATCATCAAAGGCCTTCACGCGTATTATGAGAAGGGAACGCCCGAATATCAGGTCACGCTGCGGCTGGTCGGTGACGGACCGGAAAAACCGTTCTATCAGGAGCTGACGGGCAGATATCATTTGGAAGATTACGTACACTTTTATCCGACTCTGTCGGGAAAGGAATTGGATGAGCTCTACGATGACAGTGATATCGCGCTGGTATCGTTTGGCATGTATAAGCTGGGATTTTACGGTAAACTGTGCGCCTTGAAATCCCGTGAATGTCTTGCCAAAGGGATGCCGCTGGTCACGGGCTGTGAGATAGACGTTCTTCCGCAGGACTATCCTTATGCGAAGGTATTTCCCAATGATGCAAGTACGGTCGATATCGGGGAGATTACAGCCCTGTATGAGCGGATCACGGGCTCGGTGGGCAGCAAGAAGGAACTGTCTGACAGGATCAGGGAGTTTGCGAGAGAACACGTGAGCATGGAGGCGGTCATGAGACCGGTCATAGATTATATCGAACCCCCGGAATGGAGGACAGGTTGAAAAATCACACTGATGTGCTGATTTTTCAACCACGAGTTTGTGTCAGAGCCACAAACTCGGAATCGCAGTCGGGAATTTGAAATTCCCGACGCGTGCCTTCGAAAAAGAAGCTCCGGCATGGAGGGAAAAAATGATCACACACATTGTAGGAAACAGACCACAGTTTATCAAACTGGCGCCGCTTTATCATGCACTTGAGAACGCGGGATATGAGCAGAGTATCATCCACAGCGGACAGCACTATGATGAGAATATGTCCGATGTGTTTTTTGCGGAGCTTGGGATACCGGCGCCGCGCGTCAATCTGTCCGCGGGAGGCGGCAGTCATGCGCAGATGACGGCAAAGATCATGGTCGGTCTTGAGGAGGAACTGCTTGCTGACAGACCGAAACTGCTCGTTCTCTACGGCGATACGAACACAACGCTGGCGGGGGCCATAGTCGCGGCAAAACTGTGCATTCCCATTGCGCATGTGGAGGCGGGACCGCGGACGCATGATCAGGAAAATCCTGAGGAATGCAACCGCATCGTCACGGATCATTTGTCTAAGATCCTGTTTTGTCCGGACACGATATCGCTTCAGAACCTGGAGCGGGAAGGGCTGGGACAGGCAGCGTATGTGACGGGCGATATCATGTATGACACCTACCTTTCCATCGCAGATGGCATACAGCAGCCTGATCCGCAGGAAGAAATCATTGTCATGACGTGGCACAGGCAGGAAAATACCTGCAGCAGGGAGCGGATGGAGAGCATTCTGCAAGTGGTGGAGCGGCTGGAAGGCAAGATCGTTTGTCCGCTGCATCCGCGCACCAGAAAATGCCTTGCGGAATACGGGTTGTGGGAGAAAGCGGAGAAAATCGCTCATCTGGAAATCATAGAACCGGTAGGCTATACGGAGATGGTAAGGCTTATGAACAGGGCAAGACTGATTCTTACGGATTCGGGCGGTCTGTCAAAGGAATCGTCTTTTGCGGGGGCAAAGTGCCTGTTTATGTTGGAAATGGATTTATGGGATGATCTGGTGAAAGATCAGTGGATGCACAAGTTTAACCCGCAAGATGAGGAGAGCGTGGAGGAGGCGCTGCGGTTTGCGAAGCAGGCGGAGCGTGTCGCGCTGCCGGAGCGGCCCAAACATTACGGCGACGGCCACGCGGCGGAAAAGATGGTGCAGAAACTGAAAGAGAGAGGAATGATCTGAGTATGAAATATGCGTTGATCGGTTGTGGCAGGATATCCCCCAACCATATTGTGGCGGCACAGAAAAACAATCTGGAGATCGTTGCAATCTGCGATTTGGAAGAACATAACATGAAGGACAAGCGGTTGAAGTTCAGACTGCCGGATACCGTGCACAGCTATCTGGATTATAAGGAGATGCTGGCAAAAGAGAAGCCGGAGCTTGTGGCGATCGCCACGGAGAGCGGGAAGCATGCGCAGATCGCGCTTGACTGCATGACGCTCGGACATGCGAATCTGATCATTGAAAAGCCGATCGCCCTCTCGTTAGCTGACGCAGACAAGATCATAGAAACGGCCCAAAGAGAAAACCTTAAGGTCTGCGCCTGCCATCAGAACCGTTTCAATAAGTCGATTCAGAAAATTCGGGAAGCGGTGGAAATGGAGCGTTTCGGCAGGATGTTCCACGGAACGGCCCACATCCGATGGGCCAGGGACTATGAGTATTATTCGCGGGCAAAGTGGCGCGGAACCTGGGAGCAGGACGGCGGTGCGCTGATGAATCAGTGCATTCACAACATTGATTTGCTGCGCTGGATGATGGGTGATGAGATCGACTGCGTCGTGGGTATGACGGATCGGCTGCACCACGATTATATCGAGGCGGAGGATCTTGGCATCGCCCTGATCAAATTTACGAATGGGGCTTACGGAATCGTGGAGGGCACAACGAATGTCTATCCGAAGAATCTGGAAGAGACCCTGTATCTGTTTGGAGAAAAGGGAACGGTCAAGGCAGGGGGCGCGTCGGTGAACGTCATTGAGGAATGGAATTTTTCCGATATGCTCGATAATCCGGCACAGGTCAAAGCGCAGTTTCATGAGAATCCCCCCAACGTGTACGGCTATGGACACACGCCTCTCTATGAAAATGTGATTCATGCCATTGAGACGGATACGCAGCCTTATGTGGATGCTCTTGCAGGCAAGCGGGCGCTGGAGTTGGTGCTTGCCATTTATCAGTCTGCGGCTACGGGCGAGATGGTGAAGTTTCCGCTGACAGATTGTGATACCATACGGTTTCAGGGAAGATTTGATCAGTCATGAAAGGCAAGGCAGATGTGCCGCAGGCGGAACCCCCGGTCGGTATGATGGGACTGCGGCGGATTGGAAGGACGCAGGACAATGGAATTTCGTGATTTAAAAAGACAGTATCAGCTTCATAAAGAACAGATAGATGCCGCAATTCAGGAAGTGGTTGACTGCACCCACTTTATTATGGGTCAGCAGGTCGTTTCTCTGGAGAAAGAACTGGCGCAGTATACCGATACAAAGTACTGTATTACCTGTGCAAACGGGACGGACGCCCTGCAGCTTGCGCTGATGGCATGGGAGATCGGAAAGAAAGATGCGGTTTTCGTGCCGGATTTCACGTTCTTTTCCAGTGGGGAAGTGGTACCGCTGACGGGAGCAACACCTGTTTTTGTCGATGTGGATAAAGACACTTATAATATCAGCGCAGACAGCCTGCGAAGTGCCATCGAATATGTGATTCAAAATACGGATCTGCGGCCGAGAGTGGTCGTGGCGGTCGATCTGTTCGGGCGGCCTGCGGATTATCAGGCGATACGGCAGATCACGGATCAGTATGGACTTTTGCTTTTAGAGGATGGGGCGCAGGGATTCGGCGGCATGGCGGACGGCAGGAAGGCGTGCAGTTTCGGCGATATCAGCACCACCTCCTTTTTTCCGTCTAAGCCTTTGGGCTGTTACGGAGACGGCGGCGCGGTCTTTACGGACAACGAAGAATGGGCAAAGAGGCTTATGTCTCTGCGTGTGCACGGTAAAGGCAGCGATAAATATGACAATGTGCGCATTGGCATGAATTCCAGACTGGATACGATACAGGCGGCGGTGCTGCTGCAAAAAACAGGTTTTCTGGAAGAAGAACTGGAAGCGTGCGGGAAAATCGCAAAAGAGTACAGCAAGCGTCTTAAGGACATTGTTAAAATCCCCGCTGATTTGGGAAGTATGCGCTCGGCCTGGGCACAATACACGATCTGCCTAAAGAGCAAAGAGGAGCGTGAACAGGTGATTGCGCAGATGAGGGCAGACGGGATCCCCAGCGCCGTGTATTATAAAAAACCGATGCACAGACAGGAAGCGTTTGCAGAAAATCCAGTCGACGCAGTACCCTGTCAGAATACAGAGTATATCTGCGAAAGATGTCTTTCCCTGCCGTTTCATCCCTATCTGCAGGAGGCGGAGATCGAGGCGGTGTGCGGAAGTTTGAAAAAGGCTGTAGAGTGAGAATTGGGAAAACGGAAAAGATAAGGATATGGACGAAAAAATACAGTTGCGGGGCTGGCTTGCCGCCAGTCGGAATCTGAAAATCACCTGTTTGGGGGAGTACATGGATCTGGGCGTCTGTGTGCAGTATCGGAATTTGCTGAACAAGTTTCCGGCAGATCAGATCTTTTTCTCCGATACGGAACAGGTCTGCTTTTTAGACGGTTATGTGTATCACAGAGAAGACTTCATTCGTCCGGAGGGCTATCACGAGTGGCCGGATTCCTTCGCCTTTTCCCTGCGGGAGGACAGAAAAAAACATTTGTCAAAACTGCGGGGCGCTTTTTGCGGTTATCATTATGAAAAGGAGACGGATCGGATCACGGTCTATACAGATCAGGTATCGAATAAAGCCGTCTATTATTATTGCGAGAAAGATGGTTGGATCCTCTCTGACCACTTGGAATATATGGTGCGCGTGCTGCGGGAAAACGGCATCGCTTATGACTTTGACGAGCGCGCTGCGCAGTATATGCTGACCTGCGGATATATGTTGGATGACAGCACTTTTGTGACGCAGATCCGCAGACTGCTTCCCGGATATTATGCAGAGATCGCAGGCGGCAGCGTTAGTCTGTACCGCTACTATGAACTTCCCTGCGGACGGGAGGAGATGAGCGAAGACGAGGCAGTCGAGCGCATTGACAGCGCTTTCAGGCAGGCGGTAGACAGGGAATTTGCCAAAGACAGGGAGTATGGTTATCGGCATCTCGTGGATTTGAGCGGCGGACTGGACAGTCGGATGGTGACGTGGATAGCCCACGACCTTGGTTATACCGAACAGCTCAATGTGGCATACGGCAGGCTCGGTTATCTGGATCAGAAAATATCGGAGCAGGTTGCCGCCGCCTTAAAACATGAATATCTCCACAAGCCGCTCGACGATCTGACATGGATGTACGATGTGGACGAGATGACTCTGAAAAATAACGGGGCGGCGATCTGCCTTGGCATGACCGGCGGCAACAGGCTGCTGCAGGCGCTTAATACGGAGCGGTTCGGCATCGAGCATACAGGTATGGTGGGGGACGCGATCCTGTCCACCTTTTATCATGACAGGGCATTAAACGACAGGGCGCCGGCGTTTGGATCGCATCAGTATTCCAATCGGCTGCAGTATGATTTTGACGAGACGATCTTATCCGATTATCGGAATCAGGAGAGCTTTGCGCTGATGACGAGGGGGATTTTGGGGGCGCAGAGTTCCTATCTGATCCGCCATCATTATGTGGAGACGGGATCCGCATTTCTGGATGTGGATTTTCTGGAAGCGGTGATGACGATACCCTTTGAATATCGGAAAGGGCATCATATCTATCTCAAATGGATCGCGAAAAAGTATCCGCAGGCAGCGGAATTTGTCTGGGAAAAATGGGGCGTGAAACCAAAGGAAAGCCAGATCTTTAAGCGCAAGGTTCGGACCACGGGAAAGCTGGCGGAAGGATGTCTGCGGAAAGTGACCCACCAGCCTGAGCGGGTTTCCATGAATCCCACGGATTACTGGTATAAAAATGACGCAAATGTCAGAAAATATTTTGAAGCCATGTTTGGGCAGCGGATCGGCAGCCGTCTGTTATCGGATCGACTCAGGGACGATGTCAAACAGCTGTTTATAGAGGGAAATTTTTCGGAGAAGACCCAGGCGCTCACGGTCCTGAGTGGGCTGCATTTATTTTTTGGAGAGGGATGACCGCATGAGCAAAAATGTGCAGGAAGTAGATTTTCTCATTATCTATGAACATAAGGTACGAGAACTGGAAAATATGTGTCTGATCAAATATGAGTTGGAAAAGAGAGGCTACAAAGTGTTGATCAAGCACATCGAGGACGAGGAGGCGCTTGAGGCTGTCAAACCCATCTATCATGCCAAGGTGGTGATGACGATGGCCTGTTATCAGAATGCCTCTCTGGAATGGCACACAAAGGACTTTGTTTCCTTTGATAAAGTCATCGATATGCAGTGGGAAAACATCGTCTATCCCAAGGATGAGCGCGCAGGCGTTTTTAAGAATTACACCGGCATCGGCAGAGAGGTTGTGAGAGTTTCCTGGGGAGAAGCGAACCGCAGGAGGCTGTTAGAGGCGGCGCATATGGATCCCCGCAATGTCAAGGTGGTGGGGCATATTGGCATGGATTTTTTGCGGGATGAGTTAAAGGGTTATTATCAGGACAGGGAGACTCTTTTTGCGGAGTATGGTCTGCCGACGGATAAAAAGGTGCTGCTGTTTGCCTCTCCTTTCTACGCGGACAATCTCTCTGAGGATTACATTTCCGGTATGTGTAAAAAGCATGGGGATGATTGGCGGGATTATTATGAATTTATGATGCGTTCCGAGAAGATCATTCTGGAGTGGATGGAACGGCTTTGCGGAGAAAGAAATGATATTATTGTCATATACAGACCCCATCCCGGGCACATCGGTGTGCATATGTCCGAGGTGGCGAAGCGCCATGATAACTTTAAGGTGATCAGCGATAAATCCGTAAAGCAGTGGATCATCGCCAGCGATATCGTCTACACGGGAAACAGTTCCACCATTGTGGAAGCCTATTTTGCAGGGCGTATGTGCCATCTGCTCTTTCCGCTTGCGGTCACGGACGGCTTTGAACTGAAACTTGTCAGCCAGGGCAGAAAAATTACGGATTACGAAGCTTTTGCCTGCACGGTGGATGAAAAAGATCCCGTGTTTCCCATAGATAAAAGCGCGATCAACGAGATCTATCTGGTGGACGAGAAGGAGCCAAGTTATAAAAAACTCGCCGATATGGCGGAGGAGGTCTACAAGGATCCTTCCTATAACCTCACGAAAGAGCAGCTTGCCTCTTATCGGACCAAGCAGCCGCCCATGGTCCGTATGCAGAAAAGGCTGCAGCAGTGGGATTGGTTTTATGATAAATATAAGAATATCCTGGCTAACGAGCACATCCACTGGCACTGGATCGAGGGACAGCGGGCGCTGCGGCGGGAAAAGATGGAGCGAAATAAGCGCTTTGCCATCGAGAGTACGAATGAGGAAGAAATTCAGGCAATTATACAGAGGATCGCGGCACAGTTGGACAGAACAGTTAAGTAGGATGGAGGACAGGTTGAAAAATCACACTGATGTGCTGATTTTTCAACCGCGAGTTTGTGCCGGAGCCACAAACTCGGGATCGCAGCTGAGAATTTGAAATTCTCAGCGCGTGCCTTCGCATAAACAGCTCCGGCATGGAGGAGAAAAGATGAGCGACAAAATCACAGCAGTGGTACCGGTAAAAGGCAACAGCACAAGACTTCCCAACAAAAATATTTTACCCTTTGGGAACTCCAATTTATTGCAGCATAAGATCGAACAGTTAAAACAGGTGAAGGGGCTGCACGAGATCATCGTCTCCTCCGACTCGGACGAGATGCTGGCCATTGGAGAAAAATGCGGCGTGAAAGCAATCAAACGGCCGGAGCAGTACGCGAACGAATCCGTACCTTTTGGTATGTTTTTGGAGTACCTGTGCGATACGATAGAGGGAGACCATCTCTTGTATGCCTGCGCGACCTCTCCCTGCGTGGAGCCCTATCTGTATGAGAAGGCGATCAAAACTTATTTTGAAAAGTTGAAAGAGGGGTATGATTCCCTGATCACGGTATCTCCCTATCAGACTTACCTGATGGACGACAACGGACCTTTGAATTTCAAGATGGGACTTGAGCATAAAAACTCCGAGCAGCTGCCGATGATGTATCACTTTACGAACGGCATCGATCTGGCGCCCACCGAGAAGGTGAGGGAGTGGCACTATAATTACGGACCGAAGTATTATCAGCTTGTCATCAATAAGCGCGAGGCGGCGGATATCGACGATCTCTATGACTATGAGATGGCAAAGGCGCTCTATGCCATGAAGGATCCGAATCCCACGGTGTAGTGATTTTAGAAAAGGCAGGAAGATATGGGAATCAAACTGTTAGACTGTACCCTTCGCGACGGCGGGTACATCAATGACTGGAAATTTGGGGAATACACGATCAAGGACATCCTGACGAAACTCATAGAGTCCGGGGTGGACTATATTGAAGTGGGCTTTTTACGGGACTGCGATTATGAGCCTGACAAAGCTCTTTACAACAACTGTGCGGAAATCGCGCGTATCCTGCCGGAAAACCGCGGCAATACCCAATTTACCGCCATGTCTTTACACAACAAATACAGTATCGATAAGCTTGAACCGTATGACGGAAATACGATCGACGCGCTGCGCGTGACCTTTCATGATTACGATATTGACGAGGGACTGGCATACATCCGCAAGGTAAAGGAAAAGGGTTATAAAGTCTTTGCCAATCCCATCAATATCATGGGCTATTCGGATGAGATGATCTTAAAGCTTCTGCAAAAAATCAATGAGATACAGCCCTATGCGTTCTCCATCGTGGACACCTTCGGTTCCATGATGAAGGACGACTTACAGCGCATCTATTCCCTGATTGAACACAATCTGCGAAAAGAGATCGTGATCGGTCTGCATCTGCACGAAAACCTGGCGTTGTCCTACTCGCTGGCGCAGGACTTTATCGGCATGAAGGCCAGCGGCAGAGAGTGCGTGATCGACGCTTCCATGCTGGGCATGGGACGCTCGCCGGGAAATCTGTGCATGGAACTGATCATGGATTACATGAATAAGCGCCATGCGGGACATTATGACGTAAACCCTGTGCTGGACGGAATCGACGACCATATCGCGCGCCTCAAGCAGATCGAGCCTTGGGGGTATAACACGGCCTATGCGCTTTCTGCAAAATATAATCTTCATCGCAACTATGCGGAATTTTTACTTGATAAGGGGCGGCTGCGGGCAAAACAGATCAACCAGATCCTAGGCAGCATCGAAGAACAGAAAAAAACAGCCTATGACGGGGCCTATATCGAAGGCTTATATCAGGATTTTCAGAATAAGGCGGTTGACGATGCGCAGACGTTAAAGGCGCTTTTGGCACGGCTTGCGGGGAAAACATGTTTGATCCTGGCGCCCGGTTCCAGCATCGTTAGTGAGAAGGAGCGGATAGCTTCCTATATTGAAACCAAGCAGCCTGTGATTATCTCGGCAAATTTTGTGCCGGATACCTATGCAGCGGATTATGTCTTTTGCTGTAATGCCATGCGCTTTGAGATGGTGCTTGGCAGAAGGGAAATACCGGAACTGATCGTCACCTCCAATCTTCTGGAGATGTGTGCGGAAGAAGATACAGGCGGCAGAAAGCCCATGATCGTCAACTATACGGATCTGCATTTTGATGAGGCGGGCTCCTTTGATAACAGCGTGATCCTGTTGCTGCGGCTTCTAAAAAAACTGGAAGTGTCAGAGGCAGTGCTGGCCGGCTTTGACGGTTATAAAGAAAACGGCGGCGCAAATTATGTCGCTGACTATATGGCGAGCCAGCACATAAAGGGATCTGAGGAGAATAAGCGCATCAGGGAGTGCATGGCACAGATGGAGAAGCAGATGAAGGTGAGCTATCTGACAAGATCCCTTTATCAGAGCGAGGCGCCGGACGGCAGACAGTGAGCGCTGCGCGAGTGGAAAGGAAAGAGGACAGTGAGAGATTGGCATAAGATCAAATATCTCGTCATTGACGTGGACGGTACCATGACGGATGCGGGCATCTATTATGACGAACATGGCAATGAATTAAAAAAATTCTGTACGAAGGATGGAGCAGGTTTTTTTGCCGCGAAGCGGGTGGGCATCCAAATTCTGGTGCTGACCGGCAGAGAATGCGCGGCAACCACCAGGCGGATGAAGGAGATGAAGGTGGATTTCCTGGTGCAGAATTGTAAGGATAAGGTCGCATATTTGTCACAGTTTCGGGAGGAACATCAGATCGGCAGGGAGGAGATCGGCTATCTCGGGGACGACCTCAACGATCTGCCGCCCATGAAACTTTGCAGTTTTGTCGGTTGTCCTGAGGATGCCTGCGCGGAGGTGAAGGCGCGGGCGGACTATGTATCGACGGTGAAGGGCGGCTGCGGCGCAGTGCGGGATATCATCGAGCACCTGCTGCGGGAAAGAGGCGAGTGGGAGCAGGCTGTGTCGGAGATTTACGACATTGGAGTTTAGTGGTGGAAACAGAGGCGGTGGCAAGGTAGTCGACATTTTGGAAGGAACAGTAGTTTATGGGTGTCATGGATTTTTTGAAAAAATCGGAAAAGCTTGTATTTTGGAACCGATGCAGACTGCACAGCGGTAAGGCAGATTTCAGGAATATGGTGTTAAACGGATATCATAGTCCTGATTTTTTGGAACTGCATCATTATGGAGATGAATATCAGGGACGTATCGTGTACAATGCCGGGGAAACCGGGAATGGCATTGGCTTTTTTGCGGAGCTCGGGATGACGCTGATCAAGCTTCATTATGCCGATGACAGAGGGCTGGTGCCTTATATTTATTGGGGTGAGAATTATGTTTATTATGAGCCCGAAGGTATCCGCGGGGAAAAGAATGCTTTCCTGCATTATTTCAAACCGGCTTCGGAGGTGATGTCTATTGCGAAGGCGGCTTATGTGCTGGATCAGGAGACGTGGCATTGCAGTCAGGTAAAGGCGCTTTACGGGGCAGTCAGCTATGATGTGTCCCAAGACTATATAGACGCTATGGCGAGGATGCTTCGGAAATACATCCGTTACAATGACGAGGCGGAAAAATATCTGAAGGACGAGTATGACAAGCTGTTAGGGGATAAGAAGACCATAGCGGTACATTACAGGGGAACCGATTTTAATAAAGGGTATAACAACCATCCTGTACCGGTGCAGGTGGAGCAGGAGATCGAGAAGGTCAGGGAACTGTTGGATACGAAGGACTATGAACAGATTTTCCTTGCGACCGATGAAAATGCCGTGGTGGAACGGTTCCAAAAAGAATTTGGCGAGGCAGTAAAGGTGTATGGAGACACTTACAGAGACGACGGCAGCGGCGAATCTATAGCATTCAGTAAATCGGACCGGAAAAACCACCACTACAGACTTGGACTCGAGGTGCTGCGGGATCAGTATACGCTGACGCATTGCGCGGGAATCGTCTGCGGATATTCCAATATTACCTTTATTGCGCGGGTGATGCGCAAGGCATGGTTTGAGGAGGAGTGGGAGGACTATTGCCTCATTAATAACGGGCTGTATCATAACAAAAACAGTTTCAGTGAGAGCGGGCATGCGAGAAAACAGGGGTGAAACGGGTAACTATATGCGGGCACGAATGAATGTATATTTGACCACGGGCAAAAAGAATTATAAATATGCGTATGTGGCAATCAAGTCGTTGTTTGAGAAAAATCAGAACTCTGAAATATATTTGTATATCGTATCCGAGGATCTGGAAGATTCTGACTTACTATATGAGAATGAGCTGGCGCGGATTTATGGGCATCATATCATCATTCTGCGGTTTGATGAGGAGGAGGCGGGCAAACACATTCATTTCGGTCCCAACGATCACTGGGCTGTGGGCGCGATGTCCAGCTATTGGATGTTCCATGAGCTGCTTCCGGAAGACGTAGACAGGATCATTGCGATTGAATCGGATACCGTCATTGTGGGGGATCTTTCGGAAATTTATCATACTGATTTTGATGGAAACTATGTGATTTGCCCCGGGCCGGAGCATAAGCCTCAAAATCATCGGGATTATATGAAGAAGATCGGCGGAGACTGTCTGACGTTTGTCTTGTCGTTGTATGATGTGAAAAAGATTCGGGAAGACTTTTCGCTTGAAGATATTTTAAATACGGACGACAGGATTCGAAAAGAGTCGGGCAACTCTATGATGGAACTGACTTTTGGCTTATTGTTTTGCGGTAAGATCAAGTATATTGCGGCACGCATTGCCTGCATAGATGAAAATGAGAGATACATGGAAGAACTCGGCTACGATTATGTGGCTGCGTGTGAGAAAACAGCGAAGATCATCCACTTTTCTTCCTATGGGGACTACAGCAAACCATGGAATCCCGTCTTTTTGGTTCCGGGTTACAGTGTGTGGTGGCAGTATGCCGTAGACAGCCCTTATTACAAAGAATATATAGAGCGCCAATGGCAGATCTACAACAACACAAGGAAGAAACAACAGGAAATTGCCCAAAATATTTCCTATAAAAACATTTTGGCGTGCGCGCTTATCTTTATGACAGTGATGCTGATGGCGCTTTGTGTGATCATGCGGTCTGATTGGATCGGATGTTTGGTAGTGCCGGCAGCAGCAGGAGGGTCTCTGGGGCTGTCCCTGCTATTCAGGAAGCTCACCATAGCGCTTGGAAAGGTAAGAGGCCGATGAGAAAGCTGATTTTGGCGACAGAGAGTTTTCCTTACGGGAGAGGCGAGAAAACTTTTATTCTGCCGGAGATAGAGAGACTCAGGCAGCATTTTGATATTACGATCGTTTCCCATGCAAACCGAGAGCAGATGGAAGAAGATATTTGCGCAGAACTGCCGGGGGACGTTAAAGTCGTATGTCTTGGGAGACCACAGCTTTCTCTGTTCGATAAAATAAAGGCGCTTATTTCGATGTTTGCGGATCGGGATGGGAGAGTGGAATTAAGGGAAATTCTGAAAGGCAAATGTAATAAAGGAGAAAGATTTTATCAGTCTTTGGCTTTTTATGCGCAGGCCCGGGGCGATCAGAAAAAACTGCGCAAAAGCGGTGTTTTTTCTGGAGAAGAACCTTTTATCTATTATTCGTTCTGGTACACATATTTTTGCTACAGTATGATCCGTGAAAAAAACAGACAGTCTAATATCCGCGTGATCACAAGAACACATGGGGTCGATCTCTATCATGAGAGGATACCGGGCGGAAGGCAGCCGTTTCGGCATCAGATGGAAACGAGATTGGACGCTATTGTTTTTGCGTGTGCGTATGGGGCACAATACTATAAGATTCATGTAAAAGACAGCAGCACAGACAGCAGCAGACTGCATGTCTGTAAGCTGGGGATCGAAGCGCCGAAGCGGCAGATGCCTGCAGGGCAGGAGGAAGAACGGGAACTTTTGAGTTGTTCCAACATGATTCCGCTGAAACGGATACAGTTGATCGTTGACGGGCTTGCACAGATCAATGCGTTAAAAATTCATTGGACACACATTGGCGATGGAAGTGAGAGGCAAAAGCTGCAGGAATATGCAGAGCAAAAACTCGGCGATCAGGGTAATATACGATATACATTTACCGGTTATGTCGAGGATGTCAGGGCGTATTATGAGCAGAATCAAGTGGACTGCTTCATTACGACGTCTGAAACAGAGGGCGGCTGTCCGGTTTCCATACAGGAAGCCATGTCATATGGGGTTCCCGTTATTGGAACGGCTGTGGGCGGTATTACGGAGATGATTGCAGACAATGGCATTTTACTGTCTGCGGATCCTGACCAAGGAGAGGTTGCCTCAGCAATACAGAGGATTTTGACACTGGAGGAGTCTGATTTGCAGAAAGCGAAAGCGGCGGCGTACAGAAAATGGCAGGAGGAATTTGATGCGGATAAGTCGTTTGACCGCATGTATCAGGTATTGAATAAATGATAGCGAGAATTTGATGGTTGGAAGTTTTACCGGATATGACATACAGGGTTGAAAAGGAGCAGCAATGGGGGAGATTGATAAAAAAAGGAAGGTATATATTGATTTCTTGAAAATAATAGCTATTTATATGGTAATGTTCAATCATACCTATGAGAAGGGATATCTTCTGTTTACCATTACGCAGGGCTCAAATTGGTACCCTGTATACCTGTTTTGTTCCATTTTTATTAAGATTGCGGTTCCTCTGTTTTTTATGGCTTCCGGTGCGCTTTTGCTTGGGAAAGAGGAATCATACAAGGATCTATTGTGTAAGAGATTTTTCAAATATTTTCTTATATTGTTAATGGGTTCTTTTATCGCCTACCTGTATCAATGTCTGCGCTTAGATTCAGAAAAAGTGTCCATACAAAAATTTTTCACGCAATTATATACCAAAGACTTAACTGTGGCGTATTGGTATTTATATGCCTACCTGGCATTTATTCTCATGCTGCCGTTGCTTAGGAAATTGGCAAAAGCAATGACGGATCAAGAATATAAATGGATGTTTTTCATGTTTGGTATCATTAAAATGCTGCCGATTTTAGACTTTTTGATTTGGCAGGGAAATGCAGAACATAACAGTAATTTCTCTTTCTTTATTTCATCGGACACTGTTTTTTATCCGCTTATGGGATTTTATCTGGATCAGCGCATGAAAAAAGAAGATTTTACGTTAAAAAAGCTTTTGATTTTAAGCGGTATGAGTGTTGCGGTAATTACTGTTTGTGGCTTGCTAACAAACTATAAGTGTACGTTGACCGGGGAATGGGGAGACGTTCCCAGTCAAACTTTCTTTAAGACTTTGATTTTCATTCCTTCGATTACGGTTTATTATAGGGTAAAAATGTGGTTTACGAATCATGAGTTGAATGGAAAGCTGTGCGATATCATTGCGGAGATGGGAAAAGCAACGTTTGGAATTTTTCTGTTTGAACAAATATGCAGACATGAAACAAAATTTGTCTTTTATTTGTTGGAACCGTATATTCATACGTTCCCGGCTTGCTGTATCTGGATACTTGTTGCATGTATATGCGGTATGACGGTTGTTTTGGGGGTTAGAAAGCTGCTGATCCCCAAAATCCTAAAAAGGAATCAAAGACAAATTAGATAGTGTTTTACAAATTATTGTATGGTATAATAAGCCTGTTATCGGGAAGTGATCAAACGAAGGGGTATAAACTTTCAGAAGTTAGCCTATAATGAGGAAAAGCACGGAGCGTGCGAATGGAGTTCCTGTTATGAAGCATGAAATTGAGAAGATCAAGGATTTGGCTCATAAATTTAACGTGATTCTGTCCGGACAGCAGAAATTGTACGGCGGTATGATTTTGATCTGTACCATATTTGCCGCATTTATGGAGACTCTTGGCATATCTGCCATCCTTCCGATCATCGAGGGACTGATGACGCCTGAGGGGCTGGAGAATAAATGGTATCTGAGACCCTTCGTCAGTATTTTTCACATTCAGGAAACGCAGACGCTGATTTTGGTGGTTTGCGGTGAAGTTATCATATTGTATGTCGTTAAAAATATGTATTTTATTTTTCATACATGGCTGGTTCGCAAATATACATACAAGATAAAGCGGGAACTGGGCAGCGTTGTTATGCAATCCTATATGAAACGGGGATACATTTTTTTTGTCAATAATAATACCAGTAAACTGATACAGGGTATTACAAATGATATAAATTCTATAAATGTTATTTTAAGCGGTATTTTTAATTTGGTCACGAAAGCGATGACAATGGCGGCAATCAGTGTTTATATGTTTATGAAGACCCCTTCCATAGCGACCGTACTTGTTGTGCTCGCAGTAGTAAGCGTACTTGCGATTCAGTTATTTTACAAGAAATCGCTTCGGAAATACGGCGTACTTTTGCGGATCGCCGAGCGGGAGAATTACCAGGTTTCCTTGGAAGCGATACATGGAAACAAAGAGATCCAGGTTACCCGCAGACAGGATTATTATATCAAAAGATATCGTGATACCATGAATGATCACATAAAGGCGAGTATTAAAATTGATATGTCGACCCTGACGCCGGGATATATTATTGAAATGATATGCATTAGTGGTCTGCTGCTGGCCATTGCTTTTCAGACACGGGCCGGAGGGGTGCCGCAGGAAATGTTATCATCCCTATCGGTAGTTGCGGTTTCTGCTTTTCGGATTTTCCCGAGTATAGCTGCTGTCAGCAGTACATTGAATACGATCAGGGGACGTATGCCGTCTTTTAATGCGGCGTATGAAAATATAAAGCAGATAAAAGAGGAAAAAACAGAGGGTGCTCAAGCAGCACTGCAGGATAATGGGGAATTGGAGGAGAATATTGACTTTAAGGAGGAAATCAAGTTTAACAATGTCTCCTATCGTTATCCCAATACTGAAAAATATATCCTGAAAGACATGAATTTTACGATCAAGGCGAAAACTTCCATTGGTTTGATCGGTCCGTCGGGAGCGGGGAAATCCACTATGGTCGATGTTCTTTTGGGATTGCTGATTCCTGAGCAGGGCAGTATCACTATGGATGGAGAAGATATTCAGAAACTGGGAATAGAATGGAATCGAAACGTTGGATATGTACCGCAGAGCGTATATTTGACAGATTCAAGCATACGAAAAAATATTGCGTTTGGAATCCCGGAAGGACAGATCGATGATGCAAGAGTCTGGAATGCTCTCGAAATGGCTCAATTATCTGAATTTGTAAAGAAACTGCCAAATGGGCTGGAGACGCAGGTGGGCGATCGCGGCATTAAGTTTTCGGGGGGACAGAGACAGAGGGTTGCCATTGCAAGAGCTTTGTATATGAACCCGGATATTTTGATTTTAGACGAGGCGACCGCAGCATTGGATAATGAGACGGAGCATTCGCTGATGGATGCAATAGAATCCCTGCAGGGGAAAAAGACGCTGGTCATTGTTGCGCACAGGCTTACCACGATTAGAAACTGTGATCATATTTATGAGGTGGTAGAAGGGAAGATCATAGAGAGAGATAAAGCGGAAGTTTTTAGCGAGCTGTATACTTAATGAAAGGATAAGACCAAAATGAGCGGAGGAAGCCCTCAGATCAAACTGTCCTGCTTGATTACGAATTATAATCAAATAGAATGGATCGAGGAGGCTGTTGAATCGATCCTGAATCAGAATATAGATTTTGCGTATGAAATTTTGATTGGAGACGATGGATCAAATGACGGATCCTTGGAACTGCTGAAAAGAAAATACGGAGAAAAAGAGCAGATCAGGATACTGGTGCAGGACAGGACGGAAGGCATTAAGGAGTTTTCCAATTGGAGACACAGCAGGCTCATTTTTCGTCTTATTGACGAGGCTCGGGGAGAATATCTCTCTATATTGGATGGGGACGACTACTTTTGCGATCGGAATCACTTCCAACATAAAATAGAATTTCTGGACAGGGATGAAAACCGGGACTGCATCGCATATTACGGGAACATGTATAAATTGACTGAGGGCAGGCTTGAATTATATACATGCGTTCCTTATGTCAAAGGGAAATATCAATGGCTGAAGGATATGATATATATCCATTTGGCAGCGGGAGTCTTTCGCAAAGAGGCGATGGATCATGTCCCGCGAAATATTTATTATGAAGAATTTGCCGATTGGCTGATTACGACATGGCTTGCTCATCAGGGGTTGATTTATTACGATCCGGAACCGTGTTTTGTCTACCGTGTTTTGCCGAACTCCATATGGCATAAGGCTACGACGGAGTTAAATGCGCTGCGTCAGGTTATTGTGTGTGATTTGAATTATCAGGCATATGGCGGAAAACGGATAGCTGCTTATCAACCGCGCAGTAATTGTGTGGTTATCGTGTATGAAAAAAAGAATCTTCCAAATGATATTGATTATGAAATGTGGAATGGTTTTACGATAAAATATCATGCGAAAGTGGCGTATATGCTGCTAAACAGAAAATCTCTAAAATCGTCAGAAAAATTGTGGCTGTTTTTTTTCTATTTGCGATTGAAAAAACCATTGAAGAAATTGGGGCACACGCTTTTGGGATACTGTATTGGTATCGGACAGCTATGTAATCCCAAAATCCCTATGGCACAAAAACGGGCATTGATCGGCAACTGGATGAGACGTATCAGAGGTTCTTAAGGAATACGAACATTTTGATTTTCAGCTATATTGGTATGATGGAGGAAAAGATGGCGGGATTTTTTCATAAGATAAAGGATTTTATATATAAGACAAATATTTTAGTCAGCAGATCGAAAGAATATTACGATAAACAGGATTTAGAATTGAAAATGACGCAGGAAATGCTATGGAGAGATGTCTTTGTAGATACTGTTGCCGGCTATGAATGGTATAAAAAGAAGTCCATATCCCTTGGAAGATGGGCGATTGGGTACAATTATGCGTATGTTCTTGCAAGAGTGCTGAATGAATTCAAGCCGTCCGGTATATTGGAGTGCGGTCTTGGGCAGAGTTCTAAAATCATGATTGATTATGTCTCTGCAAACGAGAATGTGACTTATGATATCGTGGAACAGGATAAGAACTGGGTTGAATTCTTTCAAAAGAATTGTGCTTTGGACAGTCGTATGAAAATTCATGTCAGAAATATCGTTGAGACAGATTTCTCAGGGGGAGGGGCTGATCATATTGCAAAAACTTATATGTATGAGGACTTTGCCAGTGTCGTAGAAGGGAAAAATATGCGCTGCTGTCAATAGACGGACCGTGGGGGAATAGACAATATTCCCGCGTTGATGTGATTGAACACATTCCGACAATTTTAGAGGATGATTTCGTGATCATGGTCGATGATTTTGAGAGAGTCGGCGAACAGAATATGATCAAGCTGCTTAAGGACAAGCTAAGATCGAATAACATTACATTTTATGAAGCTAAGTATGCCGGCATGTCGGATGTGTGCGTGATCGTTTCGGAAAGATGGAGTTTTCTGACATCTTTGTAAGTCGGAATGTGTGAAAACCGATATAAGGGTATACTGTAATGGATCAAGATTTGTGTGTGAGATGGGATAGCGGGAAATGAAAAGATTATCGGAGTATTTGTCTGGTGTGACGACCTATAAAATGGATGCGCGGAAAAAGAAGTTATTACTTTGGACGGCTATCATTACTCTATGTGCAAACGGGTACTCTTTTTTGAATTATATGCCTGCGCATGATGCGGTCAATCATATGTTTTCGTCGGCGGGAGAATGGGAAGTGCAATTGGGCAGATTCTTACAGCCGTATTATGCTTCTTTGCGCGGCAATGTGGTTTCACCGTGGCTGGCAGGACTGATTGGTGCTGTATTTGCGGTAATGAGCGCCGATTTGATTGCGGATATGATAAAGATAGAAAGCCCTGTCTTTGAGATTTTGGCATGCGGATTTTTAATGGCTAATCTCTCCGTGACCGAGCTGTGCGGAATTTTTATATACATATATGACTGCTGTATGATTGCCCTATTTCTTTCCTGCTTATCCGTATGGTGCTGGCTGCATGTCAGGCACCCGTGGAACCTTATTTTGGGAGCGGTGTGTATTGTATTATCCATGGGACTTTATCAGGCATACATCAGCGTGACGATCGTTCTGTGCGCGGTTGTATTATTACAGAAAGTATTGGCGGATACGTCTTGGAAAGAGGAAGTACGCAGCGCAGTCTCTATGGGGTTGATGATGGCAATTGGTGCAGCAGGTTATCTGCTGCTTTATAAGATCATGTTGACAGTATGGCACACAACCTCTACAAGCGGATCTAACGGCATGGGACGTTTGACAGAATTGTCGGTGCAAATGATTTTTCAGAATATTATAAAAGCATATAGTAATATAGTGTCCTTTTTTGTTGTGGGCAGCAGACATTTTGGCAAGATTATTTGTACATTACACGGGGTGCTGCTGTTGATTGTGATGGCAGGGTTTATTCTTTTATTGAAGCAGAAAAAATTAAAAATTCATAATAGCATTGGCGCTGTTTTGATTTGCATGACATTGCCGATATGGTGTAATTTTACTGGTGTCATACAGGGAGAAAATATTGTTTTGAGAAGCTCATACGCCCTGTATCTGCTTTTCCCTATCGGGATCATGATCGTTGATAGCCTCGGGGATATTCCGGTCAGGAAACCCATGCGGTATCTTACGGGGATAATATGTATTTTTCTGCTTGTACGTAATATCCAATACAGTAATATCGCTTTTATGTATGACAGAGCGGCATATGACAGAAGTATCAGCATCATGACGAGAGTTTTGGATGACATTGAGACATATGAGGGGTATGAAATTGGTGTGACGCCCATTGCTGTCATAGGAGAGTTTACTGAAAATGATAATATTGAAGTTTATAGAGGTGATACAAGGAACATAAACGGGCATAGAAGGGTAGCGACGACTTATCCGAAAACCACATATAATTTCTGGCGGAGTATGGGAAGCTTGATCAATGGGATAGAGGATGATGATATTTTGGCGACATATAAAGAGTTAGACGAGGTGCAGCAAATGCCCTGTTATCCACATGAGGGGTATTGCCGGATGATAGGAGATGTCATGGTTGTCAAAATAGCAGACAGGGAATAATGGATGTTGAAAAGAGAGGAAAGATGAAAAAAATAAAAGCATTTGCCCAAAGAACAGGTGTGACAATAAAAGAATATACGATGCCGTATCAATGGGAGTACCTGTTTGGCGGCATCATGGTATTTTTTATTCTATACGCATCGATGTATGACGATTTTTTTGCGACCTATCGGCACGGACTGAATTTCTGGTATGCGCTTACGGAAGGGCATCCGCTGTCTTTTTATTCATATGCAAAAGCCATACCGGGAGCGACGATACACCGTTCGATCAATTCCGGAGCGGCATATGATTTTACGATTTATGCTTTTTTTGCAGTGTGGAATTTTCCGGCTTGGCTCTATGAGAGGATTTCAGGAAACACGGCGGAGAGTTGTCTCTTATGTTTGATGTGGGGCAAGACGATGCTGGCAGTCGTTTCCATCGCGGGAGCAGTGGGTGTCAGGAAAATACATGCGTTTATTACAGGAGATCGTGAAGGATCAAAGACAGCGCTCTATGCTTATCTGTTTTCCGGGATTCTGCTCATGTCGGCATACTATGTCGGACAGTATGATATCATTGGCGTAGTATTTGCCATATATGGAGTGTATTATTATCTCAGGAAGGATTATAAGAAATTCTATCTGTTCTTTGCGGCGGCAATCAGCTGCAAATATTTTGCCATACTTGTGTTTGTGTGCCTGGTGCTTTTGTGCGAAAAAAGGATTCTTTATATCATAAGAAATATGGCGCTTGGCTGTTGGCTGGTGGTGGCGGAAAAGTTCCTCTTTAGTCTGGGGAAAAGTTATGCACAAATTCATCCGGAGGCGCAGGCCGCTGCTCAATCGGGCAATAAAGTGGTAGCTACCGGCATTCTATCTTCCAGAATGGGGTATTTATTTTCGTTTCAAATTGACATGGGTGTTGATAACCTCTCGGTTTTTGTTCTTGCGATCGGGCTGCTGTGCGCATACTGCTATCTGCAGAAAAGGGAAGAAAATTACGCGTTTTATTATAAGGCGGTCTATGCAGCTTTTGCGGCTAATGTTTTCTTTGCGATCTTCACATCTAACCCCCCGTATTGGGTGGTTCTGGTAGTGCCGTGGATGATGCTGACGATCTATTGCAATGGAGAGCATCTCAAACTGAATGTGATCGCGGAGACGATAGGGACCTGTTCGTTTCTGATTTGGCATATGGGTAGAGAATTTTATATGTTTCGGAGCTGGGGATTTGAAAGTATGTTGATGTATTACATTCTGGGGAAACCGCACCATTACAGAAAAGGTGCGGGAGATGTGATGCAGGTGCTGATGGAGGGAAAACTTTCGGTATTGTTTAGTCTTTGCAGATATGCTTTTTATACCTGTATGATCATATTGGTGGTGGTCAATTTTCCCAGAGCAAATAAGGCGCGGTACGTAAAACAGCAGGAAGTGGGTATGCGGGGACTGCACATTTTTCGGGAGGTGTGTGTGGTTGGGATTCTTTTGCTGCCGGTGATCGTTTATGTGATCCAGGTCGTGTTTGCGCAGCAGATCATGGACGCAAGCTTTGGCAGCGATACGATTATGCAGATTGTGCAGCAGCTTCGGGAATAGGGATGCGAGACGGTGCAGTAGAACGATTTGCTTGTATACAGCACCTTTGTTTTATGGTAAAATCTAGGAGTAGCGGCGCGGGGTAATACAACAGGATGCCGCAACAGAAAGAATGATAAAAAAGATACGGGGAGAAGAAGAAATGAGCACATTTATTATTGCTGAGATCGGTATTAACCATAACGGTGATATGAAACTTGCCAAAAAGCTGATCGATACAGCCGTGATTGCCGGATGCGATGCGGTAAAGTTCCAAAAGAGAACAGTGGACAAGGTCTATACGAAGGAGTATTTGGATGGTCCCCGGCAGAGCCCGTGGGGAACGACGCAGCGTGCCCAGAAGGAAGGCCTGGAATTTGGTAAAGAACAGTACGACGAGATTGACCGTTACTGTAAAGAAAAAGGAATCGCATGGTATGCGTCGGCATGGGATCTTGATTCTCAGAAGTTCTTGCAGCAGTATGACTGTAAGTATAATAAAGTCGCTTCCGCCATGCTGACCAACGATGAACTGCTCGAGGAGATTGCAGGTGAAAAGAAATATACATTTATTGCTACGGGAATGAGCAGTTATGAGGAGATCGATCACGCAGTGGAGATCTTCAGAAAACATGACTGCCCGTTTGAATTGATGCACTGCAACAGCACTTATCCGATGCCGATGGAGGACGCCAATTTGAAGCTCATCCATGTTTTGGAGGAGAAATATGGCTGCAAGGTGGGATACAGCGGCCATGAAGCAGGTACGTTAGTCAGTACCTGTGCCGTGGCGGCAGGCGCGACCTCGATCGAGCGTCATATCACCATGGATCGCAATATGTACGGTTCTGATCAGAAAGCATCGATTGAGCCCTATGAGCTTTGCAAGCTGGTGAAAGATATTCGTGATACGGAAAAGATCATGGGCACGGGTGAGAAAATGCTTACGGCGGCGGAGGAAGAAGTCAAGAAGAAACTCAGAGGTTGAGCTATGTATTCGCTTATGTTTTCTTTCATTGTTTTAATAGGCTTTATTTGCCTGATTCTGGCAGGATGTCATAAACGAGATATTCGAATTGAGACGAGAGAATCTTACCTTCAAATGCTTAATGGTTTGAGAGGGATATTTGCGCTGGAGATTGTGGTGGGACATGTTGTAAGGAACGAACGAATACTTTTATATCCCTTAGGAAAATTTATGATTTGCTCAGTTGCTTATTTCTTTTTTGTTTCGGCTTTTGGAATGGCTGTATCGTTTGAAAAAAAGAAAAATTATTTGAGTTATAAATTTTTGATTTCGAAACCGCTTTATCTTTTTATCATTTCTTTCATATTTTATTTAGTTGATATGGTGATTGATTATGTATGTAGAAGTGATTTGAATTATGTTACGCCGGGAGTGCCAAAAGCATTTTTTGTTACGACAAATTGGTATATATGGGAATTGATTGGATTTTATATTCTCTTTTTCTGTGTTTATAAATATATGCCTAAATTCCGCATACCTCTTGTTGCCGGCATAACCATTATTTTATCTGTCGTTATGTATTACAGTGGCTTTAAAGAAACTTATATCGCCAGCTCCTTTGCATTTCCGATGGGCTTGTTATTTGGAGAATATTTTGAGAATGTGAAGCAATTCTTATTTTCCTTCAAAGGTTTCTTTATGACGGTTACATTGAGTATTTTTGGAATGAGCTGTTTTTTGATTAAAAATGAGAATGTTATAAGCATGGTGTTTATGAGAAACGCGATTGGCATAGCCACTATTTTGATTATATTCTTTGCTTGTACAAGATATACTTTGGGGGAAGGGCAAATTGTAATATTTTTATCTAAATATTCAACGGAAATTTATTTGTCACAATTTGTCTGGCTCCGACTTACAGAATCTTTGGGTTGGAATTACATGATAAGACTGCCCTTTGTTGTTGCGGCGACAATTATCATGGCGGTGTTGATGCATCCGATTGTACATGTTGTGAGAAAACAATGTAGTTGTAGGTTAGCAAAGGAACTGTTGATTGATAAGAAATAGATTTGATGCTTTATATAAATACACAATAAAAACGTAGAGGTTAAGGAAAAGAATGATCGAACTTATCGTATTTGATATTGACGGCGTGATCACTGACGGATCTGTTATTATTGATTCGAGCGGAAACGAGCAAAAACAGATCAATTTGAAAGATATCGACGCGATTTTCGAACTGCATCGCAGGGGCTTTAAGTTGGCTGCGATCACGGGAGAAGATACGGAGATTGTCGACTATTTTGAAAAGAGATTTCCGTGGGAGTATTTCTATCGCGGCAATAAGACCAAAAAAGAGACCATGAAGCAGATTGAAGCCGGAACCGGAGTCAGCAGAGAAAATATCTGTTACATTGGTGACGGCAAATATGATATTGAGCCGTTAACGTATGCAGGGCTGGGCCTTTGCCCCGCCAATGCGATAGATAAGGCGAAAAATGCAGCGGATATCATTCTTCAGAACGACGGCGGAAAAGGCTGTATCTGGGAAATCATTTCGATTCTCGAAAAATATAATGACGAGAACTCGGCGCATAACTACTTTTTCAGACGCCTTGAAGAACATACGCAGATTTTTAAGAAACTGGCATCTGATCAGGAAGTGACAGATACCGTGATGCAGATCGGCGACCGCATCATTGAGATTTTTCAGAAGGACGGCGGGCTGTTTTTGTGTGGTAACGGAGGAAGCGCGGCGGATGCCCAGCATATCGCAACAGAGTTTATCAGCCGTTTTTATAAAGAGCGTCCCGGCTTAAACGCGGAGGCGCTGACGGTAAATACCTCGACTCTGACGGCGATTGGGAATGATTACAGCTATGAGCGCGTATTTGCCAGACAACTGGAAGCCAAGGCGAAAGCAGGCGATATGTTAATAGGAATCACTACAAGCGGCACTTCCAAAAATGTATTGGAGGCGCTTCGCTATGCAAAAAAGCATGAAATAGAGACCGTTCTTCTGATGGGCGGATTTGAGGATCCCGAGCTGTATGATGCGGCGGACTATATGATCAAAGTTCCATCTTTGATCACGCCGCGGATACAGGAGGCGCATATTTTTATTGGCCATGTGATCGCAGAGTATGTGGAACATAGAATGTTTGGAGGCAAATAGACGGTATTATGATAAAATTATCAGATTACGTATTTCAATTTTTAGAAAGCAAGGGTATTAAGCAGGCGTTTATCCTCCCCGGCGGCGGAGCCATGCATTTGGACGATTCCATCGGGAAATCGGGCATCGATTACGTCTGCTGTCTCCATGAACAGGCCGCGGCTATCGCTGCAGAAGCCTATGGTCAGCATACCAATACGCCCGGGCTTGTATTGGTGACGTCAGGTCCCGGTGCAACCAACGCCATCACCGGGGTGACGGCAGGCTGGATCGATTCCACGCCGATGATCGTTATTTCCGGGCAGTCGAAGCGGGCAGATCTGGTCGGAGATAAGGGCGTCAGACAAATTGGGTCCCAGGAAGTGCAGATCGTTCCGATGATCACACCAATCACAAAGTACGCCGTGCAGATTTTGGAACCTACGGAGATCAGATATCATCTGGAAAGAGCGTATTATGAAGCGGTAAGCGGCAGGCCGGGTCCTGTCTGGCTGGATATTCCGCTGGATGTTCAGGCGGTAATGCTGGACGAAGAAGCGCTGAAAGGATATGTTCCGCAGGCGCAGGAGACTGCGGATGTCACAGACAAGGCAGGACAAGTCTTAGAACTGCTTAAACAGGCGGAAAAACCTCTGTTTCTTGCCGGTAACGGAATCAAACTGGCAGGGGGAACGGAGACGTTGTACAGACTTCTTGCAATCAGCGGGCTGCCTGTACAGACGACGTGGAAGACAATCGATATGTTTGGCGAGGACGAGGCGGCTTATGTGGGACATCCGGGTATCATGGGTGATCGGGGTGCCAATCTGATTTTACAGGAAGCAGACCTCATCCTTTCGGTGGGATGCCGTCTGGACACCAGTGTCACGGCGTTTAACGACAAAAATTTCGGCAAAAATGCGAAGAAGGTCATTGTCGATATCGATGAGAACGAGATCAGGCGCATGGAGGTAGAGAAGGAAATCGCCGTTGCCTGCGATGCGAAAGTATTTTTGCAGGAACTGGTTTCTCAGATAGAGGACGGAAAAAATGCGCTGGATGAGAAAAAGGGTGTCTGGCAGCAGTGGATCAAACACTGTAAGGAAATGAGAGCGAAATACCCGGTGGTCACCCAAGAGCATGCGGAGGCAAAAGGGCATGTCAGCGCATACTATTTTATAGACAGGTTGTGCGCATTGCTGCGTGAGGATGATGTGGTCGTTCCCGAAAGTTCGGGCGGCGCAGGGGAGATCACTTATCAGGCATTCCGCCTCAAAAAGGGGCAAAAGATGAAGAACGCGGCGGGTCTTGGTTCTATGGGATTCGGACTGCCCTATGCGATTGGCTCCTGCATTGCTAATGACAGACGCAGAACGATCCTGATCAATGGGGACGGAGCGTTTCAGTTGAATATTCAGGAACTGGAAACCCTGCACCGTTTGGGACTTCCGGTGAAGATTTTTGTCTGGAACAATGACGGCTATGCCAGCATTCGTTCCATGCAGCGGAACAACTTTGAAGGGCACTATGTGGCGAGCGACCGCGAAAGCGGCCTCACGATGCCAAACCTGTGTAATGTGGCGGAAGCATACGGCTTCAAAACGTATCAGATCTACGATAACGGAGAATTGGATGCCATGCTGCCGGAGATCATGAAGGACGATGCACCCCTGTTTTGCGAACTTATGGTTTTGCCGGAAGAAACTGTTTCGCCGAGGGTCAAGGCAATCGTGGGGGAAAACGGAAAGATGATGTCGGGGCCGCTGGAGAAGATGTGGCCGTATTTGGAGGAGTGAACCTGATTTAGGCTGAATCGGGATTTGGGGGATTTATGGCGAGAACCGTAGGGATCGGGATCCAGGATTTTAGCAGGATCATTGAAAATAATTATTTTTACGTGGATAAGACCCACTTTATAAAAGAGTGGTGGGAAGGCGGTGACAGTGTTACCCTGATCACCAGACCACGCCGCTTTGGGAAGACTCTGGCCATGAGCATGACGGAGCAATTCTTCTCGGTCAAATATGCAGGTCGGGGTGATTTGTTTGAAGGGCTGTCCATCTGGCAGGAAGAAAAGTATCACACCCTACAGGGTATCTATCCGGTGATCAGCCTTTCGTTTGCCAATATCAAAGAGGCAAATTATCAAAATACCCGCAAGAAGATATGCCAGATGCTTGCGGAGCTCTATACGGACTATGAGTTTCTGCTGGAAGAGAACACGATGGCGGAAGGGGATCGAGCCTTTTTTAGAAGCGTATCGGCTGACATGGATGATGTAGTGGCAACCATGGCGATTCACTACCTTTCTAAATATTTAAGCGCTTATTACGGCAAGAAAGTGATCATCCTGCTGGACGAATATGACACCCCCATGCAGGAAGCCTATGTACACGGCTATTGGGAAGAACTTGTTGCGTTTACCA
>ERZ779627.6-NODE-6-length-195846-cov-25.630366_pt1 | contig 195846 bp, 183 predicted proteins | sample MGYA00514191_ERZ779627 | MGnify/ENA primary metagenome ERZ779627 (study PRJEB29562, sample SAMEA4376705) | mouse gut metagenome | isolation source: Cecum | study: EMG produced TPA metagenomics assembly of the A DSS colitis mouse model was used to assess the... | reverse complement strand
AGCTACATTTATTCAGGCTTTATTCGGAAATATCTGCTGGGAAAGTTGAGTAATAAGTAAAGGTTGAATAAGAAATCGGAGGATTTCGCAGATAATAAATAGCCTGGGAATACCTCCGATTCTTATTATACTAACTATCCTGTCCGAACGTTGGATTTTCAAATGTCAGTTATAATCAGGAATCCAATAATTTCTCCATTATCAGAAAAGTGTGGTAAACTATACCTGTGCTGGCAACTCAATTGCCGGCTGAACGTGGGAACCGTATCAAATGCAGGGTCAATGGCACAGACAGCGCCACCTGTATCTATGACGCCATGAACAGGCTGACCAAGAGGGTGCAGGACGGGACGGTCTACGGCTATACCTATGACAAAAGGGGGAATCTGACAGAAGAGAGTAAGGACGGCAGCCCGATCCGTCAGTATGTATATGACACCGCCAACCGTATGGTGACGGGTAAGGATCTTCTGAGCGGAGCGCAGACGGATTATACCTACAATGCCCTGAACATGCGGATCGCGAACACGCTGACCCTTCCGGGAACGGAAGCGCCGCAGATCAGGACGACAGCCTATGTGCCTGACTTCTTAAGCGGCACGGACAATGACCTGATGGCATACCACAGTGGCGGAGGCGTCACAAAGGCCGTATACGGCAGGACATACGAACGCCTGGGCAGTGTCACTGCGGCAGGACAGAAGTATGAGATGCCCGATATCTGGGGCAGTCCCGTGTATGAGGCGGATGCGCAGGGGAATGCCGAGTGGCGCGCAGGGCATGACATCTGGGGCAGACCGGATGCAGCGGCAGCGGAGACAGACGCAGACATACGCTTTACCAATTACCGTTACGATCCCGTGATCGGGAAATACTTCGCACAGGCGAGATTCTACGACAGCGGACAGGGCAGGATGCTCTCACCCGATCCCATCAAGAGAAGGATCAACCCATACCCGTACTGTGACAACGATCCGGTCAACTACAACGATCCGACGGGAGAGATACCGAGCATCCTCTTGGGAGCAGGTCTCGGCGGAGTGATCGACGGCGCATCGGGCTTTATCGGGAGCGCGGCTTCCCAGCTTACGGGCGGCGGAAAGATCAACTGGAGAAAGGCGGCCGGCGCGGCGGCAAACGGCGCGGTGGTAGGAGCAGCCAGAGGCGCGCTGATAGGAAGCGGCGCGGGAATCCCGATCGCTTTTGTCACGGACTTTGCGGCAGGAAGTGTCGGGAACGCATTCGAACAGGGAATTACCACGGGGAAGGTGAATCTCGGGAAAAGTCTGTTAGGCGGGGCAGAGAATGCCATCAGCCAGATGCTGTACGGGACAGGAGAGCTCAAGGGCGTAAAGGATGCCTTCCTCAGAGGTGCCAAAACCGGGGCGGTATCGTCCGGACTTAGGAACATCGGGGAAGCCCTCTGGCCGGAAGAGATGCCCAAAGGCAGAGGAGCAGCCGGAGCGGGAGTACCCGGCCATTCGGGGCGTGATCCCAGAAAGGTGTGCGGCTCACCGGATCCATTCGACCTTGCAGAAACGCTCGGAGACAGAAGAAGGAGTCAAGGCGGCGTAAGCCACGGTGGCGGAGGAAGAAGCCGGACAGGAGAAGGCGGCGGATTCAGCCTTGGCGGTCTCGTCAAGGATATGCTGATCGGCGGGATCGTAGGAGGCCTTGGCAGTGCGGCTTTCTATGGAGCCGGGGAGGCTGTGGATGCGCTTAAGAGGCAGCTTGCTGGGAGTGGAAGCGGTAATATACACAGAAGTGGAAAAAGACCGGATTTTTATGTCGCGCCCAATGGGGATATCATACCAGCAACAGGATATAGATATTTTGCCAGAAACACATCAGTTGTCCAAAATGCTAGGAGGGGATATATAGCTGCCAGAAGTGATGGTATGTATTTTTCTTTTGATAAAATAGATGATGCAATTATTGCACAGGGGAAATTACAAATACCATACAGACCTGAATATAGAATCTCCTTTGATACATTGGATATTATTGAAGATATACATATTCCTAAAGGGAAATGGGGATTAGCTGATTATCTGGAACCAATTGCAAAGGATTATAAGAGTTTTGGACCAGGGGGAGCGACACAGGCAGTAACGTATTCCAAAATAGAATCTATTCCGCTGATTAATAATGAGATATTTGCTGAATATGAGGAAGTGTTAAGTCGTCCAAAGTTTAACTTTGAACCAAAGAATATATCCGTTTTTTTTGCAGGAATTGAAAAAACGTGCTGTATTTGTTGATGGTTACATATTAGAAGATGAGGTAATTGATAGAGATGATGCTGTTTTTTATGCAGTATTAATGGAAGAACGTAAAGATACGGAAGCGTATCTTGTAACGGGGAATATGAAGCATTCTCCCGTAAGACCATACATTGTAACACCAAAAGAAATGTTAGATATCGTAAAAGTAGTAGAATAGAGAAAGAGGAGCTATTTTGCTAAAATAAACGAAATAGCTCCTCTTTATTCCTGTATATCAGGCTTTATTATTCAGACATTTCTTTCTATAATCGAGCTAACAACATTGCAAAATGGAACGGCGGAAAGAGGAGGTGGCACATGACGCTCGATGAAAGAATCCATCTATGTCGCTTCCCGATCAAAATCGAAGACCAGGAAGCCTACTGCGCAGCCATAGGCGTGCGGGATGCCTCAAAATTTCGGGGAAAAGAAGTGACACAGGGAAGCCGAAAGATAAATTCACACATGGAGGAAGAAAAATGATTACATTATTATTCTGCATTTTAATGTTTACGGTATTTGGTAAACTGGCAGTGCTTGCCTTAAAAGCGGCATGGGGGATCACTAAGATCCTGCTCTGTTTCGTACTCGCGCCGCTGATTCTGCTGGCGATCGTGTTTTCAGGCTTTATTTATATCGCGATGTTTCTTTTGATCATCGGCGGCGTGATGAGCCTTGTGGAGTCGAGGGTGATAAGGGACGTTTGATTGATTTTTCAATTTGATTTTCATAAAAAACAGTGATGAGATATAACATAATATCAGTTTCTTTGATGGGTTTGAAAACGAGTATAAATGATTGAAAAAACATAGATTGGGGTGCGCGGATGAACACTGTTGGAAGTAAAGAAGTTTTTGATTTCCTGATAAAAAGATTTCAAATTGAAAAAAACTGACAGATCCGGCGTGTATGCTTTTACGCAGCGGCTGCTTGCTTACAATTCAAACAGGATCGAGGGAAGTACGCTGACCGAGGAACAGACGGCGTCTTTGTTTGATCATGGTACGCTTCCCAAATCCGATGATTATTACAGAGCAAAAGACGTAGAAGAAATGAACGGTCACTTTTTGATGTTCCATAAAATGTTGGAGACATTGGAGCAGCAATTTTTTTGGAGAAATGCCGCTATTTTATATAGCGGTCAATCCCCCTTCCCTGCATTCATTTTCTCCACAAACCCGGCGTTTTTCACCGTCATTTCCACCCACGCAGGGCGAAAACCGCTCTTGATGGCATTGCGCACAGATTTTATATTGGACCAGGCGGCGCAGTAAAAGGGAACCTTATCCCGCACAAGGATCTCGAGTGCCAGCCGGCTGGTAAGGGCGCAGGCGATGCCATGTCTGCGGTATTTTGGAAGTACATCGACCCCGATTTGCCACATGGTATCGCAGTCGGCGGAACAACCGGCAAGGCCGACCAATGTTCCGTTGTCGTAGGCGCCGATTCCCAAAACATCCAGTTCGGCCCGCTTTTTGCACAGGGCGTTGCTCCAGGCGTCGATGTAGAGCGGCGCAAAATCTTCCGCGTGCAGTACCCTTAACTCATAGGGGCAGGACAGGGCCTTCAGCGTCTCTAAATCAGGCAGGAAATATTCAGCCATAAAGCAGATGCGGCAGCCTTCTTTTTGCATGGCGTCATTCAGCACATGTAAATTAGGGGTCTCGAAGCAGTGTGCTGCAGAAAAACGACTGATATAGTTCGATACGATGGAACGGTATGTTTCATCGATTGAGGCGACGATATTATTGCCGTAGGAAATTAGGTTGCAGGCAAAAGGAAGCGACAGATATTTTCTGGCGGCAGGGTTTTCCTTTGATGTGACAATCACATTTTCTTCCTGCAGGAAATCTGCGGCACTGCAATTGGCATCCGTCGCCGACTGCTGCATGGCAATCTCTAAAATCCGTTTGTTTGTAAACTGCATGGTAATACTCCTTCCGCGTTCAAACTTAGTTGAGTACAGTATAGCACATATCCCGAAAGATAGCGACAGCAAAAACACACGTTAAATAAATCCCCTTCAGCGGATTTTCAAAGGCAGCGTTATTTCTGTTTTTTGTATGAGGTATCTACCGTAGGTGCTTTGCGACATTCGCGCGGCAGCGTAGCTGCAGCAGATCGCAGCATTCCAGCAAAAAGCGTGTGCCGGAGCGATCCAGCCGCAGTGCGGTGCTCACAAGATCCCCTACGGTGAAATCCGCCGACAATCGTCTGCCAAGCGCACGGACACCGCTCTTACAGGAAGTCCGCTGCAGCAGGTAATCCGTGGATACGTTATAGAGATCAGCCAGCCTGACCAGGGTTTCGAGATTCGGCACCCGCACGTTTTTTTCGTAATTGGAAACGGTCGAGACAGTCAGATGCAAATAGTCCGCTACATCCTTTTGCAGTAATCCCTTTTCCTTTCGCAGCATTGTCAATAATGTTCCAAGTTCCATAAAAGCCTCTTTTCTCCAATCGTAAGATGATTGGTCTGTATTTTTTGCTACAGTACAATATTTAATGGAAATGAGGGGAAAAGTAAAAATGAATCAAATTGAAAAAGCGCCTTAAGTTTGGTATACTGTTTTAGAAATAGCAGACAGATAAAAGACACGAGCGGATTGGAGGCGCACCATGGTCAAACCATCGGGAAACAAGAGAATATCCAAGGAAGACACCTACTTAAACTGTGCGGAGGTCTTCGCTTACAGAAGCACCTGCCTTAAGAGAAAGTACGGTGCGGTGGTCGTGAAAAACGATGTGGTGCTTTCCACGGGTTATAATGGGTCGCCCAGAGGCTTTGAGAACTGTTGTGACATCGGAGAATGCCCGCGCATCAAACGGAATATGCACCAGGGAGAAGGGTATGCGATGTGCAGAGCGATCCATGCGGAGGCGAACGCCCTCTTAAACTGTTCGCGTGAGCAGACATTGGGAGCAGACCTGTATCTGACCAGCATCAATCCCGAAGACTGTTCCCTGCACGAAGCGAAGCCCTGTCCGCTTTGCGCTAGGCAGATCATTCAGGCGGGGATCGAGCGCGTGATCCTGCGAACGGGAGAGGGCGCGGATAATTACCGTGTCATTGCGGCAAAGGACCTGGAGTGGTATGTGCGCGAAGAACAGATGTTAGAGTCGGATAAGGGGTAGAATGGGGGACATGTTATGACTTTTGATGTAAAAAAGGATGGCAGGAGGATCATAGTAATCTGTGCGGCGTCGGCATTGTTTGCGGTCAATATCAAAACGTTTGTGAGTACGGGAGGGCTTTATCCCGGAGGCGCGGCGGGGCTGACGATCCTGATTCAAAGCATTTGCAGAATGTTCTTCGGTATTCAGATTCCCTACACGCCGGTGAATCTTCTGCTGAATGCGATACCGGTATACATCGGATTTCGCTTTATCGGGAAAAAGTTTACGCTCTATTCCTGCCTTTCCATTCTTGTGACAAGTATTATGACGGACATTATTCCGGATATTGTGGTGACCTACGATATTCTTTTGATCAGTATTTTCGGCGGCATCATTGGCGGTTTTGCGATCAGCCAATGTCTGGCCATGAATGCCACGACAGGAGGCACGGACTTTATTTCCATTTATCTGTCGGAGAAAAAGGGCGTGGATGCCTGGAACTTTATTCTGGCCTTCAATGTGGTGATCATTATGATAGCGGGGCTGTTGTTTGGTTTTGATAAGGCGCTCTATTCGATTATCTATCAATACACTTCCACTCAGATCCTGCATATGCTCTACAAGCGTTACCAGAAACAGACGCTCTTTATCGTGACCAATCATGCGAACACGGTCTGTAAGGCGATCAATACGGTCAGCATGCACGGTGCCACGATCCTCAGCGGCGAGGGTTCCTACGAGCATGAGAAAAGAAAGGTCGTCTACTCTGTGGTCTCCAAGGAGGAGAGCAAGGAGGTGATCAAAGCGGTAAAGGAGGCGGACAGAGCCGCCTTTGTCAATGCGATTCGCACAGAGGAGCTTTCCGGACGTTTTTATTACCGTCCTAACGAGTGATTTTTCCATGATTTACCATTTCCTTTTTGCAAAAAATGCTATACAACCCGAAAAAAACGTGATATAGTAGGAAAAGATTGTTACAAAATGTGACAAAACGTAATATTTCATAACAATTTGTAATAAAAACGTCACAAAGTCACATGAGAAACAATCTCTGCAAAAGAGATCGGGAAAAAACGAAAGGGAATGATTCGGCAGTCTCTGTCGGATGTAAGGTACAAATGATAAAGCAAAATAAGAAAGCAGCAATCTTACATAAATTAGGGAAGGGTGCGAAGGCGGTTTTCACACTCGCGCTGGCGGGGGCGCTTGCCCTTACGCCCTCGATGCAGGCGCAGGCGATCGGCGCGGGCAGCGCCATTGCCAGAGGTATCGATGTTTCCAAACACAATCTGGGGATCGATTGGAGTCAGGTGCCATCCTCGGGAGTCTCCTTTGTTTTCGTAAAGGCGGGCAGCACAAACTCCGGTATCGATCCTTATTTTGACGCTAACATGAACGGTGCGAACGCGGCGGGGCTGCGCACAGGCGTTTATCTGTACTCTTATGCTTCCACGGTGGAGCAGGCGCAGAATGAGGCTAACCAGCTCCTTTCCTGGATCGGCAACTACACGGTGAGCTATCCTGTGGTCTACGACGTGGAAGCGCCCTGTCATAAAAGTATGTCGAACGAGCAGTTACAGGCCCTAATCAATGCCTTCTGCTCGATCATCGAAGCGAATGGCTATTATCCTGTGGTCTATTCCAGCCGCAATATGTTCCGCGATAAGATCGGTAATATCGGCTATGATAAGTGGATAGCGCAGTATGCGGACGCGCTGGAGTATGACGGCGGCGCGGCATTCTGGCAGAATACGTCTCACGGCAAAGTGGCGGGGATCCCGACCAGAGTGGATATGAACTATCAGTTCAAGGATTATTCCAAGATCATCGTGGCGGACGGTTTTGCCACCAGAGGAGACCAGACGGTATTTTATGCAGGCTATCGGATGCAGCGTAACGGCTGGGTGGCATGGGAAGACAGGAAATATCATTTGGATGAGAACGGTTTCGTGCAGAAGGGCTGCTGGTTCGAGGATGAGACGGGCAGATACTTCCTGGCGACGAAAGACGGTCATGCTCTGCGCGAGGATGTGACCATTCAGGGGGAAGATTATTACTTTGACGAAAATGCGGTGATGATGCGGGGGCTGGTGACCAGACCTGACGGCAACGTTTACTATTATGATCCGACCACGGGTGCATTGCAGAGAAATGTGACCGTGACGGTGGAGGGCGTAAACTACGAAGTCAACGGAAAGGGCATCGCGACGGCTGTCGTACCCGAACCGCCTGCGGAGCCTTCTCCTGAGGCGGCACCTGCAGAACCCGCAACCGAGGCTGCACCGGAAGCAGCGACCACGCCTGAGGAAGCGTCCGCTCTGGCACATTAAGAGCGACAAAAAGCATAAGAAGTACGAGGATATAAAAGGCATCGGCAAAAGCTGGTGCCTTTTTTGGCACGTATTTCGAGACAGCCTGGGCATACCGCAAAAACCTCTTTTCATTATGTCAACAATGGGGTATAATGTTTGCGTATAAGCAGAGTCATAAGCAACGCGAACGAAAAATGCGAAGCATTTTGAGTCTGCTTATGCGCGGAACGGAGACCGCGAACGCATGGGAAAGTCAAGGGGCGGATATGAACTGTAAAGAAGCGGAGAAAACGATACCCTCCTTCTTAAACGATGAGCTGGACGGGGACGATTTGGCGGATTTTTTGGAACATATTGAGGAGTGCCCTGAGTGCAAGGAGGAGCTGTCCATTCAGTTTTTGGTTTCTGAGGGATTGGAGCAGCTTGAGCAGGGGAATAATTTTAATCTGCAGGAAGCCCTTGTGGAGACGCTCGACAGTGCGGACGACAGGATACGGATCAATCGGGCCCTGCGGCATATTTTGTTCTGGCTGGAGCTGGCGGTGGCAGCGGCGATCGTAGCGGCGGTGATCATCGTATCCATGTGAGATCTGCGGGAAAGAAAAGGATGCGGAATACAGAGTAAGAAAGGTTTTGAAATAGATGGCGGAAAAACTGGTTCTCATAGACGGACACAGCATATTGAACAGAGCGTTCTACGGGGTGCCTGATCTGACCAACGGGCAGGGACTGCACACCAACGCGATCTACGGCTTTTTGAATATCATGTTTAAGATTCTGGAGGAGGAGCAGGCGGACTATCTGACGGTGGCCTTTGACGTACACGCCCCCACTTTCCGCCATGAGATTTACAAAGAGTATAAGGGCACCAGGAAGCCGATGCCGACGGAGCTGCGCGAGCAGGTGCCGGTGATGAAGCAGCTCCTTGCCGCCATGAAGATCTGCGTGGTGGAGCAGGCTGGCTTAGAGGCGGACGATATCCTGGGGACGATTGCCAAACGCGGCGAGAAAGCAGGGATGGAGGTATCTCTGGTTTCGGGTGACCGCGATCTGTTACAGGTGGCGACCGATCGCATCCGCATCCGTATCCCTAAAACAAAGGGCGGACGCACGGAGGTAGAGGATTACTATGCGAAGGATGTGGAGGCGGCCTATCAGGTGACGCCCACGCAGTTTATTGACTTAAAGGCGCTGATGGGCGATACGGCGGACAATATCCCCGGTGTGCCTAAGGTGGGAGAAAAGACCGCCACGGAGCTGATGGTGACGTACGGATCGTTAGAAAATATCTATGCCCATGTGGAGGAAATCTCTAAAAAAGCGATCAAAGAATCGCTGATGACCAACAGGGAGCTGGCTGATTTAAGCAAGGTGCTGGCGACCATCAATGTGGACGCACAGATCGACTTTTCTTTTGACAAGGCACAGATCGGCGACTTTTATACGGAAGAAGCCTATGTGCTCTGCAAGCAGTTGGAATTTAAGAATATCCTTTCCCGCTTTTCTAAGGATGTGGCGGTTTCAAACAAACAGGAAGCGGATTTTCGTACCGTGACGGACAAGGCGGAAGCAGAGGCGCTGTTTGCGGCCTGTCGGGAAAAGGAAGATAATGCGCAAGGCGCTCATGCGATCGGGCTGGCGGTTTTTCGCGACAGCAAAGCGGAAAACGGCTGTATGGGCATCGCGCTTGCGCCCCGGGAGAACAACGTGGCCTTTCTTCCCTGTCAGGGAGAGGTGACAGAAGGCTGGCTGCGGGAGCAGTTGACGGCCTTAAACAAAGATGAGTTATGTAAACTAAATGTATTTGATGCAAAATCCTTTTATGATATGATAGAAGATATGGGCAAGGAGAGCATGTGGCGTGATCAGGCAGGCGTGCAGGATGTGCTTAAACCTTATCGGGAGAGAAGGTATTTTGACATTTTAATCGCGGCTTATCTTATCAACCCCTTAAAGAGCGATTACCAGACGGAGGATATTGCGGGCGAGTATCTGTCGCTGACGATCCCGGACAGGGCGCAGGTTTGCGGGAAAGGCACTTATGCGCAGGCGTATGAAAAGGAACCGCAGGCTTTTGCGCAGTATGCCTGTTATCAGGCTTATGTCTGTCTGGCGGCGGGCAAGGTGCTGGGGGACAAGCTTGCCGAGCAGGGAATGGAGTCTCTCTTTTATGAGATTGAGATGCCGCTCTCAAGGGTGCTTTATGATATGGAGCAGTACGGCGTGCTAGTGCAGCCCAAGGAGCTAAAGGCTTACGGCGAGGCGCTGACCGGACGTATCACGGAATTGGAACAGGCGATTTACAGGCAGGCGGACTGCACTTTTAACATCAATTCGCCCAAGCAGCTGGCGGAGATCCTCTTTGAAAAGATGGGGATCAAGGGAGGCAAAAAGACAAAAACAGGCTATTCCACGGCAGCGGATGTGTTGGAAAAGCTGGCGCCGGACTATCCGATCGTATCGGATATTTTGGAGTACAGAGGACTTGCCAAGTTAAAGTCCACCTATGCGGAAGGATTGTTTGCCTGCATTGCGGAGGACGGCAGGATCCATTCGACCTTTAACCAGACCATCACCGCCACGGGGCGGATCAGTTCGACGGAGCCGAATTTGCAGAATATCCCCATGCGCATGGAGCTGGGACGCAGGATCCGCAAGGTGTTTGTGCCGCGGGAAGGGTATTTGTTCATGGATGCCGACTATTCCCAGATTGAGCTGCGGATTTTAGCGCATATGTCCGATGATAAGCAGTTGATCGAAGCCTATCAGATGGAAGAGGACATTCACCGCATCACCGCTTCCAAGGTGTTCCACACACCTTTTGAGGAGGTGACGGACTTACAAAGACGCAATGCCAAGGCGGTCAATTTCGGCATCGTCTACGGCATCAGTTCCTTTGGCTTGAGTCAGGACTTGAGCATCTCCAAGAAGGAAGCCGCAGAATATATTGAGCAGTATTTTGAGACTTATCCGGGGGTGAAGCGCTTCCTTGACGGTATGGTGGCAAAGGCCAAAGAGCAGGGCTTTGTGGCGACCATGTACGGACGCAGACGTCCGATTCCGGAGCTTTCGTCTAACAATTTCATGCAGCGGTCCTTTGGGGAGCGGGTGGCGATGAATTCCCCCATCCAGGGGACGGCGGCGGATATCATGAAGATCGCCATGATCCGCGTGTGGGAGAGGCTGCATCGGGAGAATCTGAAATCCCGCCTGATTTTACAGGTGCATGATGAGCTTTTGATCGAGACGGAAACGTCTGAGGAGGAGGCGGTGCACCGCATCCTTACGGAAGAAATGCAGCAGGCGGCGGAGTTGTCCGTGCGCTTGGAAATCGACCTGCATACAGGCACGGACTGGTATGAAGCCAAGTAAAGGCGGAAAGCACAACGAGACAGAGAAGTTAACATGAGAATGAGATGAAGCAACAGACTGAGAACGAAAAGTCAGGTAGATAACATATGAGAGTCATAGGAATTACAGGCGGTGTGGGCGCGGGGAAATCGGCGGTGCTCGATCATTTGGCACAAACGTACAACTGTCGCGTCATCAAAGCCGATCAGGCTGCCCATCAATTGGAGGAGCCGGGGGGTGCCTGCTTTGAACCGCTGGTCGCCCTTTTAGGGGCTGAAATATTAGATGCAGCTGGAAGGATCGACAGACAGAAGATGGCGGCGCGGATCTTCGCAGACAGCGGACTGCTGCAGAGGGTAAACGACATTGTGCACCCGGCGGTGAAAAAATATCTCCTTTCGGAGATCGCAAAAGAGAGAGAAAGCGGGAAACGGGATTTTCTTTTTATCGAGGCGGCGCTTTTGATCGAGGAGGGCTATGCCGAAATTGTGGACGGGCTGTGGTACATTCGTGCAGATGAAACGGCAAGGCGGCAAAGGCTGAAGGAGAGCAGAGGCTATCCTGATGAAAAAATCGAGGCGATTTTGAGAAGTCAGCTTTCAGATGAAGATTTCCTGAAACACTGCGCTTTGGTGATAGAGAATAACGGTACGCTTGCAAGCGTCTATGAACAAATAGAGAAAGAATTGGGGGAAGACCAGTGGCAGAAGTAAAAAAAATTCCGGGACAATTAGTGTTTGGCTTGGATATCGGGACAAGAAGCATTGTAGGTACGGTGGGCTACCGCGTGGGAGGTAAATTCCATGTGGTGAAGCAGAGTATCAGGGAGCACCAGACAAGGGCCATGCTGGACGGGCAGATCCATGATATCTACAAAGTGAGCGATACCATCAAAGAGGTCAAGTCGGAGCTCGAGGAGCATGTCGGCAGACCCTTAAAAGACGTCTGTATCGCGGCGGCGGGCCGCGTGCTGCAGACCGTGAACATACGGGTGGATCAGGAGCTTGAGAATGAGCGGGAAATCACGGGGGAGGATATTTATGCCCTGGATTCTGCGGGCATTGAGCGTGCCTATCAGGACTTCCTGGAAAAGAATGATATGGATATGAAGTTCTACTGTGTCGGTTATTCGGTGGTTCGTTATTATATGAACGGCTACACGATCGGAAATCTGGAAGGGCATAAGGCAAAGACCATCGGCGCGGATCTGATCGCGACCTTCCTGCCGGAAGATGTGGTGGATGGTCTTTATAAAGCGGTCGGCGTGGCCGGCCTTGACGTGGTGAATCTGACACTGGAGCCGATCGCGGCGATCCAGGTAGCCATCCCCGAGATGTACCGCATGTTAAATATTGCGCTGGTGGATGTGGGCGCGGGCACTTCTGATATTTCCGTTACCAGAGACGGCAGCATCATCGCTTACGGCATGATCCCCATTGCGGGGGATTCCCTCACGGAAGTGGTCGCTAAGCACTGTCTGGTGGACTTTGCCACGGCGGAGCAGATCAAGCGGGACACGGGCGTAAAGGATGTGATCGAGTACAAGGATATCATGGGGCTGACCCAGACCATCACCAGCGAGGCGGTGGAGCAGGTGGTGTCTGAGGTGATTGAGAACATGACCAGCCAGGCAGCAGCTAAGATCAAGGAATTAAACGGCGATAAGTCCGTGAGCGCGGTGTTTGTGGTAGGCGGCGGCGGCAAGCTTCCGGGCTATACAAAGGCGCTGGCGCAGAAACTGGATATTCAGAATGAGCGTGTGGCAGTCAGGGGCGAGGAGGTCATGCAGGGGATTGAATTTTTGGAGTCGGATGCCAGAAAAGATTCCCTGATGGTGACACCCATCGGTATCTGTTTGAGTTACTATGAGCAGAGCAACAACTTTATCTTCGTTTATTTTAATGACCAGCGGGTAAAGATCTATGATAACAATAAGGCGGCTGTCGTCGATGCGGCGATGCAGGCGGAGTTTGCCAGCGACGGTCTGTTCCCCAGGCGCGGGAAGGAGCTAAACTATACGGTCAACGGGAAACCGCGCATTGCCAGAGGAGATTTTGGAGAGGCGGCGCAGATCACCGTGAACGGCAACGAGGCGGATATTTATACCCTGATCCATGCAAACGATCAGATTCGGGTGGTGGAGTCTACTGCCGGGGAACCGGCACAGATGACATTAGGCGAGCTGCCTGAGTTCGGGTCGAAGATGTGGGTGGATGTCAATGACAAAAGGGTGGATCTGCCCAAATTTGCCAGCGTAAACGGCGAGCTGCAGTCCGAGTATTATGAGATTCAGGAGAATGACGAGATCGAAATCCTGGGCTACTATACGGTACGGCAGATTTCTGAATTCATGGATGTGACCATTGACTGGAGCATGAATATCTACGTGAATAACAAGCTGGCCGATATGGATACAAAGGTGTACGAGAATTTTTCCGTGATCTGGACGATGGAGGAATTGCAGCTTTCTGATGTGGAGGTTTATGAACCGGAGGAAAAAGCAGAAGAACGTGTACGGGAAGACAGGCCTGCGGGTACGGCCGGCTTTTCTGCGCTTGCCTCAAAAGCGGCAGGCAGCGATGAGCTGACAGGAGAGACCGGAGCATCGGGAAGCGGCACTGCAGGAGACACCGTGGAAGTGGCAGCGGGAGACGAGCCACAGGATGTAGAGGAAAAGAAGAAGGGCGCAAGGATCGTGATGGGCCCTGGTGTGAAACGTGCCGAGGAGGAGGCGAAAGCAAAAGCCAGAGCCAGAGAGGAAGAAGCCGCCCGCGCCAAAGCGGAGGAAGAAAAGCGGCGGGAAGAACTTTTAAACAAACATGTGCCCGTGTCCATCATCGTGACGGTCAACGGCGAGCAGATCAAGCTCTCCGGCAAGAAAAACTATGTGTTCGTGGATGTGTTTGAGTATATTGACTTTGATCTTTCCAAGCCTGAGGGAAGCGGCATCGTGACCAATCTAAACGGCAGAGGCGCACAGTATATGGAAAGCATCAAGAGCGGCGATAACATCGAGATTTATTGGAAGAAATAGCGGCAGAAAAACGAAGAAGGAAGAAGCGTCCCCGCAGGAATGGCGGGGACGCTGTGGTTGACATTACTATGAGACTATGCAGCATTGCCAGCGGCAGCAGCGGAAACTGCGTTTATGTGGGAAGCGACGCCACGCATCTTTTGATGGATGTGGGCATCAGCGGGAAACGGACGGAGGCAGGGCTTTCTGCGCTGGGCTTATCCATGAGAGACATTGACGGCATTTGTATCACCCATGAGCACGCCGATCATATCAACGGTCTGGGGGTGCTTTCCAGGAAATATGAGATACCCATTTACGCCACGGCAGGCACCATCGAAGCCATCAAACAGACCGCTTCGTTAGGAGAGATTGATCCCGCTCTTTTTCAGACTATTGTTCCGGATGAACGGTGTATCATCAAGGATATTACGCTCTGCCCCATAAGGACGTCCCATGATGCGGCTGATCCTGTAGCTTACCGTATCAGTCATGACGGCAAAAAAATCGGGATCATCACGGATCTTGGGTGTTACAATGATTATACGGTGGAGTGCCTGCGGAATCTGGATCTCCTTTATCTGGAGGCGAATCACGACGTACATATGTTACAGGTCGGACCTTATCCTTATTATTTAAAAAAGAGGATCCTGGGCGAGCGGGGGCATCTGTCCAACGAGGCGGCGGGAAAGCTCTTAAGCCGTCTTTTGCATGACAAGATGCAGGCAATCGTGTTGGGGCATCTGAGCAAGGAAAACAATCTCCCGGAGCTGGCTTATGAGTCGGTGCGGGTGGAGGTCACCATGTCCGACACGAAATATAACGGCAATGATTTTCCGGTGTATGTTGCAAAGCGCAGCGAAGTGTCCGATATGATCGAAGTATGGTAGGAGGCAGGCGGATCAACGACAGGGACGTTCAGGAATGAATCTGCATCAGGGAAAGAGAGAAATAACATTGCAACGAAAATGACATTGTGTTAAAATCAAACTAATATTGAGGAACACGCTTTGCAAGAAGGGAACGTGAGATTACAGGCGGGAGGGGTTTTTCATGAACGAAAAATTGCAGTTTTTTGTGGATCATCTGGATGTGATCAATAAATTATACGAAAAGGACGTGATTCTTTCTGTTTTAGATAGTAACAAGGTGGTACAGGGATTTGTGCTGCCGCCGGAGATCCCGCCGCAGTATGAGGTCGGTTCCGTATTTCAGGATCCGAGCGGAATGCTGGATACGGTCCTGGCAAAGGGAGTTGCCAAACATAATCATCTGCCTAAGGAAGTCATGGGATTTCCGGTCGAGGGTAATCTGATCCCGATCAGGGACGGCGGACAGGTTGTGGGCTGTATCATCTGCTCCTATTCCGTGGAGGGCAGGGAGAAGGTACGGGAGATCGCCTCAGAATTTCAGGGATCCATTCAGCAGATCGACAGTTCCATTCAGGATGTTGTGAACGGTGTCGAGAGTTTGTTTACGATGCTCACGGATATGAATCGGATGACGACGGATGTGGAGCAGGATGTTAACAGGGCGGCTGATGTGGTAGGGGAGATCAGCAGCAACGCGTCACATTCCAATATCCTTGCGTTGAACGCGTCCATAGAGGCGGCGCGGAGCGGAGAAGCGGGCAGAGGGTTTGCAGTCGTTGCGACGGAGATGGGGAAACTGGCTAAGGACAGCAGCAGCTCCGCTGCCGAAATCAAGACTACTTTGGCGGCGATCGTGAGTCACCTGGAAGCCATCACCAATTCTATCAAAGAGGCAAACAGTGTAGCAAAGAGCTATATGGATAGCATCAGTTCAATTCAAACGATATTGGATAAAACCATATCCGTGGCCAATGAGCTGGAGAATGACGTAAGGCTGTAGAAATATGGATGCAAAAGGACAGATAAAAAGGCTATAACAGAAAACGTTATAGTCTTTTTTACAGAAAGCGGCGCAGAAAAGAGGAGACAATGAAAAAGACGATTATTACGGTAGTGGGAAAAGACACGGTGGGCATTATCGCAAAGGTATGTACCTATCTGGCACAGAACCAGATCAATATCCTCGATATCTCGCAGACCATCGTACAGGGCTTCTTTAACATGATGATGGTCGTGGATACCAATCTGACGAACAAAGATTTCGGGGTGATCGTGGACGAGCTGAACGCGCTCGGTGAGGAGATCGGCGTGGTCATCCGCTGCCAAAAGGAAGAGATTTTCGATCAGATGCATCGGATTTAATAGCCGCAAAGGAAAAACAAGCGACGTGAAGCGGCATTTGTTTTTCATGCGGCATTAACGAGCAAACGTTCCATGAAATCGGACAGGAAGTGCGAAGCACGGGTTTGCGAGTTTAGGAGGAAAAGGCAACTATGATAAATTTATTTGAAGTGGCTGAAACCAATGAGATGATCGCCAAGGAAAATCTTGACGTGCGTACCATTACGCTGGGCATCAGCCTGTTAGACTGCATTGACGGGGACTTAAAAAAGGTCAATGACAGAGTTTATGAAAAAATTACAGCCACCGCGAAAGAGCTGGTCAAAGTCGGTGACGAGATTGAAAAAGAATTTGGCATACCGATTGTCAATAAGCGCATATCCATTACGCCCATGGCGCTTGTCGGCGGCGCAGCCTGCAAGAGCAGCGAGGATTTTGTGACGCTGGCCAAAACCATGGATCGGGCAGCGCAGGCGGTAGGCGTCAATCTGATCGGAGGTTATTCCGCGCTGGTTTCCAAGGGGATGACGGCGGCGGATGAGCTTTTGATCCGTTCGATTCCGCAGGCCCTGCACGCCACAGAGCGGGTGTGCAGTTCCGTGAATCTGGGTTCCACCAGAACGGGCATCAACATGGATGCGGTGCGCCTGATGGGAGAGATCATCAAGGAGACGGCTGTGATCAGTAAGGATCAGGACAGCGCCGACTGCATGAAGCTGGTGGTGTTTTGCAACGCGCCGGATGACAATCCTTTTATGGCGGGCGCCTTTCACGGGGTGACCGAGGCTGACGCGGTGGTAAATGTCGGGGTCAGCGGTCCGGGCGTGGTGAAGACGGCCTTACAGAAGGTTCGTGGTGAGAATTTTGAGGTGCTTTGTGAGACCATTAAAAAGACGGCTTTTAAGGTGACCAGAGTGGGACAGCTCGTGGCGAGAGAGGCTTCCCGAATGCTTGACATTCCTTTCGGCATCGTGGATCTGTCGCTTGCACCGACCCCTGCGGTGGGGGACAGCGTAGCGGATATCTTATGCGAGATCGGACTGGAATACGCGGGCGCGCCCGGCACGACGGCGGCGCTGGCGCTTTTAAACGATCAGGTGAAGAAGGGCGGCGTGATGGCTTCCTCCTATGTGGGAGGCTTAAGCGGGGCGTTTATTCCCGTCAGCGAGGACCAGGGCATGATCGACGCGGTGACGGCAGGTGCGCTTACGCTTGAAAAGCTTGAGGCCATGACCTGCGTCTGTTCCGTGGGCCTTGACATGATCGCGATCCCGGGCGACACGCCGAATACAACGATCGCGGGCATCATCGCGGATGAGATGGCGATCGGCATGGTGAACCAAAAGACCACGGCGGTGCGCCTGATCCCGGCCATCGGCAAGGGCGTGGGTGAGAAGGTAGAGTTTGGCGGGCTGTTCGGTTATGCTCCGGTGATGCCTGTAAACGGCTTTTCCTGCGAAGCGTTTGTGAACCGAGGGGGGAGGATCCCCGCACCGATTCACAGCTTTAAAAACTGATTCTGCCAAACAGGAAACGACTGCGGTTGACATTCCACCGTTTCAAAGATTATAATGAAAATGGTTTTGGTTTTGCAAAAAAAACACCGGCGAGGGAGGTCATTCCAATGAAAAAAATTATCGGTAATAAGCCTCGTTGCGATTGGTATCGGCGCGGCACTATTCTTTGTGTTAGGTAAGGTCTCGATTCCGACACCTGTGCCCAACACCTACATAAGTTTACAGTATGCGGTGGAGGCTGTGTTCGCTACCCTGTTCGGGCCTATTGCAGGCGTGACAAACATCATCACCACTGGCGTCGTAGGTACGCTTTTGCTGCTCGGTTATTCGAAAACTGTAGTGAAAAAGGTTCCTTAGAAAAGGAAGAAGATTAGAACTTTTAGGAGCAGATTCGGGGGAGCTTCCCTTGAATCTGTTTGTATGTGAGGAAAAAGATATGGCAGAGCCCGCTATTTCGTTTCAGGACTACGGATTTCAATATGCGGCACAGGCAAGTCCTACGCTGCATCATATAACGCTGGATATCTACCTGGGCGAGAAGGTGCTGATCGCGGGCGCTTCCGGCAGCGGCAAGAGCACTGTCGGCAATTGCATCAACGGTTTGATCCCTTTCGCCTATCCGGGGGAGAGCACGGGCAAACTTTTTGTGGGCGGCGTGGAAGCGAAGGAGAGCAGTATTTTTGACTTCGGGAAAGGCGCTTTTGGAGCACGGCATCAGGGAGCCGCTCTATCTGACGGCTCTGCGCTATGCGGGCGTGCCCATCACGGAAGAAATATCGCCCCAGCATGTAAACAGCCTTTCCCTGACAAAGGAGCAGAAGGAAAAAGTACGTGCCTGGTATGTCGAGAGGAGGAAACGTTAAAGATCTGCGGTTTGTATCCTTTCCGAAAATGGCCGGTATCGGCGCTTTCTTTCGGGCAGAAAAAGCGGGTGACGATCGCGGGGATCCTGGTACAGCGTCCGCGGATCATTCTGATGGATGAGCCGACGGCAGGGCAGGACTACAGACATTACACGGAGATCATGGAATTTTTGAAAACCCTGAATGCGCAGGGGTTCACCATTGTGATGATCACGCATGATATGCAGGACGGTCCTTTTCTCTATTGCCGGGCCTTATACGATCACGGCCCGGCAGCTTTTTTATCATCTCAACATCACCGTAAAGGTGATTTGCGTGGTGCCTGTGGCGCTGCTCTTTATCGCCTGCACGGATCCCAGTGAATTTGCGGCATCCTTAGCAATGATCGGGGTGAATTATCGGGTGGGTTATGCGGTGAGTCTGGCCCTGCGTTATATCCCGGATGTGCAGCGGGAGTACACAAATATCAGTCAGGCGCAGCAGGCGAGAGGAATCGATCTCTCCGGCAAGGATAAGTTTTTTACCAGACTGAAAAATTCGGTGGCAATCTTACTGCCGCTGGTAATGTCCAGCATCAATCGCATCGAAACAGTCAGTAATGCTATGGAACTGAGAGGTTTTGGCAAGGAGAAGAAGCGCACCTGGTATATGCAGAGGAAATTGACCAAAAACGACTGGATCGCCATCGGGCTGGCGGTTCTTGTGCCGGTCGTGGATATGACGGTGACTTTCTGGGACGGCAGTCGGTATTATAATCCGTTTCGGTAAGCGCGGATTTGCGAGTCCATTTGTGTAGAAGAAAGGTTGTATCAAGTATGAAACTTTTGGTGATCGGCGGCAGTTATTTTTACGGCAGGGTCTTTGTGATGGAGGCGGCAAAGGCACATGAAGTCACGGTCTGGAACCGCGGCACCTACTCGATGGCGGATTTTTCAGTCAGGCAGATAACGGGAGACAGGCACGGGAAGACGGCGGCCTGTGAGGAAGATTGGGACGCGGTGATCGATTTTTGTGCCTACGCGCCCGGGGATGTGCGAAATACCATAGAGAATTTGACGGGAAAGATTGGACAGTATGTTTTGATCAGTACGGTGGATGTCTACGAGAGAGACCCTGCCGTGGTAAAGACGGAAGACACGCCGTTTGAGGAGAGAACATTTGCGGGGGAGACGGGGGCCTATATTGCAGGGAAAGTAGCATTGGAGCGGGAAATCGCTGCAGTATGTGGAGAGCGGGAGATTCCCTATACGGTACTGCGACCGGCGATTCTTTACGGGCCGTATAACTATGCGCCCAGAGAATCGGTTTATATCCAAATGCTTTTGCAGAATCATGCGCTGCCCCGTTTTACGGATGCGGACGGGCGGTTTCAGATGATCTATGTCAAGGATGCTGTGCAGGCGATTCTGAATTGCCTGGGAAATGAGGAGACTTACGGGCAGGCCTATAATCTGTGCCAGGATGAGATCATTACTTACGAAAGCTTTTTTGAGACCTTAAAGCAGGCGGCGCAGCCGGAGGACCTGGAAGGGCTGGCTGAGGTGCCGCTTAGCGTGGAGCAGGCGGTGGCCCAAGGGGTGCCGGTGGCTTTCCCGGCGACGGCGTCGGAGACGCATCTGTGCGATAACGCGAAGGGGAAAGCGGAAATGGGGCTTATTTATACGGATTTTGAGGAGGGCATGCGGCGGACCTACAGGGCGTTTCGGGGTGTGTTTGTGCAGTAAGGGGAAAAGAAGGCGTCATGCTTGACAAGTGCCGTGAGTTAGCGTAGACTAACAGGGAGGAGAATACCATTTTTGCAGAGCGAGACCAAAGAGAATGGCGGGAGGAAGTAAATGACCTTAGATGAGATCGCGATTGGAAAAGAATGCAGGATCACAAGCGTGGGCGGAGAGGGTGAACTGCGCCTGAGATTGTTAGATATGGGGCTGATCCCCAAAACAGTGGTGCGGGTGCAGAAGGTGGCGCCCATGGGGGACCCCATTGAAATACATTTGCGCGGATATGAGCTGACGATTCGGAAAGAGGACGCGGCGCAGATCGAGGTATCGCAGGACTAAGAAAGCGGCTGCAAGCGAATTGCGTCAGGCACAGCAGCGACAGGCAAAGATAGAACGGAAGAAGGACGGACAACATGGTATACGCACTGGCGGGTAATCAGAACAGCGGTAAAACGACTTTATTTAATCAGCTCACGGGTTCCAACCAGCATGTGGGGAATTTTCCCGGAGTGACGGTGGATTCCAAGATGGGGGAGATCCGCGGCGAAAAAGGAAATGCGGTGGTGGATCTGCCGGGGATCTATTCGATCAGACCCTTTACGAATGAGGAGATCGTGACCCGCAGTTTTATCTTGCAGGAAAAGCCCGACGGCATCATCAACATTGTGGATGCCACGAACATCGAACGAAATCTCTACCTGACTTTGCAGCTGCTGGAGCTGCACATTCCCATGGTGCTGGCTCTCAATATGATGGATGAGGTGCGGGGCAACGGCGGCGCCATCGATATCAGGCGGCTTGAGGAGGAACTGGGCATTCCCGTAGTGGGGATCAGCGCCGCGAAAAACGAGGGAATCGAGGATTTGATCAAGGCCATCAGGGAAGTGGCTTCCCGCCGTATATACCCGCAGGTGACGGACTTTTGTGAGAAGGGTCCAGTGCACCGCTGTATCCATGCGGTTAGCCATCAGGTGGAGGATCATGCGGAGCGCATCGGTCTGTCGCCCCGTTTTGCGGCCACCAAGATCGTGGAGGGTGACTCGGATATCATTGAGAGGCTGGCGCTGTCGGACAATGAGCTGGATCTGATGGAGCACAGCATTGTGGAGATGGAGCAGGACAGCGGCATGGACAGAAACGCGGCCCTGGCGGATATGCGCTATGCCTTTATCGAGCGGGTCTGCGCGAAGGCGGTGACCAAGGCAAAGGAGAGTAAGGAGCATCTGCGCAGTGTAAAAATGGACAGTGTGCTCACCCATAAATATTTTGCCATTCCTGTTTTTTTGCTTATTATGGCGGCAATTTTTTACCAGACTTTCGGGCTGATCGGCAGTTTCCTAAGCGACCTTCTGGGGATGGGCATCGATGCCCTGTCTGCGGTGACGGAGCGGGCGCTCACGGCCTACGGCATCAATCCGGTGGTGGAGAGTTTGGTGATCGACGGTATCTTTACGGGGGTGGGGAGCGTGCTGAGTTTCCTGCCGATCATTCTGGTGCTGTTCTTCTTTTTATCTATTTTGGAAGATTCTGGCTATATGGCGCGGATCGCTTTTGTGATGGACAGGCCGCTTAGAAAGATTGGTCTTTCGGGAAAGAGTTTTGTCTCCATGTTGATCGGTTTTGGGTGCAGCGTGCCGGCAGTGATGTCCACCAGAACGCTTTCTTCGGACAGGGACAGGAAGATGACCATTCTGCTGATCCCTTATATCAGCTGTTCCGCCAAGATTCCGATCTACGCCCTGTTTGCAGCGGCCTTTTTTGAGAGGCGGACTGCGCTTGTGATGTTTGCCCTTTACGGACTGGGTATCCTGATTGGACTGCTCAGCGCAATCGTCTTAAACAAAACAGGATTTCGCGGCAGGCCGACACCTTTTATGATGGAGCTTCCCAACTACCGTTTTCCTTCTGCAAAAAGCGTTGTGCTCCTGATGTGGGATAAGGCAAAGGACTTTGTGCAGAGGGCCTTTACGGTGATTTTTCTGGCAACGCTTGTTATCTGGTTTTTGCAGACCTTTGATGCCAGATTGAATGCGGTTACGGATTCAGGCGAAAGTCTGCTCGCCATGGTGGGGAAGCTGATTGCGCCTGTCTTTGCGCCGCTTGGGTTTGATGATTGGCGGGCAGCAACGGCGCTGATCTGCGGCTTTACGGCAAAGGAGGCGGTGGTCAGCAGCCTTGGTGTTTTGACGGGCACGTCTATGGCGAATTTGAGCGGTACATTGGGAAGTATCTTTTCTACGGCTTCGGCGGTGAGTTTCCTGGTGTTCACCCTGCTGTATACGCCCTGTGTGGCGGCAGTGGCTGCCATCAAGCGGGAGCTTGGGTCCGCATTAAAGACGTTTGGCGTGGTTTGTATGCAGTGCGGCGTGGCGTGGGTTGTCGCCTTTCTGGTGTATCAGCTGCTGCGGTTTGCGGGATAATCTTTACATGTTTTTACCCTTTTGTTATAATAATTGTGTAACCTGTAAATGCTCATTAAAAGGTGGTGATCATATGACGGAAGGTGAAATGTTAAAGCTGTCTGTGGAAGAGTTTTCAAGACTACAGGATTATATGTTATCTTGTGAAAAAGATTCAGACGCATATAGAAAGATGAAGCGCAGATACATTGAATTAAAAGTGATTTTGTCTTCATCCGGCGTTAATTTGACAGAACTGGATATGATAAAGGAATGATTGCGCAAAAGGACGGTGAATAGGAAGAGCGTGAATCCGATAGCGATAAAGGATTTTCGCTCTTTTTTAGCACACTTAAAAATGTAGATAAGCATACAGAGGAAGGAGCCTACTTTGGACGAAACGATGCAGGAATATCGAACCATATTCACGGACAATCCCGCAAAGGCGGAAAAACAACTTTATAAGCTGGCGAAAAAAGGAGATCTGAATGCGCTGTCAGCGTTGAACGAATATTATGAGAAATGCGTCACAGAGGCAAAGACACCGAAAGAATCCGCCAAAATCCGGCAGAAAGCTCTGAAAACGGCGTTGCTTGGCGCCGCAAAAAACAGCCCGTACTGGCTCATATTCGTGGGGGAAATGTACCGTTACGGTGTGGGAACGGAGAAAAATGAGAAAAAGGCATTTTCTTATTATGAGAAAGCGGCAGCTCTCGGTGACGTGGATGGCATTGTCAAGGTCGGGCGTGCCTATATGAATGGAATCGGCGTTCCGGAAGATTATGAGAAATCCTTGTGCTTTTTCGAAATGGCGGCAGAACAGGATTATGCGGAAGCGATGATTCTGATTGCCTATCAGTATGAAAACGGAAAGGGTGTGAAGGCCGATTATGAGAGAGCGCTTAATTGGCTGACAAGAGCGGAGCGCAGCTGCGGGCGGCGGCTGAAAGGAGAATTGTCGGAAAAGGATAGAAACTATTATGAATCGCTGTTAGAGGATGTGAATCGTCAAAGATGGCATTGTGAATCCGTCACCTGCGTGGAGATGATCGGGAAAGAAGACTGTCCGATGGAGCAGCGGCAGCAGGCGTTTTCGCAGCTTTCGGAGCTTGCGCATGAAAAGGGCGACCTGCGCGCACAGGTGAGCATGGGAATCCTGTATGAAGAAGGAACATTTGTCGAACAGGATGAGCGCAAGGCATTGGAATATTATCTGATGGCGGCTGGGAACGGCTCAACCGGAGCGATGAATAATATCGGCAATTTTTATTTGCATGGAAAAGGTGTGGAAAAAGACTACGATCAGGCATTTGCATGGTATCAGAAAGCGACTGAGCTGTCGGGAAATGCGGCGGCGGAATGCTCTCTGGGGATGTGTTATCAGTACGGGTACGGAACAAAAATCGATTATGAAAAAGCGCGCAGTTTTTATGAGTTGTCCGCAAAGCAGGGGCTTGGGCTTGCCTATTATCGGATAGGGCTGCTATATGAACAGGGACTTGGCGTGGCAAAGGATATCCGGATCGCAAAACAGTATTTCGGGGAGGCGCTACATCGGGGATGTCGGGAAGCGGCGTTGAAATTGTGAGAACCGGTGGCGAATAAGCAAAAGCATGGGGAGGTATCTTATGGATTTTAACGCGGTGTATCACAGGGCAAACGACAACTACTGTTATCCTCTGGACGAGGAACAGCTCGTCATCAATATTCGGACAGGGTATGACGTAAAGTATGTGAATATCATCCACGGAGATCCCTTTAAGTCGGGAATCCTCGGGGGCGGCGAGAGCTGGGACGGAGAGGCGCTCAACATCCCCTTTAAGAAGCGGCTGAAAAATCAGCTCTGGTGGACGACGACCATCAAGCCCGAGTTTAAGCGTTTAAAATATTATTTTGAATTGCAGACCGAGAACGAGAGATGGTTTTATTTTGAGGACGGTTTTGTCTCTGAGGCACAGATGGCGTTAGCGGGCAGGAGCAGACAGTGCTTCATTATGCCGTGGATGAATCCGGCGGACATTCCCGTGACCCCTGCCTGGGTGAATGATACCATCTGGTATCAGATCTTTCCGGAGCGTTTCTGCAACGGCGATCAGTCCAACGATCCCGAGGGGACACTGCCTTGGCGGACAAAAGGCTCCGTTACCAACCAGGAGTTTTTCGGCGGGGATCTGCAGGGTATCATCAATAAGCTTAATTATATCAGAGACCTTGGCGTGTCGGGACTGTATCTGACGCCGATCAATGTCTCTCCCAGTTCGCATAAATATGACACGACGGATTATACGAAGATCGACCCGCATTTCGGTTCCGAAGAAACCATGAAAACGTTGGTGCAGGAAGCCCATGACAGGGGGATCCGTGTGATGCTCGACGGCGTGTTCAACCATTCCGGACAGTATTTTGCACCCTGGCTTGACGTGAAGGAGAAGGGACCGCAGTCGGAGTATTGGGATTGGTTCATGGTGAAAGAATGGCCTTTCTCAGAGGAGGGCGGTAACGCCTGGGAGAAGCGCTATTACACCTTTGCCTTTTTTGACAATATGCCGAAATTAAATACCAATAACCCCAAGGTGCGGGATTACCTGATCGGTGTCTGTGAGAACTGGGTCAGGAATTACGGTGTGGATGGTATCCGTTTGGACGTGGCAAACGAGGTGTCCCACGCTTTCTGTAAAGCGCTCAGGAACCGCCTGAAAGCAATCAATCCGGATATCTATATTCTGGGTGAGATTTGGCATGACGCCATGCCGTGGCTTAGAGGAGATGAGTTTGATTCCGTGATGAACTATCCGCTGGGAGAGAGCATCAAGGATTTCTGGATCGATAAGAGTCTCACAAATGAGGACTTTGAGTATACCATCAACCGCTGTTACACACGCTATATGCAGCAGACAAACGACGTGCTCTTTAACCTCTTAGACTCCCACGATACCAAGCGGCTTCGCACCGATGTGAAAAATCTGGATGAGTATTTCCAGCAGCTGGCAGTGCTCTTTTCCATGCCAGGATCGCCCTGTATTTATTACGGCACGGAAATCGCCATGGAGGGCGGACACGATCCGGACTGCCGTCGCTGTATGCCTTGGGAGGAGATCGACGGCGGCGCTTACAGCGAGCGTATCGACATCATCAGAAGCCTTTTGCATTTGAGAAAGGAAGAACCGCTGCTTCGTAACCGCGACTTCCATTTTCCCAATAAGATCAACCGTCCCAGAGTGATCGAGTTCAACAAGATGGGATGGGTGGACAATTATGTGGAGGTCATCATCAACTGCGAGGAGGAAGATATCGAGATCCCCAGAGAGGGTGAGATTCTTTTTTCCAGACATTATATTGATAACACGCTACTGCGAAACGGCATTTTGATCCGCAGGCAGAGACGATAAGGAACAAGGGGGAAAAGAAATGAATCAGTTTCAACTACCGGGCTGTCTGATCATTGAGGAGGGCGCCTGCGAGCGTCTTAACGAGATCCTTGCGGACTGTGTGCCCGGGATCGAGGAAAAGCGCGTGATGATCGTCACGGAGGAAGCGCTGATGCCGATCATGAAATCGTATCTGGGGGAAATGCAGCGTGATCTTCCGCTAAGTAAGCTGTACCTGATCGACGAGAACAGCTTTGAAGAAGCCATGGGGCTGGCCAAAGAGATGTGCATGAGTGATGTAGAGGTCGTTATCGGCGTCGGCGGCGGCAAGGTGCTTGATGTGGCGAAATATGCGGGTTTTGTGGCCAAGATCCCCTATATCTGTGTGCCGACGACGTTAAGCAACGATTCGCTTGCCTCTCCGGTGGCGGTACTGGGCACGGAGGGAGATGCCAGAAAGACCTTAAAATGTGCGATTCCCGCGGCCATCGTGGTGGACGTGGATGTGGTGATGGGTGCGCCCCTTTCCCAGCTGCAGTCGGGAATCGGCGACACCATCAGCAAGTATACGGCGCTTTACGATTGGAAGCTGGACGCCGCCCACAGGAAGGAGCGGGTGGATGATTTTTCCTATCTGATTTCCGATATGGCGTTGTCTTCCCTGTGCTACAATGAGGAGAAATCGTTAAAGAGCAAAGAGTTTATCAAGATACTGACGCAGTCTCTGGTGCTGGGCGGGCTTGCCATGGAGATCGCGGGCAATTCCAGACCGTGCAGCGGTTCGGAGCATCTGTTTTGCCACTCTTTGGAAGAAAATCATAAAGAAATACAGATTTCTCACGGGATGGCAGTTGCGCTCGGAAGCCTGGTGAGCTGCCGCTTACAGGGGCGTGATGTCAAGCGCCTGGAAGCTGTTTTGCAGGCCTACCATATGGATATGGACCCCATGAATTGGGGCATCACGAAGGAAATCTTTACGGATGCCTGGCTTAAGGCGGCGGATACCAGAAAAGACAGGTATACGGTGCTCAATGAGGTGGAACTGACTGAGGATCTTTTGGGACAGATTTATGAGAAACTGCGGTAGCAGATTGAAAAATAAGCCCGATGACCTTATGTATCATCAACAATTTTGGCTCTGACATGGAGATGAAAAGGAGCAAAGTCCAACGAGAATAGAAAATCCTCTGTACAAATTCTGCAAAATACAATAAAATAGTACCAAGAAGAATTTGTATCGGCCGCAGGCAGGCTGAGGCGAAATTCATACCGAGTTGCTTGAAACCGATTGTCTTACATAAAGGGAGGTGTGAATATGAAAACCTACGAGCTGGATCTGAATTCGATCGACAGGGTGAAAGGCTTTGTCAGCGCGATCGAGAAGTTTGACGGCTACTTTGATATCGCCACGGGCAGATATGTGGTGGATGCGAAGTCTATCATGGGGATTTTCTCCATGGATCTGTCCAGAAAGATCGAATTTCGGATTTTAGAAACCAACGCCCAGATTTCTGAGGTGGAGGCAGCGATCGCACCCTACATTGTTTCCTGAGAATGGATGAAAAACAGACGGCTGTAAGTATTTCAAAACTGGCAGCCGTCTGTTTTTGTGCGCGGATTCGCGTAATGTTTCTATTAGTCTTCCAGGGCGTCTTCCGGTTCAAGCAGCGCAGGCGTATCGACCTCCGTCAGTTCCTCCACACTGCGCAGTGTGCGGTTGATGGCTCTGGTGCGTCTGCCGACGATATCGGAGAGCGTCTTGTCCGCCGTCTGGATCTGCTTCTGCGCCTTGTCCAGCATATCACTGAATTTGATAAATTCTGACTTTACGGCGCGAAGCGTATCCCACACTTCCTGGGAGCGCTGCTCGATGGCCAGGGTCTTAAAGCCCATCTGTAAAGAGGAGAGGAACGCTGAAAGCGTTGTCGCGCCGACAGCCGTGATCTTATACTTTTCGCGCAGCTCCTCAAACAGGGCGGCATTCTGCACAACCTCTGCATACAGACCTTCCGTAGGCAGAAACATCAGTGCAAAATCAGTTGTTTTCGGCGGCACGATGTATTTGTCATGGATATCTTTGGCGAAAGCGCGGATTTTTAAGGTCAGGGAATGTCTGGCCTCATCGATGGCCTGCTTATCCTCCGCGTCGAGCAGACGGTTATAATCCTCGATCGGAAATTTGCTGTCGATCGGCAGAAGTAACGGGGTATCGCCATTTCCGGGAAGCTTGATGGCAAATTCCACGCGCTTGCCGTCCGTGATCTCCACATTGGTTTCATATTGATTCGGCGCCAGGATATCGGAGAGCAGCATTTCCAGACGGACCTCACCGTAGGTGCCGCGCTCCTTGACATTGGTCAGAGCGTTTTTTAAGGATTTGGCATCGGCGGCGAGGGCCTTCATCTCGCCCAATCCCTGACCGACGCTCTCAAGCTGCTTGCTAACCAGCTCAAAGGACTGGGCGAGACGGGTTTCCAGCGTTTTTTGTAATTTCTCATCCACCACGCCCTGGATCTGTTCCAGCCGTTTTTCGTTGCTGTCCTGCAAAGACTTGATTTTGCTTTCCAGGGTAGCATTTAATTTTTCACTGTTTTCCGTATTGGTCCGCTGGATGGAGGAAAGACGGCTGTCTACCTGTTCGCTGAACGTATGTAGCTGCTGGTTTAGATCTCTACGGTTTTCAGACAGCGTGCCCTGAATGCTTTTCTGGATCATGGCGAACCGCTCAAACTGCTCCGTTGTGCCATGTGCGATCTGATCCTGCACGTCGTCACGCTGCTCCTTGGCGCTGCGTTTGAGCAGCGAAGTAATTTCGTCCATATCTGACTTTTTACGTCCCGTAAGCTGCAGCACGATTATGGCGAACAGCAGAACGACAGATACAATTCCTAAAATTTCTGAAAATCCCATTTTTGGTCTCCCCTTTCCATACTGATGCCATTATACCGTGTTTTGCCCCGCTTTTCAACGCGTCAAATAGACTGAATTTCCCATATTCTCAAATTTGCCAATTGGCAATAATTATGCTATGATACTCTATTAAGGACTAAGAAGCCTTTGAGGGAAACGTAGAGAAGACAAGAAATAGTTGCGGAGGTTTAGGATGCTGGAGCTTAAAAATATCTCCTTTCAGGCCGAAGACGGTGGAAAAGAGATCGAAATATTGCGCAATGTCAATCTGACCCTGGAGGATCAGTTTGTGGCCGTCACGGGGCCAAACGGCAGCGGAAAATCTACGCTTGCCAAGATCGTGGCCGGTATTTTGACGCCGACGGAAGGACAGATCCTTTTGGACGGCGTGGATATCACGGAAAAATCCATTACCGAGCGGGCAAAATTAGGGATCGGCTTTGCTTTTCAGCAGCCTGTCCGCTTCAAGGGCATCACCGTGAAGGATATGCTTTCCATCGCGGCGGGAAAGGAGACGGCAGTATCGGAAGTCTGCTCCATGCTTTCGGAAGTGGGACTCTGTGCCAGAGATTATGTAAACCGAGAAATCAATGCCAGCCTGTCGGGCGGAGAGCTAAAGCGTATTGAGATCGCCATGCTGATGGCCAGAAAGAGTAAGGTTTCTATCTTTGACGAGCCGGAAGCGGGAATTGACCTTTGGAGCTTTCAGAATCTGATTCGGGTTTTTGAAAAGATGCACGAGGAGATTAGGGGAACGATCCTCATCATTTCTCATCAGGAGAGGATCTTGAATATTGCGGATCAGATCGTGCTGCTTGCCGACGGCAGGATCAAAAAGGTGGGCAGCAGAGAGGAGATCATGCCCGGGCTTTTGGGAGCGGGGCAGCCTTGCAAAACGTTGACGGATAAGCTTTAGTTAGGTAGAGGAGCATTGCAAGTCGGTTGGATGGCGAAACTTCGTAAACAAAGTTATGCCCCAGGTCGCATAAATGCTCCGGAATGGAGAAACTATGGACGTAATACAACAGGAACTGCTTGCGCAGGTGGCGGGCCTGCATGAAGTGCCGGAAGGCGCATATAACATCCGTGCCAATGGAGAGATGGCGGGCAGAAACACTACCGCGAATATCGATATCATCACAAAGACGGATCGCTCGGGCATTGATATCAAAATCAAACCGGGGACCAGAGGAGAGAGCGTGCATATTCCCGTGGTCCTTAGTCAGAGCGGTTTGCAGGAGAGCGTATATAACGATTTTTTTGTGGGGGAAGACTGTGACATTACCATTATAGCAGGCTGCGGCATTCATAACAGCGGCGACCAGGCTTCGGAGCATTCGGGGATTCACCGTTTTTTTGTAGATAAAAATGCGAGAGTACGTTATGTGGAGAAGCATTACGGTTCGGGAGACGGGAATGGAGAGCGGGTGATGAATCCTACCACCGAGATCCATTTGGCGCAGGGGGCGTCTCTTGAAATGGAGACGGTGCAGATCAAGGGCATCGATTCCACCAGGCGTGTGACTACGGCATCAGTGGAAGAAGGGGCTTCCCTGACGATCAAAGAAAAGATCATGACGCATGGAAAACAGGTCGCGGAGACAGATTTTACGGTGGATATGGAGGGGGAAGATTCCAGCGTGAACCTGATTTCACGTTCGGTGGCCAGGGAGCAATCCAGACAGGTGTTTCGCAGCCGTATCAACGGCAACGCAAGCTGCCACGGGCACAGCGAATGTGATGCGATCATTATGGATGAGGCCAGTGTCAGTGCGATTCCGGAACTGACGGCCAACGATATCGATGCGAACCTGATCCATGAGGCGGCCATCGGAAAAATTGCGGGAGAACAATTGATAAAGCTCATGACGCTCGGCCTTACGGAAAAAGAGGCAGAGGAGCAGATTGTGAAAGGGTTTTTGAAATGAGAAAGTTTTTGCAGTACGCTTTGAACCGTGTGGTGATCACGGCGCTTCTGGTACTGATGCAGGTTGTCTTTTTCCTGACAGTGCTTCTGCATTGGGGCAATTACTATGTCTGGGTTTCCCTGATATTGCGTTTTATCACTTTCTGGGCTGTGCTCTATATCATATGGAAACCAACCAATCCGGCCGTAAAACTGGCGTGGGTGGTACCGATTCTGATTTTTCCGCTGTTTGGCGGTGTGTTCTATCTCTTTTTTGGCCATGTGATCGTGCCGGGGAAGCTGCGTGACAGCATGGAGCGGACGGACAAGCAGGTCAGGGAAAGTCTGGTGCAGGATGAAAAGATTTTGGAGGGACTAAACGAAGAAGATCAGGCGATGGCAAACTTAAGCGGTTATATCACCTCCTATGGGGCTACGCCGGTATGCGATCAGACGGCTTCCGCATATTTTGCGGACGGGCTGTCCTGGTGGGAGAGCCTGATTGGGGATCTGGAAAAGGCGGAGCGTTTCATCTTTCTGGAGTTTTTTATCATCAAAGAGGGAAAGATGTGGGACACGATCCTGGATATTCTGGAGCGCAAGGTAAAGGACGGCGTAGAAGTCAGGCTGATCTATGACGATATCGGATGTGCCTTCCTTCTGCCTAAAAGGTACGACAGGATCATTGAAAAAAAGGGAATCAAGTGTGTGTCGTTCAACAGGCTGGTGCCCTTTTTGTCGCTGGTGCTGAATAACAGGGATCACAGAAAAATCGTGGTGATCGACGGAAAGGCGGCATATACGGGCGGCATCAACCTGTCGGATGAATATATCAATTTGGAGCATCCTTACGGTGAGCACTGGAAGGATACCGGTATCCGCATCGAGGGAAAGGCTGTCTGGAATTTTACGGTCATGTTTTTGCAGATGTGGAATATGTCCCGCTATACGGAAGAAGACTACGGCAGATATTATTTCCGGCATCGGGAGATATTCGGCGCAACGGGATATGCGCAGCCATATATGGATACGCCTTTTGACGACGAAACGCTGGGGGAGAACGTATACCTGAATCTGATTGGAGCCGCTAAGCGATATGTTTGGATCTATACGCCTTATCTGGTTACCGACAATGAGATGATCACGGCCCTCAAACTGGCGGCGAAGCGGGGCGTGGATGTGCGGATCGTAACGCCGGGCGTGCCGGACAAAAAGTTTGTCTACTGGCTGACACAGTCCAATTACCAGAACCTGATCGGCGCAGGCGTCAGAATCTACCAGTACGAGCCGGGCTTTATCCATGCCAAATGCATGCTTACGGATGACGAGTCGGCGACGGTGGGGACGATCAATTTCGATTACAGAAGCTTCTACCATCACTTTGAATGCAGCGTGCTGCTGTATCGGGCACAGGCCGTGAAAGAGCTAAGGGAAGATATGGAGAAAACCTTTGCGGTCTGCGAGGAGATCACTATGGAGTGGTGCAGAAAGAAATTTGTAAAAACCAATATTATCGGTCCGCTTTTAAAACTGCTTTCACCGCTTATGTAGACAGGGAAGCAGGGATATGGATAAACGGAGAAATGGAGTGAAGGTATGTTACGGTTCCTGAAGGTGATCCTGTGTAATTTACCAAGGATTTATATGATACCCAAAATGGCATACAGAGCAAAGCATACGGAACGTTACGGGGAAGAATCGCGGTACGCCTATGCGCGGCTTGCAATCAGGCGGATGATGCGGGCGGGGCGCATTTCCACGAAACGTTACGGATCGGAGAATCTGCCGCAGGAAGGCGGTTACCTCCTGTGTCCAAACCATCAGGGAAAATACGATGCGCTGGGGATCATGATATCTCACGACAGACCCTGCTCGGTGGTGATCGATGATGCCAGATCGCACGGTCTTTTAGTCAAGCAGTTTATTGATATGCTGCAGGGAAAGCGTTTGAAAAAGGGCGATGCCAGACAGTCCATGAAAATCATCAAAGAGCTGGCGGAGGATATCAGGGATGGCGCACGCTATATCATCTTTCCGGAGGGCGGTTATTTTCACAATCATAACACCGTTGGGGAGTTTAGGCCCGGGTGTTTTAAGAGCGCAGTAAAGGCCAAGGTTCCCATTGTCCCTGTGGCGCTCATTGACTCCTATAGAGTGTTTGAAGAATGGTCGCTAAAGAAGGTGGAGACACAGGTGCACTTTTTGCAGGCGATTCCCTACGAGGAGTACCGGGGCATGAACACGACGGAGATTGCCGAATTGGTGCGTGAGCGTATCGTCAGCAGGATCGACGAGACGTTGTGTCCTACATAGAAATAGCGTCACATTTTTATGATCGGTCTTGACTGTTCGCAGATTTCCGGGAAGGGATCGGTATCAGGGAACTTGTGGCGCACGATGCTCTGATAGATATGGCTTGCATAGATATCTTTTTCCAGCATGGAAAGAGCTGTCGGTGCAAGCTCTTTTTCTGCGTCCGCGAGCTTGGAAAGAAGCGGAATCTGCGACTTTTCCTTAATTGCGGTAAGCAGAGAGGCAGCGCTTTCGCGAAAGCCGAGCATACGGGCATAAAAAACAGGTCCTTCTTCCCGATAGCAGTTGAAATCTTCTCTGCGGATGCCGAGCAGGATATGCAGCAGACTGCGGGAGATACGGACATAGGTGCGGTTTTTGGTTTTCAAAAGTTCGCAGAAAGAATCGAAATCGCGGTATTTCGGCAGCAGATTGCAGATGCGGTCCGAGAGCTCTTTGTCAATGTCGGGATAGTCCGTGAAGCCGGAAGCTTCTCCGGATAACAGGCTGTAATGCACAGGCAGGGAAATGTCATCCGCATAGATCGGATAAGTTTTCAGGTAGGATTGCAACACCATCTCCCGTATGGAGTCAGGTACCTGGCGGATCACGGAATCGGGAATCTGCGACTGCCGCAGGGATTCACGGATGGCGTGAGCGGAACAGAAGCCGGCCTCCAGACTGTTGTCGTGGTAGGAGGAACCTGCCCGTTTTATGGTATAAGCTTCGATTTTGCTATTTGTCGAAAGAAGCGCCTTGCAGTACTCGATGCCAAGGATATTGTTGGGAGTGGTAAGCACGTCTATGTAGGCTGTCAGATGAGACGCAGAGGCCTCCAAGGCAGCATTTCTGGCCTGTGGGTAAGAATATCCCAGACGGAGTTTATGGTTCAGTTCCCGCTTGAAGGAAGGCGTTTCGTTCAGGAGCTCTTGTGCAAACTGCTTAAGAACGCCTATATCACCGCATTCGCTGCCAAAACAGAGAGAATCAATGACGTTTAGCTGATTGAGTAGAGCTATCGCGCCACCGGCAAAATATTCGGCACTGCTGACCGCGTAGCAGGCGGGCAGTTCCAGCACCAGATCGGCACCGCTTGCCAGTGCGCAGGAAGCGCGCAGATACTTGTCCATCAGGGCAGGCGTGCCGCGCTGCACAAAGTCGCCGCTCATAACGACAATGCAGAAGTCTGCGCCCGTCAGTTCTTTGGTTTTTTGGATATGATAGGCGTGTCCGTTGTGAAACGGATTATATTCTGCTATGATTCCGACTGTTTTCATGCTTACACCAACCCTTTCTATGTCGGAGTGAAGACTGCTTTCTATGATACAGTGTATCACATGATAGTGGATTTGTATTGCTTTTTTTCTAAAACAGAGACAAAATCTCTTGTATCTGCATTTTGTTTTTTTTATAATGAATGTAAGCGCTTAAATAACCGGCGCCATAAAGAAGGAGGGTATAGCTATGTCCTATATTGATTTAATGAAGGAGAAGGCGAGGAGCGATAAAAAGACGATCGTTTTGCCTGAGACCAACGATAAGAGAACGTTGATCGCGGCAGCCAATATCCTGAAAGAGGGGATCGCCGACATCATCATGGTGGGAAATGAGGAAAAAATCATGGATGGTGCGGGGTGGCTGGAAGTAGAGCTTGACGGGGTACAGATCATCGATCCGGAAAAGACGGAAAAACTGGACGAGTATGTGAATCTTTTGTTTGAAATCAGAAAAAACAAGGGAATGACGCTGGAGAAAGCAAGAGAGATCCTGTTAAAAGATTATCTTACGTTCGGCGTGGTAATGGTAAAGGCAAATGATGCGGATGGTATGGTGGCAGGCGCCTGTCACGCTACCGCAGACACGCTTCGTCCCGCGCTGCAGATCTTAAAAACGGCGCCCGGCGTAAAGCTGGTATCGGGCTTTTTCATTTTGGATGTTCCGGATTGTGAGTTTGGGGAGAACGGTACCTTTCTCTTTGCCGACTGCGGCTTGAATCAGGATCCGACAGCGGAGGAGCTGGCAGCGATCGCGGATACGTCCGCTAAGAGCTTTAAGAGCCTGGTGGGCGCAAAGCCTATTATTGCCATGCTGTCACATTCGACCAAGGGCAGCGCCAAGCATCCACTGGTGGACAAGATGGTGGAAGCAACACGGATCGCCCACGAACAGTATCCGCACCTTACGATTGACGGCGAATTGCAGTCGGACGCGGCGCTGGTGCCCCAGGTGGCGAAATCCAAGGCACCCGGCAGCGAGGTGGCGGGCAAGGCAAATGTATTGATTTTCCCCAACCTGGACTGCGGCAATATCGGTTATAAACTGGTGCAGAGACTCGGTAAGGCGGAAGCCTACGGCCCCATGCTCCAAGGTATCGCTAAGCCTGTAAACGACCTTTCCCGTGGCTGTTCCTGGCAGGATATCGTGGGTGTGGTAGCGTTAACGGCTGTGCAGGCACAACTTGCGTGATAAGCTGACACGGCGCGAGGGTGAAAAGGCACGGATCATGTTTACATGAGTCCGGGACTTTGCGCACGAGCATGGCGTGTTGTAACACGACCGAGAGAACGCAGTTCTCGAGGTGACGTGTCAGCTTATCATGAGGAAAACCGAAGGTTTTTCGAGTGGCACTGCAGATTAAAAAGAAAGGATGAATAAATCATGAACATACTTGTAATCAACTGCGGCAGTTCTTCTCTGAAATTCCAACTCATCGACGCGGTTACGGAGAAGCAGATCGCGAAAGGTCTGTGCGAGCGCATCGGCATCGATGGCAGCCAGCTTGTCTATCAGCCGGCGGGCGGAGAAAAGGAAGAGACCGTAACACCCATGCAGGATCACACCAAGGCGATCGAGCTGGTATTGAATGCGCTGACAAACGAAAAGACGGGTGTGGTAAAATCTCTCGATGAGATCGGCGCGGTAGGACACCGCATCGTGCACGGCGGGGAAAAATTTGCGTCTTCCACGATCATCACCGACGAGGTGATCGAGGCCATCAAGGCCTGCAACGATTTGGCGCCCTTACATAATCCCGCCAACCTGATCGGCATCGACGCCTGCAAAAAACTGATGCCGAATACCCCTATGGTGGGGGTGTTTGATACGGCCTTTCACCAGACCATGCCGAAGGAGGCATATCTCTACGGTCTGCCCTACGAATACTATGAGAAATATCAGGTGAGACGATACGGTTTCCACGGCACCAGTCATTCTTATGTGTCGAAGCGGGCGGCAGAACTTCTGGGCAAAAAGTATGAGGATCTGAAGATCATCGTTTGCCATCTGGGCAACGGCGCCAGCATTTCGGCCGTTAAGGACGGAAAATGTGTGGATACTTCCATGGGGCTTACGCCGCTGGAAGGATTGATTATGGGGACCCGCTCCGGGGACATCGATCCGGCGATCATCGAGTTTCTTGCGCATAAAGAAAATATGTCCATTGACGAGATCATGACGGTGCTCAACAAAAAGTCCGGCGTCCTGGGGTTGTCTGACGATTTGTCTTCGGATTTTCGCGATCTTGAAAAATCCTATGTGGCAGGGGAGGACAGAGGGCTGCGCACGATACGGACCTTTGCCTATCGGGTGGCAAAATACATCGGTGCCTACACGGCAGCCATGAACGGCGTGGATGTGATCTGCTTTACGGCGGGCGTGGGGGAGAACAGCCCTTTAGTCAGAAACCTTGCCTGCGAGCGGCTGGGGTATCTGAGCATTGCCCTTGATCAGGAAAAGAATAATAGGCGCGGGGAGGAACTGGAAGTCAGCACACCCGATTCTAAGGTTAAGGTGCTGGTGGTTCCTACCAATGAGGAGCTGGCAATCGCCAGAGAAACGGCAGCGCTGGTGAAATAGTGCGGAAGAGTCACACAGAAGTGCTGTGGTAGATTAAACCAAAGAAGAACAGGTGTCACGATCAATGAATGGTGGCGCCTGTTTTTTACATCAGATTACAATCGAGAGAATGGGTGGAAGATGGCAAGAGAGGATGCAGTAGAAAAACAGCAGCAGAAATATGTCATAGCGAATACGATCACCGCCGGGGAAATCAAACGTCTGCGAAAGATGCTTGGCCTGACGTAGGCGGCGTTTGCCTGTTTTGCCAATGTCTCCGTAAAGACGATAGAACGGTGGGAGATACAGAAAACGCCTATCAAGGGTGAAATCGTGACACTGTGCAGATTGATACGGGAAGACCCCGGCTGCATCGAGCGTTTCCGAATGCCGCAGTGTCAGACACCGCTGCGTCTTTACTACGGAAGGGAAGAAGATATCTGCAGCATCATTGATGTGTCGCAGCAGGAGAAGCAGGTGCGCGTCTATCATTATACAAAGGATGTGATGTGTCGTGCGTTCGGGAAAATCGAGGCTCCCACCTATGAGCAGTACGAGGCATTTTTGGAATCCCGTTGTTTTCCGAAAAGCAGAGATAAGATGAAACTGATGTTGGAGGAACTGAATCTGCCTTTTTATGATCCGCTGATGATCATAGAAAAGACGGAGGGCAGGATGGCGGACGATGATTTTTGGCTTCGGGTAGAGAGGAATCAGACATGGTGACTTTGTTTGAAGGGGATGCAGGCGGACCGTGCAGACAGTCCTCAAAAGGCAATCAACTGAAATGGTACAGCGGGAAGAAGTGGAAAACAGGGCAGTGTTTTTGACGCAGCAGGTGGAACAGCTGACAGGCCTGCGGGCGTTTGGGAAATACCTGGGACGCGGTGGAAAAACGCTACGGACAGCATCTGAAATTCCGATTTACCAATGCCGATGTGGAAAGACTTTTAGAGGCGGACGCAGAATATCCGCTCGAAACGAAAAAACGAGTCGGAGACCTCATACGTATGCAGCGGCGCAAATATCAGTATCTGTTTGCCTGAGACGTAAAAAGAGGGGCGCTAAGCCTGCGCCCCTTTACCGATTTTCTTATCACTGTGTAAAATGTGGTTGACCAGCCACTCCGTCAGAAATTCCATCAGATCCTCCAGCGTTTCCTGCTGGTTTTCATCGATGTGGTCTAAGTCCATTTCATCCAACCTGGAGATAAAGGCCTCATGCGCCCGTTTCTGCGCTTCCAACCCTTCGTAGTGAATGCTTTCCATGTAGAGTTCTTCGTCCTGAAAGTGGAATTTCGTGTATTCCCTTAGCTCATCCAACAGACGTATGATCTCATCGTATTTGTCAAAGGCCAGTTCATCGGTCATGATACGGTACACATCGCCGATGATACGGAACAGTTCTTTATGTTCTTTGTCGATGATCGGGATGTCTGTCAGGTAGGTATCCGTAAATATCGGTGCGCAGCGTTCCTCCGAGGGCTTTAATTTGCCGATCATCAGATCAGAGCTGATGATGTGGCGGTACAGCCAGGTCACGAGATAGCGCAGCAGATCCTCCAGTACTTCCTGCTGTGCATGATCTGAGGAAAAAGAGTTCGTGATACCGTTTATTTTGTCGCGGAAGAAAAGATGCTGACGTTTCTGCAGATTCAGCTCGGGGTGATGTATGGTCTCCATATACTCCTCCTCGTGCTGAAAATGTTCTTCTGCATATTGCTCCAGACGTTCCACCATCTCGAGAATACGGTCATATTTGTCGTTTATGATCTGATTGTCTAAAAGCTCCTGCGTGTCGTTGATGATACGAAACAGTTCGCGGTGCTCGTTGTCTATAGCTTCCACACCGATCAGGCAGTCGTCGGTAAAATAATACATGAGAAAACCTCCTTTATCGCGGGCTTCGCATTAAGTATATCATATATTTTGTAAAAGACAATTCCTTTCTTTTTGTGCCTGTCGTGTATGGAAACGGCAGTCAGAGTGGAACATCTGGTCAAGCGGTTTGGGGAGGTCAAGGCGGTGGATGACATCAACTTCCTCGTGGAGAAGGGAGATTTATTCGGCTTTCTGGGGGGTCAACGGCGCGGGTAAGTCCACCACCATCAATATGCTTTGTACGCTATATGCGCAGACAGCGGGAGCGGCAGAAATCTGCGGCTATCGTCTGGGAAAGGACAATGAAGCGATCCGCAGGAAGATCGGTGTGGTCAGGCAGATCGATGCGGGGGATGTCTACTATTTTGAATCCGTGGATAATAAAGTGTTTCTTTATTTGGAACAGGGCGTATACGAAGTCAAATATAAGTTGTACGAGATCGAGGAAGAGTATGCGAATACGGACTTTTTCCGCGCCTCTAAGTCGGTGATCATCAATCTCGCCAAGGTGAAGCAGTTCGCGCCTGATTTCGGCGGGCGTTTTGAGGCGCAGATGAAAAACGGGGAAAAACTCATCATTTCCAGGCAGTATGTACCGTTGTTAAAAAGGCGGCTCGGTATGTAGACAGTCTGCGAGTGACGGAAACGGCAGGCGCGCCATGGGCGCGAAAGAGAACGGACTCTGTTTGAAATGTGAAAAGGAGAGAGATTGTGAAAGATAAGTGTTCTGGAATGGAGAATATGATGCCTGAATCGATTAGAAGATGGATCAGGGAAATCCTGCTGACATTCTGCATGGTGACAACGGGAAGTGTTCTGGTCAGTGCGGCTTACATCAAGGTTTTCTGGCCGGGCGACCCGCGGGTCAGTGTGGATATCCTTTGGCAGCTTCCACTGATAGCCTTTGTATGCTGTCTGGGCAACTTTTTTTACACCAGACGGGAGGTTGGCCGCACAAGTATCCTGTGCTGGAAATTCCTGCATTATCTGTATATCATTGTCGTAGTGTTGGGCGGCGGTTATCACTTTGGCTGGATCGAGAGAGGAAACCTGCCCATGCTGGCAGTGATGGCGTTTGGAATCTTGGTAGTGTTTGCCGTTGTATCTGCCGTGGTATGGAACTGGCATAAAAAGGAGACGCAGCGGCTCAACAGTAAATTACAGGAATATCAGGCAGGCGGGGGACGGACTGTTTAAGTCCAGTCCCGCTTTGTATAGCAAAGGGCTCCCACGCCGTAAAATACCAGACAGATTCCGCCGAGGATCAACAGTTCCTTACCGTGCATGGACAGACTGTTTCCCACAAAAACGCCCTGCATCAGATCGACGGCATGGGTCATGGGCAGAAGCTGTGAGAGCTTGCGGATCTGCTCGGGAAAGAGCATGGCAGGCACCGTTGCGCCGGAGAGAAAGAGCATCACAAAGTAAAACAGATAGCACAGCAAGTGAGTGAGCTTTGCGTCCTTTCCGACGGCGGTAAACAGAAAACCCATGGCAAACATGGCCGCGATGGAGAGTAGCGCGGACACGGCAATCGACAGGATATCGCCCTGGATCTGCAGCTGATAGAGAAGTTTTCCGGCAGCCAAAAGGATGGCGATCCCCAGGACGGTCAGGAGGAGATTCACCGTGATCTGTGCCAGGATGATGTGCGCCTTTCCGACAGGAGTGGCGTCAAACCGTTTGTAAATTTTCTTTTCTTTGCATTCTGCCAAAGTCAGGGGAAAGGACATCAGCCCCGCAACCCCCATGACCATCACGGCGTAGCCGGGAATGGAGAGATCCATCATTCGCAGATCGGAGCCTGGCGAGAACGGCTGATTTCCAAAGATCGAACCGAACAGTACTAACATCATCAAAGGAAAGATCAGGCCAAAGAAAAACCCGAAAAAATTCCGTACCATCAATACAAATTCTATTTTGCAGGTGAATAAAAACCGTTTCATGTCCATTGTGTTCATAAGATACCCTCCATTGTTATACCTGTTGTTTTGGGAACGATCTGTAAATAGAGCTTTTCCAGGGAGCAGTCCCCCGGCAGGTCTTCGGGAGCGATCCGTGCCTTTGCCCATTTCCGAAATTCCGCCTGAGAACCGAAAAACAGCTGCTTGCCCTGCTCCAGATAGAGCATACGGTCAGCCAGGGCCTCGACTTCATCCAGATAATGCGAGACCAGAAGAATGGCGACGCCGTTATCCCGAATGGCACGAAAGGTTTCCCACATATTCTGCCTGACCTCCGGATCAAGCCCTGTAGTCAGTTCGTCCAGGATCAAAAGCCTGGGTCTTCCCATCAAAGCCAATAATACCGAAAGACGCTGCTTTTCACCGCCGGAAAGTTTACTCACCGTGCGTTTTCTCTTTTCTTCCAGATCCATCTGGGAAAGCAGTCCTTCCCAATCGGCGGGCCGCTCATAGAAGCCGGCATACAGGCGGCACAGTTCTTCCACCCGGATCTTGGCGGGATATTCGGTTTCCTGTAACTGGATGCCGATTTTGCGGTAGACTTCCCGTCGATGAGACCAGGGATCTTGCCCGAATACCTGAACGGAACCGCTGTCAGGCTTCCGCAGACCCTCCACACATTCGATGGTGGATGTTTTCCCTGAGCCGTTTGCGCCGACGACGGCCAAAACTTCCCCTTCCTTCAGGGAAAAGGACACATCCTGTACGGCGCGGACATTTTTGTAAGACAGATGCAGATGCTCTGCCTGTACTATGATTTGAGACATAGATACCTCCTTACCATGGTTTTCTCGTTGTTTGAAGTTGGCGTCATTCTATCACGCGCCTTTCCGTGATTCAACGCCTTATGGGGGAGCGGCTGACTGCGATGCGTAAGTGGTAGGATTTCCTGTCTCAAATGCACCCACGATCTGCGAATTATGTGTTAAGATGTACGCGAAGGCAATGAGCAGTGCACAGACGAGGAGTTTCACAATGAGAGTAGAATGCAATATCCATGCGGCCTGTACGGATCCGCATGCCGTTTTATATCTGCGGCAGATGTCCCCCGCGGTCGCCGAGGCAGTTTCCATCCTGGAGAAGGAGGGAGCAGACTTGCTGCCGCTTACTGCCGTAAGAGACGGCAAGACTTATTTTTTGGAGCCGGGCGGTTTAGAATTGATCCGCACGGAGGGGCGGGAAGTGATCTGTTATGACAAGCTAAAAAACAGATACAGGCTGGATCGGCCGCTCTATGAGATGGAACGGTATCTGGGAGAAGCCTTTGTCCGCGTCTCGAAATCCGCGATCGTCAATATCAGGCGGATCAGCCATGTGTCCGCCGGGTTTAACGGGTCGCTGGAACTGGTCATGAAAAACGGAATGGAGGACTATATTTCCAGAAGTTTTCGCAAATCATTCAAAGAAAGGCTGGGATTACAATGAAATATTCTGTCAGAACATGGATGAAATATCTGCTGCGCGGCATTTTATGGGGCTGTACTTTTTTTGTTTTCTTCTGCCTGTTTGCTTACTACCTGCAGGGAAAAGAGTTTCTGTTTTCGATTCTGGAAGCGTATCCGAGGCATGCCGCGGGATCGGTTCTTGTGGGGATCGGTTACGGCAGCACGCCCATTGTGTATGGCTGGGAGCGGCCTTCTCTGTTTGCGAAAGTGGGCATTCATTTCTTTGTGGGGACGGGCACCTTCTTTGCCGTTGCGCATCGGCTTTCATGGATTCCCATGCAGTCAAACGGCTATCTTATTTGGGAGCTTCTGGTTGCCTGCGTCACCTTTGCCGTGATGTGGTCTGTATTTTATCTGTTCAGCCGTAAGGAGGCCGGGAGCATCAATGAGAGGTTAAGAGAAATCGAAAAAGTCCAAATAGAGCAATAAGTGCAGAAACAATGGCAATATTTATAATGAAATCAATCATCCGTTGTACTAAAATCATTAACAGCGCGGAGTATGGGCGCAGAGTCTTAATGAGAGACCAAAGGAGAAGGAAAATGAGAAAAGGAAGACGGATAAAATATTGGAGTAGGAAGCTGGCACCGATTGGTTTGGCCCTTGTTCTGGCCGGCTGTAGCGCGGGCGGTGGAACACAGTCAGCGGATACGGCAAAGGAGCAGACGGCAGGGCAGCCGCAGGACACGGCACAGGAACAGGAGGTAGAGCAGCCGCAGAATCAGACACAGGCCGCGATACAGATACAGGATCCGCAGACCTTTGAGTGGGGTGCGGAGGATGAACTGACGCTGCGTTATGCGTTTGCCAGAGATTTTGGCGGCAGGGTGGGTGTCTGCGTGCCGGCGAATGCCATCTCGGACCAAGCCAGGATGGAACTGGTAAAGGGGCAGTTTAACAGTGTCACCATGGAAAACGAGATGAAGCCGGATTCCTTTTTGGGATACCAGCCTAAGATCGGCGACGACGGTTTTCCGGTCCTTGATTTTTCAGTGGCCGACGCGATGTTAAAAGAAATCAAGGCATACAATGATACCGTCGGCAGAGACGGACAGAAGATCATGGTCAGAGGCCATGTGTTGGTGTGGCATTCCCAGACGCCGGAATGGTTTTTCCATGAGGATTATAAGGAAAATAAGCCTTATGTGGACAAGGAGACCATGCTGGCCCGCCTGGAACATTACATAAAAGATGTGATGGAGCACTACGAGGGAGCAGACAGCGAGTTTCAGGGCATGATCTACGCCTGGGATGTCGTCAACGAGGCGGTCAATGACAGCGACGGCGGTCTGCGTACCGAATCTTCCTGGTATCAGGTGTTTCAAAGCGCGGAATTTATCGAATCGGCGTTTGTGTATGCCAATCGGTATGCGCCTGCCCATATCAAACTTTTCTATAATGACTATAACGATACCAATCTGACCAAGGCGGAAGGGATCTGTAAGCTGATCGGGCAGATCAAGGCTAACCCCGATGCGCGGATCGACGGCATGGGGATGCAGGGACATTATGATATGAACTTTTCCGCCGCTGAATTTAAGGAGTGTGCCGGCAAGTATGCGGCGCTGGTGGATGAGATCCAGATCACGGAACTTGACTTGAAATCGAGCAATGATTTCGACGGGAGCGACCCGGAGGAGGAATATGCCAAGCAGGCATCTGTGTACCGCTCCCTGCATGAGGCGGTCGTGAGCCTGAAACAGGAAGGGATCCCGATCACTGCCATTGTGTTCTGGGGGACCGACGATGGCCATAGCTGGTTACAGTATTCTAATTCGGTGGGCGGTTCCGCCGACGGCAGAAGAGTACAGTGCCCGCTTTTGTTTGATGCGCAGTATCAACCAAAGCCCGCATTCTGGGCATTTGTGGACGCCTCCAGATTAGGGCCTGTCATACACAGTGCGCAGGCATTGCAGATGTACGATTACGAGGCGGCTTCTGAAATCGTATTTGGAGATGATGAGACAAGGGCTTCGTTTGCACCCATATGGAATGAGAAAGGGCTCGGCGTTAAAGTCGCGGTAGAGGATGCGAAGGCTGACGATAGGGATGAAGTGAGACTGTATGTGCAGCTGTCGGAGGGCGATGTGATCACAGATACCATGGAAAGAAGCGCCGTTAAGGAAACAGACAAGGGATATGAGGCGGAATTTTTCGTGGAGGCAGAGACTCTGGAAGCATACGGTGAAGTGAGGATGGATGTCAGGGTGCAGGATGGGGAGCGGCTTGTTTCCTGGAATGATACAGAAAACAATCAGGATAACAGCAGCGATGCCTTTGGTAAGCTGATCTTAAAACCTTTTGTGACCATCGGTAAGGGAAGTGTGACCGTGGACGGTGTCGGGGAAGCCGCTTGGGATCAGGCACAGGAACTTGCGCTGTCGATCGTGAGCGCGGAGGGCGGACAGCCTGAGGCATCCGCGACGGCAAAGGCGCTGTGGGATGAGGATGCTTTGTATGTGTTGATGGAGGTCACGGATCCGAATCTTGACGCGTCGGCGCAGGAGGTACATCTTCAGGATTCCATCGAGGTGTTTGTTGACGAGAAGAATGATAAGGCAATGGGATATGAGCCTGATGACAAGCAGTACCGCGTCAACTTTGAGAATGCTCGCTCCTTTAACGGGGAGGACTGCAAGGAAGATTATATCATCTCGCAGGTGCAGCTGACAAACGACGGATACATGGTAGAGATGGCAATCGCGTGGACGGTGATCAAGCCTAAAGTCGGGGATCTCATCGGGTTTGAAGTGCAGATCAATGACTGTAAGAACGGGGCAAGGCTCGGAATGCTGAACTGGTACGACACCACCAATACCTGCTGGTCGACGCCGGCAGCTTACGGAACGGCAAGGCTTGCGGAATGATATGGTTTACGGTGAAGGGAAAGCATTACCGGGGGCGATTCAAAAATTATCGGTTGACAAACCCATGTGCCCTATGTATAATTGTTTGCGTATGAATGGGAGTCTGCTATGTTTTTGAACCTGACCGAAGTCCTGACAAACGAGGAAAAAGTCGTTGAGACGCAGGTAGAGACACAGATCACGGAGATTTCCGCCTGCGGCGAGACATATCCGGGACATGCGCTGTCTCCGATATCCTTCGTTTTTACGAACACCGGAAAAGGAAAAGCAAAGATCGAGGCGGAAGCGGCATTTGCTTTCAAGGCGGTTTGCGACAGATGCTTAAAGCCTGTGGAACAGGAGCTATTGCTTCGCTTTACCAGAGAGGTTTGGGCGCCGGAGGCTTCATCGGATCCGGCAGTCTATGAAGAACAGCCTTTCATGGACGGTTATGTGCTTGACATAGACGACTTACTGATCAGTGAGATAGTGACAAGCTGGCCTATGAAGATTCTGTGTAAGCCGGATTGTAAGGGAATCTGTCCCACATGCGGCAGGGATCTGAATGAGGGAACGTGCGATTGCGATCATTTCGTGCCTGATCCCAGAATGGCGGCGATCAAAGATATTTTTGAAGCGGAAAGGGAGGTGTGACGATGTCTATTTGTCCGAAAAACAAATCTTCTAAGGGTAGGAGAGACAAAAGGAGAGCAAACTGGAAGATGACTGCTCCCACGTTGGTAAAATGCAGCAAGTGCGGCGCGCTGATGGTGCCTCACAGAGTTTGTAAAAAATGCGGCACATACAACAAAAAAGAGATCATTGCAGTTGACTGATCGGTGTGAAAGGCTTTTCGGGACTTCTCGGAAAGCCTTGATTTTTATGTGTTTATTTAGTATATTATTATAAGATGTCCCGACAGGAAACGGGGCGGATGGAAGCGACGCAAAGAGGCGGTCTTTTAGGGGCTGAGGATCGGAGAGACGATATGAACGAATGGGTGAAGGTGGCGGTGGACGCCATGGGCGGCGACAATGCTCCCGTGGAGACGGTGAAGGGCGCTGTGGAAGCGGTTTGCGAGAGTAAAAAAGTCAAGGTGTATCTCGTTGGGCAGCAGGACGTTCTGGAAAAAGAGCTTGCCGGCTACACTTACCCGAAGGAACAGATTGAGATTGTTCATGCTTCTGAGATCATAGAGACAGCGGAGCCGCCGGTGATGGCGATCCGCAGCAAGAAGGATTCTTCCTTAGTAAAAGCACTTACGCTGGTAAAAGACGGCACCTGTGATGCCTATGTGTCAGCAGGCTCTACCGGTGCGACGCTGGTGGGCGGACAGGTCATTGTCGGCCGTATCAAGGGCGTGGAGAGACCGCCGCTGGCACCGCTGATTCCGACAGCGACAGGCTGTTCTCTTTTGATCGACTGCGGTGCGAATGTGGATGCGAGACCTTCTCATCTGGTACAGTTTGCAAAGATGGGCTCCGTTTATATGGAATATGTGATGGGGGTGAAAAACCCGAAGGTCGGCATCGTGAATATCGGTGCGGAGGAGGAGAAGGGAAACGCACTTGTGAAAGAAACCTTTCCGCTGTTAAAGAACTGCCCTGACATCAATTTCATCGGCAGTGTGGAAGCCAGAGACATTCCGGCAGGTGCAGCGGATGTGATCGTCTGCGAAGCCTTCGTGGGCAATGTGATCTTAAAGACCTACGAGGGCGTGGGACTGACCCTGATCAGTAAAGTAAAGGAGGGGATGATGACCTCCCTGCGCAGCAAGATCGGCGCACTCTTAGTCAAACCGGCCTTAAAGACGACGCTTAAGGCTTTTGATCTGGAACAGTACGGCGGTGCACCGCTTTTGGGCTTAAAAGGTCTGGTGGTGAAAACACACGGAAGCTCTAAGGCAAACGAGATCAGGAACTCGATCTTGCAGTGCATTACTTTTACAGAACAGAAAATCAGTGAGAAAATCAGAGAGAAAGTCGCCAATCAGGAAGCCTGAAGACGGCAGGCGGCGGCAAAGTTACCGATAGCGGGAAGCGCATGAAGCGATGAGGTTGGTTTTGAGATGGAACTGGAAAAGTTACAGGAAGTGATAGCGGAAGTTTTGAATGTGGACCCCAGAGAAATCACGGAGAAGACCACTTTTCTGGAAGATCTGGGCGCGGACTCTTTGGATGTGTATCAGATCATTATGGGAATCGAGGATGCCTTTCAAATTGAGATACCTGCCGAAAAGGCGGAACGTATCACAACAGTGGGAGAGGCGGTAGAATTGATCAGGAGCAGCAGGGAGTAACAGGGAAGCCCCTTCCTCATCAGAAGGGGCGATTTTTTTTGAATGGAGATTTCTATGACAGAGAAAACGCTGGGTGAGCTGGAGGAGAAAATAGGGTATACGTTTAGCGATAAAAAACTGCTGCGGCAGGCATTTACGCACAGCTCCTATGCAAATGAGATGAAAATCAACAGATTCGGGAATTATGAACGTCTGGAATTTTTGGGGGATGCGGTGCTTGAGCTTGTGACCAGCGACTTTCTCTTTCGGGAACGACAGGAAAACGCTGAGGGGCGGCTGTCAAAGCTGCGGGCTTCCATGGTCTGTGAACCGGCGCTTGCCTTCTGTGCCCGAGAGATATCTTTAGAGCAGTATATCCTGCTTGGTAAGGGGGAGGAAGTTACGGGGGGCAGAGGCAGGGATTCTATCGTCTCCGATGTGATGGAAGCGGTGATCGGCGCCATCTATCTGGACGGAGGACTGGAGAAGGCTTCCGCCTTTATCCACCGGTTTGTGCTTTCAGACCTGGAACATAAGCAGCTTTTTTATGATGCCAAGACGACGCTGCAGGAACTCGTACAGCAGGAGAATCATGGCGAGCTTAGTTATAAGCTCGTGCGGGAAGAAGGACCCCAGCATGATAAGATCTTTGAGGTGGAAGCTTATGTGGGAACCATAAAGGTAGGGAAAGGAAGCGGTCATTCCAAAAAGGCAGCGGAGCAACAGGCCGCCTATCAGGCGCTCCTTGCCAGAAAAAAGAAATAACGGATAGAGGTACATATGTATTTAAAGAGTATAGAGGTACATGGATTTAAGTCCTTTGCCAATAAGATCAATTTCAAATTTCACAACGGTATTACAGGCATTGTGGGACCAAACGGCTCCGGAAAGAGCAACGTTGCCGATGCGGTCCGCTGGGTGCTTGGCGAACAGCGCATCAAACAGCTTCGCGGTGTCTCCATGCAGGACGTGATTTTCTCCGGTACGGAGATGAGAAAGCCCCTGGGCTATGCCTACGTGGCCATTACGCTGGATAATTCCGACCACCAGCTGGCCATCGACTACGATGAGGTGACGGTGTCAAGGCGGCTGTACCGTTCCGGTGAGAGCGAATATATGCTAAACGGCACGCCCTGCCGCTTAAAGGATGTGAACGAGCTTTTCTATGACACCGGTATCGGTAAAGAGGGGTATTCCATCATTGGACAGGGACAGATCGACAAGATCTTGAGCGGTAAGCCTGAGGAGCGCAGAGAGCTTTTTGACGAGGCTGCCGGCATTGTGAAATTCAAGAGAAGAAAATATGCAGCCCAGAAGAAGCTGGAAGCGGAAAAGCAGAATCTGGTGCGCGTAAACGATATTTTAGCCGAGCTGGAAAAGCAGACGGGTCCTTTGGAGAAGCAGGCGGATAAGGCGAGGATTTATCTGCGCAAAAAAGAGGAGTTAAAGACACTTGATGTCAACGTTTTTTTGCTGGAAAATATACGGGTAACAGAGCAGTTAAAAGAAGTGGACGAGAAGCTTTCCATCGCTTCGGGAGACCTTGCCGAGACGACGGGAAAATACGAGTCCATCAAGGAAGAATATGAGCGGATCCAAAACCGCATAGAGGAGCTGGACGAACAGATCGAGGCGGCGAGGGCGACCCTTACGGATACGGGTGTCATGCGCTCCAAGCTGGAGGGCGAGATCAATGTCTTAAAGGAACAGATCCACTCCGCGGAAGGCAATGAAGAACATCTGCAGAGCCGGATCCGCAGCATCAGCGAACAGCTGGCGGAGCGGGACAAAGAGCGGGAGACGATCCTTGCAGAGAAACAGGAGATCGACGAGAAGCTGGCGGCATTGGAGGAGGAACGCAGTCAGGCCAGAACGCTTTTGGAGACCACCCAGAGTGAGATCGAGACCTTAAATAATCATATCGAAAGCGGAAAGAATACCATCATAGAGGCCCTCAACAACAGGGCGACCATCAAGTCAAAGCTGGGCCGTTTTGATACCATGCTGGAGCAGGTGAACATCCGCAAGGCGGAGCTCAATTCCAGGCTGCTGCGGGCAAAGTCCGACGAGGCGGAGCAGACCGAGACCATCAAAAAGCTGGAAGAAGAATTTGATGCCATCACGGTATCGATCAAGGAGCTGACGGAGAAGCAGGAACTTATGGAGGAGCAGCTGGTCGGTGTGCGCGACGAACTGGCGGCAAAGGATCAGAAGCTTCGGGACACCCAGGTGCTCTACCATCAGCAGAAATCAAAATTGGAAGCGCTTTCCAATCTGACGGAGCGTTATGAGGGATACGGCGGCAGCGTAAAGGCCGTCATGGAGAAGAAGGACAGTGAGAAGGGCATCATCGGCGTGGTGGCGGATATCATTCAGGTAGATGCTAAATATGAGACGGCGATCGAGACGGCGCTGGGAGGCAATATCCAGAATATCGTCACCGAGGATGAGGAGACCGCCAAGCGCATGATCGGCTTCTTAAAGAAGGCCAGAGCGGGACGGGCAACCTTCCTGCCGCTCACAAGCATTACTCGGCCGCAGGAATTTAAGAACCCGGAAGCGCTCAAAGAGCCGGGCGTGGTGGGGATGGCGGACGCCCTTGTGAAAATCGAGAAAAAATATAAGAATGTCGCCAAGGCGATGCTGGGCCGCATCATGGTGGTCGACAACGTAGACAATGCGGTGAAGATCGCCAGAAAGTTTGATTACGGCATCCGTATGGTGACGCTGGAGGGCGAACTTTTGGTGCCTGGCGGTGCCATCAGCGGCGGCGCTTTCAAGAATAATTCCAATCTCCTGGGCAGGCGCAGGGAGATGGAGGAACTGGAAAAGAAAGTCAAAGAATATGTAAAAGAGATCGACAGGCTCTTAAATGAGATCGAGGATACCAAGAAGGGCCGCAATAAGCTGCGTTTGGAGATCGAGGATGTCAAGGGACAGATCCAGCGTAAGTTTATTGAACAGAACACCGCCAGAATGAGCGTGATGCAGGCGGAGGAGAAAAAGAACGAGACGACCGAGGGCTTTGGTGAGTTAAAGACCGAGGAACAGGATATCGAGACACAGATCGGTGAGATCAGGAAAGGGAAGGATGAGGCGGCAAAGGAGCTGGCTGATTCTGAGGCCTTAGAAAAGAACGTAGAGACGCAGATCGCAGAGTTTCAGACGCAGTTGGAGGAGAAACGCGCACAGGAGTCGGTGCAGGCGGCAAAAGTCTCCGAATGGGATGTGGAAGTCGAAAAGATGCGCCAGAGCGCCGACTTCAAGCGCCAGAACTTAGAGCGTGTTGACGGCGAACGGGAGCGTTATCAGGCGGAGCTTGCCGAGGTGAAAGAAGGACTTCATTTGGGCAAGGAGGAGGTGGAGCGCAAGAAGGAGAACATTTTAGAGATCGAGCGCACCATCGCAGCTTCCCACACGGCGCAGACCGATGCGGAAAAGAAGCTGAAAGAGGACATGGAAAGCAAGGAGGAGCTTGCCGGAAAGCAGAAGAATTTCTTCACTTCCAGAGAGGAGCTTTCCGAGCGTATGGCGGCGCTTGACAAGGAAGTGTACCGTCTGAATGCCCAGAAGGAGCGGATGGAGGAGTCCATTGAGTCCCAGATCAATTATATGTGGGACGAGTACGAGATCACGCTTTCCGATGCAGAGGGCTTAAAAAGCGAGGAGATGAACGATCTGCCCGCCATGAAGAAACAGATCGGCGGCTTGAAGGACGAGATCAGGAAACTTGGCGACGTGAACGTAAACGCCATCGAGGATTATCGGAACCTGATGGAGCGTTACACCTTCTTAAAGACACAGCACGACGATCTGGTGGAGGCGGAAAAGACTCTGCTCAGTATTATCGAGGAGCTGGATACTTCCATGCGCAAGCAGTTCAATGAAAAGTTTGCCCAGATCAATCGGGAATTTGATAAGGTATTTAAGGAGCTGTTCGGCGGCGGTAAGGGGGCGCTGGAACTGATAGAAGATGAGGACGTGCTGGAGGCGGGCATCCTGGTGATCGCGCAGCCCCCGGGCAAGAAGCTGGTCAATATGATGCAGATGTCGGGTGGCGAGAAGTCGCTGACTGCGATTTGTCTTCTCTTTGCCATCCAGAATTTGAAGCCCTCGCCTTTCTGTCTGCTTGATGAGATCGAGGCGGCTCTTGACGAGAACAATGTGACCCGCTTTGCCAAGTATCTGCACAAGCTGACTAAGAGCACGCAGTTTATCGTGATCACGCACAGACGCGGCACCATGGAGAAGGCGGACAGGCTCTACGGCATCACCATGCAGGAAAAGGGTGTTTCCACGCTTGTGAGCGTAAATCTGATCGATAAAGAATTAGAGGATTGATATGAACGAAGAAAAGAAAGGTTTTTTTGGCAGGTTAAAGGATGGCCTCACGAAGACCAGAAACAATATCGTACATGGGATCGACTCGGTATTTAGCGGGTTTTCCAGCATTGACGAGGACTTTTACGAGGAGCTGGAAGAAATCCTCATCATGGGAGATATCGGCGTTGCCGCCACGGATGAGATCCTGACAAAACTGCGTCAGCAGGTGAAGGAGAATCATATCAAAGAGCCGGAAGCCTGTCGGGAATACCTGATCCGTAATATCAAGGAACAGATGCAGGTGGGCGAGACAGCCTATGACTTTGAGAAGGAGCAGTCCGTGGTGCTGGTGATCGGTGTCAACGGTGTTGGCAAGACGACCACTGTCGGAAAGCTGGCGGGACAGCTCAAAGGACAGGGCAGGAAGGTATTGATCGCGGCGGCGGATACCTTTCGTGCGGCGGCGGGAGAGCAGCTTTCGGCGTGGGCAGCCAGAGCAGGCGTGGATCTCATCGGCGGCACGGAAGGCGCGGATCCTGCCAGTGTGATCTTTGATGCCGTGAATGCGGCCAAGGCCAGAAATGCAGATGTGCTCTTATGCGATACGGCAGGGCGGCTTCACAATAAAAAGAATCTCATGGAAGAACTGAAAAAGATCGACCGTATCATTGAGCGGGAGTTTCCCGGTGCCCATCGGGAGAATCTGATCGTTTTGGACGGCACCACGGGGCAGAATGCTCTGCAGCAGGCCAGGGAGTTTGCAGAGGTGGCGCAGGTGACGGGCATTATCTTAACGAAGCTGGACGGGACGGCAAAAGGCGGTATCGCAGTGGCGGTACAGTCGGAATTACAGGTGCCCGTAAAATATATCGGCGTGGGCGAATCCATCGAGGATCTGCAGAAATTTGACGCCGAGCAGTTTGTGGATGCGCTTTTCGACGTGAAAGCGGCTGAGGAGACGGAAGAATAAAAAGAAAGAGGGAACAGAAATGAGTACGAAGGATCTGACATTGGACAAGTTCGAGGAAGCGTATGAGATCGTAAAGGAGGTCGCCTCCGAGACGAAGCTTGTCTACAGCGACTATTTCAGTGCGCAGACGGGCAACAAGGTCTACTTAAAACCGGAAAACATGCAGTTGACGGGAGCCTATAAGCTGCGCGGCGCCTACTATAAGATCAGCACGCTCACGGAGGAAGAACGGGAAAAGGGTCTGATCACGGCTTCCGCAGGGAACCACGCGCAGGGCGTGGCCTACGCCGCTAAATGTTACGGCGTGAAAGCGGTGATCGTGATGCCCAATACCACCCCCCTGATCAAGGTGAACCGCACGAAAGGCTACGGAGCAGAAGTGATCCTGAGCGGGGATGTCTATGACGAGGCCTGTGCTTATGCGCTGGATCTGGCAGAGGAGAAGGGATATACATTTGTACACCCGTTCGACGATCTGGATGTGGCCACAGGGCAGGGAACCATCGCCATGGAGATCATCAAGGAACTGCCTCTCGTTGACTATATCCTGGTGCCCATCGGCGGCGGCGGTCTGGCCACAGGCGTTTCCACGTTGGCAAAGCTGTTGAATCCGAAGATCAAGGTCATCGGCGTGGAGCCGGCGGGCGCAGCCTGTATGCAGGCGTCCATCAAGGCGGGCAAGGTGCAGACCATGCCGCAGGTGAACACCATCGCAGACGGCACTGCGGTCAAGACGCCTGGTGAAAAAATATTCCCTTATGTGAGCAAGAATTTGGACGATATCATCTCCGTGGAGGACGAGGAGCTGGTTGGCGCCTTCCTCGATATGGTGGAGAATCATAAGATGGTGGTGGAAAATTCCGGCCTTTTGACGGTGGCGGCCTTAAAGCATTTGAACGTGAAAAACAAGAAGGTGGTGTCCATCTTAAGCGGTGGCAACATGGATGTGATCACCATGTCCTCTGTGGTGCAGCAGGGTCTGGTACTGCGGGATCGAATCTTTACGGTCTCGGTGCTCCTGCCGGATAAGCCGGGCGAGCTCTCCAGAGTGTCCGACGTGATTGCCAAAGAGAGCGGCAACGTCATCAAGCTCGATCACAACCAGTTTGTTTCCATCAACAGAAATGCGGCGGTGGAGCTTAGGATTACGCTGGAAGCCTACGGCACTGAGCATAAGAATCAGATCATGAAGGCGCTTGAGGAGCAGGGGTATCAGCCGAAACTGGTACGGGCGAGTGTATAAGAACCGCGGATTTGCGGGCTTTGGCAGGCTGATTATGATGGGATGAAACTGGATATGATAGCAGTACAGAGAAAAAGGCAGGACTTATCATGATAAAAAAGTATGCTATCATAACGGCAGCAGCATTTTTGTATGCCGCCGGGGTCAGTCTCTTTACAGACCCTAACAATATGGCGCCCGGAGGTGTGACCGGTATTGCCATTATTTTAAATAAATTTTTAGCGATTGGTACAGGCACGTATATCATGCTGCTCAATATTCCGATCCTTGTTTTTGCCATCTGGAAGTTTGGAATCGGCCTGACGCTTTCATCTATCTACGCAACAGCGTTGATTTCGGTCTTTACGAATCTGCTGGCGCCTTTAGGGGCGGCTACGGAGGATATTTTGTTGGCGGCGCTGGTGGGCGGGAGTCTGACGGCGGTCTCCGTGGGCGTGATCTTTCGCGCGGGAGCCACTACGGGCGGTATGGATATCATTGTCAAGGCGCTGCGGCTTAAGTTCCCGCATTTGCGCACGGGAAAGCTATTTTTTATTGCGGATGCCCTGGTGGTGACGCTTTCCGGCTTTTTGTTCCGGGATGTGAACGCGGCGCTGTATGCGGCGATATCTATCACGACGACCTCGTTGGTGATGGACATCGTGCTCTACGGCAGAGATGAGGCAAAACTTCTCTATATCATCAGCAGTCAGGCGGATAGGATCGCGGAGCGGCTGATGGCGGAGCTGACAGTCGGCGTGACATATATAAACGGGCAGGGCGCATATAGTGGAGATAACAAGAAGGTCATTATGTGCGTGGTAAAAAAGACGGTCTCTCCACGGGCGGAGGAGATCGTCAAGCAGGAGGACCCCGAATCCTTTACCATCATCACCAGCGCGTCGGAGGTTTTCGGGGAAGGGTACAAAAGCTATTTTAGCGAGCGTGTGTGAGAGCATGCGCATTTGAAAATGAGAAGGAGTGTCTATGCAGGAAAATCAAATACAGGGAAAGCGCCGCAAAAAGAAGCGCAGGAAATCGGAAAACCATATTTTGGCAGGTTCCATTCTTCTGTGTATCGTTACTTTGACGGCGGTCACGATCTGCCTGGTGATGGTGTTTCAGTACCGGGCGCTGCAAGAGAAAAATACGGAGACGATGAGCGAACTGGAGACCCTTCGACTGGAAGAAGAAACATCCTACAGTCAGGAAGAAGTGGACGCGCTGATCGAAACGGCAGTGAAGGAGACGGAAGAAAAGACGGGAAAGGAAGTGGGAGATGCGTTCCTTGCCCGCTTAAAAGGCCTGATGTCTTCCGGTGAGAGCACAACGGATATGCTCCGCACCTTTTTCCCGGAGGAGATCGTGGTGGCAGATACGGGAAGGTATTATTTCTTTCCCATTTTGGAGTCGCTTGCCAAAAATACATATGATGCCGAGTCCTTTCAGGCGGATGAGGATGGCGTGATGCACTATTACCGGGACGGGGAGCGGGTTTCCCATAAGGGTATCGACGTCTCACGCTATCAGGATAAGATCGACTGGTCAAAGGTGGCGGACGACGAGGTGGAGTATGCTTTTGTGCGTCTGGGGATCAGGGGCTATACGACAGGCGAGATCATGGAGGACGAATCCTTTCAACGGAACATCGAAGGTGCTTTAGATAACGATATTGATGTGGGCGTTTATTTCTTTACCCAGGCCATGAGCGTGGAGGAGGCGGAGGAGGAAGCCGAGTTTGTGTTGGACTCCATCAATCCCTACGAGGTGAAATACCCGATCGTCCTGGATGTGGAGGCGGTGACGAGCACTGAGGCGAGAGCAAGCGATCTGACCAGTGAGGAGCGTACGGAATACTGCCTTGCTTTCTGCAAAAAGATCAAAGAAGCGGGCTATACCCCCATGATTTACGGCAACCTAAAAACGTTTATGCTGATGCTTGATATCGAGCAGCTGGAAGAATACGATAAGTGGTTTGCCTATTATGATGAGGCTTTTTATTTCCCCTACGATTTTCAAATCTGGCAGTACACCAATAAGGGCAGGGTTTCCGGTATCAAGGGGGATGTGGACTTAAATATCAGTTTTGACACACCGTAGGCGGGAAACAGATACTTAGGGAAGGTACAGCGCGGAGACAGAAAGGACTGTATCATGTCGGCGCTGCGGATATACAACAAAGAAAGGCGGGGTTACATGATTAAAAAATCACACTGATGTGCTGATTTTTTAATCGGGAGTTTGTGTCGAAGCGTCACAAACTCCTTGATTGCAGAGCAGAATATGAAATTCTGCTCGCGTTCCTCAGCAAAGAACGCTTCGGAATGGAGGAAAACATGAAATACGAATTTGAAGGTACTGTGGAATTTCGGGAGAACGAGAATGCGATCGCCGTGCCCTTTAATGTGTGGGAGGTGTGCGAGAAGGTGGGGGATGCGCCGGTGCGGGTCTGCTTTGACGACGTGTGCTTTATCTGTGACCTGCTTCCAAAAGGGCAGGGCTACTACGATATCCCGGTAAGTCCTGACACGCTTGCAAAAGTGGAACTGGGCAAGAAGTATCTGATCTCTATCGAGATCGTGGGCAATGTGGTCGGCGCGGGCGGAAACGGCCCTTACAGCGTGGAGCATCCGATCCGCAAGATCGAGGGGATCGATCTTGTGACGCAGCCTTGGGACGGGCTCTGCGGGCAGTCCTGCATTGCCATGATCGCGGGGACAACCTTGGACGAGGCCTGCGATATCATGAAGTGCAGGGAGTGGCAGGCAAACATGAGCAAGATGATCGCCACACTCGAATATCTCGGCATCCGTCATGCGGACAAGATCGTCTATACGCTGGGCAAGAGTGTGGAACTGCCCAAATGTACGATCATCATGGAGCGCATGGGCAGATACAGCCATTATCTGGTGGGCTATGACGGCAAATTCTATGACCCCAATCTGGGCGTGATCAAAGAGTTTGATTTGGCAAAGATGGTGGGCTACCTGGAAATCATTGTGTAAGAAGATAAGAACAGGCAAAGAAGGCTGCTTTCCGCGGGGCGGGAGGCAGCTTTCCTTGCCTAAGCAGAGTCAGAAGAAACGGTCAGGGAAAGGCGGAGACGAGAGATGATTGATTTGTACTATGCCGAGGACGACGCGCAGATTGCGGAAGCGGTCAAGGGGTATCTGGGACAAAAAGATTATAGGGTAACGGTCTATCCGACGCTTTCGGAGATAGAAAAGGCGTTAAGCAGACAGATACCGGCGCTGGTACTCCTTGACTGGAATATGCCGGACGGGCAGGGGGAGGATTTGTGCCGCCTGATTCGCAGAAATTGGAAAGAATTGCCGGTCATCTATCTCACGGTACGGGGAGACTCTGCGGATGTAGTTTCGGGCTTTCAAAGCGGTGCGGACGATTATGTGGTGAAACCCTTTGAACTGGAAGTCCTGCATTCCCGTATCAAGGCGCTGCTTCGCAGAAGCGGCGGCGCCTCCGCACAGTATCTTTCCTGCGGTGGGATCTCTATGGACTTAAACCGCAGACAGGTTTTTTGCGATGGCAAAGAGGTGAACCTGAGCGAGGTGGAGTATGAGGTCCTTTTGTGTCTGATGCGAGGGAAAGGGAGGATCGTGACCAGAGAAAAGATCCTGGAACAGGTGTGGGATGTGAACGGAAACTATGTGAATGATAATACATTGACTGTTGCGGTCAAACGTCTGCGGGAAAAGCTGGGTCAGCCGCTTTGTTTGAAGACGGTAAGGAGCGTGGGGTATCGGATTGAGGAGATATAACAGGTGTAAAGAACAGAAAAAGGCTTTGGCGGAAAACGGTTGGAAACACAGAATATCACATGAGGAATGAGACATGGGCGAGATAATGCGTACAAAAGTTATTTGGAGTAAGCTGCTGTCGGTGGGACTGTTTGCCTGCGGCGTTGCAGTCATGCTGGTTTTTAATCATTGGGCGCTCAGGTTGGCGGGCGCTTTTTTTCTTGTGGCAGGACTTTTTTTGCAAAAGAGAAGGGAGAATCTGCGCATCCGGGCGTTGACGGATTATCTGGAACAGGCCAATACGGGGAAGGCGGCTATTCTTTCCGCGCTGGGCGAGGATGCGTTTTCCAAGCTGGAGGACGAGATCTATAAGACTGTCACCTTTCTCTATCGGACAAGGGAGGCAGCTGTGCAGGCAAAGGAAGAATTTGCCAAGAACCTTTCCAATATCGCCCACCAGATCAAGACACCGATCACAGCCATCTCTTTGACGGTACAGACTATTGGAACGGCAGAGGCGGAGGAAGGAAATGAGGAAAAGGAGAGGCTGGAGCAGATTCGCAGACAGCTTATGAGATTGACACATTTGGAAGAAGCGCTGCTTATATTAGCGCGTCTGGATGCAGGCACACTGGTTCTCAAAAAGAAGGAGACGGATGTTTATACCCTGCTTATACTGGCGGCGGATCATTTGGAGGAACTGTTTGCGCGATCGGGCGTATCCGTCAGGATTCCGGAACTGGGACAAATACCGATTACCGTGGATGCGGAATGGACGATGGAAGCCATAATGAATCTGCTGAAAAACTGTGCGGAACACAGTACGGGAAAAACGATCCACTGTTCTTATGAACAGAATCCGTTGTATACGGAGATTGTGATCCGTGATGAGGGAAAAGGGTTTGTGAAGGAAGACATTCCGCATCTGTTTGAGCGCTTTTATCGGGGGAAGAACGCGGAAAAGGGCGGCATCGGCATCGGACTTGCCCTCGCAAAGGAGATCATTGAGTGTCAAAACGGGACCATACGGGCGGAAAACAGGAAGGAGGGAGGCGCCTGCTTCATCGTTCGATTTTACCGTCACTGAGTTGTCACTTTCGTCTGTTATGCTGAAAAGGAGAAAAGGAGGGAACAGACGATGAATATTTTAGCATGTGAAGGAGTCAGTAAGATTTACGGCTCCGGGGATAATCAGGTAGCGGCGCTTACAGACATCGACCTGACCGTGGAGCGGGGAGAGTTTGTGGCCATTACCGGGGCTTCCGGCTCCGGGAAATCGACTCTGCTGCATATTTTGGGCAGTGTGGATAAACCAACGGGCGGTAGAGTTACCATAGACGGAACGGATTTGGCTGCATTGAGTCAGACGCAGGCTGCGGTCTTTCGCAGGCGAAAGGTGGGGCTGGTATATCAGTTTTATAATCTGATCCCTACGCTGACGGTGCAAAAGAATATTTTAATGCCGCTGGCACTTGACAAAAAGAAACCCGATCAGGCGTATTTTGATAAGATCGTCGATGCGCTTGGCATTTCTGAAAAGCTGGAGGCCTTGCCGCATCAGCTTTCAGGAGGGCAGCAGCAGAGGGTGGCGATCGCTCGCTCCCTGATTTACCGCCCGGCGCTTCTTTTGGCGGATGAACCGACAGGAAATCTGGATCAGAAAAATTCCCGCGAAATCATGGATATGCTCAAACTTTCCAACCGCAATCTGGAGCAGACGATCCTGCTCATCACCCATGACGAGAAAGTGGCTCTGGAGGCGGACAGGATCATCACCATCGAAGACGGACGCATAGTCGGCGATGAGAAAAGGGGGTGACGGCTATGTGGAAGGAATACACGAAGGGGTATCTGAAAAACAACCGTACATCCGCAGTTTCCATGATGACAGCTTCCTTTATTTCGGCGCTACTGCTTTCTCTGCTCAGTGCTACCTTCTATAATTTGTGGAAGTATGAGGTGGAGAGGCTGACGGCCAAGGGAGATACCTACGCGCTGCAGGCGATGTATCTGGTGCGCGATGCGAACGATACGGCGCCAAGACTGGTATTTCCTCTGTTTTTATTGATCATGGGGCTGGCTTCTGTATCACTTGTGATTATCATACACAATGTCTTTACTGTGTCGATGAATGCAAGGCTCCACCAGTTCGGGATTTTTTCCAGTATTGGCGCTACGCCCAAGCAGATTCGGACCTGTCTGTTTCAGGAAGCGTGGTCCGTGTGCGCGGTGCCGGTGCTGGCGGGAACCCTGCTTGGAATCGCAGGGGCGTTTGGAATTACGAAATGGTCCAATGTCATTGGTGCAGGGATTGAAAACAGGCGGGAGGAAGTATTTGGCTACCATCCTCTGATCCTGGCGGTGACATTATTGATAGCAGGTGTTACCATTGGCGTTTCCGTATGGCTGCCGGCAAGAAAGCTGAGCAGAATGACGCCGCTTGAAGCCATTAAAAATGCAGGAGATGGGCAGCTAAAAAGGCGGAAGCATTCCCGTATGCTCTCTTTGCTGTTCGGTGTAGAGGGGGAGCTGGCGGGAAATGCCCTTAAAGCGCAGAAAAAAGCCCTGCGGACGGCATCGTTGTCCCTGTTTCTCTCCTTTATGGCTTTTACGTTCATGCAGTGCTTCTTTTCTCTGTCGGCGATCAGTACCAGAGAGACCTATTTTGAAAAATATCAGGATGCGTGGGATATCATGGTCACAGTGAAGGATGAGGAGATTGGGGCTTTTGGAGAAACGGAGAAGATTCGGGCACTTTCCGGGGCAAAGGATGTGGTCGTCTATCAAAAGGCAGCGGCAAAATGCAAACTTTCTGAAGAAGAATTGAGTGAGGAGATGAAGGCAAACGGCGGGTTTTCCCGCGCGTCTGAAAAGGATGTGACGCAGACGGAGGATGGGATGATTGTCAATGCGCCGATCGTTATTTTAGATGACGAGAGTTTTTTACGATATTGTGCGCAGATCGGGATCGAGCAGCGTCTTGACGGAGCAGTGATCCTTAACCGCATCCGCGATGTAACGAATCCCGATTTCAGGCATCCGCAGTATATGCCGTATTTGAAAGAAGGTGGGGAGACTGTATTTCTCGGATCAGGCGGAATGGAAAATGTTGAGGCAGAGAATGGCGTAACAAAGGATGCGGTCGTGGAACTGCCGGTTCTGGCTTACACGCAGGAGGTCCCCCGTCTGCGAGAGGAATATGCCACGCTGGATTATTATGAACTGGTACATTTTTTGCCGCTGAGTTTGTGGAAGGAGTACCGGGAGCAGATCGCGGGGACGGAGGAAGAAGACACCTGTATCCGCGTACTTGGCAGAGAGGGCGTGACTGTCGAAGAACTTTCTGCGTTGCAGCAAGAAATAGATAAGGTCACGGAAGGTCACTATAAAATAGAGAGTGAGAACCGCATTCGCTCCTATGAGGAGAACGACACAAAGATGCAGGGTATGATGACAATATTTGGGGGCTTTTGCGTATTGCTTGCCGTGATCGGCGTCAGCAATATGTTTTCCAATACGCTGGGATTTGTGCGGCAAAGGAAGCGAGAGATCGCCAGATATCTTTCCGTGGGCATGAAGCCGCAGGAAATCAGAAAGATGTTTTGTATCGAAGCCTTTGTGATTGTCGGAAAACCGGTACTGTTTACACTTCCCGTTGTGGTGCTTGCGGTGGGAGCCATGCTGCGGGCAAGTTTTATGGACCCGGCCGAATTTATGGCCGAGGCACCGCTTCGTCCAATCATTACCTTTATGCTGGCGGTCTGGGCAGCAGTGGGGTTTTCTTATTATCTGGGATGGCGTAAGGTAAGGGGCCTCAACTTGACGGAGGTATTGCGGGATGATACGATGGTATAATGTCCACGAAAACAATGAGCAGTGCACAGACGTAAGATGAAAAAATGGCAGCTTGCTGACAATTTTTTCAGATTGCGGATGTATAGGACGAATGTCCGTGAACGAGGAAAACCGCAGGTTTTTCGAGTGCGCACTGCGGGTTTGCGAGTCTGAGCCAAAGAGGAAAAACGTATGAATACGGAAGTAATCGTAAGAGCATATGAGGAGAACGACGTCTATAGCATGACTGCGATTTGGAACGAGGTCGTGGAGGAGGGCGTCGCCTTTCCGCAGGAGGAGTTTCTGACGCAGCAGTCAGGGAGAGCCTTTTTTGCGGAGCAGAGCTTCTGCGGTGTGGCAATCGAGCAGGAGGCAGGGAAAATCCTGGGGCTTTATATCCTGCACCCGAACAATATCGGCAGATGCGGCCATATCGCGAACGCCAGCTATGCGGTAGCTTCCGCAAGCAGGGGACTGCATATCGGAGAGATGCTTGTGAAAGACTGCATCGCGAAAGCCCATGAGCTGGGCTTTCGCATCCTGCAGTTTAATGCGGTCGTTGCTTCGAATGTGCACGCAAGGCATCTGTATGAGAGGGTCGGCTTTCACCAACTCGGTACGATCCCCGGTGGTTTTCGCATGAAGGACGGGCATTTTGAAGATATCTGTCCGTATTATATTGAGGTATGATGTGTTACGGATTGCATTTCTTGCAGGGGTCATAGCCCTGCGCGATAATGCTTTCTCGGGTCTCCGAGCTGTCCAGCCTGTTGGTGGTTGGCAGGTAGCTGCAGGAGGTCCTGTGGAATTTCTTAGTTTTTACGTTTAAGATATAGGTAATCTCAGTTGTGGCGGGAGCAGGGGGCTCCGGAGCCGGTTCCGCTATGGCAGGGGTGCTTTCCTGTGGCTGCGGTGCGGGTGTTTCCGCGGCGGGCGCGCTGCTTTCCGGCTGCGGTGCAGGAGCGGGTGTCTCTGCGGCCGGGGTGTTGCTATCCGTTTGTTTGCCGGAGGCATTGTTCTTGGGCTGGGCGGCAGGGGTTGTCGTTTTGCCGGATGATTTAGTGCCTGCCTTTGCTGCGGCGGAAGTTTTCCCGCCGGCGTTGCTCTTTGCGGAGCTTCCCGTCGGTTCCCCTGCCTTCCAGGTCTCGGAAGCGGGAACGTTAAAGGAGATTTCTTTTCCGTCCGCTGTGGCGATGATAGTGCCGTCCTCGTCCGTGCGGTACACCGCGACGCCGTTCGTCCGCAGGGTATTTAAGGTCTCTGCGTGAGGATGTCCGTAAGAATTGCCCTCGCCGCAGCTAATCACGGCATAGTCAGGTTTTACCGTTTTGAAAAATCTCTTGGAGGTGGAAGAACGGCTTCCGTGATGCCCGACCTTGTAGACATCGGCGGAGATGTCGATGTCTGTCGCAAGAATATCCATCTCGGCCGTCGCTTCCGCATCGCCTGTGAACAGGAAGCGGTTTTTCCCGTTTTTTAGGAGCAGGGCGATGGAGGAATCGTTGGGCGCATTGTAGGTATCGTTTGGGGCAAGGATGGTAAACTCTGCGGTGCCGAGCTTGTATTTGGATTCGACCGCAGGAGTGGTTGTCTTAAGATTTTTATCATCCAGCGCTTGGATCAGCTTGCGATAGGTACTATTGTCTTTCTCAAAGTTGGAGACAAAGACTTTGGCAATTTCAAACTTTGTGATGATGACAGGTGCGCCGCCGATGTGGTCCGCGTCCGGGTGGGTCAGAATGAGATAGTCAAGGCTCCTGATCTTTTGTTTGTTCAAATAATTCTGAATCGCCGTGCCTTTGGTGTCGTCCCCCGCGTCGATGAGCATGGCGTGCCCGTCGCAGGTGACGAGCGTGCAATCCCCCTGACCGACGTCCAGAAAATGGACTTCCATGGGTGCGGGATCGGCAGGCTTTGCAGCCACGGGCAGAGGCAGGGCAGCGCCGAGCAAAACGGCGGCTGCCAGTGTCAGATACAATAGTCTTTGCAGTTTCTTTTTCATCCGTAACATTCCCCTTTCTTGATAACACATGTTATTGATTGCAAAATTTCCCTGTGTACTCTGTTTTGGGCATAAGGAATCTATATGAGATTTTTGGTGGGATGGTCTTATTATAGCATTGTTTTTGGTTAAGCGCCAGAAAAAAGACACCGCCCGTTGCGCTTTGATGTATGCAGGGCGGTGGTTTTTATCAAAGAAGCAGATTTGCTTTGGTCTGTTTCCAGTCATTATTTCCTCACGACCCGCACGACTTATAACGTCTCACCCCAAACCGCCACACAAAACCGCAGACAGCCAAAAACACAACGATTCCCAGCGGATAAAACGCCAGATACCATCGATCCGTTTTTCCCAGCAAAAACTGTAAGGGATAATACTGAATCAGGCTATAGGGAATCACATAAGTACAAAAGCGCAGGATGCCTTTCCCGTAAATGTCGATGGGGTACTTGCCGTGTGATTTCGCGCCGTAGGTGAGCACGTTGATCAGGGAAGTATCCTCAATGGAAAAGAAGCAGAAGCTTGCCTCCAGCACGAACAGACCGATAAACAGCAGTGTACCGCCTATGATCATGGCAGCAAACGTCCATACCGTCATCAGATTCCAGTGGAGCCGGCTGTGGCGGATTCCCAGCGCCAGCGTGATGATTGCCGTAAACAGCGGACCGGTCCGCCCGACTTCAAAGTGACTTGCGGTCACCTGAAAAACCAGACTGCGCGGTCTGAGCATCATGCGGTCAAATTCTCCGCGCCGCACCATGCCCGAAAAGGTCTTAAAACCGTTACCAAACAGTTCCGCAAAGGTAAAGGACATCTGCATGATGGCAAAACAAAGCAGGACGTCCCCGTAGGTGTAGCCTCCAAGCTGCGTAAAACCGGAGAACAGGAACTTGATGGCAATCAGTTCGCAAAAGGCAATCAGGAAGCGCGCAATGAGCATCAGCGCAAAGGACAGTTTGTATTCCATGACGCTCTGCGTACAGACCGAGGCATACTTTAAATACAATGTGAGGTTCTCTTTTATGTTTCTTTTTTTCGATTTCATCTTTTCCTCCATGCCGAAGTGTCACAAATTTTCGGTAGAAAAATCAGCGCATCAATGGGATTTTCAGCCTTTCTCCATTCGGCGCATGATTTGGATTTCCAACGGTCAGCCGCCCTGCACGATAACGCGCTGCGCCGCCCGTCTCCAAACAACGATTCCCGCTGTCACTAAAGCCGCCAGCCAGAAGATCTGTTTTCCGATATACGGATACATGGCGGCACCGGACAGATCGCCGCTGTAGATTCGATACGGCACGTTCTGCATATAGGCAAAGGGTGACAGTTCTACTAAGAACAGATATTTTTTCGGAAAGAACGGCAGCGGTATGATGTTCCCCGACAGAAATTCGACCGCTCCGGTCAATACCATCCGCCAGCCCTGTGGCGAGACCGTAAAAAGGCAGAGCATATAAACCAGCATACAAAAGGAAATCGTAATTCCCAGCGCCAAAAGCAGGGTCAGCAGAAAGAACAAAAAGGCGGTGCCGTTCACCGGCAGGGTCATGCGATAGGTTTTCGGCATCAGGAACGAGCATACTAATACGGGAATGCAGCGCAGGAGCGCTTCGGAGATCCTTGCGCCCGTCATGCGGGAAAACCACATCGAATAGATGGACAGGGGGCGGCACAGTTCGTAGGCGATATCCCCATTTGTGATCATGGCAAAAAGGTCGTTATCCGCCGCCCAGGTATTAAAAAGGACATACAGGGATTCTTTCAGCCATATGTAAGTGACGATGGAAGGATAGTTCATCGGCAGAGCACCGCCTGAAGCCTCGGCAACGGCTTTGAACAACAGACATTCCATAAGACCCCAGATCAACTGCGTGGTCAAAGCGGTGACGGATGCCATGCGGTATTGCAGCCCGGTCGCAAAACGGAGCTTAAAAAAGCAATAATATTTTTTTATCATGTTTCAATCCGGCCTCCTTTTACATAATATTGAGTTTTGTGTAAAGATGGGCAATCATGTGGTCAAGGTCCGTTTCCTCGTTTCCGCCGTCCGCAGCTCCGGTTTCCGTCTCCATAGATTCTGCCTCCGCGCGCAGATCGTCCAGCGTCCCGTCCATCAGTTTCTGCCCTCTGCCAATCAGGATCACGCGGTTGGCGATCGCTTCGATGTCCTGCATGTCATGGGTGGTCAGGATGACGGTAGTTTTATGCTCCTCATTCATTTTCTTGATAAAGTCCCGCACGGCGATCTTGGATACCGCATCGAGGCCGATCGTCGGCTCGTCCAGAAACAGGAGCTTTGGATCGTGCAGCAGCGATGCGGCAAGCTCACAGCGCATCCGCTGTCCCAGCGACAACTGCCTGGTGGGGGTTTTTAGCAGCTCCTCCAGATGCAAAAGCTCGGTCAACTCGTCCAATTTGCTGCGATACGTGGCAGAGGGGATGGCATAGATTGCCTGTAACAGTTCAAACGAATCCATGACAGGGATATCCCACCACAGCTGCGAGCGCTGCCCGAAAACGACGCCAATCTGTCTGACGTATTCCTTCCTGTCCTTCCATGGCACCTGGCCGTTTACGATGCAGGTGCCGCTATCAGGCATCAGGATGCCGCTCAAAATTTTGATGGTGGTGCTTTTACCCGCGCCGTTTGGGCCGATGTAGCCCACCATTTCCCCGTCACGAATGGAGAAGCTGATGCCCTTGATGGCCTCAATCAGGGTGTAGTCTCTTTTGAAAAATGATTTTACCGCGTTGCCAAGCCCGGATTCCCGTTTGGCAACCCGATAGCTTTTGCAGATATCTTGAAATGTGATCAAAATGGATCCCTCCTTTTGCATTTTTTTGGTAAGTATCAGCCGATAAAAAAATTATAGCAAGAAAATAAAAAAAGAGTAGACTTGTATTAAAAATTGTGGTAAGCTATATACTGTTCAACGGCCTAAAAACAGATTCGCATAAGCAGCCGGGAAACTTTCCTGAGTTTCCGGTTTTTTTTTGCCTTTTTATGCGGGATTTTGGTGCTTGAAAGACTTTTGAAGACTGTCAAGAAAAAATACTTGACACACTGTCACGCCTATAGTACAATGCAGAAATGGAAAAGATCGTAGAACAGGGATTACTATATGATTTCTATGGCGAGCTTTTGACAAAGCACCAGCAGGAAATTTACGAGAGCGTGGTGTACGAAAATCTTTCCCTTGGAGAGATCGCGGAGCAGGAGGGCATCAGCAGACAGGCGGTGCACGATATCGTGAAACGCTGTGACAAAACGCTTCTTGGCTATGAGGAGAAATTAAGGCTGGTCGCCAGATTCGCGAGCGTTCGGGAAAAGGTAGAGGAGATCAATCGCCTTTCCAAGCAGTATGAGAGCGGCGAACTGAAAGATGCGACAGCTTACGGCTCCCAGATCAGGGAGCTTTCGGCAAAGATCATGCAAGAATTGTAGTTTGGGATGCGTCAATTGATTTAAGAAAAGGGACGTGCCGTAGGATTTGGCAGAAAGGCGTAGTGCAGATGGCATTTGAGAGTCTGACCGATAAACTGCAGAATGTATTTAAAAACCTGAGAAGCAAAGGCCGCCTCACCGAGGAGGATGTAAAGTCCGCTTTAAAGGAAGTCAAGATGGCGCTTTTGGAGGCCGACGTCAGTTTTAAGGTGGTCAAACAGTTTGTAAAGTCCGTGGAAGAACGGGCCGTAGGCACGGATGTGTTAAACGGCTTGAATCCCGGACAGATGGTGGTTAAGATCGTAAACGAGGAGATGGTGGCGCTGATGGGCTCCGAGACCACGGAGATCGTTATGCAGCCGGGAAAATCCATCACGGTCATTATGATGTGCGGCTTACAGGGCGCAGGTAAGACCACCACCACGGCAAAGATCGCGGGCAAGCTGAAACTCAAAGGAAAGAAATCCCTGCTTGTCGCCTGTGATGTATACCGTCCCGCAGCAATCAAGCAGTTACAGATCAACGGGGAAAAGCAGCAGGTGGACGTCTTCTCCATGGGAGAGAATCATAAGCCTGTGGACATTGCTAAGGCTGCATTGGAGCACGCCGAAAAGAACGGTCACAATGTCGTGATTTTAGATACGGCAGGACGTCTTCATATCGATGAAGAAATGATGGCGGAGCTTGCCGAAATCAAGGAGAATGTTTCCGTGCATCAGACCCTTTTGGTGGTGGATGCCATGACGGGGCAGGATGCCGTGAACGTTGCCAAAGACTTTGACGAAAAGGTGGGCATCGACGGCGTGATCCTCTCCAAGATGGACGGCGATTCCAGGGGCGGCGCGGCACTTTCCGTAAAGGCGGTGACAGGCAAGCCGATCCTCTACATCGGTATGGGGGAGAAGCTTTCCGACTTAGAGCAGTTTTATCCCGATCGCATGGCGAATCGGATCCTGGGGATGGGCGATGTGCTCACCCTGATTGAAAAGGCGCAGCAGAATCTTGACATAGACGAAGAAAAAGAGCGCGATATGGCGGCCCGCATGAAGAAGGGAAAGTTCGATTTTGAGGACTACCTTGAAAGCATGAAGCAGATGCGCAACATGGGCGGCCTTTCCAGCATCCTCGGCATGATGGGGATGGGAAAGCAGATGGGAGATATCGAGTCTGCGGTAGATGAGAAGCAGATGGCGCGCATGGAGGCCATCGTCCTTAGCATGACACCGCAGGAGCGACGCGATCCGAAGCTCTTAAATCCGAGCAGGAAGGGACGCATCGCGGCAGGGGCCGGTGTGGATATTGCGGTGGTGAACCGCTTTATCAAACAGTTTGAGCAGTCTCAGAAAATGATGAAGCAGCTTCCGGGCATGATGGGAGGCAAAAAGGGCCGCGGGATGTTCGGCGGTATGGGCGGTATGAAATTCCCTTTTTAGGGTTTCAAAATAACAACTATTATTTATTTTACAGGAGGCAGAAAAAATGGCAGTTAAGATCAGATTGAGAAGAATGGGACAGAAGAAGCATCCTTTTTACAGGATCGTTGTGGCGGATTCCAGATCCCCCAGAGACGGCAGATGTATCGCTGAGATCGGCACCTACGATCCCAACACGGATCCCAGCACCTACAAGGTAAACGAGGAAGAGGCGAAGAAGTGGCTTGCTAACGGCGCACAGCCCACAGAGATCGTAAGCAGAATTTTCAAGACAGTAGGGGTAACCAAATAAAACAGGGAGTTTGTGTGACTGTTCCATTCAAGTCGCTTTTGGAGGTGGACTATGAAAGAATTGGTTGAAGTGATCGCAAAAGCTCTTGTAGAGAACCCCGACGAAGTGGTGGTGATGCAGAAAGAGGAAGGAAAGAACATTACCGTGGAACTCCATGTGGCGCCTTCCGATATGGGCAAGGTCATCGGCAAACAGGGACGCATTGCGAAAGCAATCCGCTCAGTTGTCAAGGCGGCGTCATCGAAGGATAATAAGAGAGTGGATGTGGAGATCATCTGAAAAAATAGCCTCATAGAAGATTCTGTGGGGCTATTACTTTAGTCATGAGAAAATTGCCGCGGTGTATACCGAGCAGGAGATGGACAAGTATTTGTGATTGTTACAATATCATATAATAACAGGAGTTACGAATTGCAAAAATGAAAGAGAAAGACAGAGGCATGGCGGACGAGCTGCAGGTGGGCGTGATCACGCAGACCCACGGCATCCGCGGAGAAGTCAAGGTGTTTCCCACCACGGACGATGCAAAGCGCTTTAAGAAGTTAAAGCAGGTGACGCTCGATACCGGGAAGGAGCGCCTGCAATTGGAGATCGAGGGCGTAAAGTTTTTTAAGCAGTATGCAATCTTAAAGTTTAAGGGCCTTGACTCCATCAATGATGTGGAAAAATATAAGCGCGGAAGGCTTCTGGTATCCCGCGATCAGGCAGTGAAGCTGCAAAAGGACGAATATTTTGTGGCGGATATGATCGGCATGCAGGTGGTGACGGAAGACGGCGCGCCGTTTGGTGTGTTGAAAGAGGTACTTGCCACCGGGGCAAACGACGTCTATGTGGTGAGCCGCGAGGGGGAAGCAGATGTCCTTCTGCCCGCGATCAAAGAGTGTATCCGAAAGGTCGATATGGACAGCCGTGTGATGGAAGTGCATATTATGGACGGGTTGTTGTGAGATCATTGTTTGGTCTGATTGGATTTGCAGGGCGAATCGTGCCTGCACAAGTTTTGGATGGAGGACATGTCGATGGTAAACTTCCATATCCTGACACTCTTTCCCGAAATGGTCCTGCAGGGACTGCACACGAGTATTCTCGGCAGGGCCGCAGGACGGGGAGATATTTCGATAGAAGCGGTCAATATCAGGGACTATACCACAAACAAGCACGGCAGGGTGGACGATTACACCTACGGCGGCGGCGCGGGGATGCTGATGCAGGCGCAGCCGGTTTATGATGCTTACAAATCGGTGGCTGACCGCATTGGAGAGAAAGAAGGAAAAAAAAGAAAACCGCGTGTTATTTATTTGACCCCCCAAGGGAAGACCTTTTGCCAGGAGATGGCACAGGAATTGGCAAAGGAGGAGGAGCTGATCTTTCTTTGCGGACACTATGAGGGCATCGACGAGCGGGTGCTCGAGGAGATTGTTACGGATGAAGTTTCCATTGGCGATTATGTGCTGACGGGCGGCGAACTTCCTGCCATGGTGATGGTGGATGCCATTGCCCGTCTGGTGCCGGGCGTCCTGCATAATGACGAGTCTGCACAAACGGAGTCCTTTGGAAACGGGCTTTTGGAATATCCGCAGTATTCCAGACCGGAAGTCTGGCATGATAAGCAGGTGCCGCAGGTACTGCTTTCCGGCGATCACGCCAAGGTAGACGCCTGGCGGCTGGAACAGTCGCTTTTGCGGACAAAGGAGAGAAGACCGGATCTTTATGAGAATTACAGGAAGGAGCACCCGCAGACAAAGCAAAAGGGCACTCACTCCAAAACATGAGGAAAAATCGAAAAAAGCTTGCATTTATTCGGAAAGTATGGTAAGTTACTAATGTTGTGATGAAGGATGGTCCTCTGTTACAGACGTATTAAGAACATCCGGAGCATTTCAGGAGGAGAATTATGAACGATATCATCAGAGAAATCGAAGCAGCGCAGTTGAAGGAAAACGTAAGCGACTTTAATGTGGGCGACACTGTCAAGGTGTATGGTAAGATCAAGGAAGGAAACCGTGAGAGAATCCAGATTTTCGAGGGAACCGTTTTAAAGATCCAGGGCGGCGGCAACAGAACCACCTTTACGGTACGTAAGGTTTCTAACGGCGTAGGCGTTGAGAAGACTTGGCCCATGCACTCTCCTAATGTGGAGAAGGTAGAGGTTGTCAGGAGAGGTAAGGTAAGACGTGCGAAACTGAATTACCTGAGAAATCGCGTTGGTAAGAAGGCTAAGGTCAAAGAACTGGTGAAATAAGCAAGATGGCGCGAAGAAAAGGATTAACTTTTTATCAAAAAAAGAAAAGGCTTGATCCGAGACTCTTAAAAGACGGGGTGGAGCTGCTCGTGGGCAGCGCTGTCGCCGTCTTTTTAGCCTTTGTGCTTGTTTTTTCCGTGGGGATGCGCACCAGTGTGATCGGGGATTCCATGGAGCCTGTTTTGTATAACGGGCAGGAGATTTTGATGAATCGCATTCTCTACAGAATATCCATGCCAAAGCGCGGGGACGTCATCGTCTTTTTGCCAAACGGTAACCAAAATTCGCACTTTTATGTGAAGCGTGTGGTGGGCCTGCCGGGGGAGACAGTGCAGATCCGCGATGGAAATGTATACATAGACGGCCTGATGCTGGCGGAGGATGAGCGTTTTGATAAAATTGTCGATCCCGGCATTGCGCAGAATGAAATTCTTTTGGCCTCTGATGAATTTTTTGTGTTGGGAGACAATCGAAACAGCAGTGAGGACAGCCGTTCCGGTAATATCGGCGCGGTCAAAAAGGACACGATCATCGGTAAGGCGTGGTTTCATCTGGCAATCGGGGAGGAGACCATGGGATTGGTTGAATAGAGGGGGAAAAATGAACTACCAATGGTATCCGGGGCACATGACAAAAGCAAAGCGCATGATGCAGGAAAATATTAGTCTGATCGATCTGGTGATCGAGCTGGTGGATGCCAGGATCCCGCTCTCCAGCAGAAATCCGGATATCGACGAGCTGGGAAAAAATAAGTCCCGGCTGATTCTTTTAAATAAATCCGACTTGGCGGACCCTGCGGCGAATAAACTTTGGATGGCGTATTTTCGGGAGTTGGGATATCATGTTCTGGAGGTCAATGCCAAGACAGGGCAGGGACTGAGGCAGATCCAGCCAAAGGTGCAGGAAGCGTGTCGGGAGAAAATCGAACGTGACAGAAAACGGGGCATCAAAAACCGTCCTGTCCGTGCCATTGTGGTCGGCATTCCCAATGTGGGAAAATCGACGTTTATCAATTCTTTTGCGGGGAAAGCCTGTACGAAGACGGGCAATAAGCCTGGGGTGACCAAAGGAAAACAGTGGATCAGATTGAATAAGGACTTGGAGCTTCTCGATACGCCGGGCATCCTCTGGCCGAAGTTTGAGAGCGAGGAAGTGGGAAAACGTCTTGCCATGATTGGCTCCATGAACGACGAAATATTGCAGATGACAGAACTGGCAGCAGAACTTCTTGCCTATCTCCTCGCACATTACAGGCAGGCGCTTTTGGCACGCTATCAGGTGGCGGGGGATGTAGGGGAGATCACGCCGGTGCAGATGCTTTCGCTGATCTGTGAGAATCGAAAATGTTATAAAAAAGGGCAGGAGCCGGATTTTGAAAAGGCGGCAGCTCTTTTGATAGATGATTTCAGAAGCGGCAGGATCGGCAGGATCACGTTAGAGATCTGCGAGGAGCCGTAAGGAGGAAGGAAAAGTAGTATGAAAAGGATACTGCGGGAAATTTTAAGTACAAGTCTGTATCTGCTGGCCGTTTTGTGCGTGATTTATCTGACGATCCATTTTGTGGGACAGAGAACGCAGGTGCAGGGCAGTTCCATGGAGCCAACGCTCAGTGATGAAGATAATTTGATCGTAGATAAGATCAGCTACCGTTTTCACGATCCGGAACGGTTTGATATCGTTGTATTCAAGTTTTTACATCAGCCTGATACCTATTATATCAAGCGTGTCATCGGTCTTCCCGGAGAGACGGTGCAGATCGACGAGGAGGGCAACATCTACATAAACGATGCCCTTTTAAATGAAAACTACGGTAAGGAGACAATCATGAATCCCGGGAGGGCAATCGAGCCGATCAAGCTGGGAAAGGATGAGTATTTTGTCCTGGGAGATAATAGGAACAACAGCTCTGACGGCAGGGATCCTTCCGTGGGCAACATCAGGCGGGAACACATCATTGGCAGGGCGTGGCTGCGCATTTGGCCGTTTGATAAGCTGGGATTTGTCAAGCACCGCTAATGAGGAGATTTTAATTTACATGGTTGAAAAGATAGAAACAATCAAACAAAAACTACAGGCGGCGGCACTTGGTGAGCTGCCTGATTTGTTTTCAGTATATGGAGCAGATGAAAGGGCAGGGGTGCAGGCGGCGCTCTCGCAGGCAAAAAAGCGCCTTCTTTCCTATGAGAAAGAGGTGGCAAGGACGCAGGCGCTTTGGCGCTATGAGAAAGAGTATGGCGCCTATGCCCATATCTGCGGCATCGACGAGGTAGGCAGGGGACCGCTTGCCGGACCGGTGGTGGCAGGAGCGGTTATTTTGCCAAAAGATTGTGACATATTATATATCAATGATTCCAAGAAACTCTCCGAAAAAAAGAGAGAGGAGCTTTATGAGATCATCATGGAGAAAGCCGTGGCTGTCGGCTTGGGCTACAGTGCTCCGGCGCGGATCGACGAGATCAATATTTTACAGGCTACCTACGAGGCCATGCGGGAAGCAGTCGGCAAGCTTAAAGTAACGCCTGATATTTTATTGAATGATGCTGTGACGATTCCCGGGGTAGACATCAGACAGATCCCCATCATCAAAGGAGACGCCAAAAGCATTTCCATTGGTGCGGCGAGCATTGTGGCGAAGGTGACAAGGGACCGGCTCATGGTGCAGTATGATGAGGTCTATCCGATGTACGGCTTCTCTTCCAACAAAGGATATGGCGCGCAGGCGCATATCGATGCTCTCAAAAAGTACGGTCCCTGTCCCATTCACAGAAAATCTTTTATCACACACTTTTGCGAGGTGTAAACTTGAATCTGAATTATGTACAAAAAAAGGAAAATCAGAGTATGCGTGCTGCGGACGCGGCAAGAGCGGCGGCGGGTGTCGGTAAGGGCGAACGGCTGATGCGCCTGCAAAATGAGGTGCGCGCCTTAAAACCGGGGCAGACCATACAGGGCACGGTGGTGGAACGAAACGGCAATTCCGTGCAGATCGAGTTGGCGCAGGACTTTTCCATCAGCGCAAAACTTGATAAAAGCGTGAATCTGGCGCTTGGACAGATGCTGAGCTTCGAGGTCAAAGCAAATGCCGGATCCTTTATGTCGCTTGCCCCCCTTTATACCAATACGGCAAACACGGCTACGATCCTGCGTGCGCTTGCCGCAGCTTCCATGCCCGAAACGGCAGGAAACATGGAAATGGTAGCCAGGATGATGGAGGAGGGAATGCCCATTGACAAGGAATCCATCCTGAATATGTGCAGAACGATTTTGGATTTTCCGGGACAAGATCCGACTTCCATCATACAGCTTACGAAGATGGGGCTGCCTGTGACGGCGGAAAATATCGAACAGTTTGAACAGTATCAAAATATGAACCATCAGTTATTGCACAGCGCGCATGCCATTTCGGAGGAGCTGCCGCAGGTATTTCAGGAGCTTGTAAAGGAAGGTCAGGGGGAGAAAGCCCTCGCCTTTTACGAGGCAGTGCTCTCTGTTTTTACGGAGGAGGCAGGAGAAGAAGGGGCTGTCATCAGCCTGCGCCCCGGCATGGAGCAGACCTTGGAGGAGGGAACGGCGCAGATACCCCCGGCTGCACAGGAGGAGATACAGGGTGATCCGCAGGCGGGAACGGCGGAAAATACGCAGGGCGCGCAGGATGCAGAGGCCAAAACAGTGGGAAAGGCAGGACAGATGCCCTTGCCGGAGCCGGCAGCGGCGGAAGATCAGACAGGTTCTGCCGGGACCGTTCAGGAGGGCGCAGAGGGGCAGGAAGCAAAGCAGTCGGTACTTGGCGGTAAGCAGTGGGAGGCCCTTTCGGATACCCTTCGCAGGATGGGCGTGGACGAGGAGACTGCACAGCAGATAAAGAATGGGAACCTGCCACCAAAAGAAGTCTTGAATCTGGTGAAAAACCTGCTTCCCAAGGCGATGCGCGGTGAAATTTCCGCGAAAGACATGCATCAGCTCCTTGGCGGGAAAGAATTTCAGGCGTTATTAAAAGAGGAAATTGGCCGTCAGTGGACGATAGAACCCAGAGACGTTGCGGATAAAAAACAGGTGGAGCAGCTCTATGAGCGGATCAGAGAGCAGACGGCGAGGCTCACACAGGCTTTAGAGATGGCGGGAAAGACGGATGCGCCCGTTGCCAGGAGCGTGCAGAATCTCCAAAATAATGTGGATTTTATGAATCAGCTAAACCACCTCTATACCTATGTGCAGCTTCCCCTAAAAATGCTGGGAAGCGAGGCACATGGAGATCTTTATGTCTATACGAACAAAAAGAATCTGGCGGCGAGGGATGGGCAGGTCAGCGCTTTGCTGCATCTGGATATGGAGCACTTGGGGCCGCTTGATGTCTATGTGACAATGAAGGAAAAGCAGGTGTCCACCAATTTTACGGTGGCGGACGAAGATGTGCTTTCATTGATCGAGGCGCACATTGATACGCTGAATCAGAGACTGACAAACAGGGGGTATACTCTGAAAACGCAGATGAGTGTAAAGGAAGCTGAGGAGGAGAAAGAGGAGTCCGTTATGCAGACGATCCTCAATCAGCAGAAGAATATTTCGGTGTTGAGTCGCACTTCCTTCGACATGCGAGCATGAAAAGAACTTTTAAAGACGTCCCGCCATAGGACGGGACGCCAAGAAGTTCTAAGTTTCATGCAAGAGAATGCCCCAAAACGGCATTCTCTGCGCTGAAACAGCAAAATTTATATGGAGAAATGAGATGGAGAAAAAGCAGGAAAAAGTGAAACAGGCAATTGCGCTGGAATATGACCCGGATGACGAGGCGCCCCGCGTCATAGCGTCGGGTAAGGGGGCGCTTGCGGAGCGTATCATCGAGCGCGCGAAAGAGGCGGATGTGCCGATCCATCGGGACGACAAGCTGGCGGATACGCTTTCCCGCCTGGAAATCGGAGATATGATTCCGCCGGAGCTCTACGAGGTGGTGGCGGAGATCCTGGTCTTTGTGGATTCCGTGGACAAGGTGAGAGCGAAAATGGCGAAGGGTACTTGAGGATGAATACGAGAGCAAAAGGGGCACAGAAGGAAGAAGAAGTCTGTGCCTATTTACGTTCCGGGGGAGTGAAAATCGTAGAGAGTAATTTCCGCAACAGGCAGGGAGAGATTGATCTCATCGGTTATGATGGGGACTATCTGGTCTTTTTTGAGGTGAAGTACCGCAGCGGAAAGAGCAAAGGCAGCGCGGCGGAAGCGGTAGGGTTTGCCAAGCAGAAGAAAATCTGTCAGGTGGCGGATTACTATCGTATGCTGCATCACTGCGCGGAGGATACGCCCATCCGTTTTGATGTGGTGGCAGTGGACGGGGAGAACGTAGCATGGATTAAGAATGCGTTCAACTACATATCATGGCATTGAGCAAATGTCATAACCAACGCAGACGCGCTTGCGCTCCGTTCCGAGCGTAACAGACGCTAAACTCGTGAAAAACCTCGTTAAGCGCTGACGTTCTTCTAGGGTCTGCTTATGGCTATGCCATTTGCTCAATGTTTATAATAATGAAGGAGTAACGAATATGGAATGGTACAGACATAGAAATACGAGACAGATGCGTATCAACCAGAGAGGAGAACTTGTGTGGCTCACCTTCCCGATAATAGAGGAGATTGACTGGGTAAGTCATTTGTTTTCTACCAGAATGGGCGGGGTGAGTGAAGGCATTTTCCGTTCTATGAATTTAAGTTATACGAGAGGGGACGACAAGGAGGCCGTGGACGAGAATTTCAGGCGGATCGCGGAGCTTCTTTTTTGTAGTGTGGAGGGTATCGTCTGCTCGGACCAGACGCACACCACCAATCTGCGGGTAGTAGGAAGGGCGGACGGCGGCAAGGGCATCACGCGGGAAAAAGATTACCGGGATGTGGACGGTCTTCTTACGGATGAGCCGGGTGTGTATCTGGCTACCTTTTTTGCGGACTGTGTGCCGCTTTATTTTGTGGATACCAGAAGGCGTGCCATTGCGCTGGCGCATTCCGGCTGGCGAGGCACCGTGGCCCGCATGGGACAGTGTGTGGTGGAAAAGATGCGCGAAGTCTACGGTACGGATCCTGCCGACCTGACAGCGGCGGTGGGGCCTTCGATCTGTCAGGCGTGTTATGAGGTCAGTGAGGATGTGGCAGAGGCGTTTGCAAAAGCCTTTCGCGGACCGGGGCAGATAGATGAAATTCTTCAGAAAAAGGGCGGCGGTAAGTATCAGCTTGACTTATGGCGTGCCAACGAGATCGTGCTCTCGGAGGCGGGGATTCCTGCCAAAAAGATTCAGGTGACGGACCTCTGTACTTGTCATAACGACAGTTATTTATTTTCCCATCGGGCCAGTCATGGGCAGAGAGGAAATTTAGGTGCTTTTCTCGGGATCAGAGAGCAGGGCACATAAATAATTTGACGAAAGAACGCAAACTTAAGAATATATTAAAAAAATTCCCATCTATTCCTTTATCTTTATCTGTTTCAATTAACCTAGCAGCAAACGAAGGAGTAACAAGGAGGGTGACCATGGCCAACATATTGGTGTGCGACGACGATAAGGAGATCGTGGACGCAATCGAGATCTATCTGATGCAGGAAGGTTACACGATCTTTAAGGCTTATGACGGGCAGGAGGCGATCCGTGTCTTAAAGGAGCAGCAGATCCATCTGCTTTTGATCGACATTATGATGCCGAAGCTTGACGGCATTCATGCTACCTTAAAGATTCGGGAGTATTCGAGCATTCCCATTATCTTCCTGTCGGCGAAATCGGAGGACAATGATAAGATCCTGGGCCTGAATATCGGAGCGGACGACTATATTACAAAGCCGTTTAACCCGATGGAACTGGTGGCGCGGGTAAAATCCAATCTTCGCCGTTACACCACGCTGGGGAACCTCAATACGGAGAACAACGCCCTTTTTCAGGTGGGCGGACTCTGTATCAACGACGATACCAAGGAGGTCACGGTGGACGGGGAGAGCGTAAAGCTGACGCCCATCGAGTACAATATCCTCCTGCTGTTAGTCAAGAACTGCGGCCGGGTGTTCTCCATCGATCAGATCTATGAAAGCATCTGGAACGAGGAGGCGATCGGCGCGGACAACACGGTGGCGGTACATATCAGACACATCCGGGAAAAGATCGAGATCAATCCCAAGGAGCCCCGCTACTTAAAAGTCGTGTGGGGTGTGGGCTACAAGGTCGAAAAGAGCGTGTAGGCGTCTGACGGTGCCGAAGGCAAAAGGAGCCTTGGCGTAGAACGTTTTGGAATGGGAGATTATTATGGGAATAGAGGAAAGAGAGAACAGGGAAGCAACTACGGGGTATGAAAAAGCTGCGGAAGCGATAGATGCTTCTGAAAGCATTGCAGATACGGTGAAGACTGCGGATAGCATTGACGAAAGAGAAATAACGGGAGTTACCGAATCAGACAGTAATAGGGGAACTGCGGGAAATAGGAAAAATACGAGAAATAGGGAAGAAAAGCGGAAGCAGAAAAAAGCACAAAAGCCGAAAAAGACAAGGTGCGGCCTGCGAATCTTTTTGCTGTTCTTACAGCACGCAGCATTAGCAGCCATGGTTTTTTCCCTGATCGTGACGGTTGCCTGCGGTACCGTGCGATTTCAGGGCTTGCGTTCGGGCGGTAATTTCACGGATCTGATTTTCAGCATGAATGCAGGGGAGTATTTCGAGGAGTCAGAAGTTTTTCACCGCATTCTCGGGTATGCGACGGCAGATATCATCCGCTATGGCGTGGTGTGCAGCCAGATGGAGACAGACGGCGCTTTTGACGGGGAAAAGCTTGTGGATGTGACGGCCTATAATCATCGCAGCGAAGGCCTGACGGGAGAGTATGTGACGGCGGTCTATAAGCTGGAGGATCTGCTCAAATGGCAAAAGTACGGGTTTGAATATACCGTAAAGGAAATGACGCAGGAGCAGGCAGATGCTTTTCTGGCAAAAATTCCGCAGGTGACAGTCACAGAGATGTCTGACGATGCCGAGGTGAAGCCTTATGTGCAGTATCGCATCGTAGACAGTGATTCCGGATTTGTGACGGATTATCAGCCGGCGAGCGCGCTGACAGAACACGCGTATGCGAACAAAGAACAGGAGTTTGAGGTCATCAACCCTTATGAGGAGGTTGAGGAGTACAGCTCATATAGTGTTTTAATGAACCGCTATCAGACAGCAGAGGGTAAGAATATCGAGGACTATGTCTCCGATTGGGAGCAGTATTATGCGCTCTGTGATAATGTGCAGGCTGCGGCAGCGAGCCTTGCCTACAATTATGAAGAGTACGTTACCGGAAAAGAGTATTTTGAGCCGAAGAACTCAAATGTACGCTTCCTGATCGAAAGGACGGAAGGGCGTAATAAGAAGTATTACAGCAATACCATGGCGGGAAGTAAAGAAAGAGATCATATTGAGAGCTTGATGGAAAAGGTCTCCAGAGAAAAGGAAGGGCTGCCGCTGGCGGAGAGCTATCTCTACTACAGTCCCGCTGACATGGTCTATCGGACCAACACTTCGATTGCGGAGAGTACAGTGGAGCAGGTCTTGCAGCAATATGCCTATACCTACCCGGAGGATGTGCGAATCTGGATCAGTGTGGATACCTCTTATCCGGCGATGGACGCCTTTAAGCAGGGGGCGGAGTACATGCCGAACCTCTGGCGGTGGGCAATGACAGCATTGTTTTCCGGACTTCTGTATCTGGCGCTCTTTGTTTGGCAGACTATGATGACGGGCAGAGAGTATGATGAAGACGGCGTGAAGCGTATCCGTCTGGAAGCTTTTGATACCATCCCCACGGAGGGCGCGCTGCTGATTGCAGTCGGCGTTTTCCTGCTGACGGGTTGGGTCTTAGTGGTGGCGACGGAAATTGCGGGAATCGATCCTACCAGTCTGGATTTTTACAGGGACGCGGTCAGATGGGATTGGTTTATCGCACTGGTGCTGATCGGGACCTTTGTGGCGGATCTGATCTTTACCTTCTTCTTTTACAGTCTGGTCAGGCGGCTCAAGGCACATGCCCTGTTTGGCAACTCTTATCTGCGTCGTCTGCTTTGCCGGTTAAAGGATTTTGCGTGGAAGATCTATGATAACGGCGGTATTGTCCTGCGCACTTGGGTGCCCTACGGGATTTTCCTGCTGTTTAATCTGTTGATGCTCTTTCTTTATGCGGCATTATTGGGCCGCGGCGGGGCAATGTTGGTCTTCCTTTTTACCTGTGCGGTCGATGCGGTCGTGGGCGTGATGCTCTACAGGGACGCGAAAGAGAGACAGGGGATTGCCGAGGGCATTGAGATCATTGCCGGAGGGCACGTTGACCATCAGCTTGATACGGAGGGGCTGCACGGGGACAACAGGACGCTGGCACACTCCGTGAACAGTATCGGCAAGGGCATCAAGGAAGCCGTGGAGATCAGCATGAAGGATGAGCGCATGAAGGCGGATCTCATCACCAATGTTTCCCATGATATCAAGACCCCCTTGACTTCCATTATCAACTATGTGGATCTGCTGAAAAGGGAGCAGGTGGGAAGCGAGAAGGCAAGGGATTACATCCGCGTGCTGGACGAGAAATCGCAGCGCTTAAAGCAGCTGACCGACGATCTGGTGGAGGCCAGCAAGATCTCCTCGGGTACCATCAGTCTGCATTTTGAGAGGATCAACCTCACGGAGTTGATGAACCAGACCATTGGGGAGTTTTCCGAAAAATTTGAGGAGAAGAACCTGGTCACGGTAATGAACGTGAACACCGGCAATACCGTCGTGGAGGCGGACAGCCGCCGCATCTGGCGGGTGATGGAGAATCTGTTCAACAATGTTTACAAGTACGCCATGCCGGGGACCAGAGTCTATGTGTCCATGGACCAGGCGGGTAAGGAAGAACGGGTTCAGGTCAGCATTAAGAACATTTCAGAAAATTACCTGAACTGTAAGCCGGAGGAGCTGACGGAGCGCTTTATCAGAGGCGACGAGTCCCGTACCACGGAAGGCAGCGGCCTGGGACTGTCCATCGCCAAGAACCTGACGCTGGCGCAGGGCGGAACCTTTGAGATCCAGCTGGACGGGGATCTGTTCAAGGTGTTTATGACCTTCCCGCTGGCGGCGGAGGAAATCGCGGCAGACAGTAACGGAAAATAATAACGATTGTTATTAAATTGAGAACGGTAAATGGAAGCGGGTTGGATATCAGATATCCAGCCCGCTTACTTCACGGTTATTATATTTGTCCAGGATCTGGTGGATCTTGTCCGTCGGCGTGTAGATGTTTGCCATGGAGGCATCATGGTTCATAAAGTCGATGATGGAAGCGATGAATTTGCTCATATCGGCCTCTATGTAGTAAGGCTTATTACGAAGCTCCGGCGGCTGATAGCAGAGATTGGTGGTCACGATCCTGTCAATGTAGCAGCTTTCGTAAGCGGCATCAAAGGCGGCGAGTCCGTCCGTAAAAAGCCCGAAGGTGCAGCAGACGAAGACCCGTTTGGCGTTCATTTTCTTTAGCTGTCTGGAGGTATCGATCATGCTGCCGCCGGAGGAGATCATATCGTCGATGACGATCACGTCCTTGCCGTCGATGTTGTCCCCCAGAAATTCGTGAGCCACGATGGGATTCTTGCCGTCAACGATGGTGGAATAATCCCGCCGCTTATAGAACATGCCCGTGTCTACGCCCAAAACGTTTGCAAAATACACAGCCCTGTCGAGGGCGCCCTCGTCGGGGCTGATGACGATGGTATGTTCCTTGTCAATGATAAGGTTTTTTTCCATGCGCAGGAGCGAACGGATGAACTGGTAGGGCGGTGTGAAGTTATCAAAGCCCTTGATGGGGACGGAATTTTGCACCCGCGGATCATGGGCATCGAAGGTGATGAAGTTCGAGACACCCATATCCATCAGCTCCTTTATGGCGTAAGCGCAGTCTAAGGATTCGCGCCCGTTTCTCTTATGCTGCCTGCCCTCGTAGAGAAAGGGCATGATCACGTTGATGCGGTGCGCCTTGCCGTTGATGGCGGAGATGATCCGCTTTAAGTCCTGATAGTGGTCATCAGGCGACATATGGTTGATAAAGCCGTTCATGCTGTAGGTGATGCTGTGATTGCAGACGTCTGTCAAAAGAAAGATGTCCTTGCCGCGCACAGAGTCATGCAGGATGGCCTTGCCCTCACCTGTGCCAAAACGCGGGCATTCTACCTCCATGAGATAATTGTCTTCCATGTAGCCATGAAAGGCAGGATCGTTTTTGACATTATTCTGTAGATTTTTGCGGTATTCCACCAGATGGCTGTTGATCTTTTCCGCCAGGGGAAGCGCTGCCTTTGGCGCCAGCAGTTTAACTGCGGCCACCGGCATGGAATGTTCGAGCTGTTCTGTGTTAGGCATGATTTGAGGTCTCTCCGATATCTTTAGCGCTGTCTGTTCCGTTACGGATTCTTAGCAAATCCCTTACAAGGTTTTTATATCATTTTCGAGGGGAATGTGTCAAGCGGATTCCATTTCTTTATCCGGGGCTTTTCCCATCGTATTTTTGACAGAAGGATTTGCGAAAGAATCAGGAGAAGAAACGCGCGTTCCACTTTACAAGAGAGCTGAGATTTTGTATAATCAAGCGGTATATGACGTTATAAGTGTAGGAAATTTATGGAGATTTAGCATGAGCAAAAAAAGTACTAAGCCCATTGTGGCGGTGGTGGGAAGACCCAATGTTGGGAAATCCACCCTGTTCAATGCTTTGGCAGGTGAGAAGATAGCGATCGTAAAGGACACGCCCGGGATCACCAGAGATCGTATTTATACGGATGTGACCTGGCTTGACCACAGCTTTACGCTGATTGACACCGGTGGGATCGAGCCTGACAGCAAAGATATTATCCTTTCTCAAATGCGGGAACAGGCACAGATCGCCATCGATACGGCGGATGTGATCATTTTTTTGGTCGATGTCAGGCAGGGGCTGCAGGATGCGGATTCCAAGGTGGCGGATATGCTCAGACGCTCCCAAAAACCTGTGATTCTGGCAGCCAATAAGGTGGACGATTTCTATAAATATATGCCGGACGTCTACGAGTTTTATAATTTGGGTATCGGGGAGCCTTATCCCATCTCGTCGACCAACAGGCTTGGTTTCGGGGAGCTTCTGGATGAGGTGATCTCTTATTTTGAGGAGACGGAAACCGACGAGGAAGAAGACGAACGCATCAAGGTAGCCATCGTCGGCAAACCGAATGTCGGCAAGTCCTCTATCATCAATCGCCTGATTGGGGAAAACCGCCTGATTGTTTCTGATATTGCAGGAACGACCAGGGACGCGGTCGATACGGAAATTACGCATCATGAGAAAGAGTACGTTTTTATCGATACGGCGGGGCTGCGGCGAAAGAATAAGATCAAAGAGGAATTGGAGCGGTATATGATCATCCGCACGGTGTCCGCAGTGGAGCGGGCGGATATTGCGGTGCTGGTGATCGATGCCGTGGAGGGCGTGACGGAGCAGGATGCCAAGATCGCAGGCATCGCCCATGACAGGGGAAAAGCCGTGATTATCGCGGTCAATAAGTGGGATGCCGTTGAGAAGGATAATAAGACGGTAAAGGAGTACACTGAGAAAATAAGGCAGGTGTTATCTTTTATGCCTTATGCAGAGATCATGTTCATCTCGGCGGTGAGCGGACAGCGCCTGATGAAACTGTATGATGTGATCGATGCGGTGAATGAGAATCACTCCATGCGTGTGGCTACAGGCGTGTTGAACGAGATCGTGACGGAAGCGGTGGCACTTCAACAGCCTCCCTCCGATAAGGGGAAACGTCTGCGCATTTATTATACGACGCAGGTGGCAGTCAAGCCCCCTACGTTTGTCATTTTTGTGAACGATAAGGAACTGATGCATTTCTCCTATCTGCGGTATCTGGAAAATCAAATTCGGGATACCTTCGGGTTTGTGGGAACGCCTCTGAAATTTTTTGTCAGAGAGAGAAAGGAAAAGCAGTAACAGTGGAACGGTTTTTTTGCTTAGGGATCGGCTATGTGTTTGGGCTGTTTCAGACAGCTTATATTTATGGGAGACTGCATGGCATTGATATCAGGAACTATGGAAGCGGCAATGCCGGCACCACCAATACACTGCGGGTATTTGGAACAAAGGCAGGACTTTTGGTGCTTTTGGGGGATATCATGAAATGTATTCTGGCAGTGGTGATAACGGCTGTTATCTTTGATAAATCCCATCCGGATATGGTTTATCTGCTGAAAATGTATACGGCAGCAGGAGCGATCATCGGGCATAACTTTCCCTTTTACCTCAAATTCAAGGGGGGAAAGGGAATCGCAGCGACTGCGGGCTTGATCCTGTCCTTTCATCCCTATTTGATCCCCATGGGCATTATCCTCTTTTTCGGCGCGTTTTTTATCACCCACTATGTATCGCTGGGATCGCTTCTTGTGTATGCGGGATTTATGATTGAGTTGGTAATATTGGGGCAGATGGGAATATTCGGCATGTCGCAGGCGTATTTGATTGAAATGTATGTCATAGCGGGTCTTTTGACGGTGATGGCGTACTGGAAACACAGGGAGAATATTAAGCGGCTTGTAAGCGGTACGGAGCGGAAAACCTATCTCACGCACAAAAACACCGGGGCAGAGAAAAACGTAGTAAAGTAAGGAGCAAAAACGTTCCGATAGGAGGATGAAGTTATGAAAAATATCAGTATCATAGGCGCGGGAAGCTGGGGGACGGCTCTGGCGGTCCTTCTTCATAAGAACGGACATAAAGTTACGGTTTGGTCCATTATGGAGCAAGAAATCAAAATGCTCAAAGAGGAGCATGAGCATAAGGATAAACTGCCTGGGGTAAAACTGCCCGAGGATATGACGTTTACCACGGATCTGGAAGCGGCTGTGCGCGATAAAGATGTGATTGTGCTGGCGGTTCCTTCGCCCTATACGAGAAGTACCGCCCATTCCATGCAGCCCTTTGTGAAGGAGGGGCAGATCATTGTCAATGTGGCCAAGGGAATCGAAGAAAAGACCCTGCTGACCCTTTCCCAGATCATAGAGGAGGAGATTCCGCAGGCGGAGGTGGCAGTGCTCTCGGGACCGTCCCACGCAGAGGAAGTGGGCAGAGGCATCCCTACCACGATCGTGGTGGGGGCACAGAAGAAGGCGACAGCCGAGAATCTGCAGAATACCTTTATGAACGAGGTGTTTCGCGTCTATATCAGTCCGGATGTGCTGGGCATTGAGCTTGGCGCGGCATTAAAGAATGTGGTGGCGCTGGCGGCGGGCATCGCGGACGGTCTCGGCTATGGAGATAATACAAAGGCGGCGCTCATTACCAGAGGCATTACGGAGATCGCAAGGCTCGGGCTTGCCATGGGCGGCAGGATCGAGACGTTCAGCGGGCTCACCGGCATCGGTGACCTGATCGTGACCTGTGCTTCCATGCACTCCAGAAACCGCCGCGCCGGGATCCTGATCGGCAAAGGTTATACTATGGAACAGGCGATGGATGAGGTAAAGATGGTCGTGGAGGGCGTGTATTCCGCCAAGGCGGCGATGGGGCTGGCAGAAAAATACCACGTGCAGCTGCCCATCATTGAGCAGGTGAACGCGGTACTGTTTAACGGTATGCCTGTGGATGAGGCAGTGAAGAATCTGATGCTTAGGGATAAGAAGATCGAGAATCCGCTGATCCCTTGGGAGGAAAATTAGAAAATCATCTGAACCACCCCTTCAAGGTCAGGAAAATGAGCAGGATCGGCAGGATGAATGTCACATAGATGCGGATTCCCTTCGGCATTTTGAATCCCTCACCCGTATTCGTCTCCGCAAGATAGTTTTCAAAACCCCAGCCGTATCTGGTCACGCAGAACAGCAGATAGACGAGCGCGCCGACAGGCAGGAGTACATTGCTGACAAGGAAGTCCTCCAGATCCAGAACGGTGCTTCCCGCACCGCGTGGCTGGAAGGAAGACCAGATATTGAAGCCGAACACACAGGGCAGCGAGAGTACGGTGAGTGCGGCCAGATTCAGGAAACTGGATTTTTTGCGGCTCCAGCCGAACAGATCCATCCCGCAGGAGATGATGTTTTCAAACACGGCCAGGATGGTGGAGAAGGCCGCGAACGACATAAAGACAAAGAACAGCGTTCCCCAGATACGTCCGCCTGCCATATGGTTAAAAATATTGGGCAGCGTGATAAAGATCAAGCTGGGTCCCATATCCGGGCTGATACCGAAGGAAAAGCAGGTCGGGAAGATGATCAGTCCCGATACCAGCGCGACAAAGGTATCCAGTATTGCAATATTGACCGATTCTCCTAATAGTGTACGGTTCTTATCGATATAGCTGCCAAAGATGGCCATGGATCCGATACCCAGGCTCAGCGTAAAGAACGCCTGATTCATAGCAGCTGTTATTGTTTCCAGGATCCCCACTTCCTGCATTCTTGGCACATCCGGCAGGAGATAAAATTTCAACCCTTCGATACCGCCCGGCAGCGTCATGCTGCGGACCGCCAAAATGACGATGATCAAAAGGAGCAGAGACATCATGATCTTTGTGATTTTTTCGACGCCTTTTTGCAGGCCCACAGAACAGATCAGCATGCCTGCCGCTACGATGATGACCATGCTTACTGTCATCACAGAGGGGTCATCCAGCATACCTTGAAAGATGCCGGCTACCTGTTCGGTGTCTTTGCCGGTGAATCTGCCGGTCAGCATCAGGTAGAAATAATACAGCATCCAGCCGGCCACCGATGTGTAGAACATCATCAACAGATAATTCCCGACCATGCCAAGATAACCGTGCAAATGCCATTTCTGCCCGGGTTTTTCCAATTCCGTAAAGCTTTTGATGATGCTTTTGCGGCTGGCACGTCCTACGGCAAATTCCATGGTCATCACGGGGATGCCCATGGCGATCAGAAAGAGGAGATAGAACAGCACAAACATACCGCCGCCGTACATGCCTGCGATGTAAGGGAAACGCCACACATTGCCGATGCCGATCGCGCATCCCGCTGATAAGAGAATAAAGCCCATTCTTGAGCCAAGTTTTTCACGTTCCAATTTTTTAGTACTCCTTGTAATATTGTCGCCGCGTCCTGCGTTTCCCGCAGACAGCGGATAGCGTTGCTGCGCCTATATCAGAGCGCAGATTTCCGTCGTCGTCTTTAACTTATTCATGGAATAAATGTGAATGCCATCCACCCCGTGTTCCCGCAGATCCTGAATTTGACGCACCGCATAGTCGATGCCCGCTTTGCGCATATCTTCCTTGTTTTCCCCGTAAGTGGCGATCAGATCCGCCAGTTCCTTGGGAACCGAGGAGCCGGAGAGGGAGACGGTGGTGCCAAGCTGTTTCGCTGTGGTGATGGGCATGATGCCGGCGTGGATGGGCACTGTGATTCCCTTCGCCCGCACCAGCTCTATAAACCGATAGAAACAGGTGTTATCAAAAAACATCTGTGTCACCAGCGAGCTGACGCCCGCGTCCACTTTTTCTTTTAAGTGAATTAAATCTTCTTCCAGACTCGGCGCTTCAAAATGCTTTTCAGGGTAGCAGGCGCCGGAGATCTGCAGGGAAGTGTGCTCTTTTAAATGGCGCACGAGATCCGTCGCATAGAAAAATTCCCGGCTGTTAAACTGCTCGTCTGTCATATGCTGGGGCCTGTCCCCGCGCAGCGCCAGTACGTGGTTTACGCCTGCGGCTGTAAGCGCCTCACAGTTTTTCTCAAGGTCCGCATGAGTAAAGCCGACGCAGGTGATATGGGCGATCGCGTCGATCCCCAGTTCCTTCTGGATGAAGGAGGCGATCTCAATGGTCTTTCCCGCCCGGGAACCGCCGGCACCGTAGGTGCAGCTGATAAAATCGGGGTGCAGTTTTGCCGCGGCCCTTAGGAAATCAAATATGTTTTCAAATTCTTCTTCCTTTTTCGGGGGAAATACCTCGAAGGAGAGACTTGCATTGTGTGACATGATATGGATTCCTTTCCGTTTTCTTTATTCTTTCATGAATCTGATCCTGACGCGTTTATAGAAGAAACAATTTCTTGCTTTTGCATCTGAAATATCGTAACATAAATCTATAATGTGTGCAATAACCGAAATCCGCAAGAGCACTGGTGAATGGTACAGCTCAGCTCAGGACTTTGCGCTTGCTGCAAAGTCCGTGAGAATATCAGTTGAGTGACGGGAGAAAGGAAAGCAAAATGGCAAATACGAAATTTGAGAGCACAGCCCAGTATGTGGCATCCGAGCAGCTTTTGGCAAGTGTGAATGTGGCGATCGCCCTGCAAAAACCTCTTTTGGTAAAGGGGGAGCCCGGTACGGGTAAGACGATGTTGGCGCAGGCGGTGGCGGAGTCCCTTGGGAAAAAACTGATCATTTGGAATATCAAGTCTACCACGAAGGCGCAGGACGGGCTTTATATGTACGATACGATCCAGCGTCTTTACGACGGGCAGTTCGGCGAGGAGGGCGTGGACGATATCGCCCATTATATCAAGCTGGGTAAGTTGGGAGAGGCGTTTGAGTCGGATGAGCAGGTGATCCTTTTGATCGACGAGATCGACAAGGCGGATCTGGAGTTCCCCAATGACCTGCTCTGGGAGCTTGACCAGATGGAATTTTATATTCACGAGACGAAGCGGACCGTGCAGGCTAAGCACAGACCGATCGTGATCATCACCTCCAATGCGGAGAAAGAACTGCCGGATGCATTTCTGCGCAGATGTATCTTCCATTATATTGATTTCCCGGATCAGGCGTTGATGGAGGAGATCGTGAGGACCCATTATCCCGACGTGGAGGATAAGCTGTTAAAGGATGCCATGGAGGTATTTTACTGGATCCGCTCTATGAAAGACATCCGCAAGAAACCAAGCACCTCGGAGTTGATCGACTGGATCAACGCCTTACAGATCGGCGGGATTCCCACGGACAGGCTGCGGCAGGAACTGCCTTTTATCGGGGTGGTGGTGAAGAAGGATGAAGATCTGGAAACGGTGAAGAATAAGGTCGACTAACAATAGCGAACGTTATTGAATGAGGGAAGTTTATGTTTAGTAAATTTTTCTATACCCTGAAAGATAAGGGGCTGGATGTGTCTTTAAGCGAGTGGCTGACCCTGCAGGATGCGCTCGATCAGGGGCTTTGTCACAGCAGCCTGACAGAGTTTTACTACTTGGCGCGGATGATCCTGGTCAAATCGGAGACAGAGTTTGATAAGTTCGATATGGCCTTTGAGGAAGTGTTTAAGGGCGTTATGTCTGAAAATGAGGTAGGGAAAAACCTCCTCAAGTGGCTGGATAAGCCGGAGATGCAGGACGTCTTCGAGGAGATGCGCCATGAGATGAATCAGGAAGTGATCACCCTCGATAAGGATGATATTGAGAATAAATTTAAAGACAGGCTGCGGGACCAGAACGAGGAGCATAACGGCGGCAGTTACTGGATCGGCACCATGGGAAAGACGTCGTTCGGCAATATGGGCGGCAACATGGGCGGTATCCGGGTGGGCGGCACCACGGGCTATCAGTCTGCTTTTCAGGTGGTGGGCGCGAGAAAGTACCGTGATTTTAGAAATGACAAGGTACTGGACAACCGACAGTTCCAGATGGCTCTCAGGAAACTGAGGCAGTTTTCCACGAAGTTAGATATCCCGGAGACAGAGCTTGACATTAACGGCACGGTGGATGCCACCTGCAACAATGGCGGCTGTCTGCAGATCGTGATGGAAAAGCCACGCAAAAATTCCGTGAAGCTGTTGCTTTTGATGGATTCGGGCGGCACCATGATTCCTTACACGACGCTTTTAAGCGAGCTCTTTCAGTCCGTGCACAAGTCCAATCACTATAAAGATGTAAAGACTTACTTTTTCCACAACTGCATCTATTCTAACCTCTATAAGACGCCGGAGTGCGAGAACGGCGAGTGGATCGAGACGGAGTGGATGTTCCGCAATCTGGACAGCGATTACAAGGTGATCATTGTGGGCGATGCGGCGATGGCGCCGGAGGAGCTTTACTCCACGACGGGCAATTACAGAGGACCGAACGGCGGGCTTTCCGGGATGGACTGGCTGCTTTTAATGAAACAGCACTACAAAAAGATCGTCTGGCTCAACCCTAAGATGGCGCCCGGACACGCGCCCTGGCGGGAGGCGGAGACGGCGATCAAGGGTCTGTTTCCGATGTATAAGCTGACGGTGGACGGTTTGAATCAGGCGATGATGAAATTGATGGTGAACCGATGAGGTCCTGTCAGTCCCTTGTGTTATCTTGACTGTAAGGACTAAACGTGTTAAGGTGAAAAAGTAGTTTTTTTTTAGAAAGGAGATCGATCATGTCGAAATTAGAAGAAATTCGCAGCCGGTTTCAAAACGATCATTTTGCAACGGATGCTGTGGGGATCGTGATCGATGTTGCAGAACCCGGAAAAGCAATCTGTTCTCTGACAATTGAGGAGCGGCATCTGAATGAAAATAACGTCCCCATGGGAGGCGCTATTTTTACGTTGGCAGACTTTACCTGTGCGATCGCGGCGAACGGGTATTCTGAGAAACCGACGGTCAGCCAGCAGGTGTCTATTAATTTCCTTGCTCCGGCAAAGGGAAAACGACTGATTGCAGAGGCGGTCTGCCTGCGCAGCGGCCGCACGACTGCGCTCTATGCGGCGGATATCAGGGATGAACTGGGCACTTATGTGGCACATGCCACGGTGAATGCCTATGTGTTGCAATGACAGGCGCCAGGCTGACGACAGGGCTGATAAGAAAATAAATCTGCGAAGTATCAAAGAATACAAAAAATAGCGGATGTTATTCATGGGATACAGTGTAAGGAGGAAAGTGGGAAATGGTAATCACAGAGTTTTTGGAGCGCAATGCCAGGCTCTACGGTTCAGATACGGCACTGGTGGAGCTGAATCCCTCGCAGGAACGCGACAGTGCGGTGACCTGGCGGGAAGCGAGTCTGATCGAGAGCGCGGGTGACGGTGCGCCTTACCGCAGGGAACTGAGCTGGACTGATTTTGACAGGAGGGCAAACCGCTTTGCGAATCTGCTTTTGTCACGCGGGATGGAACGGGAGACAAAGGTGGGCATCCTGATGATGAATTGTCTGGAGTGGCTGCCCATTTATTTTGGTATCTTAAAGGCTGGCGGTGTGGCCGTACCCATGAATTTCCGTTATTCGGCCGATGAAATCAAGTATTGTCTGGAACTTGCGGATGTGGAGATATTGGTCTTCGGGCCGGAGTTTATCGAGCGGATGGACAGCATTGCGGATGATCTGCCGGGCGTGGGGATGATGTTTTTCCCGGGAAAGGGCGGTCCCGATTACACGGAGGACTGTTTGAAGTTAATGGGCTTTTGTTCCTCCGGCGCGCCGCCGGTATCGCTCTGTGAGGAGGACTATGCGGCGATTTATTTCTCCTCGGGAACGACCGGTTTCCCGAAAGCGATCCTGCACAATCACCGGGCGCTCCGCTCCTCCTGCGAGACGGAGCAGAACCATCACGGACAGACAAAGGATGACGTTTTCCTTTGCATTCCGCCACTTTACCACACAGGGGCGAAAATGCACTGGTTTGGTTCCCTGATCACGGCGGGAAAGGCGGTGCTTTTGCGCGGCGTGAAACCGGAATGGATCCTGCGGGCAGTGACAGAGGAAAAATGTACTATCGTCTGGCTGCTGGTGCCGTGGGCACAGGACCTTTTGGATGCCATCGATTCCGGAAAGGTGGATATGGCTCATTTCTTGCTGGAGCAGTGGCGTTTGATGCATATCGGGGCACAGCCCGTTCCGCCCAGTCTGATCCAGCGCTGGAAAAAGCATTTCCCGCATCACCAGTACGACACCAATTACGGCTTAAGTGAGTCCATCGGCCCCGGCTGTGTGCATCTGGGCGTGGAGAATATACATAAGGTGGGAGCGATCGGGAAACCGGGTTATCACTGGGAGGCAAAAATCGTCAATGAGCAGGGGCAGGAGGTCACACAGGGGGAAGTGGGAGAGCTGATCGTGCACGGACCGGGCGTGATGCTTTGCTACTATAAGAATCCTGAGGCGACGGACGAGGTCTTAAAAGACAGATGGCTTTATACTGGGGATATGGCACGCATGGACGAGGACGGCTTTATCTATCTGGTGGACAGGAAAAAGGATGTCATCATCTCAGGCGGTGAGAATCTTTATCCCGTGCAGATCGAGGATTTTCTGCGCAGAAACGATAAAATCAAGGATGTGGCAGTGATCGGTCTGCCGGATGCAAGGCTTGGCGAGATCGCAGCGGCAATCATTGAATTGAAGGAGGATGTTTCTGCTACGGAGGAGGAGATCGATGCTTTCTGCAAGGAGCTGCCCCGCTATAAGCGTCCGCGGAAGGTGATTTTTGATAAAGTGCCCAGAAATCCCACGGGCAAGATCGAGAAACCCGTGCTCAGGGAACGGTACTGCCACGGCAGCCTGGTAGAGGCGCAGATCAACAATTGAGCAAAGAATACAAGAATAAATAGCAAGTGCTATTTTACGGTATACGGATAAAATGAGGAGGAGAAACAATTATGGATCTGTTTATCAAATTAGTGATGCTTATCATCTTTTTTGGGGTGATGATCGGTATCGGGCTTTACTGCCGCAAGCATGCAACGGATGTAAACGGGTTTGTGCTGGGAGGCAGAAGTGTAGGACCGTGGCTGACGGCTTTCGCCTACGGGACCAGCTATTTCTCAGCGGTGGTTTTCGTCGGGTATGCGGGACAGTTCGGCTGGAAGTATGGTATTGCCGCTACCTGGGCGGGACTGGGCAACGCCTTTTTGGGGTCGCTGCTTGCCTGGGCGGTGCTGGGACGCCGTACACGCATTATGACGCAGCATCTGGACAGCGCAACCATGCCGCAATTTTTTGGAGAACGCTTTGGGAGCAAGGCGTTAAAGCTGGCGGCATCGGCGATCATCTTTATCTTTTTGATTCCCTATACGGCAAGCCTCTACAACGGGTTGAGCCGGCTTTTCGGTATGGCGTTTGATATCGACTACAGCGTGTGCGTGATCGTTATGGCGGTCCTTACGGGCATTTACGTCATTGCGGGCGGCTATATGGCGACGGCTATCAACGATTTTATCCAGGGTATTATTATGATCTTTGGCATTGCGGCGGTGGTGATCGCTGTCTTAAACAGCCAGGGTGGTTTTTTGGCGGCGCTTGATAAGCTGGCGGCAGTGAGCGACGAGACGGTTTCCGCCGTGCCTGGCGTGTTTAACTCCTTTTTCGGCCCGGATCCTGTAGGGCTTTTGGGCGTGGTGATCCTCACAAGCCTCGGCACATGGGGACTGCCGCAGATGGTGCAGAAATTCTATGCCATCAAGAGTGAGAGTGCGATCAACAAAGGAATGATCATTTCCACCGTGTTTGCCACGATCGTTGCAGGCGGTTGTTATTTCCTCGGCGGTTTCGGCAGATTGTTCAGTGATAAGATCGACATTGCGGCAAACGGTTACGATTCGGTGGTACCTACCATGCTTTCGGGACTTCCTACGATTTTGATCGCGGTGGTGGTCATCTTAGTGCTTTCCGCTTCCATGTCCACCCTGTCTTCCCTTGTATTGGCATCCAGCTCCACCTTGACGCTGGACTTCATAAAAGGTAATATAATTAAGGAGATGGATGAGAAAAAGCAGGTGAAGTGGATGCGCGCACTGTTGGTGGTGTTTATCGCGATTTCCGTGGTGCTTGCCCTGATCCAATACCGTTCTAACGTCACCTTTATCGCGCAGCTCATGGGAGTGAGCTGGGGCGCGCTGGCAGGGGCCTTCCTTGCGCCGTTCCTCTATGGTTTATACTGGAAACGGACGACCAAGGCGGCCTGCTGGGTGAGCTTTTTATTCTCCACCATCGTTATGCTGGCAAATATCTTTTTCCGGAAAAACTTTCCCGCACTCTTACAGTCCCCCATCAATGCAGGCGCATTCTGTATGCTGGCAGGGCTTGTGATCGTGCCTGTGGTGAGCGTGGTGACGAAGGCGCCTGAGGAGAAAAAGCTTGCGGAGATTTTCTCCTGCTATGACCAGAAGGTGACGGTTTCCGTAAAAGATTCTATAGGAGAATAAGAAGGGTGGTTTATTTATGAAGACACTGATGTTAGGCAACGAGGCGGTTGCCAGAGGTTTGTATGAGGCGGGGTGCAGTTTTGTGTCCAGCTATCCGGGGACGCCGAGTACGGAGATCACTGAGTGTGTGGCGAAGTATGAGGAAGTTTACGCGGAGTGGGCGCCCAACGAGAAAGTGGCACTGGAGTCGGCATTTGGTGCGTCACTTCGCGGTGTGCGCAGCTTTTGTGCTATGAAGCACGTAGGCTTAAATGTGGCGGCGGATCCCTTGTTTACCATTTCCTATACGGGCGTGAACGCGGGACTGATCATTGGCGTGGCGGATGATGCCGGGATGCACAGTTCCCAGAATGAGCAGGATTCCAGACATTATGCGCGGGCGGCGAAGATTCCCATGCTGGAGCCTTCCGATTCAGCGGAGGCGCTTGCCTTTGCAAAGCTTGCTTATGAGCTTTCCGAGCAGTTTGACACGGCGGTGCTTATGAAGATGTGCACCCGCGTCAGCCATTCCCAAAGTGTTGTTGAGACGGGGGAAAGGACCTTGCCGGAGCCGAAGAAGTATGAGAAGAACCCTGCGAAATATATTATGATGCCGGCTTATGCAAAGAAAAAACATCCCATGGTGGAGGAGCGCACGAGGGCGCTGACCGCATGGGCGGAGACGGCCGAAATCAACCGAATCGAGGACGGAAGCGATCAATCCGTAGGTATTATCACCTCTTCCACCTGTTATCAGTATGTGAAAGAGGCTTACGGCGATACCTATCCCGTTTTGAAGCTGGGCATGATCTGGCCTTTGCCCGAGCAGAAGATCAGGGACTTTGCGAAGACGGTTGCAAAGCTTGTAGTGGTGGAGGAACTGGACGGTTTTATCGAGAACCATTGTAGAAATCTGGGGCTTTCGGTATCGGGAAAAGATATGTTTACCGAGATTGGGGAGCTTGCCCAGAATATGGTGAAGGAGAAACTGGGGGGAGCAGTGCAGGCGGGAGAGCCACTTTCGGAGGAGATTCCCGCAAGACCGCCCGTGATGTGTGCGGGCTGTCCTCACAGAAGCCTTTTCTACGTATTGAAGAAATTAAACCTGACCGTACTCGGGGATATCGGGTGTTATACATTGGGCGCGGTTGCGCCGCTTAACGCGATTGACACGACCATCTGCATGGGCGCATCCGTCTCGGGGCTTCACGGTTTCGTGAAATCGGGAGATGAGGAGAGCGCGGGTAAAACGGTGGCGGTGATCGGCGATTCCACCTTTATCCACTCAGGCGTTACGGGGCTTATCAACATTGCCTATAACGAGTCCGATTCCACGGTGATTATACTGGATAATTCCATCACGGGCATGACGGGACACCAGCAGAACCCGACCACCGGCTATAACCTGAAGGGCGATCCCTGTACGAAGATTGATCTGGAGAGCCTGTGTCACGCGGTTGGCATTAAGCGGGTGAAGGTTGTTGATCCTTACGATATGGAAACTTGTCAGGCGGTGATCAAAGAGGAGCTTGCGGCAAAGGAGCCTTCGGTCATCATTTCCCGTCGTCCCTGTGCGCTGCTTAAATATGTCAAGCATCCGGGTCCGATCTGTTCCGATCCCGAAAAGTGTAAGGGCTGTAAAGCGTGCATGAATATAGGCTGTCCGGCGATCAGCATGGTGGATGGCAAGGCGGTCATCGACGAGACGCTCTGCGTGGGCTGCGGCGTCTGCGGGCAGCTCTGTAAATTCGGGGCACTCAGTACGGAATGAGGACAGGTTGAAAAATCACACTGATGTGCTGATTTTTCAACCGCGAGTTTGTGTCGGAGCCACAAACTCGGAATCGCATCCGAGAATTTGAAATTCTCGGAGCGTTCCTTCGCAAAAATGCTCCGGCATGGAGGATAATATGGAAACAAAAAATATGATGATCGTGGGCGTGGGCGGACAGGGTACCCTGCTTGCAAGTAAGCTCCTGGGACGTCTGCTTCTCACGAAAGGATTTGATGTAAAGGTCAGCGAGGTGCACGGCATGAGCCAGCGCGGCGGCAGCGTGGTTACCTATGTGCGATGGGGTGAAAAGGTCTTTTCGCCTATTATAGACAAGGGACAGGCGGACTGCATCCTTTCTTTTGAGCTTCTGGAAGCGGCGCGTTATACGGAATTTTTAAAGCCGGGCGGCAGAATCATTGTGAACAGCCAGCAGATCAACCCCATGCCGGTGATTGCGGGCGCGGCGGCGTACCCGGAGAATCTGGTGGAGAAAATGTCGGCCCTGGATGCAGAGGTGGACGCCTTTGACGCGCTTACTCTGGCAGAGGAGGCAGGAAGCAGCAAGGCGGTGAATTTGGTGCTGATGGGAAGGCTTTCCAGACACTTTGATTTTACGAAAGAGGAGTGGATGGACGCGATTGAACACAGTGTGCCGCCGAAATTCCTGGAGATGAATAAGAAGGCCTTTGAATCTGGACGAAACGACTAGGCGTGTGAGTATAAGAAACGAGAAGGAGAACAAATTTATGGAGCGGTATTACCAGAAAGAAATTGAGACTGCGGACAGGGAGCAGATCCTTGCGTGGCAGAATGAACGGCTTGTGAAGCAGGTGCGCCATGTGTGGGATAATGTGCCCTACTACCGTAAAAAGATGGAGGAGAAAGGGGTCGCGCCTGAGGATATTCAGAGTGTGGAGGATTTACATAAGCTGCCCTTTTTGACGAAGGACGATCTGCGCGAGGCATATCCTTATGGCCTTCTGGCGACGCCTCTTAAGAACTGTGTCCGCATACAGTCCACGTCCGGCACGACGGGACGGAGGGTAGTGGCGTTTTATACCCAGCATGACATTGATCTGTGGGAGGATTGCTGTGCCCGCGCCATTACGGCGGCAGGCGGCACAGACGGGGATGTCTGCCACGTCTGCTATGGTTACGGACTCTTTACCGGTGGTCCGGGGTTAAACGGCGGCAGCCATAAGGTGGGATGCCTGACGCTTCCCATGTCTTCTGGCAATACAGACAGACAGTTACAGTTTATGGTGGACCTGGAGGCGACAATTCTGTGCTGTACGCCTTCCTATGCCGCGTTTCTGGCGGAGAGCATCCATGAGCGTGGGCTGCGTGACAAGATTAAGCTGAAGGCGGGCATCTTTGGTGCGGAGGCATGGAGCGAGGAGATGCGTCAGGATATTCAGGATAAACTGTGCATCAAGGCATATGATATTTACGGGTTGACGGAGACGAGCGGTCCCGGCGTGGCTTTTGAGTGCAGCGAGCAGACAGGTATGCACATCAACGAAGACCATTTTATTGCCGAGATTATTGATCCCGATACGGGGGAAGTGCTTCCCGAGGGCAGCAAGGGCGAGCTGGTATTTACGGCGATTACCAAGGAGGCATTCCCGCTTTTGCGTTACCGCACGAGGGACATCTGTATCCTTTCCAGAGAGAAATGCTCCTGCGGCCGTACCCATGTGAAAATGAGTAAGCCCATGGGCAGAAGCGACGATATGCTGATCGTGAAGGGCGTAAACGTATTCCCGTCCCAGATCGAGACGGTGCTTCTGGAGCAGGGTTATCCCGCAAATTATCAGATCATTGTGGACCGTGTCAACAACTCCGACACGATCGAGGTCATGGTGGAGATGACGCCTGAGAACTTCTCCGACAATCTCGGTAAGATCACGGAGATGGAGAAGGGGCTGGTATCGGCTCTGAAAGCAATGCTGGGCATTTATGCAAAGGTGCATCTGGTGGCACCAAAGTCCATCACGAGAAGCGAGGGCAAGGCGGTGCGCGTGATCGACAAGCGGAAAATCTAAGACAAGAAATGGGGGAAAAGAGTTTTTGGGCGGCATAACAGACAGCCCGGAAAGTCTGGAATCCCGATACAGTAGAATGAGAAAGGAGCAGGGTTATTATGACAATACCTCAGATTTCTGTATTTCTGGAAAATAAAGCGGGACAGCTTGCGGATATTACCCACATTCTATCGGAGAATCAGGTAAACATGCGTGCGCTCAATATTGCGGAGACAGCGGACTACGGCGTTCTGCGGCTGATCGTGGACGACGCGTCAAAGGCGTCAGCCATTCTTTTAGAGCATGGCTTTATCCTGACGATGACGCCGGTTGTGGGCGTGGCGGTTCCCGATACGCCCGGCGGTTTAAGCAAAGTGCTCGGAGTGATTTCCGATGCCGAAATGGATGTGGAGTATATGTACTCCGTATTTGGACAGAAGGACGGGCAGGCGTGCATGATTTTCCGCGTGGCGGATACGGACGGACTGGCTGCGGTTCTCGACAAGGCGGGAATCGGTACGATCGGCGGAGAAGATCTGGGACTCCACTAAAACAGAAACAAAGCAGCTGTGAAATGTGGCACAGGGCGCAGATCGAGGTATATTTCGGCAAATGCTTTGGTAAATTTCTCGGTGAATGCTTCGAAAAAAGAGTTGACAAACAGGCGGTTTTCGTATAGATTAAATAGAAAGTAAGGAAAACCAATCATAACACAGGCGTTGAAGAGAACAAGTAGTGGATCGGGAAACGGACAGAAAGCAGCCGGCAGATGAGAGGCGCGCGGGAACTGTTCCATGAATACATCTCGGAGCTTCACGGCAGAATGGCGGTTCGGGTGCTTAGTAGGTCGTGACGGAGGAATGCACGTTACAGCAGGAGAGTATTGTCAGAGAAAGATAGCACATGTTATTCATGACTGTACTCAGTGAGGCAGCCGGTGTGAGCCGTCTGTGAAATTAGGTGGTAACACGAGTTCAACCCTCGTCCTGATAATCGGGACGGGGGTATTTTTACGCGAATGAGCAGAGTCAGAAGTTTTGTGAAACAGGCGTCGTGCTTGCACGAACGAATGGTTCGCAAGACTTATGACGAGAAACGCGAGCGAGGAAAGCGAAGCATTTCGAGTCTGCTTATTCGCGTGTACGATGAAGAAAGGAGACAATCAACATGGGAATCTACGAAGAATTACAGGCGAGGGGACTCCTCGCACAGCTTACGGATGCGGATGAGATCCGCGAGTTGATCAACAACGGAAAGGCGACCTTTTATATCGGCTTCGATCCTACGGCGGACAGCCTGCATGTGGGGCATTTCATGGCGCTGTGCCTGATGAAGCGGCTACAGGAGGCAGGGAATAAGCCCATCGCTCTGATCGGCGGCGGTACGGCGATGATCGGCGACCCGTCCGGGCGCACGGATATGCGCTCCATGATGACGAAGGAGACCATTGCGCATAACTGCGAGTGTTTTAAGAAACAGATGAGCCGCTTTATCGATTTCTCCGAGGGAAAGGCGCTGATGGTCAACAATGCGGACTGGCTGCTTGATTTGAACTATGTCGAGTTTATCAGGGAAGTAGGCCCTTGCTTTTCCGTGAACAATATGTTGCGGGCGGAGTGCTACAAGCAGCGGATGGAGAAAGGATTAAGCTTCTTAGAGTTCAATTACATGATTATGCAGAGTTACGACTTTTTGGAGCTTTACAAGCGGTACGGCTGCAATATGCAGTTTGGCGGCGACGATCAGTGGAGCAATATGCTGGGCGGTACGGATCTGATTCGCAGAAAGCTGGGGAAAGACGCCTACGCGATGACCATCACCCTCCTCATGAACTCTGAGGGCAAAAAGATGGGCAAGACCCAGAAGGGCGCGGTTTGGCTCGACCCAGGTAAGACGACTCCCTTCGAGTTTTACCAGTACTGGCGCAACGTGGACGACGCAGACGTGCTCAAATGCCTTCGGATGCTCACCTTCCTGCCTTTAGAGCAGATCGAGGAGATGGATGCCTGGGAGGGAAGCCAGTTGAACGAGGCGAAGGAGATTCTCGCCTACGAGCTGACCAATCTGGTACACGGCGAGGAGGAAGCCGAGAAAGCGAAGGAGGCGTCAAAGGCGCTCTTTGCAGGCGGCGGAAGCTCTGAAAACATGCCGACAGTGACTTTAGCGGAAACGGATTACAGGGATGGTAAGATAGACATTTTGGGCATTCTGGTAGCGGCCGGGCTGGCGGCTTCCCGCTCTGAAGCGCGCAGGGCCGTAGAACAGGGCGGCGTGACCGTGAAGGGCGAGAAGGTGACAGACTTAAAGACCTGTTACACGAAGGACGAGATCGCGGCGGAAGAATTTATCGTCAAGAAAGGCAAAAAGAGCTTTAAGAAGATCCTGGCGTAGGCGCTCCAAATGGGATCGAATCAGATGTAACATGTTCGGTAAGCGTCAGAGAATGATGAGACAGAGAAGAACTTACAGAGGAAAAAGATAAAATAACAAATGTAATAGAAAGGAGTGTGTCAATATGGAAAAGAGAGCAAAAGGCAGAACCTTGATGTCCTACGCGCCGGATATCAAGGTGGTGGACTGTACACTTAGGGATGGCGGACTGGTCAATGACTTTTATTTTACGGACGAGTTTGTCAAAGGACTGTACCGTGCGAATATCAAGGCTGGCGTGGATTATATGGAGTTCGGCTACAAGGCGTCAAAGGAAATGTTTGATGTCAATAAGTTCGGCAAGTGGAAATTCTGCGACGATAAGGATATCCGCGCCATCGTGGGTGATAACAAAACGGATATGAAGATCGGCGTGATGGCGGATGTGGGGCGCTGCGATTTCAAAAAGGATATCCTGAATAAGAAGGACAGTCCTGTCGATCTGGTGCGGGTCGCAACCTATATCAACACCATACCTGCGGCGATCGAGATGATCGAGGACTGCACGAAGAAGGGCTATGAGACAACTGTCAATATCATGGCAATCTCCAAAGCCAATGAGACCGATCTGGATGCAGCGCTCGACCTGCTGGGACAAAGCAGCGTGGGCACGATTTATCTGGTGGACAGTTACGGTTCACTTTACCCCGAGCAGGCAAGACGTCTTGCGGACAAGTATCTGGAAGTGGCGGAGAAATATGGGAAAAAGGTCGGCATCCATGCGCACAACAACCAGCAGCTCGCCTTTGCCAATACGACGGAAGTTGTCATTATGGGTGTGAGCTACTTGGATGCCACGGTGAACGGTATGGGTCGAGGCTGCGGAAACTGCCCGAGTGAGCTGCTTCTGGGCTTTTTGAAGAACCCTAAGTACAACGTGAATCCGATCCTGCGCTTTATTGAGCGGGAGATCAATCCACTTAAGGAGTCCGGCGTGACATGGGGGTATGATGTGCCCTACCTTTTGACGGGGTTGTTGAACCAGCATCCGAAGTCGGCGATTCAGTTTATGAAGGAGAACCGCAAGGACTATTATGAGTTTTATCTGGAACTTCTGGAGAGCTTCTAATAAAATAACATATGCTATAAAAAGAAACGCTGACAAATTACAGGCGCTTATGGCAGAGTGTTGCGGAAGAGATTGGTAAACAAAGAATCGGATACAGGAGAGTTTGCCGTGAAATTACATGAGGATGACGATTTGGAATTTTTGAATCTGGATGACGAATATGATTCTTCCCAAGAGGAGGATGACACTTATGAGGAGGACGACGATTTTGACGACGAACTGGACGAGAGGACGCTGCGGCTCGTGCACAGGGTACTGTTTCCTTCAGTCATAGTGCTTGTGGTGTTGATCGTTGTGGTGGCGGCCATTTTTCTGTTCAAAGATGGTAAAAAGGCGGTTCCCGCGGTGGAACCTGTTTCGGAGACTGAGGAACAGGGACAGGATGTCGATTTGGAAGAAGCGCAGGATGTGCCTTCCGAAACGGATGATGCCTTGACTTTGCAGGAAGGCGAGTCTGAAGGAGATGGCGCAGGGACCCAGGGAAATGATGTTCCCGCACCGGAGGAGAACGATCCGGAGACAGAGACCATGAGCACCGAGCAGGGCACGGAGGTGGATGTGAGCATGCTTCTTTCCTCGGAAGCGGCGGCGGAGACGGACGAGATCACCTTTGGCATTGATGTGGCCAGATATCAGGGAACGATCGATTGGGCGCAGGTGGCTGCCTCCGGCGTAGATTTTGCCATGGTGCGGGTGGGCTACCGCATGGATGCAAGCAGAGAGATCGTGGCTGACAGTAACGCCCGTTATAATATGCAGGAGGCGCAGAAAAACGGAATCAAGCTGGGCGCTTACTTCTTTTCCACTGCTGTCAATGAGGAGGAAGCAAGGGCGGAGGCAGATTGGACGGCCGATTATATTTCACAGTATCAGATCACCTATCCCGTGGCATTTGACTGCGAGGGATTTGAACGGACAGACAGCGCGCAGTACGGTTTGACGGCGACGCAGCGGACGGACATAGCCATTGCTTTTTTGAATAGAATTTATGAGAGGGGTTATACGCCCATGTTCTATTCTTCCATGAATGAGATGGCGGGCGATGCCAAATGGGAGACCTCCAGGATCGAAAAAACATACCGCATTTGGGTTTCCCAGTATCCTTCCGCGCCTTATCCGCAGACAGAAAAGTCATCCTATGGCGGCACACATGCCATGTGGCAGTATACCAATCGGGGAACCGTGGCAGGCATCAGTCAGCCGGTAGACGTAAACATCGCCTATTTCGGTTATGAGGGCGCGGCAGATGCCCGGAACGGGGAGACACCCGAGGAGGCACAGGCGGATGTGGAGGCATTGATGCCGTTTACGGCAGTGGAGGAGGAAGTGACAGCCAAGGATGCTACCAATCTGCGCAACATCCCCAGTCAGGGGGAGGACAGCACGGTGGTGTACACCCTGAAAAACGGGGAGACGGTCAAGAGAACAGGCGTGAGCGAAAGCGGCTGGTCAAGGTTGCTCTACAATGAGCAGACGGTTTATGCTGTGAGCAGTTATCTGACCACAGATCTGGGCTACCAGGCGCCCAAAGAGGAGCAGGAAGGCGCGGGCAGCGGAGACGGACTAAGGACAAAATTTGCGGACAGAAACGAGCAGGTGACGGCCAAGATCGAGGTCAATCTGCGGGCGCTTCCCAGTGTGACCAACCCGGATGCCGTAGTCGTTGCGGTGCTGCATAACGGAGAGTATGCCACCAGAACGGGCATCAATGAGGATTACGGCTGGTCGCGCGTAGAATATAACGGGCAGACGCTGTATTGTATTAGTAGTTACATAGTTGTAGAATAGGAGGTTTTACATGAGAACAGTGATTGAGAGTCGGCAGTTCGATGAAGAACGGGCGTTATACAATTTACAGAATGCAGATGTAAAGAATTGTGTGTTTGCCGGTCCTGCAGACGGAGAGTCGGTTTTAAAGGAATCCCGAGATGTGAATTTGACAGATTGCAGCTTTTCCCTGCGATATCCGCTGTGGCACGTGAAAACGTTTACCATGGAGCATTCGACCATGGATGAGCTGACAAGGGCGGCCATCTGGTATGCGTCGGACGGGATGATCAAACACTCTACATTAGGCGGTATCAAGGCTGTCAGAGAGTGTGAGCGGATCCACTTGGAGGACTGTCATATCGTGTCTCAGGAGTTTGGCTGGAAATCACAGGAGATTACGTTGACGGATTCAGAGATTGAGTCGGAGTATTTATTCTTTGACAGTAGGGATGTGAAACTGGAGCGGGTAAAAATGAAGGGAAAATATTCCTTTCAGTATATGAAAAATCTGGAGATCACGGACTGTGTGCTGGACACCAAGGATGCGTTTTGGCACAGCGAGAATGTGACGGTCAAAAATTCTGTGGTCAAGGGAGAGTATCTTGCCTGGTTTTCTGAGGGTCTGACGCTGATCGACTGCAAGATCATCGGGACACAGCCATTATGCTATTGTAAAAATCTCAAATTGATCAACTGTACCATGGAAGATACCGATTTGTCTTTTGAGTATTCGGAGGTGGAGGCGGATGTGAAGGGGCACGTGATTTCCATTAAAAATCCGAAGGCGGGAACCATCACGGTGGACAGTGTCGGTGAAATTATTAAAGAAGCCCCTGTTATGGAATGTTTGGGCGAAATCGTCGTGAGAGCAAATAACGAATGATATTTTGAAATTAAACGATAACGCTGCGTGTTATTGTTTGATATTATGATATGGGAAGACGGTTCACCAAGGTTAACTTAAGTTGTGACAGCAGAATCATTATAATGATGGGAAAAAGAAAAAACGGCAAGATATTAAAAGGAATTTTAATAAACTGCCGTTTTTTCTTTTTGATTTAATTTTTGTAGATAGCTTTCAGGTGTTCCATTTTGGCGCTCGCATTGACCAAAAGTGCGTCCAAAAGGGTGATTGCAGCCATGCTTTCCACAACTACGACCGCTCTGGGTACGATCACGGGATCATGGCGTCCTTTGATAGCAATACGGATTTCTTCGCCATCCCGATTTACAGTATCCTGAGGGGAGAAAATGGAAGGGGTGGGCTTAACATGTGCGCGCAGCACAATGCGGGAGCCATCGCTGATGCCGCCCAAGATCCCGCCTGCATGGTTGGAGGTTTTTACGACCTTTCCGTCTTCCACGCGGAAGGGATCGTTGTTTGCGGAGCCGTTTCGGGTGGCGACTTCCACGCCGTCGCCGATCTCTACGGCCTTTACCGCGCCGATGGACATGAGTGCCTTCGCGAGGTTGGCATCCAGCTTCTCAAATACGGGATCGCCCAGACCGGCGGGAACATCGTCTATTACGCATTCGATCACCCCGCCGGAGGAGTCATAGCGATTCATGCAGTCTGAAAGATATTTTTCTGCTAATAGAGAGGCATCCCTGTCCGGCATACAGGTGGGCGTTTCCGCGATCGCTGTCTGGTCAAAACGGTCCGGGTCGATGGTAATGGGACCGATAGAGCGCGTGTAAGCGGACAGCCTGATGCCAAATTCCTGCAGTACCTTTGCAGCGATGGCGCCTGCCGCAACTCGTCCAATCGTTTCCCGTCCGGAGGAACGTCCGCCGCCTCTGTAGTCGCGGAAACCGTATTTTTGGTCGAAGGTGTAGTCTGCGTGCCCGGGGCGGTAGGATGCCGCAATTTCGCTGTAATCATTGGAACGCTGCGAGGTGTTTCTAACAAGCAAAGATATCGGCGTTCCCGTGGTTTTTCCCTCAAAAACCCCGGAGAGGATCTCCACAGCGTCGTCCTCCTTGCGGGGGGTGGTGATTCTGCTCTGTCCGGGTTTTCGTCTGTCCAGATATAACTGAATATCGTTTTCTGTAAGCGGTAATCCGGCGGGGCAGCCATCTACCACAACGCCCAATCCGGCACCGTGCGATTCGCCCCAGGTAGTGATTCGATAGATAATTCCCAGTGATGATCCTGCCATTGTCTGATCCTTTCTTGAATTGCGTGAAGTTTTCTGATAATACTGTGCAAGTTATCCTGCAAAATAAAATTGCGCCTGAAATATAAAATGCAGAATTGAAAATAGGATTCGATGGGAATGGAACCCAAGTATGAACGAAAAAACGCAAATGGCGTGAGAATGGTGCGAAAAAACGCGTTTTTCCTTCCCTCATCATATCATATCTGATTCAAAATGCAAGAGCGTGCTGTCGAAAAAAAGAAGGAAAAAATACGATGAGGATGGAGGACAGGACATTTGGGGAAAAGGTAAAAATCAAATCAAGGAGGAAAACTTTGGGAATTGGATGAAAAATTTGTTGAAATATAATAGATTTACATAAAAAAGGGGGTGTACAAAAAAATTTTATATGTTATGATATATGTCAGAATAACAGTCGTAAATTGTTTGTATGATATTTTGATAAAATCTGAGGATCGTTGAGAAGCGAATGAAGAAAACATTTCGGGAAAAGATGATCGCCTACTTTAATGGCGTGGGTAAAAAACATAAACTGCTGAAACATCCATCCGTAGTGATGCTGTCGGTTTCGCTTTTCTTCTATTATATTGGAAGACATTTCGCAACCAACACTAAGCGCTATGCCAGTATATTTTTTGTGGGAATCTTTTTTGTCAGCAGCTGCAGCTTTTCTTTTGCGGTGTTTGCAGAGCGGACAGGGTTTACCAGCGTACAGGAGACTTACAGTGCGGTGGTAGGAACATCGGACATCTCTTTGGCGGAGGTGGCGCCGATGCCGGTGGAAACGGAAGTGCTTTTGGAAGAGAAGGAGAGCAGCTCCGAATATGAAGCAGAGGTGGCGCAGATTGAGGCGTACACGTTGGATGATCTGCTGGAGCACCATGAGCATGACCATGATGTGGAGGCGTACGAGAAGCACGTGGAAGCACAGACAGAGACAGTGACGGCTAAGGAGAGTGTCTTTGATCAATCTGACTGGCGTCTTGTGCTGATCAATAAACAGCATCCGATCCCGGAAGGGTATGATTTTAAGCTGGGAAGTTTTGCTTCCGGTATGCGTTGTGATGAGAGGGTGATTGAAGATCTGTTGCTTATGATGCAGGCGGCGAAGAAGGATGGCTTTAATTTGGTCGTCAGATCTCCGTATAGGACTTCTGATCATCAAGAAGACAACTTTAATAAAAAAATCAGGTTGTATATGCGGCAGGGCTTATCTTATATGGATGCGTATAAGGTTACCTCGCAGGTGATCACCGTTCCGGGCTGCAGTGAGCATGAGGTCGGGCTGGCGCTTGATATCACTTCGGAGACGTATCTGGATCTCGAGAAGGGGTTTGCGGACACGAAGGAAGGGCAGTGGCTCGCCGATCACAGCCATGAGTATGGTTTTATCGTACGCTATCCTGAGGAAAAGGAATATATCACGAGCATCGTGTACGAGCCGTGGCATTTCCGCTATGTGGGCAGGGAAGCTGCTTCTGTAATAAAAAAGGAGAATCTCTGTCTGGAGGAATTTTGGGATAAATATTTGTAATATGTATTTGGTACACAGCGCAGCTGTAACAAGGAGATTAGTATGTATCGAATTTTAAAGCAGGAAGGCAGGGCGAAGCGCGCCGAACTTACCACGGTACACGGCACGGTCCAGAGTCCTGTCTTTATGAATGTCGGAACGGTTGCTGCCATCAAAGGCGCGGTTTCTACGGAAGATTTGGAAGGAATCGGCACGCAGGTGCAGCTGTCTAATACCTATCATTTGCATGTGAGACCGGGAGATCGGATCATCAGGGAGCTTGGCGGACTGCATCGGTTTATGTCATGGAACAAGCCGATTCTCACAGACTCCGGCGGGTTCCAGGTGTTTTCATTGGCGGGGCTTCGGCGGATCAAAGAGGAGGGCGTGTACTTTCACTCTCATATAGACGGGCGCAAGATCTTTATGGGGCCGGAGGAGAGTATGCAGATCCAAAGTAACCTTGCCTCCACGATCGCCATGGCCTTTGACGAGTGCCCGCCCAGTATGGCGGAGAGGAAGTACGTGGAGGATTCTGTGGCGCGCACGACCAGATGGCTGGTCCGCTGTCAGCGGGAGATGGAACGGTTGAATGGCTTGGAGGACACCATCAATAGAGAACAGCTGTTATTCGGGATCAATCAGGGGGCGGTCTTTGACGATATCCGCATAGATCATGCCAAGCGGATCGCAGAACTTTCCTGCGACGGCTATGCGCTGGGAGGTCTTGCCGTGGGAGAGAGCCACGAGCAGATGTACCATGTCATTGAGGAGACGGTGCCGTATTTGCCAAAGGATAAACCTACCTATTTGATGGGAGTCGGTACACCTGCTAATATTTTGGAGGCAGTGGAGCGGGGCGTTGACTTTTTCGACTGCGTGTATCCCACGAGAAACGGGCGCCATGGCCACCTCTACACGAATCAGGGAAAGATCAATCTGTTTAATGCGAAATATGAGTTGGATGACAGACCCATAGAGGAGGGGTGTCAGTGTCCTGCCTGCAGGCGGTATTCCCGGGCTTATATCAGGCATCTTTTGAAAGCGAAGGAGATGCTGGGGATGCGTCTTTGCGTACTGCACAATCTCTATTTCTACAATACCATGATGCAGGAGATCAGAGATGCGCTGGACGAAGGGCGTTTTGCGGCATATAAGAAACAGAAGCTGGCAGGGATGCGGGCAAAGGAAGAAGAAAGCGCCCGTGGATAGAGCACTGACAGGGCGAATTATGAAATTTTCGGAAGGGGCTTGTTTTTCCTTTCTAAGTTGTGTATGATATGCAATAGTATTTTGTTGATAAAATAACGGAGGTAATGTTATGGGTATGTTATTAACGGCTGAGGCAGGAGCTGCTGCGGGCGGCGGAATGATTATGATCATCTATATTGTTATTATCGTGGGCTTCATGTACTTTTTCCTGATCCGTCCTCAGAAAAAGGAGCAAAAGAGGATGGCAGCGATGTTGGCGGACATGGCAGTGGGAGACTGCGTACTTACCAGCAGCGGCTTTTATGGAATCGTGATCGATATTACCGATGATACGGTGATCGTGGAGTTTGGCAGTAATAAGAATTGCCGTATCCCCATGCAGAAGTCGGCGATTTCGCAGATTGAAAAGGCTGAGACGGAGTCATAACGAAAAACGAAAAAAAGAAATATTTTGTTTCTGGGGGATTGACAAAAGAATAAGTGTGCGGTAAAATTTCGTCTTGTGTGATAACACAAGTCGAAATTTTATTTTATCCATGAGGGAGGAAATCATTATGAAAAAGAGAACAGTGAAGACTATTGTTTGTGCGGCGCTTATGGCGGTGGCTCTTTCTGTGACTGCATGCGGCTCCAATAAGACGTTGGAAGATTACATGAATTCTGCGCCTGAGGAGATGAAGGAGCTGGAGGATCAGATGGCGACTGCATCTGCAGATGGTATGTCCATTTCTGTTGACGTAAAGGGCAATGAATTTACTTATGTTTATACCTTTGAGGATGCGGCTCTGCTCACTGACGAAGTCAGGGAAAATATTACGTCCGGACTGGAGGCATCGGCATCGCTTTTTGAAATGATGGCACAGCAGCTTGATGAGGCGATTGAGCAGAAGAATGCAGTGACACTTACTGTCAAATATGTGGATCCCGATGGGAACGTGATCGGAGAGCAAAGCTACAAAGCGCCGGAAGAATAAATACTACGAGATAGGCGTAAGAAGGCCGGATCAGAAATGATCCGGCTTTTTGTGTTGAAATTTTTACGCGAATAGTCTATGATGTAGAAGTATAATTTTACATAAAAATGGATTGACGGCATAAAAGATGGGCGTATCTTGCAAGTCAGCTCAGATGGGAGGAAATTATGGAGTTAAAGATAACCTGTATTCCAGGGGACGGAATCGGACCGGAAATTGTGGCACAGGCAAAGAAAGTGCTGGATGCGGTGGCGGAAAAATACGGACATACCATGTGTTATACGGACGTTTTAATGGGAGGGGTATCCATTGATGTGCATGGCGTACCATTGACAGACGAGACTGTGGAGACCGCAAAGAACGCTGATGCGGTGCTGATGGGTTCGATTGGCGGCGATACCACTACTTCCCCTTGGTATAAACTGCCCCCCGATCGGCGGCCGGAGGCAGGACTTTTGAGCATTCGCAAGGCGCTGAATCTGTTTGCCAATCTGCGTCCGGCAGTTTTGTATGAGGAGCTGGCAGGGGCCTGTCCTTTAAAGGAGGAGATTTCCGCGAAGGGTTTTGATTTGCTGATCATGCGGGAACTGACGGGCGGTCTCTACTTTGGTGAGAGGAAGACTACCGAGGAGAACGGTGTCAGGAAAGCAGTTGATACGCTGACCTATGACGAGAATGAGATCCGTAGGATCGCCATCAAGGGGTTTGACATTGCCAGAAAGAGAAAGAAGAAAGTAACCAGCGTAGATAAGGCGAATGTGCTGGATTCTTCCAGACTGTGGAGAGCAGTAGTGGAAGAAGTGGCGAAAGACTATCCTGACGTGACACTGGAGCATATGCTGGTGGACAACTGCGCGATGCAGCTGGTCAAAGACCCCGCGCAGTTTGATGTGATCCTTACGGAGAATATGTTCGGCGATATTTTGTCCGACGAGGCGAGTATGGTGACGGGATCCATCGGTATGCTGGCATCCGCTTCCCTGAATGATACCAAGTTTGGGCTCTACGAGCCGAGCCACGGTTCTGCGCCTGATATCGCGGGCAAGGATCTGGCCAATCCCATCGCGACCATTCTCTCCGCGTCCATGATGCTACGTTACAGCTTTGATCTGGACAAAGAGGCGGATGCCATCGACAATGCCGTAAAACAGGTGCTTAAAGATGGTTACCGCACCGGTGACATCATGTCTGCGGGTTGTGAGCAGGTGGGCTGTAAACAAATGGGTGACTTGATTGTGGAGAGGATTAAATAATAACGTGAGTTGTTTTTTGAAACACCGGGAAAAAGGTGTGATGACTTATTTTATAGCGGGGAAAAAACCGAAGATTTCAAGGGAAACCAGAGTTTTCCTCTTGTTTTTCGTGGCGATGGCGATTTATTATGGATATAGAATGTTTGCGCTGACGCCATGGTATGACGAGCTGTATACCTATTATTATTTTATCAGCAGGGGGCCGGTGTATGCGGCGATCCATTGGCCGCTTCCCAACAATCATGTGGGCTACTCAGCCCTCTCAGCCTGTCTGGGGATATTCGGATCTGCGCCTGTTGCCCTTCGCGGGGTAGCCTATCTGTGCAGTCTTGGGAGCCTGGTTCTTCTTAATCGGCTTGCGCGGAAATGTTTTTCGGAAGTGACGGCGTTGGTCTGTGTGTTTGTGTTTGCCGGGACTTATTTGGTGAATCAGATGGCGGTGCAGGGAAGGGCTTACGCGCTTGTGACTCTGTGTTATCTGGTGGAATTGAACGCACTTCACAGTTTGACAGTGGAGAAGAAAGACGACAAGTGTTATTATATATTCTTTGGCGTATCGCTGGTGGTTTCACTGTGGGCGATTCCCAGCAGCCTCTATGTGGTGATGACAGTCTGCCTGATCGGGGGATTTCTGCTTCTTTTGGATAAAGATTATAAGCGGCTCCTGCGGCTGATCATGACGTCCCTTGTGAGTGCGGTCTGCACGGCGGTAATTTATGGTATGTTGTGGCTGGCGATCGGTTCCAATCTGCTCACGAAGATACCGGATGGGCCGTTTTATCAGGCAGAGCATATCGAAGTCATATTGCATGCGCCGTTTCAGGCTGTCTCGGAAGGACTTGAATATATGCTGGCAAGTCCTTATATCCAGAGCATGAGCAGACCGGCGTTTTCAGCACAGGCAGAGCATTGGCTGAGAACGCTTCTGGGGATTCAGCTTGCGCCTGTGTGGGGACTGGCAGGAGATGTGATGTGCGTTCTGGTGGCGGCTGCGCTTTTGGCGGCGACAGTCTGCCTGTGCCGCAATCCCCGAGGGCGCTTTATGGAATGGTATTTTGTACTTACACCCATCCTTTTGGCAGTGACTTTGACGATACAGTGCAAGCTCCCCTATCAGAGAGTATTCTCCTTTTTGGGAGTATGGATCGCGTTCCTGTTCGGCTGGCTGATCCAGCAGTTGACTTCCGGGCTGTCCGGGCTTTTTGGCGAGGAGAAAAGGGGACGGGCGAAAAAATGGATGCAGGCGGTTGCTTATCTGATCGCAGGTCTTTCCTGGGCTTTTGTGCTGGCAGACGACAGGCCTTACAGTATCAGAGAGGATCTGCTGGCGGACGCTTATGAACAGATTACAATAGAGGAGACGGATCGGATCGCGGTAACAGACTGCGATCAGGAGTATTATCTTCTCTACCGTTACGGCATCGGAGAGGAGCGGGTGACCAGACAGATCGGGGAGGCGGATATCGTACTCCTGGATAAGGCGCTTTTGGGAGAGCAATATGGGTACAGAGAGAACCCTGAGGAGTGGAAGTTTTATCTGACGAAAGAGGAAGTGGATGAAAAGCGCTCCCGGTTAGAAGAAAATATGGAGCGGGTTTACGAGAACTGGCACTTTATCCTGTTTGCAGGAAAGCAAGCGCGAACGGAGTGAGCATAAAGGAGGAGAATGAGGATGAGAAGCGACAACGTAAAGGCAGGCGTACAGCAGGCGCCTCACAGAAGTTTATTTAATGCTCTGGGATTTACGCAGGAGGAGATGAAAAAGCCCATGGTGGGTATCGTCAGTTCCTACAATGAGATCGTACCCGGGCACATGAATCTGGATAAGATTGTAGACGCAGTGCGGCTCGGTGTGGCGGAAGCGGGCGGCGTGCCCGTGGTTTTCCCGGCGATCGCGGTCTGCGATGGTATTGCCATGGGACACATCGGCATGAAATATTCTTTGGTAACGAGAGATTTGATTGCGGATTCCACAGAGTGTATGGCGCTGGCGCACCAGTTTGATGCACTGGTAATGGTGCCTAACTGTGATAAAAACGTACCCGGTCTGTTGATGGCGGCGGCAAGGATCAATGTGCCGACGGTATTTGTCTCCGGCGGCCCCATGCTGGCGGGACGCGTGCAGGGCTGTAAGAGAAGCCTGTCCTCCATGTTTGAGGCGGTGGGTTCCCATGCGGCGGGCACGCTGACGGACGAGGAGCTTTTGGAGTTCGAGGAAAAGACCTGTCCTACCTGCGGTTCCTGCTCGGGCATGTATACAGCCAATTCCATGAACTGCCTGACGGAGGCGCTGGGCATGGGGCTTCGCGGCAACGGTACGATCCCTGCGGTCTACTCCGAGCGCATCAAGCTGGCGAAGCACGCGGGCATGACGGTAATGAAGCTTTTAGAAAAAGATATCAGACCGAGAGATATCATGACAAAGGATGCCATCTTAAATGCCCTCACGGTCGATATGGCGCTTGGCTGTTCCACGAACTCCATGCTGCATCTGCCTGCGATCGCCCATGAGGTGGGCTTTGATTTTGATATCGCCTTTGCCAATGAGATCAGTGAGAAGACCCCCAATGTGTGCCATCTGGCGCCGGCAGGTCCCACTTATATGGAAGATCTCAACGAGGCGGGCGGCGTGTACGCGGTGATGAAGGAGCTGGCGGATATCGGTCTGCTTCATACGGACTGCATAACAGTGACGGGCAATACCATCGGCGAGAATATCAAGGATGCCGTTAATAAAAATACAGATGTTATCAGAACAATAGAAAATCCTTACAGCAAGACCGGAGGTCTGGCAGTCTTAAAAGGCAATCTGGCGCCCGACGGCAGCGTGGTCAAGCGTTCCGCCGTGGTGGAGGAGATGATGGTGCACGAAGGTCCGGCCCGTGTCTTTGAGTGCGAGGAAGACGCGATCGCGGCCATCAAGGGCGGTAAGATCGTAGCGGGCGACGTGGTAGTGATCTGCTATGAAGGTCCCAAAGGCGGCCCGGGTATGCGTGAGATGCTCAATCCTACTTCGGCCATTGCAGGCATGGGGCTTGGCTCCAGCGTAGCGCTGATCACGGACGGCAGATTTTCCGGCGCTTCAAGAGGCGCGTCCATCGGCCATGTGTCGCCAGAGGCGGCGGTGGGCGGACCGATCGCATTGGTAGAAGAAGGTGATATCATCAGCATCGATATCCCGAACATGAAGCTCGATGTAAAGGTGTCTGACGAGGAACTGGCGGCAAGAAGGGCAAAATGGCAGCCCAGAGAGCCGAAGGTGACCAGCGGCTATCTGGCGAGATACCGCGAGATGGTGACCAGCGGAAACAGGGGCGCGATTTTGGAAATCCCTAAGGGTAATTCATGACGGAATGGGAGGATAGATATCAAAATCATGCTGATGCACTGATTTTGATATCCGGAGTTTGTGTAGAAGCGTCACAAACTCCCTGATCGCAGAGCAGAATTTGAGATTCTGCTCGCGTTCCTCGCGTAAACGCTTCGGAATGGAGGTAATTATGACTTTAACAGGTGCACAGATTGTGGTGGAGTGTTTGAAGGAGCAGGGTGTCGATACCGTTTTCGGTTATCCCGGCGGCACGATCCTTAACGTGTATGACGCGCTGTATCAGCACAGTGAGGAAATCAAACATATTTTGACGTCCCATGAGCAGGGAGCAGCCCATGCAGCGGACGGTTATGCGAGAGCGACGGGAAAGGTGGGTGTCTGTCTGGCGACCAGCGGCCCGGGCGCGACCAATCTGGTGACGGGTATTGCAACGGCTTACATGGATTCGGTTCCTGTGGTGGCGATCACCTGTAACGTGAATCTCCCCCTTTTGGGCAAGGATTCCTTTCAGGAGGTGGATATCGCGGGTATCACCATGCCCATCACCAAGCATAACTATATTGTAAAAGATGTGAATATCTTGGCGGATACCCTTAGAAAGGCCTTTGCCATTGCCAGAAGCGGCAGACCCGGCCCTGTTTTGGTCGATATCACCAAGGATGTGACTGCAAACTCCTGCGAATATGAGGCAAAGAAGCCTGAGAGCGCAACGCAGGAGGCACGGTATACCAAGGAAGCGCTGGAGGAGGCGCTATCCCTGATCGAGGCGGCCAAGAAACCGTTTGTTTATGTGGGCGGCGGCGCTGTGCTCTCAGGAGCGTATCAGGAGGTGCGGGAGTTTGTGTCCCTTGTGGATGCGCCTGTCTGTGATACCCTGATGGGGAAAGGCGTTATAGACGGACACGACGACAGATACACGGGCATGATCGGTATGCACGGCACCAAGACCTCCAACTTCGGCGTCAGCGAATGCGATCTGCTGATTGCGCTCGGCGCACGTTTTTCTGATCGTGTGGTGGGCAATCCCAAAAAGTTTGCCGAAAATGCCAAAGTGCTCCAGATCGATATCGATGCGGCGGAGATCAACAAGAATATCAGAACGGATGTCTCTCTGGTAGGAGATTTGAAAGAAGTCCTCGGAGCGCTCAATAAAAAGCTGAAAAAACAGTCTCACGGCGAGTGGATGGGGCATATCGCAGAGCTGAAAAAGAAGTACCCGCTTTCCTACGATACTTCTGTGCTGTCCTGCCCTTATATCATCGAGGAGATTGACCGTATCACGCAAGGAAAGGCCATTATCACCACGGATGTAGGACAGCATCAGATGTGGGCGGCGCAGTATTATAAGTATGCGATGCCGCGTACCCTGCTGACCTCCGGAGGTCTGGGCACCATGGGCTACGGTCTGGGCGCCTGCATCGGCGCGAAGATGGGGCAGCCGGATAAAATTTGTATCAATATCGCGGGCGACGGGTGTTTCCGCATGAACATGAATGAGCTGGCGACGGCCAGCCGCTACAATATCCCCATCATTCAGGTCGTTATCAACAATCACGTGCTGGGTATGGTGAGACAGTGGCAGACCCTGTTCTACGGAAAGCGCTATTCGCAGACAGTATTGGACGACGGGGTGGATTTCTGCAAGGTAGCGGAGGGCCTTGGCTGTGAGGCGATCCTGGTGACGAAGAAGGAAGAAGTGGGGCCGGCCATCGAGAAGGCGCTCTCCCTAAAAAAACCAGTGTTATTAAACTGCGTGATTCCTGAGGATGACAAGGTATTTCCCATGGTTCCTGCGGGCGCGCCGATCAGCGAGGCCTTTGACGCGGGCGATCTGAAATAGAGAAAGGTATTTTTGTTCGTCGGGAGTATGAAGGTTGAGAGATGAAAAGATTACTAAAGCATGTGGTGGTTATTCTGGGTATCGTCATTGTCAGCCTGATGGTGACCTATGTGGGTCTTGCTGTGTATTATCATAACGCCTTTCCCTATGGGACATGGATCAACGGCATCTATTGTACGGGCCGCAGCATTCAGGAGGTCAATGACGATCTGGCAGCGCAGTTTACTTATGATGGCATTATCGTGGAGGACAGGGATGGCGAAAGCTATCTGATCACGGCAGAAGATATCGGTTATCAGTTTGATTTTGAGAAGGCGCTTGAGCTTTACTTAAAGCAGCAGAATCCGTGGATGTGGATCGACAGCCTCTTTGGAGGGAATCAGTTCAAACTTGCGCCTGTGGTATCCTATGATAATGACGCCTTTGACGCCTGCTTTGAGGCGCTTCCCATTTGTCAGGATCAGCGTTCGGATCAAGAGCGCAGGGTAGAGATCCTTCGCACATCGCAGGGCTATGAGCTTGTGAATGAACGCACCAATGTCCTTTTATTGGAGGAAGCGAAAGACGCTATTCTTTCTGCCATCGAGGCGGCTGAGAGTCATGTTTCTCTTGTAGAGGCGGGCTGTTATCACGACTTAGAGCTGACGGCGCAGATGCGGGAGACGCTGGAGATTTGGGAAAAACTGGCAGACTTCCAACAGTGCGGCATTGTTTACCGCATGGGAGAGGAGGAGATCCCCGTGGATGCATCCGTTGTCAGTGACTGGATCGCGGTAGATGATAACGGCCGTTTTTTATTAGACAGTTCGGGACAATTGCAATTAAAAGAAAATGCGATCGAGGAATTTGTGGCATCGCTGGCAGAAAAATATGATACCGTGGGCGCAAGCAGGCAGTTCTTATCGACCAGGGGAGACCTGGTGACGGTGGAGGGCGGTCTATATGGAAATAAGATCGACCGGGAAGCCGAGGTCGCCTATCTGAAAGCGGCTTTTGAGACCAAGAAAAATGAGGTACACGAGCCGGCTTATCTACAGGAAGCGTGGAAGCAGGGCAGTGAGGACATTGGCTCCACCTATATCGAAGTGGATATGTCAGAGCAGAAGATGTACTATTATGTAGACGGTGTTGCGGTCATTGATACGCCTATAGTGACAGGAAATACTTCCCGCAGGATGGGCACACCTTCCGGTGTAAATTTTGTGTATGCCAAACAGAAAAACCGTATCTTACGGGGGCCGGGTTATGCTTCCCATGTGGATTTCTGGATGCCGGTCAAAGGAAATATCGGTATCCATGATGCGGCTTGGCGGGGAAAATTCGGCGGCGCGATCTATAAGACCAACGGTTCTCACGGCTGTATCAATACGCCCCGGGCGGCGATGGAACAGCTTTTTGAACTGGCGGAGATTGGGACGCCGGTCATCATGTTCTACTAACAGCTCAGCCAGAGCGAATTATACAGGCAAATCGTGCTTGTACGAATTTGACTGAAAAATGAAGCTCTGAGGGAGCGCCCGCTAATGAGCAAAAGAAGCTGCAAAGCAGCGGGAAAGCGCTGAAAGCGCGTTTTGCGAAATGTCAGATTGAGCAAAGCTCAATCTCGAGATTTGCTTCGCAAACTCGGGTGTGCTGAGCGATAAAATCATTGACGAAAACATAATAGTGGCGTAAAATGGAATTTTGGAAACGGAAACGAATGAAGACGGGAGGAGATAACAGTGTCCAGAGTGTATAATTTTTCAGCGGGTCCCGCAGTGTTACCGGAGGAAGTGCTTCGGGAAGCAGCGGAAGAAATGCTTGACTATAAGGGATCGGGGATGTCCGTGATGGAGATGAGCCACCGTTCCAAGGTCTATGACGGGATCATCAAGGAGGCGGAGGCGGATCTTCGTACTTTACTGAATATTCCCGATAACTATAAGGTGTTATTTTTACAGGGCGGCGCGAGCCTTTTGTTTGCGTCCGTGCCCATGAATCTGATGAAAAATAAGAAGGCGGGCTATATCCTGACAGGTCAGTGGGCGAAAAAGGCCTTTGCTGAGGCAAAGATCTACGGCGAGGCGGTGGAGCTTGCGTCCTCCGCAGACGAGACCTTCTCTTACATTCCGGACTGCTCCGATCTTCCCATAACGGAAGATATGGATTATGTATATATCTGTGAAAACAATACGATTTACGGCACAAAGTTCCATACGCTGCCAAACACCAAGGGCAAGATCCTGGTGTCCGACGTGTCCTCCTGCTTTTTATCAGAGCCGATGGACTTGACGAAATACGGTCTGGTCTATGCAGGCGTGCAGAAGAATGTGGGCCCTGCGGGTACACAGGTGGTGATCATCAGGGAAGACCTTTTGACGGATGATGTGCTTCCTGGCACGCCCACCATGATGAAATTCAAGGTGCACGCGGATAATGAATCCCTTTATAATACGCCGCCCTGCTACGGTATCTATATCTGCGGCAAGGTGTTCAAGTGGCTCTTAAAGAACGGCGGCCTCGAGGCGATGAAAGCCTTAAATGAAAAGAAGGCAAAGATCCTGTATGATTTCCTGGATGAGAGCAGCCTGTTCAAGGGAACGGTCAGAAAAGAGGACAGATCCTTGATGAACGTACCTTTCGTGACGGGGAATGACGAGATGGATGCCAAATTCATCAAGGAAGCTACGGCGGCAGGCTTCGTGAACCTCAAAGGACACAGATCCGTCGGCGGCATGCGCGCCAGCATCTACAATGCGATGCCAATCGAGGGCGTGGAGAAGCTGGTTGCTTTTATGAAACAATTTGAAAAAGAAAACGCATGAGAGATATTGCTGTAAATAACAGGCGTAATATAATAAATAAGTAAAGGAAGGCAGTACAGATGTTCAAATATCATTGCTTAAATCCCATCGCGCAGGTGGGTCTGGATAAGTTCAGCGATCGGTACACGATGACGGAAAATGTTGAGGAAGCGGAAGGCATTCTGGTCAGAAGCGCAGCCATGCACGACATGGAGCTGCCGCAGGGGCTTTTAGCCATCGCCCGCGCAGGCGCAGGCGTCAACAACATTCCGCTCGATAAGTGTGCGGAGAAAGGTATCGTGGTCTTTAATACGCCCGGCGCCAACGCAAACGGCGTGAAGGAGTTGGTGATCGCGGGAATGCTTCTTGCTTCCCGTGACGTTGTGGGCGGTATCGAGTGGGTCAAAGAGAATCAGACGGACGAGAATGTGGGCAAGAATGCCGAGAAAGCGAAGAAGACTTTTGCCGGTACGGAGATCGAGGGCAAGAAGCTGGGCATCATCGGCCTCGGTGCCATTGGTGTCAGGGTGGCGAATGTGGCAAAGCATCTGGGCATGGAAGTGTACGGCTATGATCCTTATGTGTCCGTGGATGCGGCCTGGAACTTGAGCCGTGATGTCAAGCATGTGATCCACGTGGAGGATATTTATGCGGAGTGTGATATCATTACCATCCATGTGCCGTTAATGGATGCCACAAAGGGCATGATTGGCAAAGAGGCGCTTGACCAGATGAAGGACGGCGTGATCCTCTTGAATTTTGCCAGAGATTTGCTGGTGGATGAGACGGCTGTGCTTGCGGCGATCAAGGCAGGCAAGGTGAGAAAGTATGTGTCTGATTTCCCGAACGCTACGACTGCGGGACAGGAAGGCTGCATCGTGATCCCGCACTTGGGCGCGTCTACCGAGGAATCTGAGGACAACTGTGCGGTGATGGCAGTCAAGGAGCTGAAAAACTATCTGGAAAACGGCAATATCACAAACAGCGTGAACTATCCCAGATGTGATATGGGCATCTGCGAACAGGCGGGCCGTGTGGCGATCTTCCATAAGAATATTGCCAATATGATCACCAAGTTTACCGCTTGCTTCGGCGATAACAACATCAATATCTCCGATATGACCAATAAATCCAAAGGGGATGTGGCTTATACCATGCTGGATATCGAACAGCCGGCATCGAAGGAGATCATTGAGAAGCTGCAGTCCATCGACGGGGTGTTCCGTGTGAGAGTGGTAAAATAGGGCGATGAGATGGGCGCTCGACCTGATGTGATAGGTGCGGAGCATAATAAGAATGAATGACAAAAGGGCTTGCTAATTTTAAGCAAGCCCTTGTTTTTACTTTATAGGAAAGTGCGACAGTGTAAATCATTTAGGGAGAATGCGAAGCATTCTCTCAATCGAGTGCGCGGGCACTCGATTTTTTATCCTGAAAATGACAAGTTGTTACTGCAGCCGATTAGCAATGGAGGAGAAATTAGCATCCTCGTCGTCATCCAGCGCCGCCTGTAATTGCTTTTCCGCTTCCACGGCGGCTTCACTGGCAAGATCCATATAGAGGATGAAGATATCCTCCACCGATTTTCCTGTTTCTTTGGAAAGTTCCTCCATCACAGGCTTTAAGGTTTCCAGCTGAGAGGAGATTGGGGTCTTTTGCGGATCGATATCAGCCAAGGCTTTTTCGGCATAGGCGTTGATACGGTCTAAAATCTTTTTATTTTCAGGGGTCATGGTATTCTTCCTTTCCTTCTTTTTGCTATGATTCGAGTATGAACAGGCTTAAAACCAAAGGCATTTCCCGTCCGCACATATTTTACCACGATTTACTTGTAGTGACCAGCGGAATTTGTTAGAATAAACATAAGTATTTTCAGAATGCAGACAGGGAAAGGACGGAGGAAGGATGGCAGATATCATTCCATTTCAGGCCATCAGGCCCAGGGCGGATCTGGCGGAGAAGATCGCGGCCCTGCCCTATGACGTCTACAGCAGACAGGAGGCGGCAGAGGCGGTCAAGGGGGATGATTACTCATTTCTTAGGATCGACAGACCGGAGACACAGTTTTCGGAAGACTATGATATGTATGCGTCCGAGGTCTATGAGAAGGCAAGAAAGATGCTTGATCAGATGATCGAGGACGGATTTTTCCTGCAGGAGGAAAAGCGGGCATACTATGTTTATGAACTGGTGATGGACGGCAGATCTCAGGTGGGGATTGGCGCCTGCGCCAGTGTAGATGACTATGACAGACAGGTGATCAAAAAGCATGAAAACACCCGTGCTGACAAGGAAGCTGACCGTATCCGCCATGTGGATGTGTGCAGTGCGCAGACCGGGCCGATTTTTTTGGCTTACAGAAGGCGGGAGGAGATCGAGCGGGAGGTGAAGCGTGCGATGGAGACGCCGCCTGTCTATGATTTTACGGCAAATGACGGGATCACGCACAGGATCTGGGTGATCGATGAAGAGACGGCTGTAGAGCGGATCCGTTTAGCGTTTGCGAAGGTGGATTCTATTTACATTGCGGACGGCCATCATAGATGCGCCTCGGCGGTGAATGTCTCGAAGAAGCGGCGGGCAGCCTTTCCTGACTATACGGGGCAGGAGGAGTTCAACTACTTTTTATCCGTGATTTTTCCGGATGATCAGTTGATGATCATGGATTACAATCGTGTGGTGAAGCCGGGAGAGGACTTTGACGAGACCGCTTTTTTTGCCGTGATGGAGAAAGCCTTTCAAGTAGAAAAGCTGGGTAAAGAGCCTTATCATCCGCAGAAAAAAGGTGAGATCGGTATGTATTATGCGGATCATTGGTATCGGCTGACAATAAATAACAGATGTTATACAAACGACCCGGTAGAGGATCTGGATGTGGCGATCCTGCAAAGATACCTTTTGGAACCGGCTTTCGGTATCAAAGACCCGAAGACGGATCGGCGGATCGATTTTGTGGGCGGGATCAGAGGGCTTGCGGAGTTGGAGCGGCGGGTACATACGGACGCGAAGGTGGCATTTGCCATGTTCCCTACGGATATTCACGAACTTTTTGCCGTCTCGGACGCAGGGAAGCTGATGCCTCCGAAATCTACCTGGTTTGAGCCGAAACTGCGGAGCGGGCTGTTGATCCACAAAATAGAGTAAATTTACTCTGTGAGGACTGCTAAGCAGCCTCGGATAGAAACGACAATGACGGGAGGGGCCAGATGAATAAAAAATTATATAAGTTGATGAATTGGGCACAGATCGAGGAGATCGTTTACTCGGAGTCGGATCACCCCCACGATATCTTAGGGGCGCATGTGACGGGAAGCTCCGTGTTGGTGCAGACCTTCCAGCCGGGGGCAAAGAGTGTGCGCTTACAGCTTTTGGACGGAGACAAAAGTTATCGGATGGAGGAAGCTGACGAGGAGGGTTATTTTGCCCTGCTTTTGCCTGGGAAGGCGATTCCCGCCTATGAGTATGTGGTGGAGGCGGCAAACGGGAGCCTTAAGAAAGTGCGTGACCCCTATAATTTTGCGCCGCAGATCACAAAGCAGGATACGGAAAAGTTTGCGGCAGGGATCCACTATACCGTTTATGAGAAGCTGGGTGCGCATCCGATGGTGCTGAACGGGGTTACCGGCACGGTATTTGCGGTCTGGGCGCCGAATGCGCTGCGGGTCAGCGTGGTGGGAGATTTTAACGGCTGGGATGGCAGAGCGCACCAAATGCGGCGGCTGTGGGATTCCGGTATTTTTGAGATATTCCTGCCCGATGTGAAGGAGGGTGACTGCTATAAATTTGAGATCAAGGCCAAGAGCGGGTTGGTCTATCTGAAGGCGGATCCTTACGGATTTGGCGCACAGCTGAGACCGGACAGTGCTTCGGTGGTGCGGGATATCACAGACTACAAGTGGAAGGATCAGAAATGGCTGAAAAACAGGGCGGCCTTGCAGGCGGAAGACAAGCCCATGAGCATCTATGAAGTCTATCTGGGTTCCTTCGAGAAGCCTTCGGACGGCAGAGAGTTTTATACCTACAGAGAACTTGCACCGAAGATCATTGACTATGTGAAGCGGATGGGCTATACCCATATCGAGCTGATGCCGGTGATGGAGCATCCGTTAGACGAATCCTGGGGTTATCAGGTGATTGGTTATTATGCGCCTACCGCCCGTTACGGTACGCCTGAAGATTTAATGTATTTTATGGACGAGATGCACGCGGCGGGGATCGGCGTGATCCTTGACTGGGTGCCCGCCCATTTTCCCAGAGATACCTATGGCTTGTCTAATTTTGACGGCACCTGCCTCTACGAGCATCAGGATCCCAGACAGGGCTATCACCCGCATTGGGGCACATTGATTTATAACTATGGCAGGCCGCAGGTGAGCAATTATCTGATCGCAAATGCCCTTTATTGGGCGGAGCAGTATCATGCCGACGGTATTCGCATTGATGCGGTGGCTTCCATGCTTTATCTGGACTATGGAAAGAACGACGGCGAGTGGGTGGCGAACATCTACGGCGGTCATGAAAATCTGGAGGCAGTGGAATTATTAAAGCACCTAAACTCTATCATGAAAAAGAGAAATCCCGGCGTGCTGATGATCGCGGAGGAATCCACGGCCTGGCCCAAGGTCACGGGTGATCTTTCGGAGGATGGGCTCGGCTTTGATCTCAAATGGAATATGGGCTTTATGAACGATTATCTGGGCTATATCGCCACAGATCCCTTTTTCCGTTCGGGCAGGCACAATGACCTGACTTTCAGTATGATCTATGCTTACAGTGAAAAGTTTATTCTGGTTCTGTCGCATGACGAGGTGGTACATGGCAAGGGCACGCTTCTCGGGAGGATGCCCGGGGAGCGAAAAAAGCAGTTTGCCAATCTGCGCCTGACCTATGCTTACCATATGACCCATCCCGGGAAGAAGCTGTTCTTCATGGGGCAGGATATCGGCGAGTACAGTGAATTCAATGAGAAGCGTGCCGTAGAGTGGGGGCTTTTGGAGCATGCGGATCATAAGAAACTCAATCAGATGGTGGCGGCGCTCAATCAATTTTATAAGGCTTCGCCTGCCCTTTATGAGAAAGATACCTCTTGGGAAGGCTTTGAGTGGATCAACTGCATCACACCAAACGCCTGTATGTTGTCCTATATACGAAAGACCGATGATATCAAAGATATGCTGGTGGTGGTGGCGAATTTTGCCGACGCCAGACAGGAATTTCGCGTGGGTGTGCCCTGCGAGGGAAAATATCAGGAGGTCTTTAATACGGACGATATGGCTTACGGTGGCGACGGCATTGTCAATAAGGCGGTCTGTGAGACGATCGAGACTGAGTGGGACGGCAAACCCTATGCGATCGACATGGTGAGTGCGCCCTTAAGCATCAGCATCTTCTCCTATACGCCATATACAAAGGAGGAAAAGGCAGCCATTGAGAAAAAGCGCGCCGAGGAGAAACGTCTGGCGAAGGAGGCTGAGGAGAGAAGGCTTGCCGAGGAAGAAGCGGAGCGTACGGCGCAGGCAGCTGCGGAGGCCAGAGAGCAGGCAAAACGCGCGGCGGCAGAAGCGAAGGAGCTGGCAAAACGGGCAGCTGCGGAAGCCAGAGAGAGTGCAAAGGCGGCGGAAGTGTTAGAGAAGGCGGCGGAAGCGGCAGCGCAGAAGCTACAGGAGTTGACGAAGAAGCCGAAGGCGGCAGCAAAGAAGCCTGCGGCAGCGAGAGGTGAGACAGCAAAGAGACCTGCGGCAACGAAGAACGGGGCGGCAAAGAAGTCTGCATCAGTGAAAGGCGAGACAGCAAAGAAATCTGCGGCAGCGAAGAACGGGACAGGAAAGCAGCCTGCAACAGCGAAAGGCGAGACAGCAAACCTGCCTGCCACAACAGAAAAGCCCGCAACCAAGAAAACAGCCACAGAAAAAGCGACAGACAATGAAAAATAGGAAATGGAGATTCGTATGGAGGATCAGGTTGTAGAAGAACAGATCAGGGAGATTGAGTATATCGCGTCGGATGAACTGAACGTGGGGCTGATTGAGCGCTATTTACAGGAACTGCCCGAAAAACTGCTCCGTCTGGGCGTCAGAGTGCTGCTGGCGCTGGTGGTGCTCTTTATTGGTATACAGTTCATTAAACTGATTCGCAGGATCATGCGGAAGGCTTTTGCGCGCCGCAATGTGGATGTGGGTGTGAGCCGTTTTCTGGATTCCCTTGTCAAGGCGGTGCTCTATATTCTGCTGCTCTTTATGATCGCTTCCTACTTTGGGCTGGATGCCACCAGCGTGGTGGCATTGGTAGGCTCTGCAGGTGTAGCCATCGGTCTGGCGGTGCAGGGGAGCTTGTCAAACTTTGCAGGCGGCGTGTTGATCCTGCTCTTAAAGCCGTTTAAGGTCGGAGATTATATCAGGGATGCTGCCGGAAATGAGGGCACGGTGGAGGAGGTGCAGCTTTTTTACACCAGATTGATCACGCCTGACAGACATATTGTGATCGTGCCAAACGGAACCCTGGCTAACTCGAATATCCTCAATATGAGCACTACCGAAGAACGCAGGATGGATATTAAGATCGGCATTTCCTATGAGGCGGATATCCGCAGGGCAAAGGAGGTGCTGCTTGCGGTGATAAGCACGGATCCGGGCGTATTGCAGGAGCAGGAGATGCGGGTGTTTGTCGATGAACTGGCGGACAGCAGTGTGGTTTTGTGCCTGCGCTGCTACAGTACAAACGAACTGTTCTGGGAAACAAAGTGGCGGCTGACAGAGGCGGCAAAGTATACGCTGGATGAAGCGGGTATTTCGATTCCTTATCCGCAGATGGATGTGCATCTGCGAAAAAACGAAAAATAGAAAAACCGTGGATTTTCTTGAAAAATCTCTTGCAAAATGATGCGTTCCATCATATAATAGTCATTGTTGCAGGAATAAGCTGGAATAGCGCAGTTGGTAGCGCAACTGATTCGTAATCAGTAGGTCGAGGGTTCGAGTCCCTTTTCCAGCTTTTGCCAATTTGAAAGGCTTCGCAGATGCGGGGCCTTTTTCTTGTATCAGCAGATGCGGACGATTGCGAGCGTTTCCTGAATGGAGAACAGACGGTAACATGGAAAAAACAACAGGTTCCGACCAGTGTACTATTAGTGCTGTCATGTGGAAATGAAAGATAACAGAAAAGGATAAACCGACTAAGTATTATTTCTTGGGATTTTCATAAAATAAATACCACAACAACTTGACATAATATTTTGCCATGATACAATATATAGTACGTGCAGCGGGGTAATGGCAGAATAGACATACAGGATGTTGGGGTATTTTAGCAAAGGAAATATGGGGGCGTTACGGAATGAAGATCATTAAGAGAAGCGGCGTGGAGGTCAATTTTGACTTAAAGAAGATCGTGGCGGCGATCAGAAAGGCAAACAACAGCGTGCAGGAAGAAGACAGGCTGTCGGAGGAGGAGATCGACGAGATCGCCTCTGTAGTTGCCGATCATTGTGAGGAGATGAGAAGGGCTCCCAGCGTGGAGGAGATTCAGGATATGGTGGAGAACCAGCTGATGAAGTACCGGGCATACACCATTTCCAGAAATTATATCACCTATCGCTATAAGAGAGCGCTTGTGCGCAAATCCAATTCCACGGACGAGCAGATCTTAAGTCTGTTAGAGTGTAATAACGAGGAAGTCAAACAGGAAAATTCCAATAAAAATCCCACGGTCAACAGTGTACAGCGGGATTATATGGCGGGGGAAGTCAGTAAGGATATCACCAAGCGCTTCCTGCTGCCACCGGATATCGTGGAGGCGCACGAGCAGGGCGTGATCCATTTCCATGATGCGGACTATTTTGCCCAGCATATGCACAACTGCTGTCTGGTCAATTTGGAAGATATGCTGCAAAATGGCACTGTGATCAGTGAGACCATGATCGACACGCCAAAGAGCTTTTCCACGGCCTGTAATGTAGCGACGCAGAGCATCGCGCAGATTGCCAGCTGTCAGTACGGGGGACAGAGCATTTCCCTGTCCCATCTTGCTCCTTTTGTCAATGTGAGCAGAGAAAAATTCCGTGAAAAAGTGCGCGCGGAGATGCGGGAAATGTGCGTAGACGCTACCGATGAACAGATCAACGCGATTGCTGAGAGGCGCGTAAAGGATGAGATCAAACAGGGTGTGCAGATCATTCAATATCAGGTGATCACGCTGATGACTACCAACGGACAGGCGCCTTTTATCACGGTATTCATGTATATTGACGAGGTTCCCGAGGGACAGTTGCGGGACGATTTGGCGATGATTATTGAGGAGATGTTGAGCCAGCGCATCCGCGGTGTCAAGAACGAGAAGGGCGTCTATATCACCCCGGCTTTCCCTAAGCTGATTTATGTGCTGGAGGAGGACAATGTCCGTGAAGGCACAAAATATTGGTATCTGACGAAATTGGCGGCAGAGTGCACGGCAAAACGCATGGTGCCTGACTATATTTCAGAAAAAATCATGAAACAGTTAAAGGATGGCAACTGCTATACCTGTATGGGCTGCCGTTCCTTCCTTACCGTGTATCACGATGAGAACGACCAGCCGAAGTTTTATGGCAGATTCAATCAGGGCGTGGTCACTTTGAATCTGGTGGATGCAGCCTGTTCGTCGGGACGGGACATGGAACGCTTCTGGAAGATCATGGACGAGCGTCTGGAGCTTTGCAGGCGGGCGCTGATGGCAAGACACAACAGGCTCAAAGGAACATTGTCGGATGCTGCGCCGATCCTGTGGCAGAACGGCGCGCTTGCCAGATTGAAAAAAGGGGAAACGATCGACAAGCTTCTCTATGACGGTTATTCCACCATTTCCCTCGGCTATGCGGGGCTGTGCGAGTGCACCCGTTATATGACGGGCAAAAGTCATACCGATCTCGAGGCGACGCCTTTTGCCCTCAAGGTGATGCAGTATCTGAACAATGCCTGCAAGGAGTGGCGGGAGGAGACCAACATAGATTTCAGTCTCTACGGTACGCCCTTGGAGTCCACAACTTATAAGTTTGCGAAGTGTTTACAGCAGCGCTTTGGCATCATCGAAGGCGTGACGGATAAGAATTATATCACCAACAGTTACCACGTTCATGTGACAGAGGATATCAATGCTTTTGATAAGCTGAAATTTGAGTCGCAGTTTCAGGAGCTTTCTCCCGGCGGCGCCATCAGTTATGTGGAAGTGCCGAACATGGAAAACAATCTGGATGCGGTGCTCTCTTTGATGCAGTATATTTACGATAATATCATGTACGCGGAGTTAAATACCAAGAGCGATTACTGTCAGGCCTGCGATTACCACGGAGAAATCGAGATCGTGGAGGACACGGACGGGAAATTGATCTGGAAGTGCCCTAACTGTGGCAATACCGACCAGGATAAGATGAATGTGGCGAGGCGCACCTGCGGGTATATCGGCACGCAGTTCTGGAATCAGGGGCGCACACAGGAAATCAAGGAAAGGGTTCTTCACTTATGAACTTTGGAGAAATAAAGAAATGCGATATCGCGGACGGTCCGGGGGTGCGGGTGACGCTTTTTGTCAGCGGCTGTACGCACCACTGTGAGGGCTGTTTTAATCCCGAGACCTGGGATTTTCAGTATGGGCAGCCCTTTACGGAAGCGGTGGCAGACGAGCTCCTTACGGCGCTTTCCCCGGATCATATCGCGGGGCTGACGCTGCTTGGCGGGGAGCCTTTGGAATACGCAAACTGGACGGCGCTTCTTCCTTTTTTAAGAAAAGTGAAGGCGCGTTTTCCGCATAAGGATATTTGGTGTTATACGGGCTATCTTTTTGACAGGGACATTCTGGACGACTTCTGCAAAAAGTGGGAGGATATGAAGGAGTTCCTGTCTTATTTGGATATCATCGTGGACGGGGAATTTATTCAGGCAAAGAAAAACATCAGCCTGCGGTTTCGGGGTTCGGAGAATCAGCGGATCATCGATGTGCAGGCATCTTTGCGGCAGGGACAAGTCGTGCTGTGGGAGGAGTCTTTGCAGTAGGATGATTTCGTGCTGTGAAAGAAATCCTTGTAAAGAAGGAGATTGCAATTATGTTTCATTTTGGATTTTCTTATGTAGGACTTATTTATCTTTTGATGTTGTTCATTCCCAATGGCATCTGGGCAAAACATAAACCGCTCGGATATGAAGAATATGTTGTCAAAGAAAATAAGGTGCTGCAGGGGTTTGAGAGGATCGGAGAGGTTCTTGTATGCTGCTGCGCATTGATTTTTTCCGATTTCAATATCAGACTTGATTCGTTGTGGAGTATTTGGCTGCTGCTTTCCTTTGTGCTGATGCTGCTGTATGAAGTGTATTGGATTCGGTATTTTAAGAGTGAAAAGAAAATGTCCGATTTTTACAGCAGTCTCTGCGGCGTTCCCGTGGCGGGCGCGACCCTTCCGGTCTGCGCTTTTTTCCTGCTGGGTATTTACGGAAGAAATATATTTCTGCTGATTAGCGTGATGATCCTTGGCATCGGGCACATTGGCATTCATTTGCAGCACAGGAATCGGATAATGAAAAAATAAAAGAGCGGTTTTTTCATAGTTACCTCCATGTCGGAGAATCAATTAGCGAAAGGAATAAAGCCATATGTATGATATCAATATGCTGCAGTTACTGGAAGGAGCGAAACAGGCGGAAGGGCTGACCGTTATCATTGATGTTTTCAGGGCGTTTTCTTTGGAATGCTATCTGTATGATATGGATGTGAAGCTGATTCGTCCCGTGGGAACGATCGAGGAAGCATTTTCCCTCAGAGACCGTATCAAGGACAGTATACTGATTGGCGAGCGGAAAGGCATAAAGTGCGAAGGATTCGATTATGGCAATTCACCGTCTTCCATTCGGAAAGAGGATGTGGCGGGAAAAACGATCATTCACACCACCAGCGCGGGAACGCAGGGAATCGTCAATGTCGTCCACGCGGATGAGATCATCACAGGAAGCCTTGTCAATGCGAGGGCAGTAGCTGAATACATCATTTCCAGACAGCCGCAGACGGTTTCACTGGTCAGCATGGGCAGCGGCGGTGTCAGAATAGCGCTGGAGGATGAACTGTGCGCGGCGTATATCAAGAGCATTCTGGAAGGCAGAGAATTTACGGATATGGATCAGAGGGTCAATGCCTTAAGGCATCATGGCGGCGAACATTTCTTTGACCCGGAAAGACAAAGCGTCTTCCCGGAAGCTGATTTTTATCGGTGTATTGCATATAACAAATTTCCTTTTGTGCTCGCCATTGAGAAGGACGAGATGGGGTATCTGGCGGTTAGACATAAAAGCTGACTTGAAATTTAAATTCCAATGCGGAAGTAAATTCCACTGCACTTTAAAATTTATAGAAATTACAAGATTTATTGGAGCCAAAATGCCGGGGTTCTGTTATAATTAAGACAGCTTCTTGCAAAATATCTGATTTTCGGGTATAGAAAACAGACCGCCGGAGAGTGAGTATGTTGGACTAAATTCCACCGGCAGCATGGTAAAAATGTGAAAGTCTGAATTCCATCCTGACAGCAGGTTTTGTAAGATTGTTAACGGTTATATTTGATCAGCTTAGGCGTCAGGTTGACTTCATCAGGGTCGACCGGCCTAAGCTGAAGTGCTTTCAGGACATCTTCACCGTATACTTCCAGTGCGGCAGTATAGGGTGTTTTTCCTGAAAGGCTCTCCCGGGGAGTGGAATTGATACGGTTTACGATCAGGTTCACATCCCACTGGGTAAGGAATTCAAAACTGGTGCCTTTAGGCAGTACCATGCGGAGCAGGGTATGGGCATTTTCCACACCGCCCTTCTGGCCGCTGCGCATGGGGTCACAATAATAGATGTTTGACCTTTCTATGCCGTTTATGCCAGTCTCCAGGGCATCAGGGTCACCGAACTCAGAACCCCTGTCAGTCAGGAGGATGCCAAAAAGGCACAGGAAATCATAAGTGCCAAGCTTCTTTTCCAGACGGTCGAATACGGCGCGGACGGCGCCCTTTGTGCAGCGGTTCATCAGGAAAGCGAGAAAGAGTTTTTCACGTTTTAAAAAGAAGGTCATGAGTACCTTTCCCTGCTGTAAAGAGACCGTTATCCAGATAGGTATAAAGAGTCCTGACAGACATATCCAGTTCAGGATGGTTTGTTACGATCTGGTAAGGAGTTCCCGGTACTTCCTGTCAGCGAACCTTGCATCATAGCGGTATTTATGGGCGATGGTGCAGTGGTTTATTGCTCAGGGCATCCATTACAGACATAAGGAGCTTTATCGAGGCGGTCGCAGCGTTCCCTTACAAAATCAGGGCAGGTCTGGTTGCAGGTAGGACAGGAAGAAACTTCAAGAAGAGAATAACATATTTCAAGCAGAAGAGTATTCGTTGTTTAATACAGGATTATATACAGTTTATTATGAACCGATTTTTACGTATTTTACAAAAAATAAAATTCCAGATCGTCAAATATGGTATTTAGATGGATTTTATACTTCATATCAATTAAGTATGATGGGGATAGTGAATTGGCCCAAAAGGGCTAATTATTTTAATGATCCGTCTTCTTTGGTGTTTGACACAAATTGTGATATTTTTCCACAATATCCCCATATTTTTGGAGATCCGGTAAATTTTCTTCGTATTCCGGAAGCAGTAAGAGAAAGCCCGAATAAAACAATGCTATTTGATGGAGCGGTAAAACGTGCAAAACATATGATTGACGCAAATTATAAAACTGCTGTTCCGCAATATTATAAAGGGAGAATACAATTGTTGATTCCTATATGCCTAGTCAGCGAAAGTATACCGGATTTAGCGTTGGTTGTAAGTAAAAATGAAGCTGGGAATCAATATTTGGGGCATACCTGTCTTACTTTAGATATGGCGTATAATAATGCAAGATTGATTGCGAGACCTGACAGCGCATGGCTTAAACCATAGACGGCAGTTTAAATATCTTATTTCATATGAAAAAAGCCTTGACTTTTCATATTCTATAGAATATAATTTAACAGTAGTGACGATACTATTTTTATTGATGATATATTTCAATTTACCCATTTTTTCCTATTGAACATTTTTTGTTATTGAAATAAAAAGGATTCATCTGTTTTGATGAATTCTTTTTATTTTGTAAAAATTTTGATTATCTTCCTTAATTTGGTCAGGCAAAGCATCCTTCCTTAACCAGCATTTATCTCATATTTCCGTCTTTGACCTGAACGGCGATTTGCCAGGTATCCTCATAAACAATGGTTCCCACAAAATTTGTATAAACCACATCATAAGGTTTGAAAAACAGCTCTTTTTCTTCGTCTGTCAATTGCTCATCTCTGATCAGATTCCAGCAAAGACTGAATACCCCTTTGGGATACTTTGTTATATAAGAGTTATCTCTGCCCTGTATTCTCATATACTTATAGTTCATGGGTTTCCTCTCTTTCTAACTTTCGATTTAATGTCACATAGTCCAAAATTCTTCCACCTCTTTCAGTATCTCATCGTGAGGCAGAATCGTAGCTTCCTCAATGCCAATTCCTGTTTTTTGCAGGTAATATTTGATCAGATGATACCCGACGGCATAGCCTGCGCAGTAGGGCAGTCCCACTTCAGGAAAGTTTTGCATCCTTGCCATCTCATCGCCGTATAAATAGGCGGTGATATTTTCAAAGCCTGTGGTATGCAGACCGTCATAGATGCTCTCTTTGATCAGCGGCAATAGTTCAGGATCTGTTTTGCTCACCCAAGGTCCGAGAAATGCTTCGCCATGGATTGTTGTAGCGTAGTTCTCTGCCAGCCCTTCCCCCACAAGCATCTCGCCGAGCGTGACATCATTCGTCCATTTGATATACTGGTATCGGACATTATGATTGGTTTCATGTGCAAGCGCGGCAGGGAGTTTCTTGATGTTTTTTGCAGTAGGGATAAGCCATCCCATCACAAAGCCCGGAATGCCGCCGTCCCCGCAATATCCCTCGTTCGCTTTCGTATAAGCATTGTCAGGGTTCGCCAGAAAAATGGAAAAGAGATACTCCTGCACTTTGAGTTCGATTCCTTTGTTGACAAAGCGTTCCAAAGCGTTTTCGATGGAGCTTTGACAGGCATCCCACAGATTTTGATCGGAAATGGCATCGATCCAGGGCTTTGTCGTTTCATTCACTTTGGAGGGCGCAAATAATCCCAGGCGGTTATTCGCCATGATAATGTCATATGCGCCTTCTCTGGGCGCTTTGAGGGGGATGTGATAGCAGTCCCATTTGCCCTGAAAAGGGAGCATCAATTCGTAACGGTAGATATCGTCTTTTTTCTCCTGCTCCGCCGTCATGATTTTTCTGTATACGTCGGGAGAATAAACGCTCTTTACATTCATAACAGTTTCCTTTCTTGCCTATTATCCTGCTTATTATCTTACCTGTTTCTGAGAATTTTAGCAATGGCTTTCGTCAGGGAAATGGAAATCAGTTCACACAGTATGCCCGTAATATGCTATACTTTGCTAAGAAATCAATTATTTGATTTGTGGAAGGAAAACAATCGAAATGATGGTGGAAGGAAAAGAACATGATACCGACAAGAACAGAGGCAGAAAGACTCTTGGCGGAAGCCGAAACGTGCAACCCTGGTCAGTGGGCAGACCATTGCCGTGTCGCGGCGCATTGTGCGGAAAAGATCGCGGCGGCTTGTGGAATGGATGCTGAAAAAACATATATCTTAGGACTGCTTCATGATATTGGCAGAAAGTTCGGTGTCAGTCATATGAAGCATATTTCGGACGGTTATACTTATATGATGTCGTTGGGATATGAGGAAGCGGCAAAAATATGCCTGACACACTCCTTCAGCGTTCAGAACATTCATGATTACATAGGAAGGTTCGATATCGAAGATGATAAGGTCAGGGAACTGGAACATGCGCTGGCTGCGGCAGAATACGATGACTATGACAGGCTGATCCAGCTTTGCGATTCTCTGGCAGGCAGTGAGGGTGTGCTTGATATCGAGGAGCGCATGAGTGATGTAAAAAGAAGATATGGCGCCTATCCGCAGGAAAAGTGGGATGCCAATATCAGGCTCAAAGCTTATTTTGAAGAGAAAGCCGGAAAAGAGATCTATGAGGTCGTGGAGAAGGAAACCTACAGGCCCTCATAAGATTCCTATGAAAATTGCATTATGGGGAGGACACAATGCAGGAGAGCAGACTGTTTCGCATTGTATATTATTTGTTGGAAAAAGGACAGGCAACTGCCTCAGAGCTTGCGGAGCGCTTCGAGGTCTCAGTGAGGACGATCTACAGGGATATCGATTCTTTAAGTGCGGCGGGCATTCCCATCTATGCGGAGGCGGGCAGAAACGGCGGCATCCGTCTGATGACAGGCTTTGTCCTCGATCAAGCGGTACTCTCTAAGGAAGAAAAGCAGGAGATCCTTTCCGCGCTGCAAAGCATCAATATCACCCAAAATATGGAGGAGAGTCAGACGTTACAGAAGCTTTCTGCCCTCTTTGCGCTTCCTTCGGAAAACTGGCTGGAAGTGGATTTTTCCAGATGGGGCGATCAGAAATTTGACAATGAAAAATTTGAACTGCTAAAGAAGGCTGTTATTCGCTGCAAGAGTGTGCGGATTCGCTATGCCGGCGCAGATGGGACAGAGAGGGAACGGACTGTGCAGCCCCATAAACTTGTCTATAAGTCGAAAGCATGGTATCTGAGAGCGTTTTGTATGCAAAAGCAGGAGATGCGGACTTTCAAGCTGAACCGTATTTTGGACTATGAGATTTTAGAGGAGGACTTTGTGCGGCGCAGCATTCCGGTAGAGACGGATGACGCCCCGATAGACTGTTCGCTGATCACGCTTCGATTTCCCAAGGAGATGGCATACCGAGTCTACGATGAGTTTGATAAAACCCAGATCAGAAAAGAGGAGAACGGGGACTTGATTGCCTCCGCTGCCATGCCGGAAGGCGCGTGGCTGACAGGATTTATCCTGTCTTTCGGGACGCAGGTGGAAGTTCTTTCCCCCACGTATCTGCGGGAGGAAATCGCAAAACAGGCGGAAATGATCGCAGAAAACTATAAAACCTGACACAAGGTGTCAACATATAGGCGGTATCATGGTTACAAAAAAGAACAGAAAGGAAGGATACCATGGCAAGACCGACGACAAAGGCGGACTTATTGACCGCGGCAAACGAAAACTATGAAAAATTACAGGAGATGATCGCAGGACTGACGGAAAAAGAGCTGAATACGCCCTTTGATTTTTCAAACAGCGCCAAGAAGGAGGCCCACTGGAAACGGGATAAAAATTTGCGGGATATACTCGTGCATCTCTACGAGTGGCATCAGCTTTTGCTGACCTGGGTGGCAGCCAATCAAAGAGGCGATAACTGGCCTTTTCTGCCAAAACCTTATAACTGGAAAACTTATGGCGATATGAATGTGATGTTGTGGAAAAAGCATCAGGATACAACGCTTGAGGAGGCGAAAGCCATGCTGCAAAAGTCCCATGCCGAGGTGATGGCGCTGGCGGAGACTTTTACCAATGAAGAATTGTTTTCCAAGGGCGTTTTCCCGTGGGTGGGCGGAAGTATCCTTGGCGGCTATTTTGTCTCCAATCTGTCAAGCCACTATGACTGGGCGATGAAGAAACTGAAAGCGCATAAGAAAAACTGCGCCGGGAAGTGAGGAGCACACAGATGCACTTTGTGGAGGCAAAGGGAATCTTATCTTCCCAGAACGGGATGAATCTGTATCGGGGCTGTTTGCACGGCTGCATTTACTGCGATTCCAGAAGCAGATGCTACCATATGGAGCACGCTTTTGAGGATATTGAGGTCAAGGAGAACGCCATTGAACTGCTGGAATACGCTTTGAAACACAAGCGGAAAAAATGTATGATCGGTACGGGCGCCATGACCGATCCCTATATTCCGCCGGAACTGAAACTGGAACATATGAAAAAGGCGCTGACCCTGATTTATGAATATGGCTTTGGCGTCACGGTACATACGAAGTCGGACCGTGTCTTGCGGGATCTGGATTTATTGCAGTGTATCAACGGGAAGACCAAATGTGTGGTGCAGATGACACTTACGACCTTTGACGAGGAGCTGTGCCGAAAGATCGAGCCGAATGTTTCTACGACAGGGGAGCGTGTGGCAGCATTGAAAAAGCTGCGGGATGCAGGCATTCCCACCGTTGTATGGCTGTCACCGATCCTGCCTTTCATCAATGATACGCAGGAAAACATCGAGGGTATCCTGGAACTGTGCGCGCAGGCGGGAGTTTACGGCGTGATCAACTTTGGCATGGGGCTGACGCTGCGAGAGGGGAACAGGGAGTATTTTTATAAACAACTGGACCGCCTGTTTCCGGGCTTAAAAGAAAAGTATAGTAAAACCTACGGATACCGATATGAGATCGCAAGTCCGCGCAACAGTTGTTTGCTGAAACGGTTCCATCAACTGTGTGAGGAGTATGGAATGGTTCATAATAATGATGCAATTTTTAGCTACCTGCATGCCTTTGAGGAGAAAGGGGACGGGAGGCAGATGAGCCTTTGGGATTAGGGGCAGATCAGAAGGTCTGCCCCTTTTGCTGTAGCAGAAATCAATATTTCTTTTTGTAAAAATGTTCCGCCCCCTGGATCAGCCGATAAAACACCATAGCGATCGCACACAGGATCATTATGGACGTGATCACCATACTGAGCTGAAACACCTGCGACCCATAGATGATGAGATATCCCAGTCCCCGCCTGGCGGCCAAAAATTCCCCAATGATGACACCGACCAAAGAAAGGCCGATATTGACCTTCATATTACTTAAAATAAGGGGCACAGAGCTTGGCAGGATCACCTTGGTGAGGGCATGAAAGCGGCTGCCGCCCAAGGTATAAATCAGTTTGCACATCTCGGGATCTACCTGACAAAATCCTGTGTAAAGGCTGATGATGGAGCCAAAGAGCGCCACAGAGATGCCCGCTACGATGATGGTATTGGTGCCGGTTCCCAGCCATACAATGAGAAGCGGGGCCAGAGCGGATTTCGGGAGGGCATTTAAGACGACCAGATAAGGCTCCAGAATTTCCGAGAGACTTTTACGATACCAGAGAAGCGTGGCGGTCAGGAGGCTTAAGGCAGTGACCAGAAGAAAACTGGCTACGGTTTCTAAAAGTGTGATGCCGGTGTGGGTGAAAAAGGAATGATCTGTAAGCATCTGCCAGAGGTAGCGAAGGATCCCTGTCGGACTGCTGAAAAAGAAGCTGTCGATCCAGGTAAGGCGGGAAGCGGCTTCCCAGAGACCAAGGAAGAAAAGCAGCAGGAATGCCCTGCCAAAGGCGATTTTGTGGTGATGTTTGTGATGAGCGCGCAAATAGGCTTCCTGCTGTAAAGAGACAGGCGGCGCTGACTCATGGAGTTGTCTTGCCATCGTTTAATACCTCCCATAATTCATTAAAATAGTCCTGATAGGCCGAAGTGCTGCGAATCTTTAAGGGATCTTCCCTAGTGATTTCATAATGGATGGGCATCTCGCATCTGACGCTGGCGGGACGTCCCGAGAGGACCACCACGCGGTCAGCCAGCGTAACGGCTTCAGACAGATCGTGGGTGATGAGAAGCGCCGTTTTTTCCGTTTTACGAATGATGGAAGCAATGTCCGCAGACACGGCCAGCCTGGTCTGAAAATCAAGGGCGCTGAAAGGCTCATCCAGAAGCAGAAGATCGGGACGGACTGCCATGGTACGGATCAGAGCGGCCCGCTGTCGCATACCGCCCGAAAGTTCGGAGGGCTTTTTGTCTTTGAATGAATGCAATCCGTAATCCTTTAAAAGCTTTTCAACATATTCAGTATTTTCTTTTGTAAGCGTGTGATTCAGCTCTAATCCCAAAATAACATTTTGCCAGACGGTGCGCCATTCAAAGAGGTGGTCCCTTTGCAGCATATAGCCGATCTTTAGGGCGCTATCTGCGCAGTAATCCTTTGCGGACAGTCCCCGATAAAGGATATCGCCCGATTCCGGCGCAAGGAGGCCGGCGATGATAGAGAGCAGGGTGGATTTGCCGCAGCCGCTCGGGCCCACGACCGCCACGAAGCTGCCGTCTGAAATCTGTAGGTCAATGTGAGAGAGTGCGGGCGTTTCCCCTTTCAGATTATGATAGGAAAAGGAGATATCCCGCAGAGAAAGTATTGGCTGCATAGAAAGAGGCTCCTTGTGTAGTTAACGACATCTCATTTTTCGCAGATCGAAATCTGACGGGTCGTTTACTACTGTTATACTATATTTTATGAACGGTAAGAAAAAATGTGTTCTGACTGAGCTTTTTGATTGAAATGGAGAGCGTTTTGTGATATCATCAAATTCAGATTTAATTATGATGGAGGTTGACTACATGGCGCAGTTGTGGGGCGGCCGTTTTACGAAAGAGACGGACCGACTTGTCTATCGTTTCAATGCTTCCATCTCCTTTGATCAGAAGTTTTTCCGGCAGGATATTGAGGGCAGTATCGTACATACCGTTATGCTTGCCAAGCAGGGGATCCTGACGAAGGAGGAGAAGGATGCGATCCTAAAAGGCCTCACAGGGATCAGGCAGGATGTTGAGGACGGAAAGCTTGCGATCACGGAGGAGTATGAGGATATTCACAGCTTTGTGGAGGCAAACCTGATCGAGCGGATCGGCGATGTGGGGAAAAAACTGCATACGGGCAGGAGCCGCAATGACCAGGTGGCGCTTGATATGCGTTTATACACAAGGCTGGAAGTGCTTTATACAGATAATTTATTGAAGGAACTTTTGCAGGCGCTTTTGGCGATCATGGAAGAACATGTGGAAACCTATATGCCGGGCTTTACCCACTTGCAGAAGGCGCAGCCGGTAACGCTGGCGCATCACATCGGCGCTTATTTTGAGATGTTTAAGCGGGACCGCTCCAGACTAAAGGATATCTTTTACCGCATGAATTACTGTCCATTGGGGGCAGGGGCGCTGGCGGGGACGACTTATCCGCTTGACAGAGCATATACGGCGTCGATGCTGGGTTTTGAGGGACCGACTCTAAACAGTATGGATTCGGTGTCGGACAGGGATTATGTGATCGAATTTTTAGCGGCGCTTTCTACGATCATGATGCACTTAAGCCGCTTCTGCGAGGAAATCATCATCTGGAACTCCAATGAATATCGTTTTGTGGAGATCGATGATGCCTACTCTACAGGCAGCAGCATTATGCCCCAGAAGAAAAATCCGGATATCGCGGAGCTGATCCGGGGTAAGACAGGACGGGTCTATGGGGCGCTGACAGCGATTTTGACGACCATGAAGGGGATTCCTCTTGCCTATAATAAGGATATGCAGGAGGACAAGGAGCTGACCTTTGATGCCATTGATACGGTGAAGGGCTGCATTAAGCTGTTCGAGGGCATGATTCGTACCATGAAATTTAATCAGGATGTGATGGAAAAGAGCGCGGCCATGGGATTTACCAATGCCACGGACGCTGCGGATTATCTGGTAGGAAAGGGCGTACCCTTCCGGGACGCACACAGTATCATTGGCAGGCTGGTGCTTTTCTGTCTGGAAAAGAATTGCAGTATTGACGAGCTTTCCATAGAGGAATTAAAGGCAATCAGTCCTGTTTTTGAGGAGGATGTTTATCAGGCGATCAGCTTAAGGACCTGTGTAGAAAAGCGGTTGACGATTGGGGCGCCGGGACCGGAGGCAATGCGTGAGGTCATACGGATGCACAGAGAGTATCTTGCGAAGGACTGGCAGGATGCGGATGATATGTTCGGCGGACGGCTTAGTGAAACAGAAATAGAGGACATAAGAGAGGAGTAAATTATTATGAGCGAGAAATTAAAAGTAGGAATCTTAGGCGGTACGGGTATGGTGGGGCAGCGTTTTATCGCCCTTTTAGAGAACCATCCCTGGTTTGAAGTGACGACGATCGCGGCAAGTCCCCGTTCTGCGGGTAAGTCTTATGAGGAGGCGGTCGGCGGCAGATGGAAGATGGATACACCCATGCCGGAGGCGGTTAAGAAAATCGTTGTCAAGAATGTGAACGAAGTGGCGGAAGTGGCAGCAGAGGTAGATTTCGTCTTTTCCGCAGTGGACATGACCAAGGATGAAATCAAGAAGATCGAGGAGGAATATGCGAAGACGGAGACTCCCGTAGTCTCCAACAACAGCGCTCACCGTTGGACACCGGATGTGCCCATGGTGATACCGGAGATCAATCCTGAACATTTTGAGGTGATCGAGTCGCAGAAAAAGAGGCTTGGCACGACGAGAGGCTTTATTGCCGTGAAGCCGAATTGTTCGATTCAGAGTTATACGCCGGTACTGACTGCATGGAAGGAGTTTGAACCTTACGAGGTGGTGGCGACCACTTATCAGGCGATCTCGGGTGCGGGCAAGACCTTTAAGGACTGGCCGGAGATGGTGGAGAATGTGATTCCCTATATCGGCGGCGAGGAGGAAAAGAGCGAGAAAGAGCCTCTGCGTATTTGGGGCAAGGTGGAAAATGGCCAGATCGTACCTGCCGAGAGTCCGGTGATCACTTGTCAGTGTATCCGTATCCCCGTGCTGAACGGCCATACAGCGGCAGTATTTGTTAAATTGAGGAAAAAGCCTACCAAAGAGCAGCTTGTGGAGAAACTGGTGCAGTTTAAGGGGATGCCGCAGGAACTTGATCTGCCCAGCGCGCCGAAGCAGTTTATTCAGGTGATGGAAGAAGATGATCGCCCGCAGGTGAAGCTGGATGTAGATTATGAGAATGGTATGGGAATCAGTATCGGGCGCATCCGCGAGGACAGCGTATACGATTGGAAGTTTGTGGGACTTTCCCATAATACGGTGCGCGGAGCGGCTGGGGGAGCCGTGCTGTGTGCAGAGGCGTTGAAGGCAAAGGGGTATATCAGCAAAAAATAGGTGCTGCATCATTATGCAAAAGAAAAAATTGGGAGGGGATGCCCGGGAAGCCGGGCATAAAAAGGGTGACGTGGGAGAGGTAAAAACTGACAGAAGGGGAGCGGAAGCGCTTGCGGAGGAAAATCAGGAACTGCGCAGAGAACAGAGAAAACTGCGTCTGCTTTGCGAGACTTCAAACAGTGCATTTATCTATTACAATTATCAGGAGGACAGCGTAGAGACTTTGGCCAACTGGGATCATTTTTTTGATTTTCAGGTCACACAGATCAGTGAGCTGGATAAACTCTATGAACGGGTGGAAGATCAGTATGTGATACCACTCAAAGAAGGGCTTTATCTTGAGAAGCAAAACAGGGAGAGGCAGACTTTTGAAATCAAGTTAAAAGAGAGCGGTCTCTGTGTCGAGGTGGAGGTCAATATCGTCTATGACGAACAGAGCAGACCCACTGACAAAATCATTCGTTTCAAGGATATCACGAGAATGATGGCACAGAAGGATGAACTTACCTACATGGCATATTATGATATCCTGACGGGGTTATATAACAGGAATTACTTTGTCAGGCTTTTGGGTGAGTTTCTCAGGCGTGCCGAGACGGAACACTGCAAAGTGGCGGTGATGTTTCTTGATATCGACGATTTCCGCAGGGTAAATGACGGCATCGGCATCATAGCGGGGGACGACCTGGTTCAGCTTTTTGGACAGTATCTGACGAATCTGATGAATCGAAATGTGGTTATCTCACATTTCAGCACGGATATTTATTGTATTGGTATTTATGATCCCTGTGGGGCAAGGAGTGTGGAGACCATCTACCAGGTAATCAGAGAACGCCTGAGACAGCCGTTTCGGATGACGGACGGACAGGAAATCAGCATGACGGTGAGTGTGGGTGTCGCCGAGTATCCCGAGTCTGCCACAGGGACGCTGGAGCTGATCAACTGTGCGGAAATCGTCATGTTTAAGGCGAAAAGTCAGGGCAAGGATGCGATTCAGTATTTTGACAGTATGATTTTAGAAGACTTTCTGCAGACTGTGACGATTCAAAACAAACTGAAGGAAGTTGTGTTTGAACAGAATTTTACCATGTTCTTTCAGCCGCAGTGTTATGCGGAGGATGGGAAACTGCGCGGCGTGGAAGCACTGATTCGCTGGAAAGATGAGCAGGGTGATATGATCAGCCCGGCGGTTTTTATCCCCATTGCAGAGAAGAACGGCGCTATTGTGCCAATCGGTAACTGGGTGATTGAAAAGAGCGTGCAAATTTTTGCAACATGGCGGGAAAAGTACGATTACCCCTTGGTCTTATCCTTGAATATTTCGGCAGTTCAGTGTAAGCAGGATTGCTTTATTAACAATATTTTGCAGATACTAAAGAAATACAGCGTATCGCCGGAGGAAATAGAACTGGAAATAACAGAAACGATATTGGTGGAAGATTTCGAAGAGACCAAGAAACGCTTAAGTGACTTGCGAAAAACGGGGATTCGTATTTCGCTGGATGATTTCGGTACGGGCTTTTCCTCTTTGTCCTATTTGAAAGGGCTGCCAATCGATACCTTAAAAATCGACAAATCCTTTGTGGATACGCTGCTGACAGACATGAATACGAAGATCATCACGGAATCCATTATCTATATGGTGAAGCGCCTTGGTTATGAGACAGTGGCGGAGGGCGTGGAGACGGAAGAACAGTTTGCGTATTTGCGGGAGCTGTCCTGCGACATGATCCAGGGGTATTATACGGGAAGGCCCATGCCGGCGGAGGCTGTGGAGAAGCTCTTGAAAGAGCTGACAGAGAAGGGATGACGAGGTAAGCAAAAACATGTTACTTGGCAGAACGACAGAGCTTGGTTATCTGAATAATTATTATGACAGAGACGGCAGCCAGATCCTGATCGTCTATGGGCAAAAGCATATTGGAAAGACAGCGCTTGTCAGGGAGTTTATGAAGGATCGCCCGGGTTATTACTATCTGGCAAAAGCCTGTTCCGAGAGAGAGCAGGCGTACCAGTGGGGGAGGCAGCTTGCACATGATGGCTATATCGTAGAAAAGTTCCCGACCTTTCAGGAAATCTTTGAAAAAATATCGCGGCGTGCCACGGGCAAGAAAGTAGTGGTGATCGACGAGTTTCAAAATATCGTTCGGGCCAGTGATGCTTTTATGAAGGATCTGGTGGCCTTTGTGCACAGCCAATGGAATCGGGACAACGTAATGGTGATTCTGATCAGTTCCTCCATCGGCTGGATTGAAAACAGCATGATCACCAGGATCGGAGAGGCCGCCTATGAACTATCCGGACTTCTTAAGATCAAAGAGATGCCCTTTGCCGATATTGTAGAGCGGTTTCCGAACTTTCGCATTGAGGAATGTGTGGAAGCATACGCCATCTTGGGCGGGATTCCGGGACTTTGGAATCAGTTTGACGACAGATTGACGATCCAACAGAATATTTGTCGCAATATCCTTGATAGCAACAGCTTTCTTTATGAAGAAGGGGAACGAATTTTGACGGATCAGCTCAGGGAGCCGGGCGTCTATAATACCATCATGGCATCTATTGCAGCAGGGGCGCATAAATTGAACGACCTCTATCTGCACACGGAGTTTTCCCGGGCGAAGATCAGTGTCTATCTGAAAAACCTGATTGAACTGGAGCTGGTGGAAAAGGTGTTCTCCTATGATACAGCAGGCAAGGAGAATGTGCAGAAGGGAATTTATCGCATCAGCCATCCTTTTGTAGATTTTTATTATACTTATATCTACCCGCATTTAAGCGATCTGCAGATGCTCTCGGTAGGAGAGTTCTATAATCATTACATCATGCGGGATTTCAGACGCTATGTGTCAGGCTATTTCAAGCTGGTGTGCAGACAGCATCTGGCAAGACTTGGCGAGCGGCACAGACTGCCCATTGACTGCGGTACGATCGGAGAATGGATCGGCAAGGCGGGGTCTTTGGATATCATTGCGCAGGATCAGGAAGGACGCACGCTGATCGGCTTGTGTAACTGGGAGAAACCCATGACTTATGAGGATTATGAGAATCTTCTCCTCTATGCAAAAAAAGCAAAGATAAGCGCAGATTATATCTATATGTACACGGCATTTCGGTTTGACGAGAAGTTAAATCTGGAGGCAAAGGTGAAATCAAACCTGAAATTGGTGCAGATATCGGATCTGTAAATGCATGAAAAGTGAGTGAATATGGGAAAGAGTCTGTTTATTGCGGAGAAGCCCAGCGTGGCGAAAGAGTTCGCAAAAGCATTAAAATATAATATGAAAAACCGAGACGGCTATCTGGAGTCGGAGGAGGCTGTCGTGACCTGGTGCGTCGGGCATTTGGTGACGATGAGCTATCCGGAGGCATATGACGAGAAGTATAAAAGATGGTCTTTGGAGACGATTCCCTTTATACCGGAGGAGTTCAAGTATGAGGTGATCGACAGTGTTAAGAAGCAGTTTGGCATTGTGAGCGGACTGCTCAACAGGGAAGATGTGGAGACGATCTATGTCTGTACCGACTCCGGGCGGGAGGGAGAATACATCTATCGCCTGGTGGAGCAGCAGGCAGGCGTTCGGGGAAAGGAGAGAAGAAGGGTCTGGATCGATTCTCAGACGGAGGAAGAAATCCTGCGGGGCATCCGTGAGGCGAAGGATCTCTCGGCTTATGATAATCTGTCAAACGCCGCTTATCTGCGGGCAAAAGAGGATTACCTAATGGGAATCAATTTTTCCCGAGCACTTACCCTGAAATATAGCTATTCGATAAAAAACTATCTTAATACAGACAGAGCCGTGGTTTCGGTGGGGCGTGTCATGACCTGCGTGCTGGGGATGGTGGTCAATCGCGAGCGGGAAATCAGAGAATTTGTAAAGATTCCCTTTTACCGCATCCTGATGCAGTCACAGGTCACAGGCACAGATGTCAGTCTGGAGTGGAAGGCGACGGAAGAATCCGCTTACTTTCAATCTCCGAAACTGTATAAAGACAACGGCTTTTTGCAGGAGGCGGACGCGGATGCCTTCATTGCGAAGATGGAGGAGGAGCCGGCAGAGCCTGCACGGATCGAGAAACTCGAAAAGAAGAAGGAGACCAAAAATCCCCCTCTTTTATATAACTTGGCGGAGCTGCAAAACGACTGTTCCCGTTTGTTTAAGATCAGCCCCGATGAGACGCTGCGAATCGCACAGGAGCTTTACGAAAAAAAGTTGACCACTTATCCGCGAACGGATGCGAGAGTCCTTTCTACGGCAGTGGCAAAGGAAATTTGGAAAAACTTGAAGGGTCTGCAATATTATCAGCCGACAGCGGCATTCGCGGCGCAGATCTTGGAGAAAGAGAGCTTTCGGAGCATAGAAAAGACCCGCTATGTGAACGATAAGCAGATCACGGATCACTATGCGATCATTCCCACGGGACAAGGCTTTTCGGCATTAAATGGCCTGCATCCCACTTCGGCGAAGGTTTATGAGATCATTGTCAGACGCTTTTTGAGCATCTTTTATCCGGCTGCAGTCTATCAGCGGATCGCCTTGACTGCCAAAATGAAGGGGGAGACCTTTACTTCGGCTTTCAAAGTGCTGGTTCATGCGGGATATTTGGAAGTAGCGCAAAATTCTTTTGCAAGAAAGCGCGCAGAGGAGTATACTGGAGAGGAGAGGACGGATGAGGAGCGGCAGGAGGCATCCTGCGACGCGGCTTTCATGGAGGCGCTGGGCACCCTGAAAAGGGGTGATACGCTGGATAACAAGGGCTTTGAGAAGAAGGAGGGAGAAACCTCCCCGCCTAAGCGTTACAATTCGGGTACCATGATCCTCACCATGGAGAATGCCGGGCAGTTCATCGAGGATGAGGAATTGCGGGCACAGATCAAAGGAAGCGGTATCGGTACTTCCGCCACCAGGGCGGAGATCTTAAAAAAGCTGGTACATATCAAATATCTGGATTTGAACAAAAAGACGCAGATCATTACTCCCACACTTTTTGGGGAGATGATCTATGAGGTGGTGGCAGGTTCCATCAGGCCGCTCCTCGATCCCAGACTGACGGCGAGCTGGGAAAAGGGCTTGACATTAGTGGCTTCGGGAGAGATCACGGAAGCGGAATACATGGGAAAGCTTGACGATTTCGTGACCAGAAGGACCAATGCCGTGAAACAAATGTCTAATCAGGGGGCGCTTTTTCGCAGATTTCAGTATGCGTCCCAGTTCTATCAGGATAAGGGCAGTAAAGGGAGAAAGGGTAAAAGCGTATGATCGGATTACAGGATGCGGCGATCGCATTACTTTACACATTGGAAGAAACGATCGCGAAGGAATTGTTTGCAGGACTTACCTATCCATGGGAGGCGCTTCCTAAGATCAAAGACTTCATTTTAGCGCTGGGAGAGACGCTTCCTGCCGATCGATTTGAGAAGAAAGCGGACGGCGTGTGGATCGCAAAGAGTGCAAAGGTGTTTCCGAGCGCTTACATCGGCGGCCCGGCCATTATCGATGAGGAGGCTGAGATCAGGCACTGTGCCTTCATCAGAGGCAGCGCCATTGTCGGCAAGGGCGCGGTGGTGGGAAATTCCACCGAACTGAAAAATGTTATCCTTTTTAATAAGGTGCAGGTGCCCCATTATAACTACGTGGGAGACAGCATCTTAGGTTATAAGGCGCATATGGGAGCAGGCTCCATTACCTCAAACGTCAAAAGCGACAAAACGCTTGTCGTGGTGAAAGCGGGAGAGGAGCGCTGTGAGACAGGCTTAAAAAAATTCGGCGCCATGCTGGGAGACAATGTAGAGGTCGGCTGTAATTCCGTATTGAACCCCGGTACGGTGATCGGCAAAAATACGAATATCTATCCTACGTCCATGGTGAGAGGCGTCATTGCCGCAGACAGCATTTACAAGCGACAGGGTGAGATTGCCGGTAAACAGTGAGACATGGCACGTAACATTCAATAAACCAAACAGAGAAGTTTGTAGAGGATAAGCGTATGGCGACAGATTTAAGTATTGAAAATTTTGGCTCCATGGTCGACAATGTGATAGCCGGAATCTGTTTCTTTGAGTATGAGGACGGAGACTTTACCCCCATATACATCAATGAGGGCTTTTTCCGTATGCTGGGCTATTCTCGGGTACAGGGCATGAAGTATCTTGAGAAGGTGGAGCGAAATATTATTCCGGAGGATATGCCGACTTTCAGGCAGGCGATCAGAGATGTGCTGAAAGACGACGGCGTAGTGGATACGGAGTTTCGTACTGTCACGGGCAGCGGCGGACTTCGTTGGCTGCATATCCGGGGGAATCTTTACGCCAGAGAAGGGAAAAAATATACGATTGTCACGGTGATCGAGGATGTGACAGAGAAAAAGAATGTGGAGGAAGAACTGCAAAGACAGGCAGAGCGGTTGCATATTTTGTCGGAGGCGGAAGGCGAGAAAATCATCGACTATAACGCTAAGACAGACGTTATGATCATCAGGACAAACGATGAGTATGGCATGGCGCAGGATGAGATTCACAGCAGATATATGGAGCGGTTCGATGCCACGACGATCTTCAAGGAGGATGTGGCTTATTACAAGGCGGTTCTGGAGGGGCTGCTCAAGTCCCCCAAGCATGATACCATCGAATTTCGAATCAGGCGTTTTGACGACGACTTTACCTGGTATCAGGCTAATTTGACCTCCCTTTTGGGCGCGGAGGGCTATGTGACCCGTATCGTCGGCCGTATGATCAATATCCACGAGAGAAAGATGCGCGAGATGGATCTTCTTCTGCGGGCGGAGAAGGACGCACTCACAGGCCTCTATAATCAGGGAGCAACCGAACACTTGATTCGCAGCGCGATCGAGGACAGCGCGGAAAATGAGCTCAGTGCATTGATGATCATCGATTTGGATAATTTCAAAGAAGCAAACGATCTGTTGGGACATGCCAATGGGGATCAGCTTCTGGAGCAGACAGCCGGGCTGTTAAACGATATGTTCAAGGGCGGCGATGTGATCGGGCGTATCGGCGGCGATGAATTTTTAGTCTTTATGAGAAATCTTACGACCATATCCGATGCAGACGAGATGGCGGGTGACATTGTAAAGAAAGTAAAGTATGATCTGGAATTTGAGGGACAGCCCATTCATGTGACCTGCAGTGTAGGCGTGGCAGTCTATCCTTATCATGGCGAGACCTATGAGGCGCTGTTTGAGAAGGCAGACAGGGCGGTATACACGGTGAAGGCCAACGGAAAAGAGGGATACCGTGTTTACCATGCAGCGAGCACGACCGTCTATCATGCCAATAGAAAAGGCGGCTATGATATGTCGAAGACACTTGACTTTGAGCGTAACATTGAAGATCAGGTGATGCAGCTCCTCTTTGAGGATAAGGTTCTGGAATCTGCACTGAAATCCGCCATCGAGCTGATGACGGCTAAATATCAGTTTCACAGGGGCTATATCTGCGGGAACGATTCCCTGCCCATTTCCCGTACGATCCAGTTCAGCTTGAAGGGGTATACTACGGGTAAGGAATCAGATGAGCACTATGAATTAAAGCGGGCGGTCAATGAGATTCTTTATGCCTTTTTCCCCAGTGTGACCATGATCCATGACTATGATCTGGTGGCGGACGAGATGCGCGATTTCTTCCGGTCAGAAGGAATCAAGAGTATGCTCTATTATCCGTTGACATCCAAGGGAGAGTTTCAAGGGGCCATTGTCTTTGAAAACCATGAAGACGTGCAGATGGAACTCAAAAAGAGTGAGATGGAGGAGATCCGTTCGCTGTTTCGTTTGATGGAAGCCAATATCCTGCAGATCGGGTTGATGGATCGACTGCAGAATTTTGTGGCACAGGTGGCCATTTTTGATAATCTGGACAGCTATGTCTATGTGGTCAATCCCGATACGTATGAGATTACCTTTATCAATAAAAAAGTCGTGATGAATTCACCGGATGTCAAAATCGGCGACATCTGCTACAAGGCGCTGCAGAACAGGGAGTCACCCTGTGAGAACTGCATTCTGAAAAATCTCGACAAAAAGGATGTCCACTGCCGCTGCACGGAGGAAATATTCAACTACTCCTTAAGAAGCTGGACCAGAAGCAGTGCAAGCTGGCTGGAGTGCAGGGAGGAGAACGGTCTTGCGCTGATCAACAGTTTTGATATATCGGAGTATTTTATGGGTTAACAGATCAGCCAAAACGAATCTGCCAGGCAAAAAATAACAAACATCTGGATTTTTTTTCTGTGATGTGAGACAATGGAATCGGCGGTTATGACAGGCGAATGGCCTGTTAGCAAATAATTATTACATAATCGAAAGGAGTTATCACATGATCTATTCAAAAGAAGTGGAAGAAATGTGTACAGTGGCACAGGGTGTTCACCATGGCTGTGCTCCTATCCCCGAGGAAGCAAAGTGGGTGCAGGCGAAGGAAGTGAAAGATATTTCCGGTCTGACACACGGCGTAGGCTGGTGTGCTCCTCAGCAGGGCGCTTGTAAGCTGACCCTGAACGTAAAGGAGGGTATCATTCAGGAGGCGCTCGTGGAGACGATCGGCTGCTCCGGCATGACGCACTCCGCAGCGATGGCTTCCGAGATTTTACCGGGTCTTACGGTTATGGAAGCGCTCAACACGGATCTGGTGTGTGACGCAATCAACACGGCTATGAGAGAGCTGTTCTTACAGATCGTGTACGGTCGTACACAGTCTGCATTCTCCGAGGACGGTCTTCCGGTAGGCGCGGGTCTTGAGGATCTGGGTAAGGGCTTAAGAAGCCAGGTAGGTACGATGTATGGCACGCTCAAGAAGGGCCCCCGTTACCTTGAGATGGCAGAGGGCTATGTGACAGGGATCGCTTTGGATGCAAATGACGAGATCATTGGCTATAAGTTCGTAAGCCTTGGCAAGATGACGGACTTCATCAAGAAGGGCGACGATCCTAATACCGCTTACGAGAAGGCTTGCGGTCAGTACGGACGCGTGGATGACGCGGTGAAGATCATTGATCCCAGAACCGAGTAACAGCAGAAAATTCCTGCGGAATTATCTGCGCGAGCGCTGCTTCGCAGGCTCGGAGCACATAGATACCTTTTAATATAACTAGGAGGAGAAGATAAGATGGCTTTATTTGAATCATATGAAAGAAGAATTGATAAGATCAATTCCGTACTGAACAGCTATGGCATTTCTTCCATTGAGGAAGCGGAAAAAATCACAAAAGACGCCGGCTTGGATGTATACGAGCAGGTAAAGAAGATCCAGCCCATCTGTTTTGAGAATGCGTGCTGGGCTTATACGGTAGGCGCGGCGATCGCAATCAAGAAGGACTGCAAGAAGGCAGCTGACGCTGCGGCTGCAATCGGTGAGGGCTTACAGGCATTCTGTATCCCCGGTTCCGTGGCGGATACCCGTAAGGTAGGTCTGGGACACGGCAATCTGGGCAAGATGCTCCTTGAGGAGGAGACGGATTGTTTCGCATTCCTGGCAGGTCACGAGTCTTTCGCGGCGGCAGAGGGCGCAATCGGTATCGCTGAGAAGGCAAACAAGGTTCGCCAGAAACCCCTGCGCGTCATTCTGAACGGTCTCGGAAAAGACGCAGCAAAGATTATTTCCAGAATCAACGGCTTCACCTTTGTGGAGACTGAGTATGATCCTTACACCAACGAGGTGAAGGAAGTGAGCAGAACCCCTTACTCTGAGGGCCTTCGCGCTAAGGTAAACTGCTACGGCGCAAATTCCGTGCCCGAGGGTGTGGCAATCATGTGGAAGGAGAATGTGGACGTATCCATCACCGGTAACTCCACCAATCCCACCAGATTCCAGCATCCGGTGGCAGGTACATATAAGAAGGAGAGAACTGAGGCTGGTAAGAAGTACTTCTCCGTAGCGTCCGGCGGCGGCACGGGTCGTACCCTGCATCCCGATAACATGGCGGCAGGTCCCGCATCTTACGGTTTTACCGATACGCTCGGCCGTATGCACTCCGACGCACAGTTTGCGGGTTCTTCTTCCGTTCCTGCGCACGTGGAGATGATGGGCCTGATCGGTATGGGTAACAATCCGATGGTAGGCGCGACGGTGGCTGTGGCGGTCCTGATCGAAGAAGCGGCTAAGGCAGGCAAATTCTAAAGGAATTGTTGGAATAATCAAAATATTATCAATAGTGTTTAAGAGGGAGCTTTTCAGATTGTATGACAACTTGAAAGCTCCCTTTTTGGGGGAACCTTTTTGTATAGGGATGAAAGTAGTGAGAGATTGTAAGAATACTTTTTTAAAACGATTTTTGAGCGTGTGTATCTGCATATTTGTATTGGCGGATGTGACGGTCATGGTTTGTGCAGCTGAAAAACCGAAGGAAACAAGAACGATAACCAAAACGAAAACAGAGAACGGCGTGGCAGTACGAATTGTAAGTTCCCGTAACGGAGAGGAACACGTGCTGATGGACTGTGCATATGAAACAGCGCAATTTCCGTATTATTTTGATAAATACGCCGCCCTTGATGATGAAAACGATATTTTTTATCAATTTTATTTGGATGTTCCCGACTGGGAGAAGACCGTTGATGCGGGAAACTCTGACGGGACATACACGATATATTACGTCCAGAATGAAAAATGCGACAACGGCGATCGGGAGAACGCGTTGGGATATGAAGAACACCTGTGGGTGACAGATGAGAATACAAAAATATGGAAGCGCCTGATATGGCAAAGTGATGCGCCTTATACTAGGATTGCATGGAAAAAAAGCGGGCTTTCCATCCAATATGCGGACGGAAGCAAACGCACCTGTACGGTATCGGAATTATTGCAGGACCCGGAGGAGGCAATCTATGAAAGGTGTATGCAGCTTGACTTTACCGTAAAAGAGTATGCTGTTGATACCGAAAAACAGGATGCCGCGACGGACCGTGCTTACAGGGACGCCTACTATCGGGCGTTAATCGGCGGGCAGAGAGTCAGGGCGGCAAAAGAGGGAGACGTTTATCTGAAAGAGTTCTTTGCCTATCAGGGGGATATAGAGATGGAGGACAAAACATTTTTGGATAACCTGAAAGAGAACGCGAAGTTTTATTATATGGATTTTGACGGAGACGGTTTGCCGGAACTGGTTATGGATATCATCGGTGACGGTCTGCATATCCTGAAATATCTGCCGGATGAAGATGCGGTAGAGCACTTTTTTGGCTATGAAAGGGTGCCCTATCTTCATCTGCTTGGTTCGGGGCAGGTGTATTATAAAAATGGTATGATAGCAAACCAGATGCTTTGGAGATATCAAACCGTGGATGCCAACGGGCAGGACAAGTGGGTGGTCTGCTTTATGGAGGATGCGGATTACAAACCTCATAAGGAAGATGAAGATATCTGGTGGGATACCGCCTATTGGGTCGATCTGTATGATGAGCTGGGCATGGTTCAGGTGGACGAGAAGCATTACAGGCAAATGATCGATCCTTTTTTAGAGGCAGTGGAACATGCGGTTCCTGCGAAATCATTTGAGGAGATTTTCGGGGATAGGCGGTGAAAATCTCCTCAGGTATCAGGACTGCTGTTCCTCGATCATCCGTTCAAACGCACTCGCAGGCACAGGCTTAGAATATAGGAATCCCTGCAGATAGGTAACACCGATACTGCGGATGATATCCTGGATTTCTTCGGTTTCGATCCCCTCTGCCACGGTCTGGATCGAAAGCTGACGGCACATATTTACCACGTTTTCAATAATGGCCATATCGGTCATATTGCCTTCACGGATCAGGCCGCGCACGAATTTCTGATCGATTTTCAGCACATCCATGGTAACGTCGTGGAGCAGCCCAAAAGAGGCGTATTCTGTTCCGAAATCGTCCATGGCGATTTTAAAACCAAGCTTTTGCAGTTTATCAAATTGGCAGGAGAGCATCTTCGTATCGTCGGCATTGCAGCTTTCTGTTAGCTCTACCATCACAAATCTGGGGTCGACCTCTAATTCCTTTGCTTTTGCAATCAGTTTATCAATAAATTCGCCGTCCAGAAGCTGGATGTAGGAGACATTAAAGCTTACGCTGATGTCATGATATTTTTTCTGCCACAAAGCGGCATGGCGCAGAGCTTCCTCCATGACCCAGAAACCAACCTCGCGGATCTCGCCGCTGTCTTCTAAAATCTTGATAAATTCATAGGGAGTGGCATCCGGTATTTCAGGCGTTTTCCAGCGCAGCAGGGATTCGCACTCTACGATTTTTTTGGTCTTGGCGTCCAATATGGGCTGGAAATACAGTTCAAAGCCCTCAAAATGATTATGGATGCTCTGGGTCAGCGCTTCGTGGAGCCGGCTGATCCGCAGATGGCGCTGAGAGATCTTTTCTGAAAATTCCGCGATCCACCCGCTTTTTTGTTCTTTGGCATATTCCAGAGAGTGCTCCAGATTACTCATTAGTGTATTGAAATCCGTTCCGTCCTCAGGATAAGACACAAGTCCGGCGGAGACGGAAAAACTTTTGAGACCTCGGATATTCATGCAGTAATCGTTCACTTTTTCAAAGAGCTTATTCAATTCCGACTTAGAACCGTTAGGAGACAAAATAATAAACTCGTCGCCCTGCAGACGGTAAACCCGGTCTTCTTTGTCAGCGTACTGCTCCAGGCATTCAGAAAGTGCCACCAGCACTTTGTTGCCATAGAGAAAGCCGTTCGTATTATTGATTTTGCGAAAGGCATTGATGCCAAGCAGAAGGATGGCGCCTTTTCCAGTGGTAAAGTCGTATTTTTGCATTTCATAGCCAGTCAATAGAAGGGTGAGCGGGTCATATTTATTCTGGTTGTCCAGCCGCGTCATTAGCCCTGCAAAGACAAGAGGAGTTCCGTTGTCGTCAGAAATCACGCTGCCTTTGCATTCCAGCCAGACATAGCTGCCATATTTATTTTTTGCGCGGTACTGGCAGCTGTGACGGGTGGAGGCACCGGAAAAGACGGCTTCGATATCTTTGAGGTACGCGGCACGGTCATCAGGATGAATATGTTCCATCCATTTGGGACCGGCTTCCTCTATGTATTCTCCTTCCAGACCAAAGTAGTCCACACTGTTTTTTGACCAGCGGGACAAATCGGACTGCATATCGCAGACATAGATATAAATATTGTCAGACGCGTTTGCAAAGGATTCAAACAGTTCGTTCTTCAAAATATCATGTGCCATATGCGGGGACTCCTTTCAAGGAAAGTGAAAATCTGTTAAAAAGTGGCTTTTAATGGTACTATTTTACCACAGATTTGGTAAAATGGAAATCAGAGAAAACAAGAGAGTGGCTTGAATCGGGGGAGAGAGCTTATGAGGAGTCGGTATGCTTTTGCAGAGGTACTTTTGTTGTGTCTGTTACTTTTTTGCGTTATGGTTAGTGCCAGCAATGGGGAGACGCCGCAGGATGAGAAAATGGAAATTCCCATAGACTTTCCTTTCTGTGGCGAGGAAAAGGAGCACGGGCTGGCTCTGGCAGCTCTAGAGGAAGGGCAGAATACTTATGAATTGCTTCATTATGACGGAGATGGAAAGGTCATACAGAAGATCTTTTGCGGGAGGCTGACAGAGCCTGTCACGTTTTCTTATGACGGACTGGCGTATATGTCCAGGCATGATCTTGAAATATTTTCTGATGGCGGCGATAGGGGGCTTTTGTTGATTTGGCAGGACGGGATGTTTTCCAGAAAGCCCATCGACATACCAAGATATGAGGAGTGCCGTGGATCAGCCATGCTTACGTTGGCGGAAGATGAAGAAGTTTTTCAAAAGGATCTTTATCATTTGAATGGCAAGAGCCGTACTGTAGAGAAGGTGAGAAGTTATATATTTTGGAAAGACACGACAAAGCTAAAAATCTGGGATGAAACCGAGAATCAGTATATTTTTATAGGCCGCCCGCGGCTGGATGCAAATGGAGATCCTGTAAATAAAAAATATTTTGACTCCCTTTTATGGGATGGCCGCCCGCCATCATTGGGTTACGGAGAGACGAATACGATTCATACATGGGTCGGAGAAGAACCGGAGCCTCAGGAGGAGGAGACTGTTGCTTATAACGGTTATGAGCATGTGAGGAATTATCTGAAAGACTATCCTTCATGGCATACGGAAGAATATGAGAGCCGGGAGGCGCTTCTTACAGACTTCGGGTTTGGGGATAGCGAACCTGTGTACCAGTATTTTGATGGGAGCGGCAAATTGAAATTGGAATTATACATGGATGAAGTCCGGGAGCAGGCGTGCGGTTTGGTCTATACAGATCAGGCTTTTACCCTGTGTTGGGTCCCTGAGGTGGAATGGAACGGCGGCGATCCGTATACCTTCCGGTCAGTGTATGGTACGACAGGGGAAGAACGGGAAAATGTGAAAGATTACGAGGAACATATAGAGTACAATGCCTTCGGGAAGCCAGAGCTTTTTGTGTCCAGAGGAAGGGTCGAGGGATGGTTGATGGAGGATGAGATGCAGGATATCCTGCGCATAGAATTTGCTTATCGGGAGGACGGCACGCTGTATTACAGGGAATACTATCATTCACATCAGGTGTTTATGACTACATTGCGGCATATGGCCGGTTATTATGATGTGCATGAGCGGGTGAGCTTTGAAGAAGGTTACTTTACCCACGGTAAGCTGGAATACTATTATATTTATGAGGACCGGGATGGCAGGATCGCGGATAAGCCGGCCTATATTTTGGAGATTGACTATAATATGGGGACATTGTTCCCGCGAATGATCAAATGCCGATAGATTTCCTTGTGTTCCCCTGCAGAAGCGTGTATAATAAATAGCAAAGTGTTCGTGAATGGATTTTTGTGAAAATGGCAATACTCGGTATCAGAGGACGGCAGAGAGTGTATGGTTTTGCATACTGCTGCACCGCCAAAAGAAAGGAGTATAGACCATGATACTGACGGAAAAAGAGACAACAGCATTGCGCGACTTGCAGACACAGGAAAAGTCCTGTATCACAAAGTACGAGAAGTACGCTGCACAAGCGAGGGATACGGAGCTGCAGAGCCTGTTCCGCACATTGCAGCAGGATGAGCAGAAGCATTATCAGTCGATCGGGCAGGCGCTTCACGGCAATGTGCCGGGCTGCGACTGCAATGATTCGCAGGGTAAGGATTATGCGCCGAAGGGCACATACAAGGATGGCGCAAACGCAGCGGACAAGGAGCACGACTGCTTCCTTGCCACGGATTGCATCGGCACGGAAAAGCTGGTTTCGAGTGAGTACAATACCAATGTCTTTTCCTGTGACAACTCCGGCTTGAGAAAACTGCTTGCCGACATTCAGATCGAGGAGCAGAACCATGCCGAGATGCTCTATAAGTATAAACAGGTAAATGCGATGGCGTAGGCGCCGATCGTCGGGGAATCTGACAGGAACAGGAGAGATTCTTCTTATGAGGAATTTCTCCTATTCATCAATTATTGGGACGAAAAACGGTATGTATGAAGGTTTGGTTATTTTTCAAATATTGATGGTGTTGGGGTGCTTTTTCTTTATCATCCTGATGTCGAGGCAACGTGAAAGCGTGCTTTCTAAGCTGATGCTCTGTATTGGTTTTTTTGGTGCGATTCAAAATGCAGGATATCTTTTGGAGATGTTGTCAAGGGATATCGGAGAGGCAATGATCGCCGTGCGGGTGGAATTTATGGGAGGCGTTTATATCAGCACCTTCCTTTTTATCTTTGTGGCGACTTATTGCGGTTATCGGATTCCGGCGAAGGTGGAGGCGGCAATGTTTCTGCTGGATACCTTTGCCCTCCTTTGTATCTGGGGATATCGTTACACGCCCCTTTATTATACGCGGGTATCGTTTGTGACGGAGGGGCTGTTCCCCCATCTGATTCTGGAAAAAGGTCCTTTGCACTATGTTTTCTATGTACATATGCTGATTCATATGATCGGGTGTCTGACCATGACGATCCTGGCGAACAGGCGGACGGGAAAGGGCAAGTGGAATGTTAACCTGATTGCGCTGGGAATTTGCAGTATATTTCCAATTCCCGGATTTATATGCGATCTCTTTCAGTGGATCGAAGGTTATGACGCTGTGCCGGCATTTGAAGCGCTTGGCATTATATTGTTTGGTATCGTGATTATCTTTTATCATATCTTTGACATTGCTGTTTCGGCACATGAGGAAATCATCCGCACATTGGATGAGGCTGTGTTGATCGTGGATGCAGACGGCGGTTTTGTGGAGGCTAACGATAAGGCGAAAGAATTGTTCAGAACCCTTGCAAATTTCCATAAAGGAGAGCGCATCTGCAGAGAAAATCTGCGGGATGTTTTTATAGCCGACAATTATTTTGAACATATCAGCTGTAACCATCATTTTGAAGTACATGCCAATAAAATTTGGAATAATCGTGCGCTTGCCGGTTATGCCATCGTGTTTTTGGATATTACGCAGAGCCGCAAGCAGATCGAGCAGATGCAGCTGTTAAAGGCGAATGCGGAAAAGGCAAACAGAGCAAAGTCCGAGTTTTTGGCGAGAATGTCCCACGAAATCAGGACGCCGATCAATGCGGTGCTTGGTATGAATGAGATGGTGCTTCGGGAATCGAACGAGGAGGACGTGAAAAAATACTCCATGGATATCAAGTCCTCGGCGCATGCGCTCCTCGGTATCATCAATGATATTTTGGACTTTTCTAAAATCGAGTCGGGTAAGATGGAGATCGTGCCGGCAGAGTATGAATTCAACAGTATGTTAAACGATCTGTATAATATGTTTTCCCTGCGGGCACAGGAAAAAGGGCTTATGTTTGATGTGTCGGTGGATTCGGCGTTGCCTTCAAAGCTTTACGGTGACGATTTGCGTATTCGTCAGGTGCTCAGTAATTTATTGACCAATGCAGTCAAATATACCCGTAAGGGGACGGTCACTTTTGAGGTAGCGGGAGACCGTGACGGTGCGGATGTGATCCTGCATTTTGCGGTGCGGGATACTGGCATTGGTATCAAACAGGAAGATATCCCCAAGCTTTTTTCAGCCTTTGAGCGCATTGATGAGGAGAAAAACCGTGATATTGAGGGTACGGGACTTGGCATGAACATTTCCTTGCAGCTATTGAAGCTGATGGATACCGATCTGCGGGTAGAGAGCGTCTATGGAGAAGGAAGCAAATTCTTCTTTGATCTGCGGCAGAGGGTTATGAGTGAGGAACCGATCGGAAGCTTTCAGGAGCGGGCGAAAAAGGCAGCCAGAGAACATTCCTATCGCGCAAGCTTTACTTCTCCGGAAGGAGAGATCCTTTTGGTGGATGACAACCGCGTCAACAGAAGGGTCTTCTGTGGCCTTCTGAAACAGACAAAGGTGCAGATCACGGATGTGGGGAGCGGCAGAGAGTGTCTTGATCATGTCAGACAGAAACACTATGATATGATTTTCCTTGATCACATGATGCCGGAGATGGACGGCATGGAGACCATGAAGCGGATGAAGGAGATGGAGGATAATCTCTGCAAAGATACCCCGATCATTATGCTGACGGCAAACGCCATTATGGGCGCCAAGGAACAGTATCTGGCGGCAGGGTTTGATGATTTTCTGGCAAAGCCCATCGATCAGACGAAATTGGAGAGGCTGATGATGCACTGGATGCCGCAGGATAAGGTACATAGTAATACATAGGGGAAACGCAGGCGGCCAGTCCGGTGAACCCGCGCTGGTGAAAGCAAAGTAAGAAAGGAATGCAATGAGTTATTATTTGGTAGATTTTGAGAATGTAAAAAAGGACGGACTGGACGGGATCCATCTGCTGGGAGAGGATGATCAGGTCTGCATTTTCTATTCGAAGAATGCAGACAGCATCTCCTTCGATCAGCACAGGCGGATCATGGAGTCGAAAGCAGCCATCGAGTTTTGCAAGGTGGATGTGGGCAGCAAGAATGCCCTTGATTTTCAGCTTGCCACGCAGCTTGGCTTTTTGATCGCTAACCGTACGGCAGATCAGTATTACATCGTCAGCAAGGATAAGGGCTTTGACATCCTCGGCGGATACTGGAAGGGCAGAGGGGTTTCGGTAACGCTGATTGCGGATATCTCGGGCAAAAGTCATGACCATGAGACGCAGGAGCTGCGAGCAAAATTATCGGAAAAACTACAGGAGATTCTCAAGGAAGAAAAGGATGTCAGCGTAAATGAAGTGCTGAAGATCGTCCAACAGTATAAAACGAAGCAGGGCATTATGAATGCGTTGACAAAGAAATATCCAAGCAAGGACAATAAGAAGTCAAGTCGGATTTATAGGGCGATCAAACCGCTTTTGTCGGATAAGAAGGGGAGTTAAAGCGCATATTAAAGGATATGCAGGATGAAAAGATGGGAGATTAAGTATATGAAAAAAATGATTTCAGACAAAATTGGAAAGAAACTCATACTTATGACACTTTGCGTTTTCGTGACGATGCTTGGCATGGGCTGTGGAGAGAAAAAGGAATCTTCGGACAATCTGGAGGGTTCCCTGACGGATATTATGGCATCCCTTTATGAAAATGCGCAGCTAGACGCAGGGTTTCGGGAGGCGTTGGACAGTTTTGAGACGGTGGAATTGACGGACGATCTGGAAATCAGTATTCTTGGCACGGATGAAATCACTTATACGGAGGGTGTGGTTTCCATGCCGATGATGTCTTCCACGGCTTTTCAGTGCGTGCTTCTGCGGGTGGACGATGCGGATGTGGAGACAGCGAAACAGGCACTGAAAGATAATGCCAATCCAGATAAATGGGTCTGCGTCAGCGCGGAGACGACACTGATTGAGAGCCGTGGGAATGTGATCTTCTTTATTATGAGCGGCAAGAATGAGGCGTATGCGCTCAATGAGGCGTTTCAGAAGCTGTAGACTAAGGCAGGGGCAGGTATTACATTTTGCAGATTATGATTTTGTAAAAAATAGAGTCGGAAACGGCTCTGTTTTTTTGCGGGAAATGTAGTTTATTTTAGGAGGTTATGGTATCTATCAAGAATAAGGAAATACTAAAGATACCTTGCACATAAAAAGAAAAAGGTGTAAAATGCACTTTGCGTTCTGTTGGATATTTTTGCACAAATTACTTTGCGTACTATATAGAAATATGTAGAAAAATACTTTGCGTATTGTGGAGGCGCTCTATGGAAATAAAAAGAAAGATATATGATAAAATGCTGGAATGGAAACAGACTTGCAACGGAAGTAAAGCGCTTTTGATTGAAGGCGCAAGACGTATAGGAAAATCTACCATTGCAGAAGCGTTTGGGAAGAATGAATACAAAACCTTTGTAGCGATAGACTTTAATAAAGCCCGCCATATATGTTTGCGGCGGTATTTTCCTAATTTTCGTCATTTTTTTTCGGCAGCATTTTGACAAGAACCAGCGTGTAGGCAACCGTGATCGCAATCAAAATCAGGCAGTGTACTATATGCATTTCTTTAGACAACCCTTCTCCATTGGCAAAGGTACTGAGCGAGTTGATGGCAGAGTGGGTGAGGATGCAGGGGAGCAGGCTGTTGCCGCGATGAAACAGCAGGACAAACAGGAAGCCGACCGCAATCGCAAAAATGACCTGACACAGATTTTCCGTCAGGGTCATGCCGCTGCCGTTTAGCAGATTGATGATATGCCCGATGCCAAAGGTCACGCTGGAAATAATGATTGCCTTAGAAACACTTTCTTTGGCGATTGCCTTGAACAGGAACCCGCGAAAGATCACTTCCTCAAGGAATCCGACGCAGAGCATGGCAACGATACGGCAGACCGTACCGGTAGGTGAGTAGTTGAGGGCAATACCGTTCCAGAGATTTCCCGTAGCCAGTAAGATAAGCGGTATGTAGTAGAGAAAACGACTGGCGGGAACCAGAGAGCGGCAAAGCCCGTATCGCTCGAATAAGCCGTTCTTTTTGAGAAACACAAACAGAACAGCGGTTTGTAAGATACAGAAAGCAGCGGTTGCTGCGTATTCAATGCCAATGATTTCGTTGAGGGAATTAGCAAGGGACTGCACGAAGCAGTAAATCACGATCCAGACAATCGCAAAAGTCAATTTATTTTTCTCATATAATTTTTTCATCTCTCATTTTCCTTCTGTGCGGCCAGAACCGCGCCCGTATATACCCGTTTCAGATGCTGCTTGATCAGTTCTTCCTCATATTCCAAAGAATGATTGGCGATGATGCTGGCATAGCCGTGCACAAACATCGACAGTGTGATAAAAATCTCCTTTGTCTGTGCCAGATTCATATGCATCGCCTTCTGCATGGTCGAAAGAACGGGAGCAAGCTCCTCGGCATCGATCATTTCCAACAGACTGTTTTCGGCGGCATAGCCGGATTGAAACAGAAAGCGGAACAGATGCGGTTCTTCCACGGCAAAACGGATATAATTGATGCCGATGCCAAGCAGGATTCCTTCTTTGGACTCGGAAACGTTCAGTAGGTACTCTGAATGATAGAGATTGGCTTTGGCGTAGGCTGCCTGCTTCAATTTCGCGATGGTCGCAAAATGGTACATAACGGGCTGGGTGGAGCAGTTCAACCTTTCAGATACGGTTCTGGCGTTGATTTGTTCTGCGCCTGTATCGCGGGCGATCGTAAACGCAGCATCTATTACCATGTCTTTTGTGATTTTTGGTTTGGGTGGCATGTTTTCATCCCCTCAATATATAATTTACGTTATATAATGAGAATTATATATTGATTAGAAGGATTTGTCAAGGTAATATAAGAATGATTTAGGCGAACGAAACGCAAAGTTGACAGAATGAAACCGCAGATTGGTGGCCTTTTTGCATGTCAGACGGTAGAATGTGTGAAAAGATTTGAATAAAACGGAGGTGTTCAACAACATGACATTAGGACAAAAGCTAAAGGCATTATTAAAAGAAAGCAGGATGACGCAGGAGGACTTAGCGGAGCAATTGGAGGTATCCCGTCAGGCTGTCGGGAAATGGGTCAATGATAAAGGGATACCCGAGGTAGGGAAGCTGGTACAGATCAGTGATCTATTCGATGTGTCGCTGGATTATCTGCTGAAAGAAGACGGTACGGAAAAGAATGTGCCAAGCACGGCGGAAACAGGCGCATCAAGACAGGTGGCGAGAAACAGCGGGTATTATGTCAGCAAAGAGATGCTGGACGGATATCTGTCCTACGGCAGACAGAGAGTAACGCAGATTACGATGGGGATCGGTCTTTTTTTCTTGTCGAATGTTTTTGACTGTTTTGGCAGTGATAACAGGTTTTTGTCAATGCTTTACTGGTTGACGATGATAACGGGCGTGTGCATGATCATCTGGTATTTTTTGCAGACCAGAAAATATCAGGAGATCAGGAGGAAACACCTTTTATTTGATGAAAAGGTTTTTACAGAGTTTCAGGAACGCCGAGAGAGCAGGCGAAAGAAATATGCGGTCATGATGATTGTGGGCGTGGCCATTCTGCTGGCAAGTCCTGAGATGGAAGGCTATATTATGAGTTGTTTCGGACGGACAGTTGGTCATGTTTTGGGATGGATAGCAGATACGATATGGCCGACGCTAATGATTTATGCAGGGATGTCGATGTACAATGACAGCATCATTGTGAAAAATGCGGAACATGGCACGAAAGAGGGCGGTTGAATCTGTATGGCTTTGCCAGTCACGGAAATAGCAGTTTTGACAGATTTTGTAATGAATGGAGGACAGCAGATATGATTCAGAATCATTATGGCAAAATAGGAGGTTTGTTAGTGGCGCTGTTATGTTTTTGCGTGGGATGTGCCGCAGGACAGGGAGAAAAAGATGTGAGAGAAGAACTTAATAATCTGGCGGAAATCAGAATCTATACGGCGGCGGATGGAAAACTGATTCAAACAATCACGAATGAGGAGCAGTTGTATCAATATAGTCAAAGCACTCTTTTGGAGGATTTAAACATAGAAGAACACCAAAGGGAATTAGAGGAAGCGTTGGAGGGAGCTAAAGGGCAGTATGAGCTGGTTTCCTATAAGTATCCTGCCGCACGCTTCGGTGGCAAGGAACTGGAAGAAGTCATGACCCTGACTTTGTATGAGGATAACAATATTGTAAAGCTGACAGTGGCGGATGGAAGTATTAAATCCTTTTCCCTGCCGGAGGAATTACTGACTTTTTACAATGAGGTTTCTGAGGAGGATATGGCATTTTATCGGTCATTGGCGGAATGAAAAAGGTGAAGGCTAGTGCGCCTTCACCTCTTTCCATAATTCGTTGTAAAGGGAATCCCCGTCTTCCCCGAGATAAATATAGGTCTCCAGATTCTCATACTGCGACAGATCGGGAAAGGCGATTTCGGAGTATTTGATGCTTTCATCCTCGATCAGTTCTCTGGCAGCCACATTCGGGGTAGAATACGTAATATAATCAAAATTCATCAGTGCGATATCCTCGCGGCACATAAAGTCGATAAATTTTTCTGCATTTTCCTTGTTGGGCGCATTTTTCAAAATCACCCAGGCATCGATCCAGACATTAGTGCCTTCCTCGGGAATCACATAGACCAGATCGGGATTTTCTTTCTGGGTATAGATGGCCTCCCCGGAGTAGATCACACCAATGGCGGCTTCCCCGCCGATCATCTTGTCGCGTACCTGATCGACAACGTAAGCCTGCACCAGAGGCTTTTGCTCGATCAAAAGATCCTTTGCGGCGGTCAGTTCATCGGGATCGAGGGTATTCATGGAATCCCCGTTCAGCTTTTCAGCCACCATAAAAGCATCGCGCACGGAGTCCTGCATCAAAATATCATCCGCGTATTTTTCATCCCAGAGCTGTTCCCAGCGGGTGATCGGCTCATCCACCATGGTCCGGTTGTAGAGGATGCCGACGGTGCCCCAGCAGTAGGGGATGGCATATGTATTGTCGGGATCGAAGCCTCTGGCCTGTTCATAGTACTGCGCGCCGATATTGCTTTTGGCGTTTGGCATGTTATCATAGTTTATTTCAGAAAGCATCCCGTTCTCGATCATGCGGCTGATCATATAATCCGAAGGACAGGCGATATCGTAGGCAACAGCGCCTGACTCCACCTTGGGGTACATACTCTCATTCGTCTCAAACTCGTCGTAGATCACCTCAATGCCGGTTTCTTCTTCAAACATGCGGATGGTTTCAGGGTCGATGTATTCGCCCCAGTTATAGACGATGACCTGCCCGTTTACGCCTTTGTTCGATGAGGCACAGCCGCACAGAAGAACGGAAGCGGTCAGTGCCAGCATGACCATGATCCATTTTATATGAAATCTTTTTTCTTTTCTCATTTCTTTTCCTTCTTGTCAGGTGACAGATTGATCAAAACCAATAATGTCAGAACCGTCACAAAGATCAGTGATGAGAGCGCATACATTTCCGGTTTGATCCCTTTTTTGATCTCCGTGTATATTTTGGTGGAAAGTGTATCCACGCCGACGCCTTTGGTAAAGTGGGTGATGATGAAATCGTCAAGCGACATGGTAAAAGCCATCAAAAACCCGGAGAGGATGCCCGGTAACAGGTCCGGAAACACCACTTTAAAAAAGGCGTTCAAATGCGAGGAGCCAAGGTCGAGCGCCGCCTCAAAGGTGCTCGGATTCAATTGCTTCATACGGGGCATCACACTTAAGATCACATAGGGGATATTAAAGGTGATATGTGACAGTAAAATGGTGCCCATGCCGAAGCGGATGCCCAGACTGATATAGAGCAGCATCAGGGAAACGCCCGTGACAATGTCTGCATTCAGCATGGGAATGTTGGTGATCCCCATGAGGATGGATTTGGCCTGCCGTTTCATGCCCGTCATGGCAATGCAGGCGATGGTGCCGATGACGGTGGCGACCAGAGAGGAAACCAGCGCAATCACCAGCGTGTTGAACAGCGCTCGCAGGATCTCCTCATTTTCAAACAGGGCGATATACCATTGGATGCTGAAACCGCCCCATTTTGCCCGTGTTTTGCTCGCGTTGAAGGAAAGCACCATCAGGGTGCCAATGGGAGCGTATAAAAAGAGAACGATCAAGGCGATGTATATCTTTTTGGCTGCGTTTTTCATAGCATGGAGCCCTCCCCGTCCTTGTCAAAGATGGCGGATAACACCATATTGATCAGAATAAAAATCATCAGCACCATCGACAGGCCGCTGCCCAGATGCCAGTTGGATGTCTTAGTAAATTCAAGGTCGATCACGTCACCGATCAGCAAAAGCTTACCGCCGCCAAGCAGCGAGCTGATGACAAAAGTCGTGAGCGCCGGAATGAACACCATGGTAATACCGCTGATAATGCCCGGGATCGAGAGGGGCAGAATGATGCGGAAAAAGGTATGTATGTGACCGGCTCCCAGATCGTGGGCGGCGTTGATCACATTACCATCTATTTTTGCCAGCGCGTTATATAAGGGCAGGATCATGAAGGGCAGAAAGTTATAGACCATGCCGAGAATGATCGCCGCCGGCGTATTGATGATCTTTAAGGTCGGCAGATGCAGGAAGGAGAGCACGTGGTTGATGACGCCGTTTTTTTCCAGCAGCGTCTGCCAAGCCAGGGTGCGCAGCAAAAAGTTCATCCACATCGGCAGGATAAAGATCAGGATGATAAAATTATGCCGCTTCACCTGCACCTGCGCCAGGATCATTGCCAGCGGGTAGGCAAGCAGGAAACAGATAACGGTGCTGACAAGCGAGAGCAGGAGGGAGAGGCGCAGTGCCTTTGCGTGTCCCGCCGAAGCAATCGCCGTGATATTGTCCAGGGTAAAGGCGCCTGTTCTGTCAGTCAGACCGTAGTAGACAACCATGCCCAAGGGCACGATAATGAAAAGACCTGACCAAAAAAGATAAGGCACAGACAGCCAGTTTTTCTTAGATGTCAATTGCAACAGCCTCCTCGTCTTCAGATTCCGGTTTGTTCATGATCTGGATATTAAAGGGATCCACCTGAATGCCCACTTCTTTTCCGACGGGGAAAAGAGTCGTAGAGTGCACCAGCCATTCATATCCGTTTGCTGTGACTTCCATTTCATAGTGCACACCCTTAAAAATAAGGTGTGTCACAACGCCCTTTATGATGCCGGCATCCGGTTCCACCAGTATCACGTCCTCAGGGCGGATCACTGCGTCCACAGGTTTGTTTTCCCCAAAGCCTGTATCTACGCAGGCAAAGCGCGTACCTAAAATTTCCACGACCTCATCTTGGATCATGGTGGCGTGAATGATGTTGCTGTCCCCGATAAAGTCCGCCACAAAAGCGTTCTCCGGTTCATTGTAGATGGATTCCGGGGAGCCGATCTGCTGGATATAGCCCTGGTTCATGACCACAATGGTGTCAGACATGGTGAGGGCTTCCTCCTGATCGTGTGTCACATAAACAAAGGTGATGCCAAGCTCGTTTTTCATACGGATCAGTTCGTACTGCATTTCCTGACGAAGTTTTAAGTCAAGCGCGCCAAGCGGCTCATCCAGAAGAAGGACCTTCGGTTCGTTAACGATGGCTCTGGCGATGGCGATACGCTGCTGCTGACCGCCGCTTAAGGAGTCTGGCATCCGGTTTTCATAGCCTTCCAGATTTACCAGCTTAAGTGCATAGCGGATCTTGTCGTCTATGTAACTTTTCGATTTTTTCTTGATCTTTAAGCCAAAGGCGATGTTTTCCGCGATCGTCATGTGCGTAAAGAGGGCGTACTTTTGAAAGACTGTGTTCAATTGTCTTTTATTGGGCGGAATGCGGGTGATATCCTGCCCGTCAAAGACCACACGACCCGTATCAGGATTGGCGAAACCGCCCAAAATGCGCAGAGTCGTGGTTTTGCCGCAGCCGCTGGGGCCGAGCAGGGTGACAAATTCATTTTCGTGGATGGACAGGTTTAATTCATCCAGAACCATCTGTCCGTCAAAGGATTTGGAGATGTCGACCAGTTGAATCAGTTCTTTATTCATGAGAGTGAGTCCTCCAAAGGATAAAATATAATTTTAGAAGTTCGGCGGTGTGCTGATCCATAAAAAGACAGCGCCGCTTTTGGTACCTGCTTTCATATAATGTTCCGAATCCGGTCTGAAATAGAAGGTGTCGCCCTTTTTTGCGCGGATGCTGCGGTTGCCAAGGATGACGGTGAGAGAGCCGGAGAGTACATAGCCAAATTCCTCTCCCTCATGCGGCTGATCGGGATAGGTGGAACCACCTGCCTCCAGTGTCACGCGGATCGGTTCCATCATATTCTTTTGCGCGTTTGGAATGATCCACTCGATCTTATTGTGGAGTTCCGTATCCACCTTCTCAAAGAAGTCCTCCGGGCGAAAGACGATCTGCTCATCGTCCGCATCGTTGAAAAAATCTTTTAAGCTAGTGCCAAGACACTGCAAAATGTCGATCAGCGTAGCAATCGAAGGCGAGGTCACGTCATTTTCCAACTGGCTGATAAAGCCTTTGGAGAGTTCACAGCGATCCGCTAATTCCTCCTGCGTCAATCCTTTTTTATTTCGCAGTTCCCTTATTTTGCTGCCGATATCAGTCTTACTGCCTGAACTGTCCATTGTTTTCTCCGTTTGCCAGTGCTGTCGATCAAAAATGCTGCTTGGGAAGCCTGCAATTCAGTAAAAATAAACTAAAAGTTTACAGATGCTAAACACGTACTGCATCTCATTATACAGCAATGCTTTTGTATGTCAATGGAAAATGTAAAATAATATCAAAATTTAAGGATTAACAAGAGGAAGATAATATGGTAAAATATTTGATAATGATTCGAAGGACTGGAAAAGTACGGCTTAAGTCGCTAAGGCAAAGGTTTGCGGAAACGTGATGAGGTTTCTTAAAATATTGAGAAAGGGCATGGTTACGGCGATGAGTCAGGATAAATATGTGGCTTACGTGTCTACTTACACGACGGCAAAGGAAGATAATTATGGCATCAAGATCTACGACGTGGATTTGAAACACGGCAGGATGACCGAGAAGAATCAGGTGGAGATTACAAATTCTTCGTACATTACCATTTCCCACAACGAAAAATACCTCTATTCCATTACGGATTTCGGAGTGGAGGCTTATAAGATCCTGCCGGGTGGTGATTTGGAAGTCATAAATGAGGGATCGATCAACGGTATGAGAGGCTGTTATCTGTCTACGGATTATGAGGATAAACTTCTTTTTGTGGGCGGATACCATGACGGCAAAATCACGGTGCTTCGCCTGCGGGAAGATGGCGGTGTCGGGGAAATCACGGACGAGGTGTATCACAAGGGGCTCGGCAGCATTGCGGAGCGGAATTTCAGACCCCATGTGAACTGCGTAAAGATGACGAGGGACAATCATTATTTATGCGCGGCTGATCTGGGGCTTGACCATGTGAACGTCTACCGTGTGGATCATGAAAACGGAAAGTTAAAACCCATCGACATGATCAGAAGTGAGCAGGAGTCGGCGCCCCGCCATCTGAAATTTTCCAAGGATGGCAGCATTCTCTACATTGTCCATGAACTGAAGAATTATATTGATGTCTATACTTATAAGGAAATAAACGGCAATCCGGAGTTTGAGAAAATTCAGACCATTTCTACGTTGAATGACTATCACGCGGGCGGCTCTGCGGCCAGTGCCCTTAATATTTCCGATGATTTTAAGTATCTCACCAGTTCTAATGCCGGAGATAACAGTGCAATTATTTACAAGATCGACCAGAAAACGGGGATGCTGGAGAAGGTGTTGTGCCTGCCTATCAGCGGGGATTATCCCAAGGATGCGGCGCTGTTTCCCGATAATAAACACCTGGTTTCTTTGAATCATGAATCAGATTCGATGACGTTTTTCAATGTGGATATGAAAAATGGACTTTTGGTGATGAACGGTAGGGAAATCAAGGTGGAACAGCCAAACTGCATCATCTTCCACAAGCTGGCGCAGTAGGCGTTTTCCAAAGGTTTTCAGGAAAACAGAATAGAGGCGGAGCCTCCTGCATATACATTTACCAGTATAAGCAGGAGGTTTTTTTATGGATATCTTACAGAATAGTACATATGACCTCTATCGAGATATACAGCACAGAACGGGGGGAGAAATATACCTGGGTGTGGTAGGTCCTGTGAGGACGGGGAAATCTACCTTTATCAAACGGTTTATGAATCTTTTGGTGCTTCCTTACATGGAGGATGAGAACGAGAAGGAGAGGGCACAGGATGAGATGCCGCAGAGCGCGGGCGGAAAGACCATCACTACCACAGAGCCGAAATTCATCCCCAAGGAAGCGGCCCATGTGAAACTGGGCGCAGATATCGATGTGCGGGTGCGGCTGGTGGACTGCGTGGGTTATATGGTGGACGGCGCTGCGGGCCATATGGAAAAGGATGAGGAACGTCTGGTGAAGACGCCCTGGTCTCTTGAGGAGATCCCTTTCACCAAGGCGGCGGAGATCGGTACCAGAAAGGTCATACGCGACCATTCCACGATCGGTATCGTGGTGACCTGCGACGGTTCCTTTGGGGAGCTTCCCAGAGAAAGTTTCCTGGAGGCGGAGGAGCGTACCATCAAGGAATTGCAGGCACTTGGCAAACCTTACATCGTGCTCTTAAATTCCGCGAAGCCTTACGCGGAGGAGACGAGGACGCTGGCCGATGAGATCAGCGAGAAATATCGGGTCACGGTGATGCCCGTCAACTGCGAGCAGCTAAAGAAAGAGGATATCAACCACATCATGGAGAATATCCTTTACGAGTTTCCGCTCACCATGGTCGAGTTTTATATGCCGAAGTGGGTGGAGATGCTGCCCTGCGATCATAAGATGAAGAAGGATATCATTGCACAGCTAAAGCTTTTGATGGCGAAGCTGAATCATATCCGTGATATCACGGCGGACAGCTTTGTTTTAGAGAGTGAGTATGTCAAAAAATGTAAGCTCGACGGCATCAATATGTCAGATGGCAGCGTGCGTATTCTGCTGGATGTGGACGACGCCTATTACTACGAGATGTTGAGTGAGCTGGTAGGAGAGCAGATCGGCAGCGAGTATCAGCTCCTTGCGACTCTGCGGGAGATGGCAAAGATGAAGCGGGAGTATGTCAAAGTGCTCCACGCGCTGGAAGCGGTGCGTTATAAAGGCTACGGCGTGGTGATGCCTGACCGCGAAGAAATCGTGCTGGAGAAACCGGAAATCATCAAGCAGGGCAATAAATTCGGCGTAAAGATCAAGGCCGAGAGTCCCAGCATCCATATGATCAAGGCCAGTATCGAGACAGAAATATCACCCATTGTCGGCACCGAGGAGCAGGCGAGGGATCTGATTCAATTTATCTCTGACGCCGATACCGGTGAGGAGGGCATCTGGGCGACCAATATTTTCGGAAAGACCGTGGAACAGCTGGTAAACGACGGTATCACAGGGAAACTTTCCATGATCAACGAGGAGAGCCAGATCAAACTTCAGGAAACCATGCAGAAGATCGTCAACGACTGTAACGGTGGGATGGTTTGTATCATAATCTAACAACTCAGCCAGAACATCATCTGAATGGCAAATCATGCTTGCATGAATTTGACAGACAGATGATGTTCTGAGGGAGCGCCATCCTATGAGCAAAAATGAGCTGCGAAGCAGCGGAGAGCGTCGAAGATGCGGTTTTGCGAATGGCGCGGGCTGAGTTGTGGTGTGGCAAATCATGCTTGCATACCTAAAAAACGAAAGAGAGGGTGCGCGGATGCTCCTTACGGCATTCAAAGGAAAATACAATACTTCTAAAATGTTACTGGACGGCGCCCACGGCGATCAAATCCATAAGCTTCTGTTTACCAACAGTTTTGCTGCATGTGAGCGGGAAATCCGGGAAGCGATCGCCGCCTGCCGACCGAAATATGTCATTTCATTCGGTCAAAAGCCTCTGATCGACAGGCTTTGCATAGAACCCGTCGCCTGTTGTCAGGGGGCTTCGTTATATTGCAGAAAATGAGATGGATACAAAAATGATCTTCATCCATGTCCCCAATCACAGAAATTTTGGGAATATGGAAGCGGTCGCTGCGTGGCTGCATGATTTTTGTGTGGACAGGCTGTGAGCGCCATATAGAGTAAGGCGGCAAATATAAATGAAATGCCTTGTGTTGCTAACAGGGCAATGTTATGATAAATGCATGAGGAGACTTTTTGATGACCAGACATGAGAAATCATTGCAACACGCGTTGGCAGTGTTAACGATTGACAGAAATAGAGCCTGTCTTGATGCAATTTATTTGGGAGCTGTGCACGCGGAGACCAGAAATACACTTCGGATGTAGATTTGTTATTGAAACTCAGAGAAACGGTTCCGACCGGTGTTTTACGCTCGATGCGTGTTGAGGCTACGCCGGGTGACTGGGAATTGCCGGAAGTAGAACTGAAATATTTTCGGGGGATCGGTTTAACCAGAGTGAGCAGTTTGACAAGAATTTAAGGGAGGAAGGGAAGCTGTTATGGGTAAGGGAATGAATTATTTTGAGGGAGACGAATCCTTTTTGGTGGATGAGGAAGATGTTGAGGTTTGTTGGAAAGCGGTGGAGGAGGTGCGCAAGTGTGTAATGGCATACTGTGATCTTCACCCCGTTGAAAAGAATCCCTTGGCATAAATAATGAAGATAAAAATATGGAAAGGCGGTAATTACATGAATCCTGTCTATGAAAAACTCTTAAAATGCTTTGAATGCTACAAGCAGAAGATTGACTTTGAGCCCAAGGTGGCAGTGGTTTTAGGTTCAGGTCTCGGTAACTTCGCAAAAGTGGTGGATGTGAAGGCGGAGCTTCCCTACAGCGAGATCGAGGGCTTCCCCGTATCCACTGTACCGGGACATGCCGGAAAGTTTATCTTTGGCTATATCAACGAGGTGCCCGTTGTGCTGATGCAAGGACGCGTACATTATTATGAAGGATATCCCATCACGGATGTGGTGCTGCCTACCCGCCTGATGAAAATGATGGGGGCAAAGATCCTCTTTTTGACCAATGCTTCGGGCGGTATCAATCCTGCCTTCCATGCGGGCAGCCTGATGCTGATCAAAGATCATATTTCCCTCTTTGCGCCGAATCCGCTGATCGGGCCGAATATCGAAGAACTTGGCACCCGCTTCCCCGATATGTCCCATGTCTATGATGAGGACTTACAGGAGATCATTCGCAGTACGGCCAAGGAGAATGGCACGGAACTGTTTGAGGGCGTGTATGCGCAGCTTACAGGGCCTTCTTTTGAGTCGCCTGCTGAGATTCAGATGCTTCATAAGATGGGAGCGAGCGCAGTCGGCATGAGTACCGTAGTGGAGGCAATCGCGGCCAACCACATGGGCATGAAGATTTGCGGCGTGTCCTGCGTCAGCAATCTGGCGGCAGGGATGAACAGCGCACCCCTGACACATGAGGAAGTGCAGGAGGCAGCCAATGCGGTGGCACCCAAGTTCGAGAAGCTGTTGGTGGAGTCGATCACGAAATTTTAAGCGCTTATTTAGATAGCGGGAGAGAATGGATATGGATAACAGTCATTTATCTCAGGAAGGGATAAAGAAACTGATTACGGCGGCAATCGAGGCGAGAAGGAAATCCTACTCGCCTTATTCCCATTATCAGGTGGGAGCTGCGCTGCTTACCGCAGACGACAAAATCATTACGGGATGTAATGTTGAAAACGCGGCCTACGGACCGAGTAACTGCGCCGAGCGGACAGCCTTTTTTAAGGCAGTAAGTGAGGGCATACGTGATTTTTCCGCCATCGCTATTGTAGGCAGTCCCGAGGGAGAGGCGATTACGCAGTTTGCCTATCCCTGCGGCGTATGCAGACAGGTGATGCGGGAGTTTTGCGAGCCGTCGCAGTTTCAGATCATTGTGGTAAAGTCTGAGGACGATTACCGCGTGATGACATTGGCGGAATTGCTCCCCGAAAGCTTCGGGCCGGAAAACCTTCGCGATGGCAATGAACACTGCGAAAAAGAACAGGAGGCATAACCGTGCAGGAAAAAGAATACCGCACCCGCTGCGGAACCATCCACTATTGGATCGATCAAAAGGCCGATTCGCACGTGACACTGGTCTTCTTACCGGGACTGACTGCGGATCATCATTTGTTTGATAAGCAGATGGAATACTTCGAAGAAAAGTACAGCGTTTTTGTCTGGGATGCGCCGGGACACGCCGCTTCCTGGCCCTTTGACTTTACATTCGATCTGTTTGACAAGGCGAAGTGGCTGGATGAGATTTTGACGGCGGAAGAATTGAAAAATCCCATTATCATCGGGCAGTCGATGGGCGGCTATGTGGGACAGGCTTACGCGCAGCTATTTCCTGAAAAGATAAAAGGCTTTGTCTCCATCGATTCGGCGCCTTTGCAAAGAGAATATGTGACAGCGGTGGAAATTTGGCTGTTAAAGAGGATGGAACCTGTCTATCGTTATTATCCGTGGAAATGGCTGCTGCAGTCGGGGACGAAGGGAATCGCTGTTTCGGAATACGGAAGAAAGCTGATGTACGATACCATGAAGGGCTATGAAGGACAGAAGGAACGATATGCGAAACTGTCGGGGCATGGTTTTCGTATGCTGGCTGAAGCGATGGAGAAGGATCTGCCCTATCGGATTCCCTGCCCGGCGCTTTTATTGTGCGGAGAAAAAGATCATGCAGGGTCCTGCATCCGCTATAATAAGGCATGGCATAAAAAGACAGGGATCAGGCTGGAATGGATTCAAAATGCCGGGCATAATTCCAACACGGATGCCCCGCAAACGGTCAATCATCTAATCGAGAAATTAGTGATACAGTGTGAAAACAAGATCACATCAGAGCGGAAGAAGGAGACAGATAACGTATGAATTACAGATTTTACAATGCAAAGATCCTCACCATGGAGACCACGGATATCGTCCAAGGAGAACTCTGGGTGCAGGACGATAAGATACTTTACGTGGGAGAAGGCGGCGACGCGGCTGTGATCTGCCGGTCCCTATCCATTAAGAGTATTCTCTGGGACAGAGAGATCGACTGTAACGGGAATCTTTTGATGCCGGGCTTTAAGGATGCTCATACCCATTCCGCAATGACGTTTCTGCGCTCTTTTGCAGACGATCTGCCGCTTCAGGACTGGCTTTTTAAGAAGGTATTTCCCATGGAGGATAAGCTGGACGGGGAGATGATCTATCATCTCACAAAGCTGGCGGTTTTAGAGTATCTGACCAGCGGGATCACCTCTATTTTTGATATGTATCTGACGCCGGAAACGACAGCGAAGGCGTGCGTGGAGATGGGGATGCGCTGCGTACAGGTCAGCGGGGCCAGCGGACAGGAGGATTTTGAAGATTCTCTTGCGAAAATGGAGGAGCGGTACCATACCTTGAATGAGTTGGATCCGCTGCATTCCTATTTCATCGGTTTTCATGCGGAGTACACGTGCTCCAGGGCGCTTTTGGAGAAGGTGGCGGCGATGGCGCACAAGTATCAGGCACCGGTCTTTACTCATTTGGCGGAGACAAAGTCGGAAGTAGACGGATGCATAGAGCGGCACGGTATGACACCGACGAAGCTGTTTGATTCGCTGGGGATTTTTGACTATGGCGGAGGCGGCTATCACTGTGTATGGATGAATGAGGAGGATTTGGATATTTTTGCGAAGCGGGGATTGACCGCTGTCACAAATCCCGGTTCCAACACAAAACTTGCCAGCGGGATTGCGCCGATTTCAGACTTTCTGAGAAAGGGGATCAATGTGGCCATCGGTACGGATGGACCTGCCAGCAACAACTGTCTCGATATGTTTCGGGAGATGTTTCTGGTCACGGGACTTGCTAAGCTGCGGGAGCAGGACGCGGCGGCTGTCGATGCTCTGGAAGTGTTGAAAATGGCTACGGTAAACGGCGCAAAGGCCATGAATCTGCCGGATACGGACGTGCTGGCGGCGGGAAAACAGGCTGATCTCATTATGATCGATCTGCAAAAACCCAATATGCAGCCCCTCAACAATATTGCCAAAAATCTGGTCTACAGCGGCAGCAAACAGAATGTCAAAATGACGATGATCCGCGGAAGGATCCTCTATGAGAACGGGCAGTTTGCAAAAGAGATCGATGAGGAGGAAATCTACAGAAAGGCTAACGAGATCATAACCGATCTTGGCTAGAACATGGAAGGATTGATTTTTGTATGCCTGATCCTGTTCGCTATCGTGTTGATCATGTGGCGGGAGTATGTGGGAAACAGGCAGTTTTTGAAAAACAAACTGGCACAGATTTATGCAGGCTACGGTGTGCTGCCCGAGCGGACTTACGGAGCGGAGGAGCTTGTCCGCATCAGTATGTATTATCAGAAACATCAGAGAGCAGATCAGATCGACGATATTACCTGGAATGACTTGAATCTGGATGCGGTCTATCAGCGGTTAAACATCTGCCTGTCAGCGGCGGGCGACGAGTACCTCTATTATCGTTTGCGAACGCCGGCGCAGAATGCGGACGAACTGTCACGGATGGAGGAGCGTATCCGCTTCTTTATGGAGCAGGAGGAAGAACGGCACAGGCTGCAGAAGATCTGCTTTCAGCTGGGCAGGACGGGGAAACATTCTATTTATGAGTATCTGGATCATCTGGATCTTTTGGGAGAGCGAAAGAGCGGTAACTACTTTTTCTGGGACTTTCTCGTCCTTTTGAGCATCGGGGGGATGTTTCTTTCTCTCCCGGTGGGACTGATTTGTCTGTTTGGCGTGCTGTGTCATAATCTGATCGGGTATTTTAAAGAATTTCGCCAAGTGGAACCGTATGTCACCAGTTTTGCCTATGTGAGAAGACTGCTTTTGGGAACGGAAGAACTGGGAAAGGCGGACTGCAAAGAGATCGGGGAAGAACTCGCCGCAGTGCGGGAAATCAATCGCAAGATGCGGGGATTTTTGAAAAGCTCCTATCTGATCACGGCAGCCGGACAGGGAAGCGGGAATCCGTTGGAAGTCATACTGGATTATCTGCGGATGATGTTTTATCTGGATCTGATCCGATTCAACAAGGCACTGCATGAATTGCGCAAATATATGGGGGAAGTGGACAGGCTGATCACCGTGGTAGGGCAGCTTGAGTGTGCTGTGGCGATCGGTTCTTTTCGAAAAAGTCTGGGGGAAGACTGGTGTGTGCCGAAGCTTTGCGAGGAGGCAGGACGCGGCCTGTTTCTGCGCGCAAAGGGGTTGTATCACCCACTGTTGCAGGAGGCCGTGGCAAATGATTTGAATGCCAAAAAGGGTGTGCTGCTGACTGGTTCCAATGCTTCAGGAAAGTCTACCTTCCTGCGGGCAGTGGCCGTGAATGCGCTGCTTTCACAGACGGTGCATACCTGTGCGGCGGCTAGTTATAAAGCGCCCTTTTACCGCATTTATTCTTCCATGTCCCTGCGGGACGATCTGGCGGGCGGCGACAGCTATTACATGGTAGAGATCAAATCCATCAAACGAATAATTGACCATGTTGGTCAAAAGAATGAGCGTCCCGTGCTCTGCTTTGTCGACGAAGTGCTGCGGGGGACTAACACGGTGGAACGGATCGCGGCTTCCACGCAGATCATGAAAAAATTGGCGGCGGGAAGTGCGCTTTGTTTTGCGGCGACTCATGATATCGAGCTGACAAAGCTGTTGCGGCAGGAATACGATAATTATCATTTTGAGGAGCGGATCGAAGAAGACGATATTTTCTTCCCTTATCTGTTGATGGAAGGCCCGGCCTCCACTAGAAATGCGATCGCCCTGCTGCGGATGCTGCAGTATGACGAGGGCATCACAGACGAGGCGGAAGCGATGGCGGAGCGGTTTTTGCAGGAAGGAAACTGGCGGATATGAAAGTGACGATTTACACGGACGGCGCGGCGCGCGGCAACCCGGAAGGACCGGGCGGGTACGGCACGGTGCTGCAATACATTGACGGCAAGGGGACGCTGCACGAGCGGGAATATTCCGCCGGCTATAAAAAGACCACCAATAACCGCATGGAGCTGATGGCGGCGATCGTTGGTCTGGAGGCACTCACAAAACCTTGCGAAGTGCTTTTGATTTCCGACTCCCGATATGTGACGGACGCTTTTAATCAGAATTGGATCGAGGGCTGGCTGTTAAAAGGCTGGAAGACGGCGGGCAACAAGCCCGTCAAGAATGTGGACCTTTGGGAAAGGCTTCTGCGGGCGATGGAGCCCCACCGCGTCACCTTCCAGTGGGTGAAAGGGCATGACGGGCATCCGGAGAATGAGCGCTGCGATAAGCTTGCCACCACGGCAGCAGATGGAACGGATTTACTTGACGATACTGTTTGAATGGTGGTATCATGGAACAAGAGAAAGCCGTTAGGCATTTTTAAGCAATGCGAAAAGAGAGGGATAGAGACAGATGACAAATTTGATTTTATTTTTAAATGCTTTTTTATCTTATCTGTTGGTTTTTGTGCTGATCGTTGCGCTGGTGATCGTTGCCTGCATCATTGGCGTTAAGTGGAGAAAGAGTAAGGACGCAAAGGCGGCGCTTGCGGAAGGTACGGATGCGGCGGGCAGCAAGCCGACGGCCTAAATATTACGAAAATGAAGGTGAAGGGTGTTCCGGGTGCGGACACCCTTTTATCGATAAGGAGAAAAAACAAATGGCAAAATCCGCCAACCAGAAATTAAAATTATTATATTTGGTCAGGATACTGGAAGAACAGTCCGACGAGGAGCATTGCCTGAGCGCGCAGGCGCTGATTGACGCGCTGGCGGCCTACGGGGTCAGCGCGGAGCGAAAAAGCATTTACAACGACATAGCGCAGCTGATCGACTTTGGCTATGATATTGTACTGGTCAAGGCTAAGACAGGAGGCGGTTATTATCTGGCAGGCAGGGACTTTGAGTTGGCGGAGTTGAAGCTTTTGGTGGAGACGGTGCAGGCTTCCCGTTTTCTTACGGTGGGAAAATCCAGAGATCTGATCTCCAAGATCGAGAAGCTGGCGTCTAAGGCACAGGCGGGGCAGCTGCAGCGCCACGTCTATGTGGCGAACCGTATCAAGACGGCAAATGAGAGCATCTACTATGTGGTGGATGATATTCACCGTGCGATCCAAAACAACAGACAGATCGCCTTTCAATATTTGGAGTGGACGCTTGCGCGCGAGCTGATTCCCCGCAGGGACGGAAAAGCCTATCAGGTCAGCCCGTGGGCCCTTACCTGTAAGGATGAGAATTATTATCTCATTGCCCACGACAGTGAGGAGGATAAGATCAAACATTTTCGCGTGGACAAAATGGCGAAGATAGAGGTGCTGGAGGATAAAAAGCGTGAAGGGGCGGCTCTGTTTGAGCGCTTTGATATTGCGGATTACGCCAATAAGACCTTTGGTATGTATGGTGGCAGGGAGGAGACCGTCACGCTGCTTTTTGAAAACAATCTGATCGGGGTGGTGATGGATCGTTTCGGCAGGGAGGCGCCCATTCGCAAACGGGATGAGGAACACTTTTCCGTCAGAGTGCGGGTTGCGGTCAGCGGACAGTTTTTCGGCTGGCTGACAGGACTGGGCAGGGGTGCGCAGATCGTGGCGCCCGAGGAGGTAAAGGAGGCTTATCTGGATCATTTGCGGGAGACGATGGCGGGATATGCAGAAAATGCAGACTGCCAATGAGTTTTTGTGTTGCGATGATGATATTTAAGGGATATGTCACAAAAAGGCATATCCCTTTTTGGTATATTTTTATAAGCTTTTAGTCGAGTAGGACATTGACATAACTCCGCTCATGCCGTATACTGTTCATAAACCGCAATATATTGTGCTATTATGTTAACTTATACTATATTTTGTGGAAAGACAAACGTGTTGAGAAGCAAAAGAGGTTACGAAAGACAGCGGTAAAATGTTCTGATATGGAGGGGAGTATGGGTAGTAAATTCGATTCAGACAATGCGGGTGGTGAAGATTACGGTTTGAAATATCATCCGGAAAAAGGCGTGAAAGTGATCAAAAAGGACGGAAGCCTGGAGGCGTTCAACGTCCAAAAGGTCATCGACGCTGTGGGAAAGAGCGCATACCGTGCCCTGACCAAATTCACGGAGGAGGAGAAGCGCCACATTTGTCAGACGGTCATCGATAAGGTGAACGAACTTGACGAGGAGCAGATCCCTATTCAGATCATGCACAATATCGTGGAAAGCGCGCTTGAGGATGTGAAGCCCATTGTGGCCAAGAGCTATCGCGATTACCGCAATTATAAGCAGGATTTTGTTCGCATGATGGACGATGTCTATAAAAAGAGCCAGTCGATCATGTACATTGGCGACAAGGAGAATGCTAATACGGACAGCGCCCTTGTTTCCACGAAGCGCAGTTTGATTTTCAATCAGTTCAATAAGGAATTATATCAGAAATTCTTTATGACGACAGAGGAAATCCAAGCGTGCCGGGACGGATATATCTACGTTCATGATATGTCTGCCAGACGGGATACCATGAATTGCTGCCTTTTCAATGTGGCAGAAGTTCTTTCCGGCGGTTTTGAGATGGGCAATATCTGGTACAATGAGCCGAAGACGCTCGATGTGGCTTTCGATGTCATAGGAGATATCGTTTTGAGTGCGGCGAGTCAGCAGTACGGCGGCTTTACGGTGCCGGAGGTGGATAAGATCTTAGAGCCTTATGCAGAAAAATCTTACAAGAGGAATATCGCAAAATATAAGAAGCTTGGCATCGATAAGGAGACCGCGGAGGCGGAAGCGCTCGCGGATGTGACGAAGGAGTTTGAACAGGGCTTTCAGGGCTGGGAATACAAGTTTAATACCGTTGCCAGCAGCAGAGGTGACTATCCTTTTATTACGGTGACGGCCGGCATCGGTACGGGAAGATTTGCGAGACTGGCCACCATTCAGATGCTCAACGTGCGCAGAAAGGGGCAGGGCAAAAAGGAATGTAAGAAGCCTGTGCTTTTCCCGAAGATCGTATTTTTATATGACGAGAACCTTCACGGTCCCGGCAAGGAGCTGGAGGATGTGTTTGAAGCGGGCGTCAAGTGTTCCGCAAAGACCATGTATCCCGATTGGCTGAGCCTTACCGGAAAGGGATATATTGCCAGTATGTATAAGCAGTACGGAAAGGTGATCTCCCCCATGGGATGCCGCGCCTTTCTTTCTCCCTGGTACGAACGGGGCGGTATGCATCCGGCAGATGAGAAGGATACTCCCGTGTTTGTGGGAAGATTCAACGTGGGCGCCGTTTCCCTGCATTTGCCGATGATTCTGGCAAAGTCCAGACAGGAAGGCAAAGATTTTTATGAGGTGCTGGATTATTATTTGAACCTGATCAGGCAGCTCCATATCAGGACTTATGCCTATCTGGGAGAGATGCGCGCTTCCACGAACCCGTTAGCCTACTGTGAAGGCGGTTTTCTGGGTGGCCATTTACAGCTCCATGACAAAATCAAGCCGATCCTGAAATCTGCGACGGCAAGTTTTGGCATCACAGCTTTTAACGAGCTGCAGGAGCTCTATAACGGCAAGTCTCTGGTGGAGGACGGGGCATTTGCGCTGGAGGTTTTGGAACATATCAATAATAAGATCAATGAATATAAGGAGGAGGACGGTCATCTCTATGCGATTTACGGCACGCCGGCGGAAAATCTCTGCGGCCTGCAGGTAAAGCAGTTCCGAGCGAAATACGGCATTATAGAGGGCGTCTCCGACAAAGAGTATGTGTCAAACAGTTTCCACTGCCATGTGACGGAAGATATCACGCCGATCGAGAAGCAGGATCTTGAATACCGCTTCTGGGAAATGGCAAACGGCGGCAAGATCCAATATGTCAAATATCCGGTGGATTACAATCTGGGAGCAATCAAGACCCTGATTCGCAGGGCCATGGATATGGGCTTTTACGAGGGGGTCAACCTTTCACTTGCCTATTGTGATGACTGCGGACATCAGGAACTGGAGATGGATGTCTGTCCTGTCTGCGGCAGCCGTAATCTCACAAAGATCGACCGTATGAACGGCTATCTTGCCTATTCCCGCGTTCATGGCGACACGCGTCTTAGCGAAGCGAAAATGGCGGAGATCGCGGAGAGGAGAAGCATGTGAGATACCACAATATAACCAAAGACGATATGCTAAACGGCGATGGCCTGCGGGTGGTGCTGTGGGTCGCCGGCTGCTCTCACTGCTGTAAAGAATGCCAGAATCCGCTCACTTGGGATCCGCATGGCGGCCTTCCTTTTGACGAGGCGGCAAAACAGGAGATTTTTGATCAGCTGGATAAGCCTTATATCAGCGGTATCACTTTTTCGGGAGGAGACCCCCTGCATTCGGCAAACCGTTTGGATGTACGCGGATTAATGGAGGAAATCAAAGTAAAATACCCCCAAAAAACGATTTGGCTCTACACCGGAGACAGTTGGGAGGATATTTTGCATTATCCGATGATGAAGTATGTGGATGTGCTGGTGGACGGTGAATTTAAGATTGCCCTAAAGGACGTCAAACTCCTCTGGAAGGGCAGCAAAAATCAGCGGGTGATCGACGTGCAAAAGAGTTTGGCGCAGACGGATCCAGCGACCCCGATACTTTACTGTGAGGACTATATGTAATGGAACATATCAGAATCAAATATTTTACGGATCAGATAGAGAAGTTGACTTATATTGACGGGAAATCCGACTGGATCGATCTGCGAGCGGCAGAAGATGTGAGTTTGCAGAAAGGGGAATTTAAGCTGATTCCTCTGGGGGTGGCCATGGAGCTCCCCAAAGGGTACGAAGCGCATGTGGTGCCGAGAAGTTCTACGTTCAAGAATTTCGGCATTATCCAGACCAACCATCAGGGGGTCATTGACTGCTCTTACTGCGGGGACAATGATCAGTGGTTCATGCCGGTTTATGCGGTCAGGGATACGCAGATCCATGTGAATGACCGTATCTGTCAGTTCCGTATTATGGAGAATCAGCCGAAACTTGAATTTGACGAGGTGGAAAGACTTGACAATGCCGACCGGGGCGGGCATGGGAGCACCGGGAAACAGTAAAGACTTGTAAAAAAGATAGAAAACGTATAAAAAACTCCTTCCAAGACATACTATGGAAAACAATGGTAAGTCACGGAAGGAGTTTTTGCGGCGATGAGTCATGATAATTTGCAGGGAAGTAAACAAGAACAGGGAAAACAGAGCAGCAGTCAAAAAATGACCGCCTCTTTACAGGAAAGCATGTCCTATATGAAGACACACATGGCGCCGGACGTCAGTTTTGACGTGGTCTATCGTGTGATCGACGTGGGCGGAAAACAGGCCTGCATTTATTTCATCGACGGTTTTTGTAAAGACGAGCTGATGATGAAGATCCTTCAGTATTTTATCAGCCTGACGCCGGAGGATATGCCGGAGAGCGCTTACGAAATGGCAAAGAAGGCAACGCCCTACGTAGAAGTCGATCTCAAGGATCAGTGGGACGATATCATATACAATATCCTTTCGGGTGTGTTCGCCCTCTTTATTGACGGTTACGACAGATGTGTGCTGCTTGACTCCCGTACCTATCCCGCCAGAAGCGTTTCAGAGCCTGATAAGGACAAGACCCTGCGCGGCAGTAAGGACGGATTCGTGGAGACAGTGGTCTTTAACACGGCGCTGATCAGAAGGCGTATCAGAAGCACCGAACTTCGCATGGAGATGATGAACGCCGGAAAGAGTTCCCAGACCGATATCGTGCTCTGCTACATGGACAATCGGGTGGATCATGCTTTCCTGGATAAAGTAAAGAAACGGATCCAAAATATCAAGGTGGACGCGCTGACCATGAACCAGGAGAGTCTGGCGGAGTGCCTTTATCAGCGGATGTGGTTCAATCCCTTTCCAAAATTTAAGTTTACGGAGCGGCCGGACGTGGCGGCGGCGCAGGTGCTCGAGGGAGATATCGTGATTCTGGTGGACAATTCGCCTTCGGCGATGATCGTGCCGACATCGATTTTTGATATCGTGGAGGAGGCGGATGATTATTATTTCCCGCCTGTCACGGGGACCTATCTGCGCCTGACACGGTTCCTGATTTCGATCCTCACCTATATCATGACGCCTACTTTTCTGCTTTTGATGCAAAATCCCCAGTGGGTGCCCGAGAGCTTTCAGTTTATCATGCTGCAGGAGGAGTCGAACATTCCGCTGATCGCGCAGTTTTTGATTTTAGAGCTTGCTATCGACGGTCTGAAACTGGCGGCTGTCAATACGCCGAATATGTTGAGTACGCCGCTGAGTGTGATGGCGGCGCTGGTGCTTGGCGAATTTTCTGTCAACAGCGGCTGGTTCAACTCCGAGGTCATGCTCTACATGGCGTTCGTTGCCATTGCCAATTATACGCAGCAGAATTATGAACTCGGCTATGCGCTGAAATTCATGCGCATCATCAATCTCATTCTGACAGCCATATTTGGCATTTACGGCTACGTGGGCGCAATCGTATTGTTCCTGTTGTCCATCGTCTTCAATAAGACACTGTCGAATAAGAGTTATATCTATCCGTTATTGCCTTTCAATTTCAGGCAGCTTGCCAAGAGATTGCTGCGGCTGCGCTTACCTGATGCAAAACAGTGAAACTAAAATTTAGTTTTATACTAACTTACAAATTAGCTAAAAGAAAGGAAAAGTTTTTGTGCCTATTTCCCAAAATTGAAAAAGAGAAGTGGTTTATCTTGTTATTTCAGATGCTTGATAGTAGAATGATAAGAAGAAAAGAAGCTGGTACAAAATTGATTTCTTTGCAACTAATTTTTAAGTAAAAACGGATTAAAGGAGGATCGTCCTATGGGATATGCGGTACGTGCCGAGGAAGGCTGGGTCAACAGGGGAAATCTGTTTCGGATGAAGGAGCTGATGCGGCGGGCAAAAAATGGGGACAGGATGACGCTTGCTTTTCTGGGCGGTTCCATCACACAAGGCTCTGTCTCCTCCCAATATACAAATTGTTACGCTTATCTGGTGTATGACTGGTTTGTGAGACGCTTTCCGAAGACAGCCTTTACCTACGTAAATGCGGGAGTAGGGGCAACCACCTCTCAGTTTGGTGTCGCGAGAGTGGAGGAAGACGTGCTGGCGCATAAACCGGACTTTGTGATCATTGAATATTCCGTCAATGATGAGGATACGGCGTTCTTTCAGGAAACATATGAGGGACTGATTCGCAGGGTGTACGGAAATGCTTTTTCTCCGGCGATCCTGCTGGTACATAATATTTTTTATAACACGGGTGTCAGTACAGAGGATAGGCACAGGGAAATTGGCGCGCATTACGGGCTCCCGAGCGTCAGCATGAGACCGACGATCTATCAGGAGGTTGCAGCCGGTAATATCCCGGCAAGAGATATCACACCTGACGATCTGCATCCCAACACGGAGGGGCACGCGCTCGTTGCGGAAGTGATCACGAATTGTCTGGATCACATCTATCAGCAGATGGATGAGGAGGAGGCACCTTTTCCCATGCCGCAGCCTCTAACCCAAAATGCCTATGAGAACGCGGTGCGCTATCGGAATCATAACAGTACGCCTGTCTGTGACGGCTTTATGGCAGAACATACGTTACAGAAATACGTGAACGATTTGTTTTGCCACGGTTGGATCGCTTCTGAAAAGGGAGCGAAGATATGCTTCCAAACAGAAGGAACGGAACTGGCCGTACAGTACCGTAAATCTGTGAAAAAACCGGCTCCCGTGGCAGTCGCGGTGGTGGATGGCGACGAGGGAAATGCCGTGGTTCTGGATGCCAATTTCGAGGAGACCTGGGGAGACTGCCTTTACATCCAAACGGTGGCGCATCACATGGAGAAAGGCACACATCAGGTAGAAATTCGGTTGCAGGAAACGCATGAAAACGACGCGGTTCCCTTTTATCTGGTGTCAGTAATTTCGGCGTAAAGGACAGATACGGAAGCGGTTCATTGTGGATTACAGTTGTAGTATTCAAAAAAGATGGAGATAAACGGGGAGGAATAGTCAATGGATCAGAAAGAAAAAGCAATCATATTTTTATATCCTGTTTTTAAGCAGATGATCTGGGGTGGGGAGCGTCTGGGAACAGACTGGCCTTACGAGATTCCGGGACCCGGGACCGGAGAGTGCTGGGCAGTCAGCGCTCATCCAAACGGCGACTGCGTTGTGCGGGAGGGGACGTATGCGGGAAAGACCCTTTCGCAGCTTTGGGAGGCGGAACCTGCGCTTTTCGGTAATTTTGAAAGCGACGAAAATTCCAAGCCTGACCGTTTCCCGCTGCTGACTAAAATCATTGACGCAAAGAACGATTTAAGCATCCAGGTGCATCCTGACGATACCTATGCAAAGGCGCATGAAAAAGGGTCGCTCGGCAAGACGGAGTGTTGGTATATTTTGGATTGCGATTCGGATGCCACGCTGGTGGTCGGTCACAATGCGAAAGACAAAGACGAGCTTACGGCCATGATAAAAGAGGGCAGATGGAGTGAATTTATCAGGGAGGTACCTGTAAAGAAGGGGGATTTTATTCAGATCGACCCCGGTACCGTGCACGCGATCAAAGGCGGCATCATGCTCTTGGAGACCCAGCAAAATTCAGACATTACCTATCGCGTCTATGATTACGACAGATTGAGCGACGGGAAACCCAGGCAGCTTCACGTGGAGCAGAGCATCGATGTGATCACGGTCCCGGCAAAATCTGCTGCGGAAGCTGTTAAGGATGCGGCAGACCTGCCCAAAGACAAGATGAACTTGTTGATTTCCTGCCCCTATTATAAGGTGTGGAAGCTAAACGTAGCGGAAGGCATTTCTTTTGCGCAGGAGCATCCGTTCCTGATCATGAGCGTGATCGCGGGGGAGGGACAAATCAACGGACTGCCGATTCATAAGGGGGATCATTTCATTCTCCCCTGTGGTTATGGAAAAATTGCATTACAGGGGCAGATGGAGATCATTGCGGCGAGTATCTGAGGAGTCTCTGACAGCATCTTACATAGGACAGAAAAAAGACATTTATTTGCACGCCGGTGCGCGAATAGATGTCTTTTTAAAGTTTTGTATGGTAAAATTGGGAAGTAAGTTATCGTATGCTGCGAAGGCGGGTAGTAAGATTAAAAAGGAAACGGATGTGCTGTTTTTGGCATTTGGAGTTTACGACGTTTTGGAATGGAGGAGATCATGAAAAGAGAAAAGACGGAATTAAAAGTAAAAGCAGCGGTTCTGTTGTGTGCGGCAGGCATTGTATTGACAGGCTGCGGAAAAAAGGCTGAAACTCCTGATAAAGCGGAGACGGCGGCGGAGAAATCGACGGAAACGGAGCAGGATGGGCAGAAGCCGGAGGATGCGTCTGCCGATACGACAAATGATACGGCATTGGTTGAGGAAAATGTTTCTGACGGTGCAGATGTGAAAGGTACAGGGGAGGCGGAAACCGATAATGAGAAGTCGGATCAGACGTTGCAGGAGGCGCAGATCAGGCATTATTATGGCGGAATCCTTTCACAGATTACGGCGGGATGGCGGCTTCCGGACGGAGAGCTAGACACCTCCTCTTTGGAGAATGGATTTGGAAAGATGTCTGATAATCATTTCGCAGTCACGGATATCGACGGCGACGGCAGGGAAGAACTGATAATCTGTTATGCCAATGCCAGTATGGCAGGCATGGTGGAGATCATCTATGATTATGATCCGGTTCGCGGGATCTTAAAGCGCGAGCTGACAGAATGGCCGTCTCTCACTTATTATAATAACGGGATCATTAAGGCGGAAGCTTCCCATAATCACAGCTGGGGAGAGTTTTGGCCCTTTGCGCTCTATCAGTATCAGGCAGATACGGATACTTATTTACAGATTGCTTATGTAGTTTCCTGGGATAAAGAGATTGCACCCGAGTGGGATGATGGTCAGCCTTTCCCTGACGAACGGGATCAGGATGGCGATGGCACCCTATTCTGTATCAGAAAAGAGGGAGAAGGTGACTTCTATGGTTATGAATATGAAGATTTCAAATACGATCAGGCGGATGTGGACGAATGGCTCGGCGGCTATCTTGCAGGCGCGCCGGAGGACGCGAAAGAGCTTACTATTGATTATCAGCCCTTGGAATCCAAATCCTATGCGGATTTTGTGCCTGCTTATTTGAGATTGTTAGCCGAGGATGCAAACAGCACAAGGACCGATACCGATGCGGATCTGGGACTTCTGATTTTAAGAGACGATGAGGAGCATTATCTGAATACGGCTAAAAGGCTGCTGACGGAACAGTACGGCCTGTCCATGGACCAGCCGGAAGAAAACTTTGAGGAGTATACTGTCGGCCTTCTTGACGGAGAGGAACGTTTTTCATTTACAATGCTGGATTCGGGCGACCTTTGTTATATGGGCGAAAAGGTGGAGGACGTGACGATTTTTGGCATCTATCCCGGTATCAGCGTGGACGGTGCCTGGGAAAGATTAAAGGCTTACGGCTTTTATGTCTCGCCTTACGGGGAGATCGAAAACTGCCTTATTACGGGAGAAGGCTTTGGCAATATAGAGATCTGGTTTGATGCGGAGGATGGAAAAGTGAAGACGATCACAGTGCGTCCGTTCTGCGCGTTTGCGGGATAGTCGGAACGGGAAACGGATATGTTTCAAATAGCAGGGAGAACGGCAGCGAGCGTGCACCGGGTAAATTGACACAGGCAGAGGAATCATGTAGTATAAAAATAGCGGTTAAAAAGGAGATTAGCACGGTTAGCAGTACAAAAGGACGGATATCTATGAGAGACCAGGAATTATGGCAGGGCAATGAATGCTACATAGAGTCGTTGATCAACACCATGAATAGGCTGGCGGATGATGCGTACATCTATCTGCTGCATTTACAACAGAACAGGGCATGGTTTTCTGAGACATTTAAAGCCTAGTTTGGCATTCCTGAGAGGCTGCAGGGGATCAATCCGGACAGAGAGCGGAGGCCTAGGTCAGATGGTGCATGGAGCCCTACGGCATCGTGTCTCCCGGCAGATTTATTGAGTGGATGGAGACGGACCCTGCCATGTATGAGCTGGGTAATTTTGTGTTGCGCACAGCCTTGCAGGAGACGGTGGGGCTGCTTGCGATCCTGCCGGAGTTTGTATTGAATGTCAATGTGTCCGCCAGACAGATGGAGCTGGAAGAATTTCGGCCACAGGTCCTGCGTATTTTGGAGGAGACGGGATTTCCCGCGGATCATCTCTGTCTGGAATTGACGGAGCGCTGCCGGGATATGCCGCTTGAGGTGATCAGGAGAGAGGTCGAGTTTTTCCAGGGATACGGTATCCGTATGGCGATGGATGATTACGGAACGGGGAGCGCTTCTTCCGGTATCGTGCTACACGCGCCGATGGACGAGATCAAGCTGGATATGAGCTTTATTCGGGGGATCACGAAGAGGTGGAAGGCGTCGAGACGGAAGAACTGCAAAATTATCTGCGGTTCTATCAGACTACCTGGTTTCAGGGATATTTCTATTCGAAACCGGTGGGAATCGAGAAACTGCGGGAACTGATACAGGGATAACTGAATGAAGTGAAGGATTCGATTCTGAGATGAGGAAGAAAAAAGATCAAAAAAGAAGCCTATGGATAGCAGGGATGGCAGCGCTGTTGTGTGCCCTGTGTTTTTGTATGCCTGTCAATGCGAGCTCAAGAAAGGTGAAGGTTGCCTTTTTTCCCATGAATGGATTTCATGTTTATTCGGAGGACAACGGGTATGGGGGCATGGACGTGGCATATCTGGAGGAACTGCGCATCTATACCGGATGGGAAATCGAATATGTGACATGTGAAAGCTGGAATGAAGCGCTTGAGAAGCTGGAAGCGAAGGAAGTCGATCTTGTGGGTTCCGCGCAGTATTCGGAAGAACGGGCCCAAACTTTTGAGTTTGCTTCGCTTTCCAGCGGGTATACCTACGGCTGTCTTTTTGTGGAGAAGGACAGCGGTATGGATTTCGAGGATTTTGACCGCATGAGGGATATGTCCTTCGGTGTGGTGGAGAGCTATGTGCGCAAAAACGAGTTTTTAGAGTATCTTGACCGTAACGGTATTTCCGAACCGCTCCTTAAGGAGTATGGAACGACGCAGGAACTGCAGACAGCGCTTAAGACAGGAGAGGTTGACGTGGCGGTCCATACGTTGACCGAGGTGGAGGAGGGACAGTGTCTCGTTGGGAAATTTGCCTATGCGCCGTATTATTATATGACCTGGAAGGGAAACGAACAGCTTATTTCCGAATTGAACATAGGGATTGAAGAACTCTATATGGACAACCCCACGCTGGAACAACAGCTTATCAGCATCTATTATGAAAACAGGTGGGAAAATTTTGCAGCGGAAGAACAGCAGTATATTGACAGGGGACTGCCTGTAAAAATCGGTTTTTATCAGGATACGAAGCCGCTTGCTTACATCAATGAACGGGGAGAGTGTGACGGCATTTATATACAGATCCTGCAAGTGATCGCAGAAAGGAGCGGCATAACCATGGAGTTTTGCCCGATGAGCCGCAGCGATTACTGGAAGGAACTTTTGGCGTCCGGGGAAATCGACTTTTATGTAGGCGCAAATAATATGCAGCTTGCGCGGGATGAAAATATCCGTTTGACCAGTCCTTTTATGCGCTACAACGCCATTATCGTGTCAAAGAGCGATTATGTACGTATGAACCAGGGAACATCGATGGTGTTGACGAACGGCCGTACCTATTGGGCGGAGAGCATGAAACGAAACGGTGTGAACGGGCCGGTCATTTACTGTGAAAGCGCCAAAGATTGTCTGCAAACCGTAAGAAGAGGAGAAGCGGACATTACGGTACTAAATACCATTGAATTTAACTATTTGTCAAAGAATGAACGCTTTTCTGATTTGATAGAATGGGATAATTACCGCTATCAGTCGGGCAGCACTCTGGCCGCCGCCAAAGATGTAGATTCGATACTTTTTGATGTGATCAATAAATCTCTGCGGCTGGTCTCGGAAGCTGAGAAGGAAGACATCATCAATCAGTATATGAATATTTCTTATACGGATTATAATCTGAAGGATTATCTGTATATGAATAAGGACGTGATCATGATCGCGGGCACGGTGCTGGTTTTGTTTGGCGGGTTCGCGCTTTTCGTATCCCGCGCACGGCGAAAAGCCTATCGGATCCTGACACAGAAAAACGAAGAACTGCAGACTGCCATCAAGGAAGCGGAGAAGGCCAATCGGGCAAAGACGGAATTTTTGTCGCACATGTCCCACGATATCCGAACGCCGATCAACGGCATTATGGGAATGCTCAATATTGCGGAAAAGAATCCGGATGACCCTGAGAAACAGCGGGATTGCAGACAGAAAATCAAGACTTCGGCGGAACATCTGCTGTCGTTGATCAATGATGTTCTGGATATCAATAAATTGGAAAGCGGAAACGTGGAAATCAAAAAGGAGACCTTTTTCCTGCCGCAGCTTTTTGAAAACTGCGCCACGATCCTGGGTGGGCAGGCCGCGTCAAAAAAGATTACTTTGACGACTTCCTTTGGAGAGGAAAAACAGTTTGCGCATACCAATTTTGTGGGAAGTCCTTTGCATATCAAGCAGATCCTCATCAATATAGCGGGGAATGCCATTAAATATAATAAGCCGGAAGGCAGCGTACATATGAGCTGCAAGGAGTTCGCAGAAGAAAATGGAATTGCCCGGATCTGCTTTACCGTTTCCGATACCGGCATCGGTATGAGTAAGGAATATCTGGAACACATTTTTGAGCCGTTCACGCAGGAATCAAACGGATTGAGCGCACGAACCACCTATCAGGGCACAGGCCTTGGCATGACGATCACGAAGAAGCTGATCGACAGTATGGGTGGAACCATTGAGATCGAGAGCGAGCAGGGAAAGGGCAGTGTGTTTTCGATTGTACTGCCGCTGGAAATTGCTGCGCAGCAGGAGCCGGAAAAAGAAAAGGCAGAATCTGAGCAGGTACAGATTGCAGGGAAACGGGCGCTGCTTGTAGAGGACAACGAATTGAATCAGGAGATTGCCCAGTTTATGCTGGAAGATTTTGGCCTGCAGGTAACGATTGCAAACAACGGACAGGAAGCGGTGGAGCTGTTTGAAAAGTCGCAGCCGGGAACCTATCAGATTATTTTTATGGATGTGATGATGCCGATCATGAACGGATATGAGGCGGCGAAAGCTATACGGGAGCTTGACAGAGCGGATGCGGCACAGATTCCAATCATCACCATGACGGCGAACGCCTTTGCAGAGGATGTGCAGGCGGCACTGGATGCCGGGATGAATGAGCACATTGCGAAGCCGCTGGAAGCGGATGTGATCGCGCGGGTGCTGGCGTATTGGCTGGGAGAGTGAGGTATAGCAAAAGGATACGGAGGAAACCGAAGTGATCACCATGGAGCATGTGTGTAAGGCATACAGGATCGCGAAGCGAAACGCCGGATTTGGCGAAGCATGTAAGGCGCTGTTTCATCGGGAATATGAGGTGATCCATGCGCTTTCGGATGTTTCATTTACCATCCGTGACGGAGAGATGGTGGGCTACATCGGTTCAAACGGCGCCGGGAAAAGTTCCACCATCAAAATTATAAGCGGGATCCTGACGCCTGACAGCGGCGTTGTGACTGTGGACGGCAGGATTCCTTACAAAGAACGAATGCAGTATGTGAAGGAGATCGGCGTCGTGTTCGGACAGCGGTCACAGCTGTGGTGGGATGTGCCGGTCATCGATTCCTTTGAACTGTTAAGAGATATCTATGCGATCCCGAAAGAGACCTATCATAATAATCTGGAAGAATTAACGGAGTTGCTGAATCTGAAAGAATTTCTGCGTTCCCCTGTCAGACAGTTATCATTAGGGCAGAGGATGCGCTGTGAAATCGCGGCTTCTTTATTGCATAGTCCGAAAATCCTGTTTTTAGACGAACCTACCATCGGCCTGGATGCGGTCTCCAAGATCGCAGTGCGGGAATTTATCCAAAAGCAAAACGAAATCCATAAGACGACGGTGATCCTGACGACACACGATATGCAGGATATTGAAGCCTTGTCCAAACGCATTATCCTCATTGGAAAAGGAAGGATTCTGCTGGACGGGACACTGGAGGATATCAAAATAGGCGATGCGGGCATAGACGAGACCGTGGCCGAACTTTACCGCGCCTATGACATCGAGTGAGGTTAGCATGAAAAAGTATCTGTCTTTTTTTCGGTTACGATGGGCTTACAATACCGTGCCGCCGCATTGGCGGGGATCGCGACACAGTTTGCATGGGGATTTTTGGAGATCCTGGTATTTCGCTCATTCTATCGGGCCGAGCCTGAAATGTTTCCCATGACCATGTCAGCGACAGCTTCCTACGTGTGGATGCAGCAGGCATTTTTGGCGTTATTTGCTACCTGGATGATGGAAAATGATATTTTTGAGACGATCGCCAATGGCAATATCTCTTACTCCCTGTGCAGACCGATCAAGATCTACCATATGTGGTTTTCCCAGAGTACGGCGACCAGGGTGTCCCGTGCGGTACTGCGCTGCTTTCCGATTTTGATCTTTGCCGCCTTTCTTCCGGAGAATTACAGGATGGCTAAACCGGCGTCGGCGCTGCATTTTAGTCTGTTTGTTATCACTTTGATTTTAGGCCTTTTGGTGACGGTTGCCTTTTCGATGTTAGTTTATATTCTGACCTTTTATACCATTTCGCCGCAGGGCGTGCGGATCGTGTTTACCTCCATGGTGGAGTTTTTTGCGGGCGCGGTCATTCCCCTGCCGTTTTTTCCGGCGAACTGGCAGAGGGTATTGGAAATTTTGCCGTTTGCGTCCATGCAGAATGTGGCACTGCGCATCTACAGCGGCAGCATGACGGCGGCTGAGATGGTGTGTTTCTAGGCATTTACTTTATGTTTCGGCGCTTTTCTTCGGTGGAGGGTTTCACCTATAGTGAAGTATTGTTGTGTTTTTCTGTGGTATTGTTGGAATTTTCGCTGGCGGAGATGTTTGCCAGAGGATTTGACGTTTTCCCGAGTATGGTACATACTGGCAGTTTTGATCAGGTGCTGGTCCGTCCCAGAAATGAGATACTACAGGTGCTGGGGAGTAAATTTGAGCTGACAAGGATCGGCAGAATGATACAGGCGGTGGTGATGTTCGGGTATGGGGTGATCCACTGCGGCGTGACGTGGAATTTTGCAAAGGTCATGACCGTTGTTTTTATGCTGATTGGAGGCAGTGCCGTTTTTACGGGACTGTTTCTGATCTATGCCGCATTGTGTTTTTTCACGTTGGAAGGGCTTGAGTTTATGAATATCTTTACGGACGGGGCGAGAGAGTACGGGAAATATCCGCTCAGCGTTTACGGGAAAAAGATGCTGCTGGTAACGACGTTTCTCATTCCCTATGCGCTGATACAGTATTATCCTCTGTTATATATTCTGGAAAAGGACAGCCGTCCGTTTTTGATCTTTGTGCCGCTGTTGGCTGTCTGGTTTTTACTGCCGGCGTATGCGCTGTGGCGCTTTGGTGTCAGACATTATCACTCGAGCGGGTCGTGAGGAGATTAAAATAGGATATTAGAGAATAAGGAGCAGAGATTAGCAGCATGGAACAACTGATCAGAAAACAGTATAAAGAAGAATTTATCTTATCGGCGGAGACGATCGACAGCGTGTCGGAGATGCTTGCCGCATCTTTGACGGAAGCAGGAACGAATCAAAAGGATGTGCTGCGAATCCGCCTGTCGCTGGAAGAAATTTTGGGCATATGGCTGAAAAAATTAGGAGGCAGAATGGTCTCCTATAGGTCGGTGCAGAGATTTGGAAGGCTTTCCATTGAAGTGTGTGTGGATGGGGAGCAAATCAGCACAGAGGAAGATGAAGAAGACGAAGGCTTCCTGCTCAGCAATCGGCTGCTGGCGCAGGCAGGCCTGTCGCTTGTATATACCTATAAGAATGGGAAAAACTGCCTTTCCTGCAACCCGCAAAAGAAGTTCTCCATGGGTCAGATGGCGCAGATTATGACAGCGGTTGTGCTGGCGGCGGTTTTAGGGCTCGCGGCCGGATTTTTGCCACAGGAAGGACAGACAGCGGTGCTGGCGGTTACGCAGCCTCTGTTCAATTTTATTTTTGGAGGGCTGCGCGCGGTTTCCTCTCCACTGGTATTTTTCGCGGTCTGTTGCGGAATCGTCAGTATCGGCGATTTGTCAGTGGTGGGAAGGATCGGCAAAAAGCTGATTGTTAGAATGATTGCCGGGACTTTTCTTTTAGGTGTGGTTATGGCCTTAGTAAGCTGCCTGTTGTTTCCGACTGTTACGGAAACAGGTAACGCTGTTTCAGGCAATTTTTCGGAAGTCTATCAAATGATTCTGGATATTGTGCCTTCTGATATTGTGTCACCGTTTTTGAATGGAAATGCCTTACAGATCGTGTTTTTGGGAATCTGTGTGGGGACGGCTCTGCTTATTTTAGGAGAACGGACGGCGGCAGTGCAGAATTTTGTGATGCAGACGAATGAGGTCATACGTTTTTTAATGAGCGTGTTGGGAAGGCTGGTTCCTTTATTTGTGTTTTTAAGTCTCTTTGATCTTTTGTTGTCCGATGTTGGCAACGGTTATTTCAGCCTGTTGAAAGTGTTTATTATCGCAATACCCGGCTGTTTCCTGCTGACGTTGTTCTATGTCTTTGTGGCGGCGACTCGACTGTCTGTCAGCCCTGTTTTATTGATCAGAAAAATGCTGCCGACTTATTTGATCGCTATGATGACCGCTTCTTCAGCGGCAGCGCTGACGACCAATCTTGATACGTGCGAAAAAGAGCTTGGCATTCCCAAAAAGGTGGCGGATTTTGCCATTCCCCTGGGACAGGTCCTTTATAAGCCGGGATTTGTGGTCGGCCTGTTTGGAGTCGCACTCTGCATGGCGGAGTCTTACGGCGTTCCTATCACGCCGCAGTTTCTTGTGATGGCAGTTTTGACGATGGGGCTTTTGGCGATGGCAACACCTCCGATTCCCGGCGGGTCACTCTCCGTATTTACCGTTATATTTGCACAGCTTGGCATTCCTGCCGGAGCAGTCGCTCTGGCAGTTGCGGCCAATGCAATCCTCGACTTTTTTATGACAGCGGCCGGACTTGCCTGCTTGCAGGTTCAGGTCATGCTTGCGGCTAAGAGCGTGGGGATGCTGGATCAGGAACGGCTGCATGGTGAAAGAAGAGAGTAAGTGTGATCCCATGACACGATCCTGCACGATGCGGAGGGCGGGAGGATTGAAGCAAATAAAAGGGTATTAAGTCATTTTTGTCCATACAACAGATGGATGTGGAAACACATAATGGGGCAGTGTCACAGAAAGACAGAAAAGTACATTAAGAGAAGCACGGTAGATGGCGTATGAATGGTAGCTGTCGGGAATTTGCCCGCACATGTAAAGGTCCGCTTGCATCGTGCATAGACGCCGGAAAATGACAGTTAAAATAACTCCCAAGAGTAAGGCGAACAGGGTTGAGAATTTGAAAATATTCATAAACCGTTCCCATAATTTGGCGCCCACACAGTAACCGAGCAAAGGCTGTACGTCCTGTCCTAATCCCATACATACCATTCCTGCAATAATGATAACTTGCATGGCAACGCCCATTCCCGCAATCGCCATATCGCCGTATTCTGCCATTTGGCTGTTGATGATGATTTGGGAAACGCTTATTAGCAAAGAACCTAATGCGGCGGGGATACCAATTATAAGTACGCTGCTGCAAACTTTGTCTTTTAATGTAAAGTCTTTGATATTGATACTAAGTATTGACTTTCCACGGAGAAAATAGAAAATATAGTAACCTGCGCCGAAAAGGTTTCCTATTACCGTAGCGATTGCTGCACCTGCAATATTCCAGCCAAAGCCTAAATCATAACCGGATCAAGAATAAAATTCAGAAGATTTCCAAGAAGCTGTCCCATCATAGCTTTACCGGCTTCTCCCTCGGCACGGATTATATTTGCATAACAGTTTGAAACCAACACGAAAGGAGCGCTGCACACGCAATACGACAAACCGTATCCGATAAGGGAGAGTTTACAGCAGCACCGTTCCAAAGATTTCCCGTTGCTGAGATATAATTAAAATATTTCTTTATCCATTATAAATTCCGTCTTACATAATATTCTTTATAAAAATTTCTGCCTTTTTCAATTCCTGTTGGCTTGGTTGTCCTTTTGCAATGCCGCCTAATTTTCCGAAGATACCATATGTGTCATATCCCCTGCACTGAAAACTTCCCATACATTCCACACTCTTTTGTTTGAGCAGTTTTCATAGTGTCAATTTATTTTGAAAAGTTGTCTATTGTATCTTGTTCCATTCCTTTTGTCATTGCACATACCCATTTTGTTTGTATTTCCCGAAGCTCCGTTTCTAATGATTTTGCTATGTCTGTCAAAAACAGCTTTTTTGCCCTTTTATCTGCACGATCTGTTTTGCGAATAATAAGTTCCTTTTTTCCATTAGCTGCAATGTTCTTGTGACGGCGGCTTTATCTACTGAATACTCTTGTGCCAAATCATCTTGTGAAATGCCGTCTTTTTTATAGAGTGATGATAAATATAACAGCTCGGTTGCAGATATACTTATTTGTTTCCCTATCAAGTTTGCATCACCTCCCTATTTAGTCAAGTCTTTTTTCCTTGATTTTCAAGGAATTTTTAGTTACAT